>Ga0207798_100006_pt1 | contig 721452 bp, 664 predicted proteins | sample TtanPargueraPR_8_FD_187278 | JGI IMG/M metagenome (GOLD analysis project Ga0207798, IMG submission 187278) | Anaerobic enrichment media microbial communities from Bioluminiscent Bay, La Parguera, Puerto Rico - Tt and E1 (SPAdes) | ecosystem: Environmental > Aquatic > Marine > Unclassified ... | reverse complement strand
TTATTGATATAATGTTTATGCATGAATAGGACCCCTTTCGATTGGTTGTCGTTAACTTAATTATAAAGGATGATTCCTATTCATGCACTTTTATTTTCTAAACATCTTTTTATTAACACCCCTAAGAAGATTATAGAACCCCTTTTTATAAAGAGAGAAAGGCCTTTTTCTTTTTTATATAAAATAGTTGAGACATCATCTTTTTATTTTACGAGATCAAAAAAATGTATATCTATCCAAAAAATTAGAATAGTCTTTGAAAATTTAGAAAATTTTAGCTCATAGATGCTGCAAGTAGATAGTTATGTTCAAGATATGACATTTCATAAATCAAAAAAGCTTGAAATTAATAATATATTTCATTTTAATTTGTACAAGTATATAGTGCTTAAGGAAGTTTTATCACGGCAAGTATATAAACTTAGATGAAACAATAAACTTAACCTGTGTAGTTATTATAAAAAGTGTAAAAAAAATAATGTTTACTAGTTGCTAACAATATTAGAAATAAATAGAAATGTGAAAATGTAAAAGTTATTTAGTCAATATTAATTAAGTATAATGGATTAGATAATTTTTCTTGCACTTGTAAGTGAAGTATTTTACATTATTAAAATGTTAGTATAATTAAAAATTTAAGAAATATTTTTTCTGTAAAAGAAATATAAACTTAATAAAAACTCTTTAATTATTTAATATCATGCAATATAAGCATATATTGAGCTTGTATAGGAGGTGATGTTATGCCAAAACACGGAGGTGTCTCAGGGCATACTCATAGTCAGAGTCAATTAGATGATTATGCGAATCAAAACAATCCTAACAATGATGCTTATCAAGATAATTTAGATAACCACGCTGATCAGTCTAATCCTAACAACGATGAATACAAAGGTAACCCTAAGTAAAGAGTGTAGATTTTCTACACTCTTTTTTAAAGAAGAATGACTCTAACTTTGTAGTATACTCATTAGGGTAATTTCAAGGATAGGAGGGATTCTATCCTTTTTCATGTTCACACTCCTTATTAATTTATGATATAATATATATAATCAAATTCTAAAAAGAGGTGAACAAAATGCCATATGAACCAAAATCCAAAAGTAAGAATATGAACTTATTATGTCATGCATTGCTTGAATTAAAAGATTTAGATGAAGCTTATCGTTTGTTGGAAGACTTATGTACCATGAGTGAGTTAGAAAAAATCTCACAAAGGATGGCTGTAGCAGTGATGCTTTGGCATAAAGCATCATATCGAAAAGTAAGGATAAGTACTGGTGCTTCAACCACAACCATTGGGCGAGTGGCTAAATCCTTAAAATATGGGAATGATGGTTTTAAAAAAGTTTTTTTTAGAATGAAAGATAGGACAAGGTTTGAGTAAAAAATAATGAAGATATATGGAATAAAGACTTTATTTTATTAGATGAAATAGAGTCTTTTTATTTTTGCTTTGTATGATATAGGCTTTTTGCTTTAATTTGTGTCATTTTTTACCATTTTGTATTAGCGCGTTAGAGCGTGATGCTAGGTTTTGCATTTTTTAAAAGGATTTTCTATATCAAACATTGCATATACAAAATATGAGTAATATAATCAAATTATAAATATTTTGATGGATAATGGTGTTATAGGAGGGGCATTATGAAAAAAGTATTTGCTTTTGTTTTATTGATTTTAATAAGTCTAGTCTTTGTTTCTTGTGATGGAACAGAGACGAGTTCAGAGAATCCTACAGATGATTCTTCGCTTTCATCTGTGGTGGGGGAGTATGAAATAGATATTACTGATTTAGGTATGCCACTTGTCTTCTATCTAAAGATTGATGAAGATGATCAATTCTATTTATCACCAGATCGAACTTATGAAACGGATAAGGGACATGGTAGTGTTGCTAGTAGTGGCGATACCTATATGTTGATTTATAGTGATTCAACACCGGATGAATCTAAAACGTCTACCTTTATCTTTGAAGAGGGAAACTTACATTTTCAAACATCGCTTCATTATGGAAGTTCTAACTTACCAGCGTCAAAAGTAGATGAAGAAAACCCTGATATCATATATTATTTGCTTGGGAAGACCTTGGCATATGAAGATTATTTTGGCGAGTATGCCGGTGAACACACAACATCGGCCATGGGAAGTGATATTACTTACGAATACTCAATCAAACTTCGTTCGGGTAGAGAGTTTTCTTTCTTGAGTCAGTATTCTCTTGGTGGAGAAGATTATGAGTACCTTGAACATGGTTATTATGATGTCAGTGGTGATGAAATCACTTTGCATTTGGATGTTGATGTGACAGGTTCTTTTGATGAAGATATGAATTTAATCATTCCGATTAAAGCTTCAGAGATGGCTGAAAGAGAAGAAAGAGTCTTACAATTGGCTACGACAGCATCTTGTGCCAATACTTATTATGGTTATGTTGAGTCAACTGAGGGTGATGTGACTTATGAAACTGAGTATACCTTGGTTTTGGATAAGTTTGGTGGTTATGTATATTCTGCAACAGATACTATCAGTGGAGAAATTACTGAGACAGGATCTTTTACTTATGATGGTTTAAACATAGAGTTTTTCCCAGCCAGTTCTGATACGTCTTATGCAGGCACTTTAAGCAATTTCATATTAGAAGCACCATTTATTGTGTCGAATGATATGGAGGAACGCGCAGATATCACATATTATTGTAATACCATACAAGGTGTTTTTGTGGCAAGTGGAGAAGATGATTTAGAGAATGTGTATGATGCTCGATTGGCCTTATATCATGATGGTACATTTGATTTAACATTAGAACAAGAAGGTACGGTTTTGATTGATCATACTGGAACGTTTACAGTGAGAAGATTCATGTTTACACAGTTAATTTTGACGGCAACAGATAGCACAGTGTATGAAATGGTTATTTCTGAACATGGTTTGAATGTGAATTTTGACCTTGGTGATGAAACTGTTGTCGGCATGATTTTAGAAAAAGAATAAAATAAATGGAGGGAAATTCAATGAAAAAGTTAGTTTTAATGTTTTTGGTTTTAGGATTTGGTTTTTTAACGCTTGCTTGTGGTGAAACAACTGAAGCACCAACAACAACTGAAGCACCAACAACAACTGAAGAGCAAGACATGGAATTAAGCGATATGTATGAAGGGTCTCATTCAGTCAGTGCCATGGGCAGTGATGTTGTCTATTATTATGAGATTCATTTTACAGATGGTAACTATTATTTCTATAGTAGCTTTGAAATGGCTGATGAATCTTATTCTTATGAAGAAGAAGGTACATACTCTGTATCTGGAAGTGAAATTACTTTGACACCTGAAGGGGAAGAAGCTGTCACAGGTACATATTTAGAAACTGGCAATATTTCGATTCCAATTAAAGCCAGTGCTATGGCTTCTAGAGGTCCACAAGAATTATCAGAAGTTGTTCTTTCAAGATTCTATATGGGGTCTCATGAAGTGAGCGCTATGGGCAGTACGGTTGTTTATCATTATCAATTGTTCTTGGCGCATGGTGAATATACCTTTGTTTCTGAATTTGTTATGGCTGAAGAAACATATCATTATTATGAGTATGGAACTTATGAAGTCGCAGACGCCATATTAACGTTAACCCCTGAAGGACAAGATCCAGTTGTCGGTTCAATCGATGCAGATTCAATCACCATAGCCATTAAGGCAAGTGCTATGGCTTCTAGAGGAGAGCAAACTTTAGATGCATCTGCAATTGCAATGTTCTATGAAGGAACCCATACAGTTAGTGCCATGGGTAGTGATGTTGTTTATAATTATGTGATGACTTTCAAAGATGGGTCTTATCATTTTGTCAGTAGTTTTACCATGGCAGAAACGCTCTATACTTATGAAGAAATGGGCACCTATGTTATCAATGGTGATGAAATTACCTTATCTATGGAAGGTCAAGATGATTTAACTGGTGACATTCATCCAAACTATACCCTAACCATTCCTGTAAAGGCAAGTGAGATGGGTGCTAGAGAAGATCGTGTATTGTCAATGTTTATTCCAGAAGAAGTCGTTACAGAAGTTGTCGAATAGAATCAAAATTTAAGGAGAATAGTATGAAGAGTGCAGAAAGTTTTTTTAATTGGGCTTTTAGAACAAGAGCCAATACGGTGATTAAGTTAGCAAATGGTGAAGAGATGTCACCTGAAAAAGTGTTCTTGAGTTTTTGTTCACATGATCCAGCCCTTGTCTCACACGGACCTGCAGGCTTAAATGCCAGTATTAAGGGTATTGGCTTTATGCCAAAACCAGAATATTTAGAAGAGACTTTAAATGCTTATATTGAACACATCAAGTCATATGATGGTGATGATAAAGCATACTCAAAAAGAGGTTTAAAGTTATTGGTTAAATATATGTATGGTGAAGAGGCAAGAGATCGCATTGATATGACATGTATTGGATCTTTAGAAATGGCTAAAAAACATAGTTATACAAATTATAAAGCAAACCCAGAAGCAACCATTCTCTTTTATCAACCACCAATGATATCTTATGAACTAAGAGGTCAAATGGAAATTCATGATGAAATGGATTCAGGAAAGAGGGAACTCTATCAACAGTTTTTAAATGCCCAACATGATGTTTATCATAGACCAGACATGGATCGATGGTTAAAGTATCCAGCCTATGTCTTTAGAATTGAAGAAATCTATGACAATTGTGTGACAAAAGACGGTTTTGGTACGAAAATGAAATTCCCTTATTAAGATAAAAAGATGTTTCAATGGCAAAACCTTCGTTTTTGGTTTTGCCATTGATTTATAAGCTGATTAAGCGAGGTGAAATGATGATTAGGAAAGCTTTATCTTGCATATTGGTCATTTGTTTGGTCCTGGTTTTACTTGCTTGTGCAGCCAATGAATACGAACGACGAACAGATGATTCTAACACCTTATATGTTGGCTCCGTTGGCGCGTCTTTTCCAACGTCTTTTATGCCATGGCTTAGTAGGGATGGGGTCGCACCAACCATTGCAAGTATGTTATACAATACACTTTTTTCTTATGATGATCAAACAGGTGAGTTTTTAGAATTGATTGGTAAGGAATGGTATTATGTTGATCAAGATGGTCAACCTATTTTAACCGATGATGATAAGATTGATTATGATCGTTTAGAAGAATTATATGAGGATGATGATTCACAATATTTGGTTGTGAAGATCATTATTCATGATGATATTTACTGGCACGATGGAGAGAAGTTAACGGTAGAAGATATCTATTACTCATTTGATATTGGTACCAATAATGCTTTAAGCAATCATGCTGGTGCTTTGGCATGGACAGCGGATTTACAACACAAGTACTCAAATGGTATCTTAATTAATCAAGGGATCTTTACTTATGATCACGGGGCCAATGAACAGGGCTATAGCATTGATGAGTCTGAAAAAGATACAGTCATATATTTGCATGTCAACAAGGTTTTGGGTGCTGTTACATCTTTGTTTTCGACGATTTTAATATTGCCTGAACATATTTGGTCGCCGATTGTAACAAGTGACAATCAATTAAACTCCAAGGATCCTACAGCTGAGACATTGGCACAGTATCAAAATCCGATTGGATCTGGACCATATCAACTTGACCAAGCCAATTCTAATGCCCAAGTCATCACATTGGAGCGATATGATGACTATCATTTAAGTGATGATCAAGGGGGCTATTTATACAATGTTGAACGGATCAAGTTTATGTTGTTTCAAGAACAAAATGTAGCTATATATGCTTTATTAAAAGGCCATATTGATGTTTTGGATTCGACCATTAGTTCAAATTATATGTCATTGTTTGAAGGCAGAGACCATATATTTGTTTCCAATGCGACAGGTATTTTCTCACAATCATTGGTCATCAATTTAAATCCTGCAGATTCTGAACAAAATCCAATGAGAGATTTGTTTGCCATCGAGAACTTTAGGAGGGCTATTGCCCTTGCTATTGATCAAGAAGAACTGGTTGACAATGTATTAAATGGTGCTGGATCTACGGTTAGTGCTGGTTTGTTAAGGGAGTCACTAGAAGATTTTTATAATCCAGATGCAGATATCTTAAGGTATGATTTAGAAGAAAGATTGGCTGATGCCAATCGCTTGTTGGATGATATTGTCCCTGACAAGGATGAGGATGGATATCGGATGTTAAATGGGGAACGGATTGTTTATACAGTCCTTGGTTCACCAGGAGAACAAGAAGTGATTTCAAGATTACAAGTTCAACTACAAAAGATTGGCATAGGGATTGAATATAAGGCCAAGGGTTCATCACCTGAAAAAACCTACCTTTATAATTCAAAATTTGACATGACCTTGCAAGGTGTAATTTTTTCTTTATCCAATGCAGATATTATGTACAGGGCGCATTTTGTGACTTTGAGTCAATCGTCAAATTATGGACGTTTAAATGATCCAATCTTGGCTGATAAAATCAATGAAATGCGATTAACTTTGAACTTAAATCGTAAATATGAATTGCTTGAAGAACTACAAGTTTTAATTGCTGAATCATATTATAAAATACCGCTTTATACATCCAATATTATATCGGTCGCAAGAACCGATCGTTACACAGGCTTTATTGTGGTTGAAGGTTCAACGATTTTTAATACTGAATCTTTACAAAATATAGAGAGAGTGGAGGAATAGTATGAAAAAATCATATGTGATTAAAAGAATCTTATATGCTATATTCATATTCTTTGTGGTTTTAACCTTGAATTTTTTCATACCTCGTTTGGGTGTTGATGATCCTGCTGAAAGATATTATCCTCCACAAGGCAATATGACAGAAATAGAATATGAAATTATTAAACAAGTCACAAGGGAACAATATGGTTTTGATGTGTCTACCTTTCAACAATACCTAAATTATGTTGAAGGCTTAACGCATTTTGATTTGGGGCATTCTTTTAGAGCAGATAATCCAGAAGTCATTGATTTGATAGCTGAAAGGTTACCATGGACTCTTGTTTTATCAGTATCTACCTTGGTTATTTCTTTATGTATTGGTCTGATTTTTGGTACCATTGCCGCTTGGAAAAGAGGCCAATGGCAAGATACCTTGTTGTTGAACTTATCCACCATATCGGTGGCATTGCCTGCCTTCTTTATCGCCTTGATTTTGTCTTTCTATTTTGGATTTGAGTTGGAGTTATTTCCAGCTTATACCAATCCAGATATGGTCAGCCAGTTTGATTGGTCATGGCAGGCCATAAAGGTTGTTTTCTATAATGCGGCTTTACCTATTATTTCTATGTCTATTGGTGGTATTATTGGTTATTCTCAACGGACAAGAAACTCAGTGATTGCCGTGACCAATGAAGACTTTGTTGTAACCGCTAGGTCTAAAGGTTTGTCACAAAAGAAAGTTCTCTTTAAACATACCTTAAGAAATGCCATGTTGCCAATTGTCACAGCTGTGGGTATGTCTTTATCAGGACTTATTGGTGGGGCTGTCATTATTGAGCAAATCTTTAATTGGAATGGTATGGGAACCTTGTTCTTAGAGGCCAACAATACCAATGATTATCCACTGATGATGGGGATTATGCTCTTGATGTCAACCATTGCTATTGTGGCAAATTTAGTTGTTGAGCTAACTTACTCAATGCTCGATCCTCGGGTAACGGTAGGTGAAAAACGATGAAACGATGGTTGAAGAAAGTCCTTGATAAAATTATAAATATTTTAAAGGGTATATGGGATTTTATTTTAAAACTATGGAAGCATCCAAAGGGTCGGATTGGACTCATTATGGTGTCGTTTTTAATCTTTATTGCCATATTTGCCCCATTGATCGCCCCATATGACCCATATGATGTGACCCAAAGAGCTGCCAAAGGCTTGTCACCGTCATGGGACCACTTGTTAGGGACAACCATTACCACGGGTCAAGATATTTTTTCTATGTTGCTTTATGGCACGAGGGTCTCTCTTTTGGTCGGTTTGGTAACAGGTGTCTCCATTGCTTTCTTAGGGGCAATCTTAGGTATTATTGCTGGTTATGTTGGTGGTCTTGCGGATAATTTAATCATGAGAACTGTGGATGTGATGTTGGTAATTCCAACCTTGCCACTGGTCATAGTGATTACCAACCTATTTGGAAAAACCTATTTAATTATTGTTTTGATTTTTGTTTTACTTGGCTGGACAGGACTTGCAAGGGTTGTCCGTTCATTGGTTTTGGTGATTAAAAACAATAACTATGTCAAAGCCTCTGAACTTGCTGGTGGCAGTCGCTGGCATATTATGACCAAGCATATCCTACCAGGTGTTAGTCATTTATTGATTATGAACACGGCCTTGTCATGTGCAGGGATTATGGTGGCAGAAGCAGGTTTATCTTTCTTGGGGCTTGGAGATCCAACCGCCATATCTTGGGGGAAAATGCTGGCAGATGCCCAATCAGGCGGCGCCTTGTTGTTTGGTCATTGGTGGTGGATTATAGCACCAGGTATTGGTATATTTGTTGCCGTATTTTCATTCATGCGTATTGGTTTGGTCATGGAAGAAATCCTAAATCCAAGGATGAAAGCAACATCTTCAGTCCACAAACTTTTTAAAACCCTTAACAATACCTATATCCAAGAAGTATTTGCTTCAATGGATGAGACTGTTGTGACCAAAGGCATGGATACCAAAGGAGAAGTCGTATGAAAGATAAACTTTTAAAATTAAGGAACTTAAAAGTGATATTTCCGGCTGAACAAGGGATTGTTCGAGCTGTAGAAGGTATCAACATGGATATAAATAAGGGTGAATGTGTAGCCCTTGTTGGGGAGAGTGGTTGTGGTAAAAGTGTCACGTCACTTGCCATTATGCGTTTATTAAATACACCACCAGCAATGATTGATGTTGAATCCATCAACCTAGATGGAGAAGAAATCACTGAATATTCTGAAACAAAAATGCAATCGGTGAGGGGTAAGAAAATATCGATGATTTTTCAGGATGCCATGACCGCATTAAATCCTGTTATGACCGTCGGGAAACAAATCGATGAAGTCTTTTTAAAACATCAAAATATATCCAAAAAAGAAGCCAGAAAGAAAACCATTGAGGCTTTAAGATTGGTCGGTATCCCTGAACCAGCATCTAGGGCAAAAAGTTTTCCGCATCAATTGAGTGGAGGCTTAAGACAAAGGGTATTAATTGCCATGGCTTTTGCTTGTCAACCAGATTTAATCATTGCTGATGAGCCGACCACTGCTTTGGATGTGACCATTCAAGCACAGGTCTTACATGTTTTAAGACAAATGCAAAAGCAACAACATGTGTCACTTCTCTTGATTACCCATGATTTATCTGTGGTGGCACATACGGCTGACACGGTTTATGTCATGTATGCAGGTAAGATTGTGGAAAAGGCCAAAGTAGAGGATTTATTCAATCAACCCCACCATCCTTATACTGAAGGTTTGTTAGGGTCTATCCCTAAATTATCTGATACAAGAAAACATTTCCTGCAAATACCTGATACCGTCCCTCATCCTATGTTTAAACCAAGTGGGTGTTATTTTCATCCGAGGTGTCGCTATGCAAAAGATAAATGCAAGGACATTATGCCTCCACTAGAAATCATCGATAAAGATCGTGAGATTCGTTGTTACTATCCTCTTAATGTGAAGGAGGACCAATCATGAACAAAAAAGACGCCATAGTGCATATAGAAAACTTATCGGTTGATTTTCCTGTCAAGGGTGGTATCCCTTTTGTCCATAAAAAAAAGATACAAGCCGTGACTGATGTTTCATTGGATATTTATCCAGGTGAAACATTTGGCATCGTTGGAGAAAGTGGCTGTGGTAAATCTACCTTGGCCAATGCCATGGTGGGTATGGTTCATCCTACCGAGGGCAAAGTTTACTTTAAAGGGCAAGATTTATTTGCCTTAAAACGCCAAGAATTTAAAGACATACGTAGGGACATGCAAATGATCTTCCAAGATCCTTTTTCATCATTAAATCCTAGATTTTCTGTCTATCAAATCATCGCTGAACCGATGTTGATACGCGGAGGCTATACTAAGAAGGACATGGAGAATAGAGTTGTTGAGTTATTGAAACTTGTAGGCTTGGATGAAAAAGACTTACACCGTTATCCATCTGCCTTTTCTGGTGGACAAAAACAGCGTTTAGGTATTGCAAGAGCCATTAGTTTAAATCCAGATTTATTGATATGTGATGAGCCAGTGAGTGCTTTAGATGTGAGTGTTCATGCTCAAATACTTAACTTGTTGATTGACTTACAAGATCAGTTGAAACTCACTTATGTATTTATTTCACATAACTTGGCAGTTGTTAAAAACATCTGTGATAGGATTTTGGTGATGTATCTGGGAAAAACAATGGAGTTTGGTTCGACAAAGGCAATCTATAAGAATCCATTACATCCTTATACCAAAGCCTTGTTATCGGCCATTTTGGACTTAGATATCAAACGTGAAAAAACCATATTAAAGGGTGAAATACCAAGTCCGATTGATCCACCTAAAGGCTGTCGTTTTTGGCAACGGTGTCCTTTGGCTATGGAAGGATGTAAAGATAAACCAGTCCCAATCATAGAAGCAGAAGCAGATCATTTTGTGGCTTGCCATAAAATCAGTGGTTTTTCAGAAGAAGACATCAAAGAGGGATTGGATAAGCCAATTGAAAAAGATGAAAAAGCCGCGTAAGTTTATCATTTCTTTGACTTTGATATATCTTTATACACTTGCCATGTTATACCTACTACAAATCAGTGAAATCCCTTGGTTTTTTCTGGTTTTACTATTGATGCATGGTGGGATTTTTGGATTGATCTTATTGAAGAAACGATACATTGGATTAAACATCAAGTATTATTATCGAAATATTTATATCAGCTTTGCTTTATTTATACCCATATTAATCTATAAGTTATTGGCAGCGATTTTTCCATTTGAAGAAAATCATGCCTTAATCCAACAATTATCTATGGGGATAATTATCATTGCGTTGCTGGTGGGTATTGTCAATATTTATGTTTTTCATCAAAGACATAAAGCTTAAAAATAAAAAACACAGGATGAAGTTTAAAAGAAACCTTCATCCTGTATTTTTTTTGGTCTTAATATTTTGATTAAGTATGAGTACTTGATGTCTTGGTCTCAAAGTCTATGCCTTCTTCAAAATGGTCACACACACCTTCAAAGATGCGTTTGTCACATATACATTCAGCATCAACGCTGATTAACTCAATATCATTTGAGATAAAATCATCCTTAGGTTCTTCAAATAAGTTGGTGTCAGAAGACAGGTATTTTTTTGTGTCATCTGAGAAAATGGTCACGGTGTTGGCGTCTTTACCATACTTGTTTTGTACCATGACAGCCCCAATAAAATTAGCACCTGAAGAAATTCCAACCCCTAAACCTAGTTTTTTTGCTAGTAAACGGGCCATAAGAATGGCATCAAAATCATCAACAACCAAGACCTCATCCAATTCATCTAATTTGACGATTTCTAGTATGAAGCCATCGCCTATGCCTTGGATACGGTGTTTTTCACCCGCAATACCACTTGACATAAAGGCAGATTGAGCGGGTTCTAAAGGAAATACCTTAACATTCGGATACTTTCTTTTCAGTCTTTTTTTGACACCCATAATGGTTCCACCTGTGCCCACACCTGCAACAAAACAATGGGGTTCAACATGAAGCTTATCCAGTTGGGTACATATTTCTAAACCGGTGGTCAAATAATGGGCGTCGACATTGTATGGGTTGATGAATTGTTGGGGCCTAAAGCCACCAATTTCTTCAGCAAATGCATCCGCAAGTTCAACACACCCAGCAAAGCCACCTTGCTCATAGGTCACCTCATGTAAAATCGCCCCGTAACTTCTGATCAATTGCTTACGTTCATTGGACATCCATTCAGGCATAAAGATATGGACGGGATGTCCATGCATGGCGCCTAAGGCCGCAAAAGCAATACCCGTGTTGCCACTGGTTGCTTCAATGATGGGCATGTTCCTAGATAGAGTACCATCCTTGTAAGACTCGAAAATGATGTGTTTGGCAATGCGATCTTTGATAGATCCCGTTAAGTTATAATATTCTGCCTTGGCATAGATGACGCGTTCTTCACCCTTATAGTTGTATTTGATGATCAGTAAGGGTGTGTTTCCTATCATATTGTTCATAGCCATATCTCCTTGTATTTATATATCTTTATTCTACCAAACATGAGGTATTTAGAAAAGACTTTTTCCATCTTAAAATGCCTTGGTCAAGGATTCCTGTATCAAGGATTTATTAGGCTAAATCATTTTTTTCTTTGGACAATATCCTTCAGCAAGTATAGAAAGTATACAGAAAGGTATGATGAATGTAGAAAGAAGTGTAATTGGAGGGTAATGATTACAGCGTATTTAAAATTGAATTTATAGAAAAAATAGAAACTCTTCATCATTTCTTTATATATGAATAAAAAAAGACTCATAAAGAGTCTTAAATGTTAGCCTTTTGGTGGATGAGGGTCATGTCCATGAGAATCTTTTTTTCTGATTTTACCATCTCTACCGTGAATAAAAAGCTCAGATTTCTGGTTTTTGGTTATATTTCGAGCTTTGCTAATGGCTTCAGCTTGTGTCTTTACTCTTTTAGTTGCTCGCTGATTGCCTTCACCTTTAACTTGCCATCCACCTTTAGGATGTTTTGTTACGTGTTGATTTTTTTTCATATAAATACCACTCCCTATTCACTATAAAAATATTAAGATAGTTTATTTATTTTGAATGTTTGGTTTAAGCGAAATACCATTCCTTAGATCAACATTTCTTAAATCTAAAGTAGGTAACATTAAAGATAATCTATCATCACTGGTTATATTATGAAAAACTGTTCTAAGGTATGGGTATAAAGAAGCAGAGAATATAGAGTTTATAGCATCTCTATTATTTAATATTTTTTCATCGTTAACTTTAAACCCGCCCAAAATTTCTATTAGTGATCCTTTAGAATTTTGAAAATCTATTGACAAAGTTAATACTAATGAATAAATTTTCTTATTTTCGTCGTACTTAGCGCTTGGTATATTGATTTTTATTTCTTCCAATGTCTCATTACCAATGCGCTTTAAGTTTATTTGCTGTATATTAAATCCTAAGAAGTTAAAAGCTGGTAATTTGATTTCTTTTGGCATTTGAATCCTCCTTCTACTACAAAGTGATTTGTAGTAAATCTTTCTTTGAAATCATTATTTAATGCATCCACTTTATAAAGCTGTTCAGTCTTTTCGGCTACTAAAGGTGTGATTTGTTTTATTGAAAAAGTGTGATTTGATATGCTTTCGAAATTTTTTACAATATTCACGCTGTAAAGTTTATTAACAAGTGTGTTATCTTTATCAATTAAGTATAATAATCGTGCAGCAGGTCCTTTAATTGGGTTAGCGCCTTGTTCCCATTTTTCAATCGTTTTTTTTGTGACACCTAAAACATTACCGAATACTTTTTGTGTTAACTCCAAGTCTGTTCTTAAATCTTTTACAAAATCATTATTTACTACATCATTAAAATCAGGTATATCAATTTCTATTAAAGTTCCTTCATCTTCAAATAATTTCCAAAAATCTTTATTTAACTTATCTTCCATCTTTTCATCTCCTCCTATAAATCACTAAATCTCTTTAGAATTAACTTTAAGTTATCTTTTTCTCTCTTACTTAGCCTTGTTTTCTTTTTTTTATCATAAATATGCAATATATATGCCGTATTTTTTACTCGTAAAACATAAGCAATAATACGATAGCCCTCTCGTTTGCCTTTGTTATTTCCTTTTGATAATCTAATTTTTCTTATACCTACATTTTCTGATCCATATAAAAGATTGCCAATTAAATTTGTATTTTTGTCTATTGCATCTTCAAGTATCAAATTTCTAAGTTTTTTCTCATCTAATTTACAATCTTTCAAATCTTTAGTGACGTTAAAAGAAAATTCAGAAAGAATTTCGTTTGCTAAACCTTTAGGTATTATAAATCTGAATTTACCGATAACAATCACCTCCACCCTATTTAATAGGGTAATACGACTATTATATTATCACTTTATGGATGGGGTGTCAACAAAAAGCTTTTAAAATGTAATAAACTTGAGATTAAAATGAGGGATACTAGTATTAAAATTTCATCATTAAGAACCAACCTAAAAAAGTGTTTAAAAAATATAACGAAAAACAATCTAGAAAACTATATACAGTTGTTTAAAGTAGTATGTAAAATTTTTTATCCATCACCAAGCACATCATTATGAAAATCATACATACAATTACCATTAAGTAAGGAAGGTTTAATTATGCAATTCAGGATGTTAGCGTATATCTAGCATTCTGTTTTTTTAAGTGTTTTACTTAAAAATCTTTGTTAGTATTTATAGAAGTTATTTAATGATTAAAAAATATGAAAAGTATATTAAAGAAAATAAACAATATCCTCGTATTATGTGATTAAGGACACATCATGATTGGATGTGCAATAATGAGGAAACACCCCATCGATGATTTAATGAAAATATACCTTGCTGAAAAAGATGTGACCAAAAGGACCAAGGACTTATATGAAACCATCTTAAAACAATATAGTCTTTACTTAAAAGACCAAAAGATTCTTTATGCAAAGACAAGGGATGTCAAGGACTATATCAGCCAGAAGAAAAACCAAGCTTATTCCCCAGCTTGGATTTACCAACAGATTTCTACAATAAAAAATTTCTATGCTTGGTTATCAGGCAATCAAAAGCGGCTTGGCTTAAAGGACATTTACAGTCAAGACATCACTGAAGCTATCAAAAATGTTCATGTTAAAAAGTTTGGATATAAACAAGCTTTGACTCTTGATCAAGCCAAACAATTAATTAATTGTTTGAAACATAAAAGAAAGTACATCTGGCATTATAGAGATTATGCCATGATTTATTTGATGATCACAACGGGTATGCGTTCGGTTGAAATCAGGCGGGCCAGGAAAAGGGATTTAAGGGTCCTTCAAGGTCAAGTCATTTTAGAGGTTCAAGGCAAGGGCAGGCAAGCAAAAGATGCTTTTGTCAAAGTCCCTAAGGGAGTTCATTCTGCCATCAAGGATTATTTAGAAAAACGTAAAGACCAAAACCCCTATTTATTTGTCTCACATTCTAGGGGCAGAGACATGCCTTATCTTTCAAGATCTTTCTTCTTGAGGATGTTTCGCCGTGTATTAAGAGAATGTGGCTTGGCCCACACCAAGTTTACACCCCATGCCTTGAGACATACAGCGGCGACCCTTAATTTACAAAGAGGGGCGTCCCTAGAATCCACCAGACGGTTGATGCGCCATGTGTCTTTATCATCGACCTTGGTCTATGCCCACCACATCAATCAAATGATGGATGATTCAAGCAAGCGTCTTGAACAATATATTCTCAAAGAAAGGTCTACTAGCAATCAATATCATTGGCAATACATTGTGCTGGACTTTTAAAAACCTATAGATAGCTATTGGATTTAGGAGGTCACATTTTGAAAAAACACCCATTACAGGCATTGAGTGAAGATTATTTATCGGAAAAAAAAGTCAGTCGTCAAACCCTTAAATCATACCGGATTGCCTTTAAGAAGTATATTGAATATTTAAATAAGAAGAAGATTACATATGCCAAAACATCCGATGTCATCAACTACCGTGAATGGCGAAGAGCTATGGGTTATTCAAGTCAATACCTATATATTCATATCTGTGCTTTAAAAGGTTTATACAGGTATTTAAGGATCAATCAAAAGAGACTTAATTTACCTGAAGTTTATGGCCATGATGTTATGGCTGAGATAAAAAATGAGCGCATCAATTACCATATCAAAAAACCCATTTTAACCATCCAACAAGCCAAACACTTAATTCTTCATACCAGACATATGCGCAAATACATTTGGCACTACCGCAATCACGCCATCATTTACCTGATGATTACCACTGGTCTTAAGCCGGTTGAAGTCATCCATGCAAGAAGGAAGGATTATCTAATTAAGAAGGGAAAGTCTTTGCTATTGGTGAGGAAAAATGGCAGGGGCAAGGCAAGTGATTTTGTGAAAATACCCCCTGGTCTTAAAGCATCCATTGATGAATATTTAAGCAAACGAAGAGATGATAACCCCTACTTATTTATTTCCCATAGAAAGATATCCACTCACGGCCACCTTTCCAGAACCTTTTTTAGGCGTATGTTTGATGAGGTCTTAAAAGCCTGCCAGATGGAAACTTTAGGGATCACCCCCCATTGTTTAAGACACAGTGCGGCTTCCCTCAACCTTTTAAGGGGTGGTTCCATTGAACAGACAAAACATCTGATGCGTCACGCTGGTATCTCTTCAACCCTGGTTTATGCTGAACACATCAAACGCATGCAGGATGATTCAGAAGACCAGATCGAAGCCTATATTTTAGGTGAGGATGAAGCTGATGGCATGGATGAAGATGAATGATAAAAAGGCTGAAAAAAACTAGCACTCAATATAAAAAAGTGCTAGTTTTTTGCTGATTTTGTAAATAATTTATGGGTCATAATCACTAATTAAAAATATTTGTTCGTTTTTTTAACGAATTTTTTCTAATCCCTTGTTTTATCATGTGCATTGTAGTAAAATACGACCTATGAATGATTCTATAAACGAACAAAATTTATATACACTTTTGTAAGCAATGAATCAGTGATAGTTTTGGAGATGACTATGGAAAACAATTCGTTTTTTAAACCCACGCCACTTTATAAAGAGTTCATGATTTTAGACCTGATTGAAAAAAACAAAGACATCACTCAAAGACATATCAGTGATGAGCTTGGTATTGCTGTATCTATGGTGAACAAATATTTAGATGAATATGAAGAAAAGAAACTAATAAAAAGAAAGAAATACTCTACGAAGACTGTAGAGTATTTTGTGACGAAGAAGGGGATTGAGAGGAAGAGATACCTAAATATTGGTTATCTTCATTCTACCCAAAAATTATATGATTCTGCTAAAGAGAATATTGTTAGTTTTTTGGATCAAATGATTGATAAAGGATTTAAGAATATTTTATTGTATGGGGCTGGGGAAGTCGCAGAAATCCTTTTACAAACAATAAAAACTGACAATTCCATTCCTATAAATGTATTAGCTGTTATAGATGATGATAAGGACAAACAAGGTCAATATTTATTAACTGCAAAAGTAATTTCATTAGATGAAATTAATCAAATAGAACATGATGGAATATTAATATCTAGTTACACTAATAACGAAATAATCTTAAATAAATTGCTTAAAAATACATATAGTGGCAATAAAATTATTCAATTTTTTGATTGAGTGAGAAGGAATGAACAATAGTATGAAAGAAAAAATATATTTGGCTTCGCCTCATATGAGTGATGAAGGATATGAACAACAATATGTTAAGGAAGCATTCGATACAAATTGGATAGCACCTTTGGGTCCTAATGTTGATAACTTTGAAAAAGAGGTCTGCAGAAAAGTTGGAGTTAAATATGGTGCAGCATTAGTTTCTGGCACAGCGGCTATTCAAATGGCTTTAAGAGCAGCTGGAGTTGGTAAAGATGATATAGTTTTATGTCAATCTTTAACCTTTTCCGCAACTGCAAATCCAATTATTTATGAAAATGCTATACCTGTATTTATTGATAGCGACTACGAAACTTGGAATATGAGTCCTAAATATTTAGAAGAAGCCCTCAATAAGTATCCTAATGCTAAAGCAGTTATTGTAGTACACTTATACGGCTTATCAGCTGATATGGATAAAATTGTTGATTTGTGTAAGAAATACAATGTTATTTTGATTGAAGATGCAGCTGAAAGTTTAGGAACTATATACAAAGGCAAATATACTGGAACATTCGGTGACTATGGAATTTTTAGTTTTAATGGTAATAAGATTATAACTACTTCTGGTGGAGGTATACTAGTATCTAATAACAAAGAAAAAATTGATAAAGTAAGATTTTGGTCAACACAAGCTAGAGACAGAGCAAGACACTATCAACATTCAGAATTAGGTTTTAATTATAGAATGAGTAATGTCGTAGCAGGCATTGGTAGAGGGCAACTAAAAGTATTAGACCAAAGAGTTCAAAAGAAACAATATATTTACAATTATTATAAAGAAAATTTAAATGATCTTGAAGGCGTTGATTTTATGCCTATAAATGAGTGGAATAATCCTAACTGTTGGTTAACAAGTATTATTCTAAAAGGAAAAGTTAGACCAATAAATATTATAGAAGCGTTAGAAAAAGAAAACATAGAATCAAGACCTATATGGAAACCTATGCACATCCAACCGTTCTTTGAAGAATATGATTATGTTGGAAGTGATATTGGAGAATATATCTTTAACGATGGTTTATGTTTGCCGAGTGATACTAAGTTGACAGATAAACAATTAGATAAGATTATAACTATAATAAAAGGATTATGGGGATATGCATAATAAAGGATTATATAAAAGTTATTTTAAAAGACCATTTGATTTTATAATTTCATTATTGGCTTTAATACTATTAATGCCGGTATTAATAATTATTGCTGTTTTAGTTAGAATAAAACTTGGTAGTCCTATTGTTTTTAAACAAAAAAGACCAGGTTTGAACGAGAAAATTTTCACTATTTATAAGTTTAGAACTATGACTGATAAAAAAAACAATAATGGTGAACTACTATCTGATAGTAAGAGATTGATCAAATTTGGTAAGTTTTTAAGATCAACAAGTATCGATGAGTTGCCAAGCTTAATCAACATTATTAAAGGTGACATGAGTATTGTAGGACCAAGACCACAGCTAGTTAGAGATATGGTGTTTATGTCTGTTGAACAAAGACAAAGACATTCTGTTAAACCCGGGCTTACTGGTTGGGCACAAGTAAATGGAAGAAATAATTTGACTTGGGAGCAAAAATTTAATTTAGACCTAAAGTATATTGAAAATATCACTTTTGTTAATGATTTAAAGATTATATTTTATACTGTTGTCAAAGTAATAAAAAAGAATGACATTAATACTGAGGGAATGGTTACAGCTGAAGATCTTGGTGAATATTTGTTAAGGATTGGCAAAGTTGATCAAATAACCTATGAAAAAAAGAAAAAAAGAAGTAAAGATTTATTGGCTAAATAATTAGTGAAGGAGTTCATAATGAGCACGATTTTTCAAAAACCAAAAAGTAATTTAGCTTTTTCTGTTTCTATCTGTGTTTATAAGAATGATAATCCCAATCACTTTCAACAAGCATTGGAAAGTATAGTTAATCAAACTTTAAAGCCTGATGAAATTGTTCTTGTTGTTGACGGACCAATTCCTTCTTCTATAGAAAGATTAATTCATTTCTATGAAAAAGAAGAATTGTTTAATATAATTAGATTATTCGATAATGTTGGCCATGGAAAAGCTAGACAAATAGGCTTAGAGAACTGTAAGTATGAACTTGTGGCACTCATGGATGCAGATGATATCAGTTTGCCAGATAGATTTGAAAAACAAATTGGTTGTTTCAATCAAGACGACTCTTTAAGTGTAGTTGGTGGTAATATTGAAGAGTTTATTGAAACTATAGATAATATAATTAGTATTCGAAAAGTCCCTGAAAAGGATGTTGATATAAAAAAATATCTAAAAAAAAGATGCCCATTCAATCAAGTAACCGTTATGTTTAGAGTCTCTGATGTAAGAGCAGCTGGTGGATATATAGATTGGTTTAATGAGGAGGATTACTATTTATGGATTCGCATGTTTCAGAACAATTCAAAATTTAAAAATCTTAAAGATATATTGGTTTATGTTAGGGTTGGAAAAGAGATGTATTCTAGAAGAGGCGGTTGGAAATATTTTATTAGCGAGCTAAATCTACAAAAATATATGTTGAGCAATAAAATAATTAGTCTTCCGAGATTTTTCATTAATACTTCTATAAGATTTTTAGTACAGGTTTTATTACCTAATAAAATTAGAGGTTTTATTTTTGTTAATTTTGCGAGATCAAAAATTAAATAAAAGAGGGTTTTAAAATGTTTATATATAAACAATGGGAGATATTTTGTAAAAAATTAGATAGTGCGGGTATAAATAGTGTTACAGCATCTTCTCTACTTGATACACACAATGATAATGACTCTTTTTTAGTGCTTAAACATGATGTTGAGACTAACCCTAGTAAGGCATTAGAATTAGCAAAAATCGAAAAAAAATACAATCATAAAGGTACTTATTACGTACAAGGATATCTTTTAAAAAATAAGAAAAACCTTTTAATATTAAAGAAAATCCAGAGTTTGGGTCACGAACTTTCTTACCACCACGACGTAATGGATAGCAACAATGGAGATTTATCTAGTGCGAAAAGGGAATTTGAAGCTTACTTGAATTTGTTTTTGCAAAATGGCTTCAAATTCAAAACCGTTTGTCAGCATGGCAATCCGATAGTTGAAAGATTTGGGTATAATTCTAATAGAGATTTTTTTAGAAATCCTAATATTAACGAACACTTTAAAGATATTTGTGATATTATGGTAAATTTTAAAGTCAAAGCAAATGTTAACTATGATTATATATCAGATTCTGGGTACGGTTGGAAAATTATTTTTAGTCCTGAAAATAACGATGTTATTGATACTACTGATAAAGATATTGTTCTTAAAAATCATAAAGAGGTTTTAAACTTTATTACAAGTAAGAAAAGTATTGTTATAAGCACCCATCCACATCGTTGGAGTAAGAGTTATTTGAGAGCTAAATTAAAACAAATCTTGTTTTTTAGCATTAAAAAAATTGCTAAAACACTATATAGAATTCCGTTTCTAAAAAAAATAATGAGTCGATTTTATTATTTAGCTAAAAAAATATAGTTTTTATTATAACATTAGAAACTTATGAAGGATGATATTTATGTCAAATGATAATGTGAAAAAAGTTCAAATAAAAATCTTAGAAACTATGAAATATATTGATTATATTTGTCGTGAATATAATATCGAATATTTTATTATGGGTGGAACGGCATTGGGTGCGGTCAGACACAAAGGATTTATTCCATGGGATGATGATTTGGATATTTTTATGACTTTTGACAACTATAACAGGTTTCGGATGATATTTAATAATATTAATAATGAAAAATTTATTCTTCAAGAGTGGAGTGTGGTAGACGATTATTTGGAATATGCAAAAGTTAGAATGAATGGTACTACTTTTATTGAAGAAGCTTTTAAAGAAAAAAAAGATATGCATCATGGGATTTATGTTGATATTATGATTTTACATAAATGCCCTAATAAAAAATCAATTCAAAAGAAAATATATTTTGCATCAAAATATGTGACTTTATACGCTTTATCAAAAAGAAATTGGAAACCTAAAAATATTAAACAGAAATTAGCTTTATTTTCGCTTAAAATTATGCCGAATAAATATTTATTAAGTAAATTTTACAAATATATATACAAATATAATAAGCTCAATGAAGATTACTCATATTGTTATTTTATAACAAAGGCAAAGTTTTCACAGGGCATATTTCCGGCTGATTTCTTTAACAAACATGTTGATATTAAGTTTGAAGACGCAATCTTAATGGGTCCAAATAATATTAAATCATATTTAAGTTTAAGATACGGAGATTATATGAAATTGCCATCAAAAAAAGAACAAAAAGCAGCAGTACATGCTAGTATATTTGATACTGAAATTGGATTTGAAGAGTATTTAAGAAAAAATAAATCTTAATAAATGGAGTCTTAATTATGTCTGAAGTTATGAGCAATTTTAGAAATAAGTTTAATACAAAAGAACTAATAATTTATGAATCGAAGCATTGGATATGGTCATTAAGACCAGTTCAATCCACTTTAGGATCTAGCATTCTTTATTTAAAGCGTGAGTGTTCGGTATTTAGCAAATTAAAACCGGGTGAATTTTCTGACCTTAGTCGAATTATATATGTTATTGAGGACACACTAAAAGATATATTTAAATATAATGTTATAAACTACCTAATGCTTATGATGTTAGATAAACAAGTGCATTATCATGTTATACCAAGATATGAAAAAACTATTATATTTAGAGGCAAAACATGGCAAGATTTTGGTTGGCCAGGTATCCCGGTCTTGTCTGGGGAAAAAAGCGATGATTCTGAGTTGTTAATAATCAAAAACTTGATAAAAAAACATTTGCCTCATACAGATGATTTAGAAAGGAGACAGCAACTTTGAAAAAATACAATATCGGTTATACCACAGGAGTATTTGATATGTTTCATATTGGACATCTTAATATATTAAAAAAAGCAAAAGAACAATGTGAATATTTAATTGTTGGAGTTACCACAGACGAACTTGTTTCCTATAAAAATAAAACTGCAATTATTTCACACTATGAGCGTATGGAAATTATTAAAAGTATAAAATACGTTGATCAAGTAGTATCTCAAGAGAACATGGATAAAATGGCTGCTTGGAAAAAATATAAGTTTGATGTAATGTTTGTAGGTAGTGATTGGCAAGGGACTCAGAAATGGAATGAGTTTGAGAAAATGTTTAATGAAATAGGTGTAGATATAGTTTATTTTCCATATACTCAAGGCACTTCTTCAACTATTTTGAGAGAAGCTTTACACAAATTAATAAAAAAGTAATTATAAAATAACATTACAGCTTAATTAGAGGGGTGATTGTTCATGCGGATTTTACATATAGCTCCAATGACATTTAATAAGTATTCTGGATTGACATATTCAATACCTGCATTAAGCCAAGCACAAAATAATATAGAGGAAATTAATTCAGAAATACTAGTTAGTTTGAAAACTAAAACTAAAAGTAATAATTATTATTATATAGAGAATTTTCGTAAAAAAAGAGATTTAATTTTATTTCTAGAAAAATACGATATTTTTATTTTTCATAGTACATATATATTTGCTCATATTAAAATAGCTAAGATATTAAAAACTCTTAGTTTACCTTATATAATTGTTCCTCGGGGAGGTTTTAGTAAGGTTTTGAGAAAGAGAAAGTACATCAAGAAGTTTTTTGGTGATCTAATTTTTTTTAGAAATTATTTTACTTCTCCAAATGCTATACATTTTCTAACTCAAAACGAAAAAACTAATAGTAGGTTTAATACTGAATCTGATTTTATATTGCCTAATGGTATATATCCATCCAATATTTCTATGAAAGAGTCATCTGAAATGGAAGATATAAAGTGTTATAAGTTAGTTTATATCGGTAGACTTGATATTTTTATTAAAGGACTAGATTTAATAGTTGATGCCATTAACATTTTAATAAATGAGTATTTTATATATAAAATAAAATTAGAACTATACGGACCTAGTTTTAATAATTCTAAAATTTTATTAGAAAAACAAATCAAGAAAAAATCTCTTGAAAAATATATATATATTAAAGATCCCATTTACGATAAAGAGAAAAGAAATATACTATCGCAATCTGATTTCTTTATTCAAGCCTCTAGATCGGAAGGTCTACCAATGGGCATTTTAGAAGCTTTGTCTTATGGGATTCCATGTATAGTTTCGGTTCAAACTAACTTATCAAAAAAAATTGTCAGTCATGAAGCAGGAATAGAAGTTGAATTAAACCCTAAGAGTATTGCAAAGGGCATATATAATATTATAAGCAAAGATATCATAAAATTAAAAAGGAATGCAGTTAGCTTATCTAAGGAATTTTATTGGCCAAATATAGCAAAGGAAAGTATCAAAATTTATAATAATATAATCAAATTAAATTAATACTTATACAGAGGAGTCTGTGATGCTTATTTACACAATTCTTATATTTTATTATTTAATGACAATTCCATTAAATAAATATTTTCATAGTAAAAACGAAAGAATTTTTTGGCTTTTTTTCTTACTATTTCCTTTATTCATAATGGTCGCTTTTCGTAGCCTCAATGTGGGTTCTGATACACTGACATATTTTAGGATGTATAATAATAGCTCTGGAATAGGACTAACTCAACCTTATGTTGGATATACTGAAATTGGATTTCAATTTATAAATAGATTATTTAATGTTTTTGGTTTCAGTTTTATGCTTTATCAAATTTGCTATGCTTTTTTCGTTTACTTATCAATATATATCTTCTTATTTAAATATTCCAAGAATTTTTCTTTAAGTATTTTTATATTTATTGCTTTGAGAGTTTTTTTCTTTTCTATGACAGGCGTTAGACAAATGATAGCTATTTCTATTATTTTATATTCATTACCTTATCTAATTAATAGAAAATTACTAAAGTTCTTAATTATCACTACAATTGCTGCTCTAATTCACAACACAGCTATTGTGTTTATTTTCATTTATTTTATTCCATATAAAGTTTTTTCTAAGAAGACTATCGTAAAGTTATTTTTTATTATGGGTATTACTTTGTTAATATTCGATAATCTTATAGAACTATTCCTGATATTATACCCTAAATATAGCACTTATTTAGCTAGAATAGAATCATATGATGGGCTTTTTGTATATGTTCAATTTATATTGGTTATAATGATTTTCTTCTTTGGATACTTTGTTTCTGAAAAATATAATTTGCGACATTCTAAAGAAAACAAAATTTACTTTAATGCTGCGTTGTTTTCTGTTTTGTTAGCTTTATTAGCTACGCAAATTAATATTGCTGGCAGATACTTAAAATATTTTTACATGATTTATTTGATTTATTTGCCTGCAATTTTTATAAATAATAAAAGATCTAAATATAAGTTAATAAATTCAGTTTTTTTGTTTTTATTACTCGTTTACTATTTAATCATATTGGTATATAGACCTAATTGGGAAGGAGTTTTACCTTATGAGTTCATGTTTAGTTTTTAAAATTATTACATTAAGGTTATTAATGATAATATGAAAATCGCATATTTATCTTCATCAATTGTTCCTTCAAAAAGCGCAAATTCTATTCATGTAATGAAAATGTGCCAAGCTTTAAGTCAGAATAATCATACGATTAAGTTATTTGCTATAAATGACTCTAGATATATCATACCTAATATTAATGATGTATACTCTTTTTATGGAGTAGATGACATTTTTAAAATTAAATATATAAAGAAAAATAAACTTCCTTTTATTAGAAGATATTTATATAGTTATTTTGCTTCAAGAATAATTAAAAATGATAATTTTGATTTGGTTTATTCAAGAGATTTTTTTGGTACTTATATTCTTACTAAATTAAGAAAAGATGTTGTATATGAATGTCATAATCCGAATTTTAACTTTTTAGATAATATTATTTTTAAGAAAATAATAAAAAATGAGTATTTGAAAGCGATTATTGTTATTTCAGAATCACTTAAAAACATTTTAATTGATAAATATAAACCCTTATTAATTAATTCTAAAATAATTGTTGCACATGATGGAGTTGATTTTGATAAAGTGGATAAAAGAATATCTAAATCAGAGTCAAAAAAATTAATTGAACAAGACTCTGAAGTTATTATAGGCTATTCTGGCCATTTATATAAAGGCAGAGGTATAGAATTAATATTAGAATTAGCAAAATTAAATTCAGAATATTTGTTCTTGATAATAGGCGGTAACAAAAATGATATAGACAAGTACAAAAATATAGCAAATGAGATGGATATTAGAAACATACTATTTATGGGTTATATTTCAAATAATGTTTTATTCAATTATATGTCAGCCGTTGATATTTTGCTAATGCCTTATCAAAATAATGTAAAAGCAGGGAAAGGAAAAGCTAATACTTCAAAGTTTATGTCTCCACTAAAAATGTTTGAATATTTGGCATTAGGAAAACCTATAATTTCATCCGACTTACCAGTTTTGAAAGAAGTATTGATAGATAATTATAATTGTTTGATGGCACCACCTGGTGATATTCAATCTTGGAATGTTCAGTTAAATAAATTAGTATGTAATAAAGATTTTAGAAAAAAAATAGCTGCTCAAGCTAAAATTGATTCAAAACAGTATTCTTGGAAGTTAAGAGCAAAAAAAATATTAAACGAAATCTTAGAAGAAGAAAATAATAATTAAAAATAAATAGTAGGAGGAAGTTGAATTTTATTCAATAAGAAGAATTATGAATCTGTACGAACAAATATTAAGTAAACATGAAAAAATATCATTAGTTGGACTTGGTTATGTCGGTCTTCCAATAGCGGTTGCTTTCGCAAAGAAAGTTAGTGTTTTAGGATTTGATATAAGCAAAGAAAAAATTGAATTATATAAGAGTGGCATAGATCCTACTAAAGAAGTCGGAAATGATATAATAAAGAATACTTCTGTAGAGTTCACATCTGAGGCTAGAGACTTAGCAAGTGCTAAATTTCATATTATAGCTGTTCCAACCCCAATAAGAGATAATAACATGCCAGACTTAGAACCAGTTAAATCTGCAACTAAAACTGTTGGTAAATATTTAAAAAAAGATTCTATTGTTGTTTTTGAGTCAACAGTTTATCCAGGCGTTACCGAAGATATATGTATTCCTATACTAGAAAAAGAATCAGGTTTGAAATGTGGTCTAGATTTTAAAGTTGGCTATTCTCCTGAAAGGATTAATCCCGGAGATAAAGTTCATAGATTAGAATCAATTGTAAAGGTTGTTTCTGGAACAGATAAAGAATCTTTAGATATAATAGCAAAGGTTTATGAAATCGTTGTTGAGGCAGGAGTTTATAGAGCTGAATCAATAAAGGTCGCTGAAGCTGCGAAAGTAATAGAAAACTCTCAAAGAGATATTAATATTGCATTTATGAACGAGTTATCTATGATTTTTAATAAGCTAGGAATTGACACGAACGAAGTACTTAAAGCAGCAAGAACAAAATGGAATTTTTTGAATTTCTATCCAGGATTAGTAGGTGGTCATTGCATTGGTGTTGATCCGTATTATTTAACTTACAAAGCTGAAGAAGTTGGTTATCATTCCCAAATAATTCTCTCTGGCAGAAGAATTAATGATGATATGGGAAGATATGTTGTAAATAATTTGGTTAAGAATTTAATTAAAGCCAATGTTTCAGTTAAAAAAGCTAAAATTGCAATTTTTGGATTTACATTTAAAGAAAACTGTCCTGATACTAGAAATACAAAAATCATAGATATAATCAACGAGCTTAAAGAATACGATATAAAACCTATGATTATTGACCCTGTTGCAGATATTGATGAGGCAAAAAATGTTTATAATTTAGAGTTTAATAAAATTACTGATGTAACAAAAATGGATGCAATTATTTTCGCTGTTGCACATGATGAGTTTAAATCTTTTAAACAAAGTGATATTAAATTGATGTTTAATAACAATAATAACTCATCAAATATAATTATGGATTTAAAAGGTATATTTAATAAACAAGTTTATAAAGATTTGAATTATATTTACTGGAGACTTTGATTTTAGAAAGGAAATTATAATATGAGTTATGATGACGTAGTATTTAATAAAAATTCTATTTTTCTCGTTACCGGGGGAGCAGGATTTATTGGTTCAAATCTTTGCGAAACTTTAATAGAGAAAGGTTATCGAGTTAGATGTTTAGATAACTTTTCTACCGGAAAAATAGAAAATATTAATGGATTTATAAATGATTCTAATTTTCAATTGATCGAAGGGGATATTCGAAATTTGGATACATGCATGTCTGCTTGCAAAAATGTTGATTATGTTCTTCATCAAGCTGCATGGGGAAGTGTCCCAAGGAGTATTAAGTTTCCTTTACTTTATGAAGAAATAAATGTTAAGGGAACATTAAATATGTTGGAAGCTTCTAGGCAAAATAATATAAAAAAATTTGTTTATGCATCTAGTTCATCTGTTTATGGAGACGAACCTAAGCTTCCAAAAGTAGAAGGTATAGAAGGCAATCTATTATCGCCATATGCTGTGACAAAGAGAACAAATGAAGAATATGCAAAGTTATATACACGACTTTATAATCTCGATACTTATGGTTTAAGATATTTTAACGTTTATGGTAAGCGTCAAGATCCAAATGGTGCTTATGCTGCAGTTATACCAAAATTTATAAATTTACTTTTAAAAGATGAAGTTCCTGTTATCAATGGTGATGGAACTCAAAGTAGAGACTTTACTTATATAGAAAATGTAATAGAAGCAAATTTAAAATGCTGTAAAGCATCATCCAAAGTTGCTGGAGAAGTATTTAATATTGCGTATGGCGGAAGAGAGTACTTGATTGATGTTTATAAATCATTAAATAAGATATTAGGGAAAGATATTTCTCCTAGTTTTGGACCGGAAAGATTAGGTGATATCAAGCATAGTAATGCAAATATAGATAAAGCAAAAAAAATGATTGATTACAATCCTAGCTGGAGTTTTAGTATGGGAGTAGAATCAGCTATAGAGTGGTATAAGGAATACTTTAGTGAAAAAAAATAAAATTGATTTATTTAAGAAAAAAATGAAGCAAAATAAACACAAGGATTCAATTGATATTTTTAGACATTTAGGAAATTTTTTCTCTGCTTCTATTTTTACAAAATTTATTGCTTTTCTTTCTTTACCAATTTTCACAAGGTTATTAGGCCCTGAAGGTTATGGAGGGGTTTCACTTTACCTATCAATTGTAGGTATTGTCTCTATAATCTCATCATTAGGTATAGATACTAGTATTAGAAGATATTATTTTGAAGAAGATAAAAATTTAGTTCGTTTTTTTAAAAGTAATCTATTTTTTCTTATTATGTTTCAAATTATATTTATCGGCTTTATATTAATATTCAGTAAACAAATTTCATATTTAACTAATATCCCTATAATAATTATTTTATTAGGATCGATTACTGGAATATTACATTCATATAAAAATATAGCTTTAGCCTATTTTCAGGTAAAAGGTTTAAGTCATTGGGTAAGAAATATTGCTCTTTTTAGTGGAATATCAGTTTTAATTGTTTCCATATTACTAGTTATTATCATGGGGGATTATTTTGGTAAAGTTTATGGAACTTTAATAGGGGCTTTTTTAGTCAATCTTATACTTGTTTGGAAAGTATCACCTATCAAAAAAATAATAGAAGATAAGCACTTTGAAGCAAAGCTAGTTAAATATTCACTTTTTTTAGGCTGTCCAATAGTTCTTAACCAATTAGCTGGATATGTTTTGGCTTTTTTCGATAGACTAGCTATTAATAAATATTATGGTTTGAATGATGCAGGTTTGTATTCTTTTGCCTATGGTGTCGGAATGATAATTGAAGTTGTAATTTATTCAATTAATGCAGCATGGGTTCCAATTTTGTTTAAGAAGTTAAAAAATAATGATATTAGTAAAATCCAAAATTATTTTAAACTATTCAGTAAAATAGTATTATTTGCTTCAGCAAATATTATTTTATTTTCAAGAGAATTATTATTATTATTAGCTGACAAAAGATTTTCAGATGCCTTGATATTTATTCCGATTATTGTGATAGGTTATATGTTTAAGTATCTATATACTTTATATTCAAATATTGAATATTACTATAAAAAGACAAAAATGTTAGCTTTTTTTTCAATTGTTGCTGCAGTCATAAATATTATTTTAAATGTTATATTTATACCTTGGTTTGGAAGTATTGCTGCAGCATATACTACGTTATTTTCTTATATACTATTATTTATTATGCACTACACATATGTTAAGTTAAAATTAAATAAATCTATCTATAAACTGAAGTATTTTGGGAAAACCTTAATTTATTTTATAATTATTCTATCAGTTTATTATTTAATAAACACATTAACTTTTAGTTTGATATTATCATTTATTATAAAATTAGTTTTAATCTTAATTTTACTAGGGATTTATGCTAGAGAATTTTATATTAGAAAAAGTATTATTTAATCCAAAGGAGAATTAGTGATGTCTAAAAAGAAAAAATATTATTATTGCTTTAGACCTAACTTAAATACCCATATTCAATTTTATGAAGGATGGGTTAATGAAGCAAAAAAACATGATGTACCAATTGTTATGATTACTTTTCTTCACATTCATAAATATATTAAGTCTTTTAAAAAAGTTAATAAATTAAGAAAAGAAAAGAAAATTAAAATAATCCCAACGATTCCATATTTATCAAATATAATCATGTTTATTTATTTCTACATACAATTAATTATTTTCAAAAGAGTGATAATTCATTTAAAAAAAGTTAGTATATCTCCTGTTTTTAGTAAACTAAAATGTATTTCTAAAAGAGTTAAATTAATTATTGATTTAGAAGGAGACCCAGAACTTGAAATGGATTATTTGAAAAAAAATACATATCAAGATGGTTTTTATTCAAAAAGAATAGAATCATTAATTAAAGAAAAAAGAGATTTTTCAAAAAAAATAGATTCTAGCGATGCAATAATTTGTGTTAATCAAGTTTTTTCTGATAGATTAAAAACTAAATTCCCAAAAAATAGTTCAAAAGTAAATGTTATACCTACGGGTGTTAATACATCCAATTTTTATTACAATTCTTCTGAAAGACAATTAATCAGATCAAAACTTAGTTTGGAAAATTCACTTGTTATGATTTATGTAGGGAATGTTTATTATAGTTGGCAAAATATTAGTAAATCCTTGAAAATCTTTATGAAATTAAAAAAATATTATTCAAACTTAAAATTTATTATCCTTACTAGGAAAGTTGACATGAACATCGTAATTGGATTTATTAAGAAATATGATTTGGATATTAATGATATAATATTAGATAATGTTTCAAATGATAAAGTCAGATTATTTTTAAATGCAGCTGATTTGGGTATATTAATAAGAGATAATCATTTAATGAATAAAGTTGCTTCGCCTGGTAAAATAGGTGAATATGTCGCTTGTGGGTTACCAATAATTACAACTGCAGCATCTAGTTTTTATTCTGAAAAATTAAGAAAGTCAGGTCAAGCTATTATTCTTAATGATGATATTTTACTTGAGAAAAATATAGAAGATATTAATGATTTTATCAAAAATATATTATCTAAATCGCATTATAATCTGTGGAGAAGTAGTTTGTCAAAGAAGAATTCAAAATATTTTTCTAATACCAGCTTTGGTGTTAGTTATTCGGAAATATTAAAAAAATTATAGTCTATTGGAGAATAATATATGAAATTTATTATTAGTGGAGATGTATTTTTAGGAAAAAAAACTAATATTGGAAAAGAAGTAAAGAAACTCTTAGCCTTTAATGATTATTGGATTTTTAATTTTGAAAATGTATTTGAAGATATCAATGCAGAATCAAGAGATGATAAGAGTTCTATTCTTAGTTTTAGTTTAAGTGATTTTAATAGTTTTTTTAATCAGATTCAAACTGGGAACATTATAACTACACTTAGCAATAATCATATTCATGATTTGGGTGATAGTGGAATACTTAATACTATTAGAGTGTTAAATAATAATAATATTAATTATCTAGGTATTCACAAAGAAAATGAAAAACCTGATAGTATAATTTTGGGTGATAATATAAAAATTGGCCTTATATCTGGATCTACCGATGATTTTGAAGTAATGGCAATAACTAATTCTAAAATGAAATACAATGTTAATGATATAAGAAAAGAAGACTTTTTAAAGAAAATAGTCGATTTAAAAAAAAATGTAGATTATCTTATTGTCATTCCACATTGGGGAAGAGAATATATGGATTTGCCATCGCTACAAAATAGGAAATTAGCTCATAAGTGGATTGACTTAGGTGCTGATATAGTTATTGGTCACCATCCTCATGTTATTCAAGGGAAAGAAATATATAAGGGAAAAAATATATATTATAGCTTAGGTAATTTTATATTTCCTGATTTTTATAATAAAAATGGAATTTTAAAAAAATGGAAAAAAAGTAACTGTTACAGCATTTCTTTAGAAGTAGAGTTTACTAAAGATCAGTTTAAAATTTATGAGCATGGATTATATTTTAATACAAGTAAAAATATTGTGAATTATTGCGACACATCAATATCAATCCTAAATTCAAAATCAGAATATTTAAGTAAAAATATTACATTTAAGAAATTTTTTATGAAATGGGAAAAAAATTATTTAAAAGTTTTAAAGAAAACTTATTCTCCTTATAAGAGAATAATTTCTTTTCTCACAACAAAGCATAAAAACCATTCAAGGATTAAATATATGTTTATTAGAATAAAAAAAAGATTAAAGGAGATTTAAATGGATCAATTTGATGTTAATTCTTTTTTAAAGTTTGGATATAATTTAAATTACAAAAATAATGATTATATATTTGATTTGAGCGGAATAGATAAAGAAAAATATAAAGATCTTAGTGAAAATGATTTAATTGAGATTGGTAAAAAAAAGTTTTTAGAATCGTTTTTTAAATTATTTGATAGTGAAGATAGGCATGTTGTGCCCTTAAGTGGTGGACTCGATAGTAGAGCTATTCTTGGCGCTTTATTAAACTTCACTAAACCAGAAAATATTTATACGTACACTTTTGGTGTCCCAGGAACTTTAGATTACGAGATTGGTAATTTAATAGCAAGAAAAATAGGCACACGACATACTTGTTTTAACCTTAATGAATTTATGTTTTCACAAAATGATTTATTAGTTTCATCAAAAAATGTTGACGGTCAGACCGTTTTGTTTCATCAACCACCAATTAAAGAATTGTTAAATAAATTTTCGGACGCTAAAATATGGTCTGGCTTTATGGGCGATCCTCTAGCAGGAAGTCATTTGGTTTTAGATGCATCTTCTAATATTCAAAAAATTAAGGATACTTTTATATCGAAAAATACTTTTGTAAAATCATATGAATTTACAAATTTTGGTAATAAGGATTTTTATGAATATATATATTTTCCCAATTATGATTTGTCCAAGGTATCTATCTATGAGCAAATTGATTTTTTTAATCGCCAATTGAAGTATATTGCACCACATGTTTTGTTGAAAGGATTTAATTATATTTTGCCTTTTTTAGAAACAACTTGGTTTAATTTTATACTATCTGTTGATAATAAGTATAGAAAGAACGAGCGACTATATAGAAAAATTATTTTAAGTTTATTTCCAGATTTATTTAGATACCCAACAAAAACTAAGTTTGGAGCAAGACTGAATTCCTCTCGCCTTATAGTTTTGTTAAACAAAATTAAAAATAAAGTAAAACAAAAATCATCATCTATATTTCCGTTTGTTGTTGATCCATATATAAACTACATTGACTTCAATGATGCAATAAGAAAAAGAGTAGATTTAAACACTTTAATTCATTCTAATATTATGGATTTAAAGAAAAGGAATATTATTAATGAAATTGATATCAATGAGATTTGGGAAAGACATATAAAAAAAACAAGCAATCATGCTGACCTATTATTAGTATTAGCATCTTTAGAAATACATTTTAAAGCAAGCGAAATGAAGGAAAATTTGGAGGGGTAAATATGTTTAAAAATAAAACGCTTTTAATAACCGGTGGAACAGGATCTTTTGGAAATGCTGTAATGAAAAAATTTCTAGATTTAGATATTAAAGAGATCCGTATATTTTCACGCGATGAAAAAAAGCAAGATGACATGAGAAAAAAATATAAAAATGATATAATGAAGTTCTATATAGGTGATGTTAGGGATTTAGATAGTGTTAAAAACGCTATGCATGGAGTTGATTATGTATTTCATGCTGCTGCTCTTAAACAGGTTCCATCATGCGAGTTTTTTCCTCTTGAAGCAGTGAAAACAAATGTATTAGGAACCAATAATGTTCTTACTGCTGCGATTGAAATGGGTATTAAAAAGGTTATTTGCCTATCTACAGACAAAGCCGCCTATCCTATCAATGCAATGGGGGTTTCAAAAGCTATGATGGAGAAGGTTTTTGTTGCTAAATCTAAAACAGTAAGTCCTAATAAAACTTTAATATGTGGAACTAGATATGGGAATGTCATGGCTTCGAGAGGTTCAGTAATTCCTCTGTTTGTAAATCAAATTAAGAGCGGTCAACCTTTAACAATAACAGATCCAAATATGACTAGGTTTTTAATGAGTTTAGAAGAAGCTGTTGAACTTGTAGTTTTTGCTTTTGAAAATGCCGAGTCAGGAGATATCATGGTTCAAAAAGCACCTTCTTCATCGATTGGAGATTTGGCTCAGGCAATTAAAGAATTATTTAATGCTGATAATGATATTAAAATAATTGGAACTCGTCATGGTGAAAAATTATATGAAACTCTTCTAACTAAGGAAGAGTATGTTGTTGCTGAAGATATGGGAGCTTTTTATAGAATATCTGCTGATAATAGAGATTTAAACTACGATAAGTATTTTATTGAGGGTAATGAAGATTTTAAGCAAGTAGACGATTATAATTCACATAACACCACAAGGCTTAATGTAGACCAAATAAAGTCTAAATTATTAAAACTAGAATTTATTCAAAACGAATTAAAGAAGTGGAGAACTAACAAATGAAGTTATTAGTTTTAGGTGGATCAGGAATGGCAGGACATACTCTTTCAATATATTTTAAAGAATCCGGATATGACGTAACGGTTTTTAGTAGAAAAAAAATTAGTTATTGTAAAAATATAAATGGTGATGTTACTAATTTTAAAGAACTAAAAAATATTATAAATAGTACTCAATATGATGCGGTCATTAATGCAGTTGGAATATTAAACCAAGATGCTGATGATAATAAAGCTAATGCGGTTTTACTAAATAGCTATCTACCCCATTATTTAAGTAGTATAACTAAAAATATGAAAACAAAAATTATTCACATGAGCACAGACTGTGTATTTTCTGGAGAAAAAGGTAGTTATTCTGAGACAGCATTAAGAGATGGTAAATCATTTTATGATAGGTCAAAAGCATTGGGTGAGTTAGATAACAGTAAGGATTTAACTTTTCGAAATTCAATTATTGGACCTGATATTAATTCTGACGGGATTGGACTTTTCAATTGGTTTATGAGTCAAGATGACAGGATTTATGGTTTCACCAAGGCAATTTGGACTGGTGTTACGACTCTGACATTAGCGAAAGCGATGGAACAAGCCATTAAAGAAAATCTAACAGGGTTGTATAATTTAGTAAATAATAAAACCATTAGTAAGTATGAATTACTAAAACTATTAAACAAATATATGAAGAATAATGAAATTCAGATTTTACCTAGTGATTATATTTCCCTAGACAAGTCTTTAGTAAATAATAGAAAAGATTTTTCATTTAAAGTTCCGAGTTATGAAACTATGGTTTTGGAGATGAGCGAATGGATTAAGAATCATAGAAATCTATATCCACATTATTTTAAATAGGAGTTAAGTTATAATGAAAAAACTAAAATTAATGATAATAGTAGGAACACGTCCCGAAATTATAAAACTATCAGAAGTTATAAAAAAATGTGATACATACTTCGACAATATTTTAATTCATACTGGTCAAAATTATGATTATGAATTAAATCAAATATTTTTTGAAAATTTAGGTATTAGAAAGCCTGATGTTTTTTTGAATGTTGTAGGCAATAACTTAGGGCTAACTATTGGTAATATAATATCAAAGTCTTACGATATAATGATTAAAGAAAAACCAGATGCATTACTTGTTTTAGGTGATACTAATTCATGTTTAAGTGTAATTTCAGCTAAGCGACTTAAAATTCCTATTTTTCATATGGAAGCTGGTAATAGATGTTTTGATGAGAATCTTCCTGAAGAGATTAATAGAAGAATTATCGATCACATAAGTGATGTCAACCTTTGTTATACCGAACATGCACGAAATTATTTAAACTGGGAAGGAATTTCCAAAGAAAGAACTTATGTAATTGGGTCTCCTATGGCAGAAATTTTAAAAAATAACAATAGAAAAATTCAAGAAAGTACTATACTTAAAAAACTTGGATTAGAAAAAGGAAAATATATCTTATTGTCCGCCCATCGAGAGGAGAATATAGATAATGAAGATAATTTTATAGCTTTAATGAACGCAATTAATGCAATGGCTGAAAGGTTTAAAGTTCCAATAATTTATAGTACTCATCCTAGAAGCAAAAAGTATATTAAACAAAGAAAGTTTATATTTCATCAAAATGTTAGAGAACTAAAACCATTTAGTTTTACTGATTATAATCATCTACAACTAAATTCTTTTTGTGTTGTATCAGATAGTGGTACAATTGCTGAGGAAGCATCATTTTTTAAGTTTCCAGCAGTTTCGGTTAGAACTAGCACAGAGAGACCAGAAGCGTTAGATAAAGGGAATTTAATCATAGGAAGTATAACTACTGAACAGGTCCTCCAAGCAGTTGATATTGCTGTCAAGATGAATTCAAACGGAGATTTTGGTGAAGATGTTCCAAATTATATAGATGAGAATGTAAGCACTAAGGTGGTCAAACTTATACAAAGTTATACGGGAATAGTAAATAAGATTGTTTGGAGAAAATAGTGTCGTTTAATGTCAATTATTATTATAAAAAAGCCTTTTTAATCGTTTTTTACAAACCAAGATGATTATAGAACCTTTTTTCTTGAGTAAGCCTTCCGGTTTGCTCAAGTTTTTTATAGGTTATTAAAATGTCTTTGAAATGTATTAAAGTTATGATACAATAAAATTATCTTAGAGATAGAGGTTGTTGATGATGACGAATAAAAAGAAGAAACCATATTATATTCAAATAAAAGATGATATGAAAGAAAAGATTGAGAATGGTTATTGGAAAGAAGGGGATATGATTCCTCCTGAAGTCAAGTTGGCTGAAGATTACGAAGTCAGCCGCGTGACCATTCGTTCTGCCATTTCATTACTTGTGAAAGAACATTATCTAGAACGTGTTGCTGGTTATGGGACAACTGTATTGAGAAATAAACCCGATCTTCAGAACTTTACCTTGATTTCAAGTTCAACCAATGAAATGAAGGAAATGGGTTTACCGTTTAATACATTAACTGCTGAAGTGAAGATGGTTGGCGCAACACCCTATTTAGCCGATATCTTTCATATTAATACATCCGATAAACTGGTTAACCTAAGAAGGACTAGAGGAAGTGAGACACCAATTCTATTTTCTGATACTTATTTGTTATCAGATATTCATATCCCTAATGATGAAACCATCTTAAAGGGATCTTTATATGAGTACTTATCAACACAAAATATCTATTTTACAAAGTTTGATGAATATGTCTCTGCTGTGACAGTGACAGAAGAACTTAAACAAATATTAAACATCGATGATGAGACACCTATTCTAAAAAGAAAAAGATTTAGTTATGGAGAAAATGACCAAATCATTGAATATACTGAGACTTTTTATAACGGCAACTTTTATGAATATCGTAGCTCTATCAATTCAAAGACCAAGTAAAATTAGGAAAAACATTTAAATGTATCATAAATGTATCGAAATTATAAAAAACCTATGATATATTATTCACATAAGCAAGGAACGAGGCATATGATGAAACTACACAGATTGGCCCTTTTAATTGTAACCGCTTTCTTTTTCTTAAGTGGTTGTCAGGGCGAGACGACAGACATGACAACGCATGTAATTACTACTGAACCTGATATTGAAAATTGTGAATATCAGGCTAGTGATACTTATGGTGATGAGTTGTCATTTATAGATGTTGAAGCTTCCAAATCAACGGTTTTATCAAATACAACTAATTTTATCTGTCCAGGTGATGCTGACCATCCGCTTGTTTTATCAGATTCTATCATTCAAACCCATCAAGTGATTTTATCACTGGATGCGATATATCCCATACATCAATTGATCTTAAACAATCAAGAAACTGAAAACTATGTATCCATCAATGAAATTTCCATTGAACTATCAATGGATGGATATAGGTATGAACGAGTGATCAATAATTATACATTAATCGAAGGAGATAACTTCATCAATATGGATGATAAACCAGCAAAAAAAATAAAGCTTATATATGATGATCAAGATGAACCTGTCGGTATCCAAGATTTAAAGGCCATCTTAGGTGAAGGTTTTATCATTAAAGAAGAAAAAGACCTGTCTGATCAGTTTCTGAGAACTGAAGGGTGGACAGGTGCTGATGGTATCTTTACCTTTGATTTAGATCAAGGTGGAGATAGGATAGGTCTTAATCATCAAACTACAGGTTTTATCTTTAGTGATACTTTTATTGGTACAGTGAACGAAGAATATAGACGGACAGGTTTTGAATTTGTTAATAACTCATTTGGATATTTAAACCATGATAATGATCAATTGAGTTTTGAATGGGATGATACAGGAGAATTACCTAAGTCTGTCTTAATCCCTGATGCATACATTGGCTCAAGAGTGAGAAACTTATTGGATGGTGATGGTTTAACCATCACGAACCATCCATCTGCTTTATTAACCAATGTTAATGAAGGTACGATGTGGTTATCAACAGATTTAGATGCAGAAGTATTGATTGATGTAAAAGATTTATATGATATCAGTTCTATATTTATATGGAATTATAATGAAACACCTGAATATGGTGTGAAAGCATTTGATTTATATACAAGCATTGATGGTGACACGTTTTCGAAACTAGGCTCTTATCAATTGGATCAAGCAAATGATGCACCTTATACAAAAGAACTCATCTTTAACCAAAACACCACAAGATATTTAAAACTTGTTGTGACAGATACGTATGATGAGACATATGTTGGGTTGGGAAAAATAAGAATTTTCTCAAGTGATGGCAGGTCTCTGTTTGGTGATGTGATTGCGACAAATGAAATTACTGATTTATCAACCAATGAAGAAAGCGCAAGGCTTTGGATTCAAGATGGTATTGTCATCAATGATAAGGTTTATTTCTTTCCAATCCTGGTCAAAGATTACTTAACCTATTTTCAAGTCCATAATGTAGGACTTGTTGAGATGGATATTGTGGATCACAAATTTGATTATCAACATGCCACTTACATGAATACACCGCTGATGGTTAAAACATCAGATGGAGCGATTATTTACTTTGGTGCAGGTGTGATGGACAACCGAGATGTTGATGGTTATATCTATGTCTATGGATATAAAGACCTTGATGGCAGAAAACTTGTGGTTTCAAGAGTCACAGAAGAAAACTTCTTAGATTTTAATAAATGGACTTATTATAACGGGTCTGAATGGACCACATCGATTGATGATGTCCAAACCTTAAAAGATGGTGTTTCAGCTGAGTTATCAGTGACCTATATGGAAGAGGGTATCTTCGAAGGCAAGTATATGCTTGTATCGATGGAAAACACCACCAGTGGCAATGTGGTCTTTAGTATCGGTGATACACCTTATGGACCATTTAGTGAATTTACGACCATTTATAAAACCTATGAAAACCAATATTTAGATGCATTTACATATAATGCAAAGTTACATCCAAATTTATCTACCTATGATAGACTCATCATCTCTTATAATGTGAATTCAACTGGTTTGGCAGCGTTTAGAGATGCAAGAATCTATTATCCAAGATTTATATCTATGACAAGGGTAAAAACCGAAGGAGAACAATAATGACATAGGGCGAGCTAATTAAAAAAGTTTCTTTAAATGATCAAACAATGATTATACTTGATAAGATCTATCCGATTCAACCATTGGATGAATCAATCTATCATGTCACCTATATGATTAATGGTGATACACAATCAATGATGGGCGATGTTTACTACGCCAATCAATTACTTGTATCATCTAAAAAGACTGATGAGGTTAATATCATCTGCGGACATGGGTATGTTGCTGAAAAGGCAGATGAATGGTCGAACAAATTTATCACTGATGGTATTTGGCAAGGTGGCGATGGGATTTTCTCATTTAATCTAGAAGATGGTAAAGACCATTTTGATCAAGAAAAACAAAAGAAAACCTTACTTGTGTTTGGTGATAGTTTTATTGGTCGTTTTGATCCTAAAACAGAAAAACGCTTAGAACCATATCTGATGCCTAACAATACCTTGGCATATATAGATGGAGAAACCATTGACTTTAAGGTCAATCGCGGCGATTTAGAGGATGTCACAGGTTATTATGAACTCCCTAAACGTTATGATGTCAAAGGGCATATTGCCAGAAATCTTGTGACCTATGAACCTCAAAAACCTTTAGAAGGTTTTATCAGTGGATATGATGCAACCAATACATAACTCATCTTTGATTTATACCAAGAACACATAATCACATATTGATGTTTATAATTATTACAAAGGTTATTTAACACATAAATGGATATTTTTCTTTGATATATTTCTTGTCTGTTGTTATTGACAAGGATATTTTTTATTTAATTTGTTGATGTTATTGTTTATTATTGAGTATATTGTTATAATATGATGGTGTGTCAAATAAATACTAATGGAGGATATTTACATGAAGATTAAAGTTGTTTTTGTTATGTTATTGGCTTTGTTTTTGATAGGTTGTGATGGTACTGAAGATACTGCTGGACAAGTCTTAATCCAATATGAATCGGAAGGTGATTTAGATATTGAAGAAGAGTATGTAGATGTTAATTCTTATATTGCTGGTCCTCAAGTATCTAGAGAAGGTTATATACTTGATGGATGGTATATAGATGATACTTATCATGAGTTATTTGATTTTTCTCAACCTGTAACCAATGATATAACTCTATATGCCAAGTGGGAACCTATTAAGTATATGGTGACCTATCATTTTGATGAAGAAACATCTATTGATGTTTTGGTTGAATATGGCGGTTCCTTATATGAAGGATTTAATCAGATTACTGAAGATATGGGAATTAATGTATTTTATAAAGATGTAGATAGGTTAAGAGAGTATGATGAGTTTTATGAAGTCTATTCAGATTTAGATGTTTATTTAGAAATAGATGAGACAAAGATATTGAATTTATTTGATGTTCAAGCATTGAACATCAAACAATACTATAACAATATCATTCTTACTGAAGATGGCAAACTATATCTTTATGATATGGATGTTTTCTATCATTTTAATCTAGAAGTTCAAAATAATGATGTTTTATGGATAGAACTCAATGGTTTATTTGATATGGCAGTGAATGAAGAAGTAGAAGAGATACTCTATAATCAAAGAGATCATATGGTTTTTACCACTAATACAGATCGTGTTATATTGGCTGAAACCTATATGACTAAGCATATGTTTTCTAGAGAAAAATTAGATTATATAGAATTAAATGATTATTTAGCTATTGGTGAAAACGATGAAATTACTTCAGCCATTGCTAGTGCTGAACAAACCCTTGTCTCAACAAGATTAGGTCATGTCTATTTTTGGGGAGAGTTTCAAATTAAAGACCAGTGGATTCATATCAGTGAACCAATAGATTTAACTGATGACTTTAACTTGAATCATGGTGAAGTATTTATATCAAATCCTTATGCTATGTATTATGATGCTGATGTGGTCTTTGAAACCAATCAAGGTAGGTATTTCATTTTAAATGATTATCTTGAAATGATGGAACTTGACGTCAATGTCACATCTGAAATGGTGACACCATTAAGAGATGTATTTGAAGATAGTGAAGATATCATATATTTTTATGCGCATGTGACCATGGGTGGAGAATATTTTTATATGACTAAACAAGGACATGTTCAAGGGGTTATTGCAGAAGAGACCATCGATCATGAACTTGAATTAGATGAAGGCGAAATCCTCTTAGAAGTCACACCTAGAGGTGTTGTTTTATCTTCTCATGGTAAAACTTATCAAATGATTTCACCAACTGAAATGGAAGATATCACACCCATATCAAGAAGTGACCAATTGATTGTTGAGTATTATTACCTTGGATATTATGATTTGTTTGTCTCTGATTTAGACAGAGTCTATATCAGAGGACAAGAGATGGTGGATATTACCTCTTTATTGTCTGCTTCTGAACTAAGCATTGATGATTTAGTTCAAGCTGGCCATCAACATTACTTTATTAAAGATGGTGATTTTTACAGTATACGACCTGAAGGTTTAGTGGTGGAAGATAAATATGGGCTTGTATCTGAAAAGATTATATATGAAGTAGGAGACATTCCATCATTTGAAGAAGAAGCTTATCCTTTTTATCAAGAAGGATGGATGAATCAAGATTTTGAATCAATTGATGATTGGAATCTTTTAGATTCATTGGATAATATCTATCCAGATTTAACTTATCCACCTCGAGTTTCATTTATTATTAGAATTGAAGATCAAATTTTACAATTTGCTCATTTTGTTGGGACAAACTTAACTGAAGAAGCCATAGAGTATTATATACCAGACCATCTTGGCTTTGAACATTTCATCTTTGGTGGAGACAATGTTGGTGAGACCATATTGATTGATGAATCTATGGAAGGTAAGACCATTGATATAGCAACCTATGAAAAAGAACAAGTGCTTATGACCCTTTATTACATAGATGAAAATGGTCAAACCATTGATACCTTAGTGGTCAAAACTTATGAAGGTGTGTATTTAAGAGACCTTGCAAGTGAAAACTCTAATTTAAGGTCTTTATATCGTTTTCTTAATACTTATATAGATGAAGATATGACCATAGAAATCGCTTATGATGCAAGAGTCGAAGAAGCCATGGAACTCTATGTCTTGGTTCAAAGAAGAAGATAGTTAATATATATAATATTTAATATTGATAGTTATTAAAGAACTGAATCGTTTTATATAAAACTAGTCAAGCACATGAGTGCTTGACTAGTTTATTATTATAGACAAGTAGACAGGTGGGTTAAAGATACATCATGAGTGTCTCTTAACATAAGTCAATTCAATATTAAACTAATGATTGATATTATCACATTAAAAATAAGGGAATCATCATTTTGTATTGACAGCGCTTTCTTTTCGTTATATAATTAGAGTAAATCGTTTTAGTAAAACGTTTTACCTAAGTTTAAGTGTTTATAATAGGTAAGATTGGAGTATATGATGAATAAAGTATGGGTTGTTGGAAGTTTAAATATGGATTTGATTTTTACAGTTGAACGTATACCAACACAAGGAGAGACTTTACATAGTAATCATTTTATGATGGAACCTGGTGGAAAAGGTGCCAATCAGGCTGTGACATGTTCTCAATTAAAGAGTGATGTATCATTTATTGGATGTGTAGGAGATGATATTTTTGGTCAACGTCTTTTAGAAGAACTTGAAGCTCATCATATTGAGACCCAATATATTAAAACCATTCAAGATGAAGCGACAGGCATAGCTGGTATTATTGTCAACCATGGAGATAATCGCATCATTATAAATTCAGGTGCAAACAAACATCTACATTTTAAGCAAGTCAAGGATATCTTGTCTAAAGAAGCCAAACAAGGAGATGTTTTTTTAACACAGCTTGAAATCCCTTTGGAGACTGTTAAAGAGAGTTTGGCTTACGCTAAGAAACTAGGCTTAAAAACCATCCTAAATCCAGCACCTGCAAAGTCTTTACCCAAAGAGATATACCAATATATAGACATTATTATTCCAAATGAAGTAGAAGCAGAAATGTTAAGTGGGGTTCAAACGAATGATTCAGCATTTAATCATAAAGTTATTGACTTTTTCTTAGATAAGGGCATTAAAGATGTGGTTATCACCAAAGGAAATCAAGGATCAATCTATGGGTCTCAGTCAGTCTATAAGTCTTTTGGGACTTATGATGTCAAACCAGTAGATTCTACTGGTGCAGGAGACGCTTTTGTGGCGACCATCGCTTGTCAACTTGCTAAGGGGAAAAAAGTGGAAGATTCAATTGCTTATGCCTCAGCTGTATCAGCCATGGTAGTGTCTAAGATGGGGGCACAAGCATCAATCCCTTCTTTATCAGACGTTAAAGATTTTATGAAGGATAAGGAGGATTTGCATATTGAAAACAACCATTAAAGATATCGCCAAAAAAGTAGGTGTATCTGTTACAACTGTTTCTTTGGTATTGAATGATAAACCAAATACCATTTCTCAAGCAACAAAAGATAAAATTTATCAAGCAAAGAAAGAATTAAATTATCAGCCCAATCATATGGCGGTTAGTTTGGTAACAAAAAAATCAAAAATGATTGGTTTGGTTGTTCCAGATATATCTAATAATTTCTTTGCGGACTTAGCCAAGAACATTGAAAATGAATGTGATCGCATGGGCTATTCTTTGATACTCGCCAATGCCAATAATTCTTTGTCAGAAACAAAGAATTATGTTGATCAGTTTATTAGTCGTGGTGTTGATGGTTTAATCTTGGCCTTTTATACAGATGAAAAAGAAAACAACAAAAATGATATCGTTGAAAGTTTCAATCAATATGATGTACCTATTGTGACAGTGGATAGTTGGATAAAAGGCTTAAAACGTCCAGGTGTATCCATTCATCATAGCCGTGGAGGATACTTGGCTACTAGACATTTGATTGAACAAGGCCATCAAAAGATTGGCTGTATTACAGGCATACAGGGTAATTACTCATCTGATCGGCGTTTGAAAGGCTACATGAAAGCCTTAAAAGATGCAAACATACATGTGAATGAAGACTATATCGTTGAAGGTAATTACCAGTATGACAGTGGCTATCAAGCTGCACTGACATTGCTTGATACAGACATCACTTCCATTTTTGTTTGTAATGATTTAATGGCTTATGGTGCATATAGTGCCATAAAGGATAAAGGTTTAAAGATACCTGATGATATATCCATCGTTGGTTTTGATGATGTGATGTTTTCTAAGATGTTGTCCGTTCCTCTAACAACCATTTATCAAGACATTAAAAAATTGGGTCGGAGTGTATCGAAACTCATTTTTGAATATATAGAAGATGGTGAACCTAAAAAGGATTTTATCCGTTTAGAACCATCTCTTATCATAAGAGATAGCACCAAAGAATTATAGATTGAGGAGAAAATCAATATGAAAAAAATACTATCAATATTTGTAATATTCTTAAGTTTCTTTGCTTTCGCTTGTAGTCAAGAAAACCTGATAACGACTGAGTCTGAGATTCAAGTAGATACCTTCCCAGCCACAGTTAAAGGAAGGGTTTTAAGTGGTGCAGGCAATATGTTGACTGCTGGTATCATCATTACTTATCCTAATGGTGATATGGAAAGAGTTAATACCAATATTTTATCTGGTTATACATTGTATTTAGAAGAAGGAGAGTATACCTTAACCTTTACCCGAGGTTTTGATTATACTGAAGTATCTAAAACAATCATTGTTGAAAACTATAAAACCTATTATATTGATGATGTTCGTCTCAATCAATTGTATGATGGTGTGAGTCAAGGTTGGTATCTGGGACAACTACACCAACATACAACCTTTAGTGATGGCCACCAGAGTGTTCAAGATGTTTTAATTAGTAATATCAGTACAGGTTTACATTTTGGTTACTTAAGTGATCATAATACAGCCAGAGGTTTGGCAGAGTGGGTTCAAGGTAGTCGATTTGTGACTGAATATGATGCTGAGGGCAATCCCATATATTTTAAAGCCTTAAGGGCTGTCGAAGTAACGACTGATTTTGGGCACTTTCAATCTCTTGGTGTGGGCAATGTTTTAGAACAAGCAGACATCAATCCAGTCAAAGGCGATGTTCCAGTGGATGAAATATTAGAAATTGCTGAAGAGATTGCAAGAAGTGGTGCTATTTCGACCATTAACCATCCATTTGCGACCAGTGTTCTTGGGTTTAATTACTGGGAGATTGTAGAATCATTTGATGCCATTGAAATATGGAATGGTTTGTATATTACCAATCGCCAAGAAAACTTAAGAGCCAAAGAAAAATGGTTTGAACTATTAGAAGAACACCGTTTAGGTAATATCAAGTTTTTACCTGCAACCTCAGGGTCAGACAACCATGATATAAGGGGTTATTATACAGCTGCTTATCAAGACCGTTCGACCGAAGAAGCAGCATATAAAGATGATTACTTAAGACGTGGTTTGTATACCAATATACCATCTTTATCAGTCTATATAGAAGGTGAGTTTACTGAAGCAGCCATTATGGAAGCCATTAGGCAAGGACATTCTTATTTGACCAATGGGCCAAGAATCGTTGCTAAAATAGGTCAAGCCATCTATGGTCAAACATATTTGTTGAATGGACAAGATTATATAGATATTGATATAGATTTATTTTCAAGAGAAAATGTTCAAGAAATACGTATCATCAAAAATGGAGATATTGTTGAAACCATCTTTATGGATAACTTTAATTATCGTTATCAAGATGTACTTCGTTTAGATGATATGTCATCAGGAGATTGGATTGTTATTGAAGTGATTGGAGATCATACAGCATATGCAATCACCAACCCAATCTTTGTAGAATAGGGATATGCACGAATCATTCGTGTAAAAATAAAGGAGGAAAATATGAAGAAAGTATTTGCATTAGCATTATTTGTTTTTGCTATCTTTGGATTTGCTGGATGTAATGACAATGAAGAAGAACCAATATTTGAAGTTGGAACAGATACGGCAGCTTATGCACCAGAAGAATTATCTGGTTATGAAGTGACACGTACAGTTTACCTTCAAATAATGGGACCTAGCGATGATGAAATTTTTAATGGTGAAGTTGAAGTCACATCTTCAAACCCTACTGTATATGAAGCATTTATGGGCGCAGTACAAGACAAGGGTATTTCACAAACATCATCGGCTGATTCTGGATTTATTTCAGTCATTGATAGCTATGAGAATGGAACCAATGATCGTTATTGGATGATATATAATAACGGTGAATCTATTTTAGTTGGTGCCAACAGTTCTCAAATTCGTGAAGGAGATTATATCCAAATCCTTTTCGAAGAAGTTTCTTGGTAATATTTAAGAATTATTTTTCTGGGGAAGGCTCCCTCATGGGAGCTTCTTCCTGAGAAAAAGGAAGAGGTTTTATAATGAAAAAATTCATGTATTTAACAATTACATTTTTTATAGCATTATCCTTTGTTGCTTGCTCAGGTCAAGAAACGACTGAACAAACAACAGATGATGGGATTTATCGGATTGTTTTATTGGTTAATGGTAACTTAGGTGATATGTCATTTTTTGATTCTGCCAATGAAGGTATTAATCGTTTGAATGAAGACTACGGTGATGTTTTAGAAGCAACCACCATTGAGATGGGCACCAATCAATCCAATTGGGAAACAACCTTATACCGTGTTAGCCAACAAGACTATGATTTAATTATTACAGCAACAACACAAATGCGTGAGCCTTTACAACGTGTTTCAAAAAGATATCCAGAAAAAGATTATATTATATTTGACTCTGAAATTGAAGACGGAAAGGCTGACCAATACGAAAATGTTCATTCTATTTTGTTTAGACAAAATGAAGGTGCCTTTTTGGCAGGTGTTTTGGCTGCGAAAATGGCCAATGGAACGTCAGGTATGGGTGCACCAGTGCTAGGCAGTCATATGGTTGGTTTTATTGGTGGTATGAGAAATAACATTATCTATGATTTTGCAGTAGGATACGCTAAAGGTATTGAGTTTGTCAATCAAATGAGTGATGAAAACACCCATTTAATTACTTCTTTTGTAGGTAATTTTAGTGATTCTACACAAGCAAAAGCCTTGGCAAATATTCAATATGAAAATGGATCCGATGTCATCTTTGTAGCTGCGAGTCAAGCAGGCCTTGGTGTGATTGATTCAGCTGAAACCCAAAACAAGTATGTGATTGGGGTTGATAGTGATCAATATGCATATTATAAAGATACCAATCCTGATCGTGCTGAGTTAATCGTGACGTCTGTTTTAAAAGAAGTTGGCAATGTCATTTATGATAGTGTCCTCGCTTACATCAATCAAAACTTAGAGTTTGCGACGCTTGTCACCTATGGACTTTCAGAAGGAATTATTGATATTGCAGATAATGAAAATTATCAAGATAAGGTACCAGAAGAACTAAGAATATATATCGCAGATTTAAAAGCACAAATTATCAGCGGAGAATTAGATATAGTCAGTCGCTTTGACTTGACATTGGATGAAGTTGATCAACTCTTTGAATCATTAGAATAAAAAGACGATGAGGTTATTATGAACCATTCGATATTGACAATGAAGAACATCAAAAAAACATACTATCCAGATATCATTGCAGTTAGACAAGCTAACTTTTCTTTAAACATGGGAGAAATACATGCATTGGCAGGAGAAAATGGTGCTGGAAAAACGACCTTAATGAAGATATTGTATGGTTTAGAAAAAGCAGATTCTGGACACATATATATGAATCAAGAAAAAGTCTCGATTCAATCACCAAATGATGCCATGAAACATCATATTGGTATGGTCCACCAACATTTTATGTTGGTAGAAGATATGACCGTCGCAGATAATATCGTCTTGGGTATGGAACCTAAGCATAAGGGTTTATACGATTATAAAAAAGCCTGTGAGATGACCAATAGCTTATCAGAAAAATACGCCATGGACATCGACCCAGAAGCTAAAATCAGTGATTTAACTGTGGGCTTAAAGCAAAAAGTAGAAATACTTAAGGTTTTGGCTAGAGATAGTAAAATCATCATTTTGGATGAACCAACAGCTGTCCTAACCCCACAAGAAACCAAAGAATTGTTCCATCAACTGAAACTATTAAAAGCATCCAATCATACCATCATCATGATTACTCATAAGTTAAGAGAAATCAAAGAAATTTGTGATCGTGTTACGATCATGAAATCAGGACAGACACTTGAAACATATCAAGTAAAAGATATATCTATTCAAGATATTTCTAAAAAAATGATTGGTTATGATTTTGAGATTAAACCAATTAAAAGTGAAAATAAACTAGGTCATAATGTTCTTGAGATTAAGAACTTATCTTATCGTGTTCAAAACAAGTATTTACTTAAAGACATCAATTTAACAATTAAGTCTGGTCAAATACTTGGTGTTGTTGGTGTAGAGGGTAATGGTCAGAATATATTGTCTAAAATATTAAAGGGAGATATTGTTGATTATGAAGGCGATATCTTCATCAATGACAAGACAATTAAGGGTGCATCGATTAGAGACATACGTGCACAGGGACTTGCATTTATACCAGAAGATCGGATGGTTGATGGTGTAAATTTAAAATCTTCAATTTTAGAATCTTCCATGGTGTTAAAGGCTAGACAAAAAGCCTATCAAAAAGGTCCATTTTTGAATGTAAAAAAATTGATTAACTTTACAAAATCACTCATTGATGACTATCAAATACATTGTGATTCCTATCGAGATTCTGTCCATGCTTTATCTGGTGGAAATATTCAAAAAATAGTCAGTGCTAGAGAGATTAGTGAAAGTGAGCATTTATTGATTGCCAATCAGCCGACACGGGGTATAGATGTCGGGGCAGTATTGTCACTTCACGAAAAATTAAAAGACCTACAGAATCAAGGAAAAGCCATATTATTAATATCTAGTGATTTAAAGGAAATATATGATTTAACCCAATCGGTTGTCGTTTTTTATAATGGAGAAATCGTTGCTAGAATTGATCAAATCAATCATGTCTCAGAAGATCAATTAGGACGCTATATGCTTGGGATTGAAAGACAGAAGAGTCGTGAGGGCCAATGATGGAGACATTTAATAAAGTCATGAAAAAGTTAAATATCAATAAAAAGACCACAGAAAACTTTATCTTTCAATCTTTAAAAACTGTTTTAGCCATCGTGATTGCTTACTCAATCGCATTTATTGTCATATATTTTGTATCAGATGAACCATCTCAAGCCATCTATTGGTTTGTAAAAGGTCCATTCTCAAGTCGTATGGAATTTGGGGAAATGATTAAGAAATCCATACCATTGATGTTTACAGGTATCGCAGCTTGTGTGATCTTAAAAGCCAAACAATTTAATCTGTTTACAGAAGGTGCTTTTTATGTTGGCGGTTTGGTCGCAGCTTTAATTGCTATATATGTAAAAGTCCCAATATTTTTAGCCATTCCACTTGCTTTACTAGGTGCTGGCCTTGCATCTGCATTGATTGGATATATACCAGCCAAGTTAAAAGCCAGCTTAGATGTCAATGAGTTTGTCAGTTCGATTATGATTAATTTCATTGTTTTATGGATTGGTATATGGCTGATATCCAATGTTGTTATTGATGTCAGTTCAGGTGATAATGCCACACAAATCATACCTGAAGCCTTTCGATTAAAATCTATTTTTAGTGGAACCAGTATCACTTCAGGATTGATTATTGTTCTGATTGTGATTATCTTCATTAAGATTTTCTTTTCTAGAACGCTTCTAGGTTACGAAATTAGAATGACTGGGGATAATCAAGCCTTTGCTAAACATACTGGTATTCATGTTAAAGGTCGAATGGTGATAGCACAAACCATGGGTATCTTTATCGCTGGTGTGGGCGGTGGTGTAGACATATTAAGTCATTATACACGCTTTAACTGGAAAACATTACCAGGCTTTGGTTTTGATGGCTTTATGGTTGCTATTATTGCAAAGAATAAACCATTAATGATACCTTTTGCTGCCTTGTTTTTTGGATACTTGCGATTAGGTGCTGAGTTAATGGCTTTTAACAGTGACGTAGCAAAAGAAGTTGTTGCAATTATTCAAGGGATCATTATCTTATTGGTTGCATCTGAACGTTTCTTCTCATCAGAGTTCTTTAAAAGTTGGCTAGAGCGTTTTAAGAACCGTCTTAAACAAGAGAAAAAGGATGTGATTACTCATGAGTGATTTCTTTGAACTTTTTACATCAACCAACTTTTATGTCACACTTATTTCTCTTGCGACACCAATCATCTTTGCTGCCTTGGCAGCTTTGATATCTAACAAGGCTGGTGTCATAAACATTAGTATCGAAGGTACAATGCTGATTTCTGCTTTAGTGGGGGCGATTTTTTCTACCCTTTTAGCCAGTGCTTACTTTGGTATATTTATGGCAATGCTTGCTGGGGTTGTTGTCGGTTTGATTTTTGGTTTATCCGTCATTATTTTAAAAACAAATCCTATCCTCGTTGGGATAGCTTTAAATATCTTAGCCACAGGATTGGTTGTCTTCATTATTTATTCTCTAACAGGGACAAAAAGTGATTATTCTAGTGTTTCACTTGAGCCACTTACAATACCTCTTTTAAATAAGATTCCCCTTCTTGGTGATATCTTCTTTAATGAGCTCAATATTTTAGTTTATTTAGCTTTGTTGATGGTGTTTTTAATGTCGTTTTTTCTTAAAAAAACGGTGTTGGGCATTCGAATACGTTCCGTTGGACAAAATAATGAAGCAACAGATTCTGTTGGTATCCCTTCTCAAAAAGTCAAGGTAATTGCTTTGATGATTGCTGGTGGTTTGGCTGGTTTGGGCGGGGCTTATATGTCCATTGGTTATATGAGTAGTTTTAATACTGGTATGATTGCTGGTAGAGGTTTTATTGGCTTGGCTGCTGAAGCGATTGGTGGAGGCATCCCTTATCTTACAGCCATTTTCGCCCTTGTCTTTGGGATGGTCAATGCTTTTTCTTTAACAGCACAAACCATACCAAGTATTGAAATACCATATGAATTGTTAAATACATTGCCATATGTCGTCACAGTCATTGGTTTGGTTGTGTTTGCAGTGATTAAGAAAAAACGTCATAAAAAATATAAATAAAGGTGATTAATATGAAAAAAGCTTGGGAATTAGAACATGAATTATATACAAATGCTCAACCTGTAGTTCTTTCAGAAGAAGAACAAACATGGGATGCTATCAAACAATTTGAAGACTTGGCAGACATCACTTATAAAATGAAATGGAAAAGTAATGTTCCCGGTAGTGGTGCTCCAGAGAGAGTGATGGTGGGGGCAGTCCAGTCTATGGAAAATATGGGTTATGATGTGACAGAAGCTGAAAAACTCATGCATAAGGGCCTTGAAGCATGGAAAGAAAACAATATCACAGAGCTCATTAAAATAACCACACAGCTCTGGCATTTATTTGGTCAACTACCGAAGATAAAAAATCATCCATATCATCAGTATAAGATATATGATTCTTTTGAAGATTACCAGAAAAATGTATCTTTTCCAAACACTGTCAATGTCGATATCAATAGTGAAGCTTTTTATCAATCAACCTACTATGGGTGGATTGCTCAGTTTGTTGGCGGTGCTTTTGGAACCGCTATGGAAGGATATACATCGACGAAGTTGAAAGAAACATTTGGTGATATCTATGACTATATTAGAGAACCCAATACCTATAATGACGATGTAACATATGAGATTGCTTTTCTACAAGCTTTTTCAAAGAAAGGTAAAGAAGTCACCTCTAAAGATATTGCTTTAGAGTGGGTTGCCCTTGTTCCTTTTGGATGGTCAGCTGAAGAAATCGGATTAAAAAATATTCAGGCAGGTATTATGCCACCAAAAAGTGGATATTTCAATAATCCTTATAGGGAGTGGATTGGTGCTCAAATGCGCGGTGCCATATGTGGTATGGTCGCACCAGGCAATCTTAAATTGGCTGCTGAGTTGGCATTTAAAGATGGGGTGGTATCACACCACAACAATGGTGTGATTGGGGAAATCTTTAATGCAATGATGGTTTCTTATGCGTATATTGAATCTGATACTAAAAAAATATTAAAGGATTGTATCAATCTTATTCCAAAGGATTCAGAGTATTACTCAATTGTTAAAAAGGCCCTAGATATTTCCCAAAAAAGTGATGATTGGAGAAGTGCCTGGAAAAGTATAGAACCTGACTTTAAAGAGTATAATTGGATTCATGCTTATCCTAATGCAGCAGCCGAAGTGATAGCACTTTGGTTTGGCAATGGTGACTTTGATCAAACATTACATATGATTGGGATGATGGGATATGATGTGGATTGTAATGCTGCACAGATCATGACGGTCATTGGCATCATTAATAAAGATGTACCTAAAAAGTGGAAAGAACCACTTGGTAAAACAATTTATACATATTGTAGACAATATAAAAAGATGACATTTGAAGATATTACTGAGTGGACCATTCAATCTATAAAAACCAGTTAATTTTTCATGATATTTATATTATTTACAAGCGACATCAAGTTACTTAAAGGATGAGAAGTTAAATCATAAAAAATATAGTCAAGCATGCTCAATTGCTTGACTATTTTTATATTTATTGCTAAACTATTATGTGTGATAGAGTAATTTTAAAATAGGAGTTATGATAATGAAAAAAATAGCAGTACTAACCGATTCAGCCGCCAACTTAACTGAATCATTTGTAAAAAAACACGACAACTTATTTGTGGTGCCTTTAAAGATTATTATTGATGGCAAGGAATATCGTGATCAAGAAGAGATTTCTGCTGAAGAGGTCTATCAAAAGTTAGACCATCATGAGGTAAAAACATCTTTACCAATTTTAACGGATATTGAAGACCGTATAAAAACCATTAAAGAAAAAGGTTTTACACATGTGGTTGTGGTTAATATATCTTCAGGCTTAAGTGGTACCTTTAATTCTTTTAGATTGGCTTTAGAAGAAGAAAAAGACTTAGAGATTGTCCAATATGATACCTTAACACTTGGCGCAGGCGAAGGCTTTATTGTTCAGTATGCCTTAGAGTTGATCGAAGATGGATGTCCATTTGATGATATCAAGGATAAGTTGCATAGGTTAAGACATGAAGATTCTTTGGCTTTTTATACCCTTAATACCTTAAAGTATTTACGAGCAGGTGGACGTATTGGAAAAGTAGAAGGTACTTTAGGAGATCTCTTACATATTAAACCCATTATCACTGTTGATGATGCGGGTGAGTATGTGACCTTATCCAAAGCCTTTGGTCAAAAAAGAGCCATGTTAAAGATGAAATCAATTCTTTTAGAAAACTTTGAAGGTGACAAGATTGACCTAGTCATTCATTATGGTAATAATGAAGACTTAGCCAAAGAGTGGGCAGAGAAACTAAAACCATTATTTGATATAAGAAACCTACAACTTGTGAGACTCACGCCTGTTCTAGGTGTGCACACAGGACCTGAAATCATTGCTTATGTGGCTAGAAGAGTCTAAGAAAGATTAAAAAGAACAATGCTTCCAATTAAAGGAAGCATTTTTTTTATCTATTCATGATTCATTCATATTTGTTTAGTACAATAAGGGTGAGGAAGTGATACAATGAATAAACAAATCAAAACATTATTGTCAATTGTGATTGGATTGATTGTTGTTTCAATCATCCTTCGCCTTGGCTTTGGCATATTTGGTGGCTGGACAAATTATGGTTATGGCCATCATATGTTTGGTGGAATGTTTCCACTAGGTATGCTTGGTATGGGTGCCTTTTGGCTAATTGTCATTATATTGGCCATCCAATGGTTTTCACAAGATGCAAAAGAAGACAATCAAGATGAGATTAAGCGTTTAAAAAGACGCTTATCAGACGGTGACATCACCATAGAAGAATTTGACAGATTAAAAGAAAAGTTAGGAGAATGAACATGAAAAAATATGTGTTTATAGGATTATTGGTTTTTGCTTTTATGGCCTTATCATTATCTTTGGTTAGTGCCCATGGGTCGGGTCCATTTGATGGGCCAAACCCAGGTGATTATGATGATCCCTATGCAAGACCTTGTCATGGGTCATGGGCCTATCATCAAGACAATCAACCATCTTATGATTGGTTATACCACCAATTAACACCAGCTGAACAAGCTGAGGTTGATGTGTTGTTGAGTGAGCGTATTCAAAGCGTCGATATGTCGGACATGACATCTGAAGAAAAAACAGATGCCATCCAAGCCATGAAAGATGACTTAATCGATGATATCATGGATACCTACTTTGATGGAGGTAGAAACTGATGCAAAGACAATGGTTGATGGGCATGATCGTCTTTATATTTGTATCCATGCTTGTTTTGATATTTTGGCCTCAAGATGAGACACACCCATTAGAGACTTATGGTTTAAAGACAGATGATGTAAGGGTATTGATAGATCAATTAGAAAACCAAGAACAAGCAGATGCCATTCAAGCATCCATTACCCATCAAGAAGTGATTGTCTATGCCAACAATCAAACATACAACATTGCTTTACCAGAGGATATGTTTTATATTTCCTTTGCCCCATATATTCAAAACACCCATCCATGTTATACCCATTCTTTAACAGGATGCCAAGGTGAACTGGTCAATCAGATGATTGATATTGATATATACGATGACACGGGAAATCTATTAGAGTCCAAACAATTATCCACAGGACAAGATGGATTTATCGGCCTTTATTTAAATAAAGGACAAAGCTATCGTCTTGAAGTCTCAATGAATGGCCTTCAAGCATCATTTACCACCAGGCCAGATCAAACATGTTACACTGAGGTAAAGTTAACATGACTTATCAAGCAAAGATAAAGTTATACAATGTCAAATGTGGGGGTTGTTTTTCTAGAATATCACAAATGATTTATCTAGAAGATATCATTCATTTGGATATGGACCATGCCAATCAAATCGCCACGATTACTTATGAAGACAATCAGGCCTTGCCAGAAAGGATTATTAAGCGTATCAATCAATCATCCTATAGGGCAGAACTTATTTTTATCGAAAGCATATAAAGACTTGCATCCTATGACTTTTATCGTCATAGGATGTATTGTATAATAGAAGTGAAAAAGAGGAGTACTTATGAAGATATTAATTGTGGAAGATCATGTGAAGATTAATTACCTAATCACACAATTTGCAAGAAACAATGGACACCAAGTCATCCAAACCTATACAGCTGAAGATGCTTTACATGCATTGAATCAAGATACTTTTGATTTAATCATTAGCGATTTAATGCTACCAAACATGCAAGGTGAAGATTTGATCAAGGCCATCCGTGATATATCCAATATATACATTATGGTCATATCTGCTAAAACCGACCTAGATGACAAAGTCGATGTATTAACTTTAGGGGCTGATGATTACATCACCAAGCCCTTTTCTGTAGAAGAAGTGATTGCTAAACTGACCAATATCGAAAAAAGATTAGACCATAAAGACCCATTGGTTTTATCTTTTAATCAAGGCTGGTTAAAACTTTATCCTTTAAAGAGACAGGTTCTTGTCAATCATCAACAAGCAAACTTGACAAAAAACGAATACAATCTGCTTTGGTTTTTAATCCGCCACCAACACCAAGTCTTTTCAAGAGACCAATTGATCAATCAATTGTTTTCAGAAAGTGAGGCCTCTGAACGGGTCATTGATACTTATATAAAAAATATCCGTAAGCAAATAGACCAAGAGAGAAAGCCCTCTATGATTAAAACCCATTATGGTTTGGGTTATCAGTTTGTAGGTGAAAAAGATGAGCTTTAAAACATTTTTTAAACAGAAAACGGTTAAATTTTTTATCATCATCTTTGCCGCTTTACTGATCTTATCCAATGTGGTTGTCTTCGGTGTCTCAACCATCCAATACCGGCGTGAAACCAAGCGTCAGTTTGAAGGCTATCAAGAGATGATGACCCATTTACTAACCTTAGAAGACACTCAAACAGCCATCACTTATACCACCCACTATTATCATACCCAAGGCATACGTATTGCCTTGTATGATCAAAATGAAGACTTATTGTATGAGACCGGTCAGCCACCCCAAACATCCATAAAAACCCCTATTTATGATAATAGCGACCAAGTGATTGCTTATGTACGCTATGATGACCAACATGCTATCTTTGCTAGGGAGTTAAGTACGGCTCTTTTAATCATCAATGGCTTTAGCCTGATATTATTTTTAGTATCCCTAAGGATACTTTATTGGTATATCAAGCATTCTTACACCTTATTGGCTGAAGATCTTAACCACCTTTCTAAAGATGGACACAATTTTCATTTTTCCGATTTAGAAGATATATCCAAACGCTTAAATCACTTAATCCATAGTGAAAAGCAATTAAGAGACCAACAAAAAGATTATACCAAACGTTTGGCCCATGATTTAAAAACACCTCTGACCGTGATGAAAGCATATCTTGAAGGGGTTCAACTGAAACAAATCAAATTTGATGGATCCATCATCAATGATTTGTTAGAAGAAATCAAACAAATGGAGAAAATGATGCCAAGGTTTATGGTGGATGATCCTAGCCTAGATATTCGTTCTCAAGATCTACATACCATGATTGCATCGACCATCCATCGTTTTCAAGCCTTATACCAAAACAAGGATATTAAGGTGAAAAAGGATATAGACCCATTCACCATTGATATGGCCTATATAGATGCCAAACGATTGATAGAAAATCTATTGGCCAATGCCTATCATTATAGTGATCAAGGTCAAAGTATTCATATCATATTGGATGCAAAAAACAAGGCTCTAACCATCAAAGACCAAGGCATTGGTATGAGTGAAGAGACATTAAAGCGTATTCAAGAAGGCCCATATCGGGCAAAAGAAGCCTTTGAACATTATCCCATTGGTTCAGGCATGGGTATGCAAATCGTCTATGAAATCATCAACCGTATGGGTTACACCATATCCATTGATTCTCGTCTCCACCAAGGGACGACCATTATCATATATTTTTAAGCATGAAACACCAACTCATGAGTTGGTGTTTTTTTTATGTAAATTTAAGGTAAAAAATCATTTTTATCTTTGAGATTTAAATCAAAGACTGGTAAGATAGAGATAGTGATTAGTTATTTTATGATGAGAATGAGGAGATTGAATAGATGAAGAAGAAAGTTGCTTTTGTATGTGTCCATAATTCATGCAGGTCAATTATGGCTGAAGGCTGGGCCAAGCATTTAGGTTCTGATCTGGTGGATGTTTATTCTGCTGGGACAGAAGAATATGACAAGCCTAAAAAACTTGCCATTGAAGTGATGAAAGATTTAGGGATTGATATGTCTGAAGCATCGAGTAAACTATTGGATACCCTACCTAAAGATTTAGATATATTAATCACCATGGGTTGTGGGGTCACTTGTCCACATGTTCCATGTAAGCACAGTGAAGATTGGGGTATTGATGATCCAAGTGGTGGTCCTAAAAAAGACTTTGAAGTGACCAGAGATATCATCAAAGAAAAAGTTGAACGATTGATTGAGAGAATCAAAGAAGGAGAATTTGATGAAGACCAAAGGATTAAGTTATTTTGAGACATATTTAACTGTTTTTGTCTTGCTTTGTATGGGACTTGGTGTTTTGATTGGACAATTTCTTCCAGATATACCAAGTTTTTTAAATCAATTTGAAATCTACAATGTCAATATTGCCATTGGTCTATTGATATGGTTGATGATATATCCCATGATGTTAAAAATAGATTTCACATCCATTAAAAATGTTCGTAAAGAACCCAAGGGCTTGTATTTGACCTGGATGGTTAATTGGTTGATTAAACCATTTACCATGTTTTTAATTGCATCTTTGTTCTTTTTGGTCATCTTTAAGAACATCATTCCTTTAAATCTAGCCAATGATTATTTGGCTGGTGCCATTATCTTAGGAGCTGCGCCTTGTACAGCCATGGTTTTTGTATGGTCTTCACTCACCAAGGGCAATCCTGCCTATACCTTGGTCCAAGTGGCAACCAATGATTTAATCATTTTGATTTTATTTGTGCCGATTGTTGGTATATTGCTTGGTGTTGGGGGTATAAGTGTCCCATGGGGGACCTTGTTTTTATCAGTGGTCTTGTTTGTGGTGATACCACTCTTAGGGGCATCCCTGACAAGACACTTGATGATAAAGAAAAAAGGTTTGGCATATTTCAACCAACACTTTATTCCTAAGTTTTCCAAATGGACCATTTCAGGTTTATTATTAACATTGGTCTTAATCTTTTCATTACAAAGTGATTTGATTGTGAATTACCCTTTGCATATTTTATTGATATCAATTCCTTTGATCATTCAAACCATCCTTATTTTTTCTATAGGTTATGGTGGGGCTAAATTAATGAAGCTACCCCATGATATCGCATCACCAGCCGCAATGATTGGTGCGTCTAATTTCTTTGAATTGGCCGTGGCAGTCGCAGTTGCTTTGTTTCCTTTAAGTCCAGGTGTGGCACTGGCCACCATCGTTGGTGTCTTGGTTGAAGTGCCTGTCATGCTGATACTAGTGAAAGTATCCAATAAAACAAAGCATTGGTTTCCTAGAGGCAAAGAACACGCATCATCTTAATTGATGATGCTTATTTTTTTATGATTTTTCCTTATATATTTGATATACTAGAAAGAGATAAGACATAAGGAAGTGATTGTGATGGAAAAATTTTTAAAATTGATTGATAGTAAAAAGATTCAATGGCTGATTGGACTTTGTTTTGCCTTGTTTATGCTTGTGGTTTTACCACTGGTTGCTTGGATATCAAGACAAAATGGTTTAACGCAAACACCAGATACCTCTTTGCTTTATTCATCTGCTCAGTTTTCTGAATGGATGGTTGCTTATGGGGAAGGTGGCCGACGTTTATATCTGATACTCCGATGGACCTTTGATCTAGTGTATCCCTTGGTCTATGGTTTATTCTTTTATATGTTATTATACAAACTCAAACTTCACATTCGTTACCAATGGGTGATTGTCTCAGCTGTCGCCTTTGATTATTTTGAAAATTTGGCAGCTTCTATCAATGTTTTGATCTTTCCAGCCATTAACCAATCGATGATTTATCTTATGCAGATATTTTCTACCATTAAATGGGTTGCTTTGATACTTGTCTTTATCATCATTATTTATAATGCCATTAGGAAATGGATCAACCATGAAAAAGCAAGATGATGTCTTCATATATGCTTTGAAAATCCTTGTTGGGTTTTTATGGTTGCCTATGCTTTTTGTTGGCCTTTATGCACTGCCTTTGGTCATCATCACTTCAAGTGGACTTGATGTGATAGAATGGATATTGATTGTTTTACTTTATCTTGTTTTTATTCCCTATGGGATGGTACTTATCCATGCCTTTCACTTGCTGGCATATTATGGCCATACCTATGAGATAAAGCAAGAATTGATGACTTCATATGAGAAACTCAGAAAATGGCTTGCTTACTTGAGCGCTTTAATGATTGCTTGTTTGCCTTTTTTATATATTATTGTTGATAGAGATGATTCACCTGGTTTATTGTTGTTTGGCATCATTTTGACAGCCATGGCCATCACCTTTTATTTGATAGTTTCTTTGTTGAGACGAATGAATGGCTATTATTTTAATCAAGCAAAGACTGATGATGAAAGATAAAAAGCAAAAACTCATATAAGATACTATGTTCACTGATAGTCATAGCGTTGTTATACATATATCAAGAGATTGGATTTATTTATGAAACTTGAATACGCAAAACCAATGATAGAAAAGAAAATACAAACCTTGTTAAATAAAAAAGACCAAGTTGTCATTGCCATGGATGGTATGGCTGCTTCAGGCAAAAGTACTTTTGCAAAAGGCTTGGCCAAACATTTTAGGGGGACCATCATCCATATGGATGATTTTTTCTTGCAGGACCATCAACGCATTGAACAACGACTCAATGAAGTTGGTGGCTTTGTTGATTATGAACGTTTTTATGAGGAAGTGATTAAGCCTTTGATGAAGGGGAAATTGGATCACTACCATGCTTATGATTGCCAGGATAAAACCATGACAAAGATAGACTTAAATCCAAGTTCCTTATATATTATAGAAGGCGCTTATGCCATGAGACCAGACTTTATCGGACTTTATGATTTAAGCATCTTATGGTTGATTGACTCCAAAGAACAAAAAAGACGCATCAAAACAAGGAGCCCTCATTTATTACAAGCCTTTGTTAATGAGTGGATACCTAAAGAAAATTCCTATATCGAGTATTTTAATTTAGAAGATAAAGCGGATATAGTCATTGAAATTGCTTCATAAATATAAGTAATATATGGATGATATTTCCTTTGAAATGTCATCTTTTTTTCATGGTTTTTTTAAGGATTAAAAAAAATAATAAAATTTTGGAACCTTGCTGAATTCATTAATGATTTATGATATAATTCTTTTTAATGCGGGGTGATATGATGAGACAAGAGGATAATGAAAATCAAGCAATTGATAGAAGGGCACTTTCTTTTGGATTTATACTATTACTTGGAACACTCATTTACATGATCTATCAAATGGTATTATGTGTTTTTTAAAGAGATTTGCTTATGCTGATGAATGAAAAAGCCCATTCATAAATTTTTGATTTAAGACTTATTTTATCTTTTAAGATGGTTTTCTCAGTGAAAAATTTTAGAAGATACAGGGTAACCACCAAAAAGGTGGTTATTTTTTTTTGAGAAAAAATCAGCTTTATCTTGTATATATATGTGAACCAATCTTATGGCACAAGTGTCATTCATGTGATATCATAATATAAAGGAGATTTCTATGGATGACAGACAGACGATTATCAATATCTTAAATGGTCATAAAGATGACTATCAGATATTGATGGACAAGTATTATAAAGAATTATTTAAATATATCTATAATATGACATACAACTATGAGACGACAGAAGATTTATTACAAGAAATCTTCTTTAAAGTCTATAAGAAGCTAGATAAGTTTAATCCTGATAAGGCATCTTTTAGAACATGGATTTATCGGATATCTTCAAACCACACCTTGAATTTCTTAAAAAAGAAATCCAACCGCTTGAATCGTTTTACTTATGAATATGATGATGCCATCAATGAAGCAAATGATGATGTTGAAGCATCTGCCATAAAAGATGAACGAATCAATCAGGTGTTAAAGGCTATGGAAAAGGTTTTGAAACCCAAACACTATCAGATTATATCCTTACATTATTTTTCTAACCTTTCTCCAAGAGAAATTTCTGAAAGTACTGGTATTCCTTTAAAGACTGTCTATAAAGCCATAAAATCAAGTATTCAAAAAATCAAAGAGGAGGTGAATACCGATGACTTATAATCGACCAATCGATGAACAAAAAATAGAAGAAGCCAAACAAAGAACCATGCATTCTGTCATGCGTCAAATTAATGAAAAACGGTCCCTATGGCAAGTGTTAACACAAGTGAGATTTAAACTTGTTCTTTCAGCCATGACCTTTGTCTTAATGGTCGCCATTGCCTTGTCTTTGTTTGTCAATGCACCATCTGGTCCTAGTATCCAAACAACGCCCATCAATGTTGTAGAGCTTTCTCAAGAAGAACAACGTAAGATTGTTGAAACATCTTATGTCTCAGGGAATATCATCGTGTATTCATTACAATCTTCTATGCAAAGTCTATCCATGGATTTATCTATGCATGAGATAGCTACCAAGTTTGAGAATAAGGCCGATGAATTTGATCATTACTTCCAAATGTTAAAACCATTTATTGACCAAGAAGACTTTTCCGATTTCAATGTTGAAGTTTTAGAAGATCAACCATATGATTATCAAATCACCTACCAAGTTCAAGGTGAAACCTATGTTTTCAAGATGTCAACGACTCAACAAAACATCATCGGTGAAATGCTTGTCAAAGGTGTGACCCTTGAGGTCACTGGTGATATTGAAAAAGATGACAATGAGTTTAAAATAGAAATCATCGCAAGATCGGGTGATGACTATATTCAAATAGAATATCAGTCTGAAGTTGATGATGATGAAAGTGAAAAAATCTATGAAATAGAAGAATACATCAACGGTATTTTAACTCAAAGAGAAATTGCCATTGAAAGAGAGAATGATGAAGTTAGGGTTGAGATGACTGAAAACGATAACTCATATGAACTGACCAAGGAAATCTCTGACATCATTGAATACAAGTTAGAATATGATATCGATGGTGTTGAAGGTGAAGGCACCATTATCGAAGAAAACATCAATGGACAAATCATCTATCGTTACTTTATTGAAGAAGATGGCTACGAAGAGACTTATGAATTTGAAGACGACGATGAAGATGAATACGAAGATGATGAAGATGAAGAAGAAGACGAAGATGATGAAGAAGACGAAGAAGATGAAGAAGACACAGAAGATGAAGAAGACACAGAAGATGAAGAAGATATAGAAGACGAAGAAGTCACAGAAGATGAAGAAGATATAGAAGACGAAGAAGACACTGAAGATGAAGAAGATACAGACCAAGAAGAAGAAAGTGAAGAGACTGAAGATGAAGATTCTGATGATAATCTGAATCTAGATGCCGAAGATTTACTTCAATTACTTTAATTTATTTTATACTATTGAATAATAAACATCCCTTAGGTATAATATTCTAAAGGGGGTGTTTTTTTTTATGAAAACACGATTACTAACATTATTACTTTTTATGGTTTTTCTAGTGGGTTGTTCTGACACCACCACAACATCAACACCAACAACAACCATTGATCAAACCATTTACCTTGAATATCCCGATGAAACGGTTGAATTAGAGGTTGAAGTCGGTCAAGATGTCATTTTACCACATGCCATCAAAGATGACTTTATTTTTAATGGTTGGACCGATGGAGATAACATTTATGCTGGACTCATCAGTGTCACAGATAATCTACCATTAACTTTAACACCAAGCTATGAATCTATTGAAGATGCTTTCAAAGATATTTCTATCATCAATGGACAAGTCTATCTCGGTCAATATCTTGGTGATGCAAAGGTCATTGGTATACCTGAATATTGGCGAGATCAACTCATTGTGATGGCAGATGGTTTTACAAAAAATATTGACTTAGAAAGTATTTATTTGCCAAACTCATTGCTAAGGCCACCATCACTTTATTTCAATGAGTCTTTAAAAGATTTTATATATTATGGAGACCAACTTGGTCATCATTTTATAGAAAATATGTCAGCTTTTTCATTAGAAGAATATATGAATGAGTCAGAAGGTTGTTCCTGGGATGGACTTGAATCCTTTGATGAAAACAATGAACAATTTTTTGATGAAGGATGTCCTGTTGCCTATGCAAGAAGAAATGATGAGGAAGCAGTGACCATCCCTGGACAAGGGACATATTATACATACGCTGTGGTCTTGGATCGATCAATTCAATTTAGACCTAACGCTTCTTTGTACATCAGATTTCCTGATTCAGTTGAATATATTGTTTTGCCACATAATATAGAGCAATATGATACATTTGTTGCTTTTGCCTTTAATGAGTTCGACAATTTAAAAATTGTCGAATCACCAACTGAAAACATTAAATATGAAAACGGTATGTTGACACAAGTTGTAGATGGTGAAACCCAAATATTATTTATTAAATCTGATTTAAATGAGATTGATATCAACGCAGAAGACTATAGTTTTTCTGTCGCTTTAGGGACTAGTCCTAATATAGAAGCCATCAATATTATTGGTGAGTCAGAGGATACATTTTCACTTGATGGTGTCTTGTATCAGCCTTATCAATTTGATGACTCATTATCGATGATGATGTATTTTCCTAAAAACTATCCAAACGATACCTTTGTCATGCCTGATCATTTAATACGTATCAATTATGTTAGGAATGATACTCTAGAGAATATCGTATTAAATGATAGATTTGTGGAGATATCTCGTTTGATTATGGCTTTTGAAAATCTTCAGTCTATTGACGTAGATGATGACAATCCTTTATATGAAGTGGTTGATGGCATCTTATATAGTGAAGATATGCATGATATCTTATTTATCCCACCAAATGTGACTGAATTCACTTTACCTGATGGTGTGGTCAATATCAATGCCATTGCCTTTAGATATCTTGAAACACTACATTTAAACGATGATGTGGGTGAGGAAGTTGCCTCTACATTGGCTGCTTTACCTAATTTAAAAACACTTACAGTTGATTCAAACAATCCACATATCAACATGTTAGATGGTGCTTTATACACCAAAGATTTAACAGAATTGTTGATGATTCCTAAACGAAGTGATATGACAGTATTGAATATTTCTGAGGATGTTGTTGAAGTTCATTATGGAAGACTGTTCCCAGAGAATTTGGAATGGATCAATGTTGATGAAGACAATATTACCTATGCATCGGTGGATGGCTTCTTATACAATAAGAGACTCACAACCTTACTCATGTATCCTGAAAATTATCAAGCAACATCATATGATATGCCTATGAAAGTCATGCAAATCAGACTTTTACCTGAGATGATTACATCCATTGATATTTCCAGTCAATATAATTTCGAGGATTATTATGACAATATGTCCGTCATATTTTATCATGCTCAAGACTTAGAATCGATTACCATTGAACCTTTGTCACCATATTATGAAGCAGACTATGAGATGATTGCCTCAATGGACCGACAAGAGATGTTCTTATCAATCTCTGAAGAAGCAAGTATTACCATCCCAAACTATATCAGCTATGTCCATTATTATGCTTTTTATTACGCTGATCAAGTTGTCAATCTATTCTTTGAGAGTTCAGAAACGACCATAGAAAAGAATGTTTTAGAACTGGACAACTTAAAAACCATCACCATCACTGGTGACACTGTCTTGAATGTTGGTGTTGAAACAGACCATACCTTCTATAACTACACTGGCGCTAACTTAACCTATGTTTTTAATGACTCTTTAGAAGTTATTTATGTAGATGCAGATATGGTAGAAGCCTATCAAAACGATCCTTTCTGGTCAATTTATAGTGATATCATTCAAGCAAAATAAAAAATTAAGAAAAAAATAAAATATTTTGAGAAAATTTCCTCCTTGCCTTGTATATATGTACGAACAAACAATAAAGGAGGAAATTTTTTATGAAAAAAATACTAGCATTACTATTAGGTTTATTTGCAGTACTAGGTATTACTGCCTGTTCAAACACAAGTTTTAATCAATACTTAACACCATATTCTTCACAAGAATCTTTAGCAACCTTATCATACCTTTCAGGTGCATTCTTGAATGAAGAAGCTGATGCTCAAACACAAACGCCAATGGCTATGCCTATGGCAGAATCATTAGATGATTTGGTCATCGATGAAGAAATGGAAGAACTCAATGAATATTTTTCTTTATTAAAAACTTTCATTGAAAACGGGCCAGAAAACTTTGGGACTGTACAAAACACAGCGTCAGATAGAGAAGGTTACCAATATATGTTGAATATTGGCGTATATGAAAACCAATATCAATTGTATTACAATGTCAACCTTTCTACACAAGAGATTACTGGTATCTTTGTCATCGGTGGCAGAGAATATGAAATTGTTGCATATTCAAGCTTAGATGACTTATCAGACTTAATTGAAGTTGGAGAGCCAACCACAGAAGATCCAGTGACAACAGAAGATCCAGTGACAACAGAAGACCCTGTGACAACTGAAGACCCTGTGACAACTGAGACACCAACAACTGAGGCCCCAACAACAGATGTAGAAACAAATGAGCCAACCACAGAGGCTCCTACAAGTGAAACACCAACAACTCAAGCACCATCAACAGAAGCTCCAACAAGTGAATCAAGTACAGAAGATACCACAACGGCAACTCCATTAAACGAAGATATGGATGATGACGATGAAACTGAACTTGATGATGAAGATGATGAAGATGAAGCAGACTTAGAAGATGACGATGATGACGACGATGAAGATGAAGCAGATGATGACGATGATGAAGATGAAGAAGAAAATGAACAAGAAATGAGATTGATCGCAAGAAATGGCGACGACGAAATCATCATTACTTACAAAGTCGAATCTGAAGGTTCTGAATCAGAAACTAAGTTTGAAGTTGAAAAAAATATTGGTGGCGTGACATCTTTCATTGAAATCAAAATTGAAATCGAAAATGATGAATACAAGGTTGAAGTCTTAGATGGCGATGTATACTATGAACTCAAAGCTGAAAGTGATGGGGATGAAACTGAATACAAAATTGAATACAATGTCAATGGTGTAGAAGGTGAAATTGAAATCGTTGAAAGTGTAGATGAAAATGGTAATCTTGTCTATGAATACGAAATCGAAGAAGAAGGTCGCAATGGTCGTTATGAACGTGAAGATGCTTTAGAAGACGATGATGACGAAGACGAAGATGAAGAAGACGACGAAGATGAAGACGACGATGACGATGAAGATGATGATGACGAAGAACAAGAAAACCAAAGCACAATTTAAGCATTAAAGATGAGATACTTGCCCTAAATTTTTTAGGGCAAGTTTTTATGCTTTGCCAGTGTTTATGGTTGTAAAATCATGGTGAATAAGATATAATATCTTTGGTGAAAGGAGCGGTTTATGAAGTTTTTAAAAGATAATACTGTTTTAGAGATACAAGAAGCAAAAGAAAAGGATGCACAGGATTTATTGGCCTTTTTAGAACAAGTTAAAGAAGAATCTAATTTTGTTGTTTTGAAGGATAGTGGTGTATCAAAAACAGAGGAAGAGCTCAGTCAATACCTTAAAGAATTAAGACAAAAGATTACATCTAAGTTATTCTTAGGTTTTGTCTCAGGGGATATTGTTGCGAGTGGTGGCATTTACCACCGTGAAGCATCGATTGAAGGCAATGTTGTTTTAGACATCAATGTCTTAAATGACTTTTTAGGTCTAGGAACTGAAGAGCATATTTTAAACCATGTCATAAACTATGCACGTATAACTGCTGAAATAAAAAGTATTGATATACTAACCACCAAAGATCATCAAGATATGATCAATATTTATGAACGTTTGGGCTTTAAAGAAATTACGCCTAAAAAAGAGGATGTATCTTTGAATCCAAACCAAAGTGAATTGGTTTATAGACTTGAAATTTAATTAGAAAGAGAGTTTTAAAAATTTATGCTACCGATAGACTTACTCGAAGGATTTGAAATGAAAATGGCTGCCATTCAAGGTAGACCTGCATGTGAAGTACATATAGCAACTTTACCTGATGCCTATGATGATATCATTTCTTTGTATCAATACAAAGATCGAGTCATCGTCTTTAATGAAAAACGATATGAACATATTGCTGAAATTGAAATTATGGGGTCTTTATTCCATGAAATAAGGCATGCATATCAACATCATGTGATATTAAGTAAAGACGAAAACAAAGAAAACAAAGAAACCATCGAACAGTGGACAAAAGATTTTAACAATTATGTGCCACCGATTGATGCCGATAAACTTCAAGCTTCATTAGACACGGAAGATTATATATCTCAACAACGTAAAGAAACACATTACAAATTAAAAGAAATGGCCAATCAGGATCCTGAAAAAGATGCTTTTGATTATCTAACTGCGGGTATCGAAGTGGATGCATTGGCTTTTGCAGATTTAAATATTTACAACATTTACAAGGTTCATTTACAAATACCTAAAGAAATGAAAACCTTGGTTGCTCAAAGACAAGAAGAGATTAAGGATAGAGACGATATCATAAAAATATAAAATCTTAATGATTTTATATTTTTTATTTGTTATAATGGTGTTAAGAAAGCAAAAGGAGGAAATAAAATGAAAAAATATGTATGCGATGTATGTGGATATATTTATGATCCAGAAATAGGAGATCCAGATGGCGGTATCGAACCAGGTACAGCTTTTGAAGATATCCCAGAAGATTGGGTATGCCCTGAGTGTGGCGTTACTAAAGAAAACTTTAGTCCTTTAGATTAGTTTATGAAAGACTTCTTTAAAGATTTTCGTAGTTTTATAGCCAAAGGCAATGTCTTAGACTTGGCCGTGGCTTTAATCATTGGATCTGCATTTAATGCCATTGTCAAATCCTTTGTCAATGACATCATTACACCCTTAATTTCTTTATTATTTAAGTCGGATTTAGACAAATTATTTGTTGTTTTAAGGGGTAGTGTCACTTATGTAGAAGGAGAATGGATACCTGCTGAGGGCACTGTGCTTTTAACCTATGGTAACTTTTTCTCAGAAGTGATTAACTTTTTAATTATTGCCTTATCCATTTTTGTAGCGATACGGGCCATTCAAAGAATGCAAGGTCATTTAGATACATTAAAAAAACGAATTGACCCAGAAAAAGAAGTAACTGACAATTAATCATAAACAAAGATATGAGCCGTTTATTAATAAACGGCTTATTTTTTTTATTTTTCAAAGAATGATATGATATAATAAAAAACATAAGGAAGGTCATATGCTTAAGAGATTGAAGAAAGGGATACAATCGTTTTTTATTCAATTGAAAGAAACCTTTGAACATTTCGGATGGTTCACATTGTTAATCATTCCAATTTTTGTTTTAATCAATTGGAGTTTTCTCGCTGTGGTCTCATCTCAAAGAGAGTCTATTACTGTCCAACAAAGATCCATTGCCAACCAAGAAATTCAAATGATAGATTTTTATGTGAGTCGTCAACTGGAATCAACCCATGATGATTTACATGTCATCAAGGATTCAAATGAAACCCTTGCTTACCTAGATTCTAGAACAGAAGAAGATTTTGAAGAGTTTGAGGCCTTGGCTTATCGTATAGCCACCAATAAACCTCAGTTTTTAAATCTCTCTTTTTTAAACTTAGATGGAGATGAGCTTTTTAGAGTTTCTCGCGATGGGGATACATTAATAAAGGTTGATGAGACAGATTTAGATGATTATGCATCTGAAGAATTTATGACTTACTTAGAACCCATCCAAGAAGATTTTCTTTATGTCAATGATTTATATATCAAGGATGAAAAGCCTTTGTTGAGATTTGTTACACCACTCTTTTATAATGATATTAAGCAAGGCTATTTATTGGTGGATTATGATGCCAATCAATTTTTATCGGTTTTTCAATTATATGCCGATTCAGATGAAGATGAATATATGGAGTTTGGATTGATTAACCAAGGTGATGTTTGGAAAATCGATGCTGATTCTTTATCTTTGTATGAAGTTAATCAGACTTCAGAAAATCAATCCATCTTAAATCTTATCGAAAATGATCCATACACCTTAAGTATTCATGTTGATTTAGATCAAGCCTTGACACCGAATATCAATGTTGATGAGGGATTTTTAGTCATTTATGTAAGCATAGATATGGATGCAGTGATTGGAGATAGTCAGTCTTATGCTTTAAGATATCCTTGGCTATTGGTTTTCATTAATATTGCCTTTATATCGGTTTATTTATATATGGGTTATATTCTTAAAACGAAAAATGATGATCGCATTCTATTGAATGCCAACATGTATTTATCAGACCATAATAAAGATGGCGTTTTAATCACTGATGAGGATTATCATATTCAATATGTCAATCAAGCCTTTGAAACTTTTTTTGGTTATCCTATAGATGACATCAAGGGAAAAACACCTAAAGATGTCATCGGTCAAATAGATATCACAGGTGCAGACTTTGATAAGGAATTTCAAAACCATGTTTGGAATGTCACCAAAGATGGTATCCATATATTAAAGTTCTTACGTATCCGTAAAGAAAACAACTCACATGGTCAGATAAAACATTACATTGCCATTTATTCAGAACCACATATTGATATTAAATATTATTATGATTATGTCCAAGAAGAACGATATCATTTGGATATACTTCAGTTTGGCTTAAGGGAAAAACCTTTTAAGAAAGATCAATCATTTATCATGATGATTCGTATTGATATTTCCTTTGATGAAGTCTTCTCTAAATACCTTAAAACACACTTGGATGATTCCATCATCCTTGCCTTACCTAAACCATATTTAGTTATCTTATATGGTGAAGCTAAGGATCGTAAAGCTTTTCTTAAGATGGTTGATCGTGTTGATAACATCATAGAACAATTTAGACGAAGTGAAACCCATGATCGTTTTTATCATTTGTTTGTCTCTGCATATGCAAGAGATGGTATTGACAACATCAGACAACTCATTAGGGCTGGCTTTATTGCCATAGAATCGTCAAAGTCTTCTCCACAAACCAAACATCATATTTATAAAGAAGAAATGATTGCTCAAGTAGAACGTGAAAAACAAATTAAAGATGTCTTAGACCAAGGCTTTAATAATGAAGAATTTTATCTCCAATATCAGTTGATAAAAGATATTGAAGATGACCGTTATATCAGTGCAGAGGCTTTGTTGAGATGGAAGAATGAAGACATAGGCTTTATCCCTCCAAATGAGTTTATTCCTATCATTGAAAATAGTTTTTATATTAACCAATTAACAACCATGGTGGTTAAAAAAGTGATTGAAGACTTTAGCCCATATATTGATCAATTGGATCCAGATTTTAAAATATCAGTTAATTTCACTGAGTTTGATTTTAGGAATGATTATATCATTCATCAAATTGTTGATTTAATTGAACAAAGTCCTTTATCTACCAAATTATTTACATTTGAAATTACTGAAAGTAATTATTTAGATAATTTGGCTCAAGCAAACGATTCATTGGCCTTTTTAAGGGAAAAAGAAATTGCCTTGGCCATTGATGATTTTGGTACAGGCTACTCATCAATGAAAGCCTTAGAGTCTTTAAAAGTAGATTATGTTAAAATCGATAAATCATTTTTAGATTGTTTCCCATCAAAAGTGGAATGTAATATTTTCAAATCCATCGTAGAGTTGGTCAAAAACTTAAATAAACCAATGATTATCGAAGGTGTCGAAACCAAAGAACAAGTCGCATTCTGTAAAAAACTTCAATGTCGTTATTTACAGGGTTATTACTATACTAAACCTGTCTTGATTGAACAAATGATTCATGATTTGACAGCATCAAAAGAAGGTGATTAATCATGAATCATAACTTACATACATATCTTTACACAGGCGCATCTTTTTGGCTCAGTGTTTTTCTCATACTGAGTGCTATATTGGTTATTGGTCTCATCTTTTTGATTTACATTTACCGGCAAAAGATTAGCATCTTAAGGAACAAGCATAAAGTTTTACTTCAACAATATCGTACCTTGTTCGATGATATTGATATACCGATTTTATTGATGCGACCAGACATGGTTGTTGATGCAAATGATGCAGCTATGGATTTATTTATTGCCAAAGAAAAAACACAAATCATCGGTCAAAAACCGATTGATTTAATATCGGATAATTATCGAGATTTTTATTTGAAACGCATGCAAAGAATGAAAGAAACCAGGTCCTCCAACATCACCGTCAATTATCAATTAAAACGGATGGATGGAACGACAGTTTTTGCAAGCGTTGATACACAACCATATATGATTGAAGACCAACTTTTTATGTTTGTGACCTTATTAGAAAAAGATGATCCAATCATCTACCAACAAAAACTGAAAAAAACTGAACAACGCAACCGAGATTTATTGTTATATATGGATGAAGGTGTGGGTGTTTTTCAGAGGATTCCCCATCAAGACGATGGACAATTGATTTTCTCCAATAAGAAGTTCAATGAGTTTGTTGGTGAGGGACAAGTTTCCCATACCTATCAACTTTTTTCACACTTATTTAAACCATATCATATGATTGATAGGGATAAGGTTTTTCAACTTGACCCCTTACAAGCATTTAAACAAGAAATATACTCATCTGATCAAGCATCTTACTACCAGGCCATCTTCCATTTTAATGAAGAGGATGAACTGGTGGTTCAGTTAAAAGATATTACCAAAGAAAAGAAACTGATCCAAAAACATCAAGAAGAGAAAATGCGTATAGACGAAATCTTGGCAGCGACAGATACAATGATTTGGACTTGGGATTTGACATCTAATGAAATCATATTTAATGAAGAAACTTACCGAACTTTAGGCTATTCACCAAATCAAAGTGATTTAAGTGATCCAAAGAAAATCGTCAAATATTTCCATCCTGAAGATCAAAATCTTTTGGTCAAAAAAATATACCGTTATTTTCGTCATAAGGCGCCTTATTTTTCAGTCGAAGTACGTATACGAGACGCCTCAGGCCATTATCGGTGGTGGTTGATTAGGGGGCGAGGTATTCGCTATCAAGATGGAGTTGCAAAAACCATATCTGGGACCTACCAAGATATTACCACCCATAAATTAAAAGATGAAGAGATTAAGTTCTTAAGTCTCCATGACCAATTAACCAAGGTATATAATTTGAGAGCCTATGAACAAAAAATACAAGACATCGACAAGTTAGAAAATTTACCGATTTCATTGGCCATCCTTGATGTCAATGGCTTAAAAGTCTTTAATGATGCCTTAAACCATAGTGTCGGGGATAAACTTTTGGTTGAAACAGCTATGACCCTTGAACAGTTCGCCAAAGACGATGATATCGTTGCTCGTATTGGTGGAGATGAGTTTGTCATGATTATGCCTAAAACCAGTATTGAAGAAGCTGAAAAAAGATTTGAAGCCTTAGAGGCTTCCTTAAACAATAAAACCATCCATGATATACCTATATCTGTATCTTATGGAATTGAAACCAAGTATAGAGACCGCTTTTCTTTATCACAGATTAAAGATTTGGCTGATTCAAAGATGTACCAACAAAAATTCTCTGGTAAGGATACCAGATTACAAATTCTTGAAACCATCAGACAAAACTTCTTTAAACAGTTTACCTTTGAAAAAGAGGTGGTTGAAAAGGTTCATCAACTCTCTATTCAGTTGGCAAAACGATTAAATATGGATACAGATACTTTATCAACCATTGATATCAGTTCTCAATATTACAATATTGGTATTTTCTCAATTCGAAATGATATCTTTAATGACCATCGTGATTTTGAAGAACATGATGAAATCGAATACCGTAAACATGTGGAAAATGGTTATCGCATTATTTTAGCCACCTATCGAAATGAAAGAATCGCCCTTGCCATCCTTCACCACCATGAAAAATATAATGGTGAAGGTTATCCTGGTGGATTGGCTGGTAAATCCATTCCCCTTGCTTCTCGGATTATATCCATCGCAGCCACCTATGCAAGACGTATTTTACTTGAAAAGGACAAAGAAGAAGCCATGGATTATTTGAAGTCAGAGAAGGGAAATTCCTTTGATCCTGAACTGGTTGATTTGTTTGTTGATATGATAAAAAATAAAGACGCGTAATTTTTAAAATTACACGTCTTTTTTTTAATGAATGATTAATTGATCATCTTTGATGTCTACTTGATATGTTTTGTTTGTTTCTAATTGATCATTGACAATTTCTCTAGCAATGAGTGATTCAATATGGTGTTGTATAAAACGTTTTAAAGGTCTCGCACCATAGTTGACATCAAAGGCACTTTCTAAAATATAGTCTTTGACTTTATCTGTAAATGTAAAAATCATATTGTGTGCTTGTAAACGACTTGATAAGTCATTCAGTAATTTATCAACGATTTTATGTTGGACATCTTTTGATAAAGGATTAAAGATAATTAGCTCATCAATACGGTTAATAAACTCAGGTTTAAAGTTGTCTTTAACTAATGATAGTACTTGGTCTTTAGAGTCTTCATCACCTTCAACCAAGTATCTTGAACCAAGGTTAGATGTCATAATAATGATGGTGTTTCTAAAGTCGACGACCCGGCCTTGGGAATCGGTTAAACGTCCATCATCTAGTATCTGTAGAAGCAAATTAAAGACTTCTGTATGGGCTTTTTCTATTTCATCAAAAAGTATGATGGAATATGGTTTTCGCCTGACAGCTTCTGTTAATTGGCCACCCTCATCATAACCGACATAGCCTGGAGGGGCGCCGATTAATCGAGAGACTGAGAATTTTTCCATATATTCACTCATATCAATACGTGCAATATGTTTTTCACTATCAAACAATTGTTCAGCCAAGGCTTTAGCAAGTTCAGTTTTACCAACACCTGTTGGACCTAAGAACATGAAGGAGCCTATAGGCCTGTCTTCGTTTTTAATGCCTGCACGTTGTCTAATGATGGCATCTGATACAAGGTGGATGGCATTGTCTTGGCCAATGACTCTTTCTTTTAGGCGCTCATCTAAGTGCATGAGTTTTTCTTTGTCACCTTCCATCAACTTGGTTACAGGGATGCCTGACCACTTGGCGACCACTTCAGCAATATCTTCTTCATTGACAGATTCAGATATTAATTGGTGGTCTTTCTTTTCAGTTAATTCGTTGATTTCTGTTTCTAATTTAGGAATTAATGAATATTGTAACTCTGCAGCTCGTGAATAATTGGATTGATTAAAGGCGTTTTGTAGTTCGTTTTTTAAGCCATCCAATTTGGTTTTAAGTTGTTTGACATCATTGAGTTCATCTTTTTCTTTTTCCCATTGTTTGGTGATGGTTTTTTCTTGTTTCTTTAAAGATTTTAACTCATCATTCAAATTGGATAAACGTTCCTTAGAGGCCTTATTGGTTTCTTTTTCTAAGGCCCGTTTTTCAATTTCTAATTGCATGATTTTTCTTGTAATGTCATCAAGTTCAGCGGGCATAGAATCAATTTCCATACGGATCGAAGCAGAAGCTTCATCAATTAAATCAATGGCCTTGTCTGGCAAGAACCGATCAGTGATGTAGCGGTTTGATAAAATCGCTGCTTGTATTAAGGCTTCATCGTGGATATGAACCCCATGGTGGGTTTCAAACTTTTCTTTTAATCCCCGCAAAATAGAAATCGTATCCTCAATCGAAGGTTCACGAATAATCACACGTTGTAAACGTCTTTCTAAGGCAGAATCCTTTTCAATGTATTTACGATACTCATTAAGGGTCGTTGCCCCAATGGTATGGAGTTCACCACGGGCAAGCATGGGTTTAAGCATATTGGAGGCATCCATGGCCCCTTCAACCTTACCTGCGCCAACAATCATGTGGATTTCATCAATGAAAAGAATGATTTTTCCTTCTGATTTTTTAATTTTATTTAAGACTGCTTTTAAACGTTCTTCAAATTCACCTCTAAACTTGGCTCCGGCAACCAAGGCTGCCAAATCAAGTTCATAAATGATTTTATCTTGTAAGGTGATCGGGACATCCCGATCAACAATACGTTTGGCCAAACCTTCAACAATGGCAGTTTTACCAATACCAGGTTCACCGATTAAGACAGGGTTATTTTTTGTCCGTCTTGATAATATTTTGATGATGCGTCTAATTTCTTCTTCGCGGCCAATGACAGGATCTATTTTCCCCGCCTTGACTTGTTCGTTGATATTGCGTCCAAACTTATCGAGAATATTCTCATCTTGAGCATAATTTGGTGGTTGTTGCATCATCTCACTTCCTTTCTTTTTTAACTCTGTATCTATTATACAATATGCAATTAGCACTGTCAACATAAGAGTGCTAAAAATGTCATGTTGTAAAAATGAACAGACATTGATATAATTGGTGAGTGAAGAGGAGGCAAGGATGGAAACGATTAAAACAGATCTATGTATTATTGGTGCTGGACCAGGTGGATACGTGGCAGCCATTTATGCCAAAAAACAAGGTTTAGACGTTGTACTCATCGATAAGGAATGGATTGGTGGTACCTGTTTAAACGTGGGTTGTATTCCAACCAAATCTTTGGTGCGTTCAGCTGAACTTTACCACACCTTAAAAACAGAAGCATTAGGTATTGACTATCAAGATTTAACCATTGATTTAGACAAGGTCATTGATAGAAAAGACACGGTTAAAGACCAATTGATTTCAGGTATAGCCTTTTTATTGAAAAAACACGATATTACTTATATAGAAGGTCATGCAAGTTTTCAAAGTGAGAGTGAAGTGATAGTCAATGATCAATTAATACAGGCAAAAGATTATATCATCGCGACAGGCGCAAGACCTAAACGCTTACCCATCGAAGGTAAGGAGTATGTCTTGACATCAAGAGATATGATGCAACAAAGAGACTTGCCAGAATCTATGGTGGTGATTGGCGGTGGTATCATTGGTATGGAGTTTGCCTTTATTTATGCACAAATGGGCGTGAAAGTTGATGTCATTGAGTTCTTACCAAGAATCCTACCAGGCATTGATAAAGAACTGGCCATGAGACTTATTCCTTATGCAAAAAAAGCAGGCATCAATGTTCATACCAATGCAAAGGTGGTTAAGGTTGAAGAAAAAGATTCTATAAAAACTGTATTTTATGACCATAAAGACAAAGAAAAGCAAATTGAAACTGACTTGGTTTTAGAAGCTGTTGGCCGTCAGCCGGTGGTTGAAGGATTTGGCTTAGATAAAACAAAGCTGACATATTCACCACAAGGCATCCAAGTTGATGATTATATGAGAACCAATGTTGACCATATTTATGCCATTGGTGATGTCAACAATATCATGCAACTGGCGCATGTTGCCTCACACCAAGCCATGGTGGCTGTTGATCATATACTAGGCAAAGCAAAACCTTTTTCAATCATCAATGTGCCTTCAGTGATTTTTACCTCGCCAACCATTGCGACTGTTGGTATCACTGAAGAAATGGCCAAAGAGAAAGGTATAGAGGTTGATGTGGTGAAAGTTCCATATTCAGCCAATGGAAAAGCCATGATTCTTTCTGGGGAGCGCGGCTATATTAAGGTGATAAGAGATCAAAAATCAAAAGAACTGATTGGTGCCATGGTCATGGGCAAAGAGGCTGAAAACCTAATTGCATCTTATACACTTGCCATCAACAATCACTTAAAAAGTGATGATGTTTATCATACGATTTATGCCCATCCAACCATTCAAGAATTGGTTCATGAGTCTGCACTTGGCTTAGACCAATTGGCCATTCATTTTATAGAATAAAACATCCAATAAGCAAGTTCTGATATGAACTTGTTTATTTTTTTCATTTGTGTATTTCCTTTAATCTTGACTTAATGGTATAATAAAAGGGGGTGAAGATATGTATCATATAAAAAGATATACTCTAATATTCATGTTGTTTTTGGCCGGTATTGCTTTTGTTTCATGTAATACAGAAGAAACAAGTACAGAAATGACAACAGAAACTATGGAAACAATTGAAGATTTAGTCGTTCATCAAAAAGCCGATGTTCACCGTGAAAACACCATATATGTTGAAGATGGTGTTGTCTTCACAAAAGGTGAAAACGGCAATGGACAATTAGGTGTCGGAGACTTTGATGAACATGATGGTTTCCAAGATATCACAGCGAATTTCACTTTAGAAGAAGGCGATGAAATTATTGCGCTTGGACTTGGTGAATATCATGCCTTAGCCTTGTCACAAGAAGGACAAGTCTTTGCTTGGGGTCACAATGCCTATGGTAAGTTAACCTTAGAGAGTGGACCAAATCAATATCATCCAATCAATATCACAGATGAATTTGCTTTAGATGAAGGTGAAATCATTATTAATATTGTTGTGGGTAGAGACCATAATGGTGTCTTGACATCAGAAGGTCGCGTATTCACTTGGGGTGTCAATGCATATGGACAACTTGGTATTGGTGAAAAAACCCTACCTTGGGAAGGCGTTGTTGCTGAACCTCAAGATATTACCGATCGATTTAATTTGGCTGACGATGATTTTATCATTAAGCTAGACTTCGGTAATAACCATTCAGGTGCCTTGACCTATCAAGGCCATGTCTTCTTATGGGGAGATAATGAGCTTGGTCAATTAGGGATTGATGAAGAAGAAAAATTAGAACCATATGATGTCACAACCATGTTTGGTTTGGCTGATGACCAAATTGTTGATTTATCTCTTGGCTACAGTCATACTGGCGTATTGACTGAAGGCGATCGTGTCTTTGTATTTGGAGATAATTCTCTAGGACAACTTGGTGTTGGCGATGATGTTGACAATACATCAGATCCAATGGAGATTACAGAATCATTGTCTCAAGCTGGGGATATTTTACACCTTAGATTTGATCATGATAGTTCTGCCATTATTGGAGAAGATGAGGTTTATGTCTTTGGTTATAACTTCAATTATCAATTAGGTTTAGACACCAATGCAACGGTTTATGAACCAACCTTATTAACAAATGATTTATTAGAACCTGAAGCCATCGTTGATGTGGTGATTGCAAAACTTGTATATCTCATCATCTATGAAGATGGTAATATTATGTCTTACGGACCATTTGAACAAGAATAAATTAGAGGAAACAGTTTGGATAATCAAAATCCAAACTGTTTTATTTTTGTCTGTTTTCTTTATCAGGTAAATCATGTATAATAATGGAGAGGAGTTGAGTCATGATATATTTGGATTATAGTGCGACAACACCTGTGTCAAAACACGTGTTGAAGGAAGATAGAAAATTTCATCAACGTTCATTTGCCAACAGCAATTCCCTACACGATTTGGGACAATTGGCCAGTGAAGAAATTGAAAATGCGACATCAAAGATTGAGGCAACTCTCGCCTATGATGGCTTTGATATTGTCTATACATCTGGGGCAACAGAATCTAACAATTTGGCTTTAAAGGCCATCGCTGCTCAATATAGACCAAAGGGTAATCATATCATTACCACGCCATTTGAACACGGCTCAATCGTTACGACATTAAATGTCCTCTCCCAACAGGGTTTTGAGATTGATGTGGTGAGTATTGATGAATCAGGCCATGTAGATTTGGATGATTTAAAATCTTTGATGAGTGATCAAACCATATTATTGACGGTGGGACTTGTCAACTCAGAACTGGGTGTCGTTCAAGATCTATCTGCCATCAGAGCCTGTATTGATCAGCACCCACAACTGATTTTCCATTCTGATATGACCCAGGCAGTTGGGAAAATGACCATTGATTTTTCACCTGTTGATTTGGCTTCCTTTTCAGGTCATAAAATCTATGGCTTTAAGGGGATAGGCGCTTTACTATATAAAGAAGATGTACGCTTAACACCGCTTATCCATGGGGGTAAATCTGTATCGCCTCATCGTGGTGGGACCCCGCCGACTTCTTTAATCTATGCCCTAGGCGTCGCAGTTGAAGATGCATACAAAAACTTTGAGAAGAAGCACCAGCATATCCATGCGCTTAATCATTATCTACGTGATGCCTTTAAAGATAATGAGCATATATGGATTAACTCACCAAATGATGCCTTACCACACATACTCAATATATCTATAAAGGGCACTGTGGCCAAAAATGTCCAAGATTACTTATCCAACCATGGCATATATGTTTCAACGACCTCAGCGTGTTCATCTAACCAACCATTCTCACGTGTGGTCTTGGCCTTAACCGATGACTTAAAACGTGCAGAATCAAGTATTCGTATATCTATATCTCACTTAACAAGTAAAAAAGAATGTCAAAAATTAATTGAAACATTGGAGACATATCATGAAAGTCGTTAGAGTGACAGCCATATGGTGTATGTCGTGTTTGGTCATGAAACGTCGTTATGACCAAATATTTAAGACCTTAGATATTGATCAAGTCATTGATCTAGACTATGATCAAGATGATATATCATCTTATCATATCGGCGATGTTTTACCTGTGGTCATCTTTTTTGAAGATGATGAAGAACGTTTAAGAATCATTGGAGAAAAGTCCAAAAAAACCATTCATAAGTTACTTGAAAAAATAAACAAATGACCTTTGCGTTTCATTACGCAGAGGTTTTTTATTGTGATATAATAGTTTGTGGAGGATGATTATGGAATTTTTTAAACGCAAAAAAAGACTAAAAAAAGCAAGGAACTCAATCATGTCATCTTACCAAGATGTCATGATTAAAAAAGACCATTGTTCATGCAAGATACCACAGAAAAAAGAAATAAAAAAAATCATACAATATACCAAAGAACTCATATTCCCTGGCTATTTTTCTACCAAGGAGTTGACTGAAACATCCAATCAGCATACCACCAAACGCTTGGTAAGAAAACTCCATAAGGTTTTAAAGAAACAGATCAAATATGCACTTTTATATTTGGCGGATGAAGAACGTTCAAAAGCACTGGCCAAACAATCGTGCGTCTTATGTCTGGATTTTATTGATATGATCCCAAGTTTAAGAGCCAAAATCAAAAAAGATGTCGAAGCACATTACATGGGAGATCCAGCTGCCTTTAACCGTGACCAAGTCATTATTTCTTATCCTGGTTTATATGCCACCATCATCTATCGCATGGCTCATGCCTTAGACCAACTAGGTGTGGCCATCATCCCAAGGATGATGAGTGAGTATGCCCACGGTCAAACGGGCATTGATATCAATCCTAAAGCTGTGATTGGTGAATCATTCTTCATTGACCATGGCACAGGCGTTGTCATTGGTGAAACCACTGAAATTGGTGACAATGTTAAGATATATCAAGGTGTAACCTTAGGTGCTATGTCTTTGAGAAAGGGTCAATTGCTAAAGGGCAAGAAACGCCATCCAACCATTGGCAATAATGTGACCATTTATGCCAATGCATCGATACTAGGAGGAGATTCAGTGGTTGGTGATGATTCAATCATCGGAGCCAATACCTTTATTACAGGGTCTATCCCAGCAAGGTCTATTGTCAGCATGAAAAATATGGAATTAGAAACAAGGGAGAATAAAGTCGATGAGTCTATATCATAATATTTTAGAAACCATAGGCCATACACCACTTGTGCGCTTGCAACAATTTGAAGCGGCCTATCAATTGAATAATCATATTTATGGTAAATTAGAAAGTTTTAATCCTGGCAATAATGTCAAAACAAGACCTGCTTTTCAAATGATTAAACAAATGATGGAAGACGGTATCATTGATGACCAATCAATCATTGTTGAAGCCACCAGTGGCAATACAGGCATTGGACTGGCCATGGTAGGCGCCTTCTTTAAACTTCAAGTGATCATCATCATGCCAGAAAAAGTTTCAAAAGAACGCATACAAGTCATCAAACACTATGGGGCTCAAGTGATTTTAACCCCAGCCGACCAAGGGATTAATGGGTCTAAAGCTAAGACTCTAGCTTTAAAAGAAGACAATGATAAAGTGATTATTCCTTCGCAATTTGATAATGAAAACAATCCTCGGGCCCATTACCTAACCACAGCCAAGGAACTCTATGAAGATTTAAATCCGATTGATTATATATTTATTGGGGTAGGGACTGGTGGCACGGTCACAGGCCTAGGAAGGTTCTTTAAAGAAAAAGATACACAGACAAAAATCATCGCTGTTGAACCCAAAGAATCCCAAGTCTTACAAGGAAAAGAACCATCACCCCATAAGATCGCTGGTATTTCTCCAGGCTTTATCCCGGAAAATTACGATGCATCTTTAGTACATGATGTTGAAGCAGTCTTAAGTGATGATGCTTGGGCCATGACCAAGGCCTTTGTACCTTTAGAAGCAATCTCTATAGGCATATCAGGTGGAGCGGTATTAAAAGCTGCCCTTCAATACATAGAAAAACATCATTTACAAAAGCAAAATATCGTGATTATTTTACCAGATTCAGGGGAAAAATATTTCTCTACAGGCGTCTTTGATTAAGATATAAAATAAATTAGCACTTGTCACTTGACAGTGCTAATATTTATGTTATAATATAATTGTCACTCGGAGAAGTAGAGTGCTAAAAAGTAAAAAATAAGGAGGCGTTAAATATGGCTAATATTATTAGAAGAAACAATGCCCTATCGTTTTTTGATGATTTCTTTGATGATTTCTTCACACCAACCAAAAGAAACCAATCTTGCATGAAAACCGACATTCTTGAAAAAGAAGAAGGCTATGAGCTTCACATTGATGTCCCTGGTTTTGATAAAGATGATATTAAAATCTCTTTAGACAATGGTTATTTAACTGTTGAAGCTAAAGTTGAAAAAGAAGATGAAGAAAAAGATACACATTATCTAAAAAGAGAACGATATGTTGGCGCATCAGCCAGATCATTCTATGTTGGTGAAGATATCTCAGAAGAAGACATTGAAGCAAAATACGAAAAAGGCATGGTTAAGTTAATGGTGCCTAAACAAGGTACCAATGTCAAAGAGAAAAAATACATTGACATTCAATAATTATTGACCATAGACAGGGAAAATTCCCTGTCTTTTTTGTTAAAATATGGTATAATCTTGATGGTGAAACTTATGAAAGCATACTTTAAAGAAAAAAGCATATTAATCCTTGTCATGATAGGTTTTTATTTTGTGATAGAATCCATTGCCTTTCTATGGATTGGTTTTCCATTATTCGCAGAAGACTTCTTGATTGACTTGATATTTATCACACTGATTGCATCAGTGATTTTAGTCATACCTTCTCATTTTTGGTCAATCATTTATATGTCTATATGGCTTTTGTTTGTCAATGGCTTATTTGTGACCAATGCCAATACCTTTTCTGGTTATTTTGAACTCTTTTCATTAGAACAATTTAAGTTGATTGGTGAAGCTACAGATATCTTAAATCTCGACTACATCAATTTTATGTCTTTTCTTGTTTTCTTTATATTAACCATATCCTATGTGATTGTGGTTAGGCGTTTATACACACGGTATTTAACGCCACAAGAAAAACCACTCTTTAAGCATTATTTGAATGCTTTTTCGGTTTTTGTATTGATAGGTTTTTCTTTGTTAACAGTCTTTTCAAACCAAAATCTTGAATATTTTGAACAGTTTAATGAAGACGAAACCTTGCCTACACTCAGACGTGAATCGATGAAAAATTATGGTTTATTGGCTTATTATTTCAAAGAAGCTGATTTGCTATATTTTGATGAAGATGAAACCGATCCTTTTACTTTGCCAGTTGATGTATCTGAGGGTAGTCCCTACCATGGCTTATTGGAGGGTTACAATGTTTTTACCATCATGATTGAGTCTGGTGAATCTTATACCATTGATCCAATCCTGACACCCAATTTATATCAACTCACTCAAGATGGCTTATATTTTCCCAATAACTATAGTGAAAATAAAACCAATGTGTCTGAAATCATTGGTATGCTAGGACATTATCCACCCCAACATTTTGATCCTGTGGAATACTCCTATGATTTTCCAACATCCGTCGCAAAAACTTTAAATGAGACCTACCACACGGTCTACTTCCATGACAATTACGATGTTTTTTATTCTCGAGGGGATTTATTATCAATGATTGGATTTGAATCCTTGTATTTTCATGAAGACCTATATCCTGGTGTACCTAGGTGGGAGTGGGATGGTAATCTTACCTTGGATTCTATGACAGCCAGTCGGATCATCGATGTCCTCAACGCCAATGATGAGCCTTTTTATTATTTTTGGACCACATTACTTGGTCATGGACCGTATAATGAAGGTTTGACCAATATTCAAAGTTTTGAAGACTTGGGCTATTATGATCTCATTGAAGAAGCTGAAAGCAACGGAACATGGGTTAATCCTTTACAAGGCCAAGATCAAGAAGACATGGATCGAATGAAGTATTTTCAAGCAACCATGATGGACTTGGATGTGGCTGTGGGCATGCTGATGGATGCCTTAGAAGCCAAAGGCCAGTTGGATAATACTTTATTTGTTTTCTACGGCGACCATACAGCCTACTACCATAAATTCAACCATAAGGTCTTGACAGACTCAGGCGATTCTTTGCCGTATTACAACATGGACTTATATACATCTTATTATATGATATATAACCAAAGACTGACGCATGCCTACTTGCAAGACCATGAAAGCAACCATATTGATAAGTTTACATCACCTTATACCATCGTGCCAACGATTTTAGATTTATTGGGTGAATCTTATAACCAACATTTGATGATTGGAGATACAGTTTTTTCAGACTTAGAACATGTCTTTTATTCCAATAAATTGACCACATTTTTTACTGATCAATTGTTCTCTGACAATGGTTTTGACATCATCTATCAAAAGCACTATGTTGGTGACTATTATTTAGAAGAATTTAGGTATCAATCACAAATCATTATCGATAAATTACAGCTGATTAATGAATATTATCAATCGACCAGACAAGCAAGAGAAAACTAGACATTGAATTGTCTGGTTTTTTTTATTTTGAGAATTTATTCATCATTCATTCATGATATAATAATAAAGAGGTGGTCTGATTGAAGCAGAATAAAACAATTTACCTAGCTGAAAACATCATTAAAAAACATCATTTACGTCTTAATCAAAAAGACCAAGTATTCAATCATGCGTCTTATCGAAACGGATGGGTACCTTTAATGAAGGTGAAAAGCCATTATCCGTTTTTTATCTATCAAAACTATGGCTTTCATCCCGACTTATCAAAACGTCTCATCCCCTTTTTGGATGTCATAGACCTTGACAAAGAATATCATGATGAAAAAATTAAAGACTTACAAGCCATCAAAGAATCTTTATTAAAGCATCATGTGATTGAAGATATATCTTTAGACAATTACCGCTTGGTTCAAGTCGACCATAGCTTTGTCCCAGCAAACATACAAGTAGATGCTTCCTTAATAACCTTGCAAACTGATCATTCAGACATTAAGGTCTATCAAACCATTGACCAAACCCAACAAGTCTACGCCGTCTTTGAATGTGTGGTAGACAAGTTAGACAAGGGCATAAAACCCAGTCATATTAAAATCCTTGAATCCACTGAAGATGACGACTACCAATTAAAAAAACTTTTTAAAGATGCAGGGATTCCCTTATCTAACCACAAAGCTAGGTCCATTCAATCTTACCCAGTATATAAAACACTCAAAGACACCTTATTAAATGAGGGCTTTGATGCCTTTAAAGAACAGATTATAGACCTTAAGGATAAACACCCTCAAGTCATCAATGCCATCATTGATTTTTTAAACACCCACCAAGAAGCAAGACTGTCAAAGAATCCTCAGATATTTTTGGCTTTACTTGACAAGTTAAACATCAAGCCAAAAGTCTTAACAAACGCTGTAGAAATTTTATCTATAGACCAGTTAAATCACTTAAATGACCATATCTTAATGATGAATGTTGTGGATGAGTTATTTCCAAGGAAAGATGTGGACAATGATTATTTAACCAACCAGCAAAAAGCTTTGATCGGATATCCTACATCAGAAGATATCAACCAATATAGAAAGTCTTTCTATGAACATATACTCTCTGCCATGCCTCATCTGACTTTCTTTTATCCTGAAAAGATGGTCGATAAGACAAGAATGTCAGATTTAGACATTCAGCGGCCAATGACCTATCATAAGTACCATTATCAGGTCAAGCAAGTCTCATATACACCAAGTAACGATTTCTTACGCTTTGCCTCTCAAAAATATGTCTATGAACACGACTTACAAATGGCAGAAGATTATCCTTTATTAAAGGAAACATTTGAATCTGATTTTAAGCCTTACTCTCATCAGTTTTCTGGTATTGATGATTCTGATCTTCATGCCTTGCTAAATAAAAAATACACCTTAACAGGCGCAAAGATTGAAGATTATCATCTCTGCCCTTTTAAGTACTTGTTAAAGCACTTACTGTCTATAGATAATATATTACCAAGTCACTATATGTATTTTGGTAATGTCATGCATAAGGCTTTAGAACATCTCATGCTTGATCATACATATGACATTGAATCTTTGGTGAAAAATGCCAAAGATTTTCCAGAAGATATCCTCTATAAAAAAGAACTTTTTGATGAAATTCTGATTGAAAACATTAAAAAAACCTACGAATTGGTCAAAGATTTTCATGATGAGGGCCAATATAAAAAGATTGTGACTGAACAAACGTTTTCTCGAAAAATTAAGGCAGATGATCGTTTTATCATCAATGGCATCATTGATAAAATCATGGTTGATGAAGACAAGGGATACTATGCCATTGTTGATTATAAGTATTCAAAACGACTCTTTTCTATGAAATCGTTTGACCAAGGTTTGTCTTTACAATTGCCTTTTTACCTATACCTTTATGACCACGAAACCACCCACAAACCATCAGGTATCTTTTTTAGACAAACAGGTTTACAAAGAGAAAAAGCCAATGATGATCAAGACATGCGTCTGATTGGTGTCTTTTTAAATGATGAAGACCAAATGAGACGTTTAGATCCTCAAGGCAAACATATCCTTGGTTTACGTTATAAAAAAGAAGGCCTATATGATTATGGTCGAGACCTTTCGGCCGCAGGCTTTGCGGAAATGAAAAAACGGATGGAAGACATGATATATTTAACAGCTAAGAAGATTGAAGCCGGTGATTTTACCATTCGGCCAATCTTATCTGAGCAAAAAAATAATCATTCTATCTCTTGCTTATATTGTCCATTTGGACATATTTGCTATTCGAAAGATCGGTTAATGAAGGAGGTTGAGCATAATGAAATACACAAAACACCAAGATAAGGCCATCCATCATGAACGGAAAAATATTCTTGTTTCAGCCAGTGCAGGTTCTGGCAAAACCGGCGTTTTAAAAGCGCGGGTTTTAAGAAAAATACAAGATGGTGTGGATATTGATCAATTGATTGTATTAACCTTTACTGAAGCCGCAGCGGCAGAAATGAAATCAAGAATCATACAAGAATTGACCAAGTTGGGTCTAAAAGACCAATTGATTAAATTAGACAATGCCATCATATCTACATTCGATGCCTTTACTTTAAGGCTTGTAAGAACCTATCATTACTTGCTTGATCTACCAAGTGATGTTGGGATTTCTGATCAACTCTTGATTGATATGGAAAGACAAACTGTTTTAGAAACTGTTATAAAAGACTACTACAAGTCTCAAGATTTTAACTTTAATCAGTTTATTAAAGGCATGTTTAGCGGTGGAGATCAATTCCTTTATCAAAGTATACTGACCTTGGCCCACGCCATGAAAAAGATGCCTAACTACCAATCCATCATCAGCAATTACCAAAACATTTACAATGAGGATATGGCTAAAAAAGCCTATGAAAAATATATGAGGTTGATTAAAGAAGATATTTATCAACTTTATCAGTATTTTTTGGCTTATTATGAAGACAATATAGGTCTCTACGATGAAAAATGTGACCTATACTTACAGACATGTAAATCCAAGTATGAAGACATCTTAAATGCCAAAAGTCATCAAGACAGGGTCCAAGCCATTGTTGACTTTAAGCTGCCTTCAAAACCACGTAAGCCAAAAAATGAGGATACATGGCTTGAAAAAGAACCCTACCATGGAGAGATAAAAAAAATAAGGCAAGAATTAGATGATGCCCATATCTTTGATATAGATCCTATCAAATCATGGAAAGAGACTTGGCCAAAGGTATCAATCATGCTTGAAATGACTCAAACATATTTAAATCGCTTAGCCCTTCGTCAAAGAGAAAAAAATCTATATTCCTTTGATGATATGATGAACTTTGCCATTCAATTGTTCGAAGATCATCAAGATATTCGATTCTTTTATCAAAACAATATCAATGAAATATTGATTGATGAATACCAAGACACCAATGACTTGCAAGATTATTTTGTATCATTAATCGCCAATGACAATATCTTTATGGTTGGTGATGTCAAACAATCCATTTATCGCTTCCGTGATGCCAATCCTAAAAACTTTATGCGTCTTTTGGACATGTATCAAGATGAAGACCAAGGCGACGCCATTCGTTTATTAGAAAACTTTAGATCCAACCGTTTTTTACTCAGACAAATTAATGCTTTGTTTGAAGCATTGATGTCAAAAAAACTCGGTGGTGTTGACTATAAAGACAAACATCAATTGGTCTCTGGTTACAATGATGACCATGGTTTGAATCAAAAAAATGATCCCATTCATATGCTCTACTATGACCGTTCATCCATAGAAGAAAAGTATGAGGACTTAACAAAAGAACATATCGAGGCCCATATTGTTGCTAGAGATATACAAAGAAAGATAGACCAACGTCAGAGGATTTTTAACGGGGACAAACACAGGCCAATATCATATGAGGATATCACCATTTTGGTTGATCGTAAAACCAGTTTTGATACCTATCAAAAAGTCTTGGTTGATTTTTCTATACCCATTGATGTTTACCATCAAGATGTTTTCACAGAAACTGAAAGCATCATCTTTGTTCAAGCCTTTTTGACCTTATTAGAGTGTCTATATCAATATAAAGACCAAGATTTTTTACAAGCCTTGTATTCAGTTGCAAGGTCATTTGTCTATCAAATGGATGATCAAACCATCTTGCATTTTTTAATCAAAGATGATGCATCCATAAAAAGCTTCTTGCAAGACAAAGACTTTCAAAGATTGGTCAGTGACCTCCAAGCAATCTTACCTTTAATCAATGTCATACCCAATGTTGACTTGATTGAAGCCATTTTTGAACAAACCAATATATACCATCAAATTGCTTACCTTGATATGCCAGATGCTCATGCTAGAAAACTCGATTATTTTAGGCACTTGATGGCGGGACAAAAAGCATCAGACTTTGATGATTTAATGACCTACTTAAGATTTATTCAAGAACAAAAAGACTTAGATATCAATTATACTGAGGCCAAAAAAGACAAAGCAGCCGTTAAGTTGATGAGCATTCATCAATCCAAAGGCTTGCAATTTCCAATTGTCTATATGATGGGCTTATCAAAGCAATTTAATTTTACAGAAAACAAGGCTCCATTTAATTTTTCACCAGACTATGGGATTTTAACCTATGGCAATCAAGATGGCATCTACCGGGCCTTCTTAGAAAAACTCTATTTTAAAGAAAGCAAACAAGAAGACACATCTGAAAAAATCAGATTGCTTTATGTGGCCTTAACCAGAGCCAAAGAAGAAATCAATATGGTCTTAGAAGCCAAAGAAAATTTTAAACATACAAAACTCACCTACAATAATTACCTTGAAATGTTGTATAATGGATATGACTTGCAAGCATATGATGTCATTCAAGATATCATTATGCCAGACCCATCAAAACAAGCCATCATCAAGGAAAGAGGACAAAGCATTACCCACAAGCAATTTCATTTTGATACAGACATTGAAAATGAAAGAACTTTTTCAAAAAGTGACCATCTACTGCTTGATGAAGACATCAAAGAAGCCTTGGCGTATGGTGAAGATGTGCACGAGTATTTGGAGACCATTGATTTTGACCATCTTCAAGTTTCGATCAAAGACTTTCCAAGAAAAATCAAGCAAAGCATTGAATACTTGGTTGAGACGCCTCTATTCAAAGATTTAAAAAACCCTGTTTTTTATCAGGAGTATGAATTTATCTTAGAAGTAGATGGCAAGAGCCGTCTTGGCATCATCGATTTATTGATTAAAGATGAAGACAAGTACATCATTTTAGATTATAAATTAAAAAATATTGAAGATGATGCTTACAAAAAGCAAATACTTGCTTACAAGGCTTTTGTAAGCACCATGACAGATTTAAAGATAGAAGGTTACTTATACGCCCTTTTAGAACAAGACTTAAAACAAGTGATTTGAGGTTCATATGGACAATTTAGAAAAAGCCAAACAACTCTATATTGCTAAAAAATACAAGGAGTCTTTCTCCTTGTTTAAAGGCATGGCTGATTCTGCTGAAGTGTCCTATTATTTAGGCATGCATTATTTAGAAGGCCATGGGGTCAAACAAAATGATGACAAGGCCTTTGCCTATTTTAAAGCCGCATGGGAAGGTCTTTTCCATGAAGGTATTTACATGCTTGGACGTATGTATGAAGAAGGTCGGGGGACAAAAGAAAATCCCCAACAAGCCTTTCGCTTATATGAAGCAGCAACTGAGTCATTGAATGCCAAATTAAGACTTGCCAAGATGTATGAACAAGGTCAAGTTGTCGACCAAGACTTATCTGAAGCCATTAAACTCTATAATGCTTGTCAAAAGTTAGGGTCTGCTTATGCCATGTATAAGATTGGACGCTTTTACTTGATGGGTAAGGGGTTAAAGAAGAACTTAAAAAATGGTTATGCTTGGCTTCAAAAAGCCTTGGCCGAAAACCATATTTTAGCAGTTAATTACTTTCGCTTGATTGGAAAAAAACCATCTTCTGATAATAGAACAACCGATGATATTCTCCAACAAGCCAAGGCAGCACTCAAAAGAGGCGACCAAGAATATGCCCTATCTTTTTTAGAGGTATGTCTAGCTGAAAAATCTGTCCAGGCCTTACACTTAATCGTTGACCATTATTTAAGCGGTCATGTTTTTGCTAAAGATACGGTCAAGGCCTTTAAATTATTATTGAATCATCAGGACATGGATGATCCAAGCATCGACTATCGTTTAGGGACATTTTATGAACAAGGACTTGGTGTTTTATCATCCTATTATAAGGCAAGTCTATTTTATGAAAAGGCAGCCAATCAAGGTCATCAAGCAGCCAAAGAAGCCTTAACGGCATTGAGGGGGTATTAATCGTGGAAAGACAATTGACACCTAAAGAACTCAATCAATTGGGAGATAAGGCCTTTTATGGCAGGGATCAAGAAAGAAATATTGAAGTCGCCTATACTTATTACAAACAAGCGGCGGATATGAACAATCCTGTAGGTATCTATAATGTGGGCAAATACTATTATCAAAAGGCTGAATATAAGAAAGCCTTTGATTACTTTAAAAAAGCAACGGACTTAAATTATGCCCAAGCATATATTCGCTTATACCAAATGTATCTAAAGGGTGTTGGTGTTCGTAAATCTAAGAAAAAAGCCTTTAAATACCTTAAAATGAGTGCCGAACAACACAATATTGAATCTTATCATTTGTTGGCACAAATGTATGAAGAAGGCATTGGGACAAGACGCCAAGACGACAAGGCCTTACATTATTATGAGTTATCAGCCAGTAAAAATAATGTGGAAGGTATGTATTTACTGGCCCTTTATTTGCTAAAGCAAAAACATAAAGATCAAAATCATGAACGTGCCTTTGAATGGTTGGATAAGGCAGCCAATATGCACCATCAACCATCTATTTTGCATTTGATTAAACTCTATCAAGAACCTCATCCTTTGTTAAAGAAGCGGTCGACCTTATATTTACAAGAGATGCAGTTTCATTACAAAGAACTCCTTGCCAAAACCAAGGATATTGATGCCTTAAAATTGGTTGCTAAAACCTATGAGTTTGGTGAAACCTATGTATCGATTAACTACCGAAAAGCCTTTGAGTACTATCGGATATTACATGAACTGGATGAGGTTGAAGGTTACTTAGGTTTAGGAAGGTCTTACCTATATGGTTTGGGCGTTGATCAAGACTATGAACTGGCCAAGGATTATTTAGAAATTGCTGGTTCAAGAAATGTATATGAAGCCAAGAACTTATTGGGTGATATCTACCGCCATGGTTATGGGGTTCAAGCAGATTATGAAAAAGCTAAATCTTATTATTTAGGTGCGGCAGAAGGCGGTAATGTGGATGCCTTTATTCACTTAAGTTTATTGCATTACCATAAGCAATTACCCCATGCATCTCAATCTCAAGCCTTAACTTATATCAAGCGGGCTACAGAAGTAGACCATCCAAAAGCTTACTTTTGGTTGGGCTTATATTATGAAATGGGTGTGGGGACAGATAAGGATATTGACAGTGCCATCTCTGCCTATAAAAAAGCCATTCAACTAGGCAACCAAGCCTCACGTTATCAACTGGCAAATCTATTATATAAGCAGTTAAAAAAACAGTCCTTGTCTAAGCGTAAGACCGAACAAGGCTTTGAAGAAATTAAAAACTTATTACTGACCTATATTGAAGGTGCCGATGAAGACAATCGGCTAAAGGCCATGTATTTACTTGGGGATTTATTTAAAGAACCTCAATATAGCAAATCATCTGATAAAATATCTAGGTATTATTATGAGCTTGCGGCTGAAAATAATTATCCTAAGGCCATGAATCGCATGTATGAAATCCACCATGATGAAGACATCAACCATGCCATTCAATGGTTGGAAAAAGCCGTGAAACAATCTCAAGATGGAGAATCACTTTATCTTCTTGCCTTGGCCTATGACCAAGGTGAAGGATATTTAAGCAAAGACCATCAAAAAGCGCATCAACTTTTAGAACAAGCTGCACAAATGAAGTATACAAAAGCCATAGAAAAATTGACATTAAAAGGAGATTCTCAATGAATATTGATCAAGTGAAAGAAGCCTGGTGGTTGTATGTGATTGGTGGATTGGTGTCTGCCTTTATCATCGGTGGTGCCCTCTTTTTTGCTTATCAAGCATACAAAAGAGCCAAGACACTTAAGATGGATGGCAAGGTTTTAAGAAAGACAGTGGTTGCCTCTATGTCTTTTTCCATTTTACCTTCTATAGGTATTTTCATTGGTGTCATCACCATGGCTGGATTATTAGGGATTCCATTGCCTTGGGTGAGACTTAGTGTCTTAGGGGCCTTGCATTATGAATTATTGGCTGTAAAAATCGCCGCAGAAGGCATCAGTGTTACGACATTAACCATTCAGAATTTTGTGACTATATCATTTGTTATGACCATCGCCATTATATGGGGGGCTCTTTTTGCCCTGTTCTTTTTTAAGAAATATCAAAAATCTGTGGTCGACAAGGTCGATACCACAGATAAAAAAGGCTTTGCCAACTTATTGTTCCAATCGGTTTTTATTGGTTTGGTTGCTGCATTTTTTGGGGATGCATTTTCAAAAATATTCTCATATCGGACTGAGATTATTCGTGATGGTGCCTATACAGGAGACTTCACTAACAATCCAACCTTTGTACCAATCATCGTCTTTATGTCGGCCTTTTTCATTATGGCTGGCTTTGATTATTTGATTCAAAAGAAAAACATGAAATGGCTTGAAAACATTCAATTGTCATTGTCCATGGTCTTGGCCATGACCATTGCTGTCTTGTTGGGATTAGGGGGTATATATTAATGAAAACCTTTAGAGATAAGATGCATACCTATGGACGTATATTTATCATCCTCGGTATCTTTATGATGTTTTTAATTCCTTTTACCACTTGGTTTGTGACAGGCATAGGACCTAACTTTAAACAAATGTTGATAGGTATAGGTGCCTTGTCAGTGCTCTTTTTACCTGGTGGAATCATTGAGGTTTTAACCTATGGACCAATTCTGGGGACATCGGGTACATATCTAGCCTTTATCACAGGTAATTTAATCAACTTAAAAGTCCCATGTGTAATGAATGCCAAAGAGATTGCTGGCACACAAATCAATACCGAAGAAAATGAAATTGTCTCAACCATTGCCATTGCATCATCAACCACAACAACCATCATCATCATGGTTCTAGGCGTTTTGTTGTTAATACCCCTGAAGCCTATTTTAAATTCTCAGGTCTTACAACCTGCCTTTAATTGGGTGATTTCAGCCCTTTTTGGCGCCCTAGCTTATAAGTATATCAAAGGGCATTTAACACTCGCTGTAGTCCCTTTAATCTTTGTTATCATTTTGTCAGTACTTGCGCCAAACTTTGTTCAAAGTAATGTTGTGATTGTGATTTTATTGTCTGCCATGGTAACCATTGCCTTTGCTAGATATTTATTCATCCGTAGACAAAAACAGGGTGATGTATGATGATCATTCTTTATATTTTACTTGCCATCCTTGGCCTATTGTTTGTCATCACTTTATTAAGATTTATCTTATTAAAAAAGCAAGCCATAAGTGTAGACCTTGATATCAATCAAGACTTGGCCCATACCTATGGCCAAAAGTTTCAAACCATGGTCCAAGTGAAGACCTTATCATACAATCAACATAATAAAGACAAGTTCATAGAACTGAAAAATCAAATGAAGGCACTCTTTCCTTATGTCTTCCAAACCATGACCATAAAAACCTTTGAAGATGAATCCTTGCTCTTGCATTGGAAAGGCAAGAAAAACAACCGCCCAATGGTTTTGATGAGCCATTTGGATGTTGTCGATGTCGATGAAGACAAGTGGGATTATCCTCCATTTTCTGGACATATAGACAAGGGTCAAATTTATGGGCGTGGAACCCTAGATACAAAATCTACGGTCTTTGCTTTTTATCAAGCATGTGAAGATTTAATCAAAAACAAATACCAAGCACCAGAACAAGACATTTACTTATTCAGTTCAACCAATGAAGAAGTATCGGGTGATGGAGCAAAAATCGCTGTCGATTATCTTGAATCAAAGGGAGTTCAACCCTTTATTGTCTTAGATGAGGGTGGGGCCATTGTCACTGGCGGACTACCAAGTGTAGATCAAGCACTCGCCATGGTTGGCATCATTGAAAAAGGCTATGCCAACATCAAGTTTAAGGCCAAATCATCTGGAGGACACTCATCAACACCGCCTAAACACACACCGATCGCTAGGCTATCAGCCTTTGTTCATCATGTTGAAAATCATTTTCCTTTGAAAACAAAAATGATTCCTGAGGTCACATCAATTTTTAAAGTTGCTGCTCCTTATATGAAAGGCATTTTACGTTATTTGTTTATCAATATGTGGTTGTTTAAACCTTTAATTACATGGTTATTACCAAAGTTGAGTCCCTATGGACGTGCGCTTTTATCAACGACCATTGCCTTCACACAGATGAAGGGGTCTGACCAAGAAAATGTCATACCTTCAGAGGCATCAGTGACAGCCAATTGTAGAATTCATCCCATACAAGATGTCGATCATACCTATCAAGTCTTAAAAGAACTCGCTCAAACATATGACATAGAGGCTGAACTCTTGATGCACCGTAACCCTTCGGATTTGACAGATATCCATGGGGATGCCTACCAATATTTAAAGCAAATCATTCTAATGACTTTTAAAGACGTCAAAGTGTCACCTTATGTCATGCTTGGTTCTACCGATTGCAGGCACTTTAACCGCATTTCACAAGGGGCCTTAAGATTTTCACCCATAAGACTTAACCAAGAAGAATTAAAGAAAATGCATGGGCATAACGAATCCATCCGCTTAGACACCTTGGTCCAAGCTGTTGAATTCTATCAAAATATAATCAAACACCATCAATAGGAGGAGAAAATGATATTTCCAAAAAATGACTTTAATAAAATTTCTTGCAAAGAAGCATTTGTAGACAAACACGCCCTAATGGATATGTTTGATGAGATTGAGTCAGAAGCCCTCAATATCCATCAAATGATCTTATTACATGAAGGGTCAAAAGTCTTTGATGCTTATGCCAAAGACCATGAAGACAAAAAAGAAAATGTCTATTCAGTATCAAAATCTTTTACATCCATTGCCATTGGCATTTTAATTGACCGTGGTTTGTTGTCGTTAGAAGACTATGTTTTGTTTTATTTTTCTTCAGACTTAGACAAGTATAAGCCTGAATATGAAAAACTAAAAGTCAAACACCTATTAACCATGCGTGTAGGACAAGAGAGTGATCGATTCCATGGGCTCACACCACAACACGATCCTATTTCTACCTTCTTTAATACACCATTAAAACATGAACCTGGTCAAGTCTTTATGTACTCTAATTATGCATCCCTCATGCTTTCAGCCATTGTCACAAAAATAACCGGTCAAAGCCTTAATGAGTTTTTGAAAAAAGAACTTTACGATAAAATTGGCTTAGAAGACATTGAATGGCCAGAGTTTAAAGGATATTCTTTAGGGTGCACAGGTCTTAGGTTGTCTGTTAAAGACATGGCAAGATTTGGTTTATTGTTATTGAACAAAGGGGCTTGGGATGGTGAGCAAATTGTCTCTCAAGACTACATTGAAGATGCGACCACCAAACATGTCGATACATCCACTGAAGACAATCCTGATGATACCTATGGCTATGGCTATCAGTTTTGGATCAATGACTTAGGTGATTTTAAAGCGGCTGGTATCTACCAACAATTGATCATCATCAACCAAAAACACAAACTGGTTTTTGCATGCACAGCCTATGAGGAAAGATCCCTAACCAGATTGTTTTCTAAGTATATTGTCCCAGGCTTTGAACAGGGATATCAAGTCACACATTTATCTCTAAAAGATGCCATAAAAGACTTTGAAGAGTCATCGATTTCACGTTTACAAGACGAGGAAAAAGAAAGAAAATATTAATTCAAAGCTTGTGATAAGTTTCTTTTTACTTATCACAGCTTTTTTGGTATAATTAAAGAAGGTTTTTAAGAAGAATTTGAGGTCATAAAAAAAATGGAATTAGGAAAAATTAACACATTAAGTGTATTAAGAGAAACAGACATTGCTTACCTATTAACCGATGGGTTTGACGAGGTCTTTTTACATAAAAAAGAAGCCAAAAGGCCCTACAAAGATTATGAAGAAATTGATGTCTTTGTTTATAAAGACAATGAAGGCCGTTTAACTGCATCCACAAAAACACCAGCCTTAACCTTGGGTGGATTTGCCAAATTGAAGGTTGTTGGTATGCATCCCCGTTATGGTGTGTTTTTAAACTATGGATTGGTTAAGGACTTGTTATTAAGTTTGGATGATTTACCCGAACAAAATCATTTATGGCCACAAATTGGTGATGAATTATTTGTGACCATGAAAATTTCTAAAGAAAGATTGTTTGCCCATATTCCTTCAAGGAATGAGTTGAGTGATCATTTTAATGATTTGCCCTTGTTAGAGGATGAGCAAAACATCGACATCCATATCACCCATTATTTAGATAATGGTGTGGTTGGTTTTAGTGATTTGGGTCATGAGGTTTTTATCCACCGCAACAACTATCGAAATGCCTTAAGATTAGGTCAAAAAGTCAATGTAACCATCATTCAAAAAAATGAAAACAACTACTCAGGTAAACTGATTGAACAAAAAGAGTTGATGATTGATGCTGATAGTCAATTGATTCTTGATTATCTGAAGAGTCATGGAGGACTTATGCCTTTTACAGATAAGTCTGATCCAGAAGACATTTCAAAAGTTTTTCATATGTCTAAATCAGCGTTTAAACGTGCTTTAGGTAAATTATACAAACAAGGACACGTTTTATTAAATAAAAATCAAACGAAATTAAAAAGGTGATGTTATGGGAAGAGCACATGAAGTAAGAAAAGCAGCCATGGAGAAAACCAGCAAACAAAAATCAAAACTATATTCTAAATTTGGAAAAGAAATCTATATGGCCGCCAAAAACGGTGGTGGAGATATGGATGCCAATCTAGAACTTAAGCGTTTGGTTGAACGCGCTAAGCAAAACCAAGTACCTGCACATGTTATTGAAAAGAACATTGAAAAAGCCTTAAGTGTGGGTGGAGAAGATTATTTTCCAGTACGTTATGAAGGGTTTGGTCCTGGTGGTTCAACCATGATTGTTGAATGTATATCTGACAATGTCAATCGAACAGTGAGTGAAGTGAGAAATTGCTTTACCAAAGTTGGTGGCAACTTAGGTAAACAGCATACTGTCTCATATATGTATCAATATGTTTCTGTTTTACAATTTACCGGCTTGACAGAAGATGAAGCATTAGAAGCCTTATTGATGAATGAGGTTGATGCCATGGACATCCAAGCGGATGATGATGTCATCACCATCATTGGTGAACAAGGTGCTTTAGACGATATGAAAGATGCCATGAAATCAACGGGTAAAGACTTAGAGTTCTTTAAAGATGATGTTGTATGGTTACCAAACAATACCATTCAATTAGACAGTGAAGATTTGGATAAGTTTAAACGCTTTTTAGAACTTGCTGAAGACGTTGAAGATATTCAGGAAGTTTATCATAATGTTGAACTAGAGGATGAATCATGAACCTACCAAACAAGTTAACCCTTGGACGGATGTTACTCATACTTGTCTTTGTTGCCATATATCTTTTAAGAGATATCATCGGGCCATCATTTATATATATCTTAGGATCAGTTTTTGTCATTGCATCCCTAACGGATTTCTTTGATGGTTACCTGGCAAGAAAACATCAAATTGTCACAACCTTTGGAAAATTTATGGACCCATTGGCTGATAAACTGTTGGTCATTACAGCCTTGGTTGTCTTAAGTGATTTATATGCACAAGGTGGCTTTACCATGACTTATTGGATGCCATTTTGGGTAGTTCTAATTGTCATTATGCGTGAACTTGTGGTGACATCAATTCGTCTTGTGGCCATGGATGAAGGCAAAGTCATTGCCGCAAGTCATTTGGGTAAGTTTAAGACTTTTGCGACCATGACCATGATTACTTATTATTTTTTCATCATGCCAATCGCTACACTTTTGGTACAATGGATTGGTATTGTTCTAGTCATTATCGCCATATTATTTACCGTGATTTCAGGATTGGATTACTTTATAAAAAATAAATCACTGATCACAAAACAAATTTAAAGAATAAGCACCTATCACAGGTATTATCTTAATAAGTGGAGGAAATTATGGAAGACAAACAAAGAAGGAAAAATTTAGATGCTGCATTAAAGAATATTGAAAAAGAATACGGCAAAGGGTCAGTGATGATTTTAGGTGAAAATGAAATCATGAATGTTGAAACCATTTCAACTGGTTCCCTTGCTATTGACAGAGCCCTTGGTGTCTTTGGTTATCCTAAGGGACGTATTATTGAAGTCTATGGGCCAGAATCATCTGGTAAAACAACATTGGCTTTACATGCCATTGCTGAGGCACAAAAAGCAGGTGGATATGCAGCTTTTATTGATGCTGAGCATGCTTTAGATGCACAATATGCCAAACGTTTGGGTGTGGATATTGATGATTTGATTTTATCCCAACCAGATACTGGTGAACAAGCCTTAGAAATCGCTGAAGCTTTGATTCGTTCAAATGCAGTGGATATGATTGTCATTGACTCAGTGGCTGCCCTAGTTCCAGAAGCAGAAATCAGAGGCGAAATGGGTGATTCTCATGTGGGTTTACAAGCGCGTTTGATGTCTCAAGCCATGCGTAAATTATCAGGTGCTTTATCAAAGAGTAAATGTATTGCCATCTTTATTAATCAAATTAGAGAAAAGGTTGGTGTCATGTTTGGTAACCCTGAAACCACACCAGGTGGACGTGCCTTAAAGTTCTATTCTTCAGTTCGTTTAGAGATTCGTCGTGGCCAACAAATCAAAGAAGGTACAGACGCTGTTGGTAACCAAGCCAAAGTGAAAGTTGTTAAAAATAAAGTGGCTGCGCCATTTAAAACAACTGTGGTTGATATCATCTTTGGTAGGGGTATATCTAAAACAGGAGAGATTGTTGATATAGGTGTAGAACTAGACATTTTACAGAAGAGTGGGTCATGGTATGCTTACAATGATGAGAAGCTTGGACAAGGACGAGAAAATGTCAAGACCTACCTAGAAGAAAACCCAGATATATACAATGAAGTCTATGAAAAAATCATGAAGAGATTACATGAAGATTTGGAAGAATCAAATAAGTAAGTTTAAAAAAAGTGCCCAGGCACTTTTTTCTTTTTTTATGGGGAAACCTTTTGACTATGTAGGCGATTTCATATATAATAGAATAGAAATATTGTTGATTATTAATATTTGAATATAGATACAATTTAATCAAAGAAAAGGAGATAATAATATGCCAGATCCACTAATTATTATTATTTCCAGTTTATTAGGTTTATTGATTGGTGGTCTTGTAGGCTTCATCATACGTGTAGCGTTGGTTGAAAAGGGCTTTCAAAACGCTAAAAATGAAGCACAAGAAATCATTGACCAAGCACATCAACAAGCGGAACGAATTAAAAAAGAAAAACTATTAGAAGCAAAACAAGAAATTCACAATCTAAATTTAGAAAATGATAAATTATTGAAAGAAAAGCGTGAAACAGTCGCTGTTCTTGAAAATAAGGCACATCAAAGAGAAGAAATGGCGGAGCGTAGAACCGCCAATTTAGACAAACGCGAATTGAATTTAGATCGAAAAGAAGAAATGCTTGAACAAAAGAAATCCGCGCTAGAAGAAAAGAACCTTGAATTGGAAAAAATAATTAAAGAACAGAATGATAAACTCTACGAAGTGGCCAATCTCAGCAACGAACAAGCAAGAGATATCATCCTTGAACGTGTTCAAGAAGATATGGGCAAAGAATTAGATATGTTTATCAGAGACGAAGAAGAAAAAGCGAAAAACGAAGCACAAAGAAAAGCAAGAGAAATTATTACCAATGCCATTCAGAAGTTGGCACAAGATGTGACAGCCGAAACAACTGTTTCTGTTGTTACCCTACCAAATGATGAGATGAAAGGACGAATTATCGGACGGGAAGGTCGTAATATACGCGCCCTAGAAGCGATGACCGGTGTTGATTTAATTATTGATGATACACCTGAAGCTGTCGTTTTATCAGGTTTTGACCCTATTCGTAGAGAAATTGCGAAGAATGCCCTTGAAGCCTTGATTGCCGATGGACGTATTCATCCAGCAAGAATCGAAGAAATGGTTGAAAAAACCAAAGCAGAAGTTAATCAAATGATACGCGACAAAGGAGACCAAGCAGTCTTTGACTGTGGGATTGGTAGAGTCCATCCGGACTTAACCAAACTCATTGGTCGTTTGCATTTCCGTTCATCATATGGACAGAATGCCTTAAAACATTCAATGGAAACCTCATTCTTAGCCGGTAAGATGGCTGTTGAGTTAGGTGAAAACGAAACCTTAGCCAAACGTGCTGGTTTATTGCATGATATTGGTAAGGCCGTTGACCATGAAATGGAAGGGTCTCATGTAGAAATTGGACTTTCCATTGCAAGAAAACACAACGAACCAAAAGAAGTATTGGATGCCATAGCATCCCACCATGGTGACCATGAAGCAGAAACCATCATCGGTGTATTAGTGGCTGCTGCAGATGCATTATCAGCTGCTAGACCTGGCGCTAGATCGGAGTCATTAGAAAACTACATCAATCGTTTAACACAACTTGAAGAAATTTCTTCAAATATGAAAGGTGTTGAACAAGCCTTTGCCATTCAGGCAGGACGTGAAGTACGTGTGATTGTCAGACCAAATGAGGTCAACGATGATCGTACGCATGTGGTTGCACGCGAGATTAAAAATGAAATCGAAGAGAAGCTAAGCTATCCAGGTACCATTAAAGTCACGGTGATTAGAGAAACCCGTGCAGAAGACATTGCTAAATAAACACACTTAGCCTTCCATTTGGAAGGCTATCTTTTTGGAGAGACTATGGAATATTTTGATGTTTACAACCAAGCAGGAGAAAAACTCAATAAAAAAGTGCCTAGGGGGCAAACCCTTGCCAAGGATGAATACTATAAAGTGGTTCATTTGTGGATTAAAAACAAGCACAATCAATACCTGATCCAACAACGTAACAAATCCACAGATCGACACCCTTACCAGTGGGCACCTACAGCGGGTGCAGTGCAAGCGGGTGAAACACCCCTACAAGCTGTTGTAAGGGAAGCCAAAGAAGAAATTGACTTAGACATTGAATCAAGCCAATTACACCATGTTAAAACCTGGATTCAATCCAATCATATGGGCAATATCATCCTTGATGTATATTATTTAGAAACCGATATTTCTTTAGAAAATCTGTCTTTAGACTTAAATGAAGTCAGACAAGTGAAATATGCATCACTTAAAGACATTGAAGAGATGACCAAAGTGCGTCAATTTTGGAACTATAAGCTCATTGACCAAAATTATTATCAAACACTAGAAAGCGTAAAAAAATGAAAATATTATTTATTGGTGATGTTTATATGGAACTTGGCCAAAAGGCCATGGACCGATATTTTGCGAACATCAAGCAAAACTACAAACCACATTTCATCATTGTCAATGGTGAAAACATTGAAAAAGGTAATGGATTAAGTAAAAAAATCTATAAGGCTTATCTTGAAATGGGTGTGAATGTCTTTACCTTAGGCAACCATGCATTTTCTCGTCATGACTCAGACGAAGTCTTAGAACTTGATTATGTGACAAGACCAGCCAATTATGGCCATGGCACCCAGGGCAAGGAATGGGTTGAATATAATTACAATGGCAAAAAAATCGTTGTGATTAATTTATTGGGACGTATTTTTATGCGTGATCCAATAGACAGTCCTTTTACCAAGGCTGATGAAATTTTAAAGCAAATTGATGCTGATTATATCATTGTCGATTTCCACGCTGAAGCAACCTCTGAAAAGTATGCCTTGGCACACTATTTAGATGGTCGAGTAGACGCAGTCATTGGTACCCATACCCATGTCCCTACAGCTGATAATATGACCCTACCTAAGGGGACGATTTTTCAAAGCGACGTCGGCATGACAGGTGCCCAATACGGTATTATTGGTGGGGAATTAAAGCAAGGCATTCGTAAGTTTATCTCAGGTGTGCCTGAACGTGTCAAGCCAGAAAATAATTCACCATTACAGTTTAATGCCATCTTGCTTGATTTAGACAATAAAACCAGTGAACGCATCAATATTTTTGAAGGGAGCACATATGGAAAAATTACATAAACCGTCTTTACAAAAAGCACGTAAACGCAGCAAACAAAATATAGAAACCAAAGAATATCATCGTCCTGAAATCATTAATTTAGGTCTTGGTAAACATTATTTAATCCAAACCCATGGTTGTCAAGCCAATGAAGCTGATACAGAGGTCTTGGCAGGCTTATTAGAAGAACAGGGCTTTGAAAAAACCGATGTGATTGAAGAAACCGATGTTTTAATCATCAATACATGCGCCATTAGAGAGAATGCTGAGAACAAGGTCTTTGGTGAATTAGGACGCTTAAAATCTTATAAATCAGTCAATCCAAATATGATTATTGCTGTGGCAGGATGTATGCCACAAGAAGAAGCTGTGGTTGAACGTATTCTGAATAAATATCAACATGTTGACATTGTTTTTGGTACCCATAATGTCAGTCAATTTATTGAATATCTACACTATGTTATGGTTGAGAAAAAACGCTTGATAGAAGTTTTTTCAAAAGAAGGAGATATCATAGAAAACCTTCCACAAGCAAGAGACCATCGATTTAAAGCTTGGGTCAATATTATGTATGGTTGTGATGAGTTTTGTACTTACTGTATTGTACCTTACACCAGGGGTAAAGAACGTTCTCGTCGCAAGGGCTATATTATTAAAGAAGTAAAAAGCCTGATAAAACGGGGATATCAAGAGATTACCCTGCTAGGTCAAAATGTTAATTCTTATGGTTTAGACTTTCCTAAATCTGATTATCATTTTGCAGATTTATTGGAAGATTTAGCCAAGTTAGATATTCCAAGAATCAAATTTACAACATCACATCCAAAAGATTTTTCAGATGAAATCATTGATGTCATTGCAAAGTATGACAACATTATGCCTTTCATTCATTTACCTGTTCAATCAGGATCTAACAAGGTCTTAAAGAAAATGAATCGTAAATATACCAAAGAGTCTTATCTCACTTTGGTCGATAAGATATACGATAAAATTCCTGGGGTAAGTTTGACCACAGATATTATTGTTGGTTTCCCTACAGAAACAAAGGAAGACTTTGAAGAAACACTAGATTTGGTTAAAAAAGCTAAGTTTGAAGGTGCTTATACCTTCATTTATTCTCCAAGAAAAGGCACGCCAGCTGCCTCATATGATACAGATATTTCTGAAGAAGAAGCCAAAGCAAGATTGCATGAGCTTAATGACCTTGTCAATGAAGGTTACAAACGTGGCAACAAGCGTTTTGAACACCAATGGGTTAAGGTCTTGGTCGAAGGACCATCGAAGACAAAAGCAGACGTTTTATCTGGCTATACAGAACATAATAAGCTTGTCAACTTTAAAGGTGATGCATCCTTGATTGGTCAAATCATTGATGTCTATATTACCAAAGCAAAAACATGGTCTTTAGATGGGTCTGTCGAAAAATCATAAAAATATATGGAAATCGCTAAAAATATATCTCATTGTATTGCAAAAATATTTTATATGGTGTAAAATAAACCTATAAAATAAACCAAAAAGGGTGGTATTATGAGTAAATTTAATAGTAACGAAGAGTTTTTTGAATTTTCCGTCAACATGGTTGTTGTTCCAATCAAAGATATTGTCGAACGCATGAAAGAACACCACATCAAACTACCCCTTTTTGCTTATCGATTTTTACTTAAAGAAACCATAAGGGACGAAGTCTTTGAAGAAAAACGTTATAACGCTTACTCAGATGAGTTGCAATACAGATTAAGAAATTATGATATGCATTCAATATTTCTTTTGGAAAAACTCATTCATCAATATGATATTCCATTTGATTTGCCTAAGTTTAAAGAAATGCTTTTTAATTTCTTATACTTAAATAAAGATGCTAAAAACATTGATCGATCTTTCTTTGATCAAATTATTGATATGAAGGATGAATATGAATTAGATGTTGAACGCATGGATTATGATGAGTTTTATCCAATCTTTGAATCACGCTTATTTCAAACCATTGGTTATATCGATGGGATTCATTCAGACGATTGGACCGATGAAACCCTAACCTCACATACATTGGGTGATTTAAAAGCCTTAGGCCAAAAATATGGAATCAAAGTTCCAAGACGTATCAATAAAAGCCGCTTAATAGAGATATTGGCAGCCAAATTACGTTTGGATGATGAAGAGGTTGAACTTTTGTCTAAGAAAAGCATCTTAGATATTGAAATCTATGCTAAAGAAAAAGGCTTTAGGATATCAACCGACCTAAAAAAACGTGATATGATTGAGTTCATTAAATTCTCATTGGGTATGTACCATAAAGAGATACCTGAAGATGAATACAACTACCATATCCCTATCCCTCAATTAGAAGTGACTTTAGAACAAGACATAGAAGAACATGTTGAAGTAGTTGAAGAAGTCATAGAAACCGATGAAGACAAAGATATGGTTGATGAGTTTATTGAGGGTCAAGTACAAGGAGAAGAGGAAGAAGCTGTGATTGAAGCATTAGATACTGACAAAGAAGAAGACATTGAAACAAGTTCTCAAGAAGAGACAATCGAAGTTGATGAAGAAATAGAAGAAGAGGAAGAAGATACTCTTGAACTAGAAGAAACAGAAGAAATAGATGAAGAACCAAGAGATATTTCTGAAGAAGAGATTGATGATAACTTGCCTGATGAAATTACCGATAGTGAACTATTAACCGAAGAAGAAAAAGAATTATTGGATGAAAAAATCGCTTATATTATTCGAAAATACCACCAAAAGAAAAAACGTCGAAAAGTATTTAAAGTCATCTTTTTAACCCTTTTCATTTTAATTGTTCTTTTTGCAGCCTATGCCTATATTCACTACACTTGGATTCAAGAAGGCGAACTTCCATTTAACATTCCAATCTTTTGGTAATATCAAATAGAAGGAGCGACATTTGAATAAAGACATAAGCCAATACACACCCATGATGCAACAATATTTACAAATAAAAAAAGACTATAGTGATTTTATAGTCTTTTTTCGACTAGGTGACTTCTATGAAATGTTTTTCCAAGATGCCATTGTCGCATCTAAGGAATTAGAAATCGTTTTAACAGGCAGGGATGCTGGGACAGAAGAACGTGTACCTATGTGTGGTATCCCCTATCATTCTGCCAATGTCTACCTAGAAAAATTGGTGGACAAGGGATATAAGGTCGCCATCGCTGAACAAACCACTGAAGCCACCAAAGGCAAGGGGATTGTTGAGCGTGATGTGGTCAAGCTTGTCACACCAGGCACTTTAACTGAAGAAGGTTTGGTCAATCAAAAAGACAACAATTACATCGTGGCCATATCAGAAAACAAAGAAGGTTTTGTTTTAGCAGTATCTGATTTAACCACAGGAGAAAATTTTCTCCAACAAACACCAAAAGATATCGATATATTGTTTAACGATATCTTAAGTCTTAATCTTAAAGAAGTGGTCATTGATTCAAACTTTTCCCATAAAGACATACAGTATTATCTTAAAAACCATCAATTAACAGTCTCAACAGAAGATGATACCCACTTAAAGTCATATTATAGGTCTTTGATCAGTGATATTTATGATAAATCATACATTCAAGCCTTTGCCCGCTTAATCAATTACTTAGAAAAAACGCAAAAACAACAATTGATGCATTTACAAAAGGTTGAAGTCTATACATCAAGGTCATATCTTCGTATCGACAACAATTCGAAAATCAATCTAGAACTAACCAAGACCCTAAAATCAAAGAGTGAAAAAGCAAGCTTATTTTGGCTCTTGGATGAGTGTAAGACAGCCATGGGGTCACGTTATTTAAAACAAAGCATACAAAGACCCTTAGTTGATCGTCAGATGATTGAGAAAAGACATGGCTTAGTTGAATCTTTGAACAATCATTTTATTGAAAAAGAAGATATGCGGGAGGCCCTTAAACAGGTTTATGACTTAGAGCGCATTGTTGGACGCCTGTCCTTTGGCAACTCCAATGCCAAAGACTTAATCAACTTAAAAAACTCTTTGTCAATTGTTCCTTTACTCAAAGAGAACTTGAAAAAATTAGACAATGATTATGCAAGTCACCTTGTAGATACCATGCCAAATGTAAAGCATTTGGTCGACTTGATTGAGGAAAGCATCATTGACAATCCACCCATGACCATCAAGGAAGGTGGATTCATTAAAGATGGGTATTCTAAAGATTTAGATGAGATTAAGTCCATATCTCAAAATGCCAAAGATTGGCTTGATGGTTTTGTTAAAAGAGAACGAGAAAAAACCGGTATTAAGAATTTAAAAGTTGGCTTTAATCGTGTCTTTGGATATTATATTGAAATCTCTAAAGGCCAGTTATCACAAGTGAAAGATGATTTTGGCTATGAACGCAAACAGACTTTAACCAATTCTGAACGCTTTATTACTGAAGAACTTAAAGAAAAAGAACAAATCATTTTAGGTTCTAAAGAAAAAATCCAACAATTAGAGTATGAATTGTTTGTTGAGATACGTGAGACCATTCAAAAAGACACCATCATCTTACAAAAACTTGCCCGTCTTATCGCCCTCATTGATATGTTGATGGCTTTTTCTAAAGTGTCCACTGAGAAACGGTATATTAAACCACAAATCATTGATGAACGTAAGCTTGAAATTCAACAAGGACGACATCCTGTAGTTGAAGTCATTTCTGATGACGTATTTATTGAAAACTCACTTGTCATGGATCCTAACAATCATATTCTCTTAATTACTGGACCAAACATGTCTGGTAAATCGACTTATATGCGTCAAACAGCTTTAACCATTATTATGGCGCAAATGGGATGCTTTGTTCCAGCAGCGTCAGCCAAATTGTTCATTGTTGATCAAATCTTTACACGAATTGGTGCCTCTGATGATACATCTACTGGTCAATCAACCTTTATGGTGGAAATGAATGAAGTCAACTATGCCTTAAGAAACGCCACCAAAGACTCATTGATTTTATTTGATGAAATTGGCCGTGGAACGGCCACATATGATGGCATGGCCCTTGCACAAGCCATCATCGAGTATTGCCACCATAAGTTAAAGGCAAAAGTGATGTTCTCAACCCATTATCATGAGTTGACCCATTTAGAAGATGGTTTATCATCATTAAGAAATGTTCATGTAAAAGCCAAAGAAGATCACGGAGATATTGTTTTCTTACATAAGGTGGTTGAAGGACCAACTGATCGTTCATACGGTATCCATGTGGCCAAACTTGCTAAGATGCCACAAACGGTGATTGAACGTTCAAAAGATATTTTAAAAGAACTTGAAAAAAATCATGGTTATAATGTCATTAAAGCACAAACCATTGATTTGTTTAACTATATGGAATCCATAGAAAAAGAACAAGAAGAAGAAAATTACCAATCAATCATTGATCAGCTAAAGAACATCGACATCCTTGATATCACACCAATGAATGCTATGAACATTCTCAATGATTTGATTGAAGCCATTAAAGACATTGATAAGAAGGATGAATAATGGGCATTATAAAAAAATTAGATCCAATCATTGCCAATAAAATCGCCGCCGGTGAAGTGATTGAAAAACTCGCCAATGTGGTCAAAGAATTGGTTGAAAATTCAATAGATGCCAAGGCCAAACATATTGATGTTGACTTAAAAGCCTCTGGATTAAAGATGATTCAAGTCATTGATGATGGAGAGGGCATGGACCAAGCAGATATCTTACAAGCCTTTGAACGTCATGCAACCTCAAAGATTGCATCTGTCAATGATTTGTTTCGCATTCAATCTCTTGGCTTTCGTGGTGAAGCCATACCATCCATCGCATCCATCGCTAAGGTGTCCATCACATCTAATCAAGATGGTCAGGCCAAAGAAGTTGTCTATGACAATGGACGCTTGGTGAAAGAAGATGATGCCAGCTTTAATCAAGGCACCAAAGTTTTAGTAGAGAAGATATTCCATTATACACCAGCCCGCTTCAAATATTTAAAATCAGAACATTATGAACTCGCCTTGATTCAACGACTGATTTATCAGTTCGCTTTGGCTTATCCAAATCTTTCTTTTCGTCTGACAAATGACCAAAAGCTATTGTTTTCTTCTTCAGGGGATGGAGATGTTAGACAGTTGATGGCCCAGATTTATGGGACAGATGTTGGACGGGCCTTGATGACTTTTACAGGTCATAACCGAGATTATCATATTCACGGTTGGACTTCAAAAGCCGTTGTCAATCGCTCAAACAAACAATATATGCATATCATTGTCAATCATCGGGTCATCCAAGACCCTAAAATTGAACGTGCTATTTTAGAATCTTACGAACAAATGATTCCTAAACAACGCTATCCAATCACTGTGCTTTATATCGATGTTGATCCAATTTTAATCGATGTCAATGTCCATCCTAGAAAACAAGAGATTAAATTCTCTGAAAAAGATCAATTGCTAGACTTGATTCATTCGACTTTATCGGATATGCTTCAAGCCAAACCAATTTATCAAGATGCCCCTAAAAAAATCAAACAAACATCTTTAGATTTTACTGATGAAAAAGTCGATAAAAGGTCTTTAATCGAAGAAGAAGAGATAGTTAAGACAAAAAAAGATGATACACCAATGACCAATCAAAGTCCTCTTTTACCTGATATGGCTTATATTGGCCAATACGGTGGTACATACTTACTTTTTCAAAATCAAGAAGGTTTATGGATGGTTGATCAACATGCAGCGGCTGAAAGAATTCGCTATGAGCGTTATTTAAAAGAAATGACCGCCAACAACCAATATATACAAACAACAATCTTCCCTTTAAAAATAGACTTACCAAGCGATGTCTTAACCAGCATCCAAGACCAAATAGATATCTTCCAAAGTATTGGTGTCCAAGCCTTTGTAAAAACTAATCATCTATTGGTTAAGGAAGTCCCGCAATGGTTTCCTAAAGGCTTTGAAGACCAATACATAGAAGCTATTATTGATTTTTTATTGGAAGAAAAAATACCATCTAAAGCAAAACTGATTGATGAACTCGCCATTTTACTTGCTTGTAAACATTCTTTAAAGGCCAATCATTATATTAACCAAAGAGAAGCATCACACTTAATCAAGGATTTAAGGCAATGTCAAAGGCCATATACATGTCCACATGGACGGCCAATCATTGTTAAAATAAAGCAAAGTCAGATCGAGCATTGGTTTAATCGGGTGATATAAATGGATTTATTATGTATTGTAGGACCAACAGCTGTTGGAAAAACAAAATTATCTTTAGCATTGGCTAAGGCCTTTGATGCTGAAATCATCTCAGGCGATGCCATGCAGTTTTATCGGGGTATGGATATTGGTACTGCCAAGGCCACCAACCAAGAAAGGGCCATGGTCAAGCATCATTTGCTAGATATTTTAAATGTGACTGACAATTACTCTGTGGTTGATTACCAACACCAAGTCAGACAAACCATTAATGACATTCATGAGGCAGGTAAGTTACCAATTTTGGTCGGAGGATCAGGCTTGTATATTCAATCGGTCATTGAAAATTACAAGTTTCATGGCGATCAAAGAAAAGATACCGACAATGAAAACTTGCCACTTAAAGACCTGCAAGAAAAACTGAAAGAAAAAAACCCTAAACTTTATGACGCCGTTGATATCTTTAATAGACGCCGTGTCTTAAGGGCCTTAGAAAAGGATGACAAAGACCTGCAAGAACAAACAAAACCTTATTATGATGATGTCTTAATCATTGGTTTAAGAACCGACCGAGAGACCCTATATGAACGGATTAATCAACGGGTCTTAGACATGATGGACCAAGGTCTTTTAAATGAAGCCAAAGCCCTTTATGACCTAGGCATTGATTCCCAAGCTACCAAGGCCATTGGTTATAAAGAGTTATATCTTTATTTTGATGGTGATATCACATTAGATGAAGCCATTCAAATGATTCAAAAACATTCAAGACACTATGCCAAACGGCAGATGACTTGGTTTAGAAACAAAATGGATGTGACTTGGTTTGATGTTGATTTAGACGATTTTGATCGAACCATTGATCAAGTCATTGAGCATATAAAAAAAGCCCATCAAGTGTAAACACTTCATGGGTCTTCATTTTATTTTTTAGGAAATGGCCAGGCATTTAAGCCGCCTTTTAGAACATAAACTGGTTGATAACCTTTGCGTTTTAGTTTCTTACCAACACTTTTAACGACACCCTTATCCGTTTCACCATAAAGGAAAATCGGCTGATCGGTACGTAAAAGATAGAGGTTGTTAAAGACTTGTTTTTTAGGATAATTACGAGATCCATTGATTTTTTCTTTTTGATAATCGCCTTCAGGACGAACATCAATCAATTGACCACGGCGCATATTTTTTCGAAATTCATCGGCTTCTAAATAGATTAATGTACCTTGGGCTTTTCGATTTCTTGCAAAAGCAATTAAAAAACCAAGAGAAATACCTAATATAATTGGCCAAAGCCATTCTGATACTGCTAAAAACATAAAATCACCTCAATTTGACTAATCATATTATAGTAAAAGTGAAAACTATTGTCAATAACGTGATTTTATATTATAATGTTTTTGTTAGATATTTATTGAAAGGAGCTTAATAAATAACATTTATTAATGATATTATGATTACAACCAATAACTTAAAAACAGGATTAACCATTCAATACGAAGGAGATATTTACCAAGTCATCGAATTCCAACATGTGAAACCAGGTAAAGGGAGTGCCTTTGTACGTACAAAATTGCGTAACCTAAGATCAGGCGCTGTGATTGATAAAACATTCAATTCAGGACTTAAAATCGAAACAGCCATGATTGAACGCAATCCCATGCAATACCTCTATCAAAATGGTGAAACACATGTGTTTATGAATAATGAAACATATGAACAACTTGAATTACATAAATCTCAACTTGGTGATAAGTTACAATTTATTACCGAAGGTATGGAAATCAAAGTGATTTCTTTTGAAAAAGAAATCCTTGGGATTGAACTACCTGACAAAGTTGTTTTAGAAGTGGTAAGAACCCCAGGTGGAGCCAAGGGCAATACAGCCTCAAACGCAACCAAAGAAGCAACCACCAATACGGGTTTAAACCTCTCTGTACCACTCTTTATTAATGAAGGAGATAAAATTGTTGTATCGACTGAAACAGGTCAATATGACACACGATATAAAGAATAAAGGACGTGATTTTTTTGGAAGTTAGTCAGATATGGCTAGTTTTGTCTGTCAAGGTCAACCCAGTCTTACTGGTGATGATGCTTGCATTGATTTTGGTTTCAGCGTTTTTCTCTTCGACTGAAACCGCCTATTCCTCCGTTGGGAGACTTAGATTAAAAACCTTGGTTGAACTGAATAAAAAAGGATCCAAAAAAGCCCTTTGGATCGTTGATAATTTTGATAAAACATTGACAACACTGCTCGTTGGAAACAATTTAGCCAACATTGGTTTGGCGACGATTTCTGTCATCTTTTTTACTGATTTGTTCGGTGGAATTGCTGATCCGAGTACCCAACAAACTGTTGTATCCATTATGAATACCGTTGTCATGACCATCATTATTTTGATCTTTGGTGAAATCATTCCAAAGTCTATGGCAAAAACACATGCAGAAAAATACTCACTAAGAATGTCAAAATTCATCTTTTTCTTAATTAAAATGATGACCCCATTGACCTTTTTGTTTATCAAGTTGAATCGTAAGGTGACTACCCGTATTCAACCAGATAAGCAAGTATCCGTCACTGAGAGTGATTTAGAAACCATCATTGATACCATGGAAGAAGAAGGTGCCATTCAAGTTGGTGAAGCAGATATGTTACAATCAGTACTTGAGTTATCTGATATCACTGTTGAAGAAATTATGACACCACGGGTAGACATGGTTGCTATAGAAGTCAACGATACAGTCAAACAAATCAAGGATTTGTTTTTCAAGCATAAATTTTCAAGAATGCCTGTCTATGATGACAGTGTTGACAATATCATTGGTGTCTTGTCTGAAAGAGACTTTTATACCAAAGTCATTAAAAAACAAGTCATTAATTTAAAACGAATGGTGAGGCCAGCCCTCTTCATACCAACATCAACCAAAGTTGATTCATTGATTACCTTACTTCAAAATAAAAACACCCACTTGGCCATTGTTGTGGATGAGTATGGGGGTGTTGATGGGATTGTAACCATGGAAGATGCACTTGAAGAATTGGTTGGTGAAATCTATGACGAACATGATGATGTCATTGAAACCATCACCAAAAAAGATGATTACAATTATCTTATCAACGCAGACTATGATTTAGAAGACTTATTTGATGACCTAAACTTAGGTAAACCACCTGTCTCAGATTCAACATCTGTGGGTGGCTGGCTTTTCGAAATGTTCCAAGACATTCCAGAAGTGGATGAAGAAATCAATTATGAAGTTCGCTATAATCAAGAATATGATGAACTATCTGAGTTGATTAAAGAAGATAAAGCCACATTGATCTTTAAAATCTTAAAAGTTAAAAAAAGAAGGATTAAATCTGTTTTACTAACCATCGAAGTTGAGGAGACGACAGAATAGAGTGGTCCTCTCTTTTTTTGAAAGGAGCTATCTATGAAAGAGCGTTTACAAAAAATTCTACAAAAAGCAGGCATTGCATCAAGACGAAAATCTGAAGATATCATTGCTGAGGGCAGAGTCACTGTCAATGGAGAAACAGTGACTGAAATGGGATCTAAAGCATCGTTTTCAGATGAAATTAGGGTAGATGGTAAGCTGATTGAACGAGAAGATAAACGATATTTTGTCCTTTATAAACCTGAAGGATATATCTCAGCTGTGACTGATCAGTTCAATCGAAAAACCGTTACCGATTTGATTCCAGCTGAAGAACAAATTTTTCCTATAGGAAGACTTGACTACGATACATCAGGTTTGATATTACTCACCAATGATGGTGAGTTTGCCCAGCATATGTTGCATCCTAAGTATAAAATTGAAAAAGAATACTATGTCCGCATCAAGGGTTTGTTAAGAAAAGATTCTTCCATAAAACTGGCCAAAGGCTTAAGATACAATGATATCCAAGCCATGCCAGCCAAAGTCTTTAATGTTGAATACGATGACAAAAAAGAAACGACATTTTTACATATCGTGATTACCGAAGGAAAAAACCATCAAATTAAGGATATGTTTGCCTCTTTAGGTCATGAAGTGATTAAGTTAAAACGCCTTCGTTTTGGCCATATTACCTTAGATGGCTTAAACAAAGGAGACTATCGTATATTAAAACCACATGAAGTCAAAACCATGTATCATTTAGCAAAAAATGGCTAAAGTAAAAAAATAAAGAATATTGGTAGCCAAATTTTTTAAATATGATATAATGTATAAGGTTAAGGAGGTTTGAATGTCTTATCATGCATTAGCCATTGATGGACCAGCAGGTGCTGGAAAATCAACAATCGCCAAATTACTCGCAGAAAAATTAGATTATACTTACATTGATACAGGCGCTATGTATCGAGCAACCACATATAAAGCCATTAGCCTTGAAGTCGATTTAAGCAATCCAGAAAGCTTCGCCTTTTTAGATGACACAGAATTCATCTTTAATAACGGTGAACTCTATATGGATGGTGTCAATATGACCCGCTTAAACCGAACCAAAGAAGTATCTGATCAAGTATCTTTGGTCGCATCTCATATTCCAGTTAGAAACAAACTCGTTTCTTTACAACAAGAGATTGCAGATAAGAACGATGTTGTTATGGATGGACGAGATATAGGAACAGTTGTTTTACCAAACGCTGACTTGAAAGTATTTTTAACCGCAACGGTTCATGTGCGCGCAAAGAGACGCTATGAAGAATTAAAAAATATCGGTCGTAAAATGACCATTGAAGATATTGAAGAAGAAATAAAAAAACGCGATTTATATGATTCAAGCCGGGCTTACAACCCACTCAAAAAAGCAGACGATGCGATTGAGATTGACACATCGGACAAAGACATTGTTCAAGTTGTCGATTTAATATATCATAAATACACACAGATCGTAAATGAAGGAGAGTTATAGTATTATGCAGGAAACAAATACGCCAAATTATACGAATCCTATTAAACCAAGACCTGGGAAATTCGTAACTGGTACAGTGGTCAAAGTCACTGACGAGGAGGTATTAGTTGATATCGGGTATATCACTGAAGGAGTGATTAAGAAAGATCACTTAACTTTAGGAAAACTTGATTCAGCTAAAGATTCTTTCAACGAAGGAGATGAAATCAAGGTTAAGGTTCACCGATATATTGAAAATAAAGACGGCACAACCATTCCATTATTATCTAGATTAGATGTTCTTAGAGTCGAACAAAAAAGAGAAAGCCTAGATGAATTAGAATCTGGCCAACAATATACGTTTAAAGTTAAGAAAGCCGTTAAAGGTGGACTTTTATTAGACTACAATGGTTTAGAAGCTTTCTTACCAGATTCATTGATCTTCTTAAGAGAAGAACAAGAAGAAAAAGAAAACTTAGTTGGGAAAACCATTAAAGCTGAATTGATTGAGAAAAAACAAGAAGGTAGAAATATTAACTTAATTGCCAATCGTAAACAAGTGGCTTATGAAGAAAAACAAGCTGAAATTAAAGCAGAGATTGATGCCTTAGAAGAAGGTCAAGTGGTTAAAGTCACCATCGCTCGCATCAAAGATTTTGGTGCTTTTGCTAAAGTGACTGATCATCTCGATGGTTTAATTCACATTTCTGAAATTTCTCACTACCATGTCAAAGACATTAGCAATTACCTTAATGTCGGTGATGAAGTCGAAGCGAAAATTATCAAGATTAAAGGCAAAAAAGTTAGCCTTTCATTAAAAGCTTTAAAACCAACCCCTTGGGAACAATTCCTTGAAAATTATAAAGTTGGCGATAAAGTTGAAGGTAAAGTTGTCCGTAAAATGCAATTTGGTATGCTATTAGAAGTTGAAAAAGAAGTTGTTGGTTTACTTAACCGTTTTGATTATTCATGGAACCCTAATGAAAATTTAGCTGGTGAAGTAGAAGTTGGCGACACCTTAGAAGTAGAGATTACTTCAATCAACAAAAAGAAAGAGCAATTCCAAGTATCTAAGAAACACCTTGAATATAACCCATGGGCTGATTTAAGCTTTAACAAGGGTGATTCAGTTTCAGCTGAAGTTGTCCGTTTAGAAGACAACGGTGCTGTTGTAAAGATTGAAGATGTTGAAGGATTCTTGCCAATAGGCGAAATCTCATCAGAACATGTATCAGATGTATCAAATGAGTTAAAACCTGAAGACATTATCACGGTTGAAGTTAAAGAATTCAATCCTAAAAAGTGGCATTTAATTGTCTCTAAAAAGTCTTTACAAGAACGTAAAGCTCGTGAAGCATATGAAGATGAATTGAATGAGAATGTGAGTTCAAGCCAATCTTTAGAAGACTTATTTAAAAAATTCAAAAAATAAAGTTAGGTGATGACTATGTTGCCAATTGTTGCCATCGTAGGCAGACCCAATGTTGGTAAATCAACCCTCTTTAATCGTATTATAGAAAAACGATTATCGATTACGGATGATACACCAGGGGTCACAAGAGACAGGATTTATAGTCAGGCGACCTGGTTAAATAATGAATTTAGATTGATAGATACTGGGGGCATCGAAATTTCCGATGCGCCCTTTTTGACAGAAATAAAAGCCCAAGCAGAAATTGCCATCGAAGAAGCCGATGTCATTATCTTTACAGTTGATGCCAAGGATGGATTGCTGCCAGGGGATAAAGAGGTCATGGCTATGCTTTATAATGCCAATAAACCCATCATTGTCGCTGTCAACAAGGCAGATAACCAAAAGTATCAAGAAAGCATCTATGATTTTTATGAACTAGGGGCCGATCATGTCATCAATGTCTCATCTGCCCATGGACATGGGATTGGAGATTTATTGGATACGGTTGTCTCTTATTTTCCTGATGATGTAAGTAGCGACTATGAAGAAAACGATATCTTATTATCCATTATTGGACGACCTAATGTTGGTAAATCATCATTAACCAATGCCTTATTGGGTTATGAACGGGTCATTGTCTCTGATGTTGAGGGTACTACAACCGATTCAGTTGATACTGAATTTACCTTAGATGATCAAAAATACGTGGTCATTGATACAGCAGGTATGAAAAAACGTGGTAAGATCTATGAAAATCTTGATCGGTATGCCAATTTAAGAGCCATGCAGGCCATTGACCGGTCTGATGTCTCACTTTTGGTATTGGATGCCACAACAGGCATTCGTCAACTGGATAAGAATATCGCTGGTTATGCCATTGAAAACAAGAAAGCCATGATTGTTGTTGTCAATAAGTGGGATGCCATCGAGCGTGACCAATATACCATGAGAGAATGGGAGAAAACCATTCGTCAAGAATTTAGGTTTTTAAAATATGTGCCGATTGTCTTTTTATCTGCGCTGACCAAATCAAGAATAAAAACCTTATTCCCACTCATCCAACAAGCCTATGCCAATTATTCTAAGCGTGTCTCAACAAGCCTACTCAATGAGACCATCCAAGAAGCCATGCTTTTAAACCCACCAAAACCTCATAAGCAAAAAACCTTAAAGGTCTATTATGTGACCCAAGTCAAGACAAAATGCCCAACATTTGTATTATTTGTCAATGATATCAATGTTTTACATTTTTCTTACAAGCGCTATTTAGAAAACAAATTAAGAGAAAAATTCGACTTTTTTGGCACACCTATCTCCATTATTTTGAGAAATAGGCAATAATTTTCTAAAAAAACGCGTTTTTTCGCTAAATCACCTTGTTTTTTTAAGAATATTCTTATATAATAGATTTATATTTTAAAGGAGGAATTTAAATGAATAAATCTGAATTAGTGGCTAGAATTGCTGACTTAGCTGAATTATCAAAGAAAGATGCTGAAAAAGCTTTGAACTCAACAGTCATGGCGATTGAAGAAGCATTAGTACAAGGAGAAAAAGTTGTTTTAACTGGTTTTGGAACATTCAACGTTAAACAAAGAAAAGCTAGAAAAGGGCATGACCCTAGAACTGGTGAAGAAATTCACATTCCAGCTTTAAACGCTCCTACTTTCAAAGCAGGTAAAGTATTAAAAGAAAAAGTTAGATAGTTTTTAAAATTGCTATGGACTTGTCCATAGCTTTTTTTTTACAATTTTTTTACAATTCCTTACAATTAATTGATATATTAATTGTTTTTTTTTATGTAAAATACGGGTGTATGAAAAAGAAGACAATTTTTTAAGGAGAGAAAAAAATGAAAAAATTAATGATTATTCTGATTTTAGCAATTAGTATGACATTGGTCGCTTGTTCAAGCAATGAAGGCTGGGATGAGTCTAGTAATATCAGTGTCTATACAAGAGATACCTCGAGTGGAACGAGATCTGGATTTATGAGTGGTATTGGTTTTGAAGAAGCAGAAGGCAGTGATGATGTCTTGGCTGAAGGCTTCTTAACAAAAGATAATACAGGTATTTTATCAGCCATGGCCACGGATGAATATGGGATTGGTTATATTTCTTTATCAAGTTTGGATGAGACAGTAAAAGGTGTTCCATTTGAAGGGGTTGATCCAACCATTGCAAATGTGGTTAACAATACATATGGTTTAAAAAGACCATTTAATTATGTTACAAGAGACTTAGAAGATTATGCAAATGATACTGAAAAAGACATTACATTAGCCTTTGTTGCTTTCTTACAAACCATAGATGGTGCAGATATCATTACCAACGCTGGTGCCATTCCTCTAACATCTACACAGACTTGGGATGATATTAAAGACCAACATCCAGTTTGTGAATTAGACAATTCATCAGTCACCATTCGTTTTGGTGGATCAGACTCAATTGAACAAGTTGCCATGGCCTTAACAGAAGCCTTTATGCCAAAATGTGGAGACTTTGTTGCTGAACATGACCACACTGGTTCATCAGATGGCTTTAAACGTACACAAGGGTCTGAAAAAGATGGTGACAATTATAAACACATTGGTTTTGCTTCAAGAGCCTTTAAAGATTCAGAAGAAGGTTCACAAGGTACACAAGGTCAATTGGCATGGGATGCAATTGTTGTAATCGTTCATAATGATAACCCAGTCGCAGATTTAACAGCTGAGCAACTAAGAAAAATTTATAGTGGTGATTTTACAACTTGGGACTTAGTCATCACTGGATAAATTCTTCTATATATCTACCCCTAAGAACGCCCTTTCTTTTAGGGCTTTCTTCTATGTAAGGAGGCAACATTTTGACAAGTTTAGAAAAAATTAAATCATCATTGAAATCAATCTTTAGAAAAAGACACAAACGTGAATATATAGACATAGCCATTACCAAATTTTTTCAACTGGTAACCATACTTTCAGCCTCATTCATTATCATCATTGTCATCTTTATTGCTAGAGAAGGTATTAAACCATTCATCAGTAATAATGATGGACTGGGACGGGTTGACCTCGTGAGTTTCCTTACAGGAACAACCTGGTTAAGGGGCCCAACTTTTCAATCAAATTTATACAGTGTTGGTTTTATCATAATTAACACCCTCTATATTGCTTTATTATCACTCTTGATTGCCATGCCTATTGGTGTCTTATCGGCATTGTTTATTGCCAAAATCGCACCAAAAAGACTTGCTGGTTTTTTAAGAACTGTGGTTGAACTATTGGCTGCCATCCCTTCCATTGTCTTTGGTTTGTTTGGTTCTAGCGTCATTCTTTCCATGGTCTATAACTTGGCCAAACTCTTCGGTGTACAATCACCTGGTGGTAACTCTGTCTTGGCAACAGTTTTGGTCTTGGTAATGATGATCCTTCCAACCATTACAGCCCTTTCAGAAGTGGCCATAAGGAGTGTCGGAAAAGACATCGAAGAGGGGTCTTTGGCCTTAGGAGCAACCAAAACACAAACCCACTTTAAAGTGATTTTGACCAGTGCGAAATCAGGGATCTTTGCTTCTGCCATACTAGGTATAGGCCGTGCCCTAGGTGAAGCAACAGCGGTCAGTTTGGTGGCTGGAAATGCAAGAAGTGGTCCCTCATTTGGCTTTTTTGAAATCACATCAACCCTAACTTCCACCATGTTGCAAGGCTTAAAAGAAACCATTGGACTGGATTATGATATTCGCTTTAGTGTAGGAATTGTATTAATGATTGTGATTTTGATCACCAATATCATTCTCAACTACTTTAAGAAAAGGATTGGTCAAGTCTATGTCAAATAAACGAAAACGATATGATTTCATCATGAAAACAATCACCTATGTGGCATCTTCTGTTGCAATTATTATTCTTTTTATGATTGTATTCTTTGTCGTTAGAAACGGGACAAACCTTTTAAGCTTTGATTTATTGACGTCTGATTATCATAGTCATGTCTATAACGGTGGTATTGATCCTGTGACAGATTTTTCACAAACATCAAAACCAGATCATCTGACAGATGAAGATTACTATTCACAAAAATGGGGGATAGCCTTAAGTGATGGTGAAGGCAAACAAGGTGAGGAGCGTGTCATTGTAAGCTTTGTTGCTGAAGATTCACCACTGAATCATATGGTTAATAGAAATGATTCAAATGACGAGGATTTTCAAATTAAAGAAGGCTATATCATTCAAATGATTAAATTTGAAGGCAGACAATCCGCCTTAGAAATTTATGGGGCCCAATATATGATCAACTCTTTAGAAGAAGTTGATACATTTCGAGAACTCGTCTTTGCAGAAGTAGGAGGGGGTATTAGAGGATCTCTCTTAACGACCTTATACACCATTGGGCTGACCTTAATTGTTGCCTTACCTGTAGGGATTTTTACCGCCATCTATTTCAATGAGTTTGCCAATAAGAATAAGTTTACCCAGTTTATGCGGACATTAATAGATACATTGACTGGGGTACCAAGTATTATCTTTGGCTTGATGGGCTTAGCAGTCTTTGTACCATTAACAGTCAGATACACTCCAGCCACGAGTGGTAACATCTTATCAGGAAGTTTAACCTTGGCTGTCATATTATTGCCAGTCATCATCAAATCAACAGAAGAGTCTTTAAAGGTTGTCCCTGATGATTTTAGACAAGCTTCACTGGCTTTAGGGGCAAACCATACGCAAACAACCTTTAAAGTGGTTTTACCCTCAGCCCTACCTGGTATATTAACCGCAACCCTTTTATCCATTGGTCGAATTATTGGAGAGAGTGCAGCCTTAATCTTTGCAGTAGGAACAGCCATTAAAGATGATATTTCTATTTTTGGAAAATCAACAACACTATCGGTTCATATTTGGTCTTTATTGACCGATGAACCCGCAAATATACCCCTTGCGACAACCATCGCCTTAATCATACTTATGGTTGTCTTGGGACTCAACTTATTGGTGAAGTTATTATCCATTAAGTTTATGAAGAAATTTAGCTAAAAGGAGATACTTATTATGAGTCAAGATGTATTTAAAATACAAGGATTAAATCTTTGGTATGATGACTTTCAAGCATTAAAGGGCATTGATATGTTCATCAAGCAAAATGAAGTGACCGCATTGATTGGCCCATCAGGTTGTGGAAAATCAACATTCTTAAGGTGTTTAAACAGAATGAATGATTTGATTGATGATGTTAAAATTGATGGTCAAGTTGTATACCATAACCAGCACATTTACCAAAAAAACTATGATGTGATTAACTTAAGAACAAAGGTTGGTATGGTTTTTCAAAAACCCAATCCTTTTCCTATGAGCATCTATGATAATGTTGCATATGGACCAAGATGTCAGGGTTTGAAAAACAAAGAGCAATTAAATGAAATCGTTGAAAGTTCCTTGAAAAAAGCTGCCCTTTGGAAAGAAGTGAAAGATCGGTTAAAAGAAAGTGCTATGGAACTCTCAGGTGGTCAACAACAACGTCTATGTATTGCTAGAGCCATTGCCATGGAACCAGAAGTCATCTTAATGGATGAACCCACAAGCGCCTTAGATCCAATTGCTACCTTAAAGATAGAAGAACTCATCAATGACTTGAAGGAAAACTATGCCATAGTGATTGTGACCCACTCCATGCAACAAGCCGCGCGTATATCGGATAAAACTGCATTTTTCTTAATGGGTGAACTCATTGAGTTTGGTGATACAGACTTTATTTTCTCAACACCAAAACACGAACAAACAGAAAATTACATTACCGGACGATTCGGTTAATGATTGAATAAAAAATGATTATCATATATAATCAAAGGGAGGAATTATGACAAATAGAACACACTTTGACCAAGAGTTAGAATCTTTAAAATTAAGCCTGATTCAAATGGGAGATTTGGTCATTAAAAATATCCATCTTTCATTAAAATCTTTTTTAGATATGGATTCTGATTTGGCTGAATCATTAATAAAAGCAGATAAAGAAGTCAATGATAGTGAGTATGCCATTGAAAAAGAATGTATGCGTATCATTCTTCGTGAGCAACCTGTGGCCAGAGACTTGCGACTTATCACATCCATATTAAAGATGATCACCGATTTAGAACGTATCGGTGACCATGCTGTCGATATATCAAAGTTAACCATTTTTATGGAAAAATCAAATGAGCCTTTCCATGTGAAAGAAATCAATCATATGGTTGAGGTTAGCGAAAAAATGATTAAGATGGCGCTTGAATCCTTTGTCAACCATGATTTAGATCTTGCTGAAAAGGTCATTGAAAAAGATGATATTGTTGATAAGGATTTTTATACCATTCGCGGACTTGTGGCTGATGCCATTCGTGAAAGCCATATCGATGCAGATTATGCCATATATTTAATGATGGTAGCCAAGTATTTAGAACGTATAGGCGACCATGCTGTGAATCTTGCAGAATGGGTGATATTCTCTATCCTAGGAAAACATGTATCAGATTGAGGTAAACAATGAAAGCAATCATTTTTGCAGTAGAAGATGATCCAAACATTCAAAATGTCATAAAAATCGCTTTAGAAAATGCACAATATCAAGTTGTGTGCTTTTCTAGTGGCCAAGAGATGTTTCATGCTTTAAATAAGCAAGTACCATCTCTTTTTCTTTTAGATGTCATGTTGCCAGGCATGGATGGTTTACAGATTGTTCAAAAAATCAAAAAAGATCCATCATTAACTAAAATACCGATTATGATTGTTTCAGCCAAAACCTCTGAACTTGATAAAGTCATGGGCCTAGACATTGGCGCCGATGACTATTTAATTAAACCATTTGGTGTATTAGAGCTCGTAAGTAGAGTGAAAGCCTTATTGAGACGCACCAAGAAAAAAGACTTAGATATTATTGAAGTCAAAGGATATCAATTGGATGAGAAGCTAAAGAAACTGAACTTTCAAGACCAATCTGTTTCATTAACCAAAAAGCAAAGTCAATTAATGAAATATTTATTAGATAATGAAGGTGACGTAGTATCTAGACAAGCCATCACACATGATGTATGGGGTTATGATTTTGTAGGGGAGTCAAGAACTCTTGATGTGCATATTAAGGAATTAAGAAAAAAATTACACAAGATTTCAAATAAAAACAATCAAATAGAAACCATTCATGGGATAGGATATCAGTTAAACTTATGAAAAGACGCATCCACTTTACCTTTACCTTTTTAACCCTACTATCTCTTATAGCCTTTATTATCGGTGCGACAATGATTGCTAGAAATGCTTTAAATGATGTGACAGAACATCATTTAAGACAATACATTTCTATGGTTGAACAAGACACCTTAGACATGACTTATGAGGAGATTGTTGATGAATACAATCAGACGGTTGATGATTTAAGGATTACCTTCATCAATGCAGATGGTGTCGTTTTGGCAGATACAGACGCCGATGAACTCGACAATCATTTAAATCGTACAGAGATTCAAAATTTAAATGAGCGTGTCATTAGACATTCCGATACACTTAATATCGATATGATGTATTTGGCCCAACAATTACCAAGTGGTGATTATTTACGCGTGGCCATTCCATCTGCATCTGTCTTACAGTTTTTAAATGACTTTATTGGTTTAGCCATATTGATTGGTATCATCATCATTGTTTTTTCCATCGTCATTAGTTCAGTATTGATTAAACAAAGTTTAAGACCCCTTGAGGAACTTAAGACCATACTGAATGATGTGAATGATGGCCATTATCAAGACATATTGACCATACAAAAATACGATGAAATGAACGTATTAATCAATGAAATCAATAAAATCAATGCAAAGATATCCAATCAAATCAAAACTCTAAAAAATGAAAAACATAAAATTGATTTTCTAATGAATCAAATGAACCAAGGCATTTGTGTTTTAGATGAACACAAACATATTTTATTAATTAACCAAACATTAAAATCAATTTATAGTTTTAACATCGATTACAATCGCAACAAAGACTATCGTTTTTTATTCAGAGATGAAAGTATGCAAAAAGCCATTGAACAAAGTTATCAAGACAAAGATGACCAACAACTGGTGATTGAACATAATCACCACTATTATAATGTGACCATTTCTTATTCCGAACAAAGTTGGCAACAAGCACCGAGTGTCATCATTATGTTCGCAGACATTACATCTCTAAGACAGGTTGAAAATCTAAAGAAAGACTTCTTTATCAATGCATCTCATGAACTGAAGTCACCACTGACATCCATTATTGGATCTTCAGAGTTAATCAGTGAAGGCATGGTTGAAGATAATCAAACCATCATTGATTTATCCAAACGTATCCAGCACGAAGCCAAACGTATGAATCACTTGGTCATGGATATGTTAAAACTTTCTGAAATAGAAAACCAACAAGTCACAAAGTTTGAAACATCCGTATCTGTAGAACAAGTTTTAGAAGATGTCATTAATGATCTCAAACTCTTAAAAACAACAAAGAATATTGAAATGATTAAAGATATTGATCTTGAGTCCATCATGTTCCCACCTGAAGACCTCTATCAGTTATTTAAAAACTTGATAGAAAATGCTTTAAAATATGGTAAAGAAGATGGACATGTATGGATCAAAGTATTTGAAGAGGATAGGACGATTCATATACAAGTAAAAGATGATGGCATTGGTATTCCAAAGCAAGACCAATCAAGAGTCTTTGAAAGATTTTATCGTGTAGATAAGGCAAGGAGTCGAATGACTGGTGGTACAGGTCTAGGCCTTTCTATTGTCAAACATCTTGTCTTGAATCATGGTGGTAAGATTTCATTAACCAGTGAAGAAGATGAGGGCACACAAATAGATATTATCATAAAAAAATAAAGGCGCAATTTTGCGCCTTTTATCCTAAAATATCGGTGGTATAGATGATGTATGGAATAAAATTGTTCATCATATGGATGATAATGACTACATAAATATTTCTACCTGAATAATAATAGATATAAGAGAATGAAAGCCCCATGAGTAAGTAAGGAATGATTTGTATAAAATCTCCCCAAGAAGCTACATGCAAGAAGGCAAAGATAAAACCTGAAAAGATAATGGCGGCTTTATCACCAAATGTTGGTCTGACAATCCCGTATAATCCTTGTCTAAAGACAGTTTCTTCTACAATTGGTGTTAAGATAACCAAAGTTAAGAAAAGCGAGACAATGGTAACAATATCATTATTAAACATGCCTTGTATGGCTGTTTCGTTTAAAGATGTTTCTGTGACACCAATAAAATACATGATGGCAGAACCTGCATATGAGGCAGCTAGGATTAAGAAAAATCCTGTGATGACATGACCCAAGTATTTCTTAGGTGCACGGGTAAATATTTTAAAGTCACGGACATAAGATGTCTTATTGATGATGAATAAAACAATGGCAACCAAAAAAGTTGAAAACAGTTGAAACAAATTGACAAAGTTCCGACTGAGTGGAACATTGAAGGATTGTTCAATGGTATAGGCATCATCGTCTATGGTAAAGGATTCTGAAACCGTCACGGTCTCAAGGGCCTCAATGTCAGTGATTTCTTGTTGGAAGGATTCCACCACCTCACCATCATCTAAGACTTCAAAGATGATATAGACACGTTCAATGCCTTCATTGGTCGTGTTTTCGACCACACCAGAATAATTGACATCATAGCCATCGTCACTTTCTTCAATGGTCCAAGTGATTTGTGTTTCTATCCAATCTCCTGTTGTGTCTTGGTGGTTGTTCATAATGATACCAGCCACCACTTGCGACAACAACATAAAGAGAAAATATGTTAACAATATCCATAAGTTGACCTTGTGTTGTTTTCTTGGATCTTGAATATTGTCATTTAAATCTTCATATTGGGCTTGGTATGGTTTTTCTTCTTTTTGCATATCTCTATTTTCGAATAAATCGTCTGTTTGCATGGCTTAACCTCGTTCTACTTTATTTGTATCATGACTATTATATCTTAATTCATTTGAAAAGTTAAGCAAGTTAACAATATATCTCATGTCAATTGACAAAAAAGGATATTCAAGTATAATAAATATTGTATAGTTAAGGAGTGATAAGATGGCAAAACCTTCATTTGTAGTGATAGGATTAGGACGATTTGGCCGTGCTTTGGTTGAAGAATTGATTAAGTTAGAAGCAGAAGTATTGGTCATTGATAAAGATTATGAAAAAATAGAAAAAGTTGCTAAAGCATTAACCAATACCGTTTGTTTGGATTCAACCGATATTGAAGCTTTAAAGGAAGTTGGCATTGCCAACTATGATAAAGTCGTTGTCGCAACAGGTATGGACGTTGAAGATTCAATCTTAACCACCTTAATCCTTAAGGATTTGGGTGTCAAAGAAGTCTTTGTTAAGATTCAAAGTGAATATCATGCCAAAGTGGTTGAAAAGCTTGGCGTGGACCAAGAACATTTAATATGGCCTGAACGCTCAACTGGTATTCGCTTGGCCAAAGTCTTGGTTTCTAATAGTTTTTTAGATTATTTAGAACTTGATGATGATTATAGTTTTATCACCATTAAAGCAACTGAAAAGGTGATTGATAAAAACCTATTAGAACTTGATATACGCAAAAATTTTAATGTGAATATTGTTGCATTAAGACGAGACTATAAAATCATCATACCTTCATCAAAGACACCATTTGAAGAAGAGGATGAACTTTTAATTGTGGGACACAATGACAATATCAAGAAGTTTACTAAATGGTTAAATGGGAGAAAAGTAAAGTTAAGTTAAAACTTAACTTTTTTTCTATCATGAAAGACTTAATTATTGTCAGTGACAATCCTGGCAAAATCAGAGAGTATCAAGACAAACTTAAAGATATACGATGTCTGCCATACAAGGATGTTGTCAATGTTGGTGATATCCCTGAAACAGCTCATACATTTAAGGACAATGCTTACTTGAAAGCAATGACCATTTTTCGTATAACCAATCGACCATGTTTGGCTGATGATTCCGGATTGATTGTTGAGGCTTTGCCTAATGAACTAGGGGTTCATTCCAAACGTTTTTCTAAAGCAATGACTGCCAAAGCCAATAATCAGTTGTTGCTAGAAAAACTCAAAGACAAGTCAAATCGCAAGGCACATTTTCATACCAGCATTTGTTTGTTGGTGCCTGGTCAAGCACCAAGGTTTTATGAAGGTAACTTATATGGGCGCATATTAAAAGAGCCTAGGGGCAAGGGCGGTTTTGGCTATGATCCTTTATTTCAAGTAGAAAATGATCACAGGACACTTGCAGAAATGTCTTTGGAAGAAAAAAATCAAATATCTCATCGAGCCAAGGCAATGCAAGCCTTATTGGAGGATATTCAAGATGTTGATTTTGATTTTTTCTGATACCCATGGTGATCGTGATGCCTTTGATCAAATGATGGACCAGGTTCAAACCCCTGACCATATTTTTTGCTTGGGTGATTCTGGATTTTCCAAAGACATGCTTGATCAAAAAAACATTGTCTCTGTCAAAGGTAATTATCCTTTTGCACCGAAAAATCCCTATGATATGTCTGAAAAGTTTTACCATCGTTGGTTTCTTTTTACCCATGGGCATAAATATTCGGTTAAGTTTGGTTTAAGCAAACTAATCAGGCGTGCACATCAACTTAAAATGGATGTGGTTTGTTTTGGTCATACCCATCAATATCATTTAAAAAAAGCCAAAAACTTAATTGTATTAAATCCAGGTGCTTTATCATTTTCTAGATGTCATTTGTTTCCATCTTATGCTAAAATAATGATTGATGAGACATCTTTACATATACAAATCATCAATCTTAAAACACAAGAAGTCATCAAAGAAATACATGAGGTTAACCATGAATAAAAACGACCATATGAATGATAGTTTTGAACTGCCTTTGGATGAAAAAGGCTTTTTGCTTATGGAGTCTGTTGAACAAAACTACCAAGCATACAAGAAGTCAGAAAATTATGATTTAGCCCTCAAGTATTTGAATCATATCAAAGACCAAGGCAATTTAACCAATCGCCATGATATGATCCACGTACATGATCTATACATCGACCTTTTATTAAGTATGGAAGATTATCCATCATTACTGAGTATTCTTAAATCAAAAGAAAAATACTTAGAAAGCAAAAAAGAAAAGAATATGCATTTATTTTATCTTGCTATTGCCTATGAAGGACTCAATCAAATTAATCAAGCCATTGAAGCTTTGAATCAAATTGAAGATATTTTGTCTAGAAAAAACATGGCCAATAAATATATTAAACTCGCCATACTCTATGCACAAACAAAACAAATTAGTCAAGCAAAGAAGGCGTTAAAACACGCAGAAATATTTGATAGAGAAAGACAAAACGATATGTTCTTATTGGCTGAATCTGACATTGCTTATTATGAGCAACGTTATATTGATGCCATGCAAGTCTATGAAGACTTTTTTATTCAATCAAAAAGAAAATTATCCTACCTTAACCGCTTTATTCGTATTTCAAACGCCCTAGACAGAAAAAAAGATGCCTATGATTTCTTTAAGCGTTATCAAAAAATGGTTGAGGCATCTTCATCAATACAATCAAAACTTCTTTTTTATCAAGAAAGTTTACCAGTACTGAAAATCATGGACCAAGATGCTTATATTGACGTTCATGATTTGATTCAAGATATTAAAAGTCGTCCAATCATTGACTTTGATCACTTTAATTATTTTAACCTTTTACTGACTCATATCGACCGGGAAAAAATATATCACAAAAAAAGAGACATCATCAGAGATTTATTGATTGACTTGCAAGCATCAAGTCATTTCTATAAATTGGCCTATGCTAAGTATATGGATGGTCAATTACATCTCAAACATTTATCAAAGTCCTTGTTGCTGGATAAAGATATCAACATAGACCATCCAATCATGGATGATTTTAAATCTGATCATATCCAAAACACTTATCATAAAGATATGATTCAAGATTTTATCTTTGTAGACGATGATGTGGATATATTGATGATTGAGCATGTACAAGATCAGTCATACTTATTGGCCTTCATTAAAGACACTTATTATGATATTTCTAAGAAATTATTGATCCTATCAAGCAAACTGTTAAAGCAAAAATTAATACACTATGATTTATTATCATCCCATCAAGCCTTATCAGAGGGTCTTAAACATTTACTCAATCAAAAAAAGTTGCCTTTTATCAAAATCCATAAAAATCAGATCTTTTTATTGAATGAATCGGCGAAAACTTTTTTTGGACTTGATGAAAATATGCTTCAATATGACTTGTTCCAAGATCATATGAACCCTAAGATTTATATGGATGAGTTCCAAGAAAAAACAAGACATGAAACATATTATAAGGACAGACATATTGTCATATATTCTCAGGTTGTCGGCTTTGATGTATATGCTTTGATTGAAGATATCAAAGAAGTTGTCCTTGATGAACCAAAACAAAATGACCAAGAGTCAGTCATTGAACTTGTCATTAATAATCATCGACCATATATTGAAAGCTTTGGTTTTGACAAATACTTGTCCGACTTAAAGGCATTCATTGAGTCTTTAAACCAAATGGCCAACCATCACATTATCTATCTTGAACTAGAAGCCCATCATGTCATCTTTATTCAACTTGATACCGTGGATAAACGAATCTTCGAACGCTTATATGATAAGATAAAAAAAGATTTTAGTCTTTTTGATGTAAGAATGTCATACCAGCGCTTCAACTTAAGTTGGCAAGACATGAAGGAGAAACTGACACATATGATTGCTTTAACATCAAAAGAACAAGCAACCATCGCAAAAGATGCCTTGATAAAAAAAGAAGAACACATCAATCATCTTTATATGACAAGTATTCAAACCATGATCCAGCAAAAACAGATAACACTAAAACATCAATTTATTAAAGATTGGTCAAGCAATGAGATAGCTTTTGTTGATGTGACATTTCATCATGATATCTTGACCAATAAGAAAAGAATCAATCAAATATTTGCCAATAAGGAATTGGCCATTCTCTTCGATCGGTTAATGGTCAATCAATTGATTGTAGATGTTAAGAATGACCATAAACCAATGTCATTCATCCTGGCTTTTACAAGGGCATCGATCCAGTCAAGCAAAGCTTTTAATTATTTATTGAGACGGATTAAATTGTTAGAAAATCATCAAATCATTTTTAAGTTTCATTTAGATGATTATCTTTCTTTGAGTCATGATGACCTTAAACATCTCGAAGACAAGGGCTTTAAAATACTAATTGATCTTCAATTGTCTCAAATATTGACAGTGAAAAGTATCCATCACCAAGACCTAGTTATGGTCCATCCAGATATCATTGAAGATGAAGATGTTCAAGCATGGATGATGATCTTACACAAACGATTTGACCATATCATCTATGATCATCATGAAAAAACCTTGATGAAAAAGCAATTAAAAAACTTAAATATACATTATGTAAAAGGTGGGTTTGCTGGAGGCAAAATTTTCCCAACAAAATAAGCATTATCAGCCTTTGATATGCACTAAAAATATGGTAAAATAATATAGTTCAAACCTTGTTTTTGAATATGAAAGGACCGTGTATCTATTTATGAATAAACGATTACTTAGAGAAGAAATGATTAAAATCATCTATACAAGCATCATCCATGATGATATAGATTTATCAGACAAAGATACCAATATTCAATCGATCTATACTGACTATCAATTACACCTTGATGAAATCGATGAGATTATAGAAGCACACTTATATAATTGGTCAATCAATCGTTTAAATTATGTTGATTTAGCGATTATTCGCTATGCAGTCTATGAGTATCTCTATCAAGATACGCCAAAAGAAGTCATGATTAATGAAGCCATTGAAATGACGAAGAAATATGCCAATCTTGATGATGATCAAGCAAGAAAATTTAATAATCGACTTTTACAAAATATTGTCGATGGGCTGAGTGACCAAGATGGATAAGTATTTGACAGTCACTGCTTTAAATCGCTACCTGAAATTTAAGTTTGATCAGGATTCTGAGCTACAATCCATTCTTTTAAAGGCTGAAATATCCAATTTCAAACGGCATTCAAGAGGACATCTTTATTTAACCCTTAAAGATGAGAAATCACAGGTTTCAGCTGTTATGTTCGCATCCAATGCCAAGTCGCTTAAGTTTGACCCCAAGGATGGCGATCAAATCTTAGTAACAGGCTATGTTTCTGTCTATGAACCTTATGGTAATTATCAAGTCTATATTAACAAAATGGAAATGGATGGGGTCGGTGATTTGTATCTTGCTTATGAGAAACTTAAAAAATCACTTGATGAAGAGGGTTTATTTAAAGAAACGCATAAAAAGCCCTTACCAGGTATTCCTAAAACCATTGGGGTCATCACATCAAAAACTGGGGCTGCAGTACGTGATATCATCAATGTCATCAAGCAACGTTTTCCAATGACAGATATTTTAGTTTATCCAGCCAGTGTCCAAGGTGTTTTTGCTAAGGGTGAAATTGTTAGTCAAATAGAAAAAGCCAATAGGGATCAGCTGGTTGATGTATTGATTGTTGGACGCGGTGGAGGTTCCATCGAAGACTTATGGCCTTTTAACGAAGAAGTGGTTGCTCGTGCTATGTATGCATCAGAGATTCCAATTATTTCAGCGGTTGGTCATGAAACAGATTATACCATCGCCGATTTTGTTGCTGATGCAAGAGCTTCAACACCTTCACATGCGGCTGAAATGGCAGTTCCAAATCGTAAGGATGTTTTAGAATGGATTTTACAAAAAGAGAATCAACTCAAACAAATACTTAAAAATCAATTATCATCCTTATCTCAACGTTTTAAACATGTCATGAGCCATCACATCATCAGACGTCCACTACGTTTGATTGAACAAGAAGAAATGAAACTCAATCATCTATATGATCGCTTATTACAATATAGTCCTAAAAAATATATTGAACAAAAAATACAAGATGTTGATCAATATAAGCGAATATTGCAGTCTAGCTTTAAACATTTACTAGCAAGCAAACGTCATCAATTCATTCGTTTATCTGAATCACTTGATTTGCTTAGCCCTTTAAATATCATGACAAAGGGTTATGCCATTGTTAAACAAAATCAAACCATTAAAAAATCTGTCACAGATATATTACGTAATCAACCATTACATATACAAATGCATGATGGAGATATTACCTGTGACATTGTCGAATTGAAAGGAAAGAAAGATGTCTAAATTAAGTTTTGAGGAAAAATTAAAGTCTTTGGAAAATTTAGTAAAAACACTTGAGTCAGGTGAAAAATCACTTGATGAATCTGTGAAACTTTATCATGAGGGTATGGAGCTTGCCAAAGAATGTCATAAAGAACTCAAGGAAGCTGAAGAAAGCATTGTCAAACTTATGACAGAAAACGGTATAGAGGATTTAGATCAAGAGTAATATGGATTTAACATCAATAAAAGACCCTCAATTTTTAAAAGAATATTCTCTTAAAGAAATGAACGAATTGGCAGAAGACATTCGTGCTTTTTTGATTGAAAAAATTTCTAAAACTGGTGGTCACCTTGCATCTAATCTTGGTGTGGTAGAACTCACCCTAGCCTTACATAAGGTTTTTGACTCACCCAAAGATAGAATTGTCTTTGATGTTGGTCATCAATCTTATGTCCATAAAATTTTAACAGGTCGGGCCAAAGACTTTGACACCCTAAGGCAATTCCAAGGCCTTTCTGGATATCAAAAGGTTGATGAATCCATACATGACCACTGGGAAGCTGGTCATTCATCGACAGCCATTGCGGCCATTAGTGGCTTTGAAGTCGCTCGTAAAGAAAAAGGTGAGACCTATAAAAATATCGCTGTTGTTGGAGATGGGTCATTGAATAGTGGTTTATCTTTTGAAGCATTGAACTTTTTGGGTCATTCAGACTTAGCACCCATCATCATTTTGAATGATAATGATCAATCCATATCTAAGAATGTGGGTCGATTGAACAAGCTTTTAAATAAAATGAGATCTTCAAAACTCTATCGTTTTGCTAAAAAATCCAATGGAAAACTTCCTAAATTCATCTATAACTTAAAAGTAAGAATTGCCAATATGATTCGTGGTTTTGCCAATAACATCACCATATTTGATGAACTAGGTTTCTCATATTATGGTCCCATTGATGGCCATGATACCAAAGCTTTAATTAAATTTCTTGAGATTATTAAACATAAGAATAAACCCGTTGTCTTGCATGTAGTTACCACCAAAGGTAAGGGTTATTTACCTGCCGAAGAAGATTTTGATGGACTATGGCATGGGGTTAAACCTTTTGATGTTCAATCTGGACTACCGATAAAAGATCAGCCTATTAAAAAGATGACATGGAGTCATGTGATCTCCAATTACATGATGGATTATGCCAAAGACAATGATCATTTTAAGGTTATTGTACCAGCCATGGTGATTGGATCGGGTTTATCAGAATTTCAAAAAACCTATCCTGACAAAATCATCGATGTTGGCATATGTGAATCTTTTTCTGTATGTTTCTCAGCTGCACTATCTAAAGAAATGCAAGTGTTTCTACCTATCTATTCATCATTTTTACAACGCGCCTATGACCAAGTTGTCCACGATTTAACCAGACAAAAGTTAAAAGTTGTCTTAGGGATTGATCGTGCCGGTGTCGTCGGCGGAGATGGAGACACCCACCAAGGTATATATGATATTGCCTTCTTGAAACATATACCTCATATTGAAATCATTCAACCTTCAAATGCAAGAGAAGCCCATCAATTGCTTGATTATGCTTTTAAGCATGCTAAAAAATCAGTGGCCATACGTTATTCAAGAAATTATACCAATATCTATCATGAAGAGCCTTATCCACAAATCACTCAGCCTACATGGAAAGCTTATAAAAAGGATGGCCAGGCTAATTTGATTACATATGGAGATAATTTCGTGCGTATGAAAAACTATATAGATGATCACAAGTTACCAATCAATCTCTATAATGCCATGTTTATCAAACCTTTGGATGAAGAGATGTTAAACCAAATCATCGCGTCTGATTTGCCAACATATGTATTAGAAGATGTAACCAAGATATCAGGTTTAGGATCATCGATTCTAGAATATTTATCTGACACCGATCAGTTCTTATCTGTGAGGGTTTTTGGTTTACCAGATACCTTTATAGAACATGGTTCTCAAAAAGAAATATATAAAAAATATGGTTTAGATGAAAAAAGTATTATTGAAAAAATTTTAAATAAATAGGTGAAAATATGATCAAAAGATTGACCATTAAACAATTTGCGATTATCGATGATATTGACATAGACTTTTATACTGGTTTAACTGTTTTAACTGGAGAAACTGGGGCAGGAAAAAGTATCATCATCGATGCCATATCACTTTTACTAGGAGAACGTGCGGACAATACTATGATTCGCAACAAGGCCGACCAAGCCCTAGTAGAAGGTGTTTTTTCTGTGGAACATCCTTTGTTAAAACCTTTACTTGATTATCATCAAATTGATTACGAAGAAGATATCGTTATTACAAGAATATTATCCAAAGATAATCAAAATCATATTAAAATCAATTCTCAACGTGTGACCTTAAAATTGGTCAATGAGATTGCTGGATACCTGGCGGATATCCATTCTCAGTTTGATACAACCATCCTCATCCATCCCGAACATTACATTGAATTGATAGATGGTTTTAGGAAAGACAAGGTCAAAGAATATTTAAATCACTACCAACACCAACTTAAAATTTATCAAAAGGCTTATCAAGATTATCTTGATTTAAAAGCAAAAAAGTCTGAAACCCTAAAACAACTCGACTTGTATCAATTTCAATTAAAAGAGTTGCGAGCCTTAGAACTCAATGCTGAAGAGTATGAGGAATTACAAGAAAAAATCCATGTGCTTGATAATATAGATAAAATCAACTATAATCTTGCTGAAAGCATGTCTTTATTAGATGAAGGTCAAATCATTGAGAATGTTTATCGTATCAAGGCCAACATATCTGATATTGAAGATACGTCTAAAGAGTTTAAAGACCTATCTGAACGCATCAATAATATTTACTATGAACTCAAAGATATCATGGATGGTATCGAAGACAAACAAGATTCATTGGACTATGATCCCAATGAATTTGAATCTATGAATGAACGCTTAAATGATATAGAAAAAATTCAAAAAAAATACCAAAAAAGTATTTCTGAACTGATTGAATATCAAACTTATATAGAAGAGACCATCAATGACATCGAAAACTATGATGAACGCATAAAAGAAAAAGAAGCAAGCCTTGAAAAGGCCTTTATAGAACTTAAAGACCAAGCCATGCTTTTATCACACTTAAGACAAACCATCGCTAAAAAAATGACCAAGGATATTATTGAATCACTTCAAAATTTAGAAATCAAAGACGCTGATTTTGACATAGACTTCAAGACACCGTCTTTTGAAGATTATTTTGACAAGTCTATCTTTAAACAAGATGGTGTTGATCAAGTTGACTTTTTGATTTCTACCAACAAGGGCGAACCACTGAAACCATTATCAAAAACTGCCTCTGGTGGTGAAATGAGTAGGGTTATGTTGACATTTAAAACAATATTTGCCAAAAGCCAACAAATACCAACCATCATTTTTGATGAAATCGATACAGGTATTAGTGGCTATGTTGCTAAAAAGATTGGACGTAAGATTTCTGAAACCGCGCAATATGCGCAAGTGATAGCCATCACCCATATTCCACAAGTGGTCGCAGAAGGTATCCATCATTTGGATATTAAAAAAGAGACTTTGGATAACTCTACCAAAATCTCAGCTCAATATTTAAATTATGAAGCACGCATTGAAACCATTGCCCAAATGATGAGTGCTGATCAAGTGACAGACGCTGCACGTGATACAGCCAAACAATTATTGGTTAGAACATAAAAAAAAGCACTGATTCAGTGCTTTTTTCTTATCCAAATAATACATTAACCATTGATACAATGGCGGTAATTAAAATACCTAAGAACATACCAACAGCCAATATCAATAAAACAATCTTACCAAACTTACTTTTGGTAGGATTATATGTTTTAATTTCTTCTTTCACTTGTTTCTTATTATTTGCCATATTTTCACCTCAAAACATTGTATATATATTATAAACTAAATAGCGCAAAAAATAAAGGTTTAATTCTCATTTGAATAGTTTTTTAAATATTCAATGACAGCCTTTGTTAAGTGTTCTGGTGTGGACGCACCAGAAGAGACTGTTACGAGCTTTACTCCTTTTAAATCTTCGGGATTGATATCATTAAGAGACTGTATTAATTTGGTCTTGGTATGGGTAAAGTTTTCAGATATTTTAACCAAATTTCTTGAATTGTTCGAACGTTTGTCGCCCACAATATAAGATAAATCAACGTCATCAGAGTTGGCTTGAATGATGGCGTTTTGGCGAATACGCGTTGCATTGCAAATTTCCTCTGTTATAACAATATCTTCATATTGTTCCTTAAGGGCTTGGTGGATATTAAAAATATCTTTAATTGAAAACGTTGTTTGATTGGTCACAAAAATAGGTTCTTTAATATTTAATGTCTCAATGTCTTCAACTTTTTCTACCAAATAGACATCATCGCCTAGAGACAATGAAGCATTGGTCTCAGGGTGATTTTTTTTGCCTATATAAATGACTCGATAATCTTTATTTAGATAAGCTTTGATTAAATCATGGGTGACATAGACGTCTTGACATGTCGCATCAACCAAACTCAGTCCTTTTTCCTTGATTTTTTCAATGACATCTATCGGTGTACCATGGGCAGAAATAATGATGGTACCTTGATCAATGGCATCGATTAAATCAAGCCTAGATACTAGGTGGTCATCAAGGGTGATGGCCCCAAGTTCAGTCAGTTCATCGACCACATGTTTATTATGTACGATGTAACCAAGAATGTAGATGGGACGGGGATAATCATCAGTTGCCAAGACTTGTTTGACTTTCTCTATAGCGAAATGTACCCCTTTACAAAAGCCTCTTGGACGTATATCTTTTACAATCATAAATTACCTCTTATTGATTTACTTTAAACCTTATCTATTATATAATAGATATGAAAAAATTACAAAGAAGGTATCTTATGAAAAAATTTAACAAGACGTATTTGAATGACGCATTGGCTGCCATTCATTTTCGTGAATTAACAGACGTACAAGAAAAAGTCTATGATTTGAGCCAAAAATCACAAGATTTAATTATCGAAGCAAAAACAGGTTCTGGGAAAACACATGCATTTCTTTTACCGATATTAGAAAAACTTGATGAAGCCCTGCCTATTTGCCAAGCCGTGATACTCGCGCCGACCAGAGAACTAGCCAATCAAATCTATCGTTTTGCAAGTGAACTGATTGCCTATAGTGATGATAAGATTATCATTGATTGCTTTACTGGCGGGACAGATCGAGAACAATCCATCCAACAATTGAATCACCGACAACCACATATTGTTATCGGAACACCAGGTCGTATACATGATTTGGTTTTTAAAGAGAATGTACTAAAGATATACACAGCCAATGATTTTGTCATTGATGAAGCTGATATGGCTTTGGATGACCATTTTATAGAAATTCTAATGGAAATCACCCATGTTCTTCAAGAGGCAAAAATCATGGTTTTTTCTGCGACCATACCTGAAAAGTTGATGCCATTCTTAAAAAAATATTTAAAACAGCCTATTTCAGTGAATGTCCATCCAGATGAAGTTTCTAATTTAAACATTGAACATATCTTTATTAAAACAAAAGAACGACCTAGATTGGATATTTTAAATCAGATTGTTCAAACCATTAATCCTTATTTGGCCATTGTCTTTTGTAATACAAAATCATCGGCTGAAGAGGTTTATGACCACTTGTCTCACAAGGGTGAAAATGTCACCATATTTCATGGTGGTCTCAACCACAGAAAACGGAAACAATTGATTCAGCGTATCAACCATTTAGATTTCCAATATATCGTCGCAACTGATATACTTGCTAGAGGCATAGACATTATTGGTGTTTCACATGTTATCAATTTTGAGTTGCCTAGGGATATTGAGTTCTACATCCATCGTAGTGGTCGTACAGGTCGAGTTGACATGGATGGTCAATGCATCTCCCTTTATGAGTTTAATGACAACGAATACCTGGATGCTTTAGAAGACAAGGGCATACAATCGACTTACCAAACCACCAAAGATGGACATTTTGTTGATGTCAAAGACCGTCAATCTAGAAACAAACGTGATTGGAAAGAAAACGATCTTGATCGTTTGGCAAAATCAAAGGTAAAAAAACCTAAAAAAGTCAAACCTGGATATAAGAAGAAATACAAGCAAAAAGTTGAAATAGAAAAGAAAAAATTGTATAGGAAGATGAAAAAATGAGCATACATGTCGTATTATATCAACCAGAAATTCCCCAAAATACAGGAAATATTATGAGAACTTGTGCAGGTACTGATTGTATCCTCCATCTCATCAAACCCTTAGGTTTTAAACTCGATCCTAAGTATTTAAAACGAGTCGCAGTCAATTATTTAAACAATGTTAATTATTTTGTCTATGAAGATTTTGATGATTTCATGGCCAAAAATAAAGGTCAATTTTTCTTTATTACTCGTTATGGTAAAAAACCACCAAGATCTTTTGATTTTAAAAAAGTTGATCAAGACATATATTTAATATTTGGTCGTGAATCAACAGGCATACCTAAAGCAATTTTAAGAGCGCATTTAGACAAGTGTATTCGATTACCTATGAATGATAAAATTCGTTCATTAAATTTGGCCAATACCGTCTCAATTATGATCTATGAAGTCTTAGGTCAGCTCGATTACCTAAATTTATCCAAGACTGAACCTGAAACACTGAAAGGTGAAGATTGGTTACTAGAAGAGTAGGTGTTATGATGAAACTCAATACGGGTGATAATATCATCATTCAATCTTATAAACACAATCGCAAATTACATCGTATATGGAAAAATGAGACGGTCATTGAAGACAATGATGACCATATTATTGTTGCCAATAAACGGACTAAGGTGGTTGAATCAAATGGGCGCTTTTGGTACACAAAAGAACCATCCGTATCATTTTTCTTTAAAGATCATTGGTTTAATATCATCGCCATTATCAAACGTAAGAAAATCACATATTACTGTAACCTTGCTTCACCAGCACTGATTGATGATGAAGCACTGAAATACATTGATTATGATTTAGACTTAAGAGTTGAAGGTGATTTTTCTTATCGGGTGGTTGATATTCATGAATTTAAAACCCATTCAAAACTCATGGATTACAGCAATCGTTTGACCAATATTCTTGCCAAAGAAACCTTGCATCTAAGAAGTCGGATTGATACAAATGATTTTCCTTTTAACCATGATTTGATACGACAATTATATAATAAATTTATTTATATTGAAGAACAGAAGAAAATAAAAAGCCACCGATAATTTTAATGATGATTCTTAATGGAATCATTAAAATCATGATGGCTTTCTTGCCATTAATATGGTATAATTTTTATTACGAAGTGATGAAAGTGAGGAGATGATGATATGGAACTCATATATCGCGTTAAAAAGCCTGAAACTATCCAAAGATTCATTAAGGAAAATCATATTCCTACCAGTATTTTAGAGCGAACAGAAAAGTTTTATAAAATTTACGTCAACAATCAAATAAAATCAAGAAAAGATACAGTCCGTAAGGGTGATAAAATTCACTTTCATATTAAAGATGAAGGTTTAGATTCAATTACACCGCAAAACATTCCTTTAGATATCGTTTATGAAGATGAACAAATACTGATTGTTAATAAACCAGCCAACCATAAGTTAATGGTGTCAAAGAGATATCCAAAAAACACCTTGGCCAATGCCATCGTTAATTACTATCAAAAAAACAAGATCAACTCTAAGTTGCATTTTATGAATCGCTTGGATACAGACACATCTGGCCTTATCATGCTCGCAAAGCATAAGTTCATTAAATTCTTATTGAGTGAAAAAGTGTCTCAAGGCGTATCATTTTTCTATCGTGCCATCGTTGATGGAGAAATTCCTGCCAAAGAATTTAACATATGTTTACCGATTGCTCGAATGAAAGATTCAAGCTTACGAGAAGTATCAGAAGAGGGTAAGGAATGTGAGACAAAATATAAGGTCATTAAAGAATATCAAAATTATTCTTTATTAGATATTGAAGTCAAAAACAAGCTCACCCATCAGATTAAAGTCCACTTGGCTCATTTTGATTTTCCTATTGTTGGCGATAAGCACTATAATCAAAATTCCTATCCAGTTGATCAAATCTTATTGCACAACTATAAAATCAAGTTTACTCACCCAATCACTGAAGAAGACTTAGATGTCAAAATTGATATACCTGAAGCATTTGAAAATTTTATAAAAAGCTAAAAATTAAAGGCACAAATTTTTTGTGCCTTTTTGTATTACTGAATATAATGAACCAATAGTTTTAGTGTACTCTCTAAGGCATCAACGTGTGTGCGTTCCATACCATGAGATGCATGAACACCAGGTCCTATTAAGCCACCACGAAAGTCTTTTCCACCGCGATAGGCTGCAGATACATCGGACCCATAAAATGGATAAATGTCTGTCACGTAATTAAGCTTTTCTTTTTTAGATATATCAACGAGTTTAGAAATGATGTCATAATCATAAGGGCCACTTGAGTCTTTGGCGCAAATAGATACGTCATATTCTGTACAAGATAAATCGTCACCAATACAGCCCATATCAACCGCAATCAACTCATCAATATCTGGGATAAATGACGCACCATGGCCAACCTCTTCATAGGTTGAAATAATGATTTTTAAGTGTTGTCTAGGCTGAATATCTTCATCCTTAAGGTGTTTTAATAAGCCAAATAAAATGGCCACAGATATTTTGTCATCTAAGAAACGACTTTTTATAAAGCCTGAATCCGTGATGGTTGTTTTGGGATCAAAGAAAATAAAATCTCCAGGGCGAATGCCTAAATCTTCTACATCCTCCTTATTTTTCACAACTTCATCAATACGAACAATCATGTTTTCAGGATTTCTTGTCTCAGATCCGGCCTTTTTATAGACATGACTTGATGGACTTGTAGATAAAAAAGTACCAGCATAATCCTTGCCCTCCCTTGTATGGATGGTACAATACTCACCATCAAGGGTTGGCCATATAGGCCCACCAATGGTTGTAAACTTTAAGTTACCATCGCTTTTGATAGAGCGTACCATGGCCCCTAAGGTATCCACGTGTGCGCTGAGTCCAAGGGTCTCATCTGTCTTTCCTTTAACGTCAATGATTAAATTACCCTTTTTGGTTTGACTGGTGGCATAATTCAAACGTTTAGCTTCCTCTTCAATGGCTTTTATGACGTCTTTTGTAAAACCACTTGGTGAAGGGATGTTTAATATTTTTTTTGCAAAATCTAAAATATAATTGATGTTTTCTTTCATATCGACCTCCAAAAACAATTATAACATAAAATGCATGTGATCAGCCCTTTAATTATATTAAATAGGTTTTAAATGGGTTTTGATTGTGATAAAATATTTATAAGGAGTGTTGAATGATTGTTGTATTTGGAGGAGCTTTTAACCCACCCACCATTGCTCATAAAGAAATATATCATCTAATTGATAAACAAATTGATCTAGAGCAATTCATTTTTTTGCCTGTATCTCAAAAGTACTCAAAAGCACATTTGGTCGAAGATCATCATCGGATCAACATGCTCAATTTAATGATTCAAGACCTTGATAAAGCAATGGTTTCCAATATTGAAACCACAGATGACCATTTTGTCGGTACATATCAGTCTTTATTGCGACTTCAAGAAGCCTACCCAGACCAAGACATCGCTTTTGTTTTAGGCGCAGACAATTTGAATCATCTTGATCATTGGATAAACGCTGAAAAATTATTGAAAGAGTTTCGTTTTATCGTTGTAAATCGTCACCATACATCCATAGAAAAACGCATTGAAAAAAATCACTTATTAACAAAATACAAAGACCACTTCATCATTCTTAAGGACTTTGATTCCAATGTATCTTCAAGTTTATTTAGGGAGACGCTAGACCCTTATTATGTGGATGAAGATATTTATCACTATATTATGAAAAATGACTTATATCGAGGTAATCAATAATGTATAAAGGATTTGTAAAAATTTCGCTGATTTCTCCCAAGTTAGAAGTTGGTAACCCAGAAAAAAATGTCAAAGAAATGTTAAAAACACTTGAAAACAATGTTAGTTCTATTGCAGTTTTTCCAGAACTCGCAACCACTGGTTATACATGTGGAGACTTGTTTTTCAGAGATGATTTATTTAAAGATAATGATCAAGCTGTTAAGGATTTCTTAGACAAGAATACATTCAAAGGCATCGTCATTTTTGGCATGCCAATTTTGGTCGAAGAAATGGTATTAAATACAGCTGTTGTTGTTCAAGGCAATCAAATTTTGGGTGTTGTGCCTAAATTTTATTTGCCAAATGCCAAAGAGTTTTATGAAAAGCGTTGGTTCAACTCAGGCTTTGATGTCATTGACCGTATTGAAACCATTGATTATTTAGGTATGCAAATACCTTTTGGCAATTTGGTCTTTGAACATAAAGACTTAAAGTTTGGTATCGAGATATGTGAAGATATGTGGGCAACCATTACACCAGGTAATTTATTAAGTGTCAATGGTGCCAATGTCATCTTTAATATATCTGCTTCCAATGAAACTGTAGGTAAAGAAAAAGTAAGACGCAATGCTGTATTAGAACATTCACGTAAAAATTGTGGCATCTATGCTTATTGCTCAGCTGGTGCCAGTGAATCAAGTTCGGAAACTGTTTTTTCTGGTCATAATATCGTTGCCAATAACGCCAGATTAATCAAAGAAGTCAATGTCTTCTCACTTGAGTCTGAAATATTGTATGTTGATTTAGACTTAGAACGATTGGCTCATGAAAGACGAACCAATTCAAGTTTTAGAGATTCTATCTTAAAATATCGTTATACCTATCAAAATGTTGAATTTGCTTTACCAGAAGTGAAGACTTTCAAGTTTAATCATCCATTTGATCCTTTACCATATGTACCAAAAGAGGATACTTTTGACACATTTAAAAAAATATCGTCTATTCAAGAATTTGGTCTCGCAAAAAGAATGTCGCATATTGGTATTGAATCCTTAGTTGTTGGTATTAGTGGCGGTTTAGATTCATCCTTAGCTTTGCTTGTCGCTGTCAATACCTTTGACTATCTTGGCTTAGATAGAAAAGGTATTAAGGCTTATACTATGCCAGGTTTACATACATCTAAGCGCACCAAAAAGAATGCTGATCTGTTGATGAAACTACTGGGTGTAACTAATGAAGAAATAGATCTTAAAGAACATGTAAAAAACCATTTAAAACTACTAGGCCATGATGGAAAAACTGAAGATACAACCTATGAAAATGCACAAGCAAGAGCCAGAACCATGGTTTTAATGAATATGGCCAATAAACATCACGGTATTGTCTTAGGCACAGGTGATTTATCAGAAATCGCCCTTGGTTGGTCAACCTATAACGGCGATCAAATGTCTATGTACAATGTCAATGGTGGTATCCCTAAAACAGTGGTTAAGTTTATGATTAAATCCTATGCTGATTATGTCTTTAAAGATGACGTTAAGGACTGCCTGTATGACATCTTAGATACACCAATTTCTCCTGAATTAAGTTCAAATCAAGAAACCGAAAGTATCATCGGTAAATATGAAATTAATGATTTTATCCTTTATAGGTTCTTAAACTGTGGTGATGGAAAAGAACGTATTAAGTTCTTATTAAATGAAGCCTTTACTCTTTCAAAAGATGACATAGAACAATATGTAGAGAACTTCTTTAAACGTTTCTATGCCCAACAGTTTAAGCGAACAGCCTCACCTGATGCTCCAAAGGTGTTTGATTATGCTTTGTCACCAAGATCGGATTATCGTATACCATCGGATGTGAAGCGCTCATGACAAAGAAAAAGAAAGTAGTGGTGGGCTTAAGTGGTGGTGTAGACTCAGCTGTGAGTGCTTATTTATTAAAGGAACAAGGCTATGAGGTCATAGGTTTATTTATGCGTAATTGGGATAGCGCTGCCAACAATGATATTTTAGGCAATCCCAATGACCCCAATGATTTGTGCCCACAAGAACAAGACTATCAAGATGCATTAAATATTGCCAATCATTTAAACATTCCTTTACATCGCCATGATTTTATCGAAGAGTATTGGAATTATGTTTTTTCATACTTTATCGACGAATATAAAAAGGGGCGAACACCAAACCCAGATATTTTATGTAATAAGTATGTGAAATTTGCTGGTTTCCAAGAAGTTGCTGATGATTTAGGGGCTGATTATTATGCTTATGGTCATTACGCTAGACGGAAAATAGAAGATGGTGAGCATTTCTTATTAAGAGGCAAAGACAAGAATAAAGACCAAAGCTATTTCTTATCGCACTTATCACAAAAACAATTGGCTAAAAGTTTATTCCCAGTTGGAGAACTTAGCAAAAAAGATGTGCGTAAGATTGCCAAAGAACAAGCAATACCAACCTTCAATAAAAAGGATTCGACAGGTATTTGTTTTATAGGTGAACGCGATTTTAAGGAATTTTTAAAAAATTATATTTTTACAAAACCAGGAGACATTGAAACAACCGATGGGCAAGTGATTGCTAGACATGACGGCTTGATGTATTATACCATTGGCCAGCGTAAGGGCCTAGAAATAGGTGGTTTAAAAGATTATCCAAATGCACCATGGTTTGTGGTAGGAAAAGATATAGACCGCAATGTCTTAATCGTAGGACAAGGTAAGAATCATCCTTGGTTATTTGCTAATCGAGTGATTGTTGAAGATGTTCACTGGATTGGACATGACCGTTTTGAAGGACAATATGAGTGTAGTGCTAAGTTTAGATATAGACAAGCTGACCAACAAGTCCTCATTAAGTGGCTTGATGACAAAACCATTGAAGTGATTGCCCGTCATCCTGTAAGAGCTGTAACGCCTGGTCAAGCGTCAGTATTTTATGAAGGTCAGGTATGTCTTGGTGGGGGAACCATTAAGGAAAGCTACCAAAACCAAAAGAAATTAATGTATTAAAGAAGAGGTTAGTATGAATCGATTAGGCTTATGTTTTTCAGGTGGAGGTGCTAGAGGTGCCTATCAAGTAGGTGCTTGTAAAGCCCTTGACGAACTTGGATATTATGAACAAGTATTTGCATTTTCAGGCACCAGCATTGGTGCTGTTAATGCCAGTCTCTTAGCGACAAAATCAATTGATGAAGTGAAGAAAATTTGGACTGATTTTCCAAGAGACGAATTTAATTATATAGAAAACCTGATGAAAAAAATCCGTAATAAGGACTTTTCATTTGTGAAAAATGGTGTGATTGATATCCAAAATCTAGATGATTTATTAGAAGAAAATCTAGATTATGAAAAACTTAAGGATAAAAAAGTTTTCATTACCTTAAGCCCTGCAGGCTTAACTGATGAAGGATCACTAGGTATCATACGTTCATCATTTTCACACTATATTCGCGGAGATAAAAAGGTCATATATTCTCCCTTACAAGATCAAAAAAAAGATGATATCAATAAGCAGATCATTGCTTCTTGTTCTATCCCCTTTGTCTTTCCTCCAGTAAAGATAGATGGCCAACAAATCTTTGATGGTGGCTTATTTGACAATATTCCTATCAAACCTTTGGTGACTGCTGGATGTGACACTGTGATCGTTGTGAACTTACAAAAGATTATTCGATACAATCCAAAAGACTTTCCTGGTATCAATATCATTGAAATCAAACATAAGAAATCTTTAGGTGCTATTTTGAACTTTGAAAAGAATCAGTCAGAAGCAAGGTTTAAACTGGGTTATGAAGATACAATGAACTACTTTAAAGAACACCCTTTAGAATAAAAATAAAGACAAATGCCTTCCCTTTTGTATTATGTAGATAAAAGGGAGGTTTTTTTTATGAAAAAATTTATTTTATGTATCTTATGTCTGATGGTTTCTGTCTTGCATATAACATCTATACACGCAGAAGACTATACCAATTATCAAGAAATTATTTTTGAGGATGAGGATGTCATCTTATTAAAATCTTTTAGTGCTGAGGATTTTAAAGGTTATTACAAACACGTAAAGAAACGTAAGATGTTTGGATGGAGAATTTATGTGGCACATAAGAATGAACCTTTGGATTTCATTGCTGAAACACGTTTAAAAATCTACAATGGAGGCATGACCCCAATTTCATATAATATCAATCTAAAAAGTGAGGAAGAGATCCGTCATCAAATAACAGCGACTGGTGAAATAAAAATTAAAGGTTCAGGATCCAACAAAAAATTTAAAGGATCAGTGGATGCATCGATTAAGGCCAGCATCACAACAACTGAAAGCAAAACCAATGAAGAATCTTATGAGTTTAAAATAGAAGTGGATCCATTGACCTATGTAAGTATCATTACAAGAGGTACAGGTGAAATCAATAATGGTGTAGGGGCTTATTATTTCTTTTGGATAAGAACCAAAAAAGGTGGATGGGAAACATTTACGGTTTTAACCCAATATTATGAAATTGTGAAGGCAAGGTTCTAATGAAAAAATTTATTATGATAACCTTAATAGGTTATGGTATTGTTTGCCTTCTTGCTTATTTGATCTTTGCAGAAGAACCAGGCCAAACAATTGACATGATATCCATTAAAAAGGACTATGCGCGTGTTTTAACAGAAACTGAGACCATAGACATACCTTTTTATATTACTTCATCAAAGTCATTTATGACGGATACAGACAATGTTATAGATGCAAGAATTCTTTCAGAACATAATGAAGTTTCTGTTTCTATTCAAGCATTTAAACATCATGACACACAAACACTTTATGAAGGAAAAACGTATCATTTGTATTATATAAGCCTTGATTTTTCATCCATATATACCAAACATCTTCAACTTGATTTTCCATCAGCTAGCCTTGTCATCACATATCAAAATGATGATTCTATTGAACTTGATTTGGGTCATATGAATATATTGTTTCATGACTTAGATCAGGCCAATCATCTAGACTTAAAAAGAATGTATTCCATTCAAGACAATGACTTGATGACTGGTCTATATTTAGAATTAGATAATCAAACTGGCCAAACCATTATCATTCATTCCATCAAGACCTTAAATCAACACATGCTTGTCAACATCAATCACGCAAGAGAAATATACTTTTATGAAGGCTATATTGACTCAATATTTGATGTATATACAGATTATGAACCCATCATTCAATCTGACAACACAACAGGTGCTTTAGTTATACATCAAGATACCAATCTCATCTTACCAATCAATTATCTGTTAAAAGAAAGCTACCTCAACCGCTTTCCCCTAGTGATTGAATATACCTATCAAGAAAAACATTATACATACATCATTGATGATTATCTATTTTATGAACATATCAGTGATTTTTACGAGGACTTACATGATATCGAAACCTATCAATATCACTATCAATGATTTATCTAAAACATACCAACAATCAAAGGGTATTGTATCAGTAAGCAAGGTATTTGAATCAGGGAAATTACATATATTTTCAGGTGAAAATGGTTCAGGTAAATCAACCCTTATAAAATGTATGATGAACCTAGTCCATTATCAAGGCCATATAGAGAAAAGACGCTATCGAATAGGTTATGCACCAGAACACTACAATATGCCAGGGCATATGACAGTTAATGAGTTTTTAAGGGCCATTGGACGAATAAAACATTTATATCAACCCTTTTACCATGTAGAACTAAAAACATATTTAGAAATGTTTGATTTAAGTCATAAAATTAATGAACCAATTAAATACTTATCCAATGGCATGAAACAAAAAATAAATCTTATACAAGCATTGCTTAATCAGCCAAAAATCATCATTTTAGATGAGCCATTGGTGGGTTTGGATGTTGAATCTCAAAAAAAACTGATAAAACGAGTGATTGATTTATCAAAGCATTGTTTGGTCATCATATCCACCCATTACCCTGAAAAATTTAAAACAAAAAGAAAAGAGATTCATCATTTTTATCAAGGTAAAATTTTATGATGGATTATATAAAACTACATATGGACCTCATCAATCACAAGACCATGTGGCTGATTGTCATCATCACTTTATTGATCTTACATGGTGGAATCATTTATGCATCACAAATCAATGAAGGTTATGCCTATATGGATGGGTTTAGGCATGAATTTTCTTTGGATTATTTTAATGAATCATTTCAATTGATGGAAATGACCATGGTGTTTTTAACGATTTTTATTGGTATGACACTGGGTCAATCCAACAACCAAGGTCTGATGATATATACAGTTTATTCAAGGAAATCAAAATTGTATTTTATAGTGGGTCGATTGCTTACAGGATTGTTTTGGATGACTTTGGTGATGGTATATGTATTGACTTTGCTTTATATCTTTACGTCTTATACACCCTATGATCTGCAGTTCAATGATTATATGCAGGCATCTATCCACCTATATAAGGAATGTATCCAATATTATATTTGGACGCTCTGCCTAATGCAAATATTTAATCATATGTTGATGGGTTTGATACCATTGATGGTTTTTTGGCTCCTTGAAATACTTACATCAACATCCAATCATTCATTCATAAATCACATCAATAAGTGGGTCATCAATATCCAAGGATATGAAGCATCTAAAAAAAATATATTAATTTTTGCCATCCTCTACTTTTTTATGTCAATAAATTATATAATAGTATTACTGAAAAAAGATTGTTAAATATTACAGTCTTTTTTTAGGGGAAAAATCACAATAAATTGTTTATCTTTATTTAATTTGATATAATCATATATATAATTGGAGGAAATACTATGTGTGGAATTGTTGGCTATATAGGACAAGAAAAAGCATCAGATGTTATTATCAAAGGATTAGAAAGACTTGAATACCGTGGCTACGACTCTTGTGGTATAGTCTACTATCATGAGAACAAGCAAGAATTCATAACCAATAAAGGCATTGGCCGGGTTCAAGGATTAATTGATGATTATCAATACCCTGACAATAATCACTTGGCTATTGGTCATACAAGATGGGCAACCCATGGTGTTGCCAACCATCAAAACACACATCCTCATGATTCACAAAGTCAAAGATTTATCATTGTTCATAATGGTGTGATAGATAACCATAAAGAGTTAATCTATAAGTTTTTACCTCATTATCACTTTAGAAGCGATACGGATACAGAGGTCATTGTCAATCTTATCGAACTTTTCTCTCAACAAATGGATGTTTCAAATGCCATACGAAAGACGATTTCACTTTTAGAAGGATCATTTGCCTTTTTAGTCATTGACAAAGAGGATCTTAACCATATCTATGCAGTTAAAAATAAATCACCTTTGTTGATTGGGAAATCTAAAGAAGGCATCACCCTTGGATCAGATGTCATGGCTTTTGTAGATTATGCAGATGAATATTATTTATTAGAAGATAACACATTTGTTGTGGTTGAAAGAAAGAAGAACCAAATAGATTTTAGAATCCATGACATGATTGGCTATGAGCTAGATAAACCTGAAAAGCATGAAATGGATTTTGTTACAGATGATTTAGGTAAAGCTGGTTATGAACACTACATGCTTAAAGAAATCGCTGAACAACCAACAGTTGTTAGACGTATTATAAGTGAATATTCAAAAGAACAGAAATTATCTGTAGATTACAACATATTAAAAATGTTTGATGAGGTTAAACGCATATACATTTTAGCAGCGGGTACATCTTATCATGCTGGTTTAATCGGAAAAGTATATTTTGAAGAAATAGCAAAAATACCTGCAGAAGTATTTATTGCAAGTGAGTTCGCCTATAACGAACCATTGATTCATCCTAAATCAATATTTATACTCATCTCACAATCTGGCGAAACAGCGGATTTAAGAGCATGTTTAATTAATGTCAAGGAACAAGGTTATCCAACCATTTCCATTACCAATGTACCAACATCTACCTTGGCCAGAGAGGCAGATCAAACCTTACCTATCCATGCAGGTACTGAAATTGCTGTTGCCTCTACTAAAGCCTATGTAGGTCAAATTGCAGTATTGTCTATACTGGCAAACTCTTTGTCTAAACAACGTAGTCTAGACTTGGAGTCTGAACTATCTAGAGCCGCTGTAGCCATGGAAAACATCATTGATAATCGAGATTATATTCATGAAGTCGTAGAACAAACCATCAACAAAAAAGATTGCTACTATATCGGTAGAGGCTTAGACTATTCAGTTTGTTTAGAAGCAGCCTTAAAACTTAAAGAAATCACCTATATACACACAGATGGTATAGCTGCAGGTGAACTTAAACATGGACCAATGGCTTTGATAGAGAAAGATATTCCTGTTATTGCCATCATTTCACAAGAACACATCGCCAACAATACGCGTTCAAATCTTGAAGAAGCCAAAGCAAGAGAGGGTAAACCTTTGGTGATTACTTTAGAAAATACAGCCAAGGGTAATGATGACATCGTTCTTATGGATGTCCATCGTTTACTCAGTCCATTGGTCACAGTTATACCTGCACAATTAATTGCTTATTATAAAGCTAAAGATTTAGGTTTGGATATTGATAAACCAAGAAATTTAGCCAAATCAGCGACCGTAGAATAAAAATAAAGGAAGGGGAGATCATATGAAATATTTTGGAACTGATGGCATCAGAGACAAAGCAGATCAATTAATCGACCAAAAAATTGGTTATTATTTAGGTTTAGGTCTTAAACGAATAAAGACCAATAAAAAACCTGTATTTATCGCAAGAGATACACGAGAGTCAGGGGAGAAAATCGTTGAACAAATTAAGGAAGGCCTATTTGAGGTAGGCATAGATGTCTATGACTTGGGTGTTTTTCCTACACCTGTTTTGGCTTTCTTTTCATTAAAACGTAAAACCTATGGTTTAATGGTGACAGCCAGTCACAATCCATTCAATGACAATGGCATTAAGATTTTCGACAAAGGCTTAAAATTAGACCCAGACGAAGAAAAATTAATCGAAGAAGTGATTGATAAAGAAGTCACTGTCGATTCTGAAGAAAACAAAGGTACAGAAAAAACTATCAAAGATGCCTTTGAACAATATTTAACTTTATATGACAATGTGATTGAAAAAAGCGACTTTAAAATATGCCTTGATTTAGCCAATGGAGCAGCCACAGCGACTGCAGAAAAGATTTTTTCAAAGATAACTGACACACTGATAGTATTAGCAAATGAACCAGATGGTCGTAATATTAACCTTGAGTGTGGGTCGACATATTTAGAACCACTTAAGGAGACTGTTATAGAAGAAAACTGTGATTTTGGTATTGCATTTGATGGTGATGCTGATCGCTTGATGGTTATTGATCATCAAGGAGAGGTATGTGACGGAGATTTTATCATTTACTTGTTCGCCAGTTACTTAAAAGCCCATAAACTATTAAAAAATAAGTTTGTTGCCTTAAGTAAAATGTGCAATTTAGGTATCATTAAAGCCTTAGATGAAAAAAATATTGATGTCATCCAAACAGATGTAGGTGACAAATATATCACCAAAGCTTTAGATGAACATGATGGTGTTTTAGGTGGAGAAAATTCAGGACATATCATCAATAAGCATCTATTTGAGACAGGTGATGGTGTCCTAAACGCGGCCTTTTTAGTAAAAGTATTGACTTATTATAAACTACGCTTGTCAACACTAAAGGACCAAGTTACTTATTATCCTGATAAGCTTAAAAATCTTACAGATATTGACAAGAACCTTGCCAATCATCCTGAGGTACAATCATTGGTCAATGATTATCGAAAAACACTAGGCGACAATGGAAAAATATTGGTGCGACCTAGTGGGACTGAACCTATGATTAGAATTTCAGCATCTGCACCTTCTGAAAAACAAGTTGATCAAATCATTGAATCAATTGAATTATTGATTTTAAAACTTGCAAAGGAAGGTAAGTAATATGAAAAATTATGCCATTGTATTAGCTGCTGGAAAAGGCACACGTATGAAAACAGATCTACCAAAATGTGCCTATCCATTGCTTAAAAAACCGATGATTGTTTATATTGTAGAAAACCTAAAGAAAACGACTTCTGTTGATGAAATTATAACCGTTGTCGGTCATAAAAAAGAAGTCATTAAAAATATATTAAATTCAAGAGTTTCATATGCCATGCAAGAAGAACAATTGGGGACAGGTCATGCAGTCTTAATGGCCAAAGATCTTGTTAAAGAACAGGGACAAACCATTATTTTACCTGGAGATATGCCATTAATCGATCAATCTATCTTACAAGAAGCAATGGATTATCATGAATCAAGTCAAAATGACTTAACAGTTGTTTCTACCATCATGCATGAACCAGAAGGTTATGGTCGTATTATTAAAAGAAATGAACAATTAGAAGCAATCGTTGAAGAAAAAGATGCGACAGAAAAAGAAAAGGAAATCAAAGAAGTTAACACGGGTATTTATATCGTTGATAATGACTTATTATTTGATTCTCTTGAAAAGGTAACCAATGATAATGCTCAAAATGAGTATTACCTTACAGATATCGTCAAAGTCTTTAAGGAAGATAAGAAACGTATTTCAACCTTTGTGCTCAGAAAATCATATAAAGCCATGGGTATTAATGATTTATATGCCTTATCTCAAGCTGAAGCGATTTTAAGACATGATATCAATAAGCAAATCATGAAATCTGGTGTTGCTATGATTAACCCAGATACCATTACCATCGGTGACAATGTTGTGATTGAAGAAAATGTTACCATATCACCTAACTGTTTTATTACTGGTAACTCTATTATTAAGAAAAATGCAAAAATTGGTCCATCGACAGAAATTCACAACTCAAAAATTGGTGAAAATGTTCAGATTCAACATTCATTAATTTTTAATTCAGAAGTCAAAGACAATACAACTGTAGGCCCATTTGCCCATCTAAGAAATGGGGCCATTGTTGGACCTAATAACCGTATTGGTAACTTCGTAGAAATTAAGAAATCGACCACAGGAGATACCTTTAAAGCTAGCCATTTGGCTTATATAGGAGATGCTGAAATTGGTAATGATGTCAACTTTGGTTGTGGATCAATTACTGTCAATTACGATGGTTTTAAAAAATATAAAACCATTATTGGTAATGATGTTTTTGTTGGGTGCAATGCCAACTTGATTGCCCCAATCAATATAGAAGATGGTTCAACCATCGCTGCTGGATCAACCTTAAACAAAAATGTTCCAAAGGATTCACTTGCCATCGCAAGATCTTATCAAGTGAATAAAGAAAACTATTTCAAAAACAAAAAGAATCACGCAAGCAAAAAGTCTTGACAAAGACCCATTAATATACTATAATACATTCGGTTAAAATTTAGAAAGCAGAAGTACCCACTTCTCACCTGATTGAACAATCAATAGGTCAACGCTACTATATATACTTATGTTAAGCGATAAGTGGGTGCTATATGCACCCATTTTTTTAATACACTTGGAGGTGTTAATATCAGATATCCAAACAAAAAACCAGTTAAGAAAGACACTACACCTATTAACGATCAAATTCGTTTTAGTAAAGTCTTATTAATTGGAGCTGATGGGACGCAATATGGCGAAATTAGCAGTAAAGAAGCAAATGACATAGCAAGAGAAAAAGGACTTGATCTTGTTTTAGTTGCGCCAAATGCAAAGCCACCAGTATGCAAATTGATGGATTATAGCAAATATCGCTATGAACAACAAAAGAAAGCGAAAGAAGCTAAAAAACATCAAAAAACTGTTGAAGTAAAAGAAATCAGAATGACTGCTGTTATTGAAGAACATGACATCAATACCAAATTAAATCATGCAAAAAAATTCTTAAATAAAGGCAATAAAGTTAAGGTATCAGTCAGATTACCTTACCGTGCAGGAGATTCTTTAGTTGAACAAGGAAAAGACGTTCTTAATCAATTTTACCAATCATTATCAGATCTTGGAGATTTAGATGGTAAAATCGTTAAAAATGGACGATTCTTATTTATGATGATTAACCCGAAAAACTAGAAGGAGAGATAACTATGCCTAAAATGAAATCACATTCAGGTACAAAGAAAAGATTAAAAAGAACCGGTTCTGGAAAACTTTCTAGACCATCAGCTTATCAAGTTCACTTGAAAAGCAACAAAACACCAAAACAAAATCGTCAAGCAAGAAGAAACGAAACAGTAAAACCTTCTGACTTGAAGAGAATCAAAGATATGGTTCCATATCTATAAAGAAGAAGGAGTGAATAGAGATGCCGAGAGTAAAAGGAAGTTTTGTTACTAGAAACAGACGTAAAAAAACAATCAAATTAGCCAAAGGTTATTTTGGTTCAAAACATATCTTATATAAAACCGCAAAAGAGCAAGTCATGCATTCATTCAAATATGCATATAGAGATCGTAGAAGAAGAAAACGTGACTTCAGAAAACTTTGGATTACAAGAATTAATGCTGCTGCTAGAATGAATGATTTATCTTATTCAAGATTAATTAATGGTTTGAAAAAAGCAAACATTGAAATTAATCGTAAAATGTTGGCTGACTTAGCTGTACATGATCAACAAGGTTTTGCTAATTTATGTTCACAAGCTAAAAAAGCATTAAAATAAAAATGAAAAGTCTAGAAATAGACTTTTTTTTAATGTTGTAAAATCAAGGATATTTTGATAATATAGGTATAAAGTATGAGTGAAAGAAGGGAACTATGGAATCAAAAATACGTGTAGAAAACATAAAAAAAACCTTTGTATTATCAAAGAAACAAATGAAAATAAATAAAACGAAAGATAAGCATAAAATTGCAGTTAATGGCTTGTCTTTTCAAGCATACCCAGGAGAAATATATGGTTTACTAGGACCTAATGGGGCTGGCAAAACAACCACTTTAAGATGCATATCCACCTTGATAAAGCCTGATGAAGGTGATATCTATGTGAATGGTCATTCTGTTTTGAAAGAAGAAACAAAAGTAAGGCAAAACATTGGCTTTTTAACCAGCGATTTAAAGCTTGAAGAATTTTTTACACCAAATTATATGTTTGACTTTTTTGCCAAACTTCATGGCTTATCTAAAGAAGTATCAGACAAACGTAAAGAAAATCTCTTCGATAAGTTTGGAATCAATGATTTTAGAGAAGTAAAAATCAGCGATTTATCGACAGGTATGAGACAAAAAGTTCAATTGGTTATATCTATCGTTCATGACCCAGATATTATTATTTTTGATGAACCAACCAATGGTTTGGATATCCTAACCGCCAAGATAGTCATAGATTTTCTTAATGAGTTAAAAGAACAAGGAAAAACAATTATCGTTTCAACCCATATATTCTCTTTAGTAGAAAAAATATGTGATCGAGTTGGCATTATCATTGAAGGTAAACTATTATATGATGATACCATGAAGCGTGTTAGACATGAACATGACAACATTGAACAACTCTTTTTTGACTTGAATGAAAGAGGTATACTATGAAAAATATCCTAACCATCTTTAAAAAAGAAATTGACCGTGTCATCACGGATAAACGATTAATAATCACCCTGTTTATACTACCTGGTCTATTTATATTTGTGATTTATTCATTTATTGGAAATGCCATTCAAGGAATGACTGAAGGTGATGATATCAATGTGGCTATTGTTCATCCTACAGATACCTTTGAGACCATATATACCCAAGCTGAGACAGCCAATGAATCTTTAGAACAACTTAATGTGGTTTCTATTGAAGAAGATCGCATTGAACACTATAAAGATAAAATTGATGACGAAGATTGGAATATTTTGATAATTTTCCCTGAGAATATCGAATCATATGATGGGCAGGGAGATATGCCAGAAGTAATTTTTTATTCTCATCCCACAGACCCAGTCAATGCAATTCCTCGTTTTAAAAATTATTTGTTTACATACAATGAGTATTTAAAAGAGCAATTACATGGTGATATATCCTATCTTGATATTGATTTCCAAGAATCATTGATATCAGAACGAGAAATGATAGGAACTGTCATGTCTAGTTTATTGCCAATGCTGGTCATTATGTTTTTGTTTTCAGGCGCAATGTCGATAGGGCCTGAATCTATTGCGGGAGAAAAAGAACGCAATACCATATCAACCTTATTGATTACCCCAATCAAACGAAGTGAGCTGGCCATAGGAAAGATTTTAAGCTTGTCAGTATTGTCCTTATTGTCATCCTTATCATCTTTTATTGGTATCATTTTATCTTTACCAAAATTATTGAATATTGAAGGGTATAGTTTGTCTGTCTTTTCATTCTCTGATTATTTATTAATCTTAGTGGTCTTGTTCTCAACCATTTTTGTTATTATTGGTATTGTTTCAATCATATCTGCTTATGCAAGAACATTAAAAGAGGCATCGACTTATATTGCACCCATATATATATTAACAATCATTGTTTCTATTACAACCATGTTTTCTCAAGGAGCCAATGAGAATGTATGGATTTATATCATTCCAATATATAATGCAGTTCAATCATTGGTTGGCATTATGACCTTTACTGATCAAATTGGTATTTACGTCTTAATTACGGCTATATCGAACACAATATATTTGTTTGGTTTTATATATCTATTAAATAGAATGTTTAAGAGCGAAGAGATTATGTTTAAGAAATAGGTGATCATATGATGATAAATATTTTTGGTTCTAGTGGTTCTGGAACTACAACTTTAGCCAAAGAAATATCAGACGCATACGATTATCATCATATTGATGTCGATGATTTAATGTGGGAACAAACCGACCCGCCATTCACCAAAAGACGGGACAATAACACCATTAAGATGTTAATAAAAAAAGAAATTGCCCAACATGATGATGTTATTATATCTGGTGCTTTGGTCAATATTTTTGATGAACTAAAAAATGATGTTGATCTGTTTATTTACATGAACTTAGATATTGAGACTAGAATCAAGCGCATTAACAAACGTGAACTTAAACGATTTGGTGATAGAATTTTACCTGGTGGAGACTTATATGAGAAACATCAAGAGTTTTTAGAGTGGGTCAGTGATTATGAACATAATCCTGAATACTTGAGATCTAGACGCCAACATTTGTCTTGGTTAGAAGATGTGGACAAGCCTGTTTTAACCATTACTGATGAAATGGATATTTCTGAGTTACTTAAAATCGTAAGTTCTTATCTAAAAAAAATCAAATCAACAAGATAATCCTTTAAAAAAACGCTAAAATTGGTTATAATAAATTAAGGAGATAAGGATGATTTTAAATGCATCAACCCTGATTCGAAATCGTCAAAAAGACAAATTCTTTGGCATTGATTACTATGCCAATATTTGTCATGGATCCAATAAGATGTATAACTATCTTTCAACACCATTGGACTTTTTTCCTTTAGCCAATCATAAGATGCCAAGCAAATCATCTGTAAGAGAGAAAGAATTTATTAAAAATATAGGTGAGTTCTCTGAACAAAAAATCTTTGGTTTTTTTGCTAATCCTGATGTTTATGATTGCCATGAGTCTATTCAATCGATGATTGAGAGACTTAAAGACCATGGACATGGACTCTTTATTGAGACACATTCTCTAAATCTCATCAATGATATGGATGCTTTGAATGATTTTAATCGAAGCTGTCCACTCATGATTGGTATACCTGTTGCTTCAATCAAAACAGTAGATTTATCGATCATTGATCAACTTGAACTTGACAAAAAGATTGATAAACTCGTCAAAGCCTTACACAAAGCTGAGATTCCCTTTGGTTTTATCCTTAAACCTGTCATCCCTTATATCAATGATGACACTGATGATTTTGAAGATTTATTAAAAAGTTTGATTGATTTATCACCATCATTTATCTACCCAACCTTTTCAATCAATTTTGATAGTAAAAAACTCAATCAATTTTATGATTTGATTGATCGTGAAAAATCAGCCTTAAAGTCCTTATACTTTGATGAGTATGGGTATAAAAAATCATGGATGAGTCCCTATGCAGAAGAACTTAAGAAAACTTTTATTTTCAATATCAAAAAAACAAAAATCGCTTATTCAATGAAACAAATCATTCAATTATATAAAGACAAGCAACAATTGAGTGAACAAATATCATTATTTTAGAGGTGAATAACATGTTGAATATTATTGAAGAAAATTTTGCATTTATTATTATTAGTGTTTCTGTTATTTTAATCTTGATTATCGCATATTTTATGATTATCAAGCCAAAACGCTATGATGTAAAAAACAAAGATGAATCTTTAAAAGTGTCTTTCAAAGATAAAAAAGACAAAAAGATATTGGAAAATGATATCGTTGATGATACTTATGAAGAAGAAACAAGTCATGAAGAGAAAAAGCAACCTGTTTCAAATTTTAAAACTGAACATGCGACAGATGAATCTGTCCTTCATGATGATCAAGCAAAAATAAAAGAGTCCATGTCTGCAGATGATGTGATGGAAGATGCCAAACATGATCAAGAAAAAAAGAAAACTGAAAAAGAAGATAAACCTGATTTAGGTAAATACCACATTTTGTATCGAGAAAAGGATGATATGTGGTATGTGAAACGAGAAGGTTCTGATAAAACCATTCGCGTTTTACATACTAAAAAAGAGGCTGTTGCCTACGCGACCATTAAAGCCATTAATCAAGATACCAACATTGTTGTACATGGAAAGGATGGCAAAATTGAAAAACACGGATACTAAAACAGACGATGTCATAGAGTTTTATGAAAACGATTATATTCAAAACATCCAACAACAACCATTGAACAAACAAAAAGAAAAAATCACCAATAAGGTGATTCGTACAAGGTTTATCATTACTTTAATCATATTATTGGTGATAATTGTTGCTATGATTAGTTACTCATATTTACACATGTAAATGACTAAAATCGACGATTGGTTAGTTTTTTAAAACTAACCTTTTTATTTTCAAATGCCAAAGCAAGATGATAGACAATAATATAACCAAAGGTCACAGCAACTGCTAAAAATAAGACATGCCAACCATTAGGTAAAGTATTGATGACAGGAATTGGACCATTTAAAAATGGGTTTTCAAAAAGATACATGTTGTTGGCTGTTGGATCAATAAAGATATTTCCAAAAGTAGCCCAAAGTGCTGTTAAAATTAAACCAAGGGCTATATAATGCCATCGGTATTTATTGAAAGAAAAATCTCCTCGATGTATTAAAAACAAAGGAATAAAAACCAAGAAGAAATGAACAATGGTCGATCTTAAAATTGGCAGTGTGATCATAAAAGGTGTTCCATAAAGAACGGTAACAGGATAAAACATCACGGCCAGGCCACCCAAGATTGAAGTTGCAAAGACAAAATCTTTGAGTGGTTTGATATCAAACCATATAACAATAGGTAAAATAATATTCATGATTCCGCATAATTGGAAAGAGAAAAATGTGTTGACATCCCAAAAAGAATGTTGATAAGACGAATAGACTTCTTCAACAAAATAATACTCATAGATAAACAAGGCTTCACCAGCATATTTTAAAATAATCATCAATATTAAAAAACCACTGATATACTTGTTTTGTGTTTGTTTTGATTGTTTTTTCAAAAATCGAAACAAGACAATAAAAGCAATAAGTGAAATCAATAAATATATGAGATGAAAATTGCTAAAAAAATAGCGACCTGGATGCTCATCCATACCTATGGTTGAAAAGAAATCTCGTAAAGTCATATCTTCCTCCAACTTAATTATAACATATTTCATTTTAGCCACATGAAAAATACAATAATTTCTAATAACTTGATTATTTAAAAAAAAGGTGTAAAATATTAAATACACTCATTTTAATGAAAAACAATACAATAACGAGGTGATATTATCAAGATTACAATACAAGGAGAGGTAAAAACATACGACAAACCTGTTGTTTTAGAAAGCCTCGCAGAACAATACGAAGGGGATTATTATGCAGCGCTCGTCAACAATCGTTTACGAGAATTATCATATCGGGTATCAGAAGATGCTCATGTTGAACTCCTAGACTATTCATTCTATGATTCAACAAGAATCTATGCCACCAGTATGCGCTATTTGGTTGCTATGGCGACTTATCGTGCCTTTCCAGATATCGAAATTAAGTTCTCCAATAGCATTTCCATGGGCATTTATGGACGTGGTGTTGAAAAAGATATTGATCAATCTATGTTAAAGAAAATTCAAGACCAAATGGATCGTATCATTCAAGCAGACTATAAAATCACCCGTAAACAAGTATCTATTGATTATGCCAAAGAATACTATGGCCGACTTGGTTATGATGATAAAGTCGCAGCCCTTGAATACCGTAAAGAAAAAGTTAATATTTATACATGTGATGATTATAAAAACTATATGTATGGTTATATGGTGCCTTCTACAGGCTATTTGAAAGAATATGAACTTCATTACATGAATCCAGGTTTCCTCATTCAATACCCTAGGCGAGAAGAAAAAGGTGAAATTCCAGAGTTTGCGGACTCACCTAAGTTTTTCAATGTCTTATCTGAGGTTGAAGAATGGACCAAAAAACTCGGAGTTGATACCATATATAAAATGAATCACCAAATAGAAAAAGGCCGTGCCAAAGACTTAATTGAAGCAGGTGAAAGTCGTCACGACCAACAATTAGAAGAACTAGCTTCCATGATTAATGATCGTGAAGATGTTCGCTTAATTGCCATTGCAGGACCTTCATCTTCAGGGAAAACAACCTTTTCCCTACGTTTAGAAGAGGCCCTTAAAAAACATGGCATCAAACCATTGATGATATCCATTGATAATTACTATTTACCCGCTGAACAAGCACCTATTGATGAACAGGGCAATCCTGATTTAGAACATATTGAATCTTTGGATATTAACTTATTTAACCAAAACATGTTGGACTTAATTGCTGGTAAGGATGTTTCACTTCCTTTATTTAACTTTATGTCTAAGGAACGTTCTTACCAAGACCCATTTAAAATTACTGAGAAAACACCTATCATTATCGAAGGTATTCACGCCTTAAATAACCAATTGTCTGAACATGTGCCAGCCAATCAAAAATTCAAAATATATATTTCACCCTTTACCCAAATCAATATTGATTATAATAATCCAATTAACTTAACTGACTTAAGACTCTTAAGACGTATTGTAAGAGACTTACAATTTAGGAATACATCTCCTGAAGAAACCTTGGCCATGTGGCCATCGGTTAGACGCGGTGAATATAAATGGATTTATCCACATATAGAAAATGCTGATTATATTTATAATTCACAACTTTCTTATGAGTTTGCCATCTTAAAACAGTATGCAGAAAATGCTTTGCATACCATTGATCGTCAATCATTCCACTTTATACAAGCCAATCGATTATTAAAGTTCCTTAAGTATTTTAAAACAATCGATAGCGCCTTAGTACCAGAGAATTCCTTACTTAGAGAGTTTATAGGTGGAAGTATTTATAAGCACTAGAAATAGTGCTTTTTTTCTAAATAAATCTATCAGTATTGTTTATCAATCTAGAGTTTGATATAATAGACTAGGTGAAATCTATGACAAAAGTAAAAAATATACCCTTCGGTTTATCTTTAGAAGATGTTCATCTGAGAAAAAGTGAAAACCGGGTCAATGTCTCATCTAAATCTAATCTAAAAACGCCGTGGAAAATCATTCGTACGAATGTTTTCACGTATTTTAATATGTTATTGGCCATCATCGCAGCTTTATTGATTTCAATTGGGTCTTATCGTAATTTATGGTTTATGGTCATTGCTCTGATTAATACGACCATAGGTATCATCCAAGAGTTTAAGGCCAGAAGAACGATCAAAAACTTATCATTAATTTCCGATGCAAAGGTTACCGTTGTTCGTCAAGGTATCCAACATGACATTGATGTAGAAGATGTGGTGATTGATGATGTTTACCATTTACAAGCTGGTAAACAAATCATCGCCGATGCCCTTGTGGTAGAAGGGTCTATTACGGTCAATGAAGCCAACCTGACCGGTGAATCCGACTCAATTGCAAAAAACCCTGGCGATCAATTGTTATCAGGGTCTTACGTGGTTTCTGGTGAAGCCTATTGTCAAACCACTGCCGTAGGTCCAGATAACTACATTGAAACCTTACAAACCAAAGTCAAAACCTTATCCAAACCTAAATCAGTCATTTTAAGTTCTTTAAGGGGTTTACTAAAAATTATTGGTATCATTATTTTACCTTTAGGATTGATGACTTTTTACAATGCATTTTTACGGTCAACTTATGATTATTTACCTGATTTTATTAGTAATTCAGCCCTTTATCAAGAAGCCTTAATCTCTATGGCTGGTTCCATGGTCGCCATGGTACCCTCTGGTTTATTCTTATTAACAACCATGACCTTCGCCACATCCGTCATAAAACTCGCCCGTCATAAAACCTTGGTTCAAGAGCTTTATTCGATTGAAACCTTGGCACGGGTTGATACCTTGTGTCTAGATAAAACCGGAACCATCACTGATGGGACCATGAATGTTGATTTTTTTGAAATGGTTGAAAATCCAATCTATGATATCAGCGATTATCAAGAATCAGATATACGCCATATTATTTCTTCAATGAATCATGTGCTAAACGATCAAAATCAAACCTCACAAGCCCTTAGAGAGTATTTTGGACAACGAAAAAGATATGAAGTCATTGAATCTATCGATTTTGATTCAGCCAACAAGTATTCAGTTGTCGCCTTTGATGGTGGTGTCTATGTTTTGGGTGCACCTGAAATGATCCTAACAAAACATTACTCTAAAATTAGAAAACAAGTTGAAAAACATGCCATAAAAGGTAAAAGAGTTTTGCTACTGGCACAAAGCGAAAAATTAAAAGATGAACGTATCCAAGGAAAAATCAAACCGATTGCATTGGTTGTTTTAAATGATAACATCAGACAATCTGCCATTAAAACCATTGCTGAGTTTAATGAAGCTGAAATCAATATTAAGGTCATTTCTGGTGATAATGCCATGACCGTCAGCGAAGTCGCAAGACGGGCAGGCATTTTAAATGCAGATCAGTTTATATCCTTAGAGAATATCCCTGATGAAAAACTTGAAGAGATTGCCAATGATTACCAAGTCTTTGGTCGGGTATCACCTCACCAAAAGAAACTTTTGGTAGAACACATGCAAGCAGCAAATAAAAAAGTTTGTATGGTAGGTGATGGTGTCAATGATATCTTGGCCATGAAACAAGCAGATACCTCAGTATCGCTTGCCTCTGGTACTGATGCATCAAGAAATATTTCTCACTTTGTTTTATTGGACAATAATTTTTCAACCATTCCTAAAGTTGTAGGAGAAGGCCGACAGATTGTTTCAAACATGGAAAAAGCATCTGTCCTTTACCTGGTTAAAACCCTATATACCATCATCTTAACCTTTATCTTATTAATGACGGATAATATTTATCCTTTCCAACCCATACAATTATTCGTGATTGAAACCTTTATTATTGGTATCCCATCATTCTTTATCGCTTTAGAACCTAATCACAAACAATTTAAAGGCCATTTCTTGGTTAATGTCTTTAAGAATGTCCTACCAGGTTCTTTAATCATTATTGGTAATTTATTGGGCGTTTATATCTTTGCGACAGCCTTTAAGTTTGTCAATGTTGAAAATACCAACCAAATGATATCAACCGTTGGTATTATCGCCGCAACCTTTGCTTATTGGCTTGTACTGGTCAATATCGCCACACCACTCAATAAGTTTAGAACCATGATTATCGCATTCTCTTTTATCACCAGTGCTTTAGCCTTTGGCTTATTTTCTGATCTCTTTGGCCTGTATCCATTGAATATGTCTAGTATATTATTGCTCCTATTATTGATGGAAACCACCTATATCGCATTTTCGATTTACAGGCGGTCATTAATTAAGTTTTGGCCGTGATGGTTTTTACAAAGATTATTTGATATAATAATATTTAAGGGAGGGAAAATATGTATAAAATCTTACATGTGAGTGCAGAGGTATCACCTTTTGTTAAAATCGGTGGCTTGGCTGATGTTGTTGGTGCATTACCTGGAGAAATCAAACGCTTAAGAGGCACAGACATTCGTGTCATCCTACCCTTATACAAGGTTATACCAGAAAAGTATCAGAAAAAAATGACCGACGTCTTGGATTTCAAGATGCAATTTGCTGGTGAAGATGATGTATATGTCGGTATTAAATCTTTAAAAAAAGGCAATATTCTTTACTATTTTGTAGACAATAAGTTTTACTTTGGTGATAGAGACCATGTGTATAATTACGGTGATGAATCGAAACGTTTTGCTTACTTTCAATTGGCTGTATTAGAAAGTTTAAAACATATAGATTTTATGGCAGATATCATTCATGTCCATGACTGGCATACCGCCATGATACCTTTATTATTGAAACGTCGCTATCCTGAATATCATGCCAAAACAGTCTTGAGTATTCATAACCTAGCTTACCAAGGCATTTTTCCTTTACAAGATCACCAATTATTTTCAATCAACTATACCTCAGAGTTTGAGTTTCAAGGTTATTTAAACTTCTTAAAAACAGGTATCGTGACAGCGGACTTAATCACAACTGTTTCTGAAACCTATGCTGATGAGATCATGACTGAATACTATGGGTATGGTATGCAAAACTTACTAAAAATGCGATCACATGACCTTTATGGAATCGTCAATGGTATTGATGATAAGGTCTACAATCCTTCTAAAGATAAACTCATTGATACAAAGTTTGGAGTAGAAGACCATCAAAAGGGGAAACTTAAGAACAAAGAAGCCCTTTATAAAAAACTCAAGGTTGACTTTGAACCGAAGAAACCTTTGGTGGCCATTGTATCAAGACTTGTGAGTCAAAAAGGGATTGATTTAATCCAGCGAGTATTTGCTGAAATGTTAGAGATTGATGATTTTAAATTTGTTGTTTTAGGTTCTGGAGATCGCTCTTACGAAGAATACTTCAAAGATTTAGAAAGCCAGTTTCCTCATAAAGTTAAGACCTATATTGGTTTTTCCAATCCACTTGCCCATCAAATTTATGCAGCATCTGATATCTTCCTCATGCCGTCTAAATATGAACCATGTGGCTTAGGACAAATCATTGCCCTAAAATATGGATCAATTCCATTGGTTAGAGAAACTGGTGGTTTGGTGGATACCATATCACCATACAATGAGTTTAACTCTACAGGCAATGGCTTTAGCTTTACCAACTTTAATGCCCATGATATGATGCATGTCTTACGCTATGCTTTACATATTTATCAACACAATAAAGATGCATGGAAGCAAATCGTTAAAGAAGCAATGACGACTGATTTTTCATGGAAAAACTCAGCCAAACAATATCGAAAATTATATAAGAAAATCTTATAAGGGAGGCTTCAATGAAAGTTTTAGCGATGATTTTAGCAGGGGGCAGGGGCTCTAGATTAGATATTCTTTCTGAAGAACGAGTGAAACCAAGTGTACCTTTTGCTGGTAAGTTTCGCATCATCGACTTTACACTCAGTAACTGTACCAACTCTGGTCTCTATGATATAGCCATTTTGACCCAATATATTCCTTTTTCATTGAACGATCATATTGGTTCAGGAAAACCTTGGGATTTGGATAGACGGGATACCAAAGTCACCCTCTTACAACCCCATGATGAATGGTACCAAGGAACAGCAGATTCTGTCAAAAAGAACATACATTATATCCAACAAGGGAATTATGATTATGTCTTAATCCTATCTGGTGATCATATTTACAAAATGAACTATATGAAAATGATACGAAAACATATAGAAACCAAGGCAAAACTCACCATAGGTTGTAATGTCATTGATCCTAAAGATGCCCATCATTTTGGTATGATGAAAACCACAGATGACCTAAAGATTACAGACTTTGTTGAAAAGCCAAAAGACTCAAATTTAACCCTAGCATCTATGGGTATCTATGTTTTTAATAAAGATGATTTATTAGATAATTTACAAAGCATGGATGTTGATAACTTAGATTTTGGTAAACATGTCATTCCTAAAATGGTTGAAGAAACAGATGTATATGCCTATAAATTCCAAGGTTATTGGAAAGATGTTGGAACATATGATGCCTATTTAAACACCAATTTAGGTTTAATTGAAACCGTCGATAAGATTCAACTTGATATGTATGATCCAACCTGGAAAATCTATACACGTTCTGAAGATATGCCAGCCGTTAAAATCGGTTCTAAAGCGGATATTAAACAAGCCTTAATTTCTAATGGAACCATTGTTGCTGGAGAAGTCCACCGGTCTGTTTTATCACCTGGTGTTGTTGTTCATCCATTGGCTAAAGTAAAAAACTCTGTGATTTTGAATGATGTTGAAATCAAGCCAGGCGCCATTGTTGAAAATTGTATCATTGACAAGCACACCATTATAGAAGAAGGAGCTATGGTTGGCTTTGGCGATGATATGACTGCCAATAAAGAACGGCCTGATTTATTATCCACAGGCATCACTGTGGTTGGTAAACATGTCCATGTGCCAAAAAATATGGTTATTGGCCGCAATGTTAGAATCTTTGGCGGCGTTGATTTAACCAAGGAACCAGAAAATATCGTTTACTCAGGCTCTACAATTAAATAAAAAAAAGCGTCCATAATTCAATGGACGCTTATATTTTTTATGATGGTGCTCCTACCTAGAATCGAACTAGAATTTCAGCATTACCATTGCTGCGTTCTACCATTAAACTATAGGAGCAATTTTTCTCACTACACATTATATATAAAAAGTTCTTTTTCTGCAAGTAAAATTGTTTGTTTTTTGATTTATTATTTACAAATACATGGCCCTCAATTATAATAAATCTACAAGGAGGCATAAAATGCTAAGAATTGAAAATGTTACAAAGTCATATGATGGTAAAAGAAAGGCCATTGATGCCATCAATCTCACCATTCAACCTGGTGAAATATATGGATTTATTGGCCATAATGGTGCAGGTAAGACAACGCTTTTAAAGTCTATAGCCGGCATCTTAAATTTTGATGAGGGTGAGATTTTTATACATGATTACTCAATTAAAAAGCAACCCCTACAAGCCAAGAAACTCATGGCTTATATACCAGATAACCCTGATATATATGAATCCTTAACAGCCAGACAATATTTAGACTTTATTGCTGATATTTTTAATATTGATTTAGATCAAAGAAATCGATTGATTGAAGAGTACGCAAGTATGTTTGAAATGACTGAGCGACTTAATGATCCGATTTCATCTTTTTCACATGGGATGAAACAAAAAACAGTCATTATGGGTGCCTTAATCCATCAACCTAAAGTACTTTTATTGGATGAGCCTTTTGTTGGCTTAGACCCTAAAGCAAGTTTCTTATTAAAAGAAGTTTTTCATAAGTTATGTGAAAAGGGATCCTTAATTTTCTTCTCTACTCATGTTTTAGAAGTTGCTGAAAAATTATGTGATAAGGTAGCCATTATTAAAAATGGTGAAATTGTTACCAATGGAGAGACCAAAACAATTATTGAAGATGAGTCTTTAGAAAACATCTTTATGGAGTTGTTAAAAGAATCATGATGTATATTAAATTATGTAAGGTTTTCTTTAAGGAAAATTTTTCTTTAAAAAGACTCTTAGGCTCATCAACAACCCAATCTAAAGGCAAAACCATATTGCTTGGTATTTTAATCTTATATGGTCTTGGAACCATACTCTTTTCTTTTGGTTATCTATTCCTAGAACTTGGCCGAGTCTTCAAAGGCATGGATTCATTGGATGCATTACTGACCTATATTTTTATGTATGCCACATTCTTATCAGCCTTTTTTATTATATTAAGGGCAGGCTCATATTTATTTAATTACAAAGATTATGATTTTCTGGCCTCATTACCACTTAAAAATGAAGTGGTTTTATCTGCCAAGATATCCGTGATGATGGTCATGGTTTACCTTTCTGTCTTTATTGTATCTGCCCCAATTGTATTTTCATACTTTTATCACAGTGGATTTCATTTTGGGCAGTTATTGGTCATCATTATATCCTTATTCTTTATTCCAATCTTACCACTGATCGTCTTTTCATTTTTCTCATTGGCCATCACCTATGTTTTAACCAAACTCGGCATCAATAAAATATTTTCTATTATCTTAACCTTTGGCTTATTGTTGGCATATATGTATTTTGCTTTTTCATTCAATGCCCAAGCAGAGAATCCATTCTTAAATCAAAGTGGTTTTCTTGATAGTGTCAGTCAATATATACCGACAGCCAGACTCTTCCAAAGCGCTGTGGCTGACTTAGATCTTCTGGCCTTATTGCTTTTTATGCTTGTAAATAGTGCGGCCTTGTTAATCTTCATTTATGCAGTCAAAGAACTGATTCATAAAACCAATCAAAATCAAACCAAATCCATTCGTAGAAGAAGACGTTTAACCAAGTTTAAACATCGTTCCTTGATGGAAACGCTCGTCATTAAAGAAATAAAGAAATTTTTCTCGGTTAATATTTACATTATGAATACAGGCTTTGGACCATTGTTGATGATTATCGGCGGAGTCTTATCCTTTGTCTATGCTTCACGACTAGAAAGCTTTGTCGGACAAATGATAGGTATGGACTTACAAATTGAATATGCCATTCTCTTATTAACAGGATTTTTCCTTTCTACTGTCTATACATCAGCCATTTCATTGTCTTTAGAAGGCAATAATTTTTGGTTGATACGGTCTTTACCAATAAAAGCCAATCAAATTATGATAGGCAAAATGCTATTTAATGTCCTTGTTGGTTTACCATTTGCCTTATTTTTTGTGGCCTCCATCGGTTTTTCTTTGTCACTCAATATTCTCAATATTTTGGTGATGTTGGTCCTTGTCGCTTCCTTCTCCTTTGCAAGCTCTATACTAGGATCCATCATTAATCTTTACTTTCCAAAGTTTGATTATAAAAATGAAACCGAAGTGGTCAAGCAAAGTGTAGGTGCATTCTTAGGCATGTTTTCTGGCTTTGGTATCTTATTAATCATGGGCTTATTAAGTCATTTTCTATTGGCTTCTTTAGACATAAAAGTGACCTTCTTAATATTGGCCTTCATCAATGTAATAATCTTCATTGGCGGCCTTCAATTTTTGAAACAAAAAGCTGAAAGCCTTTTCATGAAATTTTCCTAAAAATAAAGATGAATTAAGGCCTAAATTGTTTGATATTTAATCATTATTTTGGTATAATTTAACCGTTCGAAATGAATAAGAATTTAAATTAAGAAAGGAAGCAATTATGACTAAATTTGTTTATTTATTTAAAGAAGCAGATCAATCAATGCGTAACCTTTTAGGTGGTAAGGGTGCCAACCTTGGTGAAATGACCAGTCTTGGCTTACCAATCCCTCAAGGGTTCACTGTTTCAACTGAAGCTTGTACACAATATTATGAAGATGGACAAAAGATTAATGAAGACATTCAAAAACAAGTATTTGAAGCTTTAGAAAAAACGGAAAAAACTGTTGGCAAAACATTTGGCGATAACGAAAATCCGTTTTTAGTATCTGTACGTTCAGGTGCACGTAAATCTATGCCTGGTATGATGGATACAATTCTTAACCTCGGTTTAAATGATGAGGCTGTCGAAGGCCTAGCAAAACAAACCAACAACGAACGTTTTGCATTTGATTCATACCGTCGTTTTATCACCATGTTCTCAGACGTTGTGATGGGCATTTCAAAATCAAACTTTGACAAAATTTTTGATGCCAAAAAGAAAGACAAAGGTATTGAATTAGATACCGACTTAAATGCAGAAGACTTAAGAGACATTGTTGAAGCATTTAAAGCTGAATACAAAAAACACAAGGGACAACCATTCCCACAAGATCCAAGACAACAATTGATTACAGCCATTGAAGCTGTATTTAGATCATGGGACAACCCAAGAGCTCAATATTATCGCCGCATGAACAACATCCCTTATGAATGGGGAACAGCTGTCAATGTTCAAGCCATGGTATTTGGTAACATGGGCGAAACTTCAGGTACAGGTGTAGCCTTTACAAGAAACCCTGCAACTGGAGAAAACGAGTTCTACGGAGAATACCTATTCAATGCCCAAGGTGAAGACGTTGTGGCTGGTATTCGCACACCAAAACCAATTTCTGAATTAGAAAAAGACAATCCAGATGTCTTCAAACAATTCCAAGAAATTTCTCAAAAACTTGAAAAACACTATAAAGACATGCAAGATTTAGAGTTTACGATTGAAAAAGGTAAACTATACATTCTTCAAACAAGAAATGGTAAAAGAACAGCTCAAGCAGCTTTAAAAATTGCCATTGACATGGTTGATGAAGGATTAATTACTGAAAAAGAAGCTGTCTTAAAAGTAGAACCTCAACAATTAGACACATTGTTACACCCTCAGTTTGATCCAAAAGCAATCGAAGCAGCAACACCAATTACTGAAGGTTTAAATGCGTCACCTGGTGCTGCAACTGGTAAAATTGTTTTCACTGCTGAAAGAGCAACTGAAATGGCTGAAAACGGCGATGCTGTTATCTTAGTTAGAGAAGAAACATCTCCTGAAGATATCGAAGGTATGGCTGTGGCTCAAGGTGTATTAACAGCACGTGGTGGTATGACATCTCATGCAGCTGTTGTTGCAAGAGGTATGGGTACTTGCTGTGTTGTTGGAGCACATGCTGTCAAAGTTAATGAAGAAGAATTCTTCTTTACAGTGGATGGTAAAAAATATGTTGAAGGTGACTATATTTCATTAGATGGTTCAACAGGGAAAATCTATGGTGAAAAAATTAAAACCATTGAAGCAACTGTTTCAGGCGATTTTGCTAAATTAATGGCATGGGCAGATGAACACCGTGCATTAAAAGTAAGAACCAATGCCGACAACAAACGCGATGCATCTCAAGCTTATGACTTTGGTGCAGAAGGTATTGGTCTTTGCCGTACAGAGCATATGTTCTTTGAAGGCACAAGAATTAAAGCCGTTCGCGAAATGATTGTTGCTAAAACTGTTGAAGAAAGAGAAAAAGCATTAGAAAAATTATTACCAATGCAAAGACAAGACTTCATTGAACTCTATGAAGCCATGCAAGGTCATCCAGTAACCATCCGTTACTTAGACCCACCATTACATGAATTCTTACCAACAGAAAAAGACGATATTGAAGATCTTGCAAAAGATTTAGGCATTACTTTTGAAGAATTAAATGCAACCATCAATGATTTACATGAAACAAACCCTATGTTAGGACATCGTGGTGTTCGTTTATCAATCACTTATCCTGAAATTGCTGTCATGCAAACAAGAGCTGTCATTGAAGCAGCCATTGAAGTCAACAAAAAAGGATTAAATGTTAAACCTGAAATCATGATTCCACTTGTAGGCGAACTTAAAGAGTTAAAATACATTAAAAATGAAGTTGTGAAAACAGCGGACAATATCATCAAAGAAGCAGATGTTGACTTAGAATATTCAGTTGGTACTATGATTGAAATTCCACGTGCAGCTTTAACAGCTGATGACATTGCTCAAGAAGCTGAATTCTTTAGCTTTGGTACCAATGACCTGACACAAATGGGCTTTGGATTCTCAAGAGATGATGCTGGTAAATTCTTAGCAGAATATTACAAGAAAAACATCTTCAATGAAGATCCTTTCCAATCAGTTGACCAAAAAGGTATTGGACGTTTGATGAAAATTGCTGTAGAAGACGGCCGTAAAACAAGACCTGACATCAAATTAGGTATTTGTGGAGAACACGGTGGCGATCCTGCATCAGTTGAATTCTGCCATGATATTGGATTAACTTATGTGTCTTGTTCACCATTTAGAGTGCCAATTGCACGTCTAGCTGCTGCACAAGCAAATATTAAAAATCCTAGATAAATAAACAAAGGATAAGCGGACCATTGGTCCGCTTATTTTTTTTAGCCTTTTCGGCTCAGGATGTTGACATTAGTGCCAGGCTATTTTATAATAAAAATGTACTTAATTGGTTGGAAGTTACCCACCCGCGACGCACAGTTTTTTGAAGGGAGTCGAGCTTATACTGGTGTTGAAAGCCTATTAGATTAGGAATCCTAAAGGTATAAGAAGAGATGCCCACTTGGAGTAGATGTAGTCTGCTAGGGTAGCTTCCAACTGGTTAAGTACTTTTTTTATGGAGGAAGTCTATGTTAAGAGTCATTGCAGGAAAATATGGTTCTCGAAAAATAAAAGATGTGTCATCTAAACTGACCCGACCAACCACAGATAAGAATAAAGAGTCTATCTTTAATTCCATTGGTCAATTTTTTGATGGAGGTAGGTGCTTAGATTTATTTGCTGGTAGTGGTGCCCTAGGTATAGAGGCCATATCACGTGGGATGGATCATTGTGATTTTGTTGATAAACAATATCGTGCCATAAAAGTAATCCGAGACAATGTTTCTACTTTACAAATAGAAGACCTTACAAATATACATCAAGAAGATGCTTTTCACTTCTTAAAAACCATTGAATCCACCTACGATTTAATTCTCATAGACCCACCTTATAAGTTAAATCCATATCAAGACTGTCTGGCCTTGATTCATGGTAGACAGTTATTAAATAAACATGGTATAATTGTCATGGAATCAGATAAGGATATACAAATAGATAGTTTTGAAAATATCATTAAAGTTAAAGAAAAAGTATTAGGACGATCACAAATCAGTATTTTTCGAAAGGAGACATTATGAGAATCGGATTTTATCCAGGATCTTTTGACCCAATTACTTATGGACATTTAGATATTATTACAAGGGGTGCCAAACTTTTTGATAAGTTATACATCGCCGTATCATACAATCCAAATAAAAAAACAATCTTTACAACAGAGGAGCGCATAGCTCTTGTTAAAGAGTGTGTTTCAGATATTGACAATATTGAAGTCATTGAATCTAATCAATTAACGGTTAAACACTGTATAGACCTTGGCGCAACCCATATATTAAGAGGTTTAAGAGCTGTTACCGATTATGATTATGAGTTTCAAATGACCAACTTCAATCATCAAATCAATGATCAAGTTGACACTGTCTTTTTAATGACCCAAGGTAAATATTCATTCCTTTCTTCATCATCTGTGAGAGAACTTGCTGGCTTCAAAGGAGACGTTAGTCCATTTGTTCCAGAAAATGTTAAAGAAGCCATCGATCGCAAGTATCATATTACCTAAAAAAAATGATTATTTTTCTTTACAAACTGACCGCTTTCTATTATAATATTTATTGCGTGTGACTCGGTAGCTCAGCTGGATAGAGCAACGGCCTTCTAAGCCGTCGGTCGGGGGTTCGAATCCCTTCCGAGTCGCCATATAGATATTTGAGTCAGTTCGCTGACTTTTTTTATTAGGCCTGGTAGCTCAGCTGGATAGAGCAGTGGCTTCCTAAGCCATTGGTCGGGGGTTCGAATCCCTTCCAGGTCGCCACAATGATGGCCCGGTAGCTCAGTTGGATAGAGCAATAGCTTCCGGAGCTAAAGGTCGGGGGTTCAAATCCTCTCCGGGTCGCCATATAAGATTAAAGTTTATTTCATGAGAGATAAACTTTTTTTTATTGTAAAAAATTGATTATTTTTACCAAAAAGTAAGACAGATAATATAGGCAATATTTCAGTCAATAATCAATGATTATATGTTATAATAAGACTAAGATAAACACAACAACAAGGAGGCTTTCATGAAGACAAAATGGTGGCAACATACCATCATATATCAAATCTATTTAAGGAGTTTTCAAGACTCCAATGGTGATGGTATTGGTGATGTACAAGGTGTAATCCAAAGATTAGACTATCTCAAAGACTTAGGTGTTGAAACCCTATGGATTTCACCACACTATGATTCACCTATGGATGATAATGGTTACGATGTACGTAGTTTTTATCAGGTCAGTAAAGATTATGGGACCATTGAAGATTTTAAATCTTTGATTGCAACTGCCCATGATAAGGGCATGAAAATCATCACAGATTTGGTCTTAAATCATACATCTGATGAACATGCATGGTTTGAAGCCGCAAGAGATCCAAACCACCCTGAACATGATAAGTATCATGATTATTATATTTGGCAAAAACCAAAAATCACTGATGATGGAAAAAAAACATATCCTACAAGGTGGATTTCTTGGTTTGGTGGACCGGCATGGTCTTACAATCAAGCAACCGATGAATATTATCTTCATATATTCAGTAAGAAGATGCCCGATTTAAATTGGCGGAATGCATCAATGCGTCAAGATATGAAAACCATGATTAAATGGTGGATTGATTTAGGGGTCGATGGCTTTAGGGTAGATGCATCCAATCATTTAGAAAAAAACTGGGATTTTCCTGATGCATATCCTGGATATGAACATTTTTCATCACTACCAAAACACCATGAGTATCTCACAGAGTTGGGAGAAGAATTATTTATACCCCATAATTTACTCACCATTGGTGAGTCTGGTGGTGCACAAAAAAAAGACGCCCTTCAATATGCCGGGTTCGATAGTAAAGAGTTTAATATGTTGATACAATTTGGTCATTGTTGGGCCGATACTGATCCAAACAATAAAGTAATCACTGGTAAATGGGCCAAGGGACAATTAGATTTGGTTCAAGTCAAGGAAAGTTTTTCCCATTGGATCGATATCTTTAAAGGCAAGGGTTGGAACACCATTTATTGGCATAACCATGATCAACCAAGGATTGTGTCTCATTATGGACATGATGGAAAATATCATGAACGCTCAGCTAAAATGTTGGCTTATGCCTTATACCTATTACCAGGAACACCCATTGTTTATTACGGCGAAGAAATCGGTATGACCAACGTTGATTATCAGAAATTAAGTGATTTTAGGGATGTCGAAGTCTTTACAGAATACGATAATTTTATCAGCCGAGGGGCATCACATGAAGATGCCATGCAGGCTTTAAGAGATCGATCACGTGACAATGCCCGTACGCCAATGCAATGGAGTGATGATACCTTCGCTGGATTTAGTGAAGTGACACCTTGGATGAAAATCAATGGCAATTATAAAACCATTAATGTCAAAAAGCAAAAGCATCAGCCTAAGTCAATTTTTAAGACTTATCAGTCTTTATTGCAATTGAGAAAAGATGAAAATCTCGCCTTTGGTGATTGTGATTTCATACAATTGAAAGATCAAGATTTATTTGCCTATCGAACAAAAGGGAAACATCATCATTTTCTTGTCCTGGCTAATTTTAGGAACAAGACCATCAAACATGGTGTTCATATACCGAAAACTGCGAAAATCATTCACTCAAATATCAATCATCAATCCAACAAAGAAGATGAACTTGAAGCATTTGAAGCAAGGATTTACCAAATGAACCTAAAAAATACTTCTGAAAAATAAATGTCGAAAATACAACGAATCATTATTTATTGTTTTTAGACATTATCATGATATTTTATTGTATTTCCTTGTATATAAGGTCATAAATATGATAAAATTAAATTGTTAAATTAAATATAAATATAGAAAAAAGAGGAGAGAATAATGAAAAAATTATTAGCACTAACATTTATGATTTTGTTAGCTTTTGTTTTTGTCGGATGTAGCGATGCACCTGCAACAACAACTGAAGGCGTATTTACAGGTGAAAAAACATTACCACCTGATGTAGAACAAGATACCATTGTGATTTGGGTTGGAGAAGAAGTTCAAGAATTTTATCAAGGTAAAGCCAATGAATATATTGAACAATATGATGCAGATCCAACAAATCAATACTTATTCCCACATGAAATTGAGATTAGAGCTGCCGATACTGGTACAGCCGCTGGCGTATTCTTAGATGATCCAAGTGCTGGCCCAGATGTATTAACTGTTGCTCATGATAATTTAGGTCGTTTAACTGGCGGAACATCTCCAGCCATTTATCCAATCATTTCACCAGATTTGATTGCACAAATTGAAGAACAAAATCCTGAAAGTTTCTTAGATGTGATTAAAGCTGATTTTGAAGGTGACACATACACATTTGGTGTCCCTTATGAAGCTCAAGCATTGATTCTTTATTACAATAAAGCTTACTTAACTGAAGAAGATGTCCAAACATGGGAAGGTATTTGGTCTGTTGCTAGTGAAAATGAAGTTCGCGCAACAACAGTGACAGGTACTGATGGCTTCAATAACTCATTCTTAGTTCTTGCTTCATATGCTGATACAGGTGAAATGCCTGTTGAGATTTACCGTGGCGGTGAATTATCAAATACTGAATTTGTTAATGATGGCGCTATTTCAGTCATGAAATGGGGACAACGTTTCTTTTCTGATCCTTATGGTGTTGACCAAGGCTCTGACTCAGGTTGGGAAGTTGACTTAGACAATGAACAAACCTTATCTGTGATTGGTGGGGCTTGGCACTTTAATGCAGCTCAAGCTGCTTTAGGTGATGACTTAGGTGTTGCTGTATTGCCAACATTTACCATTACTGAAGATGATGCATATGGTTCAGTAGACGCTGGAACAGTCATGCAATCTGGTACATTTGCTGATACGAAGATGTTTGTCATCAACAAACGTAGTGAACACTTGATTTATTTAGAAGACATTCTTTTATTCTTAACACATAAGGATGTACAAGAAGAATCATTCTTAGAAAATGGTACGCTTCCTGCTTATAAAAATGCTTTAAGTGAATTTGATGGCATGGATGGCGATGACATTAAAACACAACTTGCCATTGCTCAAATTGCTATGTTCGAACATGGTATACCACAACCATTTGGTATTGATGCTCGTTTCAACTTCTATTATTATCAAAAACAAGGTCCTGAACTACTTTATGAAATGCTTACAGAAGCCGAAGAGTTTAATACAGACGCATTGATTATTGAAAGAATGCAACGTATCGAAAACATTTGGACCAATACAACAACTGAATAATTATATTCAGTAACTATTCAAATATATGAGTATTGAACTGCCGATAAAACGGTAGTTCAATGCATATAGTAGGGAGAGACTATGCAAGAAAATAATCAAGATATGAATCAAAGTTTTTTATCAAAACTTATAGAAGGTTTTCTTTCATTTTTTAAGGGTATCTACCTATTCTTTCGATCAGTTCCAAAGAAACTCGTACGCTTTGGACATTTTTTGAAAGACAAATGTAAAGGCTTTCTTGAACGTTGGAAAGACAGTAACTTAGGAACAAAACTTTCCCATTTTATCATGGGATCAGGAAACATATATCATAAACAATACATCAAAGGACTTCTCTTTTTAGCCATTCAAGTTGGCTTTTTAGTGGTCTTTTTTACAAATCCTGTTGTTGGAAGAAGTGTCACCAACCATCCTGTTTTGGGACCAATTGTGGTGGACCCAGGTACACCTATTGGTTATAAATCATTGGGCAACTTAATTACTTTAGGTACCAATGAAGGGTCATTGTTTACTTCAGCAGATAACTCAATGTTGATGTTGCTCTTTGGTGTTTTAATGGTTGTGATGATTATTTTGTTTATTGCCACATGGCTTGCCAATATCAAATCATCTTATAAAGCACAAGTTGATATGGCCAAAGGCAAAAAACCGACAACCATCAAAGAAGACATCAAGGCCTTATTTGATTCTAAGTTCCATGTTTTATTATTAACACCAACCATCATTGGTGTCAGTCTATTTACCATTATCCCAACCATCTTTATGATTCTCATTGCTTTTACCGATTATGGTAAAGGTGTTGTTGCAGGATCAGATTTATTTAATTGGGTTGGTTTTGATAACTTTGCGGCAGTCTTTGAAAGTGATAGTGAAATTGGCCAACGGTTCTTACCTGTATTAGGATGGACTTTAACTTGGGCATTTTTCGCAACTTTTTCAAACTATATCGCAGGTATATTGCTGGCATTGTTGATTAATAAATATGAAATTAGATTAAAGAAGATGTGGAGAACCATCTTTGTTTTAACCATTGCTTTACCACAGTTTATTACCTTACTGGCCGTGCGTTCATTGATATCAGAGTTAGGACCATTCAATCAGATGTTATTGAATCTTGGTATTCTAGAACAACCGATGGCTTTCTTAGGCCAAGCTGATTCAGCAACAACGGCACGAATATCCGTTTTGGTGATTAATCTTTGGATTGGTATACCTTATACCATGTTGATGACATCTGGTATTTTAATGAATGTACCTAAGGATACTTATGAAGCTGCACAAATTGATGGTGCAACCAAGTTTCAAGCATTCAGACATATTACTGTACCATATATTGTTTTTGTAACAACACCGTATTTAATTACCTCTTTTATTGGTAATATTACCAGTTTCAATATCATTTATCTATTGACTGCAGGGGATCCTGGTGTTCCAGGAAACTATGCTGGTAAAACCGACCTCTTGGTCACATGGTTATTTGAACTAACCATTGAACAAGGTGATTATAATGTTGGTTCTGTGATTGCTATATTTACCTTTATCATTACAGCGACTGCAACCTTGTTAACTTATAGACACTCTAAAGCCTATAAAGAGGAGGATACCTTCCAATGATAGAAAAAGATATGAATCAAGTAAAAGCAGATCCAAAAGCACATAAAGGTATGGAAAACAAAAAACCACTCATGCGACCTAATGCAGCAAAGAAAAAAGCTAAAAAAACAGCTGGAACCATCATTGCTTATTTGGCTTTAATCATATTGGCTGTGATTTGGTTATATCCAATTGTTTGGATTATCCTTCATTCTTTTAGAGAAGAATATATTGATGGCTTTTATCGTGGTATTATTGTTTCAAACTATTTCCCAAATCATTATGGTTTGGAAACATATAGGCGCTTATTTACAGAATATCAAGCTGGTACCTATACATTTTTATTCTTTGATGTTCAAGTTGGTATCTTTGTAAAATGGTTTTATAACACATTGATTGTTGCCATAGCTTCATTCTTTATTTCCACTGTTTTACAATTATCTGTCGCTTATGTGATGAGTAAGATTAAATTTGAAAAACGTAAACTATTCTTAAATCTTGCCATTATATTAGGGTTGTTCCCTGGTTTCATGAGCATGATTGCTGTTTATTTCGTCCTAAAAGCACTGGGATTAACCCAAACCTTATTTGCCCTCGTGCTGGTTTATTCTGCAGGTGCAGGTTTAGGTTTCTATATTGCCAAAGGATTCTTTGACATTATTCCTAACTCATTGGTTGAAGCTGCCAAGATTGACGGCGCAACCAATGCACAAATATTTGGAAAGATTATTTTACCAATATCTAAACCAATTATTATTTATACGGCCTTAATGACCTTTATTGGTCCTTGGATGGACTTCATATTTGCTAGGGTTATCCTGGGGGCTGATAAGCGAGAGATCCATACGGTCGCCATCGGTTTGTTTGATATGATCTATGGTGAACATGCAGACATCAATAATTTTACCATCTTTGCGGCTGGTTCAGTGATGGTTGCAATTCCAATTGTTGCACTTTTCTTATCGCTTCAAAAATACTATGTTGAAGGTGTAACATCTGGTTCTGTGAAAGGATAATGTACATGCGTTTCAAACCCTTATTAATTTTAATATTTATAAGTATGATTATGATGATAATGATTGGTTGTGGAGAATCTTCTTCACAACCAACATTTTTGACAAGTGAAGAAACAACTTTGCCATTTGGGGTAGAGTTTCAAATCACAGATGAAGACTTAGAGGCACATATGATTGACGATAATTATAAAGTATATTACGAAATATTTGTTGGTGCATTTTCCGATAGTAACCAAGATGGTATGGGAGACATCAATGGTATCATTGACCGCCTGGATTACTTGAATGACGGCAATCCTAATTCAGGAAAAAGTCTAGGAATTAATGGCATATGGCTCATGCCAATCATGCCATCACCAACCTACCATAAGTACGATACCATCAACTATAAGGCCGTTGATCCTGCCTATGGAAGCATGGAAGATTTTGAACGTTTGATTGCTGAAGCCAATCAGCGAGGGATAGATATCATTATTGACTTGGTTTTAAACCACACATCGTCTCAACACCCTTGGTTTCAAACAGCTTTAGAAGCTGCTGAAAATGGTCAGATGGATCATCCTTATTTGGATTATTATACATTGGTATCTGAAGAAAAAATGGTTGAAGGTAGACAATACTATCACTTCCATGGTGACTTATATTATGAAGGCAATTTTTGGTCACAAATGCCTGAACTAAATCTCGATAGTCAAGCCCTAAGAGAAGAGATTGTTGATATAATCTCATTTTGGATAAATAAAGGTGTTCATGGTTTCAGGTTAGATGCTGTTAAGTATCCTTACTTTAATGAACACGAACGTAATATTGACTTTTGGCAATGGTTTATGAATCAAGTAAAAAGCATTCATCCAGATGCCTATGTTGTCGGAGAAATGTGGGATGCCAACCGTGAGATTTATCCATATTATGAAGCCATTAATAATTTTGATTTTGGTATGTCACAACTTGATGGATATGTTTCTTTGACAGTAAGAGGCATTGAATCTGTCAATAACTATATCAATTATATCGATGATTATAAAGATACTGTAAAATCAATTAATCCTGATGCTATCCTACAACCTTTCATTTCCAATCATGATATGAATCGTGCTGCTGGATATTTGATGGTTGATGACTATATCATGCATATGGCTGCCAATCTATATATCTTAACATATGGGACACCATTCATTTATTATGGAGAAGAGATCGGTATGCTTGGGTCTAGAAGTTTTGAAAATACCGATGCCAATAGACGTTTGGCTATGTATTGGGGTGATGGAGATACTGTAGAAAATCCAGTTGGCTCAACTTGGGAGATTGACCGTCAAATCAATGGATCAGTGATGGAACAAATTGGTGATCCTGATTCCTTATACAATCATTATAAGAAACTGATTATGATCAGACATGCCAACCCTGAAATTGCTCGAGGTCATTACACGCCACTTGTTTTTGAAAATCATTTTTATTTTGGCGGTTTTTTATCAACTTATGACCAATCGACAGTGGGTGTTTTCCATAACACCTCCAACCAGGCCATCACCATTGATTTAAGGAACTATACATCTTATGAGTTTTCTTTAATCAGCGCTTATGTTGGTAAGTCTGATGCATCATTAGATGGGCAAGTACTAACCCTTGGACCTCTAACGTCCGTGGTCTTAAAATAGTCACTGATTCGCACATCCTTATTGGATGTGTTTTTTTTTATAAAAAAAGACCTTAACACTTGAATGTTAAGGTCTCATCTATTGGTTTATTCTATGGTTTCTGTACTATAGAAAATGAAAGTTTCATTGGCAGCCATGGTCAGTGTTTGACCACCATTGTATGTTTGCATCGTCAATAATAAATCTCCATCCCAATCGCCTGGTTCATCGGTTGTTAAGACCAAATTCCAAGTCGTATCAGATACGAGTGTATAATCTTTAACGCTTGAACCGTTGTTGTGGATAACATAAATGGTCTTCCAAGCATCATTTGGATCTTCTAGTAAGTAAGCAACCAAACCACTTTGTCCATCTTCAAGGATGGTGACTTGAGCAGTGACTTCTTGAATGGTAGGTAATCTAAAGACATCTTTTAATTGTCTTAAGCGAATCAATGTTTGATAGTATTGGAATGTTTCATAATGGTCAACCTTCCATTGCCAATCTATTTGATTGGTTTCATCAGGTGACCGATATGAGTTATGGTCATAAAGACCATCAACATCACATGTTGTACCACCTGGTGCACAAGGTTTGGTACGCATGATTTCTACACCACCATGTAAGAATGGAATACCTTCAGACAATAAGATGATGGCATAAGCTTGTCGTTGCATTCTAATATACTCTTCCATTGTGGCATCAGGTGCAGACAATCTTAATTTATCATAAAGGGTATTGTTATCATGAGCAGTGACATAATTGATGGTTTGTGATGGTGTATTTCCACCTAAAACCCCATATAATATTCTTGAATCCATGCCGTTATGTCCTTGAACAAATCCTGTTTCAGATGCATTAAATACACTACCTTTGATGGCATCTCTTGTTGAGTCATTAAAGATTCCAACGCCTGGCATTTGATCTAATGTACCCTTATAGGCTGACTTATATTCAGGCAATAATGATGTTCCGCCCGTCCAAGGTTCACCGAAAATCATAATGGTTGGATCAATGGCATGTAAGGCTTCTTTAACAGCGTTCATGGTTTCAACATCATGAAGTTTCATTAAGTCAAATCTAAAGCCATCCATATTATATTCTTCAGCCCAGAATAAGACTGAATCAACAATATATTTACGGACCATGGCACGTTCAGACGCTGTTTCATTACCGGTACCACTACCATTAGAGAAAGAACCATCTGAATTCATTCTAAAATAATAACCTGGTAAAATTAAATCAAAATTAGAATCAGCAGATTTACCTGTATGGTTGTAAACAACATCCATGATGACTCTTAAGTCGTTGTCATGGAATGTTTGTATCATTGTTTTTAGTTCATTGACTCTGACTTCGCCATGGTATGGGTCTGTTGAGTATGATCCTTCAACAACATTAAAGTTTTCAGGCATATAACCCCAATTGAAAATACCATCATGAATGCCATAGTATGATTCATCATTTAATCTTGTTTCATCGATGATACCATGATCGAAGATTGGAATGAACTGTACATGGGTTACACCCAGTTCTAAAATATGGTCTAAACCAGTTTTAAATCCTTGGTAAGTGGTGCCACGTTCAGTTAAACCTAAGAACTTGCCTCGATATTCATCAGTACCATTCCATGATTCATGAGAGGTATAATCTCTAACATGGATTTCATAAATGACTGCATCTGTATAATTGGTCATGGTATCAGGTCTTTGTCCGTATACCCATCCTTCAGGGTTAGCAGAAGAAAAGTCTAAGACCATACCACGTTCTCCATTGACACCAGCTGAATGAGCATATGGATCGACAACTTCATAAGCAATGCCGTCATTAACGACTGTATAGGTATAGTAAACTCCATTTAAATCACCAGCAACAACAATTTCAAAAACACCTTTTTCAATACGTGTCATCTCAATTGAATCATAAGGGTTATCGACACCCACTTGTCCGTCATAGTCTACTTCATCAGCAGTGTGGCCATAGGTATAAAGATTTAAAGTCACTGATTCAGAAATCGGTGCCCATAACCTAAAGGTTGTTTGTGTCTCTTCATAAATCGCACCCAAGTCTCCTTCATAATAAAAGGCATCGTTAAAGGCTTGACTGTTATAAAAACCATCAAATCTAACCAAAGACCTATCGGTGTTATCACCAAAATTTATCTCAAGATGATAAGCGTTGGTTAAATCAACCGCTTCATCAATAACAATGATACCTGTTTGATCAACCATGGTAAAATCAGTGATGGTGACAGGCACATCATTTTTCAAGATTTGAACATCAGCTTCAGTGACAGTGGTCGTCGCTGTAAACTCAATAACCGTTTCATCAGTGAATTGAACAAAATTAATCCGATCACCTAAATCTACTTGATCACGTTCATAGTAAATCTCAACAGTATTTTGAACCAAATAAACATGTATATTACCATCTTCATCGGTTTGTGTCATATCGATATAACGGTCAACATCGATGTCTTTGGCATCCCAGCCTGGCAACATAGCGACAATCACACCAATTTCAGTTGAATCTGCAAAATCACTAGAACCAATCGGTATTTCAGCATAAACACCGTATTCATCAGTGTTATCAAACTCATATTGAGCACCCGCTAAACTATCTGGTTCATGAGGCCATAACCATAATGACCAATCCTCATATTCACCATCAAAACGATAGTAATGAATATAAAGTGTACCTGATTCTCCTTCAGTTGTTGTCTCTGTTTCAGTGGTTGTTTCTTGTGTCGTTGTTTCATCTTCTGTGCTTATCTCACCTGTGGTCGTTGTAGTGGTTACACCAGCACAAGATAAGACAACGAAACTTAATAGAAATAAAAAACTTCCTAATAATAATTTCTTCACGAATGATTCCTCCTATATATTTATTCACACTCATATTATATCAAAAAATCATGAAATTACAGCATGTTTTGGCTATTAATTTTTTTAAACTTTTAACATAAAAATAACCACAGAAACTGTGGCTATTGGAAAAACTTAATATCAGCTTTTTTTATTTTAAAAATATCTGAAGCCATATCTAAAACATGTTGTATATACCTATCTTTGTCAAGTTCAAAGCCCTTGGCATGTCTGGCACCTTCAATGATTAAGATTTCTTTTTGTTGGGACTTTAAATGATGATGTAATGATTCTGTCATTTTCTTTGTAATGACTTTATCATCACTGCCATAAATAAAAATTGATGGAATATTAGATCGTCTGATATGTTTTAAAGGATTCACAGTTTTTAAACCAAACTTTAAAATGAAACGAGACATGAGATTAACGCCAGGAATGAATAGTTTTTGATACCCATGATCAGTGGATAACTTTAAAGTATCTTTAAAATTGGTGAAACAAGAATCCAAAACCATCATTTTAACATTGTTTGATTCTCTAAATCTCGTAGCCAAAACTGCAGTCGCTGCACCCATTGATACCCCATGTAATAATATATTGATATTTGCTCCATAGTTCCTAGTAACAAAATGCAACCATTTTTTTAAATCATAAGATTCATAATAACCAACAGAGGTAAACTTACCTTGTGATTGACCATGGGCCCGCTGATCAATGACCAAGACTTGAAAGCCCATATCAGAATACATTTTCGCAATGATCATCATATCTCTTGCCTTGGATTGGTAACCATGCATAACAATGGCAAGTTTATTTGAATGTTTGTCTCTGGCAGGAATATATATGCCATGAAGTTTTAAGCCATCATATGAAGAGATGGTTTCACTTTCTTTAGGTATGTCTTCATACCATTCATAAGCTCTCTTGTAAAATTCATCATTTTCATCAACAAGCACCAAGCCTTTTTGATTAAAATGATAGAACAATTGTTTAAAAAAGTAATATGAAATTCCAAGGTAAATCACAAGCAATAATACAAGACCTAAAATAATATAAAATAATTCTGGCATTGACAAACCTCCATGGATATTTTATCATAGATAGGGGAAAAAATACATGGATTTTGGCCGATAGTTTTTTGTTGACAATTGGGGCTAAATTGTGTATAATACCTTCGTATGCATACCGCACAGAATTGGTTTAGAAAATGTTCTGTTGAACTACCAACGATGGCGAGTCTTAAAAATTGAGGGGGTGCAGAACATGTATGCGATTATCGAAACAGGCGGAAAACAAGTTAGAGTTGAAGAAGGACAAGAGATTTTTGTTGAAAAACTGAATGTAGAAGCTGATCAAGATTATACTTTTGATAAAGTATTGATGATTGGTGGCGATTCAACAAAAGTTGGAACACCTTATGTTGAAGGTGCAAGTGTCACAGCTAAAGTTGTTAAAAATGGTAAAGCGAAAAAAATTATTGTTTATAAATACAAGCCTAAAAAAGATTATCATAGAAAACAAGGTCATCGACAACCTTATACAAAGCTTACCATTGAAAAAATCAATGTCGAATAATTCAATTAAATTAAACAATTTGGAGGTGTTTTAAGTGGTACTTAATCTACATATACTTGAAATGATGGCTTCTAAAAAAGGTGTTGGTTCAACAAAAAATGGTCGTGACTCAATCGGTCGTCGTCTTGGAGCCAAACTAGCAGATGGTCAAAGCTGTAAAGCTGGTGCTATCATCTTCCGTCAAAGAGGAACCAAAATTCATCCTGGTGAAAACGTAGGAATTGGAAAAGATGATACATTATTTGCAAAAATTAGTGGCGTCGTTAAATACGAGCAAATAGGTAGAAATAAAAAACAAGCAAGTGTTTATCCACAAGCTTAAATCTAAAACAGGAAAAATTTCCTGTTTTTTTTTAGAAAAATGACCAATCTATTATATAATAGAGTTGGTGGTGATTTAATGCATGCATCCATATGTCTCTTGGGACAAGATTTAGACAAAAAAATTATTTTTGAAAACGAACATACCGTGATATATCATCACAAGATGAAGGAAAAAATAATCTTAAGTGATGATATATCATTGGTTCTTTTTGCATTTGAAGGCAAAGAAAAACAAGCATTTGATATTCAAAGTTTCTATCAAAAAACAAATTTTAATCAAGAAACTGATTTTCAAACCGATTTAATCCAAACTTTTGACCAAGATGACTTGAAAAATCAATTGTATCATATCGTCTTTGAATACAAGCGTATACAAAGTTGGATTGAATCCATGACTTTTAAAGACTACCACCAAGCAGGACAATTGATCTACCATTCATTTTATTCATTCAAAGACTTATTAAATCATACAAGTCAAAAAGAAGACCGATTGATTATGTGGTCGCAAATGTATGGGGCATTGGGGGCCAACATATCCAATCAAAACTTGGTGTGTATGGTTGAAAAGAACAATAAACAAAGGTTTATTGAAAAAATTCAAAAACAATACAAAAGAATTTATAAAGAAGACTTGAGGGTATTATGATTAGAAAAGCAAAAGACAAAGACTTAAGAGCCATCAGTGACTTGGCAAAGAAAACACGTCAACATATGTTAAGTATTGGCCTTCATCAATGGCTTGGAGATTATCCCAATATCCTCCATTTTAAAGATGACTTAAAAAATGATGGACTTTATGTCTATGAGACCAATCATAAGATCATCGCATCTATTACCATTCTTCCTGAAAATGATCCACCTTACAAGGTGATTGATTGGGAAAAGGATGATTCTTTGGTGATACACCGTTTATTTGTTGATCCAGACAATCAAAAACAAGGTATTGGTCAAGCGCTTTTTGAACAAGCAAAAACATTAACCAAACAAGGATATCAAAGTCTTAAAGTAGACACACACCCTGACAATCATCGCATGCAAGCTTTGATTCAGAAAATGAACTTTAAGTACAAAGGCTACATAGAATCAATCAATCGATTGGCCTATGAATGGGTGTGTCATGACAAAGAAGAGGTGTAAACATGTTTATAGATGAAGTAAATATTATTGTAAGAAGTGGAAAAGGTGGCGATGGGATGGTTGCCTTCAGACGAGAAAAATATGTACCCAAAGGTGGTCCATCAGGTGGAAACGGTGGCCAAGGCGGATCCGTATATTTTGAAGCAGATGAAGGAAAATCAACCTTAACAGACCTTAAGTATAACAAACACGTCTTTGCGGACGATGGAGAAGGCGGTAAAACAAAAAATATGGCAGGGAAAGACGCTGAAGATGTCATCGTCAAAGTCCCTATCGGAACCATCATCTATGACCAAGATACCAATCAAGTTCTGGCTGATTTAACCAAACACAAAGAACGCAAACTGATTGCTAAAGGTGGTCGTGGAGGTCGAGGTAATACTGCATTTGCCAATGCCAAAAATAAAGCACCTAAATTTCAAGAAAATGGTGAGTTGGGTCAAGAATTAAACTTGCGTATTGAACTGAAGTTACTTGCAGATGTGGGATTAATTGGTTTTCCATCTGTTGGTAAATCCACATTAATTACGATTTTATCTAAAGCAAGACCTAAAATTGCCGATTATCCATTCACAACCATTACACCTAATTTAGGCGTGGTTGAATATGCCGGTGTTGAACCTTTTGTTCTAGCAGATATGCCAGGCATTATCGAGGGCGCATCTCAAGGTGCAGGATTAGGTATACAGTTTTTAAAACATATTGAACGCACACGGGTCTTAATCCATATGATTGATATGTCTCCAGGTTCATTAAGAGATCCTTACCAAGATTATCTGACCATCAATCAAGAGTTGGAATCTTATGAATATGACTTATTAGAGAGACCACAAATCATTGTGGCTAGTAAAATGGATGAAGATGGCGCACAAGAACGATATGAAGACTTTATTGAACAAATCTCTGATGATATAAAAGTATTCCCAATTTCAGCCATGACCAATCAAAACTTAAAAGAGCTTGTCTTTTATACAAAGAAACTATTAGATCAAACACCATTCTTTTATGACCAAGAAGAGATGATTGATGACCATGTTGAATATCGCTTTGAAGAAGAAAAAGAGATAGAAATCAGACGAACCAAGAAAGACACTTTCAATGTGACCGGAAGGATGATTGAAAACGCATATCGTAAACGTGCTTTAAATACTGATGAAAACATCCAAGCATTCTTATCAAAATTAAGAAAAGCTGGTTTAGATGATTTATTACGCCAAGCTGGCGCGAAAAATGGAGACACCATTATCATCTACGACTTAGAATTTGAATTTGTTGAGTAATACAAGGGAAATGCAAAGGAGTTTATATGTATAGTTATATCAAGGGAACGATTAAAGAGATCACACCAAAGTACATCACCTTAGAAAACAATGGTGTTGGTTATTTAATCATTACACCCAATCCTTTTAACTTTAAAAAAGAAAAAGAAACAATAGTTCATTTATACCAAAAAGTATCTGATGACAGCATCAGTCTTTATGGTTTTGAAACCATTGAAGCCAGAGAATTATTTATGAAGCTGATTTCTGTTTCAGGCATAGGACCAAAAAGCGCCGTGGCAATCCTAGCCAGTGGACCAGTACATTCCATTGCAAGCGCCATTGAATCTGGTGATGCAAAATACTTACAAAAATTTCCTGGTATTGGACCTAAATCTTCAAAGCAAATCGTTTTAGACTTACAAGGAAAAATCGATTTAGAACCACAAGTATCCTCACAAACCTTCAATGAAGTTGAAGAAGCTTTGAAAGCCCTAGGCTATAGTCCAAGAGAAATTCATAAAGTCATTCCTAAATTAGATGAATCAAAGGACATCAATCAATTAATCAAAGATGCATTAGCCTTAATGCTTAAATAAGCATCTTACCCATAACAATATGTCACTTACTGGTAATTTCCTTGAATGATAAATTTCCTTTGATACAATGAAGACATCAAAGGAGGTAACTTATGAAAACACTAAAAGCATTGGCACTTATTGTTTTAAGTATTGGTATGATTGGATTGCTTATTGGCTGTTTAGGTCAAGACAATGAATCATCCTTTCCAGGCGAGCTTGAACCATTAAGTTTTTCTGAACCATCATTAGACTTAGGAAGGCTTGATGAAGAAAACACACACGATGGAAAACTAAGGCTATACATTCAAGCCTTAAGACACATACATGAAGCCTTGGTTGAAGAACGCACAATCATTCAATCACAAGTGGAAGACCTTAAAGCTACCAGACAAAGATTGAATCATGAAGACATCATTTTATTGGATCATGATCGAGACATGATACGTGAATCTTTCCAAGTGATAAGACTGAATCGATACATGATGAGTCAATCAATGGGGGATGGCTATCAAGCTTTACAAGCATTAAGAGACAATCATGATCAATATAGTTTTGAGCAAATAAAAGATATATTGATTGATGTCTATCATACACTTAATGCAAGGTTAATGATGTATCAAACAATATCCGATGAATTATTGAAAGTACAAACCATCCTTGAAAGCTATTAGGAGAAGGCAATGAAAATAACCATCGATGAAAAAAACAAGCAAAAAGAAATCGAAGTGGTTATTAAAGGGTCTAAAGATGATCAAAGGGTTCAAACCATCTATCAGACCCTTCTTTACTATGAACAAAGCATTGTAGGAAAACTTGATGATCGTTATCATCAAATACCTTTGAATCATATTTACTATTTTGATACCACAGATAACCGGACATTCGCATATACTTCACAACATGTATATGAGGTCAATTATCGTTTATATCAATTAGAAGAGAAACTAGAACACGATCCTTTTTTACGGGTCAATAAACATAGCATTTTAAATCTAAGAAAAATCAAACATTTTCATTCAACCATGAATGGCCGAATGGATGCCAAACTCATCAACGGTGAACGCATTCAAATATCAAGACGCTATGTGCCTGATTTGAAGGAAAAACTAGGTGGTGTTAAATCATGAAACAATTTAGCAAATACTTTTTAAAAACACTATTCATTGTCAATATCATATATATGCTTATCGCATGGATCATTGTCAGGCGCGCTGAAGTCAATTTGCCATTTTTACGCTTAGAACTTGGCGCCATACTTATTAGCTTGATTCTCGCATTTGCCATGAGCATATACCGTAGTGAAAAAGGCCACCCAATCATCAATGTCATCATTGCTTATTTGCTTGTCATGCCATCTTTATTTATCATACGAGCAAACTTTGGTCGTTTGTTATTTCGTTCAGCCTGGCTATTATACATCATCTTTATTGTGATTGGTATCATATATGCCATTGCCTTATGGGTTGCTTCAAAGAAATATCAAAAAGAGGTTGATGATTTAAATCAATTATTAAAAAAAGAAGATGGAAAAGAAAAAACTCCTGAAGATTAATCTTTAGGAGTTTTATTTATTTTTATAAGGTAAAGAGATTTTTTAAGAAATCTCTTTCTTTTGATTTGCTTAAAGCAAGCATGAGAAGAATTCTCGCTTTTTGACCATTCAATGAAGATGACATAATACAACCCATATCAGTTAAAAACTTACCTCCACCAACATAACCATAGGAATCAAGTGTACGACCACTTGGACATCTTGATGCAATCACCACAGGTATATCATGGTCGATGGCATTTTGAATGCCTTCAATCATAAGGGGTGGGACATTACCCCGGCCCAAAGCTTCAATAACAAAACCATTGGCACCGTGTTCAATTAAATAGTTCATCATCAGTGAGTCCTGTCCAGCAACTGTCTTAATAAGATGCACATGATCTACGATATCATCAATATCAAGTTTATTTCGAACAACTGTCACCAATCGATGGTAATGAACCTCTTTATTATCAACGATACCCAGTGGTCCATAATCTAATGACTTGAAGGTATCTAAAGTGAGTGTGTTACTTTTTGTTACCTCAGAAGCAGCGTTGATTTGATCATTCATCACAACCAATACACCACGACCTTTTGTCTTAGGAGACTTAGCAACCAATATTGAAGAGACAAGATTATTAACACCATCAAAGCCTAAGTCAGATGATGATTTCATTGAACCAGTTAAAATAATCGGTATATCCGTTTCGATGGATGTATCCAAAAAGAATGCAGTTTCTTCCAAAGTATCTGTCCCATGAATAATAACAAAGCCAATAGGATCTTCCTCGTGAATAATCTTTTTAATGAGTCTGGAAATTTCTAACATCATTTTTGGAGTCATTGAAGGAGAAGGAATTTTTGAAAATTCAATGACCTCTGTATCCTTTATGAATTCAGGACCAAGAAAATTTTCCATAATATCACCGGCTGATAAGGCAGGCTTCACACTGTGTGATTGATCATCAATCTTCATGGATATGGTTCCACCAGTAAATATCATGTAAAGTTTTTTCATATGCATCACCTCATTGTCTAAGAGTATTATAACATAAGACCGTCAAATTGAAATCATTAAAATAAAAGAATACCATCATTGTCCATGTTTTTCAGATAGGTAAATCTCATGTTAGAAAATAAAGACCCATTTTTACAAGCAAAACCAGTATGGACTTATTCACATAATTAACAAACATTTCTTTAAGCGCCAGATATAAACCATATCATTAAGTTAACATAATATACATTATAGGAACAAATACAAAGAAAAATAAAAACGTGGAATTATCCACAAAAGATACTCATATAAAAACAATAATGTATTTATCCTAGGTTTTAACTTCTTTTATCATGTACTAAATATCTTCAAATATGAGCTATGACCATATTAATATGGTGTCCTTAAGTCTACATGCTTCTTGCAAGAAAAAATTTCAAAATTTGCCTGAATTTTATTTTTATTGCTTATGGAAAGGGTTAAGTATGGACTGAATGGTTCAAATCGCTTAGAGAGGATATTTAAAAAAATGAAAAAAGAATCAGTCTAAAACCAATTCTTCTTCTACTGCTATGGATAGGTCCCTTGAAAATTGATAAGCCTTTTGCATGGCATCATCATTCAAATGTTTTGGATCATGTGCATCTGATGAGATGATGGCAGGTGCATTCAATTGACTCACCCGTTTCCAAAATTCTTGTCTTGGATACCATACTTGTTTTTTCTTCTGATTTGATTTTCTAAAACCATTGGCATTGATTTCTAAAAGAACATTTGATGCTTTTGCTTCAAGAATAATTTCATCTATAAGTTTGATGATATCATCGTTTATTTCAAATTGGTTCATTAAAAAGATATCTGGATGGGCAATGATTTTAAAATATCCTGAACGCATGGCTTCAATGACTGTGTCTTTATATATGATTAAGTCATTAAAGTCTTTAATCTTATAAATGCTTTTTAGTTGATCATCTACTTGTATGTAATGTTGACCTAATATTAAATAATCCAAAGACTCATTCAATGATTGGTAATGTGCTTTCAAGTCAGAAAAATATTCGATTTCTAATGCACGATAGATGTGAATCTTATTTGAATAGTCTTTAATGACATGGTTGAGTTGATTTAAATATTCAGGATAATCTTCCTTATCCATTCTTACTGAACGCTCTTCTAAAAAATCAAAAGGTGCATGGTCAGAAAACCCAATCTTTTGATAGCCAACTTCTATGGCTTTTTTTACATAGTCTTCAATATTACCCTTAGCATGCTTGCATAAGTCGCAATGGGTATGGTAGTTTGCTTTAAAATGATGTTTCTTCAAATTGATATCCTTTCTATGGTGATATTCAATGGTGGTTACCTTGACTGACCATATTATATGATATTATTAGAAATATTCCAAGATATGTTATAATAATGTGGTATAGGAGGATTATATGCCACAACCTTTAGCAGATTTATTGAGACCAAAAACCTTTGATGATGTCATAGGTAATCAACGCTTGATTCATATTTTAAAGTCCTTAATCGATCAAAACCAATTAACATCAATGATTTTTTATGGACCAACTGGCGTTGGAAAAACAACGTTGGCTAAAATCATTGCCAGCTATTATCCTTTAAAACACTTTACATTTAATGCTTCTACTGACAATAAAAAAACTTTAAAAGATATCATCAATCATGCTCAAAACTATGATCATACCCTCTTATTCATCGATGAAATACATCGTATGAATCGAGACATACAAGACTACTTATTGCCATATGTTGAAAAAGGCATTATCATTATGATTGGTTTGACTACTGAAAATCCATATATTGCAGTCAATCCTGCTGTTAGAAGTCGTGTTTCTATATTCAAACTGACAAAACCTTCAACCGAGGATATTGAAGCTTACCTTAAGCAATTGGATTTATCCTCTTTAAAAAAAGATGTCACCATTGATGATAAGGTATACCATAAGATAGCGATTGCTGCCAACCACGAAGTAAGATCATCCATCAATATGCTAGAACTGATTATCAAAGCATCCAATCAAACACATATTGATGTGACTGAAGCCATGAAATATTTACCTCAAGCTCAAATCACTGCCTTTAAAACCGGCGATGATTATTATGATGTTTTAAGTGCTTTTCATAAGTCAGTCAGGGGAAGTGATGTCAATGCATCTCTTTATTACTTAGCACGTTTATTAGAAGCTGGAGATTTAAAATCATTGGTCAGACGGATTAAAGCCATTGTCTATGAAGATATTGGGCTGGCTAATCCGATGATGGGCGTGAAAGTTCATGCAGCCTGTGAGATTGCAGAAAGTATTGGTTTACCTGAAGCAAGAAATGCTTTGTCAGCCATTACCATTGACATGTGTATTTCACCTAAATCAAATGCTGCTTATTTGGCCATTACCAAAGCCAGTGAAGATGTTGCTTCTGGTAAAACATATCAAGTCCCATCTCATTTAATTAATAATCCGACTTATGATGATGCAAAAGCTTATCTCTATGCCCATGATTATCCAAATCACATTGTGGGCCAAGATTATTTACCTAAGCAATTACAGGGTAAAATATATTATGAAGCCCAAACACATACAAAAATCGAAAAAGCTTATGCAGAACAATACGAAAAGATAGAAAAGATACTCAAAGAAAAAAAGACGAAATCTTAAAGATTTTGTCTTTTTATATACCTTTTCTTTTTTGATCACCCCATTTACCTTTTTCAAATAAGGCTGTAAAGAATGAATAAATACGATGGATTGATAATAATTGCCTATACCCAATATTCTCAAGAATTGAAAATATCACCAAAGGAATCATCTCTTTCTTTCTCATATATGTTGATCGAGATTCTTGAATATATAATGAGAATAAAGAAATAATGATACCAAGTATAATGGATAAGCCAAAGATCATAAGGACTATTTTCGCGGATAAGAAACCAAATACAAAACTAAGAATTAATGCAATGTAACCTATCCATTCAAAAAAAGGACCTAATACTTCGAATATATAAAAATATGGCATAGCAACAAAACCAATTTGCTTATATTTAATATTTAAGAAAATCCGTCGATGATAGTTTAATATATCGATAAGTCCACGGTGCCAACGGTTGCGTTGTTTTAATAATGTCTTTAAATCACTTGGCAATTCAGTATAACAATTGGCATGATAAATGTAACCAATATAATGGTTTTTTGATGCCTTCATCCGATGATATGTCAATCGAACAACAAGTTCCATATCCTCACCGACACTATCCTTCTTCAGTTCACCAGAGCTTGTAATATATCCTCCGATATCAATGATATCATCTTTATAAAACAAACCAAATGCGCCAGAAATGATTAAAAGACTTTTAAGTTGACTCCAACCAATACGACCAGTTGTAAAAGCCCTTAAGTATTCAACAGCTTGGAATCTAGTTAGTGTCTCCTTAGGAAAATGTTTTTCTTCAACATGACCATAATCAATGACACATCCATTGGCTGGAACGATATTTCCACCCAAAGCAACAGCTTTCTCTCGCTGATCGATACTAGAAGACATTAATCTCAACAATGCATCTTGATCCAAGACACTATCAGCATCAATCCCACAGATGTATGGATGGTTGGAGACATTGATGCCAACATTTAAGGCATCTGCTTTTCCACCATTGACCTTATTGACAACAATTAATCTTGGATACTCACTGTTTTTATAAATACCTCTGACACGCTTTGTTTTTAAAGCATCCTCCACAAAGGTGTTTTGACGTTTTAACTTAAAATGGTCAATTAATACTTCAAGGGTTCGATCTTTTGAGCCATCATTGACAACAATGACTTCATATTCAGGATACTTAAGATTTAATAATGACCTGACACTGGTAATAATATTAACTTCTTCATTGTATGCCGGAGCGATGATTGAGATGGCAGGCAATAAATCCTCTTCATATAGCATGGTTTGTGATTTAATATCCCATAAGATGTTTTGATAATGACTGCCTTTAAAAGATACAATGAGCAAGAGTAAATAAATGAAATTGGCCACAAGGAAATAATAGATTAAGTTTCGATTGGTGTCTAGTACCAAGTTTTCAAAAAATGTTCTTAGACTTACACTTCCTAAAGTATCCCATTGTTGAATGATCGATAAGACAGGATAAAAGGCTAGTGCAATAATCAACATCAACAATAACCATATAATTTTAGAAAACTCAATGGGTTGCTTTTCTTTGATTTGAGCTTTATATCTTAATTGTTTGTAGCCATAACGGCGAAGTATATCTGAACGTAGATAAATAAACAGATCCTGATATTGATTGGAAGTATCTTCTACAATAGACTGAATGATAGAAAAGATACGTGATTCTATCTCGCGGTCATTGTTGTTGTTTAAGAATGCAATCAATCCAGATAAGAAACGATGTTCAATGATGAGTCTAAGATTGTTGATTGCCATGTCTTCTTCATCTTCAGTCATTCTAACAACGATGGTTTCAATTTTATCTGACAATATTTGTGCAAGTGATTTTTTCTTCAATGCATCTTTAAGGGTCTTTGCATAATAAAATAACTTGTTCATGATCGATGAATGATCAGACATAGAAGAAATCAGTTGAATGATAAATTGATTTTCCGAATCATCTTCACCTAGTTGATTAAACAATGTAATGACTGCACCCCAAGTACGTTCTTTGGCCAACGCCTTATAACCATAAAAACGAATCATTTTTGACTCGTGATTTAATATGTTCTTACTGACTAAATATGGATGATTCAATGCAGTGAGATAATCAAGGATTAACTTGTGCATATGTTTTTCTTTTTCATTTTTACAAGGCGTATCCAATTGTTGTTTAAAAAAAGTAATGGTATGACTAGGTAAAACATATCCTAAATGTTTTGAAGCCGTTTTCAACTGAATGTACATATGTTCATACACATCAAAATCCATGTAGTCAATGAGACGATCTTTAAATAAATCAATGTGATTGGCAATGACAACAGAAAAACGATGTAAAACTTCGTAATTGACACCCTTGATTTTATTCATTATGATTGAAAAATGTTGTTCATCAATATATGATTTTGTAAAGTAAAACAAATAAAACAAAATGATATCATTGTTTTCTTTTTCAATCATTGACAATATGTGATCATGATGTTGGGGATAAAAGCTTAAATGATAGGCCCCCATCAAGCGACGATATTTAAATATACTCTTTGTTGATTTTTTTAATTTTTCTATCCAATTAGCTTGAATGGCTTCATTTAACAATATCCTTCGACTTTCATCTGATAATCTTAGTTGATCTTCTATTTTTTGGATAGACCTAAACAAACGTTTATTAGAAAAATGCTTGTCTTTTTGAGGAAGTTGTTCTAACTTATTAAACAAATACTTACGGACAGAAGGTTCAGTTTTTGCCTTATAGATGAGATAGTATTTTTGAACAATGATTAATATGATTAGACATATGATCAATGCAATCGCAATGATATATAAGACATTCAATAGTTCAATCATGATATGGCTCGTTTCACTAAGCCAAGTAATTCAACCATAAAGAATGGTTTTTGCATAAAATATTGAACATTTAAACGATTGGCACGTTCAATTAATAACTCATTTTTTATGTGTGATAAGAAGATAAATGGTATCTGAGCATATTCAGGTTTTTCATTGAGTGACTTCTTTAAAGCAAAACCATCAAGTTTTGATAAATTGATTTCAGATATAATTAAATCAATGGGTTGTTTTTCAATGATTTCCATGGCTTCAAAAGGATTTATGGCATGGTATACCCGGTAAGAGGCTTCTTGAAAATAATGGGTGATTAAATTAATGTTGACTTGTTCTTCATCTACCAATAATATGTTGTTTTTATAATATATATCCTCTTTTTCATTCTTAAAGACAATCGATCCATGACTGAGACGTTTTGCTTGTTCAAGACGATTGTCTAAAATTGACAATATGTCATTGGCTTGTTGTTTAGGATCAATCATGTTCTGATCATGAACCTTTGCGATACCCATACTAATGGTAATAGGTTGAATGAACTGTTCACTTTTAGAAACCATATTTCTGAAATGCTCAGTTCTTCTTTTAATTTTTTGGTCATTGGTATTTTGTTTTAAAAGAATCAAACTTGGTCCTTGACCCCTAAACAATAACTCATCATCGCTTAACTGGTTTGAGATGATATATTTTAATAATGCAAGCGTTTCGTCTCCTATTTGTGTAGAATACTTACGATTAATATCTATGATTTGATCAATGCTAATATTGATTAAATATGTATGATCAACCATATCCTTTATGTTGTTACTGATGTAAGTCTTTAACATTTCTATTTTATAGAGGCTGGTAATAGGGTCACGCAGTAATTGGTCTTTGGTCTTAGATATTTCATCAGACATTTCAGTGAGTGATGTTTCTAAATCACTATATTTTTTAGAGATATCTTGGTTTTGCTCTTGTAGTTTTCGAGCCCTTAATTGAAATATTTGTGGTTCTGGAATTTGATAAGTGCTAGTGACTCTTGATACAAGTGATTCAAGGGCATTTAACCATCGATTGCCTCTTTTGGCATATATGATTTCAAAAAAACGATGCCACAATTGAAAATCATTTAAGTCCGTTTGGACTTCAACTGGATCAAAACCAATCTGGATTGGAGAGTCAGTAAATGTATTGGCAATCTCTTCTTCTGAAAATAATTGTTTTAAACGAATGATCATTTGAATAATTCTTGATTTAAAATCAACCGATGTGGCAGTTGTTTGATGATCATAACTTGGCTTAAGGGCATTATAAAACTCAAGATGGTAAAGTTTTAAAATGGCTTTTTCTACAAATGATTTTTTTATGATTGAACCATGTTGAGGACAAATCATATCAATATCATAATTCATCAGTTCTTTCATGATTGGTCGTAAAAAATCGCTACTAGGCATATAGTTTTCATGGTAGAAATCCATAGACTCTAAATAATCATCATTGGCAAATACTTGGTGTTTTTGACTCATGCCACCAAAAATATCACCAGAAAAAAGTATTTTTGAAGATGTATCATAGCTGACAAAAGCACCAGAGTAATGGGCGAATGGTGTTGGCATGAACTGTAATAGCCTTCCACTTTTTAATGTCAATTTATAGTCATGGTCTTTAATTAAATAATATGGTGATTCTAAACGATAGGCATCAAGGACTTCCTTTGAACGCCATTCAGTCACAATAGAAAACGTACCCAGTTTCTTCTCAAACAAGGGTAATGATGCTGATAAGTCAGGGTCAGGGTGAGACATGATCACATACTTGATCTTTAAAGGATTTATGATGGACTGAATATCTTGATATATGACTTGGAAATCTTTAAAACTTCCAGGTTCAAAAAGCACGGCTTCATCTCCTTCAATCATGAGATAAGTCAGTGAGTTTAGATATTCATTTTCAGGTTTTGTTAAAAGAAAAACTGAATCATGTATCTTTTTTACCATATAAACTCCTTTTTAATATTATATCATGTTCGATAAATAAGATAAAATATCATTCATTATTTCAAAAAAAAGATGGACACAGTCCATCTTTGCTTTATATCACACGACATTGATGATTTTCATCAGTATCAATAATCATAGGTATAATGATTGGTTTTCTTCGTGTTGTTTTTAATAAATAGCGTTGCACTTGATGTCTTAAATTATCTTTGTATTCTTTCCAATCAAGTTTTTGTTTAGAAAATTGTTTTTTGGTTTCTAATTCATAGATAATTTCTATTTGTCTTATAATCTCTTCATTGTCTTTCATAAACAAATAGCCTCTTGAAACAACCTCTGGTTTGTTCAGCATTTTTTTACGTTTGGCATCAATATTGGCAGCAATAATTAAATAACCATCTTGTGATAAAAGTTCACGTTCTTTTAAAACAATTGAGTTTAAATCAGTTTCAAAATTTCCATCAATCATGACGACGCCATTTTCAACCAAGTCACGATGCTTATCTAAATGACCATCATTAAAGGTGACCATTTCTCCATTATCAAGCATTAAAATATTTTCTTCATTTATGCCATAATCAAGGGCGATGGATGCTTGTGCTTTTAACATTCGATATTCTCCATTAATTGGAATGACATATTTTGGTTTTAACAAAGCATACATCAACTTGATATCTTCACTCGCTGCATGGAAAGCTGAAAGGTACTTGTGATCAACTTTGATTACATTGCATCCAATTTCAGACAAAATATTAAAGGTCTTGGCCGAGATTTTTTCAGTACCGATAACTGGTACACTCATTGATAAAATGGTGTCGGTTTCTATAAGATTGACCAAACGGTCATAGCCTTTGGCCATGCGTTGTAACATAAAGAATGGTTCATGTCGTTCCCCTGTCACTAAAAAGACAACGTCATCAAATTCATTTTTATTGTTTTGGTCAATAAACCTTAGATTAACCAAGGATTCCTCTGGAATCTCAATATAGCCCATTTTTTCACCTATATAGACTAGACGTTGTGCTTTACGTCCAATGATTGCGATTTTTTTATTGGCTTCAATGGCTTCATTGATGACCAATTGAATGGTTGATAGTTCTGTTGAATACATGTTAACGATGATTCTATGTTTTGCTTGTTTAATGGTTTTCCTTATAATACGCTTCAAGTTCCCATCAGTACTTGAATGACCAAAATGAACTGCGCCCTTTGATTCACCTAAAAATGCGAGAACACCTTTATCAGCCACTCTAACCAAACTTTGAAAATCGGTTTGGAAGAATTGGCCAACATTTTGATCAAATGTATAGTCTGTTGCATAGACAATGGCACCATCATTTGTATGGATAACAATGGCTGCACTTAATGGAATAGAGTGTGTTGTTTGAATAAACTCAACTTTAAAATGTTTAAACTTGATGGCTTGTTTATAATCAACCACATGAAAATCATAGTCATTTGGATCCATATCATATTCTTTTAATAGGTCTTTAGCCATTTCATTGGTAAATGCAGTTGCATATATCGGCTTTTTAAAGTTTTGTAAAAGCATGGGCAGTGCACCGATGTTTTTATCATGTGCATGTGATAAAAAGATACCGACAATATCATTTTTTCTTGCTTGTAAATATGATATATCTGGAACCAAGGCATCCACACCCAACAAATCACCAGATGGGTGTTGTAAACCACTATCTAAAATGATTAATTTTTGTTCTATCTCTAAAACATAAAGATTTTTTCCTGTATCTCCTAAGCCACCTAAGGCAAAAAATTTAATATTACTCATTATATCCGCTCTTTTCTTAAAAAAATTCCATACCTATTATACAACATTTATCACTATTTTTAAAAAATATTGTTTATAGATATCTTATCATTCTCTTTGGCTTGTGTTAAAATAGGTTAGGTGATGCTTATGAACTATCCAAATGGAAAACAAAAACGAGACAGAAAAATCGTTACAACAGCCAATCGTGGTATGAACTTAGAGAAGATGATTAATCAGACCAATGAGTTTTATCGAAACAACGATATTGCAATCATCCATAAAAAACCCATACCGATTCAAATCGTCAACGTTGATTACAAACAACGATCGGCTGCCAAAATCGTTGAAGCTTATTATAAATTGCCGTCAACCACGGATTATAACGGTATTTATCAAAGTCGTTACATTGATTTTGAAGCCAAAGAAACGAAAAATAAAACGTCTTTTCCTATCAAGAACATTCATGAGCACCAAGTTCATCATTTAGAACAATGTGCCAAGCATGGTGGCATCGCTTTTATTATTATCTACTTTTCTAGCTTGGATAGGCTTTTCTTCTTAGATCAAAAATACGTGAGTCAATATTACCAACGTTCTAAGAACGCTAGAAAATCAATCACTTTAAAAGAAATTGAAAAACATGGATATGAAATCATAGAAGGCTATCGTAAACCAGTGGATTATCTTAAAGTTGTAGATACCTATTATTTAAATCAAGACGCCCAATAAATTGAGCGTCTTTTTTTTATATGATATTGATATATTTTTTTATTTCCCATTCAGTGACACTGGTTCTAAAAGAATCCCATTCTTGGGTTTTTAAGTCAATGAACTTATGGAATATATGATCACCTAAGACTTCTTTCATCAATGGTGAAGCTTTAAAAACATCAATGGCTTCCTTAAGGTTATCTGGAAGATTATCAACACCTAAGTCGAGGCGTTGCTTGGCAGATAAGGCAAATAAATTTTCATTGATTGGATTAACCAGTGGATAATTCTTCTCAATAGAATCCAAACCAGCAGCGAGTATCACAGACATGGCTAAATAAGGATTGGCAGATGGATCAACTGACCGTATTTCTGCACGTGTACTTTTGCCTCTAGCAGCTGGTATACGAATCATCACTGAACGGTTATGTTCAGACCATGAAACATAACATGGTGCTTCATACCCAGGAACCAAACGTTTGTATGAGTTGACAGTAGGATTTGTGATGGCACAAAAAGATCTTGAATGTTTTAAGATACCTGTAATCCATTGTCTTGCAGTGACCGATAAACCTAACTCATCTTTAGGATCATAAAAGACATTTTGTCCATCTTTATCTGCCAATGAACAATTGGTATGCATACCTGAACCATTAATTGAAGCAATCGGTTTTGGCATAAAGGTTGCATGCAAGTTATGACGTCTGGCAACATTCTTTACCACCAACTTAAAGGTTTGTAAATTATCACATGCTTCTACCACATCAGCAAATTCAAAGTTAATTTCATTTTGCCCTGGTGCGACTTCATGGTGAGATGCTTCCATTTTAAAGCCAATCTTTTCTAACTCAAGGACAATATCTCGTCGACAATCAGATGCCCCATCAATAGGTGATAGGTCAAAATAACCACCATGATCTGCCACATCCATGGTGACCCTACCTTGATCATCCAACTTAAATAAGAAAAACTCCGGTTCAAAACCTATTTTTAAGGTTGAGAAACCTAATTTTTCCATACGCTTTACAGTCCGTTTTAAATTTGATCTAGGATCTGCAGCAGAAGGTTCACATTCTGGTGTATAAACATCACAGATTAAACGCGCAACCTTTCCATATTTTGTTTCTTCCCATTCATGTATGAGCCAAGTGTTTACATCAGGCACTAAAAACATATCGGCTTCCATAATCCGAACAAATCCTTCTATAGAAGAACCATCGAACATAATTTCCCCTTCAAGTGCACTTTCTAATTGTCCTACTGGAATCTCTACACTTTTTATTGTACCTTGAATGTCACTAAACATTAACCGAATATAGCGGACATTTTCTTCTCGCGCATTGGTTAATATTTCTTCTTTGGTAAATTTCATATTTCCCCCTCCAATTTTAACCATTATATATTGTTTAGGCTTATTTTACAATAGAATAAAGAAAAAACGATGCAATCTGCATCGTTTAATGTTTTGGTATGAGTGTTTTTCTCAGTTCACGACCATAGCGAATCATCTCTTTAATATTACGTCTAATGATTTCTGTAAAGGTTAATCCTTGTGTCAAAGATGATACTTGAGAGATAATTTTCCCATCAACCAGTTCAAAATCCATCACATCATGTATACGTTGCGTATCATAATCATTGATCATTGGTAATTTTAAATCATCTCTAATCCTTGATAGAGGAAATTCAAACTCATGAACATTCCTTTCATGATCGCGTATTTGATATATAATTTTCATAGCAAGACTCTCAGGTTTAGGCATCAATAAAAATTGAAATATGAGTTTAATCTTCTTACGTTCGTATGTCATATGGTAATTTAATGTTTCCAAATATTTATTTGTTTTAATATCGGTGGTTGCTTTATAATCTTTAATCAACCATACCAACTCATCTTCAATTGTCTTGAGGGTCTTATTCACTTTACTCTCCTTTTTGAGCAGCCTTTACTAATATTTTAACCATTTTATTTGAAAAATCAACAGGATCATCAATTTTGAGACCCTCAATCAATAAAGCTTGATTGTATAAAACATTGGCATAATCTTCTAAATCTTCTGAATGGTTTTTATATAAAGCATCAATGGCTTTAAACAAGTCATGTTTAGGATTGATTTCTAAAATCTTTTGTGCCTTTTGTTGGTTGGCTTTATCACCAGGCATTTGTTCCATGACTTTTTCCATTTCAAATGACATGCCTTCTCCACTGACCAAACAAACTGGAGAATCAGTCAGACGCGTTGATAGTTTGACATCATCAACATGGCCATGGAGTGCCTCTTTGATTTTTTCTAATAAATCTTTATTTTGACTTTCTAGGCTTTTAATGGTTTCTTTTTCTTCATCATCCATTAAATCTAGGTCACCTTGATTGATGGATTTAAATTTCTTTTTATCATATTCACCTAGAATATTGATCATAAATTCATCAATTTCATCGGTTAAAACCAAGACATCATAACCTTTTGTTTTTAGTCGATCCATCTGTGGTGATGCTTTAATGGCTGATTTAGAAGATGCTGAACCATAGTAAATTTCTTTTTGGTCTTTAGGCATTTTTTCAATATATTCAGCCAAAGTCACATACCCATCTTCATTCACAGTTTCAAATAACAATAAATCTTTAAGTAAATCTTTATTTAAACCAAAGTTGTCATAAACACCATACTTGATGTTTACTCCAAATTCTTTCCAGAATTTAATGTATGTATCTCGTTCCTTATCAAGTAATTTTTCTAAGCGTTTAACAATTTTCTTTTCTAAATTCTTTTGGATTTTAGTTAATTGTTGGTTTTTCTGTAATACTTCTCTTGAAATATTCAAGTCTAAGTCAGGAGAAACGACCAATCCTTTAATAAATCTTAGGTAATCAGGAACTAATTCTTTACATTTATCCATAACGAAAACGCCTTTAGCATAAAGCTGTAAACCTTTTTCATATTTCTCTGAATATAAGTTTGCTGGTGCTTTACCAGGAATAAATATGATTGATTTGTAGGTTAACTTACCTTCAACATTGGTCCATATGTTCAATAATGGATCATTGTAGTCATAGTATTGTGACTTATAGAATTCATTGAGATCTTCATCAGAAACCTCAGATTTATTTTTATTCCAGATTGGCGTCATTTGATTTAAAGTTTCAACTTCTACAACTGTTTCAAACTCATCATCAATTTCATTGCCTTCATCATCCAGTTTAGGGACTTCTTTTTCTTTTTCCATGGTAATTGGATAACGAACATAATCAGAATACTTTTTGACCAATTGTTCAATTTTGTAAGATTCTAAGAATTCATCATAATTTTCATCATCTTGGTTTTTGCGGATTTTTAAGGTGATGGATGTTCCAATACTATCTTTTTCAACTTCTTCAATGGTAAAACCATCTTCACCTTTTGAAACCCAGTGATAGGCCGTATCAGCATATGGTGATTTGGTTGTCAATTCAACTTGATCACTGACCATAAAGGCAGAATAAAAACCAACACCAAATTGACCAATCAATTCTGTGCTTTTAAGGTCTTTGCCTTTCATATTTTTTAAAAAGTCTAAGGTACCACTTTTTGCGATGGTTCCAATATTTTCAATCAACTCATCATAGGTCATACCAATACCATTGTCTGATATGGTTAATTTACGATGTTTTTTATCAATATCTATGCGAATTTCATAATCATTGCGATGGTCTAAATCTTTTTCAGTTAGACTCTTAAAGTGATACTTATCAATCGCATCAGATGCATTTGATATTAACTCTCTTAAAAATATTTCTTTGTTTGTGTAGATTGAGTGAATCATCAAATCCAATAATTTTTTTGATTCCGTTTTAAATTCAATTGTTTTTTTACTCATTTTGTACCTCCTGATTTGTTTTTCATGAATATTATATCATTTATATTAGCAGAGTCAAGTTAACAGTGCTAAAAATTCAGAAAAAAAATAAGAGAGTTAAAAATAACTCTCTTAAGATTCTTTTGGTAAATTAACAGTGACAATATCACGTTTAAATAAAACATAACCAATAGCCATACAAAAGATCAGTGATGCGACCATATATGGTAGGTTATATACGACGAATGAATAAATGAATGGACTCACATTGGTGTTAAATTCTTCATTAAACCATTCCGTATAAGAACCCCAAATGATGACACCAGAAATCCCATGAGATAGATATCGGATGAATGATGCCAATACCATACCCAAGAAAAATGGTTTTAAGTTCGTTAGTGTGTTTTTAAAGATACCAGCCAATCCTAGTAAAGTAAATGGGATTAAGTAGTCTAGTAAATAAACCATCACCATTTCTAGCCATTTTGGACCAATATAAGGTGAATCTGGAATAGCTGCAATGACTGAACTAGAGATCATACCTGCAATCATCAATTGAATGAAAGCAAAGATAAACCCAGAAAATAAGCCAACTTTTACGCCTCGCCTATAGGCCAATATAAAGATCGGCAACATGGCTGGTGAGATACTTCCACCCCAAGGGAAAATGCCCTGAGACAAGATGCCAAAGACAACATCCAATACCACAGCCACACCGATTAATATGGCCATTTCTGCAATAACTCTTACTTGTTCTTTTTGTTTCATGATTTCCTCCTTATTTTTTTGGGGCATAAAAAAAGCCCCTTTATTCAAGGGACCTATCGTACGAAATAATCCTACGCTGGCATTACCCAGATCAGGTAAGGTCTATAACTCACAGTTATACTCTCAGCCTAGTTTACTAAGCTCCCCTCTACATTCAATATTATAACATAAGTTTACATAAAAACTCATCTATTTGATGACTTTTTTTATAATGGATACTTTCTCTTGTTTTTCATCCGTAATTTCAAATGCTTGGTCTAAATCTTCAAGCGCACTATCTGGCATCTCAGCATTTAAATAGACTTCAGCTAAGACATCACCTTTTTTAACGAAATTACCGATTTTCTTATTTAAGACAATACCAACAGATGGATCGATATCATCTTCTTTAGTTTCTCGACCTCCACCAATCTTCATAGAAGCCAAACCAATATTTAATGCCTTTATGGATTTAATATAACCATTAGACTTAGCCTTATACTGATAGACTTCTTCCACATCTATAAAGTGATCTAAATCATCAATATGGCCACCTTGAGCCTCTATAAACTCATAAAATTTTGCCAAAGCTTTTCCATTATTTAGATAATCCTTGGCCATCTCTTTACCAGCTTCAACGCTATCCACGAGCTTTGCATAATAAACCATGTGACCAGCAATCTCAACACATAAAGTCTCTAAATCTTCAGGACCATGACCTTGAAGTGTATCAATGACTTCTTTTACTTCTAAGCGGTTTCCAACAGTAAAGCCTAGGGGTTGATCCATACTGGTTATAAAAGCAGTCACTTTTTTACCCAATGATTCACCAATAGAGACCATAATTTTTGATAATTTTTCAGCATCTTCAATGGTCTTCATAAAGGCACCATCACCAATTTTAACATCAAGACAAATAACATCAGCCCCACTGGCCAATTTTTTAGACATAATACTTGATGCAATTAATGGAATTGATGGCACAGTACCAGTGACATCTCTTAAAGCATATAATAATTTATCTGCAGGTACCAACTTCTTTGTTTGACCAGCAACGGCTATATTGATTCGATTGACTTGATTAATAAAGTCATCTTCCGATAAGGAGATGTTAAATCCTTCAATCGATTCTAACTTATCCAATGTCCCTCCAGTATGACCCAAACCGCGACCAGATAACTTGGCAAGCTTAACCCCCATAGAAGCAACCAAAGGCCCTAAAACAAGTGTTGTTTTATCACCAACACCACCTGTTGAATGCTTGTCTACTTTAACACCATCAATTTGCGATAAATCAATGATATCACCACTGTTTAACATAGCTTGAGTTAAAAAGGTGGCTTCTTCATTAGACATACCCTGGAAATAGATGGCCATAAGCCATGCGGAAATTTGATAATCAGGTATTTGATTATTGGTATATCCCTCAATCACAAATTGGATTTCAGATTCTGTTAAAGAATGTCCTTCACGCTTCTTTTCAATAATATCTACCATTCTCATATGTATCACCTCTTCTTGTGCTTCATATTATACAATATTTCAAGATACCTGTAAATAAATCGATCAATTATTTGGCTTATTCAAGTGGTTTGTGTATAATATATGCGGTGATAAAATGAAAATATACTTAATTAGACATGGACAAACCGATGCCAACTTTAATGCAATCATCCAAGGTAGGACTGACAATAAAATGAATCAAACAGGCATTGATCAAGCAATCATGACTGGAAAGTTTTTAAAACAAGAGCACATTGATTTTGATTATTGTGTCTCTTCTCCATTAAACCGTGCTAGACATACAGCCAAGATTATTAAAGACTATTTAAAACTTGATTTGAAAACACATATTGAACCTGCCCTCATTGAAAGAGACTTTGGCGCTTTAGACGGACAAAAAATCCCTAAAGACTATTATAAGATGGTTCATGATGGCCTTGTCGATGATATGGAGACAGATTCAGAAATTGAAGCCCGTGTGAAAGACTACTTTAATGACTTCTTTAACAAACACGACCATGAGAATGTATTAATGATTGCTCATTCACACGTCATTAAAGCCTTATTGGTTCAATATCTAGATGATTTTGATTATGATACTTATTTAAACAATTGTTCAATCAATATCCTAGAATGGGATGATGGCATTCATATCATCAAACATAACATCAATCCACTCATATAGAAAAGAGAACATGCCTGCATGTTCTCTTACTTTTTTTATTCATTGATATATGTGCCGTGATATGGATTAAAACCATTGGTCGCATGTCTTAAATCCATGGCCAATAAATCTCGCATATAATAAATGGTTTGTCTAATGTCGGTGCCTTCAATAAAATCATAATAGTTTTTATCAAAGATATAATCAACAGCCCCAACTGTATAATATTGTTGTAGATCAATCGGTCGTCCATTGATTTCTAAAGTTTCTGTATCTTGATTATAAATCACCCCATCATCAAAGACAACATCTGAACCATATGATTCAATCTCTAAGTAAAAATCTAAGATTTGTTGACCAGTCATGCGAGAGGTTTTAATTACATTGTCAAAAGGATAAATGGTGATAAGCTCACCCATGGTTAACTCTCCAGGATTCATTGACACCCTAAAGCCACCTGCATTGGTTGCCCCGATATCAACACCCGCGTAATCTCTAATTACCGATGCGCCCCATTTCGCCAAATCATCGCGGTCATAATAACCTTGAGACTCAGTTAAAACTTCATTGATAAATGATAGATAGGTTTGGTCGTTGGCGTATTCGTAAATGATGTCATCGACCAAGGGATCTGTCATATGCATTTGGTAATTTTCAATACCATCAATAGAAAAGCCAAATATTTCAGATGCACTCGTATCATATATTAATTGTATATGGACCAAAGACACATCATCGTTGTTCATCTGTGCATATGGCATATCCATACCATCTCTTCTGATATACGTCGTTTCATAGCGATGATTGTGTGCATTAAACATGGCATCAATTCTTTCTAGACCACTTAATGCCGCATACTCATGATTTCTTTCTGAGGTATCGTGGATGTAAACAGCGACGATATCAACATCAAAATCTTCTCTTAATATTCTTGCATAAGTGGCTGCAGTATCAACAGGATCCAAAAATAAAATATTATCCAATCTTGAAGCCGCAATTGAATTTTCTAATAAACCTATTAAGCCAATGATACCAACACGTACTCCTTCTACCTCTTCTATGATATATGGTTGAGTAAAATCCAAAGGTTCTTGTGTGTCTTCATGTACAATATTGGCCGCTAAAACAGGATGATTGAGTTCTCCATTGCTTTCTTCACCATCTCGGTATTGGCCAATGACATCAATACCCCAATCAAACTCATGATTTCCAATCACGAAACCATCAAATCCACCAAGATTTAGAGCATCGACCAAAACTTGACCATGATAATAATTTGATATGGCAGTCCCCTGAAAAATATCACCATTTGATAAAGCGATTTGATGTCCTTCAAAGGCATTTAAATATGCACTGATATTGGATATCATTTGAATATCACTATAAGCGCCTCCATGGAAATCATTGATTGAAAATAGGTTGATTTCAACCAATGTATCTATCGAATCTGTACTTATTATCTCAGTGGTTGGGATCCTAGTTGTTGGTAAGACAGTGGTTTCTTCTATCGTTGTCGGTGTTATGGTCGTTGTCGGTGTCTCACTTGTTGGTAAGGAAGTTGTTTCTTCTTCTGTAAGCATGGTTGAAGTTTCAGATTCACTCGAAACCATCTCACTTGTAGTGGTATTGCTCGTCGGTGAGCTCGTTTCAACTGTCTGACATCCAGCCAAGATAAATAAAGTCATCGTTATAAACATCAAAGTCATTAATTTTTTCATCTAAATAAGTCACTCCTTTATGTGTCGTAAATATTATTATACATCAACTTGTTCTTTTTCTAAAGAAAAAAAGGAATATCTTCAAAAAGCGATATTCCTTTCTTTATAAGTAAAAACTATGCATTGAGCAAATCTAATATGGCTTGTTTGGTTAAGAAAGTACTCATCATGTTAAGCATATAATCACTTGAATCAAATGAGAAGGTTGGATGGGCACTTGCGGCCAACTCTGCATCAGGCGTAATCATCTTGCGTACAATCATCGATGTTAAGACCGTATCTCTTTGCGATGCATCCATTGTTTGAATCTGAGTAAATGTAAATGAAACGTTGGTGATATCATCGCTTGATGATAAGGCATCCACTGCATCGATTAAAGCAATGATTTCACTTTCAATGATAATGTCTGATAAACCATATAAATTATCCATAGCTAAATCAGGGACAACTAAAGCCGTATTTGAATCGATTAAGTTATCCATACTGACATGCATTGAACCACTTTCAAATATGGTTGTAAAATCAAGTGATGAATCTAGATTGCTTGGATCAATGCCTCCATCAAAGTTGCTTAGATTCATTGCATTTAATGCCATGATAATAGCAACGAGTTCATTGACCTCTATTTGTTCTTCTGTAAGCCCATCGACACTAATAGATTGTCTAAAGACATTAGGAACAATTAATGATAATTGTGATGGGTCTTGATTTGCTAAAGCAAGGTCTAATATTTCTTGTGAAATGGTCGCTTGCATAATGCCTGAAGCAAACAAAGTATGCAAGTCATTTTCAGTAAATAGGTAAATACTATCTAAAGTAAAGGTATCTACATCACCAGATATACTTGAAATAGCTTTCATAAGATTAACCATTTCAGTTTTGTTTAAGTATTCACTGGTTTCATATAGGTTATCAGGAATCATGAGACTCGATCCACCCAAATCAAAAGATTCTATTTCTGTTGTAATCGTGCCACGAATAACCTTAGACTCAAAGAAAACTTGATAATCTTGATCAGTCAGTTGATAGAGTGATTCAATGGTGAATGTATCTAAGTCATCATAAATGACTTTAATGGCCAACATCAAATCAATTAAATCATCTGTATAAAGATAATCACTTGTTTCATAAGTATCGGTTGGAATGGTTAAACCTGTATTATTCAATTGATAACTTGACAATTGATTGGTAATGGTTGCACGAATGATGGTTGATGAAAATAAATCTTGATATTCACTTTCATCCATTGTAAATAGTGTGTCTAAATCAAACTGATCTAAATCATCAGCCAATAATTGAATGGCATCTATTAAAGCCATCAATTCAGTCTTTGTGTAATATCCTTGAGGACCAGTAGCATCATCAGGCACAACCAACTGATAAGAACCTAAGTCAATACTTTCAGCTTCAGCAGTAATGGTTGCACGAATAATATATGAATCCAATACTGTAGATATGGTTGTTTCACTTAAATTAGTTATAAAATCAACATCTAAACTTGAAAAATCAAATGTTTCACTTTCATCAATGATTGCATTCAATGCCAATAATATATATTCTAATTCTCCTGTAGAAGAATCAGTTGACTCCCATTGAATATTTTGTGGAATCTCAAGGACATCCAAACCTTCAATATCGGTTTCTTGATTTAAGACATTGATTAAGGCATTGGTGATGATTGATGAATCAAGTAATACGGTCGTATCAACTTGTGCAAATGTTGAAAGCAATGTTGTCGCATCGGCTGATTCAATGGTAGAAATAGATACATTTGCTTCAACCATTTCAGCAAGGATGTCTCCTAATGCAATATATTCTAATGACCAATCATCTGGAACTTCAATCATTTGTGAAAGTATGCCCTCAGATTCATTAATTTGTGGCACTAAAATAGATTCGGTTGCCAATAAAATGATACGCGATTCTGACACATCTTCGAAAATATCAACAACAAAAGCACGATCAATGGTGACTTCATTTCCATCTTCATCAATGGCAGTATCCTTTTCATTTAATATATCGAAAAGACCCGCCAAAATATTTGATAAACGACCAATTTCTTCAGAGTAATCATAATCATATAAGTCTTCATCTGAGATTGATAAGTTAATGTCATTTTCTTCAGCAAAATACTTGATACCAATTGGTAAAGCTGTCGGCAACAAGATAGATGTCTCTAAGTATGAAAAAGCCTCGCGAATGACTTGTCCATCAATATCAGTAATTTTTCCAGTATCTGCATAATCTGAGTTCATAACAACAGCATAAGCATTGGTAAAGACTGACACTTCATGTCTTAAAGCAATGGTATTATCTTGATATTCAAATGATAATACTTGATCAAAGAGATTAATGTGAAGAGGTACTTCTTCACTTTCATCAAAGGCTGAAGTTACCTTAATACCGTTTGCCAGCTTGACGATGATATTATTTTGATAATTATCAATTAAAGATATGATTGTTTCTTGTGTTTGTGTATCAATCAATGGATCTTGTTCAGCATACTCAACAATATTTGCTTGATCGATGATAGAACGATCCATATCAAAAATTGTGTCTCTTGGAGAAAAATATAGTGGGTCAGCTTCTTGAGAGCCCTCATCCATTAATAATGTCACATTATCAAGAAAAGATATGGTTCCTCCAAGAAGTATGAGTAATATGAAAACAGCAAGTAATCCGTTTAATCCACCAACAATGGCTCCTAGTAATGGTTTTTTATGACCTTTTTTATTTTTCACGAAAATAGCTCTTAAAATACCTGTGATAATCTTATAAATCAATAAAATCACGGTAAAGTATAAAATCGCCCATACAATCTTAAGAACAAATTGGATGATTGATACAGCCAATAAATCCATTTCGGCATTGGTAAAGTCAAAGCTATTATTAAAAATAACTTGAATCAAGGCTTGATAGTCATTTTCAAAAGATTGAAATGTTGATAAGCTTTGATCGATATTACCTAGGATTGACCCTAAAAATGATAGGTTCATTGACCATAACATATTGACCATCTGTTGTAGGGTCAAAAAGAATATCAAATAAAACAATGCCATAAAAATAAAGTTGAATAATGATTTTTTAAAACCCCTTAAAAATCCAAACAATACAGCAATACCAATGATAATATAAAATATCAAATCGATTGATGTGAGAATGTTTCCAATAAACATACAAACCTCCTATTGATTTCATTATACTATATTTACTCTTTTTACAATAATTATTCGCAAAAAAAAAGAAGCCAGCATAACTGGCTCCTAGCTTAATAAGTGTTTTCTATAATGTATTTAAGTAATCAAGGTAACGAATAATACCTGCACTTGTTAAGAATGTTGATGTTAAATTATCTTCATAGTCACTGGCTTGTAAAGTAAATCCAGGATCAATTGAAGCAGCTTGTTCAATATCTGGAGTTAAAATATTTCTGACAATCATTGATGCCAAGATAGTATTTCTTTGAGATTCAGGCATGGTTTGTAGTGACGCAATACTTAATGTTGAGAAATCAACCGATGTAATATCTGAACCTTCTCCAGCAAATGCCTTAGATGCGAGAATGAAATTAATGACTTCATCTCTGATTAATATATCAGTTAATGCAAACAAATCTGCCAATGCTTTATTTGGAATATCTGAAGCAATGTTGCCATTGCCTTGAATGATATCTTCTATTGATAAATGCATGGTTCCACTATCTAAAATGGTATTCAATTGTGTTTCATCTAGACCTGTTAATGCACTACCTGATATTGAAGAATCAAAATCACTAATACCAAGAATATTTAAGGCATTGATGAGATTAATCGTTTCTTGTTTTTCCAGGTAAGTAATATCTGTTTGAATGATTTTCACATCATATGCATCGTTAATATCTCGTTCAGGTAAGATGAGTGAAGTTGATGAACCAGCATAAATTTTATTTGATAAAGTTGCATGAATGGATGCACTTTCTAAGTATAAAGTAATATTATCAAAGAACTCGCTTGGTTGAATAGCGGCACTAAATGAATCTAAATCATCATAACCCATATCAATGAAGGCATTAATAATAGCTTTTACTTCTTCTTTTGTAATATAAGTGATTGAATCTAAACTAAGTTTAATTTGATTGTCTGCGATTTCACCATCTTGTGTATAGGTTGGAACAAATAAAACATCATCATTTAAGCCAAGTAACTTATCAGAGAATGTTGCATGCAAGGTGGCTGATGATAAAACATCATCTTGATCGCTCTCATTAGATAAACTTGAGATAGACAATGTTCCATCAAATGCGGATAAACTTTGCCCACCTAAACCTAGAGTATTTAAACCATCAATTAGATTGCCAATTTCTGATTTAATGATAAACTCGGTTGAAATTGACTGATTGCTACCAACCACTGTATGTCTTATCGTTGTAGAGTTAAAGTACAATGTAGGTGTAATCAATTTTGAATCAGCATCTAAGTCAAGCACTTGGTCAGAAATCGTCGCATGCATGATGGCAGACGCTAAGAGTGTTGTTTGATTGTTGGCCCCTGTTGTGGTCGATGAATCAAATGTTGATAAAGAAATATTGGCACTAAATCCAGTAACATTTCCACCTGAACTGATGATATCCATAACATCTATTAAAGCAATGATTTCTTCTTTTAATATGTATTCATCTGAACCATTAAGGTATCTTACTTGAACATTGGTAAGATTACTTTCAAGTGATTCTTCAGGCACTTTTAATGATGCGTTCGATAAAATTTGGTCTGATAAAGTTGCATGCATGATTGATGATGCAAAAACATCAGTTTGAACGGTCGGATCGGCCAATGTTGAAATACTTAAAGCACCATCGAAACTATCTAAACTTTGTCCACCTAGACCTAATCGATTTAAACCATCGATTAACTTTCCAACTTCAGAACGAATCACATAATTGGTAGATATAGCTTGATTAGAACCAACGACTGTGTAACGTATCTGTGTCGTATCGAAGGCTTGATGAGGGGCAACCATGGTATCTTGTGCATCCAAATCTAATATTTGATCAGAAATGGTCGCATGCATAATGGCTGAAGACAAGAGGGTTGTTTGATTGTCTGAACCTGTTGTGGTAGAACTATCAAAAGTAGATAGAGAAAAACTACCACTAAAGTCATTGACATTTCCAGAACTTATGATATCCATGACATCAATTAAAGCAATGATTTCATCTTCTAAAATATATTCATCAGAGCCAATTAAATAACGAATTTGCGTGTTACCTAAATCATCTTCCAATGATTCTTCTGGTACAACGACCGAGGCATTTAATAATATTTGTTCTGATAAAGTCGCATGCATGATCGATGAAGCAAAGACATCGGTTTGAACGGTAGGATCAGCCAAGGTTGTAATACTTAAGGCCCCGTCAAAACTTCCTAAACTCTGACCACCTAAACCTAATCGATTTAATCCATCAATCAATTGACCAATTTCAGAGCGAATAATGTAATCAGTTGATATGGCCTGTGTGTCACCTACGATGGTATAACGTATTTGTGTTGTATCAAAAGCTTGATTCGGTGCAACTAAAGAATCCTGTGCATCCAAATCTAAAACTTGATCAGAAATGGTCGCATGCATAATGGCTGAACTCAGTAGTAATATTTGATTGTCAGAACCTGTGGTTGTTGAAGAATCAAAGGTTGATAAAGAAAAGTTTGTATCAATACTATCAACACTACCAGAACTTACAAGGTTCATCACATCTAATAATATTTTAATTTCGCTAGCTAAAATATACTCATTCGTACTAGCAAGAATTCTAATTTCAAGATTTGATAAATCATCTTCTAATGATTTTTCAGGTACAATAATTGAAGAGTTATCAAGTAACTGCTTAGAAACTGTACGATGCATAATCGCAGATGATAATAAGATGTCTTGATTGCTTTCACTAGAAAATACTGACAAGTTGATGACACCATCAAAACTTTCAATACTTGTAAATCCAACAACATCCATCACATTAATTAATGCTTTAATTTCATGTTTATAAATAAAGTAATCCGTGCCATGTGTCACTTCAATCGATGCATTGGTTACGTCATGCGAAGGAATAACAACTGTACCTCCAACCTCTAAGTCAGAGAGTTTTAAAGACACTGTCGCTTGCATGATTGACGATGACAATAAGGTATCTTGATTTGCGTCATAGTCGGTTGGATTCTCTGAAGCAAAGAAAACAGACAAATCGATGGCACCATCAAATGAACTAATTGATGATGAATCTGTCACTAAATCTAAAGCGTTAAACATGGCTTTAAGTTCATCTTTAATCAAGTATGCATCATTATCGCCTTCATTATCTGGGATAACAATACTATCACCTGCTTGATTATAATCTGGAATGATAATCGTCGTTGTTGTTGTCTCTAAATCAAAGATTTGCTTTGAGACCGTAGCTTTCATAATTGATGAAGAAAATAAAGTCTCTTGGTTGGTATCATAATCATCAGGATATTGTGACTTAAAGAAAATCGTTAAATCAACGCTACCACCAAAATCTTCAATGTTGTCTCCAGAACTAACCAATTGAACGGCTTCAAATAAAGCACTCACTTCTTCTTTAATTAAATAATCAATACTAGCAACTGTGTCTGTAAAAATAATACTTTCACTGGCTTCATTGATTTCTGGAATAATAATATCTGGGTTTGTAACTTCTAAATCAAAAATTCTTTTTGATATCGTCGCATGAATAATGGCTGAACCCAACAAAGTGTCTTGATTATCAATGATATCTGTTAATGTTAAGGAACTAACCGATGTAAAATCAGAAATATTCAAAGCCAAAACAGCTTCAAATAGCTGGGTTAACTCTTCTTCTACAATATAATTGTCTGAAGATGCATTACTTGCTCTCACATCACTTGAACCACTTAAATATGCTTCTGCCGCAATATGAGGAACGATTAAATCGCTTTCCCCTGTTGTTTCATCAGCTTCACCAGCATCAAATATAACCTTTGATATGGTCGCATGAACAATTTTTGAATCAAATAAAGCATCAGATTTTGTGGTATCTAATGTGGTTGGATCAGTCACTGGATCGACAGCTAAGTTCAACAAAATACTGGCATCTATAGCAACAGAGTCTAATCCACCAATGTCTAATATCTCTAATGCATATAAAGCATCTTTTAATTCTTGTTTTACAATGAATTCAACCTCTTCATTGACCAAAGGATCTCCAGTTGATATTAAAATAGCTTGATCAGATAAATCTGCATTTGGAACGACCAATGAGCCATCATTTCCTAATTGGATTAACTCATTTGAGAATGTGGCATGTATGATTGATGAGTTAAATATAATGTCTCTTTGTGCACTAATTTGATCTAAAGTTAATCCACCAACACTAGCAAAATCAGTCAAATCAAGAACGAGAATAACCCTAAATAACTCTGTCAACTCATCCTTAACGATATATTGATCACCATCGTTACTAATAAATCTTACATCATTAGAACCACTTGCATAATTCTCAGTGGCTTGATAAGGGATAATTAAATCACTTTCCCCTGTCGTTTCATCAGCTTCTCCAGCATCAAAAATAAGTTTTGAAATGGTTGCATGAATAATCCTTGAAGCCAATAAGTCATCAGATTTATCGGTATCTAAAGTCGTAGGATCTGTGACTGGATCAACAGATAGTCTTTGTAAAATTGTTGTATCAATATTGACATTATTAAAGTCATCTATTTCAAGTGTATCTAATGCTGTAATGACGGCGATTAACTCATCTTTTAGTACATAATCAGTGTCTTCACCAGCACCAGCATCTCCTTTATTTACAATTAATGCTTGATTGTCAGTATCAAGACTTGGAACAACCAATGAATCAGTATCGCTAAGTTCAATAACCTGATCTGAAATGGTTGCATGTAAAATAGCTGAATTAAAAATAACATTTTTATGCGGTGTAAATGTCGCTAAAGTAATGGAATTAACATCACTAAAATCTGATATATCTAGTAAAAGAATCATTCTAAATAATTCAGTTAATTCATCTTCAACGATATATTGATCGTCATCAGTGGTTATGTATCTCACAGAATCACTAGCTGATGCATAATTTTCGTATGCAGTATATGGGACAATCAACTGACTTTCACCAGTGATTTCATCAGGTTCTCCTGCATCAAAAATAATTCTCGATATGGTTGAATGAACAATCTTAGAATCTAAAAGCGCATCTGATTTATTAGTATCTAAAGTTGTAGGATCAGTATCTGGATCAATAGATAATTTTGAAAGAATACTTGTATCTATGTTCACATTGTTGATGTCATTAATTTCCAATACATTTAATGCATTAAGTGTGTCTTCAATTTCTTGTTTAATAATATATTCAACTTCTTCTCCTGAAGGACCAACACTCTTACGAATAAGACTTTCATCTAAATCACGATAAGGAACAACCAAAGAACCAGCATCTGCCTGATCAATGATTTGTTTTGACAATGTGGCATGTAAAATAGCTGAATCCAATAACGAAGAAATATTATCAAAAATGATACCTAAATCAATGGTGTCAATTGACACATTATTGATATCTTGTATATCAAGTAAGTTTAAAGCATCAATGACACTTATCAATTCGGTTTTTGCGACATAAGTCGTCTCAGTTTCACTCGTATCACCAATAACAACAATGATGTCATTACTATCAACATCTTGTTGTGGTATAGTTAATGTATCACTGTCACTTAATTGTATGATTTGATCAGAAACAGTAGCGTGTAAAATCGCTGAATCTAATAAAACATCTATATTCGTATTAATGGTAGAAAAATCAATACTATCAATGGCTGTAAAATCAGTAATATCAAGAACCAAAACAGCTCTTAATATATTTGTTAATTCATTTTGTGAAATATAGGTCACATTGCCTGCAGCATCATCATAACGAACAATATTCGTGTCAGTATCCTCATAGTTCTCAGAAGCAAAGAAAGGAATCACCACAGGTGAAGTCTCAGGTGGTGTCACATCAGTCTGATCGATAATAAAGTAAGAAATTGTAGCATGCAAAATTTTAGATGCAAACAAAGCAGCTGTTTTAGAAGTATCTAAAGTTGTTGGATCAGTATCTGGATCTACAGATAAGTTCAACAAAATACTTTCATCAACTTGTAAATTTTGAATATTAGAAATGCCGAGTGCTGAAATTGCTGAAAAAGCCCGTTTAATTTCTTCTTCTTCAATAATAGTAAGTGCTGAGCCTTCAACCAAAATATCAATTTTTACATCATCGGGTACGACGAGTTCTTCAAATCCTATTAACAAATATGAAGTTGTCGCAAATAAAATTTCAGAGTTGAATAAAGTATTGATATTGTCACTATCCAAATCAGTAACTTTATCAATATCAAAGCCTAGTTCTTCACATGCAGTATCGCCTGGATCACATGGAACAGCCCCTGCCAACATAGTTAAAGCAGAAAAAGTTCTTTTCACCTCTTCTTTAATGATATATCCAGTTTCAGAGTCTATAACAGAATCAGGAATAATCAAGTTAAAATCTCCAGTATCTAATTCTTTAATCAACTCTGTAATACTAGCAACTAAAATTTGAGATTCAAACATTTCATCAATGTCTTCATCGGATATTGTCGAAATATCAGATATTTGGAAGTTGTCAAAGTCAATCTCACCAACATTGTTGACCAGTATGTTTAGACTGACTAGAATATTTCTTAACTCTCCTTCGCCAGAAAGTTCATCATACCACTCTTCATCAGACAAATCAGGTATGACTAAGAAATCAACTTCAAATTCTAACTCAGAATTTCCACTGAGTATGTTAATCATAGCTCTTCTTGTAATTTTAGAGTTTAATAGAACAGTCAAATCAACATCTGAGAACAACAACAATATATCTTGTGGCTCTTGGTTTTGTAGATCATTTAAGGTTAAACCTTCAATCAATAACTCATCGGCGATGAGACCAAAGGCTTGGAACTCTGCAGACCAATCTATATCATCTGGTACTTGGATTACGGATTGAATCACTGAATCTGCATTTGTTAAAACTTGTTCTACAGCAATATATGCACCATATTCTGCCAATCTAGAAGAAGCCAACTCATCAAAAAGCAATTTAACTTGACCACCATTTAAGGATACAGTATTCATGTCAACTTCACCATCAAAGGCTTGTGCATTCTCTAATATAATAAATCCAGTTGAAACTACAACGCCAATCTGCTCAATTTCGTCTTGCCAATTTACGGTTTCATACAAAAATTCTTTATCAATTTCTAAGTCAATGTCTGCAAAATCAACGCCAACTTCAATAGCTACAGGAATTAAATTGGTTAACAACTTAGATTGTGATAATTTAACAAACATATTAGTGATTTCATCACTTGTAAAATCTCCAATGTTATTGGTATCGTAAAACTCAGAGGTTAAATAAATATTCGCCAGTTGAGAAAATGTTCGTAAGTCTTCTCTTAAACCGATCGTTTGGTTTTTATAGTTGATTGATAAAACCTCATCGAAAAGTAATATGGCAGCATTTTTTTCTTCGCCAGTTACTTCATCTTCTACTTTGAAAGCATCAATACCCTGGATAATAACATTATTTTGATATACTTCAACAAGATTTCTTAAATCATCAATGGCTTGATCTAAACCAGGATTTTCTTCGGCAAATGGTTTTACATTTAATCTACCTACAGGTGTTAATGACTGATTCAGTTCAACAATGTTTGGCTTTTCATGAACATCTAAATCAACCTGATATGATAGGTTTTCAATATTTAAGGATGTAAAAGAATCAGCGATACTAATAACACCACTTAAAACAATGATCATAACAAATAGGTTTAAAGCAGCTGTTAAAGTTCCAAAAACAGCCCCCAAAGGACGATTTCGTTTTCCTTTTTTATTCTTAGCTCGACCTTTTCGGAAGACAAATAGGCCAATAATAAATAGAATAAAACGATAAATAAATTGAATCACTGTAAAATATAAAACAGTATAAACAATTTTTAAGACAAACATACCCATAGAATCAATAAATGCCCAGAAATCTGGATTGGTAAAGCTTGTATCCAGTTGATCACCTATCAGTGTCGGCAAGTAGATTCTAACGGCTTCTTGGACACTTGTTGCAGAACTTAGACTGCTGTCAACGTTAGCCAATAGACCTCCAAGAAAACTTAAATTCATCGTATACAAGGCACTCACCACAGCATTGACCGTTAAAAAGAATACACCAATAAAAATCAATGTAATAATGAATGTATATAAAGACCTTCTAAAACCTTTTAATAGTCCAATTAACAAGCCTATACCTAAAGCTGAAAAGAAAGCAATATTTAAATATAAGGCTAGATCACTAGGATTTATATTCATTTTCCCCTCCTATTTGACTTAATTATATAACTTTTGATTTAAAAATAAAAGCAGTTTCAATCGATATGATTATAAATATTTAATTATTTATTGTATAATGATTATATCATACAATAAAAATATTAGATGGTGATTAAACTTATGAAAATTTTTAGAAAAAAAATAGTTTTATTACTGCTTCTTGTTTTAAGTATTGGATTGCTTTCTGGATGCTCATACTTTATACCGCTAACCAACTCACAGATATCTGAAGGAACCTATTCTGGTGAGTTTTATAGTTATGATGAGTTCAACCAACTTCCTATTTATGTATCTGATACATATAACATGAGTAATATCGATCAATATAACGATATTTTGGTCCAAACCAAAGATCATATCATTAAAGCCAATGTATCCATTAGAATGAGAATCAACTTAGGTATATCTTATGATACAAAAAGTGGGTCTGGCTTTGTCTACAAGGAAGATGATACATATTACTATGCCATCACCAATCATCATGTGATTGATAATGAAGGACGTTCTAATACAACATATGAGGTTAAAACCTTTGAAGATACTGACTATCAGGAGGCGAGTGTTGTTCTTTCAAATGAATCTTTAGATTTAGCAGTCATCCGTTTTGAAAAGAACAATCGAGAAGAGGTCGAAATGATCAATATTACAAAACGACTTGATTATAGATTCAAAAGTGATGAACTACTCTTTGCCATTGGTAACCCACTGAGTCTAACAAACACTGTTTCCTTTGGACAATACCAAGGTATCACTTTAATAGAAAACGTTGATTTTATCGTAATACAACATACTGCTGAAATATACAATGGTTCAAGTGGTGGGGCTTTGGTTGATGTGGATGGCAATCTTGTAGGCGTCAATACTTGGGGTATTGATAACAGTAACTTATCTTTTGCTATCCCTAATTTTGTTGTTTATAATTTTCTCATATCCAATGATTTATATGAGTAAGTATTAACTTGAATATTATATAACTCATTACTTAATTGTAATGAGTTTTTTTATATAAAAAAGCGCTATGTCATTTAACATAGCGCTGAAATCATCATATATTTTTAGTGATTATGTCTTAAATAACTATCAATAAAAGGTTTAACAACAAACATATACAAAAGTCCAATGTAAACAAGTTGTAAAATCACTGCTACATAGACAAACCATGTTTCAACCGCATGGAACTGATGAATAATACTTTCAAAGATAACCCCAGATAGATATGCAGGGGAAATAATGAGGATATAATTGATGAGTTTACTCTCAAGGAAACCTAAAGAATAAAAGATTGGTATAATTGAAAAGACAATAATATATACCAAGTATGACATAGATAAAGAAAAAGAACTTTTCGCAATCATTGACAATGAAAGTCCAATCATGATATGCATCATCGACGACAATATGTAAATTAAGATAAACGCTAATAGATTAAAAGAATAATTTAAAGCCAGTAAAAAGACGATGATATAGATAAGCAATGGAATCAACTGTACAATCAAAGCTGACAACATTTTCCCAAAAGCAAAATAATGAGGAGATATATCACTATCACTGACATATAAATCTCCTTGTTGGGCTGCAATGACTAGTGTAACCGAATAAGATATCACCGGTAGAATAAAGACAGAGATGTAAATATAAATAATCGGTGGAAAGAGTCTACCATAAGCCATTAGAAAACCAAAAAGAACCGAAATAAGTAGTATTATAGATAAGAAATGATATTTTCGATAGTTTTTAAAATCATTTTTAATCATACTCCATAATTGTTTCATTGAGTTGCCACCTCTCTAATTTGATTCATATTTAATGTTTTAACTGTTTTTATCGTAATTAATTCAATATCATTGTCTTCATAAAAGCGAAGGAAAGAATTGAATGAATTAAAGTAAACATGGTAATATTGACCATCTATTAAGTATTCACAGAAGATTTTTAAATAATATTTATCTTTAAAATCTTGAACATGATACTTCTTAATACCATCAAATTGATCATAAACATAAAAATGATTGAATGATTCTTCATTTAATATGAGTTGATTTTCAGCCATGACTATTTTGGTCAACTTACCATTGATGGGCAAAATATATTCAAACAACAAATCTTTTTGCTCATGGTTAAGAAAATGTAAAATATGATCTATCACAACAAACTCTCTTAAATCGATGATTGCATATATAAGCGCATAAAATAGCGGTCTTAACATATCATCACCAATGATTTTTTGATAAATGTCATCATTTTGAATGAGCTTTTGAACACCAGAATGATTAAATGTAGGTTTATGCATGTAACGAGACAATATTCTTTTAGGCTTAAATAAGAAAGATAAGGTCTTGAATCGGAGTTTTCGAACCAATAATTTTTCATGCTGAGCAACCTTTAATAAGTTAAACCATTGCTTAAACCAAGCCTCGTCTTCATCAATTAATAAATAATTAAAAGGCATATTAAAGTATGTTTCGAAGGCTTGATTGACTTGTTCTTCTCCTTTGACAAGTGAGACATCTGTTTGATTACCTAATATTTGTTGGACAATATCCTTTAATATTTTTTCATTATCCTTTATATCATCAATAGGCATATTTTTATATACCGATTCAACCAATAATAATTGAGCCTTAGAGAATACATTTAACATCTTTATTTTTTTATAAAAACGTTGGTAGATAAAAGGTACAGTGCCTTCTAGAATCATGGTTTTAAAAGCATCTGACTCATTTAAAAACATGACAATGAGATAATAATACCTTTGATCAAGTTGATATACTTGTAAAAGGTTGTCAAACATTGAAAATAAAACTTCGTCAATATGATCGTTGTTTATGAGAGAAAAACCTACCTTTTTTAATTGATCTGTTTGAATAACGAAAACATAGTCAAGTAAGGCAGTATACAGCTCTTGTTTATCTTTAAAGCGATAATAAAAGCTACCTTTATTGAAGTTGCTTCTTTTTATGATTTCATTAACCGAAGCTAAATCATAGCTTTTTGAACTAAACTCATTGAGTGTTTCTTCGAAGACTTCTTTATTTTCTAATAATGTTTGTGTTTTGTCTTTAGCCATAGTCATCTCCTACCATATAGTTTAGACTTATAAGTTTATTATATTATTCTTCTCATGAAATGTAAAGGCTTTTTCAAAAGAAAAACCTCATTTTGAGGTTTAGTCTTTCATATTCAGTCTTACAATAAAGTATTCTTTTAAATTCTTAAGGTCACTTTCAGAATCGAAACCTTGTTTGTCTACGATAAAAGACTTATTCTCATTTGTCTTTAATAAGAAAAACTCTTTACCTTCTTTAACAGATGAAATTTGGTCATAATTCACATCATAAGACTGTTTTTGATTGATGACGGTAAAAGCTGTTTGCTTAAATAGGTAGGTTTGCTTAATAGGTTGATCAACCAAAGGAGACTTAGATAACATTCTTTTGATGGTTAACTTTTGTAAAAGAATGGTGAGTAAATAATATGCAATCATAATTCCAAAAAGTAATAATGCGTATATGTAGCTTTGATTTATCAGCATATAAACGATAAAACCAATAGAAATAACCCCTATTATAAGAAAGTTCTTCTTCATATAGTTTTTCGAGTAAAACTTATTATACTTAATAATCAGTTCTTTGTTGTACACTGTAATATTTTTAATTTCATTAATCATAATACATTCCTCCTAAAGAATACCGAAAAATAGATAACCCAATAACCCTGATACAAGGACCACATAAATGGGATGAATTCTTTCCTTGTATCTAGTCATTGCAATAATAATCACTAAAATAACAATGGTTTTCCAATCAAATATGGCCTTCTTAATATAAGTAATTTCTTTGATTTGCAAAACGCTTGATAAAATAAAATCTAATGCGACAGATAATATAACCCCAACAATGATAGGTTTAGCGCCATGTAAGAAACCGACAACATATTTATTTTCAGAAAACTTATGGAATATTTTAGCAATAATGATGATGATTATAAATGATGGCAATGAAACGCCTAATGTCGACACAAGGGCACCTAAAACACCCATTTGTTCGTATCCAATAAAGGTTGATATATTTACGGCAAAGACACCAGGAGTGGACTCAGCAATGGCTATAAAGTCAATCAATGTATCTCTTGTTTGCCATCCTTTGTTAATCACTTCTTCTGTAATCAGTGGAATCATGGCATAGCCACCACCAAAGGTAAATAAACCTATTTTAAAGAAAGTAACAAAGAGTTCAATAAGACTAAGCAGCATGGCCATCACCTCTTACTTTTAGTATTTGAGTGATGATACCAATTGCCCCTCCAATAATAATCACATATATGACCGATAAAACATCAAACAACAATAAAGAGAAGCCTATAAATATCAAGATAAATGATAGATAGTTTTTATCTAACTTTTTAAACATGCGAATGGCTGCATTTAAGATTAAAATAGAGACACCAATCCGAACACCTTTAAAAGCATATTCAACATGAACATTTTCTTTAAACTGCATAAAGAAAGCAGCGATTAAAATAATGATAACTATAGATGGAATAGAAACCCCAATTGTCGCAACCAAACTTCCCTTAACCCCTTTTACCTTATGTCCAATATATGTTGCTGAATTGATTGCGATTGGACCTGGTGTAGATTCAGCTATGGTAATAATATTCATAAACTCATCTTCAGATATCCATTTATATTTATCAACACCGAAACGGTGTATGAAAGGAATCATCGCGTAACCGCCACCAAAAGTAAATAATCCGATTTTAAAAAATGTCCAAAATAATGTTAAGTACATAATCTCTCCTAGTTTTTAACTGTATTTTTATAATATGTCAATTGTTCATCTATTTTTTCACGAGCCATACGGCTGATGGATACCGTATCCATATCTTTAATGGTTTCATACTGAATCAAAGGCAACACCTTTAAGTAAACTTTAACTTTTCTAAGTCTAAACATATGACGATTTATTTCATGAAAATCATATATAGCAACCAAAGAAATATCAGCCTTTGCTTTTGTCGCAACTTTAAAAGCACCTGGCTTAAATTCACCCATATCATTAGAATATGATCGTTTCCCTTCTGGAAAGATACCCATAGCTTGTCCAGATTTTACCTGTTCTATCGTTTTTAAAATAGATTGCAATGACCGCCTATCAGCCAGTCGGCCTATAGGTATACAACCAATGCTCTTAAGCAAGGTCTTTAAGATTGGAAAACGGTATAATGGTTCTTTAGCAACAAAAGCTAAATTAGAGTTAGGATAATACTTTTTGATATAAAAAGGGTCATTATACTCAATATGATTAGAATACATGACAAAATGATTGTCTTTAGGTAAGTTTTCTAAACCTTCTGCAATAACTTTTACCCTTAAAAGTGAAAAGAAAAAATAATTAGAAAACATCATCAATAAGTTATGTTTCCTGATAGATCTTGAATCAATATTTTTAGTTAAAAAGATGATGATAATAAATATAAGAATGACCACGATGATATACAATACATTCAACCCTAAAAAAACAGCAATAATCATCAACAACTTGGTCCATGCAAATGGTGTCATAATTTCAATTGCATATAAGGCAGTCATACCTATGGTAAAAAATAGTTGTAATATTGCAATCATACTTGTATCCTTTCATATTTCATAAATAGCAAGTCTTCTGTCTCATTTAACTTGATAGAGCGAAACTTAGAGAAATCGATTTGTAAGTATGTGTCACCTTGATAAATATGTTTAACATGCGTGATAAACATCTGATCCACAAAAGGTAAAGCTAGGTCAAAAACTTCTTTACCACCAATAATAAATATATGGTCCTCATGCTTTTGACTAAGGAAGGTCTCTAAATTATTTATAATCTCTATATTTTGATGTTTTAAACCTTGTCTAGTCGCAACCAAATGATCTCTTTTTGGTAAAGGATGACCTAGGCGATCCACAATAGATTCAAATGTTTTTCTGCCCATCAATACCTTGTGATTTAAAGTTAATTTCTTAAAGTATTTTAAGTCTTCTGGATAATGCCACGGCAAATCGTTATTCTTACCAATCAAACCATGCATATCCATTGCTGCTACGATAGAAAACATTATACAGCCACCTTTGCTTTAATATGGGGATGATGTTGGTAGTTTACCAACTCAAAATCATCATAAGTAAAATCTTCAATTGATTTTTGATTACCATGAATCTTTAGGTTTGGTAGTGGAAATGGTTTTCTCGATAATTGTTCTTTTACTTGGTCCATATGATTCTGGTAGATATGCGTATCACCAAATGTATGGACAAACTCATAGGCTTCATAACCAGTAATTTTAGCAACCATTTTTAATAAGAGTGCATACGATGCAATATTAAAAGGTACACCCAAGAAAACATCTGCACTTCGTTGATATAATTGTAAAGATAATTTTTGATTAGCAACATAAAACTGAAAAATCATATGACAAGGTGGTAAAGCCATGTCGTTAATTTTCCCTGGATGCCAACTTGTAATAATATGACGCCGAGAATGCGGAGATTCTTTTAAAGATTGGATGACATTCTTAAGCTGATCAACTCCATCAAAATCACGCCATTGCTTGCCATAAACAGGGCCTAAATCACCATGCTTTTTAGCAAAGGCATCATCGTTTTTTATCAGATGAACAAACTCTTTCATAGACTCACCATTGTAGTCTTGAGATTTTTTAAATGTTTCATAGGGCCATTCATTCCAGATTCTGACACCGTTTTTGACCAAATACTGAATATTGGTATCACCTTTTATAAACCATAAGAGTTCATGAATGACTGATTTTAAATGGACTTTTTTTGTTGTGATTAAAGGAAAACCTTCATTTAAATCAAAACGCATTTGATAACCAAAAATAGATTGCACACCTGTATTGGTTCGATCATTTTTGATTTCTCCATTTTTTAATATATATTTTAATAGGTCATGGTATTGTTTCATATCCTTGCGATCTCAGATCTTCCCTCCCCATATTCACTTAAATTATTATAACACGCATACCCTCTATTACTCAATGTTTTTACAGTAACTTTTAAAGATTTATACCAATTAAAAACATAAAAAAACAGCAATAAATGCTGTTTTAACTTACTTAACTTTCTTGTTTTGGTTTATTAATGAAAGTGATCTTTTCTACGATAATTTCTGGATAAGAAAAAATATTCTTATCATCTTCTTTATAATGACTTTGCTGTAGCCTTGCTTTTACTCCTACAGTATGTCCTTTTTTGCAATAACTCACCGTTGCCTCTGCAATACCGCTCCATAAAGTACATTTAAAGAAGTCTGTTTCATATTGGTTGTTCACACCACTCTTAAAACTTCTTTTAACAGCCAATACAATGGTTGATACTTTCATGCCATTATCCAAGACCTTTAAACTTGGATCCTCAACTATTCGGCCTACCAGTATTAATTGATTCATTTTAACCTCCCGCAATTATTATACGAAAGCTTTCATTATCAACCTAATAACATAAATACATAAATCAATAACTTTTGATTCATTAATAATAGACAATTTATCAAAAAGAAAAAGAAAAACATATCAAGCGATTGTTTTTCTTTCATTCTTTCTCAAATTTTAAGTAAAAATAGAAATTAAAAATTCATTTCAACATCTTCACGTTTTCTATCTTCTGCTTCAAAATACGGTTTTTTCTCCATATGAATTGCATTAGCAACAATACTTTGAGGGAAAGTAACAATGATATGATTAATTTTTGTTACATTGGCATTGTATAATCTGCGTGCAGCTTGTAGATGTTCTTCAGCATTTCTAATTGATTGTTGAAGTTCTAAAAAGACAGTGTTTGCTTTAAGATCTGGATACTTTTCTACAACGACATTAATGCCTCTTGCCACTTGATCCATTTGTTCTTGAAACTCTGCCTTTTCTTCAAGCGTTGCATTTTCAGGAATACCGCTTCTCCATTTTACAACTTTTTCTAAGGTTTCAGCCTCATGTTTTGCGTAACCTTTGGTTGTATCAAGCATTTTTGTCAGCATATCAAAACGTTTAGTCAATGCAACATCTATACCTGATTCAGCCTCGTCTACTTTAAGTTCTAATTGTCTTAGTTTGTTCATTACACCGATATACCAAAGGACAATCATGATAAAAATGACACCGATGACAATCAATGTGATGATACCTGGTGATAATTGATTTACAAGCATATTTATTCTTCCTCTCTTTTCTTAAATATATTATTATTAAGTTTTAAAGATTGAATGACATCTTTAATAACCAATAAATCATGTTTAAATATTTCAACTTCTTCCTCTGATAGCTGTTTAAATAACTTCAGTTCAAAGGTATTTTTATTATTGTTAATCCCGATATATAATTGTTGGTCAGAAAATGAAAAACTGATGTTGCCAGGATGACGTTTCTCTAAAGCAAAGATTGCTTCCATAATATCAGGTGTTAAGATATAAAAAGCAGTCAACTCTTCTTCTGAAAAAACACGAAATTTCTTATTAAAATCTATTGATTCTAACTCAACTTTTTTAAATCTTCTTCTGGACTTTGGTGAACCGCTTTCTAAAACCTGTAAGCGACCAACCAACTCTTTATGAAAATCAAAACGGAAGATACGACCCACAAAGTAAGGCACATAATACACTTGCGTACCATTTTTTGTATGACGAACACGTCTTTCTTCTAAACGAACATCACTGGAAATAAAGTCAACATCATCGATTTTTCCTTGTAAATAATCCTCGGAATGAAATCGGTCTGCCTTCTTTAAAAATTCACCTTCATAAACAGTTTGAGAAGATAAACCTGATCCAGGCATATACTCAATACCAGGAATTAATGAAGCAAACAACTCTTTTAAAAATGTCTGTTTAAACTCTTTCTTCAAAGAAGAGAATTTTGCCAAATGAACAAATAAGTATATGGCGCCTAAAGCACCAATAATCATAGGCAAAAACATCATATCTGTATTGAGATTGTTTTGATACAATAAAAAGAATATGATGGCAGCAAGTATAATGATTGCACCAGCAATGATTAAATGTTTTTCAATGCCTTTTTTCTTCTGATTGAATTTTGTTAAAGCTTCGTTTTTCATCATTTCCTCCTAGTAATTCATTTTATCTGCGAAGGCAACACAAGCTCTCAAGGCTCTTTGCCAATCTCTATATAATTGTTGGCGCTTTTGATCAGCCATATTTGGCTTAAACTCCTTATCTAAAGCCCACATTTCTTTAAGGTCATCCTTTTTCCAAATACCGATACCTAATCCTGCAAGATAGCAAGCACCTAAAGCAGTTGTTTCTGATATCTTCGGACGCCTAATCAAATGGCCTAAAATATCCGATTGAAATTGCATTAAGAAATTATTTTGTGATGCACCTCCATCGACTTTTAAAATATTTAAGTCGATACCCGTTTCTTTTTCCATTAAATCAATGACATCTTTGGATTGATAGGCAATGGCTTCTAAAGTTGCCCGTGCGATATGGTTCTTACTTACACCACGAGTTAAACCAAAAAAACTGCCTCTGGCTTCTTCCACCCAATAAGGAGTTCCAAGCCCAACAAAAGCTGGTACAAAATAAACCCCTAGATTTGATTTTGTTGCTTTTGCCATATCTTCTGTGTCCCAAGCATTTTCAATGATTTTCAGTCCATCTCTAAGCCACTGAACTGCACTTCCAGCAACAAAGATTGATCCTTCAATAGCATATTCAACTTTATCATCAATTCCCCATGCGATGGTGGTTAAAAGTCCATTATCTGATAAACATGGTTGATCTCCTGTATTCATTAACAAGAAACAACCTGTACCATATGTATTCTTTACATCACCAGGATTAAAGCACGTTTGTCCAAATAAGGCGGCTTGCTGGTCGCCTGCTATGCCTGATATAGGTATGCTTGCACCAATCACTTGCTCAGATGTATATGCAGCAATTCCAGATGAAGAAACAACCTGAGGTAAAATTTCTTTTGGTATATCTAATATATCTAATAATTCTTCATCCCACTTCTTATCAAAAATATTATAAATCAGTGTTCTAGAAGCATTTGAATAATCTGTGATATGACTCTTTCCATTGGTTAATTTCCATATAAGCCATGTATCTATGGTTCCAAAAGCAAGTTGACCTTGTTCAGCCAAAGTTTTGGCTTTAGGATTATTTTCAAAAAACCAACGGATTTTAGTTGCAGAAAAATACGGATTAATTAGAAGACCAGTTTTTTTCTTAAAAGTGTCTTGATGACCTGCGTCTATTAAGCGATCTGTAATGTATTGTGTTTGAGATGACTGCCATACAATGGCTTTACCAATCGGTTCACCCGTTGACTTATCCCATAGAACGGTGGTTTCACGTTGATTTGTAATACCAATCGCTGATAAATCATCCATATCAATATTTGCTTTATCTATGGCTTTATTTAAACATAAAACCACTGATTCCCATATATCCTTGGCATCATGTAAAACATGTCCAGGTTTTGGAAAATATTGTTTAAACTCTTTAGAATGAGAAGCAACAACTTGTCCCATTTCATTAAAAATAATGACACGAGATGAGGTTGTTCCTTGGTCAATCGATGCAATGAAATTTTTTCCCATAAAAACCTCCTATCTAATTATATCAAAAGCCATGATAAAAATAAATCACTAATCATAAAAATTCATAGTATTCTACTTGATAAACACCTCATTCTAAAATTAGTTTTCTAAGTTTTTATTTCTTACTTATTCTTTTTATAAAGCATGATATAATATCAATATAAGGGGGGTAGATGTGAAACACTTTATTTTAAATGATCGAAAAAACAATGAAATTCATACTTATTTATATGAACCTAAATCCAACCCAATCGGTGTTGTTCAAATCATACATGGCGCCAGTGAACACTTCGCAAGATACGGCATGTTTGCTGAGTATTTAGCCAAGCATAACTATATTGTCATAGGTCATGATATTCTCGGTCATGGACTATCAACCAATACTTTAGACTACGTTCATTTTGATGATGTTAATGGTCATCAATTAGCCTTTGAATCGATTGTTTTGGTGAAAGATTGGATAGACAAGGAATATACACAATTGCCCCATATTTTATTGGGACATTCAATGGGGTCATTTTTAGCTAGAAAAATGATTTTAGAATACCCTAATGCCTATCAAAAAGCCATCATTTCTGCGACCGCTTATCCACCAAAACCATTGATTTTCTTTGGTCGCTTATTAACGTCTATCATAAAGATTTTTAAAGGACCTAAATATGTTTCTAAATTGGTTCAAGACATGTCGATTGATGCCAATCACAAAAAAATGAGAAAAGATAAACTGATTTCAGGTATCAATGAAGAGTGGCTTACTAGAGACACTGACATACAAGATTATTATAAATATTCACCTATGTGTGGACAACCTTTCACTGTTCAAGCCAATCTTGACTTGTTTCGCTGGATTAGCGATACGAGTAAAATAAAAAAAATCAAAAAAGGTAACCGCCACCAAGCCATTCTCTTTATTTCAGGTGGACATGATCCATTATCAAACTATGGCCAACAAGTTCATAAGCTTGTCGGTAAAATGAGAAAGATTGGCTATGACCATATTCAATTAAAAATATATCCTGAGTTTCGACACGAAGTTTTAAATGAACTAAACAAAAAAGTGGTTTATCAAGATATCCTTAACTTCATAAAAAATGAGTCGCTCAATTGAGCGACTCTTTCTATACATTCATATATCGTTGATATAACTTGCTTAAATATCGATTCATCGGTTCATATATCCATATGACCAAAATGACATTGGTGATGCCCATAACGACTTCCCATAAAAGATCAATCAATAAATAATCAATGATATCTATGTTCAGTAATAATGCTTGAAATGGAACGAACATCAAACCATATAAATGTCCAAAGAAATATGCAACAATCATATATATCACCAAGTTTGATGAACGTTTAGATACAAAATTAAAGATGATAATAATCAAGGCCCAAGCCAACCACATAGGAATCACAATATTAAACATACCAATAGACCCTAATAAGATATTATCAATAATCACATGAATGGTCATCATGAGCATGGTCTTCCTCAATCCAAAAACACTGGTATAAATCATTAATAATACCGTTGTAAGTTGAATAGGAAGAAAGGATAAAACCAATTCTTGTACCATAAGGACTGATGTTGCTAAAGCCAGTAAGGTCATGACCTTTATTTGTTTATTCATGATAATCAGTCTTTCTAATTGTAATGACATCCCCATCTTTAGGGTCAATGCCAGAGACCCCTTCAACAGCCAAATCACCATTCACATAAATACTTAGAACCGTTGTATACCAGTCAGATTCGATATCATCGATGCCAAGTAAGACATAACCATTAATAAAGCTATAAGAACACGTATCATCTGGCTGATAATTCCTATCTGCACATACCAAATCATAATGACGATTAAGTATGGTAAAGAGTGTATCATCATGATAAAGGTTCAACATATCATCAATGACCAATGTATCATCTTCATTGTACAAACGAAAATGAATTTCTCCGATTTTTTCTTCTGTTGTGATTTCACTAGGACTTTGGGTATTCAAAAAATATATCATAACCCCTAAGATAATGACCATCACAGCGGTTATAATCACCTTAGTGACTAAACTTATTTTCATCAATATAAACACCTATCTCAAAATAATGACTTGTGTTTCTATGTCTTCTCCATCAAAGTTGTAAGGATATAAGGTTATTTGTGGAATGGTGCTAGGGGCATTTACCTGATAGATAAATCTACCATAGTAACTTTCACCTACAAGCAAATCATAATCATCTGGAATGGTATAAAAAATATAATCAGTATCACTAGGATATGCCATGTTTTCTGAAATAGAAGTGCTTGAAAGTCCGTTGATATCTTCTGCGAAAATTTCATATCCAAACAATGAACTTTCTTCCACAAATGTTACTGTAAACTCGAGAATAAAAACATCGCCGACATCGAGTTGATATAGTTCAGTAAAATCAGATATTGCAGCGATAGATATCATCCTAGGATTAAAGATATATGTGTCAGTTGTTGTCTGGTCTGACGGTATGCCAATGATTTGATAGATCATCCCTATGACCAAATCATCTGAAAACACTTCTTCACCTAAATCTTGATGATAGACCACAAAACTCTCTTGACCATTCTTAAAAACCAAATGGTCAGTTTCAATGGCCATGAGTTCAGCTTCAATTTGAACCTCCCATGTGACTAAGTTTTGAGAAAATTCAAAAAGATCACCATTTTCATAAGCGATTGTGTCTAATCCCTCCATAGCAAATTCTGCGTTCTTTGTAAAACCAATCCAATAGAAATCATTGGCAATTAAAGAACCTATGCCAGTGATCATAGGCCCAAAATCAGTCATGATATAGTTCAAGTCAATTTGAGAATTTTTAATCAAGTCAAAAACAGATTGTTCATCCTCATTGTTATAGGTTAAATGATGGGTGTTTTGTCCTATCACGACATATATATATCCATCATATGTAGGTTCAATATCCCTATAAGAAAAATAGATGATATCATTGTCTGCATGTGTAGGTGTTCCTGTTATGATATAATCTTCATCAAGGATAAATAGATCAATTGGGCTGTCTAAATCAAAGGTCTCCTTATCAATAGCAACTTGATATGATTCATAAGTAAAATAATAATAATCAGAGCCCTCTGATTCAAAAGTCATGGTCAATGTTTGTTCCCAAGATGCTAAGTTATAAGTGAATTCGAATACATCCCCATCTTCATAAGCAATGGTATCCAAACCCGCTTGAGCAAAGTCGTCATTTTTTTCAATACCTATCCAGTGAAAAGTGTCAGCTCTATAGTCTTCAATTTCGGTAATCATAGGACCATAATCAGACATCTCGTAGGTCATATCAATCTCAGAGTCCACCATTAAATCAAAAACAGATTCATCGGTATCATCAAAGGCTAACTGAAAACTTTCCTCACCAACAATCACTGTGATTGAGTTTGAAACACTTGTAGGATTCTCAGTAGTTATTTGTTCACTACATCCAATTAAAAACACTGCAAAAAAACTAAAAAACAAATACAAAATAATTCTTTTCATCATATACTCCCTGTAAATATTTTGAATTTGCTTTCCCCTAAAAAAATATAGACCTGTCTCCAGGTCTAAAAAAGTCAATGCTTTTTTTCTCATTACCCAGGAGAAAACACTTGTAAATAGGTAGGTCTACCGGCTTAATATCATCCTACTATGCACCCTTCCCGCTTTCGCAGTGGTTCACATGCATTTCGTCAATATCACGGTTGCTGGGACAGCTTGAGATTAACACTCAATTCCCTGTTATGTATTGCTACACCTATAAACGTGATTCAATTAACTTCATTATAGTCAAATTCAATGACCATGTCAATCACATATTGAATTATTTTTCACGATATGCATTGACCGAGCAATAATTATTCTGTCCGATAATGACATGGTCTAATAAATGGATTTGTAACATGTCTCCAGCTTTTTCAATCATTTCCGTTAAAAGAATATCTTGTTTTGAAGGTTTTGGATCTCCTGAAGGATGATTATGAACCAAAATCATTTGATAGGCTGAATATTTAACTGCATACTTAAATATTTCTCGTGGATGAACAAGACTCTGATTTAAACTTCCTCTAAAGACTTCTTTCTTAGCTATCAAGTTGGTCTTTAAATCCAAATATAAAACCATCAATACTTCTTGCTTTAAATCTTTTAATTCATGACCCAACAAATCATACACAAGCTTAGGCGATGTGATTTGTTCTTTATCAATATGTTGATCAAGGACACGCTTACCAAGTTCTAAAGCTGCCATAATCGTTACTGCTTTTGTAGGACCTATACCTGGTATCTTTATCATCTCTTGGACAGTCATATCCTTAAGGTCGTTTAAAGAAGAGATTTGATGGACAAAATTTTTTGATACATCGATGACTGATTGATGTTTTGTTCCAACCCTTAATAAAATTGCCAATAACTCAAATGTATTTAAACTACTGGCACCATATGCCATTAATCTTTCTCTAGGTCGTTCATATTTTGGCATATCTTTAATCATATACATAAAAGCATCACCCAAAAATATAATACATTGGGTGATGCTTTATTCTTTATTTAACCAATATTTTTCTTATTTCTGAAATAAAATACAATGAACCAGTCACTAGTAATATATCATTATGCTTTAAATTCTGTCTTAACTGATTAAAGATTGCTTGATGGTCATGATGATATGATTTTTTGTAATGGGTTGATTCAAAAAACAAGTCTTCTGCATTGGCCCTTCTTTGATAATCAAACTCAGTAAAGTAAAGCTCATCGCAAAAGTTATCAAGTTCTTCAATCATTTGTTTATGTTGCTTATCCTTCATGACAGAAAACAAGCAGATGATGTGTTTGTCTTTAAATATGGCTTTCACAGATTTTTTTAAGGCTTGTATGCCACCAATATTATGGGCACCATCTAATACTATCCTCTGATCAAATATCTCAAAACGACCTGGCCAAGTTGTGTGTTTCAACCCATTAAAAATATGGTCTTCTGTGATATCTAAATTTAATCTTAATCGCAATAAGCGAATCAGTTCTATGGCAAGAACAGCATTTTTGATTTGATGGGTTCCAGGCATCTGTAACTCGTATTGATTTTCCTGATAATAAAATTTAGTCGTTATGCCTATTTTTTCATCTTGAATTAAAGAGAAATTAACGATTTTTACATGGGCATTTTTTTCTGCACATACTTCATAAATCAATGGATATAAGTGCATATCTTCAATGCCAGTAATCAATGGTATCCCTTCTTTAACAATACCTAGTTTATTTAATGCAATAGATTCTAAAGTATTTCCAAGTTGCTTCATATGATCATAAGAAACATTGGTGATTAAAGAAACTTCGGGAACAATCACATTTGTTGCATCAAGCAAACCACCTAAGCCAACTTCAATGACAGCGAAATCGACCTCTCGATCTCGAAAATAAAGGAAAGACATTATGGTCAATACTTCAAAAAAAGTTAAAATCTCTTCTTCATTTTCCTTGATCATGGCTTCAGATAAATCATATAAAGTATTGGCATATTTCACCAAATCTTCGTCTGCAATGTTTTTTTGATTGACTTTGATACGTTCATTAAATTCAACCACATAGGGCGATGTGTATAAGCCGACCTCAAATCCTGCATCCATTAAAATATTGGTGATGTAATTTGAGGTGGAACCTTTACCATTGGTTCCACCAACATGGATGGATTTGAAATCTTTATGGGGGTTGCCCAATTTGGCCAAGGCTTTAGTGATTCGTGATAAATCTAGTCTTGACCCAAAACGCTTAATATGCTCAATCCAATCTTGAGCTTGTTCTTTAGTAGAAAACATCTTAATCTTTAAGCTCCGTTAAACGTTGTTTTGCCTTAGCTTGTCTTTCTTGATAATCGGATAATTTTTCTTTCTCTTCCTTAACTTTACTTTCAGGTGCCTTCTTTAAAAAGTTTGGATTATTTAACATACCTTGACAACGTTTAATTTCCTTTTCAAGCGACTGAATTTCCTCTTGTACACGTTTTATTTCATCCTCTATGTTGACCAAAGACCCTAAAGGAATATGGGCTTCAATCTCACTAAAAATGATTGAGATCGATTGTTTAGGTTTTTGGTCAGTATTAATGACCAATTTTTCTGGATTTAAAAACTTATCAATATATTGTCGATTGTTTTCGATAAATACTTGATTTTCTTTTGTTGTTTGTATAAACATATCAATTGGTTTTGACCATGATACATGATATTCATTCCGTATATTCCTTACCTTTTTAATCAAGTCAAAGAACCAATCTTTATTCTTGGTTTCTTGGAAAACTAGGCCATTGGCTTTTGGCCACTCAGCAATCATAATTGAGATGTCATCATGTGGCAATTGTTGGAAGATCTCTTCTGTCACAAAAGGCATGAATGGATGTAATAATCTGATGATTTTATCCAAGACATAAATTAAAACTTTTTTGGTCATTTTTGCTTCAGATAATTTAGACATTTCTACATACCATGAGGCAAAATCATGCCAAGTGAAATTATAGATTAAGCGCGCTGCTTCATTAAATTCATAGCGTTCAAAGAAAGGTTTCGAATCTTCAATCATTTGATTCAATTTCGTTAATATCCATTTGTCTGCGAACAATAGTTGATCAGGATGAATGGTTAGGTCATCTTCGAAAATATCTTTGGTGTTCATGATAACATATCGGCTGATATTCCAAATTTTATTGATGTAATTCCAACTTGATTCAACCTTTTCTTCTTCATACCTTAAATCTAAGCCTGGTGCAGAATTTGTTGTAATAAAATACCTTAACGCATCGGTACCATATTTGTTAACAACATCGATTGGATCGACACCATTGCCTAATGACTTAGACATTTTTCGACCTTCTTCATCACGAATTAAGCCATGTATCAAACATTGTTTAAATGGTGATTGGCCTGTAAATTCAATGGCTTGGAAAACCATTCTTGAAACCCAGAAGAAAATAATGTCATAACCGGTCACCATTAAATCATTAGGATAATACCGATCTAAATCGGCTGTTTTTTCTGGCCATCCCAAGGTTGAAAACGGCCACAAAGCAGATGAAAACCAGGTATCTAAAACATCTTCATCTTGAGTCCACCCATCTTCTTCAGGCGCTTTTTCTCCAACATATATCTCATCGTCTTTATACCAAACCGGTATACGATGTCCCCACCAAAGCTGTCTAGAAATACACCAATCTTCGATACCTTCCATCCAATGTACAAATATCTTTTTAAAGCGCTCAGGTATAAATTCAACCTGATGTTTTTCTAAGGCATTGTTCGCCAAAACGTCCATTTTAACAAACCATTGTTTTGACAATCTTGGTTCAACAATAACATTGGTTCGCTCAGAATGACCTACACTATGAACTATTGGCTCTATTTTAGTGATTAAATCTGCTTCTTTTAAATCCTCAACAACCGCTTTACGGCACTCAAAGCGCATCATACCTTCATATTTATGTGCCAGTTGATTCATAGTACCATCATCGTTCATACATAAAGGCATCTCTAAATGATGTCGTTTGCCGACTTCAAAATCATTAGGATCATGGGCTGGTGTAACCTTTACGATACCCGTTCCAAATTCAGGGTCAACATAGTCATCTGTGATGACTTTAATCTTTGTCTTTGTGGTCGGTATATATACTTGATGGCCATGTAAGTGATAAAAGCGTTGATCATCAGGATGAACCATTAAAGCAGTATCACCAAACATGGTTTCTGGTCGTGTTGTAGCGATGGTTACATAGTCATCCGAACCAACAATTTGATACTTGATATAATAAAGAGCCCCGTGAACTTCCTTGTGTTCAATCTCAATATTCGATAAGGCAGTTTTGGCCTCAACATCCCAGTGAATAATACGCTCACCCTGGTAAATTAAGCCCTTATGATAAAGGTCAATAAAGACTTTATTGACTGCATCAGATAAGCCCTCATCAAGGGTGAATCGTTCTTTATCATAATCCAAGGACAAGCCCATGGTTTTCCACTGTTCGCGTATATACTCAGAATATTCTTCTTTCCACTTCCATGCATGGTCTAAGTACTTTTCACGGCCTAATTCGTAACGGTTAATGCCTTGTTCTCTTAATAATTGATCAACTTTAGCTTGAGTGGCAATGCCAGCATGGTCCATGCCTGGCAAATAAAGCGCATCATAACCCTGCATACGCTTTTGACGAATCACCATATCTTGTAATGTATTGTCCCATGTATGACCTAAATGTAACTTACCAGTAACATTTGGTGGTGGAATCACGATGGTGAATGGTTTCTTTGATTTGTCTCCACTCGAAAAAAGTTTATGTTTTAACCAAAAATCATATTTACCCTTTTCAACTTCTTGTGGATTGTATTTTTTATCCATTGTAAAACATCCCTTCTACTAAATAATATTTGTTTTGATAATATGCTTGTATGATTTCTAATGTATCTATCGAATGTATGATTGGTAGTTCTTCATAAGAAAAGTATTTTAATGCCAAGGATTCGTGATCATTTACCTTCATACTTGATCCGATGACACGTCCTACAAATGCATAAGATATAATCCTAGCATAATCTTTTTCTCTCCAGCGCATGAAGGGGTTATTAAAGACACCGATAAAACGAACGATTTCAATATCCAAGTTGGTTTCTTCTTTGACTTCCCTTATCGCACATTGACCAATGGTATCATCTAACTCAATTAAACCACCAGGCAATCCCCACATCTGATTGTCACTTCGTTTTTGAAGTAGAATTTCATTATTTTCATTTACAATCACAACAGCGCATGCATTTAATATAAGCCAATCATTGCCTATTTTCTCACGAATGTCTTTAATATATGACATAATAATCACTCCTAAAAATAAAAAAATCGTCCTAAAAAAGGACGATTATATCACCGTGGTACCACCTTAGTTCTAGTTTAACTAGCACTCGACTTCCTTAACGCGGAAACACGTTTTGAGTTACTAAAAATTTCACTCAAACTACTCTGTGGCTACCTTCCTCACTTAAGACATAAACTTCCACCAACCGTTTACTCTCTCTTTCTCTGTGGGTGAGTACTCCTCCACTTCTCTGTATTTGATTTGTATTTTACCAAAGGATCTTCAAAAAGTAAAGTAAATTCATTAATATTCTCTATAATCATCATGCCAGTATATTCATTGATTTCAAAATAAGACAATGCCAGTTGTTCACTCATTTGATTTACATAATCAGAATATAAGTGAAAATAGAAGTCCAAACCCACATATTCTTGATGTTGGTAAAAGAAATCTTGTCTGGCTTGACCATTGATAAATAATAAATCACCAATGACAATTTTTCCGCCATGGTTTAAATGCTTAACCAACTCATTGATCATATCAATGGTCGTTTGAAAAGAAAAATGCATAAACAAGTAATTGGCTATGATATAGTCAAACTTTTGATGCTTAATGGCATGTGGCAAGCCGCGCAATAAATCATACTGATAAAATGATGCTTTAGGATAGCGTTTACGTGCAATTTCAAGCATGTTTTTTGATTCATCTATACCGACCAATGAAAAGCGATCAGGTGATAAATGTTCATATAACTTGCCAGTTCCACAACCTAAATCAAGAATGGTTATTTTCTTCTTTTGATCATTTAGATCATCGATTAAAAGGTCTTCTATCAACTGATAGCCTGCATAAGGAAAAGACTCTTGGTCTATATCTTGTTCGACTAAGCGATCATAATGACTTGAAATATCATCATAATGATTTTTCATCTTCATCACCCGTGACATATGATTCAATCATATCTAATATTCGTTGATGATTGACTTTTGTTTTTGTTGAATATTCAATCATCACATCGTCTTCCCGAGGTTTTAAAACACGTTTTATTACTTTCTTTTGCTTATTGATTTTGTTGTTAGAAAGTTTGTCAGATTTGGTTAAAACTAAAAGCACATCATAATCAAAGGATTTAAAAAACTCATACATGAGCAAGTCATCTTCTGATGGGGTACGACGAATATCAAGCAAAAGGATAGCTAAACTTGCACGTTTCGATTTTAAATACTCATCAATCATTGTCGCAAAACGAACCATTTCAGCTTGACTCACTTTTGCATAACCATAACCAGGAATATCAACAAAATAAAAACTTTCATTGATTAAAAAGAAGTTGATGAGTCGAGTTTTCCCTGGTGTTTGTGAGACCCTTGCAATATTTTTTTTATTCAATAATGCATTGATAAAGGAAGACTTGCCAACATTTGATCGACCTGAAAAAACAATTTGGGGTAAACCATCATCAGGATAATTGCTTTGATTGACTGCTGAAATCATAAATTTAGACTCAGTAATTTTCATATCATCACTCCACTCGTATTATAACATATTCATGACTTGCTCCAATTATTTTTTTGCATAAGTCATTGAATAAATGGCATCTTCCTTGATTGTTTTTTTAATCATATTAACATCCGCTGCTTTCATATGTTTAACATGATCAATATATTTTTCTAATTGATAACCCTTTTTTACAAACTCAGACAGGGCATGGTTGATGGCATTTGACTGATCAAAATAACCAATAAAATGACCAATACGACCGCGAATACCAGCCAAAAACTTATCTTCATCGATATGACCAATATTCATCAACATATCCATTAAGCTTGACTTAAGTTTCTTTGGATAATTTGTTTCACTAGATACAGTAAAATATGCGTAATCTTGATGAACATGAATGTTGATGTTATAAGAATAATTAATCAAGTTTTTGTCCTTCAAAGTCTGGTAATTGCTTGATCCTTCATCAAAGAAATATTGAAAAAACATGATGATGGCCAATCGACGTTGACTGACAGATAAAGTTTGCAGCATCGATAAATCAATGTCCAAACCTAGTGCGAAATACGTGACACTTTGATTGGGTTTAACTTGATATATATGATGGTCTTTTTGACCTTGAAAATCAAAGATTAATTGAGGAGAGTCCATTTTTTTAGGCATCAAGTTGATTTTAGACTCTCTAACAAGTTTTTTAACATAAGTTGGATCAAATGGGCCTGTGATAACTAAAATCATATTATTGGCTTGATAAAAATGGTCAATGGTTCGATCAATAATCGCTTGGTTAATGGCATGAACAGACCTTTCATCGCCAGCAATGTCCACCCAAACATTTTGATCAGTATACATTTGCTTCAACAAATCCTCATGGACTCGATAATACATATTATCTTCATACATTTTGATTTCTTTTAATATGATTTGTCGTTCTTTTTCAATGGTAACTTGTGAAATTTTCGCCTTTGAGAAATGATTTAAAAACATGGATAAAACCATTTCAAAATGATCCTGAGCACTGACATAATAGTTGGTGACATCTCTCGAAGTTGAGGCATTGATATCAGCATTATACTCTGAAAAAATATCACTAAGGTTGATATCATTGCTTTCAAAAAAGACATGTTCTAAAAAATGTGCTGTCCCTGCTGGAATTGTATATAGTTGATCTTGATAACGATATCTTGTTGTTTGACCACCAATCCTTACCTGTAAAGAAATATGATAATCAACAAACTCTTTTTTTGGCAACAAATAAACGTTTAAACCATTATCTAAGGTATCAATATAAAGTGTTTCATCAAGAAGAATTTGTTTTTTAACCACAATCATCACCTTCTTTAACATAGCGATATGTCATAATATGTTTCATTTTTTTTGCTATTGCCATTAAATCTTCTTGTGTCATTGACATAATCATTTGAATCTTTTCTTCAAGGTTAAATCCTTCATTCATGGTCACATCTGCACTCATATTTAATTTCATCGTCCCAATCAAGTGATGACACATAGACTTATAGTTCTTGATCAAATTTAATTGGGCTCTTTGTAGTTCTGTTTCAAGAATTTGTCCACTTTGCATGGAATGAATGGTCTCATGTATTTTTTGAATGGCTGTATCAATATCTTCTTCATCTGATTCAAAATGAATCATAAACAAATTAATCTCTGATAAATACGAACTATAAATATAATAAACTAGGTGTAAGTCTTCTCGAATACTTGTAAACAACTTAGATTGTGAATAACCACCAATGATACGATTTAACAAATCGATGGCCACATTGGTGCGATCATCTAATTCCAATTCTAGTTGATAACCAACATATGTTCTAGCAATACTTACATCCATGTCTGTCTCTTTAAGATCGCGAACTGTCTCTGGATATGGCATGTAGCGATTGAGATCATAATTAGGCCAAGTCTGAGGTCTTTTTTTAGGGAAAAGATTCTTAATCTTTTGATGGACTTTGTCGACATTGTATTCACCCAATATATAAATCTTCAAATAATCTTCATTGATCATTTGTTGGTAAACATCTGTCAAACTTGACTGAGTGACTTGGTCTAAATAACGTTCATTTGGATAAAAAGTTGCAGTTTCTTTATCAGAAACATGCTTCAAAAAGTTAAAATAAGCAAGTGTTGCCTTGTCTTGTTTTAAAGTATTAAGCAATTCTTTGGTTTCACTAATTTTTTGCTTTACAGCCTTCTTAGTGATTTTTCCTCCATATATTTTAGGTTGATAAATAATATGATATAAAAATTCAAAGGCGGATGATAATAAGTCCTCACCATCAATATATTTTTGATTGATAAACTTTAGATAAAATTGATTAGAAAATAAATGACCACGTTGAAAAACGCTGGTGTTAAAAGAGGCACCATAAAGCATATCCAAATGTGTATTTAAAACATCACTTGAATCATATATACGGTTATGATTCTCCAATAAGGTTGGAATCATATTCCGTTCGTTATAGGTTTTTGGGTCTAACTTTGAATAATAAGAAAAGACAATCATCATATGCTTATAATCTTTCGATGGCAGATGATTGACTTCAATACCATGAACAAATGTTTTTTTCATTTAGATACCTCAATAAAAAAGGATGTTGCCATCCTTAGATTATTCTGCCATTTCTAAAGCGATTTTCATCATGTTGGTAAATGCAGTTTGGCGTTCCTCAGCTGTGGTTGCTTCAGATGTTACCAAGGAGTCAGAAACCGTCAGTAAACAAGCAGCGTTCTTTCCGGTGACATTGGCATTATGGAACAAGGCAAATGATTCCATTTCAACACCTAACAACTGCTTTTCTTCTGCCATTTTAAGCGCAGCGTCAGGGTCTTCACGATAAAAAACATCACTTGAATGTATCTTCCCAATATGTAAAGGGATATTTAATTGTTTGGCTATGGTGGTTAGTTTTTCATTAAGTTTGCTTGATGCATCCAAGGTATGACTTTCTTCTCCACCTTGTACTTTGGCAAAGGTTGATTCAGAATATGCAGCTTCAGCCAAGACAGTATCATACAAATCTAGATCTTTGGTGTAAGCACCGCATGATCCTATACGAATAATGTTTTCAACATCAAAAAACTTAAACAGTTCATATGAATAAATACCAATGGATGGTTGGCCCATACCTGATCCCATAACTGATATTTTACGTCCCTTATAAGTGCCAGTATAACCGAACATGTTGCGTACAGAATTGAACTGTTTAACATCTTCTAGAAACTCATCAGCGATATACTTAGCCCTTAATGGATCACCTGGCATTAAAACAGTTTTTGCAATCTCATGTGTTTGTGCTTGTATATGGGGTGTAGACATCTTATTTTCCTCCTCTTTTTGCTTGATTAATTTGATTTAACATTTCTTGATGATTGACAATGGTAAAACGATAATATTGACCTGAAAACGTTGAATCCATGGTAATTGAACGAGAATGTTTATCAACCGATTCATGATCAATGATAAACTTTTCGCCATATTTTACAGGAATACTGATTTGATCCTGTTTCTGATTCTTTTTTTGACGAAAGGCTTCTAAATACAACTGCTTTCCATCAATGATCAAGGCCGCTCTTTTCAAGAAATAACCTTGGTATGTTTTTTCCATTAATGGTACAAATAACTGTAAATCATCATGTTTTTTCTCTGCGTATTCATAATATTTATCAAGTTGCTTATTTGAGTATTTGGTGATTGAATAATCCCTTAAGAAACTATATAGCAAGGAAATTGCAAAGGCAATCAAGGCCATTTCTAAAGAAATCATATTAAAAATTGTCAATACAAGTATTAACATGGTCGCCGAAATGACTGTATAAAAGAAAATACGAATAAGATTAATAGTACCTGCAAGTCTTTTTGTCTGATAAAAAACTTCCTCTTGTATACGATCCATTAGTAGTCAGAACCCTCTAAGCCTTTCATGATTTTTACTCCACTGCTTGCGCCAATACGTGTCGCACCAGCATCAACCATGGCTTGTAAATCTTCTTTAGAACGAACACCACCAGCAGCTTTAACTTCCTTGCCATTGACATGTTCTTTCATTATTTTCACAGCTTCAACACTTGCACCGCTAGTGCCAAAACCAGTGGAAGTTTTAATGAACTCAGCATCTGTTTCGCCAACAATTTGACTGACTTTTTTAATTTCTTCATTATCTAAATAACATATCTCAACAATCACTTTAACGAGTTTATCGCCCGCAGCGCGACATACTTCATTAATTTCATCTTTAATATATTGGTAATCCTTGTCTTTAAATTTTCCTATATTGATGACCATATCAATTTCATCAGCACCATTTTTCACAGCGTTTAAAGTTTCAAAAACCTTGGTTTCTACAGTGTTTGCTCCTAAAGGGAAACCAATAACTGTACATACCAAAACATCACTATCTTTAAGTGCTTCATGTGCATAAGCAACATGTGTTGGATTAATACAAACACTTTTAAAATGATAGTCCTTAGCCTCCGAAATTAATGTATCAATATCCTCTTTACTACCAAAAGCTTTTAAATATGTATGATCAATATAACGATTCATTTCCATAATCATTCCTCCTTATTCATGTACCTTAATTATACAATTATTCAAAATCAGTGTCAATTTAAGAGAATTCATGCCGGAGTATGACTCCGGCAATGAACTTATATTTGTTTTATAACGGTTTCACAACGTTCGCAGATGCCATCATCATTGAGCTCTTCAACGACTTGCCAACAACGATCACATGTATGTCCTTCTGCAGGCAATACATCAATTGAAACGTCTTTACCTTTAAACTTACCAAAACCTGTATCTAAAATATCTAACTTAGAAACAATAAAGGCTTGTTTTAAATCAATATCTAACTTATCTAATAAATCTTTCACTTTAGGTTTAGGATAAAGCTTCAAATGTGCTTTTAGGCTTTTTCCAATGACTTTTTCATTACGGGCATTCTCTAATGCTTTTAAAACATCTTCTCTTAAGACCATAAAGTCATCCATGGCTTGAAGATTCGCAAATGACAAATCTTCAAAGACAGGCATATCTAGTAAATAAGCATCCTCGACATGATCGATATTTGGAACATGTTGGTATGTTTCTGTGGTTGTATGTGGGATGATTGGCGTTAACAATCTTACCAATGTATCTAAAGTCTTGTAAATAACCGTTTGAATATTGCGTCGTTCTTTTGAATCAGCATTCTCAATGTATAAGACATCCTTGGCAGGATCTAAATAGAATGATGATAAGAAGGTCACAAAATTAGTGATTTTTCTGTAGACTAAATCAAATCGATAATCATCATATGCTTCAATAACCTCTTTGATAAGTTCATCATTTTTAACCATGACATATTTATCTAAATCATTTAAATCTTCGAATGATTGCTTATGGTCATCATTATGATAGTCAAAAAGATTACCCAATAAGAACTTCATGGTATTACGAACTTTACGATATGACTCTGATACTTGTTTAATCAAATCATTTGATAAACGGACATCGGCTTGATAATCGACGCTCGCAACCCATAATCTAAGTATATCAGCTCCAAGTGTATTGGCTATTTTATTAGGATCTACAACATTGCCCATTGATTTTGACATTTTCTTGCCATCGCCATCAAGAACAAAACCATGTGAAACTAAGGTTTTATATGGTGCTTTCCCTTTGGTTGCTACACCTGTGATTAAACTTGAGTTAAACCAACCTCTATATTGGTCAGACCCTTCGATATAGATGTCAGCTGGGTAGCCAAAGCCTCTTTCTAACATCCCACCATGGTGAGATGAACCTGAATCAAACCAAACATCCATAATATCTGTTTCTTTTTTAAAGATGCCATTTGGTGAATCAGGATGTGTATAACCTTCTGGTAATAGTTCATTGACATCTTTGGTATACCAAGCATTTGACCCTTCTTCTTCAACAATTTTAGAGAAATGGTCAATCACTTCAGGATCTAATATCACTGTGCCCTTCTCAGTATAAAATGCCGGAATTGGAACACCCCAAGTTCTTTGACGAGAAATACACCAAGAACCACGGTCTTTAATCATGTTAGATAAACGGACTTCTCCCCAATGAGGATACCATTTGATGGTTTGAATGGCTTTTAATACATCATCTTTGATTGTTTCAATAGAGGCGAACCATTGTGGTGTTGCTCTAAAGATAACTGGTTTTTTTGTCCGCCAGTCATGTGGGTAAGAGTGGGTTAAATCAAACTTACCTAACAGGGCTTTTGCCTCAAACAATGCTTTGATAATTTCTTCATTTGCATCGTCCACATACATACCAGCAAAACGTTCTCCAGCCTCTTTTGTCATACAACCTTGTTCATCAACTGGACAATATACATCTAAATCATATTTTTGTCCAACCACAAAGTCTTCTTCCCCATGTCCAGGCGCAGTATGTACCAAACCGGTTCCATCTTCAGTGGTCACATGATCACCCAATATAATAGGTGAAACACGGTCATACAAAGGATGTTTGTATGTCATGTGTTCTAGTTCCCAACCAAAAATATTCTGAACCTTGGTCAAATCTTGCCAATTTAATAAATCTTTAAGTGCCTCTAAGCGGTCACGTCCAACCAAATAATGTTTTCCATCGGTTTTAATTAATGTATACTCAATGTTCGGTCCTACTGCGATGGCCAAGTTGGCTGGAATGGTCCATGGTGTGGTTGTCCAAATCACAAAATATGTATTCTTAGGCAACTTATTCAATGTATCTTTAGCTTCCATAGCCAAATAGATGGATGGTGACACAACATCTTTATACTCAATCTCTGCTTCAGCCAACGCTGTTTCACTTGACGGAGACCAATATACAGGTTTTAAACCTTTGTAAATCAAGCCCTGTTTAACCATTTCATTGAAGACACGGTATTGAGCGGCCTCATAATTTTTGTTTAAGGTAATGTATGGTTGATCCCACTCACCAAGCACACCTAAACGTTTGAATTGTTCACGCTGAATATCAATTTGCTCCAAGGCATATTCCTTACACAAATTTCTAAACTCAGCCAATCCAAGTTTTTTGCGATTGACCTTACGTTGTTTGGTCAAAGCATTTTCAATAGGTAAACCATGTGTATCCCAACCTGGTAAATAAGGGGCCTTAAAACCATTCATATTCTTATAACGAACAATAAAATCCTTTAAAATCTTATTTAATGCATGGCCAGCATGGATGGAACCATTGGCATATGGGGGACCATCATGTAAAAAGAATTGCGGACGGTCTTCATTCTTCTGCAATACTTTTTCATAAATATTTTTCTCCTCCCAAGCAGCTTGTCTATCAGGTTCTTTTTTTCCTAAGTTTCCTCTCATAGGAAAATCTGTTTTAGGAATCAGTAAAGTATCCTTGAAATCTTTTTTATCCATTATATTTCCTCCTAATCATAAAAAAAACGTCCTCTAACAAAAGGACGTCAATCACGCGGTACCACCTTAATTCTAGTTTTCACTAGCACTCAAACCATTAACGCTGGTAACGTGATTAACTACTGATTTCATTAATCAAACTCATAGGTGATAAAAGGCTTGATACTTGCTTCCACCAAACACAAGCTCTCTATGGGTAAGCCCTTCTTGTCCTAATCATCGTTCTTATCTATTAAATTATACCAAAATACGACGTTTTTTCAAGTAAAAGATTAGACAAATATCAGTGTTTGCAGATATCTGAGTACCAATTGGTATAAAATCAAACCAAGCATAGGTGTAAAATCGATCTGTCCAAAGACCAACCAACCCCTGAATATTCCTAAATAAGGTTCTACAATACGCCTTAAAATCTGATAAAATTGAGAATTCACCAATGGAGTCCATGACAATATAACGAAAATAATCATCACATAAAAATACAACTGTAGAGCAACATATGCATAGTATAAAAGTAAAGCCATTATGATTCCTTTCGATACTCGTCAATAAATTTCTTTAACGTCGGCCCTAACAAATCACTTTTTTGAGCCATTAGATATATTTTATCTTGAATTTTAACGGTTTCACCATCACAGGCATACAAAACGCCTGATAAAAATATCAGTACTTCATTGGCTTCAGATATCAATGTATCAGTAAAATTTAACACGATTGGTTCCCGATGCATAATCAACTCTGCATACTGATATATATGTTTATTATCATTCACCTTGATAAATGTAATATCATCAAATTCTACATCTGTCGGCGCGATTTTCTTCTTTCGACTAAACAAACCCATTAATCTTCCTCCTCAAATAAATAACTGCCAATGCGTACATAACTTGACCCCATATCCATGGCAATTTCAAAGTCATTAGACATACCCATAGACAATTTTAAAGACAAAGCAAATACATCATTCATTTTTTCTTTAAGGTCAATTAGTATTTGAAATTGCTTACGAATCATTGCTTCATTATCCGTATGTGTGGCCATGCCCATTAAACCTATTACATTAATTTTATCATAGCTTTGAATATTTTTGTAAAAATCAATCACTTTTTCTGGAGCTAAGCCATATTTACTGGCCTCACCTGATATGTTTACTTCAATAAATGCTGGTAAAACGTCTTCACGTCTTTTCTCAATTTCATTGGCCAAAGACATGCGATCTAAGGAATGTAAATAATCAATATCATTAATCATTTTTTTTACTTTTTTTGACTGGAGATGACCAATAAAATGCCAGGTGATATCTTCATCTTTAAAACGACGTAACTTGTTCAAAAAAACATTGACTCGGTTTTCACCAAAATGATGGATATCTTCTTTAAGTAGAGCATACATGTCTTCATCACTGGCATACTTGGTTACCGCAACCAATGTTTGTTGATTCAATTGATTTTTTAAACGTTCAATATGACTTAAGTTCAACATACAATCACTTCCTAGGTCTTGGTCTAGATAAAAATGACACCATGGCTGAAAAGGCAATGACATAAACACCCAATAATATTTCTACAAATGGATTGTCTAAAACATATGCAATTAAAAGCAATACGATGACCAAATTTATCAATGAGGCCAACAAGGCAAATATACGGTTTCTAGTCATGATGGTTAACCTTTTTCCTTAACTCATCTAAACCACTCGTTGTTTGGTTGGCAAACTTTAAAGGGGTAATCGATATATAACCATGATGGACAGCATGTAAATCAGTATCTTCAACAAAATGTTCATTTAAAAACTTACGTTTGGTTACGTAATAACCATCTTCTTCTACATAAAAATGTCTTGCTTGTCTAAAACCTAGATCCGTAATCATAATTCCTTTGGATTCAGAAAACTTTTTGCTAGGAAAATTAACATTTAATAAATACTTATCAGACAATAAATCACGATCAAAAATATAATCAAATACTTTTTTGACATCTTCTTTTGCTGCATCTAATTGGTGATAATCCGCTGATAAGGCAACAGCTGGGACTTTAAATTTTAATGCCTCCATGCATGCACCAATGGTTCCAGAATAGACCGTATCTGCCCCTAAATTAAAACCTGAGTTGATACCAGAGATGACCACATCAGCATCAATGTTTAGTCCATGTAAGGCCAAAGATACACTATCGGCTGGTGTCCCATCGACCGAATACTTTCTATCTTCATGTTTGTAGACTTTTACCTTTGTCCAAAAAACTCTAGAAACAGAAGCACCAGACATATGTTTATGAGGTGCAACCAAATAAACATCCCCGTAATCCTGTAATACCTCATATAAGTATTGAATACCTTCTGCTTGATAACCATCATCATTTGTTAAAACAATTTTCATGTCAAATGAATCCTGTCTTTCAATGATTTATTTTCTTTATAAAGCAATAAAACATGTCCGATTTTAGCCACAACATGAATATCATTGTCTTCAATTTTTTCGATGATGGTATCCATGTCATCGGGGCAATTTTTTAATACAGAAATCCGACCCACTTCATGTTTCTTTAAATTGGTTAAAATATTGTCAATGACTTGCTGGGTAATTCCCGACTGTCCTACTTGAAACATAATATCTTTTTCATTTGCCAAACGTCTAAGTTTAGCTTTTTGTTTTCCTTTAAATTTCATAATTATTCTCCTTTAACTACGTATATAGTGGCAATAGGATACTCATCCCTATCGCATAGTAAATACTCAATGTGATAATATCAGAAATGGTTGTGATAAAAGGGCCTGAAGCCACAGCTGGGTCAATATTGATGCGATGCATCATCATTGGAATCAAGCCACCTAGGGTTGTTGAAACAAGCAAGGCGACAAAAACAGAAGCCGCAGTCACTAAGCCATATATCATATCTAATTGAGTTAAAGTATCTTTACTTGTATACTGTGATAATAATATCATACCAAAGACAACAATGCCAATCATAACGCCTTGAATCAAACCAGTCTTTAGCTCCCTATAAATCATTCCTCTTAATATGGCTGATTCAATACGTTCATTCTTTGATAAATATCGAATGGTCACAGCCAAACTTTGTGTGCCTGTATTACCTGCCATATCCAATATTAAAGGTAAAAAAACCGCAAGTCTTGCAGCCAATAAAGGACCACTACTAGCAAGCATTGAGTCAAATACAGATAATATCATAGATGTACCCATTGACAAAAATAATAAAATACTCAACCAAGGCAAACGACTTTTCACTGATTTAAAAATGGACAGTTGATCTAATTCACGGTCATAATCAGACAAACCTGCAAACTTGGTATAATCTTCTTCTTCAGCCAAGGCAATAATATCTAATAAATCATCATGGGTCACAACCCCTAATATATGGTCATGGTCGTCAATGATTGGTATGGCTGAATCTTTGGTTTCTTGCATAAGTTTGGCCACATACTCAACATCATCATCAACGTATACTCTTGGAAATCTAATTTCCATGATATCCTCAATGAGATCATTGGCCCTAGCAGTAATTAATTCCTTTAATTTGATATATCCTACCAATTGTTCTTGCTTGGTAATATATATAATTGATATATAATCTATTTGATATGCATGTTCTGTAATATATTTCATGGCTTGCTTCACTGAAAAATTAAGGTCTATCTTTAAGTAACTATCATTCAGATAAGAACCAATTTCATCTGGATGATATTGCATCATCTCTAAAATGCGTTTACGTTTGTTTACTTCAATATTTTTTAATAATTCATGACCATAGCTACCCAATGACTTGATGAAATCTACACTTAAATCCAAATCCATATCTTCAATAATTTTAGCCATGGTTTTTTGATCAAAATATTCAACAAAATTTTGAAACTCTGTCACACTAAAATACTCAAAAATCTCAGACAACAAGTTTTTTTTCAACTTAAGTAAAACAGTTTTTTTCTGTTCATCCTCAATGGCTATCATGGCGCGAGACAAATCATAAGGATGATATTGTTCAAGCAGGTCGGTTAAGTTTGGATAATCTATATTGTTTTCAATAATTGATATAATTTCATGTTGAAAATCATTTAAAGTTGTTTCCATCATAACCTCCTCACGTTAAAGTCACGATAAACGTTGTGGCCAAACCAAAATATATCAATAATGATAATATATCATTGATGGTTGTAATAAAAGGGCCAGAAGCTGTTGCTGGATCGATTTTAATAAAATGCATGAACAGAGGCACCAAACTACCCGCCAGTGTCGCAACTATCAATGCCAATTGGATAGAAAGACCAATCACAAGAGCAAAATTAAGGCCTTCATTAAGGGGCACGTTCCGAATCACATTAAAGATTAAAACAAGTAAAAACAAACCAATGGCAATCACAAAACCATTGATAAAACCAATCAATATCTCTTTGAGTAAGTGTTTGATGACCATTTTCTTTGCCTTTAATTGATTGGTGGCAAATAATCGGATAATCACACCAAGTCCTTGTGTCGACGAATTACCTGCCATATTTAAAATAAGTGGCATAAATATGGCAAGTGTCGTTAAAGTTTGTAACTCCTTTTCATAACTCGAAATGATAGATGAAGTGATTAAATTTACAAACAATAATATAAATAACCAAGGCAATCGCTTCTTTAAGGAAGACCATACTGACTCATCATCTTTAATCTCAACATCGGTTAACCCAGCCAATGAAGCATAATCTGCACTTGATTCTTCATTCAAAGCATCAAGGGTATCATCAAATGAGATAATACCAATCATTTGATGATCAGAATTTATCACGGGCAGTAATTGGAAGTCGTAATTTTTCATGGTCTCAATGGCATCTTCAATATCTGTTGTAGGAAATAAATAAACCAAATTTTCAACCATGATATCCTTGATTAGTGTTGACTTATGATGACCTTGACTCATCAACTCTTTTAAGGTTAAGGTTCCAACAAGCTGTTGACGATTATTAACCACATATATATTGTTTATATATTCAACATTAGGCGCCACTTCAACAAGGTGCCTTATGGCTTTTTTTACCGTTAAATTTTCTTCTATCTGTACAAAATTATTGTTCATAATTGATCCAACCATTTCATCATCAAAATGAAGAAATGATTTAATTATTTTCCTTTTTTGCAAAGGAATCAGTGACATATACATAAGTTGTTTTTCTTGATCGTCTATGTTGGCAATAATTTCAACCAAATCATCGGTTTCAAAATGGTCAAAGATATCAATAATGATTGGCACACTCATCCCCTCAAACAAGTCAAAAGCATCTTCAGGAGACAAGGCTTCGAATACTTCAGTCAATCTTGAAATTGGCATAGATGTATATAATTTGTTTTTTAAGTCATCATTAAGCTGTAATAAGACTTTAGCAACTTCATAAGCATGGTAGTGAGATATTAAATCGGCAATTGCATGAGGGTCATCATGTTGTATTAAAATTTGTTCAATATCTTCTTCAAAACGTTCAATTACTTGAGACATGAAATCACCTCCATCACTATTAAAATTCTATCACTAAAGGTTTAAAAATACAATCATTAGTCTTTTTAAAAAAAAAGACTGAAAAATCAGCCTAATCTTTTTTAAATGAACTTTTTAACCAGTCAGGAACATTGATTTCATCATCTTCAGTCTCCTGTTGGTCTTTTGGTTTTTCAACCACTTGTTTCTTATGTTTTCTTGATTTTTTATGTTTCTTTTTAGGCGGGTTGAAGCTTTCTTCAACGGCTTCTACTTGTTTTTCTTTCCGCTCTATTTTATTATCTTTATTGAAAATCGGATCATCGCTAAAGCCTGTTGCAATCACGGTCACAACCAACTCATCATCTAAATCAGAATTAATGGCAGATCCATAAATCACATTGATATCGGTTGTAGAACTTTTATGGATTTCTTCAACAACTTCATTCATCTCGTATAAAGAAGCTTGGAAATTCGATGTGATATTCACAATTGCGTCTGTAGCGCCATTAATTGATGTTTCCAGCAATGGAGACCGTATGGCTTCTCTAGCAGCTTCTACAGCCCGATTAGGGCCTTCTGCAACACCAATCCCCATTAAGGCTGTCCCTTTGTCTTTCATAACAGTTTTGACATCAGCAAAGTCAACATTGACTACGCCAGGGATTGCAATAATTTCAGTAATACCTTGAACACCTTGTCTTAATACTTTGTCTGCTTCCCTAAATGCATCTAAATATGATGTATTTCGATCAACGACATAGAATAATTTATCATTAGGAATGACAATCAAGGTATCAACAAATGGCTTTAGTGCTTCTAAACCTTCCAAGGCCACTGTCATTCGACGTTTGCCTTCAAAACCAAATGGTTTGGTGACTATACCAATGGTTAAACATCCCATTTCACGTGCGATTTTAGCAACAATAGGTGCAGCACCAGTACCTGTGCCTCCACCCATACCGGCAGTGATAAAAACCATATCTGTTTCAGCCAACATGTCGCGAATTTCTTCTTCAGATTCCTCAGCAGCTTGACGTCCAATATCTGGATTGGCCCCAGCGCCTAAACCCCTTGTAAGATTTTTCCCTAATTGTAAGCGTATATCAGCTTTTGATAGTTTTAACACTTGAGCATCTGTGTTCATCGCAACAAACTCAACGCCTTGGACTTCATTTTCTATCATACGGTTGACAGCAGAACCTCCGCCACCACCGACGCCTATGACTTTAATATTTGGTTTTTGATTAAACTTCTCATCCATATTGAACATGAGCTACCTCCAAAAATTCTAATTACATATTAACACAAAAAAGTTGGTAAATAAATATATTATTGAATAAATCATTTCTTTTTATAATATTTTTTAAAAAATTCTTTTTTAAAGGAGAGCAAATTGTCTGCTTGTATGGCTTCACGAATTTGACGCATTAATTTTTTTAGAAAATATAAGTTATGATAAGTGACCAAACGTTGTCCAAGATATTCTTTGGCCTTAAATAAATGTCGCAAATAACTTCTTGTATAGGTTTTACAAACTTTACAATCGCATTCAGCATCCAGTGGTAAAAAATCCTTTTCATACACCTTATTTTTAATCACAACTTTGCCTTGTGAAGTCATGGCTGTTCCATGTCGAGCAATCCGTGTTGGTAAGACACAATCAAACATATCTATACCATTCATCGCACCGATGATTAAGTCATCTGGTGAGCCAACCCCCATCAAATATCTGGGTTTATCCTTTGGCATATGATCTTTTAAGAAACTCAAAACCTCATACATTTCTTCTTTACTTTCACCAACACTTAATCCACCAATAGAGTAACCTGGAAAATCAATCTCTTGTAAACGCTCAATCGAATGTTGTCTTAAATCTTTAAATGGTCCACCTTGAACAATACCAAACAAAGCTTGTGTATCTGGGTTTTTATGAGCTTCCTTGCCACGTTTTGCCCATCTTAGTGTCCGTTCTAAAGACTGTTTATGATAGTCATAATCTGCATGAAAAGGTGGACATTCATCAAATGACATGATGATATCTGCCCCTAAATTGTTTTGGATTTCTATACTTTTTTCAGGTGACATTTTTAAAATAGAACCATTTAAATGATGTTTAAAGGTCACCCCTTCTTCATCAATCTCGCGATTATCAGATAAAGAAAAGACTTGGTAGCCTCCTGAATCGGTTAAAAGGGCATGATTCCATTTCATAAAGCCACGGATTCCTCCGTGGGCTTTGACGATGTCATCACCAGGTTGTAACCACAAATGATAGGTGTTACCTAAAATTAAACCATCACTGACTTCTTCAATTTCTTTAGGCTCCAGTGTTTTAACTGTTGCTTGTGTTCCCACTGGCATAAAAATAGGTGTTTCAAAACGACCGTGGGGCGTATGTAAAACACCATATCTAGCACCAGTTGATGAATCTTCATGAATCAACTCGTATCTTATTGCCATTATATGATAATCCCGTAAGTTTCTCCTGTAATACCCACTGCATTACCTTCATCTGTGTCAATATGCATTGCTGATTCAAAGTCATCTCTTACTCTAATCACAACATCATCGAGAATACTTGAACGGTGTTCAGTATCAATCTTAACAGCGACAATTTGCTTGTCTTTTAATTCATATTTCTTTGCATCTTCTGGCGTAATGTGAATATGACGTTTAGCAACTATCACACCTTGGTCAATGTCAACTTTGCCTTTGGGACCAACAAGTGTACATCCAGCCGATCCCTCAATATTTCCTGATTCACGAATTGGTGCATCAATACCAACTGAATAAGCATCTGTCAATGAAATTTCAACTTGCGTTGATTTTCTTGCTGGACCCAATATAGAAACTCTAGGTAATTCACGTTTTGGACCCACGACTTTGACGCGTTCTTCTGCAGCGAATTGACCTGGTTGAGATAATTCTTTTTTTACCGTTAACTCATAGCCTTTTCCAAATAAAATATCTAGATGTTCTCTAGATAAATGACAATGTCTAGCTGACACCTCTACTAAAATCTTTTTTTCCATAAATACCTCCTCATAATCATAAATATTTTACTAAATTTTAATGATTTAAGCAAACAATAGTTGTTTTTTTATCGATATTTGCTATAATATGATACCGTTAAACGCAGTTCGAGAAATCCTGCGAAATCAAAACTAAAGGAGACACGACTTATGTCTAACGAATTAATATGGATTTTATTTGCATTAACTAATTTTGGATTCTTTTTGTTATCTTACAAATTATTTGGCCGCATGGGTATCTTTATGTGGATTGTCTTATCAACCATACTCGCCAATCTACAAGTACTTGTTGTCATCGATTTATTTGGAATCGAGGCATCTTTAGGGAATATTCTCTATGGAACGATTTTCCTTGGAACCGACGTACTAAATGAAATTTATGGTAAAAAAGAAGCCAAAAAAGCTGTTTTTGTTGGCTTTGCGGTTATGTTTGTAACAGTATCAATGATGCAAATTGCGATTCGGTTCACACCAAATACCAATGATTGGGCCATGCCATTTTTACAAGAAATATTCGGTTTCTTACCAATTGTATTTCTTGCAAGTGTTTTAGCTTTCATCATCTCTCAACTGATTGATGTTTATGTGTTCGCTAAAATCAAAGAGAAATTGCCTGACAATAAGTTTCTATGGATACGAAACAATGCATCAACCTTATTTTCTCAATTTGTCGATACGATTATTTTTGTACCAATTGCTTTTTACTACAAAAGTTTTGAAGGTATCCTGGTACTTATCATGACCACATATGTCATTAAATTAATCGTTGCCTTGCTTGATACACCTATCATATATTTGGCAAAAAAAATCAAACCAATTGAAAACTAAAAAAAATAACTGTAAAGTCGAAACTTTACAGTTTTTTTATTGAATTTTTTAACCTTGATCTTGAATAAACATCGCATCTCCAAATGAGAAAAACCGATACCGATGATTGATGGCTTCATGATAAGCATGCATGATAATATCTTTACGGGCAAAGGCAGATACCAACATCAACAAGGTCGACTTTGGCAAATGGAAGTTTGTAATCAAACCATCAATGGCTTTAAACTTAAAGCCTGGGTATATGAAGATATCTGTATATCCAGAATCTTCTTTGAATGTATTGAACTTATCATACACTGTTTCTAATGTTCTAACAGAGGTTGTACCAACAGCAATAATACGTTTATCATTTGCTTTGGCTTGCCTTAAAACATGGGCTGTTTTTTTAGATATTTGATAAAACTCGCTATGCATTTTATGTTTTTTCACATCTTCAACATTGACAGGTCTAAAAGTCCCCAAACCAACATGCAGGGTCAATTGTTCAATAAGAACACCCTTATCTTTTATTTTTTTCAATAAAGGCTTGGTAAAGTGTAAGCCGGCTGTTGGGGCTGCAGCTGAACCAAGTATTTTAGAATAAACAGTTTGATATCGATCTTGATCTTCTAACTTTTCGTGTATGTAAGGTGGCAGGGGCATTTCACCCAGTTGCTTTAGTATATCCTCTAAGTCACCTTCATAAATCAATTTAAAATGTCTTAATCCTTCGTCTAGTACTTCAACACACTCTAATTGAAGCCTACCATCACCAAAATCTATGATGGTTCCTTTTTTTACACGTCTGGCTGGTTTGACCAGTGCTTCCCATAAATGATTGCCGTATTGGTTTAATAACAATACTTCGATACTTGCTTTTGTTTTTAATTTTGTCCCATACAAACGCGCAGGCAACACCTTGGTATTGTTTACCACCAATACATCACCAGGATTTAAATAATCAACAATATTTTCAAAAATTTCGTGTTTCAAAGACATGTTGTCACGATGAACAATCATCAACTTGGATGAACTACGTTTTTCAAGTGGTGTTTGAGCAATCAGTTCTTCTGGTAATTCGTAATTAAAATCACTTGTTTTCATTAAAATAAAGCTCCTTGATATGATTTTTTTAAGTGTTTATATGCTTTTTCAGTGACCACACGTCCTCTTGGTGTACGACTAATAAAACCCTGTTGAATCAAATAGGGCTCATAAACATCCTCAAGTGTTGTTGGGTCTTCAGATATGGATGTGGCTATGGTATCTAAGCCAACAGGACCTCCATGGTATTTTTCAATAATACTCATTAAGTATTCTCGATCCTTATGATCTAAGCCCATATCATCAATTCTTAATTTATCCAAAGCTTTCTTCGTAATATCTAAAGTCACTAAGCCATCACCTAATATATCAGCAAAATCTCTGACACGCCTAAACAAACGATTCACTATTCTTGGTGTTCCTCTTGAACGTTTGGCAAGCTCATGAATGGCTGCTTCTTCTGTGGAACAATCATAAATATTGGCTGTCCGTTGACATATGGTAGCCAAGTCATCATCAGAGTAAAATTCTAATTTATGTATGATACCAAAACGATCCCTTAAAGGACCAGTTAAATCACCGAATCTTGTGGTAGCGCCAATCAATGTAAATGGCGATAAATCAACCCTAATCGACTTTGCACCTGCATCCTTACCAACCACAATATCAATCACATAATCTTCCATTGAAGAATATAATATTTCTTCAACAATTTTTGGTAATCGATGTATCTCATCAATAAACAAAACATCTCCTGGTTCTAATGACGTTAAAATGGCCGCTAAATCCCCGGTTCTTTCAACGGTTGGTCCACTGACAAATTTCATATGTACATCTAACTCATTGGCAATGACTTGAGCCAAGGTAGTCTTACCCAATCCAGGAGGTCCATATAAAAGAACATGATCAAGAGATTCTTCTCTTTTTTTAGCAGCTTTTACCGAAATCTCAATCATCTCTTTAACATCTTTTTGTCCAATATACTCTTTAAAATACTGTGGCCTTAAAGTTGTATCAATTTCTTCATCAACCATTAGGTCACTGGTAATAATTCTTTTATCCATAAACACCTCTTAAACATTATAACAAGAAATTCATAAAAATACATCTTATATTTCAGCATTGAGATTGATAAAAAATCACGATTATATTATAATTAGTTTATGAGAGGGAGTCAAATGGCAAGTAATCGCGATATTTTACTAAAATATAAATTTGCATACCCTAAATTTGAAAGTGAATCTATCCACCGTTTAAATGAACTTAAACGGTCTTTTTCCAATGAAAAAAACCAATATCAAAAAGCCATGGAAAAGCTTGACCATAGCTTCCATGAAAAGCAAGAAAATCATAACCAAAAAATATCTGAGTTAAACCAATCTCATCAAGACCTTTATCAAAGTATTGATGACCATTATTTAGCCATTCAAAACAATTTTAATGAGGATATGTTTGAGGAACTTAAAGCCCTTGATCAATCCATTGATGAAGAACATCGCTTATTTGATGATATTCTTGAACAATTTGAAACACGAAAACAAGATGCCCTAGACATATACATTCAACTAACCAAAAAAAACAATGATGACATTGATAAAGATATGCAAATTCATCATCGTTTTATCAAAAAAGAACAAGCCAAGTTGGATCAATTTAAGAAGTCATATGATGACCAAACAGCCCAGTTAAGTAATAAAATGGTGTGGACCATTGAAAAATCTAAAAACGCCATTGAACAACTCAGAGACAATTTATCAACCATTGATAAAGACGATATGATTTCTTTAAACCAACAAATCCTACATACACTGACCGATTTAAGAGGAACTCGTAATGATATCAACGCCCTATTTAAAGAAACATCAAATCATTTAAATCAATACAAAGAAAACATATACAAACTTAGAAAATCAAAACAAAAACCATACTCTGATATCAATCATAAACTCATTCATAAACTCATCAAGCAGATTCGAATTGCCAACGACAATAAAAACAAGTACCAACATATTATTCAAAAAGACTTAGATCAGTCATTAAACAAACTTTACCCATCCATACTTAAGGCACATGAAGAACGTCGAAAGGATGACCTTGAAAAATACATCCTTCAAGTAGAAATACTTAAAGAAAAAGCCAATCATCTGATCAATAAAATAGAAAAAATCACCCGTTATAATATATCGACCTACCAAAGTCGAATCAAAGAAATCAAAGTTGAAACCTTCACTAGAAATGAAGAAATACGTTTCTCTTATTCCGTGCCAATGTCATACATTGAAAATGCCATTAGCATATACTCAAATTATAACTTCTACTTTAACCAAGGCTTTAATGATTTAGACAAACTCTTATCCGATTTAATAGATTTTTCTCAAGCCTTTAATGACATTAGAGACCAAGAAGTTATCCAAGTTAAAAATGATTTGGCAGATTATCAAAACCATTACTTAGCTCAAATTAAAGACATATCTGATCACCTATCTGACTTGCTTTATCAAATAGACGATATTGCTTTTCAAATAACCACTCTAGAATCAAAACATCGATTGGAAATCGCTGAAATTAAAAAAGAAATCGTCAATGTTGATATTAAAGGTGACTATACTAAGTTTTTAGAATCTTTAAACACAGACTATCATATTGCCAAACAAGAATATAAAAATCGACTTAAAAAAATAAACATTAATAAACTCTATAAAGACAAAACATTGGATTTTTATAAAAAAGCCATCCAAGTAGATTTAGAAAGAGAACGCGTTCAATTAGACCAAACATATCATGAATCTTTAACAGATCTAGAAAAAGAGATTCATAAAGACCATTATGATTACTTAAAATCACAAATGGATACCTTCTATCATCATCAAGCCAATCTATTTGATCTTTTTATGCAAATGATGAAACAACGGTTAACCCAAACCTTAAAAGCCACAAACTATTATTTGGCAAAAGGTTATTTTACTCGTGAATCAACAACACACAATCGTTTAAACCAACGAGCACATGCTTATAAGATCCATCAAGACCATATAGAAAAAGCCATCAAAATCAACCAATCTGAAAGCAAACATTTCATCAAGTATCTTGAAAAAAACGGCAAAGCCTATTCTACTGTGACATATCTTGAAAGAGAAAAATACCATCTTAAGAAAAAACTCATCCAAACACATCAAGAAAAATTGTCAGTCATCACCAAATCTTTGATTGATAGTTACCAATCAAAACATCAAGTATCATCTACCATCAATCAAGAATTAGATGACCAAAAACTCATCTTTAAACGCATGCATTTATTGACTGAACAATATCAACAAGCTATCCCAAAATTAATCAAACATAAGCTTTATTTTAGAAACTTAATACACACCATGACAGAAATCGTCAAAAAAGCAAACAACTTATGTTACCAATATCATGCTCACCATGACATTGAACATATCAACAACCACTATGACGATTTCATCGTCAAATTGACTGAAAAAACAATAAAAACACTTGAAAAAGCAAAAAGGAAAAACGTCAAGAAACAAAAGAAAATCATCAATCAATACTTATTCTCAATCATCAAAAACATTGATCATATATGGGCTTTTTACCAACAAAGACTTGATCATGCACATATGGCCCATATTAAGCCTATGATAAAAACCATTGCTTATGCCAAAATCAATCTCAAAGAAGATACACAATTGTTAGAAAAAGAATTTACAAAGTTACAAGAAAAGGCCTTAAACAACCACAAGCATATCCACAAACAACAAAACATGATTTTAGCCTATACAAACAAGGTGAATCATTACTTAGATCATCAAATCAAACAACAATTAAAGATTCTTTCTAATGATCAAAACTCTGAAAAGAAAGCTTTAGATTTCCTTGAAAAAGAAATCGCAAAAATTATCAAACGCAATGATCGAATGCTCAAAGAACAACTAAAAACCATTCATAAAGTCATGCTTGAAGATTATCAAACCCTATTAAATCATTATGATATCGATATAGAAAACATACAAATGATGAAAGATAAGGTCATCGAAGATGGTAAGATAGAAAAACTATATATCGACCATCATTCAAAACAACAAATTCAAGCCATTGAACAAACCAAGTCACTTCTATCACAACAAGTAGATTTAATACCTAAAGAACGTGAGTTCCGTTTGGCAGAAATTCAAAATAATCAAGAAATACTCTTTAAGGACCACCAAGAACAACTTCTATCAAAATATGCTCAAATTGAAAAACATAAGTTTACTAAGGTCCCATTGCTTGAAGAGAGTATCGAAGAAAAAGAACAACAACTCAAACAACATTTTATAAACCTATATCAAAAGCATAAGGACTTAGAAGCTCATTATCTACAACAATTCACCAAATCTAACCAACATTTCCTAGACTTACATCAAGGCTTCCAAAAAGACCTTATCCAATCCGAACTTGCCTATGATCAGGAGTTAGACCAACCTTTTAAAGACTTAGTTCAAGTTGAATCATCGATTACAGATAAAGTGGATATCATTCAAAAAGAAGTCTTTAGTAAAACCAATCAAAAAGTATCTGAGATTAAAGAGCAAAAACAAATATCTCAAAAAAAACAAGATAGAATCATCCATTCATAAGGAGGGGTTTTTTGTCTAATCAAGTCGATAAAGATATGTATAATCCTATGCATTATAAGGAAAAATATGATAAATCATCAAAGGATGAATTATCATTTTTCGACACCTTACAGAAAACCATTAAAGATAAGGTCCAACATAATCGACAAGTGACCATCAATAACTTAAATGCTGCCCACAAATCCTTAAGTGATATTCGGAAAAAAGCAAAAAAACTAACAGATTCCATCATCCAACATGATGATGAAATGGTGATTGAAAAGCAATCCATCATCAATGAAGCCTTAAAAAAAATACACCACCACTTAGAGGAAGTGTATCAGTACGAAACCCAATCACTAGACGAGCGTGTTTTTTCCATCGAGAATCTTCATAGTCGCTTGGTTGAATCTAATATGGAGTACTTTAAAAGTTATAAGTACTTTTTATCAGGCACCATCGACAATGTTCAAGGAAACCATGAATTTTTAGAACAAAAAAGTGAATCTATCAACTACGTTATTCAAAAACACTTTGAAGAACTCACAGATGAATTTTCTCGACTTGATAAAAAAATATCGAAAATTGATGATCAAATCAAACAATTAATCGCTATTAAAAGCCATAAAGAAGATATTTTAGATGAGTTCTTTGATATTGAAATCAAGAACCTGGTAGAATCTCAAATTAACTTTAATATCAATCAAGACCCCTATTCTGACGAGATTCAATCATTAACCAAACAGAAAAAACAACAGTTCGATCAATATCGTTCACATTTACATCGCCAAGAAGAAAAATTGAAAGACTTATTCTCTTCAGAAATTGATGACCAATACGACATCTTCTACCATGAAAAATATCAAAAAACCAATCATCAATCAACAGCGCAAAAATACGCTAAAAGAAAAATTAAATCTGTCACTAAAGAAAAAAAAGCTATACTCTATGCCTTTAAAAAAGAAAATCTAGACAATATCAAAGCTTTTCATAAGAATCTAAAACTTTATCAAAAACTCTATAAGACAGATCCATTCTTAGCACAATTATTTTTTGATGATGGGACTAGAAAAATTTCTGAGGAAGTTGATTTCACCCGCTTATATAAGATGAATAAATCTTTAAAATACCACATGTATTACACCTATAAGTTGGCTCAACTCAACCATGAGATTAAAATGAACGAATATCAGTTCGTCCATTTTATAGACAATAAATTTATTAGCCAAGAAATTGATATATTTAATATCTTAAAGGATATCAAAAATTATTTCATTGATAACCAATCAAGTATTGACGCGACGCAAGTCGCTTTAAAAAGAGATAAAAAGTTTATTATTTATCTCAATGATTTGATTGATGTACATATTGATTATCAAATCAAAAAAGAAAATCTGAACCGACAATACCTTTCAAAATTTACCACAATATTTAATCGCAATACCCATCAAAAGGCTGATATGGATATCACGCTTTTAAATCATACGTCGGATATTAGATTGGCCTTAAAAGAAAGTGAAATTGATACCATTCATTTCAAACACATGTATGAAAATGAAAAACGCTTCTTGCTGATACAACAAGATAGACTACAATCAGAAACTGACATAAACTATGAGTTAATTTCAGCCACATACCTTAATCAAATGCGTTTTGCAAAAGAACAAATTAAACTCGCTGAAGAAGAGTTTAAAATGCGTTTAAGTGCCATCATACATAACATTGATAGTGAACGTATCCATTACTATGAAATGATTAATCACGAGGTAAAACTTAAAGAGGAAGCCGCCATGAGTGAGTTTTCTCAATATCAAAAAAAAGTGTATGACTTAATCAACGAAATTGAACATACAGATGAGCAAAAACTCAAACAAAGACTTGAAAAAGAACTCAAGGTCATTAAAGATGATTATCGATCAAAAATTCGCACGATTCTAAAAAAATATCGCGATAATTCTCATATTCAGCTTTATCAAAAAAGACTTGATGAACTGGATATGTATCTTGAAGATGCTTACCATTCTGCAAGCGAAATTTATGATGCAACGACAAAAGAAATGGATGAAGTATATCGTTATGCAGAACATAAATTCCAAGAAGTCATGGACGCCATTGATCCAGAAGCTTTTCCTATGGATGACTTCCTCTACCAAGCACTTCAAGCAAGTAAAAAAAGACTATCGGATAAAATGCTTTATGCCAATATGACCTTAGATGATAAAATTGGTGACAAAATTGATGAGTATAAACAACTCTACTTTAAACTTAATCTTAAATTTGATTCAAAAGAATTAATCAACACCCTCAATCAGTTTGAAGATGAACTAACGGATCTAGATCAAAGTTATCATGATCAAATTGAAGACATAAACCAAGAATATTATCTTGCGACAGAAAATGATAATGCAAAGATTAGACATCTACAGTTACATTATCAAGATATCATCAATGAAAATACACAAGAGAAAAACCAAACCATCAAAGAAAAAACGGCATTAATCAATCAAAAAGATGAACAATTCAATGACTTCATTAAGCAAGTGAGAAAAAAACATAAACAAGAATTAAATCAACTTGTTCATCAGTATTTTGATCATATTCAAAACAATCACAAGATGAATCAAAGCCTTAAAGATGCTCAGGAAGACCTTGTTGACCAATATCAACCTTACATTAAATACTCAAAAAAATCTAAAAATGTTAAACGACTCATTCGTAAAACGATTAAAGAAAATGATCGATCTTATAAATCCGAATTAAAGTCGATAAAAAAACAAATCAAAAAAATGCAATTCTAAAAATGAAGGTAGACCAATTTGGCCTACCTTTTTTTATTATTTTAGTTTTCCTAACAAACTTTTTCCAATATCTGTTCCTTTTAAGCCAAAATTATCAGCAATGGTTTCTCCAATATCTGCGAAGGTATCACTTACGTCTAAGAATTGTCCTTGTAAATGGTGGTTATAAATAAACAAAGGTACATATTCTCTTGTATGGTCTGTTCCATGGTGAGTTGGATCATTTCCATGGTCAGCTGTAACAATCAATAGGTCATCATCTGCTAGTTTTTGAACAAGCATACCTAAATCATGATCAAATTCTTCCATGGCTTCTTTATAACCTTCAGCATTTCTTCGGTGGCCATATTTAGCATCAAAATCTACAAGGTTAGTGAAATTGAGACCAGTAAAATCTTTGTCTACCAGCATCATCACTTTCTCCATACCATCATGATTAGACTTAATACCATAATGGTCAGTGATACCTGACCCATTGAAAATATCTTTTATTTTTCCAACAGAGATCACATCTAGGTCATTTTCCTCGAGGACATTTAAAACAGTTTTTGAGGTCGGTGACAAGGCATAGTCATGTCGATTTGATGTCCGCTCATAACCATCATCTTTTGACCCAATATAAGGCCTTGCGATGATTCGTCCAACTCGATATTTTTCATCCAAAGTAATTTCTCTGACTTTTTCACATATGTCATATAGTTCGTCTAAAGGAATCACCTCTTCATGGGCAGCAATTTGTAAGACGCTGTCTGCGCTTGTATAAACAATCAATGCCCCTGTTTCTTCTTGTTCTGGTCCTAGTTCTTTTATGATTTCAGTACCTGATGCGGCTTTGTTGCCGATAACCTTACGTCCACTGACTTCCTCAATCTGATCAATGAGTTCTTGAGGAAAACCTTGGTCAGTAAAAGTTTTAAATGGCTTAACCGTTTTAATACCCATAATTTCCCAATGGCCTGTCATTGTGTCCTTGCCATTCGATAACTCAGCCATTTTTGTTGTATTGGCACGTGGATGTTCCACTGGCTTAACACCTTGAATATCGGTTAAATTACCATAACCAAAAGATTCCAAGACTGGTAAGTGTATGCCACCAGTTGCCTTGGCAAGATTGCCAATGGTATTTGCACCTTCATCGTTAAATGATTTGGCATCTGGCATTTCACCAACACCAACAGAATCAATGACAATTAAAAATACTCGTTTAAATTTCATATTAATTTTTATCCTTTCTTGCACGTGGATGTGCATCATTATATATTTTCGATACATGTTTTTTCGAAACATGTGTATAGAGTTCTGTCGTTAAAATATCTTCATGGCCCAACAATTCTTGAACAGTTCTTAAATTGGCACCATTTTCTAACAAATGTGTTGCATAAGAATGTCGCAATGTATGGGGTGATATGGTTTTTTTAATGTCAGCTTTTTCAGCCAATTTCTTAATAAGTTTGAAAAAGCCTACTCGACTTAAAGGACGACCAAACTTATTTAAAAATAGACGGTCATTGACTTTAGGGTTAAGTATAGGACGGGCATCGATAATATACCTTTGCAAAGCCAACTTTGTATTTTCGTTGATGGGTATGATTCTTTCTTTATTACCCTTACCTATGACATTAACCAAGCCCTTATTTAAGTGTAAATCTGAGATGTTTAAGTTCAATAGTTCTGATACCCTTAGACCTGATCCATATGCCAATTCTATTAAGGCTTGGTTTCTTAAGTCCAATGCACCTTCATCTGCATATGTTAACTCAATCATTGCATCGATTTCTTTTATATTTAAAACCGTTGGTAATGATTGTTTTGTTTTAGGTTTTTTGATTTTTCTAGAAATATCCTTATCTACGATATTTTCACTCATTAAATATCTATGAAAAGAACGAATTGAAGACAATTTTCTAGTTATGGTTTTATTTGAGTTCTTTTTTCTTGATAAATGACGGGTGAAATTATGTATATGGTCTTGTTGAATTTGATTTAAATCTCTAATCTGATAGTTATCTTTAATAAACTCTATATAGGCTTTTAAGTCTCTTTCGTAAGAAGCGATGGTATTTTTAGAAAGGTTTTTTGTAATCTTTAAGTAATATAAATATTCCTTTAGGTAAGTATCTAAAATCATTCAAACAACTCCATAAAGACTTGATTACTTAAATACATGCCTTCCTTAGTAAAGCGGAGATATCCATCGCTAATCTCCAACAAATGATTATCCAAGTGTTTCTTTAAACCAGGATATAAGACAAAAGGATCTTTTCTAAAACGCGACTTGTATGCTTCAATATCAATACCTTCAGTTTTTCTAAGGCCAACCAAAAGATACTCTTGCTTGGGATTAAAACGCTCTAAACGATGCATGGTTAAACTTTTATCCTTAATCTCCTCTAGATACACGGAAATTCTACTAGGATTAATCATGCGTGTATTATTGAACTGAGAACTTGCATTTAAACCAATACCCAAATACTCTTCTAAGTTCCAATAAATCAAATTATGTTTTGATTCACAACCTGGTTTGGCGAAATTAGAAAACTCATATTGATGGTAACCAAGGTGCTTTAACCGTTTTTCAATGGTCTCCCCAAAATCCCTAGCAAGATCATCATCGAAGTCCTCCACCTTATGCTTATTAATTAAATAGTTTAAGATGGTTTTATCTTCTAAAATTAGTGAATAATAGGAAACATGATCGGGATTAAATGAGGCGATATAATCTAGATCAGTGAGTAACATTTCTTTACTTTGTCCTGGAATGGCATATAAAAAATCAAGATTGAAATCCAACTTAGTTGCTTGTAATAAGTCAATTGCATGATTTACAGTTTCTTGATTATGTGTCCGACCTAGAAATTTTAATAGATCCTCATTCATGGTTTGAACACCCATAGATATCCTTGTGACATGATGGTCTTTTAGCATCTTCAACCAAGTTTCATTCACATCATTAGGATTGGCTTCAACGGTGTATTCTTTGATCCGACGCATATCTACCATCATATCCAACTCATCTAGAAAACCATTCATTAAATCGTCCTCTAAAATGGAAGGCGTACCGCCACCAATATAAATGGTCTCAATATGCTGAATGAGATCGTCATAATATTCAAGTTCCTTAATAAGCCCCTTCATATAAGCTCTTTGTGTATCTTTAGAAGCAACCATTTTACAAAAATCACAATAAGTACAAATTTGATCACAAAAAGGGATATGAATATACAAACCTTTTATCATATTATCACCAATTTTATGTTAACATAATTTTTTAGAATTTGAAAGTAAATCATCCTTAAACACCCATAAAAAAAAGATGTTGAAATAAAGTATATTCGTATCAATTTCAACATCTCTATATTCAATTAATCATCCTTTTCTAAAGATAGGACTGACATAAATGCTTCTTGAGGTATTTCAACAGATCCAACGCTCTTCATCCGTTTTTTACCTTTCTTTTGTTTTTCTAAAAGTTTCTTTTTACGGGTAATATCGCCACCATAGCATTTAGATAAAACATCCTTGCGTAAGGCTTTAATGTTGGTTCTAGCAATAATTTTTGAACCCATGGCTGCCTGTATAGGGATTTCAAACATATGTCGAGGTATGATTTCCTTTAACTTTTGACATATTTTTAATCCACGCTCTCTAGCAAAGTCTTTATGGACCAAAAATGCTAAAGCATCCACAGGCTCGCTGTTTAATAAGATATCAATTTTCACAAGTTCTGATGCTCTCATATCTTTTACTTCATAATCAAATGAAGCATAACCTTTGGTGCTAGATTTTAACCGGTTAAAGAAATCATAAATGATTTCTGAAAGAGGCATTTCATATATAATTTCAACACGTATATCTGATTGATATTTCATGTCCTTAAAAATACCCCGTTTATACTGACAAATTTCCATGACATTACCAACAAACTCATTGGGGGTAATGATGGTTGCTTGAACATAAGGCTCTTCAATCTTTTTTACCATCTGACGTTCAGGCATCATTGCTGGATTGTCTATTTCTAAAACATCTCCGTTTTCAAGATGCACCAAGTAATTCACTGAAGGTGCCGTGGTGATCAAATTTTGCTTAAACTCACGTTCCAATCTTTCCTGGAAAATTTCCATATGAAGCATGCCTAGAAAGCCTACCCTAAAACCAAAGCCTAAAGCTTGAGATGTTTCAGGCATAAACTTTAAAGAAGCATCACTTAACTTAATCTTTTCAATTGAATCTTTTAAAGACAAATAATCATCTGCATTGACAGGGTAAACCCCAGAATATACCATGGGTGTTAGTTCACGATAACCAGGTAAAGGTTTGTCGGCAGGTTTTTGCTTTAGGGTGATGGTATCACCCACATGAATATTTTCAATATCCTTAATTTGAGCAGCAATCCATCCCACATCACCTGCGGCCAAATATTCAACAGGCAATTCTTTTGGTGTATAAATACCTATCTCATTGACCTCATAGATGGCATTTGATGCCATCATTTTTATTTGGTCACCTTTTTGAATAAAACCATGCTTGACCATAACCAAAGGAATAACACCTCGATATGGATCATAAAAAGAATCAAATATCAATGCTTGTAAGGGTTGTTCAATATCACCATTGGGTGAAGGAACACGTTGGACAATGGTCTCTAAAACATCATCAATACCATAACCAGTTTTAGCTGATACTGCAATACATTCTTCAGGATCAATTCCAAGCATTTCTTCTAACGATGATTTCACGCCCTCAACATCGGCACTATCTAAATCAATTTTATTGATGACAGGGATAATCTCTAAATCATTATCTAAGGCCAAGTAAACATTGGCCAAAGTCTGTGCTTCTATCCCTTGTGTTGCATCAACAACCAAAATCGCCCCATCACATGCGGCCAAAGATCTTGAAACTTCATAGGTAAAATCGACATGACCTGGTGTATCAATTAAGTTAAACATGTAGTCTTGATCATCTTTGGCATGATATTTTAACTTGACTGAATTTAACTTGATGGTAATACCACGTTCACGTTCTAAATCCATTGAATCCAACAATTGATCCTTCATATCACGTTTATCAACTGAATGTGTCGACTCTAATATACGATCAGCTAAAGTTGATTTTCCATGATCAATATGGGCAATAATTGAAAAGTTCCGTATTCTGTTTTGATTTCTCTGTTTGATATCCATTTTGTTTCCTCTTTTTAAAAAAGCATATAACTTTCACATTATATGCTTTGTTTTCAAGTCATTTATAAGCCATGTTCTGTCGCTATAAAAGCTGGCAATCATTTATCTACGGTCTCCCGTCAACTGTTTTCGGTTCATTTCCCTTACAGTTGTGCCCCTACCAAAATTTGGGTTTCTAGCTTGAGGGGTTTACCCGTTTCACACATAGATATTCTCTATGTATCGTCACTGTGGCACTTTATGAGTACTAAGGCCTTTAACATCCTGTTCCTCGCCGTCACCCTTTCGGGTGCCTAAACTTATGGTTTCGTTTAGCACAATCACTACAAACATCTCAGTTTGTGCTAGCATGGACTTTCCTAACGCTTTCGCGCTCGATTGCCCAATGACTTGACAATATATTATATCATTTTTTTATGTCGTTTAAAACATCTTTTCTTGATAAATCAACACGTCCTCTGTCATCAACTTTGATGACTTTAACCTCAATGGTGTCACCAACATTCACAACATCTTCTACTTTTTTAATGTGTTTATTATCAAGTTTTGAAATATGAACAAGACCTTCTTGTCCAGGCCATAATTCAACGAAAGCACCAAACTTCTCAATGCGTTTGACTTTACCTAAATATTTTTCGCCAACTTCAACTTCACGAATCGTATCTTCAATCAATTGAATGGCCTTATCAATGAAATAGGTTTCTTCATGCATCAAGATGATACGTCCATCTTGTTCAATATCGATTTTAACATCATTACATTGTTCAATAATGCTTGTAATATTTTTACCACCTGCACCAATGATTTCTCTAATCTTATCTGGTGAAACTTGCATAAGTTTAACTTTCGGTGCATATGGAGATAATTCTTCTCTAGGTGATTCAATCGCTTGAGACATATTGTTTAAAATTTCTAAACGGGCTTTTTTAGCCTGAGCCAATGACTCTTTAAAGATATCTTTTGTGATACCAGAAATTTTAATGTCCATTTGTAATGAACAAATACCTTTCTCAGTACCTGCAACTTTAAAGTCCATATCACCAAAATGATCTTCTAATCCTTGTATATCAGTTAAAATGGTATATTGATCTTCATTTTTAACCAATCCCATAGCAATTCCAGCGACAGGGGCTTTAATAGGTACACCCGCTGACATTAATGCCATAGAACCAGCACAAATGGTCGCTTGTGAAGAAGACCCATTGGATTCTAAAATTTCAGAAACAACGCGAATGGCATATGGGAACTCATCTTCATTCGGTAAAACTTGTAATAAAGCGCGTTCACCTAAAGCACCATGTCCAATCTCTCGACGGCCAGGACCACCATAGCGTCCAGTAGAACCAACACTATATTGTGGGAAATTATAGTGCAACATAAAACGTTTGTTTTCTTCCACACTAATATCATCAATGATTTGAGACTCACGTAAAGCACCTAGCGTGACTGTAGCTAATGCTTGTGTTTGTCCCCTGGTAAAGAGAGCAGAACCATGGGTTCTATTTAAAATATCAATTTGCGATTCTAAATCCCTTAACTCATCAGTTTTACGTCCGTCTGGGCGTATTTTATCTTCTGTAATTAATCGTCTTACTTCTTTGACTTGTATCTCTTCTAAAACATGTTTTGCATCACTGATTAAGTCTTTGACATCATACTTATCCATGCCTTGATCTAAATATTTTTCTTCTAAGCTATCAATAATTTCATCTTCGATGGCTTTGATTGTATCTTGTCTTTCAATTTTTTCAGCAATTGATACAGCTTTAGTAATACGTCCATCTTCTAATTGATGGACTTCATCAATTAAATCTTGTGAAGGAACTTTAAGTTCGACTTCAATGCGCTCTTTTCCAACTTCAGCGATGATTTCTTCTTGGAACTCAACCAACTCTTTAATGCGTTCATGGCCAAACATAATGGCATCCAGCATCAAGTCTTCATCAACTTCTTTAGAACCAGCTTCAACCATATTGATGGCATCTTTTGTACCAGCAACAATTAAGTCAATTTCAGATTCGAGCAATTGATCAGGTGTTGGGTTAAGTATAAACTCACCATCAACATATCCAACCATGACTCCAGCAATTGGTCCATTGAAAGGTACACCACCTAATTTTAATGATAGAGACGCGCCAAACATCGCGGTCATTTCTGGTGTTTTGTTAGGGTCAGCACTTAAGACAGTATTAATGACCTGTACTTCATACCTAAAACCTTCCGCAAATAAGGGTCTTAAAGGACGGTCAATCGCTCTTGATATTAATGTTTCATGCTCAGTTGGACGTCCTTCACGTCTTAAAAATCCTCCAGGAATTTTTCCTGCTGAATATAATTTTTCTTGATAAATCACCAACAAAGGGAAGAAATTCATATTGGTTGGTTCTTTCCCAATTGTTGATGCAGATAATACGGCTGTGTCACCATATCGAACCATACAAGCACCTGTGGCTTGCTTGGCATACTTATTGGTTTCTACAACCAATTCCGTTCCATAAAAATCTTTTTTAAATACTTTTTCCATTTATTTACCTCACTATCTAAATGTAACACTCATTGATATATTATAGCATATAATCATGCAATTTTAAAATATTAAAAATATAGAATAAGCACCCATATTTAAGGGTGCTCATCAATTATCGTCTTAAGTTTAATCGTTTAATTAAATCAGCATATCTTTCTAAAGATTTCTTTTTCAAATAGTTCAATAAACTTCTACGTTTACCAACTTTCATTAAAAGACCTCGTCTAGAATGATGATCGTGTTTATGAGTTTTCAAATGTTCAATTAAGATATTGATTTCTTCTGTTAATAAAGCAACTTGTACTTCAACAGAACCTGTATCGCCTTCTTTAATTTGATATTCATCAACGATCTGCTTGATTCTATCTTTTGATAAAGCCATGTTCTTTCCTCCTTAAATATCTGTCTTACCTAATCCCGAATATTACGTCGGAGTGTCGTAAAATCCAGCTTTAGGCGCGAATAAAATTATATCATATGTTTTTCATTTATGCAAGTAGTAAAACTCTATATTTTCTCATTTAACTGAGAAATGATTTGAACCAACAAATATGCCTTATATTGGGAATACAAACCCATTTGATTCCTCATGACTTGTTTCTTGTTTTGATCATAGCCATGATAGAGTCTAAAGGTCCTATATTCTGTTTCGTCATCATGAATTTGTAATTGGTTCATCTCATCTAAACCAAAAACTTTAGCGAGATTCTTCCTAGAATATTGTCCAGACAGCTCATTGTCATAAAAATTATAGGTGGTTAAGTCAGAATCTTTAATATCTTTTGATTTCAAAAACTTGCGATCAATCATTAAAATATCAAGGATATCTACCAAGCGTTTGGTCACTTGATCAAATTTGCCTTTCAAACTAGGAAAAACAACCTTAATACTTTCAAAAACACTAAATAAACGTGGTTTATGATATACAAGAATATCACCATCATATGCCAACAAATGTTCAGCGAAACGATTGGCAAACTCCACGCGTGTATCTGTTCTTGTTTCCTTAAAACTATTGATAAAGGCTTGATCATGAAAATCAAGTGTTTGTTCATCTTCTTGATAATAGATAGAATATTGGAAACCCAACACTTCAAAGGGCCTTTCCCCTTTAAACTTAGGAATGATGGTTGGCATCAAACTTAAATCTAAATAAGTTAAAGGATATCTTAAGTGTTTCAGCATGACATGTATCTTTTCTTTATGGATATATTGAACTTGATTGTCCAAGCAATAACGTTGCATTAACCTATTTTTATGGCTTAACCAATCCATCGGTATATCTTCCATCTTAATATAACCATCATTCAATAATTCAAATGTATCATGGTGCACTTTCGTTTCTTTTAAGGGCTCATGGAAGCCTAAATGCGTATCAAAATAATCCAAAATGGAATTTTTTTCAGGCAAATGTCCATAACAATAACTCACAAACTTACATGCTGATTTCTTCCCAATCATACAAGCATTTTTAATCAATGGACAAGGTGTGACATCATTGAGTTCAATGTGATTGATCATCCGAAACAATGATATTTCAATCGTTTTATCCAAGTCATCAATATTAGAAAAGTCAAAGATATGATAGAGCTTTTCATCAAATGATAATCCATTGTGTATGTAATCTTCATTCAACATCACCACATATATATGATATCTTTTCTTTGGAAAGACATTGTGATATAGATAAGACATAAATGCATATTTAAAAATGACTTGACCTGTGATTTCATGTAACTCTTTCATTCGAGCCACATTACGGTCATAATTAAGAGAATACTCTACATCATCTACCATTTGATAATGACCATCTTGGTTCTTTTTAAACAATTGATGTGTCTTATCCATTTCTTTGTAACGAATCTTTAAAAAGTTTTTCGATGATTCAGTCACCATGATATAAATATCTGAGTCATTAAAAATGACATCAAAGTTTTCAGACAAGGTGAAATCATGATAAAAATCATATGTGTATTCAATGTCTTGTTCATATTGCATATTTTCTTCATAGTTTAAAGACAAAAAAATGTCTTTAAATTTTGACAAGCTTTTTTGATAATACTGATCATTCAAGAGTGGATTGGTATCACTATTGTGATCATGTAATGCCGCAAAACGACGACAACGTATGTAATTCAATAATTTGTTTGAAGTGACCTTCATATTAACACCACTTATAAAGAATTAGATAATGCGAGAAACTCACGTTGCATAATGTTACTTGCTTTTGAAAAGGTAGATTCATGCTGATCCAATACCATCAGTGCTTCTTCTACAGGCATCCAAACCAGCTTAATATCGAGAAAGTGTTCCTCATCAGTTAAGGATCTTTCTTGAACAGCCTGATCATTTCTTTGACAAAGAAAGAAATGAGAATGCCAAGATGAGTCACGATAATACTCATTGATTAAAATCGTTTTTTGCTGGATAGAAACATGATAGCCTGTTTCTTCTAAAACTTCCCGCTTAACACATGTTTCTGGACTTTCATCTGATTCAATTCGCCCACCCGGAAACATATAATAATCAAGTTTTTTCGAATATAATAACAAAACCTTGCCTTGATCAAAAATGATGGCTCTAGCAGAGTGAAAATGACAAGAATGAACATCGTTCTTGTTCATGTTATCTTCATAAATATCGATAATCATAAAATCCTTCCTAATAGATAATGCGTTGGTCTTCTTAATAAATCAATGGATAAGCCAATCAACAACAATATAATGATGGTGGTTTGACCAATAAAGAAATAATCAGATTGGTGTTGAAAGATTAAACCAAAGATAATGGTCATGATAAAGGCGAATAACTCACCCAATAACTTGGCCTTGCCAAAGGTGATTTTCAAACGAAATGCAATGGCTTGAATGAACTGTTCCAAGGCTGGCAAAACATAACCACAATAAATAATAACATTTAATGCAAAAGAAATCAAAACCATGGCGGAAAATAAATATAAATAATTCCAAAACCAAGACATTGACGCAACGCTTGGTACAAACAATAAGGCCAAATCAATTGAAAAGCCAATCAAGGTAGACACCATCACAGGAATAATCATTTTAAAGCTTGGTCTTTGCCAACGAATCACATAAGCCATGGTGATTAATATAACAGATAATATGGGTGATAAATAGGTATATGCGATTGGAATGCCTTCATAAAAATTCCTAGCAAGTGCATCCCAAGGTGCCATACCTAAATTTGTATTTTGTATTAAGGCAATGCTTGTGCCTAAAAGCATCAATGCAAAGGCATAGATAAGTAATCGTTTCATCTGTTTCCTCCACAACAAAAAGCTATCCGTAACGGATAGCCATTTTGCTTAATCTAATAAAGCAATTTTTATCACATCATCTAACTTCTTAGCGTAATGGATATTTAATTTATCTCTTACTTCTTTTGGTATGTCTTCAACATCCTTTTCATTACCTTCTGGAATGACAATGTCTTTAAGGCCTGAGCGACTCGCTGCGATGGCTTTTTCTTTAAGACCACCAATAGGTAGTACTCGACCATTTAAAGTAATCTCACCTGTCATACCAACAAAACGATTGACCTTGCGATTGGCGATAACAGAAATCAAGGCAGTCGCAATGGTAACACCTGCAGATGGCCCATCCTTTGGAATGGCACCTTCAGGTACATGGATATGAAAATCATTTTTTTCTAATATCTCTGGATCAATATCCAGTCTTTTTTGATTTGACTTCACATAAGACAAAGCGGCCATAGCCGATTCCTTCATGACATCGCCTAAATTACCTGTAGAGACAAGATTATTCTTTCCAGGGTAATAGGTCGCCTCAACCTCTAAAGTGTCTCCACCGGCCATTGTATAAGCAAGGCCAGTAACCACACCAACCATATTGGCTGTAGGGATTTTATTGTTTTTATAAAGTCGTTTGCCCAAATACTTGTGAACATTGTTTTGATTGACTGTGACAGACTCTTTTTCTTTGATCAAAATTTCTTTAATGGCTTTTCTAACAACCGTACCAATCAGTCTCTCTAATTGTCTAACGCCCGCTTCTCTTGTATATTCACGAATCATCGTCTTAATGGCTGCGTCTGTTAAGTTTAACTTACCTTCTTCTAAGCCATGTGCTTTAATTTGTTTTTCAATTAAGAACTTTTTCGCAATATGGAATTTTTCAATTTCAGTATATGAACTGACATCAATGACTTCCATACGATCTCTTAAAGGTGCTGGAATATTTTGTAAGTAATTGGCTGTGGTAATAAACATCACCTTAGATAAGTCATAGTCTTCTTCAACATAGTGATCACTAAAGAACTTATTTTGTTCAGGATCTAAAACTTCAAGCATGGCTGATGCTGGATCATCTTTATGGCTCTGAGCCAACTTATCAATCTCATCAACCAAGAATACTGGATTTGTCACACCAGCTTTAATCATACCATTAATAATTCTCCCTGGTAATGCACCAACATAGGTCCGTCGATGACCACGAATTTCTGCTTCATCATGAACACCACCCAGTGATGTTTTAACAAACTTCCGCTTCAATGCTTGAGCAATCGATTTAGCCAAGGATGTTTTACCAACCCCAGGAGGTCCCGCCAAACAAAGAATGGTTTGTGGGTTTTTACCTGTCAGCATTTTTACAGACAAATATTCAATGATACGGTCTTTAACTTTCTTCAACCCGTAATGTGATGATTCCAATTTTTCAATGGCTTTATTAATGTCTTTTTCATCTTCTGTTTCCTTATGCCAAGGAATAGAAATCAAGGTTTCAATATAGGTTCTAGCAACATTGGCTTCATTAGAGTTTGGTGCTAGATACTCGTATCGTTTTAACTCCTTCAATGCCTTTTCTTTCACTTTTTCAGGCATATTGGCTTCATTAATTTCTTTTAAAAACTTATCGTATTCACTTTGTTTTGAGTCTCCAAGTTCTTCTTGTATTGCACGCATTTTTTGACGTAAAATATACTCTTTTTGTGTTTGATTTGAAGACTTTTGTACATTTTCGTTAATCCGATTCTCAATGGCCTGAAGACGTTTTTGTTTTTCAATATCTTCTAAAAGCATTTGCAAGCGTTTATTGACTGATAGTTCAGTTAAATACTTGACGCGTTCAGCTTCAGAAATGCGTAGTTCCGAAGCAACCAGGTCAGACAACTCAACAGATGTAATGCCTTCTTTTAGTGCATTCATAACTTTCTTTTGATCTCTAAATAAGAATTTCACATTCTCAGCAATTTCTTTAGATAACATTTTGACTAAGACTTGTTGCTCATCAAAATCATCACGTTTTGCTAGGAGTGATGTAAAATCTATTTCATAATATGGATCTTGAGACACCAACTCATTAAGTTTAACACGAGATATTGGTGTAAACTTAATGCGGTAATTTCCATTAGGTAACTTAATTTTTACAGCTATTTTTGCAACAATACCAATATGAATAAAATCTTCAAATGTTGGATTTTCTATTTTTGGATTTTCTTGAAAAACCAATAAGACGTGCCCATCACGAAAATCTTCAGCTTCTTGAATGGCTTGTTTTGTAAATGGTCGTCCGATTTCAACACGTATATCTGATACTGGCAAAAAGATGATTCCTCTTACAGCAATCACAGGTAATTGATCTTGGAAAACTTCTTTTGGATTATACATATTTATCACCTCTTTATGTATCTTTCTTCACCTTATATTTTAACATAATAAGATAAAAAACCCTAATAATATAATCATTTATCAACTAGGGTTTTTTGTTTAAATTTGCTTTTAGTTTTTAATTATTCTTTGTCTTCTTTTTCAGCGTCTTTTTCTTCTACTTCTGCACTATCAACAAGCATATCAATGGTTTTTCCAAAAACAATTTCAGATTCTACAGCAGACTGTGGAATGGCTTGTTTGATTTGTTCCATAGAAACATTTTGGCTCTTATATTGTTCAAGCAATTCATCGTATTTTTGATTTACTTCTTCATCACTTGCTTCAATATCTTCTGCATCACCAATGGCTGATAACACCAATTGCTGAGCAATATTTTTTTCAGCCTGGCCTTTTAATTCATCTTTGAATTGATCAACAGTTTTGCCCATATATTGTAAATATGTTTCAAAGTCTAAGCCATATTGCTTTATTTGATTTTTTTGTTGGTCAAGCATACGTTTGGTTTCTTCTTCAATCATTTCTTCTGGAATATCAAATTCAGCATTTTCAGTTGCTTTTTCAATGACTGTTTGACGCACTTGATTTTTGTTTTGAGATTCTTTTTGTGCTTGAAGTTCTTTACGAACATGTTCCTTGTAGTCTTCAACACTTTCAACACCATCAATATCCTGATCTTTTACAAATTCCTCATTTAATTCAGGAACTTGACGTTCTTTGATTTCATGAAGTTTGACTTCGAACACAGCTTCTTTTCCAGCCAAAGATTCTTGTTGATAGTTCTCAGGGAATGTCACAACAACATCTTTTTCTTCTTCTGGTTTCATACCAATCATTTGGTCTTCAAATCCAGGAATAAACTGACCAGAACCAATTTCTAACTCATAGTTTTCAGCACTACCACCTTCAAATTTTTCTCCATCAACAGATCCAGAAAAATCAAAAACAGCTGTATTGCCTTTTTCTAAAGTCGTTTCTTCTTTAACGACAAGCTCAGCGTTTTGTTCTAACTTACGTTTAACTTCAGCATCAACTTCATCGTCAGTGACTTTGCTTGGTGTGACTGATACTTTTAAGTTTTTATACTCACCCAAATCAACATTAGGTTTAACAGCAACTTCAACACCATATGTGAAATCTTCACCACGTGTAATGGTATTAGGATCTAAATCAATTTTCGGTTGAGCAACAACATCGATTTTGTTATCAACAACCGCATTGTAATATGTATCTTGCAAAACATATTGAATGGCTTCGTTGTATAAAGATTCAACACCGTATTTATTTTCAAATACTTTTCTTGGTGCTTTACCTTTTCTAAACCCTTTAATTTCTACTTTTTCATTTTCGATTTTAAATGCGTGATCCAAACCTTCTTCAAATTTTTCAGCCGTAACATTGACATCAAATTTGACTTTTGAACCTTTCATTTTTTCAATTTTTAAAGACATAGTTTATACCCCCGTGTCGTCTTATTTTCTCACTTTTCAAATTATAACAAAAAACCAGCATTAAAGCAAATATTTCAGCCAAATAATTTATTAAATAAACCTTTTAGACGACTCGGGAATTTTTTCATTGATTCACCAATCACCCTAGGCAATAATACGACAGCTTCTGCGAATGCGATTTTTCGAATTTGCTTCTTGGTTAAACCTTTTAAATCCATAAATAAAAAATTGCGACAAATGATGCCCACTCGTAATGACAAAAGGGCATTACCTAAGCCTTGAGCAAAGGATCCAGTCACCGTTTTTAAAAGCGGCATTTCTTGCAAGGCATTCATGGTAGACGTTGGAAAAACTTCTGAAAAATTCATGTCTTCAAGGTTTTCAGCAATAATGGCAGTCCCCAAAACATTTAAAGACAATTTTCCAAGAGCAAGGTAACTTGGTCTAAAACCACACTTTTGAACAAGGGCTTTTATTAACCTTAAGTTGATGGTTATCACTGCAATCGAGTCCAAACGGCCATTTTGAGAAATGGCTGTAGAAAGATAGACTGTTTCAGCATGTTCGATAATCATTTTGTTTAAGGTTTTCTTAATTGTTTGATCAAAGATTTGAGAAAGGGCAGCTTTAAGTGCTAAAGGATCATCCATACTTTCTTCAAGACTTTGTTTTTCTTCGTCGCTTAAATAATCTTCTTTCAGTAAATTTTTCGATACTTTTTTATACATACGATGATTCTTTTTTGCATTCTGTTCTTCGGTGAACAAATGATCGATTGAAAAACTAGGTGACATCACGACAATCAGCACTGGTCTGACGAATAGGAGAAAAAAGAGTATGGCTGAAACACCATAAAATGCATAGGCCAAATAAAGGTGTATGCGTTCTATTTTCGCACCTAAATCAAGGACAGCTGATAAGATAATCATCACTAAGAAAAATGCTGAAGCAAAACCAATAACTATCCAAAAGGGCTTACTTAATTTTTTCATTCTTGGTCTCCTTTTAATTTTTCCTTGGCGCGTTCAACATCTTTTTTGATTTGACGGACCAAAGCATCTTTATTTGAGTACTTGATTTCATCGCGCATAAACTCAATAAATTCAATGGTTAAAAGCTCATCATATACATCATGTTCAAAATCCATAATATAGGTTTCTAAACTCATGGTTCGATCTCTAAATGTCGGATTCTTTCCAACATTGGTTAAGCCATCATATCTTTTACCTCGTAAGGTGACTTCTGTCATATAAACGCCACGTTTTGGTAAATAATAATCTGTAAAATCAATATTGGCTGTTGGAAAACCTAAATCTTTTCCAATACCTCTTCCACGAATGACTTTTCCCTTAATCTGGTATTTTCTACCCAATAAAAAATTTGCAAGCGCCATGTCTCCTTGGTCTAAATATTGTCTTATCTTGGTCGATCCTATTTTTTCATCTTGATAAGACATTTCTGGCATCACATGGGTTTTAAAATCTGTATAAGTCAATAAATCACTAACATTTCCTAAACTTCTAAAACCATAAGTAAAGTCAAAGCCTACAACCAAATGGTCCATGGCCTTTAAAAACAGTTGGACAAACTCATCTGCTTCAATAGAAATAAATGGTTTTGATACCTTAAACACATATAATATATCAACATCGAAAGGTGCCATTAAGGCAGCCTTATCATCTATAGAAGTCAAATAATAAAAAGGCAAATTACGTAAATATTTGCCTATACTTTGATCAAATGTAAAAACAACCAAAGGTTTTCCTGTGGTTTCTTTTAGTTTTTGCCCCTTTTTTATCAAGGCTTGATGGGCAATATGAACCCCATCAAAAAACCCTAAAACAGCAATACCGCCGGATGTTTCAATCTTATCTTCATAAGTTAAATATTCTATTTTCAACACCATTTCACTGACATTCTCATCACATCCCTATCTTCATCGTAGTAATATATGGCCAAAACGTCTCCCTCACTTGAGTAGATGATCGTATCTGTTTTTTCCTTGAACAATGATAAGTCTAAAAATCGACCATTCTCTATATATGTCTTCGCGCGTTCATCAACCACTAATTTTTGCATATCAAGATACTTAAAAGGGTCTTCAAGTTCAACCTCTCCTGCTTTTAGAGCGTCAATCGTATAAGCATCTTCTATATGAAAATTCTCTATTTGAATTCTTCGTAAATTACCCAATGTACCAACCAAACCAAGCTTTTCCCCTAAATCTCTTGCGATGGCTCTTATATATGTCCCTTTTGAGACTTTTAAAGTCGCTTCAAATTTAAAGACTTTACCTGTTTCTATCACATTAAAATCTCTAATATCCATAACATGAATCTTTCTTGGTTCAATATGATTGACATCCATATTGTTACGTGCAAGTTCATATAACTTTAAACCATTCACCTTAATGGCAGAAAACTTAGGTGGTGTTTGCATAGATTCACCTTCAAAAGACATCAAAGCATCACTGACTTCAGATGTTGATAAAGCACTTGCATCCATTTCTTTAATTAACTTGCCAGTAATATCATCAGAATCTGTCGATTTACCAATAATAAACTCAGCACGATAGGTTTTGGTATGGCCTGAAAAGTATTTGACAAGTTTTGTTGCTTTATTGACACATAAAACAAGCACACCAGTAGCATGAGGATCTAAGGTGCCAATATGACCTATACGTCTGGTATCTAAAGACTTACGTGCAATATCCACCACATCATGTGATGTCAAGTCCTTGGGTTTATCAATTATTAAAATACCATGATCTTTATCTTTCATTTAAAACAACTCCTTGTTTTTTTACTTAAAATATATAATCGTAACACCTTTACCACCCTCGTGCTCTCCACCAGAACGGTATCGTTGAATTTGTGGATTGGACTTGGCGTATTTTTCAACACCCTTTTTTAGAGCCATGGTACCAATACCATGGACGATATATGCAAATTCAAGATTATTCAATAAGCAATCATCCACAAACTTATCTAGTTGATCCATGGCCTCTTGATATCGCATACCATGAAGGTCCAACTCAACTTTTACATCTTTCTTAGTGACAGTTTGGGTTTTCACTGGCTCTTTCTCAACAGTTTTAGGTCCCCCTTTAAACTCTAGGTCATCTTCTTTCACAGTGACTTTGAGTACACCCATTTGCACTTCATATTCATCATCTTTCATATGTCTATTCACGACACCCTGACGTTGATAAGGTATAACTTTTACCCGATCACCAACGGATATTTTCTGGTTGGATGTCTTCTCATAAGTGGTCTCACTTTGATTCATTTGCTTACGTTGATGTTTAACTTCAGCCAACTTATGTTCTTTAAATTGTGCCTGTGATCTCAAATCATCCAACTCATCAATCAACTGATCAATATCTTTTAAAGCCTTGGCTTGCTTATCAAGATACTCTTGATGTAATTTCTTCTTCAACTGGTTTTGCTCATGAACCATTTTCTGTTTTTCATCTTTTAAGGCTTTTTTTTGCATTTCAAGCTGCTGAATCGTATCTTTTTCTTTTTGCAACTGTTCATCTAATCTTGTACTTTGTTTTTCTAGTTTCTTAATTAACTTTGTGACATCCGTATCAAAGCTAATAGAAACATTTTCTGCTTCTTGACAGATCTCTTCTTTTAAACCTAGACGACGAGCAATAGAAATGGCATTAGATTGTCCAGGTGTCCCTATTTTTAATTTATAAGTGGGTTGTAAACTTTTTATATCAAACTCCACAGATGCATTGACTGTATCCTCTAAATTATAAGCATAGGTTTTTAACTCAGGATAATGTGTTGTAACCATAGAATTGATGGCATGTCGTCGGATAAAATGCATCATTGAAATAGCCAAAGAAGCCCCTTCTTTCGGGTCGGTTCCTGAGCCTATCTCATCCAGTAATACAAGTGAACCATCCTCAATATGATTAAATATGCGTATAATATTTGATATATGTGAAGAAAAAGTTGATAAAGATTGTTCAATCGATTGTTCGTCACCTATATCAGCAAAAATATGTGTAAATATTTTCGTCTTTGAACCTTCATTAACTGGAATCAACATACCCGATTGAACCATAATCGATAACAAACCTAAGGTTTTTAAGGCAACAGTCTTACCTCCAGTATTAGGTCCTGTAATGATGATATGTCGATAATCATTAAAGCGTATATGGTTGCCAACCACGACATCCTGGTCAATGAGTGGATGTCTAGCATTGATCAAGTTGATGTCATCGCCTATGGTTGGTTTTGTCATATCATAATCAATGGCAAACTTAGCCTTGGCAAAGACCAAATCTAAATATACAAAAACAGACATATTTTCTTTTAATACATCGGTTTGATCTGAAACCTTAATCGTTAACTCTCTTAACAAACGTTCAATTTCATTATCTTCATCTAAAAAAAGACTTTGTAATTGATTGTTAAGGTCAAAACAACGTGTCGGTTCCATAAATACAGTTTCTTTACTGGCTGATTGGTCATGAACCACACCATCAAAAGAATTCTTATATTCAGCCCTTACAGGTAAAACCAGACGATGATTTCTGATGGTAATAATTTGGTCAGATAATTTATTGGCCTCACTTTTTAAAAGTGATTGCATCATCTGATTTATTTTATCTTCACTAGTCTTAATCTGTCGTCGAATCTTGGCCAATGTCGAAGACGCACGATCATAAATTTCGCCCTTTGGGCTAATGATTGATTCGATATCTTTTTTTAAAGTTTTGATCTCAGTTAATCGTTCATAATAATCATTGAGTGATGTGACATCGATGTCTAAGTCAATGATCTTTTTCATATAACGATGGGTCCGTTCAATGGCCTCTTGATGCGATACAACTCTTAAGAGTTCATCTATGGTTAAAACAGATTCTATATCCGCTTTCTTAATGACTTCAGACAAATCCAAGACACCACTCAAGGGTGTTTGATCAAGCCTCAATGTCATAATCTTTGCTTCTTCTACTTCAGATAATTGTTTTTCAATATATGATTGGTTGGTTTTTGGTCCCAATTTTTCAATATCGTTCTTTGCCATATCAGTCTTAGCATATGTTGATAAAATCTGCTTTATTTTATCAAATTCAAGTTTTTTTATATCCGCAATCATAGTCACTCTCCATCTACTATTTTAACATATATTGTGATAAAATAGAAAGGGGAGTTGTGAAATGAAGACTGTTTTAGAAATGAATCACAAATATATACAAAAATTAATTGACTATTATAAAGCTTATCAAGTCAAGCCATCCACCGAACATATCAAATATATGTTTCAAACCGATGACTTCACCATCAGTGTCTATCATTCCAATAAAGTCTTGTTTCAAGGTGAACAAGCCATAGAAGAATATAGGCAATGGGCAAAAGTGATTGGTGTCGAACCTATCATTCCTGAACCCGTCAAACAAACGGCTTATATGAATGAATATTATAATGACACAGTGATTGGTTCAGATGAAGTTGGTACAGGCGACTTTTTTGGCCCGATTGTTGTGACTGCTGCACTTGTTGGCAAAAAAAACTATCCTTTTTTAAAGTCATATAATATACAAGACAGCAAAAAACTTAAAGATGAACTCATTGTTAGAATTGCGCCTGAGTTAATCAAGGAAATACCACATCACACATTAATTTTACATAATGAAAAATACAATGACTTGATAAAAGAAGGCTATAACATGAATAAAATTAAAGCCTATTTACACAATCATGCCATCAAAAAAATGATCAACAAAGGCATCACTTATGATACCATCATCATTGATCAATTTTGTAGCAAGGAAAATTACTATAAATATTTAAGTCATCAAAGCATAGTAAAGGACATTGTCTTACTTGAGAAAGCTGAATCTCTTCACTTATCTGTAGCAGTTGCGGCCATCATTGCTAGATACGAGTTTATTAAGGCCTTTGATCAATTATCAGATACATACAATATGACCTTACCTAAAGGGGCATCTGCATCTGTCGATGCCATTGCTAAATTGCTCCATTTAAAACATGGCGATGATATCTTTTATAAGGTCGCCAAACTCAACTTTAAAAACTATCAAAAAATACGGGATTAATTTTCCCGTATTTTTTTTAAATATGTTTGAAATGCCTCAGGCAAATCTGATGTAAAAGTCATCCATTTTTTCGTTCTTGGATGGGTAAAACCCAAGGTTTGTGCATGAAGATATTGACCATAGTCATTAAGCTTATCACCATAGATTTCATCATTGACTAAAGGATGGTTGATATAAGCCATATGAACTCTAATTTGATGGGTTCGACCTGTTTCAAGTTGACAGCGAATTAAGCTTGCATCTTGAAAGACTTCAAGGACCTCAAAATGTGTTATTGCTGGTTTACCACCAGCTAAAACTGCCATCTTTAATCGATTATGAGGATCTCTTTTTATTGGGGCTCGAATGCTTCCTGTCTTATTTCTGATAACCCCTTTAACCAGAGCAATATATTCACGTTGTGTTTTTTTCTCTTGTAACTCTTGAGCCAATTGCTCATGGGCATAATTATTTTTAGCTACCATCAACAAGCCACTGGTATCTTTATCAATCCGATGAACAATGCCAGGTCTTGTTTCATGACTTCCTTCAGACAGATCTTGAATATGATACATTAAGGCATTAACAAGTGTGTCTTGGTAATGACCAGGGGCAGGATGAACCACCATGCCTGATGCTTTGTTGACGACAAGGACATCTTGGTCTTCGTAAACAATTTGAAGTGGTAAGTTGACTGGGACAATGTCTTTCGTGTCTAGGCTTAGTTGGTAAATATCAATTTTATCATCTGCTTTAATTTTATATGAAGGTTTGATGCTTTGATCATTGACAAGAATCTGATCATCTTCAATCAAGGTTTTGATTAAAGTACGTGAAGTTTCTTCTAGATGTTCTGACAAAAACTTATCGATGCGTGTTTGATGATTTTCTGTTTTTACAATCAGTGTTTTAAGAGGCGCTTCCATCAGTATCCAACCTTTTCTTCTCTAAGAAAAAAACATCAATAAATAATAAGGCCAAACCAACATTGAGATATACATCCGCAAAATTAAATATATAAGTCCACAAGTCACCAAAGCCCTTAAAATCAATAAAATCAATCACACCATGATCTGGTTGAAACAACCTATCGATGGCGTTACCTAACGTTCCAGCAATAAGCAAAGACAAGGCCAAGGCATACCAAAAGGTTCGACGGTCTGAGAAATCATTTCTGTAAAATAATGTGCCAAAGACTGCCAAAGCAATTAAAGCGAACAAGGCCAACAAGAATGTATGTGTTGCTGTTGCACCTTGAAAAAAGCCGAAGACTAACCCATGATTTCTTACATAAGTAATATGGAGAACATCTTCAATTAAAGCAACATTCATATTGTTGGTAGATACGATATATTTACTCAGTTGATCAAAAGCCAACAAGCCAATTATAACGAAAATCCATTTTTTCATAAGCAACTCCTATATCTGCATCATCGGTATAAAGAAAATCAAGAACAATAAACCGATGATGATAATGATGATTCCATGTATGATGATCTGCAGGTTAAAGACACGATTCAAAGGCAACTCATGGTCTGGTTTCTTTAAATCTAATGCTTTTTGCCACAATTTTAGTTGTAAAGCAGAAATTAAAATAATAACAATTACTAAAAGGATCACCCATAAACTTAATAAGTGATAATACATTGATACCACTTGCATGAAAATGAGTACACTAGGTGTAAGCACCAACAATGCATATAAAAGACTTCCGAATAATGCATCGAGAACTTCTTTGATACCAAAAACTTTCTTTATATCTTTCCACGTTTTAATATATTTATTCATGAGGATCTAGTCCTTCCAAATACGAAATGGCTTGCTCAACTGTCCCAACAGGAATCAACCATCCTTCAGGATCAATGCCAAACTCTTCGCAAGCAGCCAAGGCTTCTAAGTAGTTATGAGAACTATATCGTTCATCTATGTCTGGAATAAAAAACAAATCAACATCATTAAGATATGCCGTAGCAATTTTTTGCTTAATACCTCCAACATAACCAACCGTTCCATCATAACGAATGGTCCCTGTTCCAGCTATTTTATAACCCTTAGTAATGTCTTCTTCAACCAGCATATTGTAAATCGATAGGGTTTGAAGCAAACCACCGGATGGGCCACCAATATTGGATTCTTTTTCTGAATACTGTGGATAAATCTCTGATGAATCAACCAATAAATATTCATTCAATATCAACAAATCATCTTCAATATCTGCTTTACTTAAACTGACTTGATAAGAACTTTCCTCATTCTCAAAGGTAAATTGATAAGTCTCACCTTCAATCATAAAATCTTCTAAATTTTGAAAGTCCGAAACGACGACATCGTTTTCACCAATCATGGAAATAAATTCATCACCTAAACCAATGGCATCATATTGACTGAGATCTTCGGCCTTGCCTGTGACCAATACCACTCGATAGGTCGAAGATTCATCAAACACAATGTCATCATTTTGATCGCTTGCCAGTTCATAGGCAACAATAATGGATGCATCCACACTGGTCATCTTCTGTAAATAGGAAATTTGTCTTGTTTCACTGTCGGTGTAATGGCGATAATACTCTGGTAAAATAATCACCTGGTTATATGTTGAAAAGTCATTGATGATAAATTGAAAAAAGGTAGGCCGTCTAAAAGAAATCACATATGTTGATGAAAAACTTCCTTTAGAGTCTTCAACTTCATAATCAACATCAATCAAAGTTTCAACTTCAGTAATACCACCAGGGGCTGTAATTTGATATTCTATTCTATACAACAATAAAAACATCAAAACAAGGTATGGAATGATGAGTATTTTTACAGTAGGCCAAAGATACTTATTTAACTCATTCATTGTAAATCCTCAAATGATAATCATTGAGCTTTCTATATTTAATACCAGCCATATCAAATAATTTTTTCGATGCTTTAGTCATGTTTAAATCAGGATACTTATCTTCTAAGTATACCACTTCTTTAATCCCTGACTGAATGATTAATTTGGCACATTCATTGCAAGGAAAAAGAGTCACATAGATTCTAGAGTGATCTAATTGGCTATTGGCATTTAAAATGGCATTGGCTTCTGCATGTACCACATAAGCATATTTAGTTTCTAGAAATTCCCCCTCGCGTGTCCAAGGAAGTTCATCATCAGAACATCCAATAGGAAAACCATTATAACCAATGCCAACAATATGGTTCTTGGGATCAACGATGCAAGCACCTACTTGAGACGTATCATCTTTTGAGCGTTTGGCTGATAAATCAGCGACACCCATAAAATAATTATCCCAACTGATATAATCTTCTCGTTTCATCTTAAACACCTCTACAAACTTTATTTTTGGATTTTATGTACACTTGATAGGTTGATATGACAATATCCACCTGGATTTTTACTTAAATAGTTTTGATGATATCTTTCGGCAGGATAAAAATCTTCAGCCATTTTTACACTTGTAACAATAGGCTTTTGATATTGATCTTGAATATCTTCAATATATTGTTTACAAAAATCCATATCATCTTGATGATAAACATAGATACCTGTCCGATAATTAATCCCCACATCATTACCCTGACGGTTGATTAAAGTTGGATCTATAATGTTAAAGAAATGGTCCAAGATTGTCTTTAAAGATACCTTATCTTCATCATAGATAATTTTCATGGCTTCTGTATGGCCACTACCATTTAATACATCTTCATAGCTTGGTTTATCCGTTGACCCATCAATATAGCCAACTTCTGTTTCTTTAACTCCATTTACTTGGTCAAAATAAGCTTGGACACCCCAAAAGCATCCTCCAGCCAATACTATTTTATTCATTATTTCCTCCTTTTAATAAGTCGTTGATAACATATGATGCCATCATTAACCCTGCACTAGACGGACAAAAAGCAGTCGAACCTAAAATGCGTTCATCAATTCTAGTGGCTACTTTTTCCTTAGAAAAAACACATGGAATATCAAGTGGTAAGCCCATATCTCTCAATTGCTTTCGCACGGCTTTTGCAAGTGGGCATACGGATGTTTTACTCACGGTCGATATTTCAATCATTTCTGGATGAAATTTATTGGCAAAGCCCATGGCCAATATCATGGGTATATGATTTTGTGAAGATGCTTGAACCAAGGCTATCTTTGCGCCTACATCATCAACACAATCCAATATATAATCAGGTGACAATGCCATAAGGTCTTTGATATTGACTTCATCGGCTTTTAATCGATAGGTTTTGATATCAACATCCGGATTAATTTCTTTCGCCCTTTGATAAAATACATCAACCTTATACTGACCAATGGTTGATTCCAAAGCGACTAACTGACGATTGATGTTGGTGATATCCACCACATCATAGTCAATGACAGTCAATTTACCGATACCACTTCTTACCAAAGCTTCTGCCGCAAATGATCCCACACCACCTAAACCAAACACCATCACATGTTGGCCAGATAAAAAATCTAGCTTATCAGATCCTATTAAGTTTTGTAGACGATGAAATCTCATAGTATCTCCCGTGAATAAAGGCTGCTTAAGCAGCCATTATTTTTTTGATATATAATCTATTTTAAAGTACTTTTTACTTAAAAATACCAGTAAAGCAAAAACAATTGCAGTAATCAATATCAAAATGTTGGCTATATAATCTCTATTACCATTTAAATAATCAAATAACACAACAGATCCTAAAATAGAAAAAGCACTTATAAAAAACAAATATATAAACTCATTACGATAATGTGTTTTTACCCGACGTTTTAAATGATCCCTTCTGAAGAAAATCAATAATCCACCGAGAATCGTGATCACAATATTAACAGCCAAAACAACTAAAATGATATCCGTAGCCTCATATGTTTCATGCAAATTCAACATATATGAAAAGACAAGTACCATTGGTAAAAAGCCAATCATTGTCCAATAAAATATGATATTAATGATTAAATATTGTGAATATATTTTTGTTTTACGAAGTTTCATCATGTACCCTTAGCCTTGGATAGATTATCTTCTGTTTTTTCTTTTCTAAGATCTCTAAAGAATTGATAGAATACGCGTATTGACGCTGCAATAGGTGATGCAAAAATAACACCGACAGCTCCAAATAATGAACCAAAGAATAAAATCGACATGATGATTAAAATTGGATGAATCGATAATTGATGGGACATAATTAATGGTTGGAATATATTACCCTCAATAAACTGTAAAACGAAGTTCACGAGTATGACCAACAATGGACCAGGTCCCGTGGTCGTTAACATAGAATATATAATTGGTGGTAATGCAGCAATAATCAAACCAAAGTAAGGGATGATATTGGTGATACCAGCCAACAATCCAAAAACAAAATAATATTTTAAACCAATCAAACGATAAACAATGGTTGCTACTGCACCTAAAGCCACCATCAACATCAATTGACCACGCAAATAAGCGCCAACGGTTTCATTTAATCTTAAGCCAAGCTTAGCCACATTTTTCTCATGCTTCTTAGGGATAATACCACGTATAGAATCACCGATACGTTCATAATCATACAAATAATACAAGAGTAAAATAGGCAATAAGGCAACACTTGTAATTAATGGGAACACCCAATCCGATAAGTTCATTATTAGACCAGGAATCATAGACTCAATCGTTTCTGATACAACGTTACTTTCAGTTAAATATTCAGCGATTTGGTCATATAGATCTTGCCCAAAAATGAAATCATCACGTAAATCGGTTGTCACATAATCAATGATATTTTGAAACTCATTGTTAAAGAAACTTTGTATTTCATTGGTTACCAATGGGATTAAAAAATAAAAACCAGCAAATATTAAACCAAATGCCAATATAAATACCAGCATCAAAGAAAAACCTCTTGGTCCAATCCCCTTTTTTTCTAAATATCTTATCAAAGGAAATAATATTAAAGCAAAAATATAAGCAATACCTATTGGGATGATTACAGCCCTAATCGCAGAAAAAATCCATTGCCAGAATGAATTAAATTGAATGGCAACAAACAAAATAGCAAAACTTAACAAAACAATGACTAAGTACTTAATGACTCTATTCAGTTTTTCATCACTGATTTTCTTCATTCTTTACCTTCATTCCCCTCAACAACCAGAACAACCATCACATGAGGATTGACAATTTCTTCCCTGTAATTGTGTCAACAAATACTGATATAAATCATCAATCGCCACAGGGGTTTGTTCTCCTGTTTTGGCATCTTTTACATTCACAATTTTATCCTTTGCTTCTTGGTCGCCATATATTAAATAAAAGCGTGCATTCAAGCGATCAGCTTGTTTGAATTGAGCTTTTAAACTTCGGTTAAGAAAGTCATAGTCAACCAATAAGCCACCCAATCTTAAATCTTGAATAATCTTTAATCCTTCGTTATTAAAAATATTATCAAGACTAATAAAATATGCATGAATGGATGAATCTTCTTTTAAAATAGGTGAATCTTCTAATGCCAGCAACAATCTTTCAGCACCAAAGGCAAAGCCAACTGCAGGCGTATCTGGTCCATCTAACTCTTCTATCAAATGGTTATACCTACCCCCACCAACGATGGTTGATTGAGCGCCTAATGTATCAGACTCACTCTGTATTTCAAAAACAGTATGGGTATAATAATCTAAACCTCTAACCAAGTTACCATCAACCTCAAATTTAAGCCCTAAGCCTTCCAAGCCTTGAATCACATGATCAAAATGAAATTTGGCTTGATCACTTAAATAATCAATCGGTTTAGGTGCATCTTTGACAGCTGGATGATCTTGGTCAACTTTACAATCCAAAATACGTAGAGGATTGTCTTGATGACGTCTTTGACAATCGGGACATAAGTCTTCAACATATGGTGTAAAATAATCCCTAAGCACATTTAAATATTGGTCTTTTGATGACTGATCCCCTAAAGAATTCACTTTTACAATCACATCTTCTATACCCAAAGCTTTTAAGTAAGTCATTGCAAAATTAATGATTTCAACATCGACGAGTGGAGATGAAGAACCAATAATTTCAGCACCGAACTGATGAAATTGTCTTTGTCTTCCTTTTTGAGGTCGTTCATAGCGAAACATTGGACCAAAATAATATAATTTTTGTGGTTGAGATGGATCTGCGTATAACTTATTTTCAATCACAGCCCGAACAACTGGGGCTGTACCCTCTGGACGCAATGTATTCATCCGCTTACCACGATCTTTAAAGTCATAGGTTTCTTTTTTTACAATATCAGATGTTTCACCTACTGAACGGTGAAAAAGCTCAGAACTTTCAAAAATAGGTGTTCTTATTTCTTTAAAATTGAAAATTCGAGCTACTTTTCTCATGACATCTTCAATTTTTTGCCATTTTTGTGATTCTTCTGGCAATATATCATATGTTCCTTTTATCCGTCTAATCATAAGAAGTCCTTAAGTCCTTTCTAAAAAAATCGTCCTTAAAAGGACGATTGTTTCTATTCAAAATAATCGTCACTCACACTATCCACAACATAGTTGACTAAATCTTCAACATTTTTCATGTCAGTTGCAGCTTCATCAGTGATGGTGATTAAAAACTCACTTTCAATTTGATTAAATAATTCCAATGCATCTAATGAGTCAGCACCAAAATCTTCAGCCAAACCAGCGTCTAATGTAACAACTTCAGGTTTTACCCCAAGTTCTTGAATAATCATTTCTTTAATTTTTTCAAATGCTACTTGTTTCTTATCCATAATATCCTCCATTGATTTATTATACTAAATATTATATTAAATTTTACCTATTCAGTCAAATACTTAATGTTTGGTTTCAACCAATAATGTGACTGGACCATCATTGACCAATGAAACCTGCATATTTTCGCCAAATATTCCGTCTTTAACATGTAAGCCTTGTTTACTTAAATCATCCAAAAATTGTTGGTAAAAGCGATTGGCTTTTTCATAAGGCATGGCCTCAGTAAAACCGGGACGGTTTTGCTTTTTAACATCACCATATAAAGTAAACTGTGACACCGATAAAATCTCACCCTGAACTTGGTCAATATTTAGGTTCATTTGACCTTGATCATCCGAGAAAATTCTCAGTTTCTTTATTTTTTTTGCCATGTATTGGATATCCTTGACATCATCTAAGTGGTGAAAACCTACCAAAAGAACATAACCTTTGCCAATCTTACTTACAAGCTGTTCATTGACTTTAACACTTGCTTCTTTTACTCTTTGAACAACGACTCTCATGTGTTGATCCTTTCAATTGAAAATACACCTTTTACTTTTTGAAGATTTGTAATTAAATTATGCAGCTCTTCAACACTACCTATTTCAATTTTCGTGGTAATGATACCTTGTTTTAAATCATTCGTTTTGGCAGAAACTTGAACAATTTTCCCCTTGGATGAGGTTGAAGCATTGATAATTTCGGCCAAAATATTATCCCTATTCTCTACATAAATTCTCAAACTTGTTTGATATTTTTTCGAGTGGTCTTCTCCCCAATAAACATCAATCAAACGATTTTTATCATAATTATCAATATTATGGCAGTTTTTACGGTGGACCATAATACCAGATGATTTGGTCACATAACCAATGATCTTATCACCATATACTGGTTTACAACAATTGGCCAACTTAATAGAAGGTCGATCTAGTCCTTCAACAATCACATTAATATCAGAGTGAACATAACGTTTCTTAGACTGACTCGTTTCCTTGTTATACTTCTCTAGTAACTCTTCTTCGGTAGTTTCAGGTTTTCCTACCAAAACATTTACCGCATTGATAGCAGAGATAACACCTTTTCCAATTTCATAATAAAGGTCTTCTTCAGTATCAATATGTCTAGATTTAAAATGACTTTGTACGATTTTATCATCAATATCTATTTCAATATGTCGACTTTTAACTTCTTTATCAAAATCGGTTTGTCCTTTATGGACCAAATAATCACGTTTTTGTCGGTTTAAGAAATTTTTAATCTTACTTCTTGCATTGTTTGTTTTTGCTATGTTCAACCAGTTCTCATTTGGACCAACAGCATTCTTAGAAGTTTTTATCTCAACCAAATCCCCTGTTTTAAGTTGATAATCTAATGGTCTAATTTTTCCATTAACAATCGCCCCAACTGTTTTTTCACCAACTTTTGTATGAATCCTAAAAGCAAAATCGAGTGGTGTTGCCCCAGCTGTTAAGTCAATAATGTCACCATTTGGTGTAAAAACATAAACATTGGCATTCAATATATCATCTGTAAATATATCCAAAATTTCTTCTTCTGAATCAGATTCTTCTGTATATTTGATTAAGTCAGAATACCATCTCAACTTAGAAGACATGATGTTTTCAATATCTTTTCTATTGGTTTTCTTAGAAATATTTTCTTTATAAGCCCAATGTGCTGCCACACCTTTTTCAGCAATATCATCCATCTCTTGAGTACGAATTTGAATCTCATAAATTTTACCATTGCTGACAACAGTCGTATGTAATGACTGATACATATTGGGTTTAGGCATGGCGATATAATCTTTAAATCGACCAGGCACAGGAATAAACTTAGAATGGACTATTCCAATGGCACGATAACAATCGCTCACCGTTTCAACAATGACTCTTAAAGCCAACAAATCATGGATTTCATCAAAATCAATTTTTTTCGTTTTCATTTTATTGTAAACAGAATGTATGTTTTTGATACGACCCTTGATTTCAAATTTAAAATTTTCTTCATCCAATAACTTTGTAAGTTCATTAATCATGCGTGATACATCTGTTTCACGCATACCCTTCTTATCTCGTAACTTATTGGCAATTTCACGATACTCCAATGGATACAAATATTTAAAAGCCAAATCTTCAAGCTCAGCCTTAAGACGATACATACCCAAGCGATGTGCAATTGGGACAAAAATATCTAGGGTTTCACGAGATATTCTTGTCTGTTTTTCATCATTTAAAAATGATAAGGTACGCATGTTATTTAGTCTATCGGCTAATTTTACCAAGATGACACGAATATCTTTGGCCATGGCTAAAATCATTTTTTGATGATTTTTTGCTTGTTGAAGTATTTTAGAGTTTTGATATTGTAATTGCTTTAACTTGGTTAATCCTTCAACAATATCAGCAATTTCTTCACCGAACTGACTTTTTATTTCATCATATGTGGTATCGGTATCCTCTAAGATATCATGCAATAAACCAGCAACAATTGTATTAGGATCCACCTCATATTCAGCCAAAGTAATGGCCACATCACGAGGGTGAATAATATATGGTTCACCTGATTTACGTTTTTGATCTTGATGCTTATTTTTGGCATACTCATAAGCGCTCCTTATAAAGTTAAGGTGCTTAGGTTTGGTTAAATATGTCGATAATGCTTTTTCTAAATCAAGATAATAATTCTTTTCTGCCAAAAGAACGCCTCCTAGTATTTAAGCAAAACTTTTATTGGATATTCTCCAACCCTTTCTCTTCCTTTTAATTCTAATAATTCTATCATAAAGGCCATACCGACAACTTCTCCACCGGCTTTTTCAACCAAGCGAACAGCGGCTTCTAAAGTACCACCAGTTGCGAGTAAATCATCGATAATAACAACTTTATCTCCTTTTTGAATGGCATCTTTATGCATGGATAAGGTATTTGACCCATATTCCAAATCATAATCATATGAAAATGTCTCACGTGGTAACTTACCAGGTTTACGAATTGGAATAAATGGTAACTCCAAGGCATAAGCCACGGGTGTCCCAACGATAAAACCTCGGGCATCCGGTCCGATGATTTTGGTTGCACCATGTTCTTTAGCAAAAGATGCAAACTCATCTATACATGCTTTAAAAGCCTTTCCGTTACCAATGAGTGGGGTAATATCTTTAAATTGAATACCTTCTACAGGAAAATCCGGTACATTCTTAATAAACTGACTATAATCCATGTGTCTCCTCCAAATATTTTTTTATTCGCTGAGAGGTTGCCAAATACAACCAATCAATCGTCTTTTTCATATCAACAACGTCTTGATAAGTTGTTGATTGTTGTATGTCTGTTTTCCTAGTTTCTAAAATCTGATATGTGTCTTCTTTTTGTTGACAAAGTTTTAAGTCTATAAATATGTCGATGATTTTTTCAGCCATCCATTGACTGATATTGAATATCTTTATTATATCAAATTTATCGAAATGGTGATATGTTTTTAGTTTTTGATAAACTTTTGCAAGCTCATTCCGATCGGTAATTAAGTTGAAATTTAAAGACATTACCTTTGGAAATAATGCAAATGATTGGTTGTCATGCATGAGCTTTTTTATAGAAGGTGCTTGAATGATGGTTTGATCATTTAGAACCGTAAAATCATCATATAGATGACCAGCAACTGTTTCAATATCTCTTGACTGACGATAATCCAAAACTTGTAAATGCTGACACCTTAAATCTGTCAACATGATTTGAATGGACTCACGATTTCTAAACCGATTGATGGTCAAGCCTCCACAAACATCAATCACATCGCCTTCATTAAGATTGTAATAGTAAGCTAATTGATTGAATTTTAATGCATCAAAGGTATTTCTTTTTGTTGCTAGAGTCAACTTAACATGTTTCTTTCCGACGATTTGCTTTCTAACAACAGTCAGTTCTTTAATCAGAAATAATGCTGTATGAAAGGATTTATCTTGTAATCTTTGAATGGTTTCCTTCTTAATATCATCGATATTGACTTCCATATCAATGTCAAGGACAGGGTCACTATCATCAATGTCTAATTGATTGAGTCTCTGCCTAAAAGCTTCAATATGATCTTTTTTTAATTGCATACCCGCTGCTTGATGATGGCCACCGAACTTTTCCAATAAATCTTTTGAAGCTTCAAGCATCTTTAAAATGGATATTTGTCCAAAAGATCTAGCAGAACCCTTGGCCATATTGTCTTCAATAATCATCACAATGGTTGGTTTTTGATATTTTTCTGAAATACGCTGGGCACAAATACCTAAAACACCTTCATGAAACTTTTCTGAAGCCAAAACCAATACTTGATCGTTATCATTAACCAAGGCTTCAGCTATATTAAAAGAACGTTCAGTATGTCGTTTGCGAATTTGATGGTTTTCTTCTATTTCCATCATCAACTGATTGGCTTGTCTAATATCATCAGTAATCAATAATTTTATGGCCAACTCAGCTTGATTTAGACGACCACTACTATTAATTTTAGGGGCTATTTGAAAAGCAATTGCCGTTTGATTTATGATATCTAAATCACTAAAAGAAACCAACTTTCTTAAGCCCACGTGTTCAGAGTTTTTTAACTGTTCCAAACCGATATTAATCATGGCTTGGTTCTCATCTTCTAAAGGCATTAAATCTGCTATTGTTCCAATCATTGCCAGGTCAGTCAAGTCTTGAGGAAAAGAACCTTTTAATGCCCAAGCCAGTTTAAATGATACCATACATCCTGCAATCTCTTTGAAAGGATAGGCATCACTAACTTTAGTATGTAAAATCGCATATGCTTGAGGCAAATGATCTTTAAACTGATGATGGTCTGTAACGATGACATCGATATCATGTTTTTGCATAAAATCAACTTCATCAACCGAGGTGATTCCATTATCAACAGTAATAACCAATTGATAACCTCCATCAATGATAGACTGGGCAATCTCCATATTTAAACCGTAACCATCTTCAAAGCGATTGGGAACTTGATAATGTACCTTTGCACCCAAAGACTTTAGCATCCGATACAAGATGGCTACTGATGTAATACCATCACAATCATAGTCACCAAATATCAGGATGTTTTCTCCATGGTCGATTGCTTGATTTACCCTCTCAACAACTTTATCCATATCTCGAAAGAGAAATGGATCATGAATAGCTTCCATACCCATAGAAAAAAACGCAACGTGGTCATCGATGTCGCGATTTTTATTGATTAATCTGAAAACATCTTGATCTTCAACAATGCCTTCAATTTGTTTTTTCCATAAATATTTACTCTGAATCAAAATGATCCCCCTATAGCATAAACTCGTCGTATATTAAAATAGTTTTACTCATCATCTAAATTGAATTTTAACTGTTCTTGGTCTTCATGGCTATGTATAATTTTTACCCACTTAGCACTTCTTCCTTTACCAAGCGACCTTATTTTATCCTCATCTTGAAGTCTTTTCAAAGTTCTATTAATGGTTGAATCAGACACATGAGGATGTTTTTTACGAATATCTTGTTTTGAAAAAGTTTCAGGCATTTTCAAAATAATATTTTCGATAAAATCAGTTTTTAAGATGGGTGTTTCTTGTTCAAATTGGATATCCCGAGACATATCTTTAACGTCATCATACATTCGCTGATATATCTTAATCATATACTTGGTTAAAGGCATAACATCTGAGAGACCTTCTTCCCATTGGAAGGAAGACTCTTTCAATAGTTTAAAATACCTATCCTTGTCCAGTAAAAGTTTTGGAAAGAAACTCACCAAATAACTGACTGATAAACCACTTTCAATCAACAAAATATAATACATTAAAGTACCAACTAAATCATTATATTTAAAATCAAAAACTTTCATATTAATAAAGTCAACCAAAACATTGGTGTATAAGAAAATTGGTTCTATTTCTTTAGATTTTACCAGGTGTTCAACATCATGTAAATAGGTCTCAAACTGTTCTCTTAAAGAATAAGACTTTGAGTTAAACAAAGACTTTTTCTTTGTCAAAGTCCGATACTTAGGAATATCAATAACATCCTGAAACATATAATGAACCAGTTCTCTGATTTCAGCGACTTGTAGTTCAAAGCCTTCATAACTGGCATAATGGATTTTCCTAAAGACACCTAAAATATTCTTAAAGAGTTGTTCAGAACGATTGTTGGCAGATGATGATTCCAAGGTTAGTGAATGCATTCTTGATGATGCGATTGGTTTAAAATCATCTAAAAACATCTGATAAAATGCCTTAGCATTCTCTTCAGCGGTTTTATGCTTATAAAAATCCAATTTTTTTGCAAACATATCCTCATAATAATCATTCATACCCATTTGTTGATATAAGTCAGTCATTTTTATCAGCATATCATGAGGAATAGATGTTGCTTTTATATGCTTAATACAATTCATTCTCTCACTCCAGTGAACTTGAATAAAAAGTTTGAACAGACCTTATAAAGTCTGAATCTAGATGGTCATAATTGCTTTGATAAAATTCATCATCCAACAAGGCACTCTCTGCAATCAACTCAGCCTCATCACCTAAATCAAGCATTGTGGCATTGGAATAGAAACCTGAAAAAGTAGCCTCTTGTGTCTGATTTAATCCGCAAATCGTTTGAATATCATCAGCATTTAATGGCGATAAGACCGTCTGCAAATGGGTTAAATTATTACTTGCATGACCCAACCAATTTTCTCCTAATACCAAACCTATATCCATTTGATTTGCCTTGACATCATACATCAAAAAAGCAAAATTATCCGAAACAATCGTGTTTTGATTATATCCCACAATTCCTCCAAGAATCATATGGTCTTCTAAATCAGCAATGACACTTAAATGGACAATGTTTTGATAAATCAATGTCTTATCAATGGATAATGAATCATCAATCGTCTCAAAATCATATAAAAATTGATGACCAATGACCCCTCCAATATAAGTCGTATTATAGGTTTGAGCTTGAATTGAAACAGGATGAATGAGATTGTTATAGACACGGACATTATGGGTTTTACCTACCAAGCCACCCACATAATCAATTTGCGTTGAATTCAAGTTGATAGAGCCCGATACTCTGTTATCATATATCTCATTTGGCACAAACTCTCCAGCCTTGATGACGGTTTGAAGATTTGATAGGGCTTGTCCAGTTAATAAACCGACATAAACATTCCCTGCATCCGATTGAACTAGAATATCTCCCTCAACACTAACATTGACAATCGATCCATAACTCACACCTGCCAGACCACCAACACTGATCATAAAATTATCTTCAATATCAATGGTGAAATCACGAATATTTAGTTCTTCCACATCCCCTTCCAAATAACCAAACAAGCCATAATAACCTGTGTGGCTTTCAGTAATCGTGAAATTAGATATGGTGTATCCATTGCCATTAAAATGGCCTCTAAATGGCGATTCAAAACTGCCGATTGGTGTCCACTCTTGACCTTGCAAATCAATATCATTCACCAATTGATAAGATTGATACATGCTCATATTTTTTAAATCTTCTATGGTTGAAATATTATCATAATTTTCATAATCAACCTCTGATGTCTCCGTGACATCATTGCCGAGAAAATTACATCCCACCATAGCAAACATGAAAAACATGATTAGTAATAAATATACTTTTTTCATCTTAAACCACCTTTAAAATAATCGTTGTTGTATAATGTCATCTTCATCCTCTTCTTCATCCTCTTCATCTTCTTTTTCATCAGGCACTAGGTCTTGATCAAGAACTTGATCATTAGACTTTTGATTCTGACTAGAACTAGAAATAATTTTTTCCAACTCATTCATCACATCATCAGTTTCTTCTTCCTGGTCGTCTTCAACTTGATCAGCCAAATCATATAAAACTAACTTAGCTTCATCATAGCGATCGATATCTACTTGTAAAATTTGAGGTTGATCTTTTTTATCAAACATTGGTATACCATTTTCATAACGGTCGGCCTTTAAAGATTCACCCTCGATTTCAATATCTTTAGTTTTCGCAATCAAGTGAAGTGTAAGAAAGGCTTTTAATCTAAAAATATTTTCTATGGCTATTGATACCACTTGATATGGATTAGACTTAATCAATTTAAAATATCTTTTTCCCTTAGCAGGTCTATGAGAAGCATCAATATTGCTTGTAAACTCGCGTTTCAAACCACCCCTATTAGTTAACATCAACAACTCGTCTTTATTGATCCTAGTGGCAAATTTAGCACCAACAAGTTTATCTTTTCTAAGATTAATCCCTTTGACTCCCTTAGCCATCAAGGATTGAATTGGTATTTCTTCAATATCATATTTAACCACGTAACCATTACGACTTACTAAGATGACATGACTGTCAAACTCTTCTTGTAAATCAACAGAAACAAGCGGATTAATTGATGAAGATTCTAATACATTAAATGTTTTATTGATTCTTGTCTTATTAAACTCACTTAAAAGCACACGTTTAATTTGACCTTCTTGATTGGCAACTAAAATGTAACGTGTATCATCAAACTCATTAATCACGAAGAAGTCAATGACAAACTCTTTGTTCACTAAGGCAGCATAATTACCAATGTAATCCCCCATGTCTTTCCACTTAGCTTCCATAATCTTATGGACTGGTAACTGAATGAAATTTCCTAGGTTTGTAAACAACAACAAGGTATCTCTAGTATTCACTTCAACTTTCTTAAGCACAACATCATTGTCTTTAAGGCCCGTTGTTGTTTGTGTTGCCTGATAAGACTTCATTGAAGAACGTTTGATATAACCATCTTTTGATAAGACAACCATCACATTTTCATTTTCAATAAGCTCTTGTTCATCAATTTCAATCTTTTTAATTTCATCTTTAATCACTGATTTTCTTGGCGTTGGATACTTATCAAGCAAATCGTGAATTTCATCAACGATGACTTTTTCTAACTCAAGTTCGTTGTTTAATATTTTATCCAGTCTCTTAATGTCCTTGGATAATTGAACTGACTCTTTCTCCATCTCAACGACATCTGTAGAGGATAAACGATACAAACGAAGCGATACAATGGCATCTGCTTGTTCATTGGTAAAAGAAAAACGTTTAACCAATTGTTCTTCAGCATCTTTTTTACCAGAAGACTGACGAATGATTTTAATGACTTCATCTAAAACACTCACCATTTTTAAGAAACCAAGGACGATATGCTTACGTTTCTCCAAACGATGCAATTGAAAATTAGAACGATTGCGTATGACTTCTTTTTGATGGAGGATATATTCATTTAACACATCTTCTAAAGATAACAAACGCGGGCTGCGTTGAGAAATCGCAACCATATTGTAGTTAAAGTTTTTAGACAAGTCCGTATTTTTATATAAGTAGGCTAAGATTACATCACTGGCAATATCTTTTTTTAACTTAATCACGATGCGAATGCCTTCTCGATCGGAAATATCATTCACTTCAACAATACCATCAATTTTCTTTTTTAAAGAAATATCATTGATTTTCCGAACCAAGTCAGCCTTATTAACTTCATATGGTATTTCAGTCACTATCAGTTCGGTATCATGAACCTCAACTTTACTTTTAATAACAACCTTTCCCCGGCCAGTTTTAAAAGCTTTTTCTATTTGATCGGTCCCTTCTACAATACCACCTGTAGGAAAGTCAGGACCTTTGATAAATTTTAATAAATCGTCTAAAGAAGCATCTTTATGTTGAATCTTATAAATGATGGCTTCCATGACTTCATTAAGGTTATGTGGTGGGATATTGGTTGCATAACCTGTGGCCATACCTGTGGCTCCATTGATTAAGAGATTAGGAAACTTGGCTGGCAAAACAACAGGTTCTAGTTCAAAATCATCAAAGTTTGGAATAAAATTAACCGTCTTTTTATCGATATCTTGAAGCAAGGCTTCTGCAAAAACAGATAATCTCGCTTCTGTATATCGCATGGCAGCTGCTGGATCATTATCCACTGATCCGTTGTTCCCATGCATATCAATTAACTGATTACGCATTTTCCAATTTTGTGACATCCTAACCATGGCTTCATAAACACTTGAATCCCCATGAGGATGATATTTACCAATAACTTCACCAACTATTCTTGCTGATTTTTTAAATGGTTTGTCTGAGCCCATGCCAAGTTCATTCATGGCATACAAAATACGTCTTTGAACAGGCTTGAGCCCATCTCTCACATCGGGTAAAGCCCGATCTTGAATAATGTATTTTGAATAACGGCCAAAGCGCTCACCAACAATGTCTTCTAGATTCATCGGAATGATAGTTTCAACAAATTCATCGAGTTTCTTTTTTAAGGATTTAGCCATTATTGTTCCTCCTCAATCAAAAAGTCATCTTCATTGGCAAAAGACACATGATTATCTATCCATTCTTTTCTAGGTTCTACTTTGTCACCCATTAAAACAGAAATCCTTTGATCGGCTTCAGCCAAGCTGTCTAAAGAAACACGGATCAATGAACGTGTTTGTGGGTCCATGGTTGTTTCCCATAATTGTGATGAGTTCATTTCACCAAGACCTTTATAACGTTGTATGCCATAGGTTTGGTATTGATTACAGATTTTTTCTCTTTCTTCCTCAGTCCAAGCATATTGGTATTTCTTAGAACGATTGGATGTGATTTTATATAAAGGTGGTAGGGCAATATAGAGTTTTCCTGCCTCTATCAACTCTGGCATATATCTAAAGAAAAAAGTAATCAATAAAACTTGAATATGTGCGCCATCCGTATCGGCATCTGTCATGATAATCACTTTATTATAGTTACTCTTATCGACTTTAAAATCACTACCTATACCAGCGCCTATGGTTGAGATAATGGTGGCGATTTCTTCGTTTTTAAAAACATCTTCCATCTTTTGTTTTTCTGCATTAATGACCTTACCTCTTAAAGGTAATATGGCTTGAAAATTCCGGTCTCTACCTTGTTTGGCTGAACCACCTGCTGAATCACCCTCAACAAGGAATAATTCCTTGATAGAAGCATCTTTTGAAGATGCAGGTGCTAACTTACCTGATAGTATGGTGTCTTTTTTCTTAATCTTTTTAACAAGACGCGCATCTTCTCTGGCTTTACGTGCAGCTTCCCATGCGTTTCTTGCTTTAATGGCTTTGGTCAATAAGTCTTGAGAAGTCTGTGGATTTTCCATCAAATAAGCCGCGACTTTTTCATAAGAAACAGATTCAACCGAAGCCCTTGCTTCATTGGTTCCAAGTTTATTTTTTGTTTGACCTTCAAATTGCAAAAGATACTCAGGAATTCTTACTGAAATAATGGCCGTCATACCTTCTCTAACATGTGTCCCTTCTAAAGAAGAATCACGTTCCTTGATAATATTCATTTTTCTTCCATATTCATTGAATGCTTTGGTGAAGGCTGACTTAAAACCTGTTTCATGCGTACCACCATCTTTTGTTCTAACATTGTTGACAAAAGAAATAATGTTTTCAGTAAACTGTTTGGTATATTGAAAAGCAACTTCTACTTCTATATCATTGTTCTTTCCACTAAAATAAACTGGTTTATGTAAACCAGATTTTCCTTTATTCATATAGGCAACGTATTCTTTAATACCCTTATGATATTGAAAGACTTCAGTTTGTTTACTACGATGGTCAACAATTTCCATCTTTAGGCCTTTAATTAAAAAGGCATTTTCTCTCACACGTTCTTCGATGTTTTTAAAATTAAACAATGTGGTTGAAAAAATGGTTTGGTCAGGTTTAAACCAGACTTCAGTACCACTCTTTCTTGTTGTGCCAACCTCTGTCAGCATTTGGACTGGTTTACCACCGTTTTCAAAACGCATACGATATACGGAACCATCGCGATAGACATTGACTTCTAGGAACTCTGATAAGGCATTGACAACCGATGCGCCAACACCATGAAGTCCACCAGATACTTTATAGGCACCATCGCCAGAGAATTTACCTCCAGCATGTAATTTGGTAAAAATTAATTCGACACCCGTCAAACCAGAATCATGCATATCAACTGGCATACCACGGCCATTGTCTGTTACTCGTATTGAGTTGTCTTCATTAATTTCCACTTTAATATGGGTTCCATACCCAGCAAGTGCTTCATCAATTGAATTATCAATGATTTCCCAAACCAAATGATGTAAGCCTCTTGTATCCGTCGATCCAATATACATGGCAGGACGTTTACGAACAGCTTCTAATCCTTCTAAAATTTGTAGTGATTTTGCATTATATGTGTTTTTACTCATTGATTTTAGCTCCTTTTTGCCTTATCTTTTATTATATCAAATTTTACAAGTAATTTCTTTCTTTTTCTTGATTTTTTTGATATAATCATTATCAATAAAGCGAGGGTAAAATTGAATTATTTATTTTTATTAGTTGCATATATCATTGGATCCATACCGTTTTCATATATTTTTGGTAAAAAATTAAAGAATAAAGACCTGAGAGACCACGGTAGTGGGAATTTAGGAACAACAAACGCATTTCGAGTCTTAGGTAATGCGATTGGTATCATCGTTCTTGTTTTGGATATTTCAAAGAGTGGTCTTTTAGTTTTGCTTGTTAAAGCAAACCCTGAACTCTTTGGGGTCGATATGTTACATCCTCTTTATTATGGAGGAGCCTCAATCATTGGCCATGTATTTCCTATTTGGATGAAATTTAAGGGTGGTAAAGGCGTTGCCTCTTCCTTTGGTCTAGTGATTGCTTATGCACCATGGATTGGCATTCCACTTATTCCATTCTTTATATTTATTGCCTTTATGTCAAAATACATTTCCTTGGCATCAACCGCGACCGCTATGGTCACATCTATTATTGCTTTTATTCTCTATTTTAACTCAAATGATCCCTTATATGACTTGGTCTTTTTAATCGTAACACTTTTTATTAGTTTACTCATTTTTGTCAGACATAAAAATAATTTTATTAAGATACTCAATGGTACAGAAAACAAATCACTTGTTTATAAGAAAAAAACATGATCTCTATTTTTTAGAGATCATATTTTTTTATTGATTTTGTTTCATTGAAGCCATCACTTGACGGACTTGCTTCTCTGAAGGTTTTCTTCCCATTTGTGACATCATTGCACGAATCATTTTCTCATTAATTGGTGGGTTTTTATCCAAATAGCTCTTGAAGTACTTTCTTGATAGGAAAAATCCTACAACCAATCCAACAATCAGTGCAACAACAATTAGTACGATTGCTAACCATAATTCCATAATGAATCACTCCTTTAAATTCAGCCTTTATTGTATCAAATATTATCACTTAATTCAAGTTATATTCTTGACAATCCAAGAGCTAAAATACAATGAGTTTTTCCAATATCACCAAAAAACATAATCATCGTTATCTTTTTTCGATTTTCTTGTTTACAAATACACCAATCATTGTTAAAATATATGTGTTAAATATTCTTAAGGAGGATATCAATATGCCAAGATTTATTTTAGACACATGTATTGCTTGTGGTACTTGTAAAGAAAACTGCCCTGTTGATTGTATTGAAGAGGGAGATATTTATGTCATCGATGAGGATGCATGCATTGATTGTGGAGTTTGTGATGCAAACTGCCCAGTAGATTGCATCATCACAAAATAATTTAAGACAATAAAAAAACAGCGTTTAATTGACATTATTCGCTGTTTTTTTTATCATTTTTTTTACCGTGTAAAGAAAGAAGAAAGGTTCTTTAAAGACTCAATTAAGACTTGGTCTTCCCCAACATTTAATTCTTTAAAAATTGAATCAATCATTTCATGATGAAACTCATCATGTTTTTTTAATACTTCATGAGACTTATCTGTTAAATTGATTAAGACTTTGCGTCGATCATTAGGGTCTCGTTCTCTTTTGACATAATTTTTTTGATACAAAGTATTAATTGAGGTTGTTAATGAACCGACTGTGATATGCAGTTTCTTAGCAATTTGGCTCATACTAGGTTCTTCAACCTTTTCTATTGCTTCAAGAACATGAATTTCATTCATCGAGATTTTCACATTTTTTTGTTTCATAAACTCGGCTTCTATGATTAAAATCCGATTGAATATATCTACCAACAAATCATTGACAATTTTCTTAGCTTCAGTTTGTTGATCTTTCAATATATCCCACTCCCATGGTACCTGGTCCAGCATGTGTGCCGACAACAGGTGTTAAAGGTACTAACAAAACATCGTTGACGCCTTGGTCTTCTAAAAACTCTTTAAATTCTTTCATTTCTTCTTGATTGTTGGTGTATACAATAAATACCTGCACATCTTTATCTTTTATCTCATTCAATAATCGATCAACAAGTAAGTTTCTTGCTTTTTTAGTTGTGCGTATTTTTGCGACTGTTTTTACTTTCCCCTCATCGTTGACTTCTAATAGAGGTTTTAATTTTAAAATTGAACCAATGGCTCCAGCCACATTTGATAAGCGACCATTCTTAACCAAATACTTCAATGTATCAACTGTAATATAAATATGATGATGATCTCTGATAAAATCTAAATGTTTGATGATTTCTTCCAAACTTTTTCCTTCTTTTGCCATTTTTTGAGCATCCATTGCCATTTCAGCTTGAATATAAGAGACTGACTTAGAATCGTAAACCGTCACATCAATATCAATCATTTTAGCTGCTAAAACGGCATTTTGATAAGTCCCACTTAATTCTTTAGAAATAGTGATAATCAATAAATGGTCATAGCCTGCATCACGCATTTCCTCATACATTTCCAAAATATTACCTGTACTTGTTTGTGCTGTTGAAATATCCAAATCAGGATTTTCATTTAAACGCTGATAAAAATCATCACTAGAAATCTCAACAAAATCTTCGTATTCCTCATTTTCAATCAATAAATGTGATCTAAAAATACGAATATCTGAATCTCTTTCTAAGTAATCTATACCTGAGTTTCCATCTACTGCAATACCAATTTTCATTATCTTTTCTCCTTTTTCTTTTGAGTATCAAATATTTTGAATTTCAAACTAAATAAATATTACCATAATAGGCGAAAATATGCAAGAAAAATAATGCTTATGATCAACTCATAAGCATTATCACTTTTTTAATAGGTTTTAAATGGATTGGTATCAACTTTAGATGCGATGAACTCAACATCAGGAAACTGAACTTTTAGTTCATTTTGAATGGCTTGAATGAATATCTTTTCAGCATGGTGGCCAATATCAACGATGGTCATTCCAAGGGCAATGGCATCTATGGCTGTATGGTATGTCACGTCACCTGTTAAATAAACATCACACCCTCTCATCTTGGCCTGATACATATGTTTGGACCCTGAACCACCTGAGATACCCACAGTTTCAATGGTTTTGTCATCTCTACCAATCACCTTGACTGATGATAGATTGAGTTTTTCTTTAACATGCTCAATAAAGGCTGGAAAAGGACTTGGTTGAATTTGGCCAAAACGACCAATTTCATCTTCTAAGTCAAGTAATTGAGGGTTCTTGAGCTCTAAGGCTTTGGCCAGTGTATCATTCATGCCTCCATTGGCCAGATCATAATTGGTATGTGCTGAATAAACGGTGATGTTATGTTTAATTAAATTTTTGATGATCCAACCTTTGGGAGAATCAAAAACAATTTTATCGATGGGCTTAAACATCAAGGGATGATGGGTTAAAATCATAGAAGCTTTCATTTGAATGGCTTCTTTAACAACCTCTTTGGTTAAATCTAAAGCAATGAGTACCTTTTTTGCTTTCATGTTCAAAGTACCAACTTGTAAGCCTACATTATCCCATTCATAAGCCAAATCTGTAGGGTATTTACTTTCAAAATATCGAATGATGTCAACTAAATTCACGCTAAAGCTCCTTTCAGAAATGCAATACGCTTGGCTAATTTTTCCTTAGTTTTTTGATCGTCTGTTGTCTCATATGCTTCATCTAATTGCTTAATCATTTGTTGAATCCTTTCAACAAAGTGATCAGACTGATTTTTTAAAATCATTGGACCAAACTCACGTTCTACAGCTGTCAATGTCATTTTACCAGGTTCTGCGACAATGATTTGATAATAGTGGTTGTTCTCTTTCATAAAGACTTCATCAACAATGGCCCATTTATGATTTTCTAAAAATGCTCTTACCTTTTCAGCATGACCATTAGGTTGTATGACCATTCGCTTAATATTATACAGATATGCATTGTCTAAAATCTTTTCAATGACTTGTCCACCCATACCTAAAATACTGACAACATCAACATCATTTTCTAAGTTTAAATAACTTAAACCATCAGCGATGACCGTCTGTATTTTTCCATACATACGATGTTCAGCGATATTTTGCTTGGCAGATAAAAGTGGCTGATGTTTATTATCTGAAGCAATGGCTTCCTTGATATATCCTTTTTTTATGGCGTAGATAGGTAATAGTGCATGATCAGTTCCACAGTCTGCTAAAAACTCGAACCCCTTTAAAAATTTCGCAGCAACTTTTAGGCGTTCGGATATCACTGATAATGTCCGTCCTTAAAGTCTTTTAGTTTCTTAGAGCGATTAGGGGTTCTTAATTTTTTAATCGCCTTAGATTCAATTTGTCGAATACGTTCTCTTGTCACATTAAACTCTTTACCAACTTCTTCTAAGGTTCTTGGCTTACCATCTAATAGACCAAAACGCATTCTTAATACCTTTTCTTCACGATCAGTTAAAGTTGCTAAAGCAGCATTTAATTCTCTTTTTAGCATTTCTTTAGTGGTAAACTCATAAGGGTTTAAAATGTCGTTGTCAGGAATAAAATCACCCAAACTTGAATCTTCTTCTTCACCCACAGGTTGCTCAAGCGAAATCGGCTCTTGGGCAGTCTTTTGAATGGCTTGTACACGATCAGCTGTAATACCCATTTCTGCGGCCACTTCTTCAGGCGTAGGTTCACGTTTTAATTTTTGTGTTAATGTACGTTGTGTACGAACCATTTTATTAATGGTTTCAACCATATGTACAGGAATCCGAATGGTTCTAGCTTGGTCAGCAATGGCCCTTGTGATGGCTTGTCGTATCCACCAAGTAGCATAGGTAGAAAACTTAAATCCCTTGGTATGATCAAACTTACCAACAGCTTTAATTAAACCCATATTCCCTTCTTGGATTAAATCTAAAAATTGTAAACCTCGAGAAACATAGCGCTTGGCAATGTTTACAACCAAACGCAGGTTGGCTTCGACAAGTTTTTTCCTGGCAAAGTCACCTTTTCTAAATATTTCTTCAAATTCGAACATCTCTTCTTCAGAAATAGGAATACCTTCTTTACGACGATATTCATAAATTTCACGAACTTTTTTATCACGATCAACCAAAGTTGCCAACTCATATTCTTCTTCACTCGTTAGGAGATCAACGCGGCCTATTTCCTTTAAATACATCCTTACAGGATCATCAACCTTAATTGACACTGATGAATCAAATACTTTTTCCTTCATTAATCGTTCATGGGTCTCTTTAGAAAAGTCTCTGATTTCCGTAATATCTTTATCAGACAGTTTATCATCAGATAAATCTTCTAAACTGACTTGGTCTTTGTTGCCCTGGTTTTTAACATAATCAAAGAACTCATCTGGCAACATACCTCGATTAGCTAGTAAATTAACGATATCTTCAAAATCGTCACTTTCTTTATCGGTATACTCAAAGATTTCTTTAACGGTGAGCTCTCCATTTTCTTTATAAATATCGATTAATTCACTTAATATTTGTTTCTTAGTCATTCATTTTCCTCCTAATTTTCATTCAACACTTGGTTTCCTGTTGAGACGTCTTTTCTTGACCTTCTCAAATGATTTTCTTTTAAAATCCAATTTTTCTTTATACTCAGGATAATCATCATATAACTTTTGCTTCATTAACCTTAATATTTCTTGACTTAAATATTGGATATCGTCATTTAAGGTTTCTAAAATCAAGGTATCTATCAAATCCTTTAACTCTGTTTCAGAATAAAGATAAGTCTCTTTCAATAACATGTCCTTAAGCATCATATATGCTTGATCGGTTAAATCAGACTTTAAGTTATATAAGGCGACTTCTCTTTGCGAGTGATACAATTCTCTCATTGCAATAAATATTTCATAGCGTAAACCTTTAAGAAACTCATAATTATCAAACTCATCTTCAATAATTTCTCTAAAATTATCTTCCTGTAAATAATAATTTATGATTTTCTTTTCAGCCATCTCCCTTGCTTTAGAAACTGGATTGATTTTAACTTTTTTTCTTTGCTTTTCAATGGTTTGAAACTTGCGTTGGTTGACCATAAACATATGATAATCTTGTTGGATGGTCTCCTCATTCAAGCCAATTTTTTGAGCGAATTTTTGTAGGTAAATGCTTGTAATGGTTTGTGAGGCTGAAGTAATTAAAAATTTAAATAAACTTTGCTTAGCAGCTTCTATTTTAGAACTTGTATCAAGTCCTTTTTCAATGATCATTTCGTAGACAAAATCATACTTGTCCATTAATTGTTGTGTCAACTGATTGCGAAACTTTGTTTGAGAATGTTGCTTGATATAATCATCAGGATCTAATCCATCAGGCATCAAAGCAATTTGAACATTTAAACGTCCTTTTTCCAACATTTGTAATGCCCGATAAGTGGCCTGCTTACCTGCCTCATCACCATCATAACAAATCACAACATCATCGGTGTATTTTTTTATCTTCTTGACTTGATCCAAGGTTAACTCTGTCCCCATGGTACACACAGATTCTTCAACACCAGCCATAGTGGCCTGGATGACATCGAAGAAACCTTCCATCAATACCAAACGCTTGCGTTGGTTAATAAATGGTAGGGCTTGATCCAAGTTATAAAGTATTGTCCCTTTATTAAAAACCTTGGTTGATTGCGTATTTATGTATTTTGGTTTATTGGGACTATCTTCTAATAATCGACCACTAAAACCAAGAACCTTTCCTTGTTCATTACGGATTGGAAAAATAATCCGGTCTCGAAACACATCATAGTAATTCCCAGCATCATTCCTTAAAATCAAACCCGCTTCAACGAGTTCATATTCTTGAAAATGTTCTTTAAGATTTTTTAACAAAAGGTTATGTTTTGCTGGGGCATAACCTATGTCAAATTGATTGAGGGTTTGTTCATCAATTTGTCTAGACTTTAAATAATCTAAAGCCACTTGTCCTGATTCAAGATTAAGTAAGTTCAAATTATAAAAATCTTTAGCAAGTTTGTTCATCTCATATAACTTATCAAAATTATATGGAGAAACACCTTGATCGGTTTCTTCACCTAAATCAACATGATATCGATCTGCTAAAAAACGAACCGCATCAACAAATCCTAAATGTTTATACTCTTCAATAAAGCTAATGACATTGCCTTTTTTATGACAACCAAAACAATTGAAAACCTGTTTTTCTTTACTGACGTGAAAGGATGGGGTTTTTTCACTATGAAAAGGACACAAACCCTTCATGCTTTTCCCAGATGGTTGAAGTGAAACATAATCACTAATCACATCGACAATATCTGCGGTTTGTATCAATTCATCAATCTTCTTACGACTGATCATCGCCATAGATTACCCAACTTTCAAAATAATTTTTTTAAATAATCAGATAAGTCATTTATAGACACACGAACTTGTTCCATTGTATCGCGATCCCGTATGGTCACTGTTTCATCTTCAATGGTTTGTTGGTCGATGGTGACACAATAGGGGGTTCCAATGGCATCTGCACGACGATAACGTCTACCTATATTACCAGATTCATCATAGAATGCTGTAAAATTCTCAAGTAACATGTCATAAACTTCTTCAGCTTTTTCACTATGATATTTTTTAACTAAAGGCAAAACATTCACTTGATATGGTGCCAAAGATTTCTTAATTCTTAATAATGTTCTTGTAGACCCATCTTCTAAAGTCTCTTCCTCTAATGCATCTAATAGTATGGCCAAAAACAATCGTTCAACACCTAAACTAGGTTCAATCACATATGGAAGATATGTTTGGTTTGTTTGAGGGTCTAAATACTCTAAGTTTTCTCCAGAATACTCCTGGTGACGTTTTAAGTCATAGTCGGTTCTAGAAGCTATCCCCCATAATTCATCAAATCCCCAAGGATACTTAAATAAAATATCTGTTGTAGCATTTGAATAAAAAGATAATTTCTCTTTAGAATGATCATAAAAACGAATATGTTCTTCTTTTAAACCACAGGTTTTTAAAAATGACTTAGAAAATGACTTCCAGTAGTCAAACCATTCGAGTTCACTGCCTGGTTCACAGAAAAACTCTAATTCCATTTGTTCAAATTCTCTTGTTCTAAAAATATAGTTACCTGGTGTAATTTCATTTCGGAATGACTTACCTATTTGACCGATGCCAAATGGAACTTTCTTTCTTGATGTTCTTAATATATTCTTAAAATTCAAAAAAATGCCTTGAGCAGTTTCAGGGCGTAAATAAATATCATTAATACTTTCGTTGGTCACACCTTGATGGGTTTTAAACATCAAGTTAAACTCTCTAATTTCTGTAAAATTAAAACCACCACAATGTGGACAATGAATTTCCTTTTCGATGATATAATCATACATCTTTTGATAATCCCAACCATCTGCATCAACTTCATGTTTACTTGCATTGGCAATCAAATTATCGGCTCTATATCTTGAATGACACTCCTTACAATCCATTAAAGGATCTTTAAAACCTTCTAAGTGTCCTGTTGCTTCCCACGTCTTAGGATTTAATAAAATCGATGAATCAAGACCGACATTGTATTTATTTTGCTCAACAAATATTCTCCACCATAATTTTTTGATGTTATTCTTTAATTGAACACCTAAAGGTCCATAATCCCAAGTGTTTGCTAAGCCACCATAGATTTCAGAACCTTGATAAATAAAACCGTATCTTTTTGCATAAACATTTAACTGTTCTAAAGTATATTCCAATCTTTGTTCCTCCATTTTTCCGCATAATATCTCATTTTAATTATAAATGATTATTTGTCTAATGTCAAATGAACTCATGTCTTATTTAAAGCCAAATTAAGCACTTTACATAAGGTTTAAAGTTTCAAGAATCCAATCCACATCGTTCAAACTTAAGGACTCAATATTGTTGAAAAATGTTTCATAATTGAGGCCATCCTTAATGAAAGGGTTGTTAGTGTCGCTTGCCATCGTCATGAAGTCAATATCTTCTTCATAATCAATATACTCAATCTGTATAAAATCAATGATCAACTGATTGTCATTGCTTGGTTCTTGAAAGGTCATATAAAAACTTATATACTCACCCTTATAGAACAAAACATAATGAATATAAACATCTTCTACACCCGTTAAATAGTAAGCATCACCAAGCATTTCAACATCATAATAAAAATCATCAATCGATGTTTCTTCAACCTGTTCTAAATGTGTAAAAGCATCATAGAGCGTTGATCTTGTTTCTTTGGTATCTTGGCAAGCCAAAAGAGTGAATACTAGAAAACCAATCAAAACAACATATAACTTTTTCATTCAATCACCTCAACATCTAAAGCATCCATCAACCATAACATGTCTTGTAATTGCATATCCGTTAAGTCTAATATATACTTTTCATAATCATCTTGATTGAATGTTTTTTCTAATATCAAAGGTGCTTCAATGTAAATTGTTTGCTCAGTTTCTAAATTAATATAAGTCAGAGAAAGTTGATTTAAGGTTAATAAACCTTCCAAATATGTCCAATCAATCATCAAATGAACATATGTATCTTCCTTTAAATACACACTTTCATAGCCGAGATCATCACTATAAAGATGATAAGAAGAAAACCCACCAAACATCATACCTTCTAGATCATTTTCATCCATATATGGCACTTCAATATCAATCTCCTCTTCATTAATATGAGACAACAACTCTTGTCTCATTAAATGATTCTTATCTTGACAGCCAATCAAAAAAAAGAAAAAAGAGACGACCATAACTATCATTATTTTTTTCATAAATCCACCACCTAATATCCCAATAACTGTTTGACCATTTGTCTTGAACGACTTCGATAGTTGAGATGATAGCCATAGTACTCATCAATCAAACGTCGTAATTGTATCAAATCACCTTGTTGATAATTGATTGGACTTGCTTCATCCAAATTATAATAATATAAGACCTTAAATAAGTGAATGGTCGATGAAGAAAAATCTTTGTTTTGTTGGTGTTCAAGACAGACCATTCCACCATCTTTAACAGAAAAGCTTAAGCCTTCAGTTGACGAACAAAAGACACAATGTTTTAACAAGGGTTGTACACCCAATAGGTAAAGTAGTTTAAGTTCAGCCATCATAATATATATCTCGAAATCATCTTTTTCCTTAAGATGATTTAATATTTTTATAAGGAAATGGAATAACTTATCATGATCATGTTCATGGGTTGAAAAATAATATATGACTTCCATCAAATGCAAAGCATAAGTATAAATATTTAAATCCTCTGAAATCGATTGATAATGTTGGATGACCTGACCGTCTCTTAAAACCTTTAAGTTCTTACCAGAGACATGCAATCTAACATGAGAAAAAACCCTAACCAAGTTCAAGTAAGGGCTTTTTAATTTGTTGCTCCCATGTACAAGCACTGACACCAAACCAAGTGGTGTATACACATATATAATTTTTGAACTTTCCTTGTAGTTCATTTGTTTTAAAACAATGCCTTCAATCAGTTCCAAATCATCCCGCCTTACTGACTATCTTTAAATCCAAAGTTTTTCAAATAATACTCACGATTACGCCAATCTTCTTCTACTTTACAGAAAATCTCTAAAAAGACTTTTGTTTTCAAAAAAGCTTCAATATCTTTCCTAGCAGCACTTCCAATCCTTTTAAGCATTGACCCTTGCTTTCCAATAATAATGCCTTTTTGAGACTTTCTCTCAACCACTATGGTTGCATAGATCTCCGTGATTTTTTTCTTTTGCTTATATGATTCAAGATAAACCATCACTGAGTGAGGGATTTCTTGATAGGTAAACTCCAAGACTTTTTCCCTAATAAACTCTTGTATAATAAAGGTCTCAGGTCGATCTGATATCTCCCCATCAGGATAATACTTTGGACCTGGCTCTAAAACAGATTTTATATCCCTTAACAATAGATCAACATGGTCTCCTCTTAAGGCAGATATACCAAAAACACCTTCAAAAGGGTAAGCTTTTTTATACTCAGCTACAGCCTCCTCAAGACGTTCAAAATCTGTGATGGTATCCAATTTATTAATAATTAAAAAAACAGGTGTTTTTAAACCTTCTAAACTTTTTAGTATGTCCAAGTTATAAGGCTTGACATCATCATAGGCATTAATCATAAACAAAACCAAATCAACAGTCTTCACTGTTGATAAGGCAGCTGAAGAGATATAACGACTTAATTTGGTCTTGCCTTGATGTATACCTGGTGTATCTATAAAAATAATTTGAGACTCTTCATCATTGTAAATGCCAGAAAAAATATGTCGAGTTGTTTGCGGTTTTGAAGATGTAATGGCCAACTTCTGTTTTAATATTTGATTTAAAAAAGTTGACTTACCTACATTAGGTTCTCCAATAATTGTTACGAAACCTGACTTAAACATTAAAGATCCTCTTTAGTAAAACCAAAGGGCAACAATTCATCAACAGTGACAGATTTCATGCCACCTAAATGATTGGCCATAACAACGATGGCATCTTTATCCATCAGTTCATGGATCACTTGACGACATGCACCGCATGGCGAAACAAAATAATCTTTATCCGTATAAACTAAAAGAGAATCAATATCTTCTTTACGATAGCCTTTTGCATAGGCAGTAAAAAGTGCTGTTCTCTCTGCACAATTCGATAAGCCATAAGAAGCATTTTCAACATTAATCCCTGTGATGGTTTCACCATTCTTTAACTTAAGTACAGCTGCGACTCGGAAATTGGAATAGGGAACATAAGCATTCTCTATCACAGTTTGAGCCTCTTTATACATTTTATTTTTCATAATGATCTTCCCTCCTGAAACGTGTATTTTCAATAATTTTATCTTGTAAATGGAACATCTTTTCTTCAGATTCTTCATCATGGTGATCATAACCCATACAATGCAAAAAACCATGTAAAGTTAAAAATGCAAGTTCTCTTTCAAAACTATGTTGATAGTCTTTTGCTTGTTGATGAACCTTATCTACCGATATGAATATATCACCAAGTTCTTCATCACTATCTTGATTTTCAAAACTTAAAACATCTGTCGGACGATCAATATGTCTATATTGATGATTCATTTGATGCATATCATCATCACTTAATAAGACAATATTTACGACTTGGTCTAGCTTGAAATCAAAAAAGGTTTCAGCTGCATGAATGATGTCGATAATCACTTGCTGATAATATGTCTTATCATCATATTGATTAATGATGTTTATCTTGATCATTTTCAAACCTCTCAATAATCGTTTGAACCAAAGGATGTCTCACTACATCCATTCGATCGAACTCAATAATATCTACAGACTTAATTTCTTTTAATATATCTCCAGCTTTAATCAACCCTGACGATTGATAAGACGGAAGGTCAATTTGAGTAATATCACCAGTCACAATCATTTTTGAGCCAAAACCTAAACGCGTTAAAAATAATTTCATTTGATTCACTGTCGTATTTTGTGCTTCATCTAAAATCACAAAGGCACTTTCTAATGTCCGTCCACGCATATAAGCCAATGGCGCAATTTCAATGATTTGTTTCTCTAATAGCTCAGTAGACTCCTTAACCCCCAAAACATCGTATAAAGCATCATACAAAGGTCTTAAATACGGATCGACTTTTTCCTTCAAATCACCTGGTAAAAAACCTAGTTTTTCACCAGCTTCTACAGCTGGCCTAGTCAAAATAATCCGCTTAATTTTATTAGCCTTTAATGCCTTTATTGCCAATAAAACTGCCAAATACGTTTTACCAGTTCCCGCAGGTCCTATACCAAAAACTAAGGTATTATTTTCAATCGCCTCAACATACTTTTTCTGATTAAAAGTTTTTGGATAAATGGGCTTACCAGTAAAGGTTTTAATAATCTCTTTCCTTGAAAGAAAAAGCGAAATCACATCATCGGTCTCCTCTTCAGACAAGAGATGGTATATATAGATGATATCACGCTCGTTAAAGGCTATATGATGTTGAATCAACTCCGTCAAGACTTGAATGATTCTTTGAATCATATCCAACTTATCTTCATCATCACTTTCAATCAGTATTTCTTTTTGATTGGAATAGATATTTACATCAAGTAGTTGAGATAATAAACGTATATGTTTATCATTGGTGCCTAATAAATCTATTAAGTGTTCCAACTTTAAATTTAATGTCAATGATTTTGTCAATATGTCACTCTCCCTACATTATTATAACATTTTTTTTATGTCTTTAGAAAAAATTAATGACAATTCATGTGAATTGTCATCATTTTTAATTTTATACTGAATTAACGTTTTTTCTTGTTTTTCTTATGTTTTTTTGTGACACTTGGTTTTTCATAATATTCTTTCTTACGGGCTTGAGCAAGATTTCCCGCACGAGAAACGTCACGCTTAAAACGACGAAGTGCATCTTCGATCGATTCGTTTTCTCTAACGACAGTTTTAGCCATTGCTTTCACCCCTTTTCCATACCATTAGATATTATACTAAATATCGCTTAAAATGTAAACTTTTTTATTTTGAATATTCTAAAAAATTCATCTATATGTTAAAATAAGGACAAGAAATCAAGTAAAGGAGCATTCAGATGATTCTACAAGTGCCTCAATCAGACCTGATTATACTTGGCGTCACCTTAACACTTGCCATCATTATCATCTTTGTATCATTACATTATTATAATAAAAATGTTAATGTTAGAAGATATAGGAAAAAACTCAAGTATATCTTAAAAATGAAAGAAAAAAAATACAACGCAAATGTTTTAATTGATTTATTATACAATAAATATACAACTGATCAAACCAACACCTATGAAAGACTTCAAAAAAAAGGTAAAAAGAAATTTAAAAAATACTTTAAATTTTATAAAAGAGAACTCAGTGAACTTGTTGAAGCAAAAAGCAATATCTCACCAAACAAACGCAAAAACAAACTATTATTTGTCATCAAGAACCAGAACAATGAGACCATTGGTAAATATGGCCTTAATCAAAAGTTTAAGAAAATTAAAAAACTCATCAACAAACACCAAATTCTCTTTGATATGATTGCTTACCTTTATGAGCTACCAAATTATATTGACAGTGAAAAGGCTTATCACTTAGAAAATCACGACAATAAACATATCATTACTTATCAAATTGTTGAATCATATGCATAATATTATAATACATTTAAAAACGTAAAATGGTTATTATCCACTTTACGTTTTTTTATATTAAATTATTTCTACTGATTTTTTTAAGTCGCCAATATATATATCAATCACTCTTTTTTCTTCAACCCATTCAAGGTTTTCATCATAGAAACTAAGATCATCCCTTGTTAAGGTAAAGTGAACAATTTTACTTTGATTGACTTTTAAATATATTTTTTTGAAAGCTTTCAAAGACTTTAACGGTCTCGTGACTGAAGCATATTGATCTTCAATGTAAACTTGTACGACCTCTTGTCCAGGGCAATCACCCATATTGGAAACATCAACAGAAACAAGCAAATCTTCTCCTTGTTTCACTTGTTTTGGTACCTTCAAATGGTCATATTTAAAGCTGGTATAACTCAGACCATAACCAAATGGATATAAGGGATCATATTTGGTTGTAATGTCTCGGCTTATATATTTTCTTGCATTATAGATAATTGGAATTTGATTGGCATTTTTAGGAAAAGTCATCGCAAGTTTTCCTGAAGGATTAAAATCACCAAACAAAACATCAACAATTGCATGAGCACCTTCTGAACCAGGATTGTATGCCCATAAAATGGCATCTACATGTTCATGAGCCCAAACCATATCTACAGGACGCGCAATTAAAGACAACATCACTATCGGTAATTTTGTGGCGTGTGCAGTCTTTAATAAGGATAACTCTTTTTCTTCTATGGATAAATCAAAGGAATCGCCGAGCCATTCAGCGTGTGGAGTTTCTCCAACCACACTCAAACATAAGTCAAAGTCTTTTTGTTTAAAATCGATGGCATCTATATCAAAAACATCTTCAGCATAAACGATATCAATGTTTGGATAACGTTTCATTAAGGCTTGTAAAATGGTCTCGAAAAATAAATCTTCTTCTTTAGCCTTATCCCAACCAAGGGTCCAACCACCACATAGATGTCCTTTGGTATTGGCGGTTTTACCAGTGACTAAAATAGATTTTATGTCTTTAGATAGTGGTAAGATTTTATCTTTGTTTTTTAACAAAGTAAATGATTCAAGTGCCAGTTCTTTGGCTAGGGCACGAGAACTTTCATTGTTACAAAGCTTTACAGCCTCTTCAACATCAATATCATCGTTTTCAAACATAGATAATTCAACTTTTATCTGAATAATTCTTTTTGCCATATCATCGATTTGTTCCATTGAAATGGCACCTTCTTCAACCAATTCTTCAATGATATGGATGGTTTCAAAATCTGTCACAGCCATGTTCAAATCAACACCAGCTGAAAATGCCTTTAAAATTGCTTCTTTTTTTGAACGAGCAATGTGATGTCTATCTTTTAAACGAACCACATCTTCCCAATCCGACATCACTGCACCTTGAAAGTTTAATTGCTTTTTCAAAAGTTTTTTAATATACTTCTTTGATGCTGGCATAGGTACGCCATTGACATCGCCACCATTGACCATCACCATTTTGACACCAGCATTGATTGCGGCTTCAAAAGGAGGTAAATGATTTTCTAAAATGCTTCTTTCAGAAAGGTTTGCCGGAGTCCGGTCCATGCCATTACTAGATTCCCCATAACCAAGAAAATGTTTGGCACATGCAGCAATTTGATTATCTTTTTGAAAACCACGAATAAAGGCTTGGCTAAACTTAGAGGCTAGATATGCATCCTCTCCGAGTGATTCATATACACGACCCCAACGATGGTCTCTAGCAATATCAATGGTTGGCGCAAAATTAACATTCATGCCCATGGCAGCCAATTCCTTACCAACAGCCCTTGTATATCGCTCAGCCAAGTCCACATTCCAAGTGGAGGCTACGGCCAAATTATGCGTGTAAATGGTTGATTTTTTTATGAAATTAACCCCATGAACTGCATCAGACCCATAAAACAAAGGTATTTTTACACCTTTATTTCTGGCATATTCATTGACTTCTTTAATAAACTGAGCCCAATGTTCAGTTAGATCTTCACCCAAAGTAGATACTCCACCAAAGAAGAGAAAACCTATCTTATATTCATCAAGTATTTGATCTAGAAATGTTGGATCCAGCAAATCTCGATAGTGCTTTATATCTTGTCCCCTTAACTTTTGATAAAGAAAAAATGGTTCAATCATCACCGACTGACCGATTTTTTCTCTTAATGACATTTTTGATAAAATATCATGCACTTTTTGATCGATTTTATTCATTTATAACCTGTCCTTTATATAAAAATCTGATTCTATTAACCCATCATATCACATATGATATATGGATATGATACTTCTTTTAACAAGACCTTTACTTCTTGCCCAATCAAAGATCCTGGCCCCTTAAATTTACAAGATATATAATCTTTGGAATGGCCAACTAAGTATCCATCTTTTTCTTGTTCTACAATCACATGCCTTTCTTGGCCAAGTTGATTATGATAATATGTCGTTTTTAATTTTTCACTTAAAGACAAGAGTCGATGTACACGGTCTTTTTTTACTTTACCATGAACTTCATTGCTCATCTTTGCCGCAGGTGTACCTTGTCTTTTTGAGTAAGGAAAAACATGGAGTTCTTGGAAACCAAGAGATTCTATAAACTGATAAGCCTCTTCAAAGTCTTCTTGGCTTTCACCTGGAAAACCAACAATGACATCGGTAGTAATGGCTATTTGAGGAAAAATTGAACGAATCTCCTCAATTTTCTCAAGATATTCTGCTTTACTATATTTTCGATTCATACGTTTTAATAATCGTTCACTCCCACTTTGTAAGGGAATATGTAAATGATTAACGATTTTTTTTGACTTGTGAATCACGTCTAAGACGTCTTTATCTAACTCAGTGATTTCGATAGACGAAATACGGATTCGCTTAAGCCCTTCTATATCTTCTAAATCTTCTAATAATTCAGCAAAAGAATAATCTTCTAAATCTTCTCCATAGCCCCCAGTATGAATACCAGTCAAAACAATCTCTATGTGGCCTCGGTTAACCAGTTCCTTAACTTCTTGCAAAATCAAATCTCGAGATTTTGAACGAATACGGCCTCTTGTATATGGAATGATACAATAGGTGCAAAAATTATTACACCCATCTTGAATTTTTAAAAAAGCTCGCTGGTGGTGCTTAAAATCCTTGACTTCAAGATTCTCAAAAGATTCATCAGGTCTCAATTCTTCAGATTTATCCATTTTCTTACCAGTTTGTAAATATTCATTGAGATAGTCAATAATCTTATGTCTATTTTTAGTTCCCAACACAATTTTTACCCCTGGTATGTCTAACATCTTCTTGGCTTTCAATTGCGATAAACATCCCATGACGATGGTTATAGCATTGGGATTAATGGATAAAGGACGTCGAATCATTTGCTTGGACTTGCGCTCACCAGAGTTGGTGACCATACATGAGTTAATCACATAAACGTCACTTTCTTCATCAAAGTCTACGATTTTATAACCTTGATTCTGAAACAACTCCATGATGGCCTCTGTTTCATAAGCATTTACTTTGCATCCTAATGTATAAAAAGCGACTCTCATTCAGATCCTCCTAGTATTAATCGAAACGCTGCTGCAACATACATGGCAGCTGTTTCAGCACGTAAAATTGTAGATCCCAAAGAAATGGTACGAAAACCCTTAGATATCAATAAGTCTATTTCGCTTTTCGAAAAACCACCTTCAGGACCTATCAAAACCAAAGATTTTTCTTTCGCTTGAATCTTTCTAAGCTCATCATATAGATGATGTCTGCCTTCTTCTCTAGCATATGCGACAAAAAGATGATCGTATGCCAGCAAATTAATATCTTGAATGCTAGAAAAACCATAAATATGTGGTAGGGTCGAGCGTTCAGATTGTTCAGCGCTTTCCTTGGCAAGTGAAAAATATCGTTTTAGTTTCTTTTCTGCATCTTTAATCTTTATAAGAGAATGTTCACTTTCTAAAGGAATGATTCCTTGAACACCCAGTTCGGTTGCTTTTTTAATAGCCCATTCGAAAGCATCTCTTTTGGTTAATGATAAAGCTAAATCAAGGTGATAGGACAAGGGCTTAGATGGTCTTTTTTCAATAAGCTTAATATGGACTTTGTCAGTATCAAATCCTTTAATCTCACCCAAAAAAACATCACCATCATAGGTGTTCAAGATTAAATGATCACCTATTTTTTGGCGCATGACATGTTTGATATGGTGATAATCGCCATCAGTTATGACAGCTAAATCATCATTTATTTGTCTGTTTTCAATAAAATATCTTTGCATTATATACTCCTAAAATTCTACAATAACTATCATAACACGAAACAAGATTTTTCAAAAATAAAAGGTCAAAATAAATTGACCTTTTATGAAACAATTTTACTCATTTGCATGGTTCTTGCTTTTTTACCATCCCTTAATGTTACAACGGTTGTATCTGTGAACTTCTGTAATATTTCCATTTTTTGAGGTGGTGTTGAAAGCATGATTTGTACTGGTAGTTGTTGAATAAACTTCATCATGGCCTTGATACGCGATGAATCCATTTTATCAAAGACCTCGTCAAACAAGATTAATCCAATACTTTCTTGGTGTATTTTCCTTGATGCTTGATCAAACAAACGTACAAAGGATGCCAATGTCGCAACATAGAACGGCACTTGGGTTTCACCACCAGATTTTTCTTTAAATACTTTAGAATAGTTGATTCTATCACCATCGGTATTGGTGATTAAAATATCATAATCCATATAAGTACGATAATCTGTAAACTTATTAACGCTACCCTTGGCATTTAAATCTTCCGATGCCAAATTAACAAACAACTCTTCGAGTTGACGTTGATACTTCATCTCAAAGTCATAATTAAAGATTTCCTCACCCGACTTAATGGCTTCTTCAGATAATACCATATCATAGTATTCACCGTACTCCTTGCTTTTAGGGAAAATAAACTCATAACTATCATCACCGAAACGAATATTTTTAAGGGTTTCATTGATCTTCTTGATTTCATCTTGAGCTGATATGATGTAATGTCTTAGTTTGGACATAAAATCTTCTTTAAACAATTTTTCAGCAACCTCACGTGCTTCTCGAACTTTTGTTTCATATTTTACAAGCTCAGACTTCACAAGTTTGTCGCGTTCATCTAAGTACTCATCAATATATTTGATACCATATTGGTAGCTTAAATTATATGTTTGAGTATAATGGATTTGCTTAGAACGTAAAGCATCTTCTAAGTGGGCAATGGTTGCCAGTTCCTGAGTGATTTTTTCTTTATACGTTTCTAAAATCGACTGAATCCCTTGACCTTGTATCTCTTGTTCAAATAGTTGATCAGCTTTTTCTTTCATCACAGGGTTTTCTTCAACCAAAGCAAGGATTTCTTTGTTCAAATAATTGATTTGATTTTCATAATCTAAAAGCCGTTCATGACAATTGCTTTCTTTGGTATTTAGGGAACCATTCTTTTCATAAGCTTTTAGTCTAGAGGTTTGATATTGCCTTAATTCTTCTCGTATATTTTCATATTCTACACGTAAGTCTTTTAGACTTTCCTGAGGTAGATGACGTTTCTTTTCTGAAAGATTTTTTCTCTTTTCCTTCAGACTATTGACTGAATAATACGATTTAAGCATAGAAATAAATTGTTGTAAGTTTAACTTTTTAATTAAAGCATTTTCTTCAATTAAATCAGCCATCTTTCTGTTCACTCTTTGATGGTCTAAACTTAATGATTTGGCTTTTTTACGCCATGTTTCTAATTGCGCATTTTTGGCATTTTTGCCAATAAATGGTTTATCTTTTAACTTGAATAATGAGCGGACTGTGTATGACCGATAAACCATACCGTTCAATGTAATGGCTTGTGAATAGTTTTCAAGTTCACTGACTTCATCAACCATAATTAAGTTACCACATATCATATTAATGAAGTGTTTGGCATCTTTGTTGTCTGAATCTATGATAGATGCCAAAGAATTTTTTCTGAACTGATCAAATTTTTGAATCTTTTTGGTGTTGACCAATCCAATACCATAAATATGTAATGAATCCTTAATTTGATTGTAAACACTCAAGGCTAAGTCAAAATATCTTGGTTCAACAATCAAATTAAACCTCTGACGGCCTAAATAGTCCTCAATTGTGTCTTGCCACTTAGGATCAGTAACTTCTAATAGTTCACATAAAACATGGACATTGATATCCACATGATATTGTTCCTTAACACCATCGATAATGGCAGAACGTAAACGTACAATCATTGGATCATAGGTTAATTGATTATTGTCTAATTGTTTTAGGGTTTGATATACATCATTGATTTGTTTAACCAAGTCTTGCTTAATATGTTGTAATTTTCCATGTTCTGAACGATTATCATCAACAATATTTTCTAAGTCTTTGTCGATCTGAATTAACTTTAGTTTTGTTGATTCATAGGACTCATCATCAATATTCATTAAATCAACTTTACTCAATTGCTTGTAAGTTTTATTCTGATATTCGCTATTTAAATCTTCAATGATTTCCACCATTGATTTTGCTTTATTATGAGCATATTGACGCATTTCTTCTTGTTCGTTAATCTTTTTAGTCAATTCAGAAATCTCTTTATCGTATATTTCAGAGGCTTTAAATGTGTCATTATTAGATAACATTGAATATACTTCTTTAGAACGTTCATCTAAAATTTCAATTTGATCTGATAATTCTTGAGTCAACTTTTGATTTTGTTCCTTATCAAGTGATACTTTATCCAACTTCTTATTTTCTAAATCAATCGAATGTTTGATGTCTTCAATTTCTAATAGTTTTAGAAAATATTCATAAAAGTCTTTTTGAGACATGTTATCCTTAATTTCTTCATAGGTTTTAGCAATGTCATCTAAATCATGGACTTTTTCCTTGATGATTTTTAAGGTTGCTTCTAAGTCTTTATAAGCTCTAATTGACTCTTTAATGGGTTCAACATCAAGAACACGTTCTTCTAAAAGGTACTTATAAATAAATTCTTTGACATCAGAGATTGGTTTGAAAGCCAATGCCTTAGGCAATAAAGAAAAATAGTTTTCATTGATTGAGCCAAATCTCTTTCTGAATGCTCTTTTTGCTTCACGTCTTGTTAGGTGTACTCTTTGTGCCAATTTGGTCTTTTTAAAGTTTAAGGTTGTTAGTATAACACCCTCATCATCGACAAATAGCTCTTCTTGGATTGGACCTTCATACTCATAAAATATGACTTTTGGTGGAATAATTTCACCAATGACATCAATAACAGTACCTACGGTGAAATAGTCCTGGGTCACCTCATCGTAAAATTCCAGAGCAATATGACCTGTTGTATCGGCCAATCTAAGATATTCTTGGTTATCAATACCAAGTTTGCATTTAACATATCCCCTTAAATCACGTTTGCTTTTATCGTTGGCAGCTAGATTAAATATTTGATCTCCTGCTGTCAATACAAAAGCAATGGCATCAACAATGGTTGATTTACCCGTTGCGTTTTGTCCAGTAATTAAGGTGTTGTTCTTAATTGATATGGTTTCATTTGCAAAATAATGCCAATTGATCAATCGTACTTTACTAAGCTTTTTCATTTTTATCACTTCCATCTTTATTTTCTAATTGATGTATGATGTTATAGACGTCGTTGATTGTTTGTGTATTAATCGCAAGTAATATGGTTGGATATATGACAATAGGTGTTGTTGATTTCGTGATATCACCCAATGTTTCTACTAGATTATAGCGCTTAAATAAACGGATAATTTTCACTAAATCTGTTTTATTAATCTTCTTTTTTAATTCCAAAGAATCATAATAATCATGAATCTCATCAACCTTAATCACAACATTCTCGTTGATTGATGTTTTCACTAAGTGTTCATGGAACAATATTCTCAAAATTAAGAGAATGATTGATTCATCTTTTTTGAGCCTTAATAGATTATTGTTTTCTCTATGCAATAACTGTACAGCCCCAGCTTCTCTATCTAAAACCAGTTCAAAATCCATGATATCAAAATACTCATCAAAATATTGTTTATAAGAGATGATGAAATAATACATTTCCTTATTATCTTCCTTGTCCCTGGCTATAAAGCTGTTGGATAATAGTCTTAAACATGTTTTTGCGAATAATTTTTGTTGTCCAACATTTAGGTCCTCATAGTTTTCTAATATCATTTAATTGTCCCCCTTAATGATTTCAAAATCATCGATGATAAATCGTTGATGATTGATTTTTTGGTTCAATGGTTGTATGTAATAATTCATTTCATCACCAGCATATACCAGTATATATAGCAACCTTAAGATTGCCTCATCACTCATGTCATCTCGAATGATATCACTGGCATGAATTACATTGTTCTTGCGGAAATAATCGTTCAAGTATTTTTCAATCACTTCTTCTGAATAATGCATTTCAAACTCTTTATAGAATTCATCTTGAAGGCTTTGGTCTAAATCAAGATCATGGTCTTCAAGAAATTGTGTTTCAATGTGTTTGTAAACGCCTCTTGGCGTATACAAAGAATCTTTAGATATTTGATGGTAACTTGACAAGGTAAACATGGGTTGAATGGTAGATAATGCTTTTTTCGTTTGTTGATCTTTTATTGTATTTGCTGTAAAGTTTAATATCTTGGTAAGTTTTGTAATAACATTTTCATCATCAGACAATAAATACTTGATTTTAGCAATGGTTGTATTGACATAAACCTTATTCTTTTGATCTATTTCATCGATAATATATGATACTGAGTTATATATATCAATGATATCATCAATCTTTTTGTTCACTTTCATCATCGCAAGGTCGTAATTATTGTGTGATTTTACCAAGTGATCCTTGGCAAGCAACTCCATAATGTAACGATCTTCTTGAATATCTTCTAATCGTTTTACAATGTCTGCACGGTACTTATTGATATTATCACTTGTTTTCAATCTCCGATAAGCTTTATCCATGAGTTCAACTTTATAATTCACCAACAAATGAATCAAGTCTTTAATTTCCGAATGATCAACAATCGTTTTAATATAATACTTCAATCTTGAATCAAGTTTTCGAATCTCTCTAACAAAAGCTAAAGTGTTTTTATAAACTTGATCAAGGACCATGGCGTACTCACCATGATTACTATTAAGTAAAGAATACGATGTATAAATATAACCTCTAAACTCATGACCATCATCATCAAAATCTTCATAGAAGCGATCATCTGCGATATCCTTTAAGGCTTCAATAATCGTAATCGAATAGTCTCTAAAATTAAGGATTTCTTGATAATTATTGTTAACATCGATGTCAATCCATTCAGTTTTTTCTAATCGTCTTAGTATTTGATTGGCCCTGTCACGGTTGGTCCATTCACTTTCTTCCTCATTATCTTCTAATTCTTCTTCTAAAGGATGAATATCTAAATAATCTTCAATGGCTTGTCTAGCGATATCTTTTTCTATCCCGAGTATAGATCCTTGTTCATAAACCCGAAACAACTCTAACAAACAATTTACGTAGATTGACCGGTTTTTACCTGATAATAAATTAAAAAAATGATTTGGTATTATGTTGAATACATCCATAGTTTCACTTCCTTACTCAGTGCGTTCATAATTAAAGTCTCCGCTCACTAATGCTGATAATTTGCTTTCTAGGTCTACCCATTCTTTTCGGAATTGAATGAGTTGTTTTTTACCTAAATCATTCAAGCGATAATAACGACGAGAGATGCCTTTTTTATTCTTTTGCTTATAAGAAGAAATTTTATCATCCTTAAGTAGTCTTTTTAATGCAATATATAAAGTTGCTTCATTCAAATTAATATTTTCTTTACTAACATCTTCGATAATTTTTGCTATTTCATAGCCATAGGAATCGTATTTTTCTAATATAGACAAGATAATATAATCTGTGAAACCACGAATATGATCACTGTTTCTGGTCATTATCATCACCTCCAATACTTAAACAATTTATGTATAAATACATTATACTTAAATTAATTATACTTAAACTGTTTATAGTATATCGTATTTTAATTACTTTGTAAACAAATATATAAAAAAAATACCAGATTTCTCTGGTATTATTTGGTAAAGTTTGATTTAAATTTATCCCAAAAGGATTGGTTGTCACCTGGTTTATCTTCAATTTTTGAAAGTTGCTCAAACAATTTCTTCTGTTCTGAAGACATTTTCTTCGGCGTAACAACTTGTACAACAACATGTTGGTCACCTTTTTGCTTGGTCCTGACATTGGTCATACCCTTGCCTCTAAGTCTAAACTTAGAATCAGATTGAGTTCCAGCTGGGATCTTTAACATCACATCCCCATAAACAGTTGGCACCTTAATTTCATCACCTAAGGCTGCTTGAGAAAATGTAATTGGATGGGTGATAATGATATCATCACCCTGGCGTACAAATACATCTGATGGAGTGACTTTGATTAATATATATAAGTCTCCGTTTGGACCACCATTTTGTCCCTTGTTACCATAACCAGCCAAGCGAATATGTTGGTTATTATCGATACCAGCAGGCACTTTAACTTCAACAGTCTTGGTCACACGTTCAACACCTTCACCTTGGCAGTTAGGACATTTGTTCTTAATCTTTTTGCCGGTTCCACCACAGGTTGGACAGGTGGTTTGTGTTCTTGTACGGCCAAAGATAGTTTGTTGTTCAACAACAACACTACCTGTACCATGACACTTAGAACATGTTTGAACATCGCTTTTTGATTTGGCGCCGGTCCCATGACAAACATGACATTCATCATAGATAGGTACTTTTATCTTTTCAGTCTTTCCAGTCACAGATTCTTCAAAGGATATGGTCATCACACGGCGGATATCTGAACCTTTTCTCGGTGCGTTTCTTGAAGCACTTTGTCGTTGGCCTCCACCTCCGAAAAAGGAAGAAAAGATATCGCTAAAGTCAAAATCACCAAATCCACCACCAAATCCTCCTTGACCAAATCCAGCACCTGGTGCTTCATGTCCAAATTGATCATATTGTGATTTTTTTTGTGGATCTGATAAAACTTCATAAGCTTCTTGTATCTCTTTGAATTTTGATTCTGCATCCTTTTCAGTTGAGACATCAGGGTGATATTTCTTCGCAAGTTTTCTATAGGCTTTTTTAATGTCATCAGCAGATGCTGATTTGTCTAATCCTAATACCTCATAATAATCTCTCTTGCTCATACTACCACCCCATGTTTAATGTTTTGTTTTTGCTTATACTTCTTTATAATCTGCATCGAAAACATCATCGCCATCATCTGTTTGATCATTATCTTCTTGAGACTCTGCTTGTGATTCTTGTCCTGCTTGTGATTGTGCTTGTTGAGCTCTTGCCATAATGTTTTGTGCAGTTGATTCTAAATCAGATTTTGCTGATTTAATGGCATCAATATCTTCACCTTTTAATGCTTCTTGCAAAGCATTGATTTTTGCTTCTGCATCAGATTTTTCTGTATCAGATACATTGTCACCTAAATCTTTAATTGCTTTGTTGGTCGCAAAGATTAATTGGTCTGCTTCGTTTCTTAAATCGATTTCTTCTCGTTTTTGACGATCTGCTTCAGCGTTTTCTTCTGCTTCTTTTACTAAACAATCAATTTCATCTTCTGATAAACCAGTGTTAGATTTAATCGTAATTGAATTTTCTTTACCTGTTTTCTTATCTTTAGCAGATACGTGAACGATACCGTTGGCATCAATATCAAATGTCACTTCAATTTGAGGAACGCCTCTTGGTGCTGGTTCTATATCACCTAAATGGAATCTACCCAAAGTTTTGTTGTCTTTGGCCATGGTTCTTTCACCTTGCAATACATGAATATCAACACCAGGTTGATTGTCTGCAGCGGTTGAGAATACTTGAGATTTAGATGTAGGAATGGTTGTGTTTCTTTCGATTAATTTAGTCACAATACCACCCAAAGTTTCAATACCTAATGATAAAGGTGTAACATCTAATAACAAGACATCTTTAACATCACCTTGTAAAACTCCGGCTTGAATGGCAGCACCCATCGCAACAACCTCATCAGGATTGATTGAACGGTTAGGTTCTTTACTTAATATTTTTTTCACTTGTTCTTGTACAGCTGGAATTCTAGTAGAACCACCAACTAAAAGAACTTCGTCAATATCACTATTGGTCATTTTAGCATCTTTTAATGCAGTTTTTACAGGTTGAATTGTTTTTTGAACCAAGTCATCTGTTAACTCATTAAATTTTGCGCGTGTTAATTGTTTTTCTAAGTGAACTGGACCATCACTATTCATTGAAATGAATGGTAATGAAATCGATGTGGTAGTTGTTGAAGACAATTCTTTCTTGGCTTTCTCAGCAGCATCTCTTAGACGTTGGTAAGCCATTTTATCTTTAGATAGGTCAACGCTTTGTTCTTTTTTAAACTCTTTAACCAACCATTCGACAACACGTTTGTCAAAGTCATCTCCACCTAAGCGATTGTCACCGCTTGTTGAAATCACTTCAAATGTTCCATCACTTAATTCAAGAATAGACACATCAAATGTTCCACCACCCAAGTCATAAACTAGGACAGTTTGGTCTTTATCTTTTTTATCGATACCATAAGCCAAAGCAGCAGCAGTCGGTTCATTGATAATACGTTTAACCTCTAAACCAGCAATTTTACCTGCATCTTTGGTTGCTTGACGTTCTGCATCATTAAAATATGCAGGAACAGTAATCACGGCTTCAGTTACTTTACCACCTAAATAAGCTTCAGCTGATTCTTTTAAGTTTCTTAAGATCATTGCTGAGATTTCTTGTGGTGTGTAATCTTTTCCTTTAATATTCACTTTTTCACTTGTACCCATTTTTCGTTTAATTGAATAAACAGTATTTGGGTTGGTAATGATTTGGCGTTTTGCGACTTCTCCTACTTGAATTTCATCATCTTTAAATGCAACAACAGAAGGTGTCGTACGATTTCCATCTCTATTCGGTATGACTTTAGGTTCTTTACCTTCCATCACTGAAACAACTGAGTTAGTTGTTCCTAAATCAATTCCAATAATTTTCATAATTATTCATCCTCTCTACTTTCTTTTGATTTTTCTTCATTAATTTCTTCATTTTCTTCTTTTGGTTTCATATTAATAATGACAAATGCAGGTCTTAAAACCCTATCCTTAAACTTATAACCAGTTTTTGATACTTTTAAAATCGTTTCTTCAGGTTTATTTGGATCATATTCAGTGTCCATTGCTTCATGAATGTTCGGATTAAATGTATCTCCGACTTCTGTTTCAATCACAGAAACACCTTCATCTTTTAATGCATTAAAAATCATATCTCGTATCATTTTAAATCCATATAAGAAATTTTGCATTTGCTTATTATCAGTTTGTGTGTTTAAAGCTTGTGTAAATACTTCAAGTGAATCAATCAACTTATCAGCCAATGATTGTGAAGCGTATTTTCTTTCTTTAACCAACTCATTGGTTGTACGCTTTTTATAGTTTTCTAACTCAGCCAAATTACGATAATACTTATCCTTAAATTGGTCAAGTTCTTCTTGAATCGATTCTAACTCTGATTCGATATCATCAACTTTTGATTTCTTCTTATGTTTCTTTACATCTTTTTTCTTTGATTCTGTTTGATCAGTGTCTTTTTCATCCTCATCAAACAACTCTTTTTCCAGATCTTTTTCTGCCATGTTCATTACTCCTCTTCATATAATTTTTGAATGTGTTTTGCAATATATTTAATTAAAGGTATTGCTTTTCGATAATCCATTCGTTTAGGTCCAACAAGTGATACCGTTCCTTTTTCACCATCCATAGTGTCGTAGGTTGATGAAATCACGGTAATATCATTTAGTGATGTAATTTGATTTTCAGTCCCTATCTTAACCGAAATGCCATCTTCTTCAGTATCAACGATTTTAAAAATTTCCTTATTCTCTATGGTAGAGATAAATTCTCTCAACTTATCAATATCATTGAACTCAGGTTGATAAAGCATATTTGATTGCCCAGTTAAATAGTAACGTGATTGGGCGAACTTCGAGAACGCCTCTATGAATGAATCAACAATGGTTTCACGATACTTCAACAATTCTTTGATTTGATTATGTTCAATCTCATAATGAAGTTTCTCAGACACCTTTGATATCGGTGTATCTTTTAAAAGTTCATTTAACAAATCAATAACTTTAGTTAGTTCATCAACGTCCATATGATCATCAATGGTGATTTCTTTAGACTCAACATAACCGTAATTGGTAATGACTAAAATCAAACCGTGGGTTTGACTGAGTTGGACCATTTGTACCTTCTTTACCTTTGAATGATAAGCATTCGGTCCTAAAGAAATGGCAGTACAATTGGTTGCTTCTGACAATAAATTAATTGCCTCTTTAATAATCATATCTCTTTCTGCTTCTTTATTTGCAAATATTTGTTCAAACTCAAAGAAACCATCTGTATCTTCTTCAATGGTCTTCGCGACAGTTTCAATATAATATCGATAACCCTTTTCTGAAGGGACTCGACCTGAGGATGTATGTGTTTTTTCAATAAAGCCTTCTTGTTCTAAAGCACTCATTTCATTACGAATGGTTGCTGAAGAAACTTTTAAAACTTTAGCCAATGATTTAGAACCAATTGGCTCAGCAGTTTTCACATACTCATCAACAATTAATTTAAGAATTTTTTCTTGTCTTTCAGTCATAAAATTACCCCTTTAGCACTCTTTATACCTAAATGCTAATGATATTATACTAAAGACCATTAGCAATGTCAAGTATTGAGTGCTAAAAATCTGTATTATTTGTATCAATTGAAGATATATAAAATATCAAGTATAATATAGATATAAGCATTTAATTTTACATGCTTTAAAAGACTTTAATCATTGGTTTTAATAAGAGATTTTTTGGAGGTAATATGATGATTCATATAGGGATAATTGGCGCTGGAAATATCGCTCATAAATTTGCAGAAGCTATTATAAAGTCTGACTTGAATGGAGACTTATATGCCATTGCATCAAGGGATTTAGAAAAGGCCAAATCCTTTAAAAAAGAACACAAAGCCAAAAAGGCATATGGATCTTATCAAGAACTTTTTGAAGATGACCTTGTAGACTTGGTCTATATTGCTACACCACACACCCTGCATTTTGAACAAATCATCCAAGCTCTTGATTATAATAAACATGTTTTGTGCGAAAAGCCAATGACAATCAATGAATCCATGGCTCAAACCGTGTTTAATAAAGCCAAAGAAAAGAACCTTTTTGTGATGGAAGCAATGTGGACGCGTTGCTTACCGGTCATTCAAAAAGTTCAAGACAATATAAAAAAAGGTATGATTGGACACATCAAGCGACTTGAAGCTGATTTTTGCATGAATCCTTCTATTGATAAGGATCATCGTTTATATCAACCCCACCTTGGTGGTGGCGCTTTACTTGATATTGGTATTTATCCCATCACTATAGCCAATATTTTCCTAGGAAAACCAGACATTATCCATACAGATGTTCAAATGGCTGATACAAATGTTGATATTTCTGAAGAAATCACATACATATATCCAGCTTCAACAGGGTTTTTTAAGGTGGCATTCAACCAAAGTCGCCCCCGTGAAGCAAGAATCTTTGGCACAAAAGGGAAAATTATTATCGATGGTTTAAATGATACTGAGTCTGCCAAAGTCTACGATGAAAATGATCAAGAAATAAAACACATACATATTCCTTTTGAAACCAATGGTTTTGAATATGAAATTCGTGAAGCCATAAGATGTATTGAAAAAAATCATCTAGAAAGTTCAATCATTCCTCATAGTGCAACACTTTCAGTTCTATCACAAATGGATCAAATTAGAAAAGAATGGGGCTTAGTTTACCCACAAGAAAAATAAATAATAATTAAGGGAGGGTTTATAATGAAATATAGACGTTTTGGAAAAGTAGGTATAAAGGTATCAGAAATATCATTGGGCACCTGGCAATTAGGTGGTAAATGGGGCGATGAAGTCGATAAGGAGGTTGCCTTAAAGACACTTGAATCAGCCACAGATAAAGGTATCAATTGCTTTGATACAGCTGATGTTTATCAAGGCCAACAAAGTGAAAAAATCATCGGAGAATTTTTAAAAACAGTTGATAAGAAACCTTTTGTTATCACCAAGTCTGGTCGACAAATGGTTCCTCACACTAGCCAAGGTTATAATGAAGACAATATCCGTGATTTTATCAATCAATCGAGACAACGACTACAAGTCGATGCCCTTGATATGGTATTGCTTCATTGTCCACCCACTGATGTCTACTACAAACCTGAAGTCTTTAAGTTTATGGATAAATTTAAAGATGAAGGCATCATTAAACACTATGGTGTCAGTGTTCAAACCATTGAAGAAGGCTTAAAAGCCATGAATTATCCAGGTGTTGAAGCCATTGAAATTATCTTCAATATGTTTAGGTTAAGACCGACTGAATTATTCTTTGAACAAGCAAAGAAACATGATGTAGGCGTCATTGTTCGTGTTCCACTTGCTAGTGGCTTATTAACTGGTAAGTTTGATAAAGACACGACTTTCGGTAAAGATGATCATAGAACATTTAATCGACAAGGCCAAGCATTTGACAAGGGTGAAACCTTTAGTGGCGTTGAATATGAAACTGGCTTAAAAGCTGTTGAAGAGCTTAAAGAAGTATTTGGTACAGACCAATTAGCACCTTATGCTTTAAAATACATCTTAATGTTTGATGCTGTATCTACTGTAATCCCAGGTGCAAGTAAAGAATCACATATTATCCATAATGTAGAAGCCATTGATTTACCTGATTTCACGGAAAAAGAAATGGCTGAAGTTAAGCGTATTTATGACAAATACATCAAGGATCCTGTACATCACCTTTGGTAAAAAAATACATACAGGTTATTTATTGCAAATAACCTGTTTTTTTTATGATTATTCCAATATATATGATATGATAATTACTAGAATGTAATCTCTTATGGAGGCATTGATGATTCAGTTAAACATACGCGATTTTGTGTCAAAGAAAAAATCAAACATAGGCTTTTACTTGGCTGGTTTTTTAATCTTAGGATTTGCAGTAAACACAATGAAGGCTTCAGCCTTAGGCAATGGGGCCTGGGATACAGTAACCATTAATGTCAGAGACTTTTTAAATATGAATATAGGATGGACATGGGTTAGTATGGGTATGGTGTCTTTCACCGTAAGTGTCATCATTATGGCCATCGTCATTTCTTATCGTAAAAAACTAAGATATTTGTATATGTTATTACCAATTTTTTTGGTCGCTTTATCGATTGATTTTTGGAACTTTACTCTTTTTCAAGATAGACAAGCACAAACATTGACTTTTCAAGTCATATTTTATATCACAGGTGCTCTTCTTTTACCTTTAGGACTCACCATGATTGTAAAATCTAAGTTCCCTGCATTTGTCTTTGATGAACTGATGCTGATGCTGGTAAAAGTCACCAAAGCAAAAAAAATCACTTATGTACGATTAGCCATTGAATTATTCGGTATTTCAATTGGGGCAATTTTTGGTTATTTAACTTACTATCACATCAACCAAAGTTTTGGTGCTGTAGATATAGGTAGTTTTATCTTAACCATCATCCTTAGCCCTATCATGGCATTCTATTTTAAAGTCTTATCCATTAGTAATGATGCATAAAAAAAGAGGAGATTAATATGTATAAAATAAAACAAACAGAAAATTTTGATATCATTGAAATCCAACAAAAAGATATTCAAGTATCTTTAATGGATTATGGTGCAACCATCAAACAAATCAAAACGCCAGATAAAAATGGTAAACTTGAAGATATTTTACTAGAGTACCAAAAGGATAAAGATTACTTAAATAATTCAATCTATCTTAACGGAACCATTGGGCCCATTGCAGGGAGAATTAAAGATGGATTACTTCAAGTAGAGGACAGGTCATATCACTTCACCAAAAACCAAAATCATCAGCACACCTTGCATAGCGGTGATTTAGCTTTAACCTTCCAAACCTTTGACTATGAAATTAAAGATAGTCCTAGACAAACAATTGTTAAGTTTAGCCTTGAAAAAATGCCTTTTAGTCATGTCATATATCAAATCTATGTAATTTATACAATATCAGAAAAAACCATGGATATTGATTATCAAATCAATACCACACAGCCTTTTATTTTTAATCTCACCAACCATGCATACTTTAACTTATCGGGAGATTTAAAAAGCAATATATCACATCATATTCTTCAAATTACAAGTAAAAAAAGACATCAATTAGACCAAGACCTTATTTCAACATCAAAGATATTAGAAGAGAAAATCTATGATTTCACCAAACCAAAAACTTTAAATGAACCTTTAAACAAGTTAAAACATCATGCATTTGGAGGTTATGATGACATATATTATTTTCCTGATTCACAAGGCCTATCTTTAAAAGCCATTGCGGCCGATCCAATCAGTCAAAGAAAACTAAAGGTTTATTCTACTTACAACCATATGGTTTTTTATACCCACAACAATATCAATCAACATCCACTCAAACACCTAGGCAATCACAAAAAACACTATGCCCTATGTTTTGAATGTCAAAGAGCGCCTTTAGCCTTTAAAAACAAGAAAAATTCAATCACTAGACCTAATGAAAGCTATCGTGAAAAAATACGGTTTGTTTTTGATTTAATTGACATTAACCATTAGACCCTTATGATTGATAAATCAGTCATAATTGTTTATAATAAATACATAAAAAATGATTGAGAGGTTATTATGAATAAAAAAACGAGATTAGTTGAGGAACTCAAACAAAAAGATCCAAGAATTTTTAATATGCTATTAGGTTTTGATGGTTTTGTAGACGAAATCATTCATGTGGTCGATAAACGTCAAGACCCAGAAAATTTTACACGGGTTAAAACCATTCAAGATTTTGCCAATAAAATTCAAAGAGCCAGTGGCCTTTCTTCTAATATTGAGTTTGTTCCTATACAAACCAAACTCGGTGGAAATGGCCCAATTATGTGTAATGCCTTAAGCAAACATCAAGCAGATATCACATATGTTGGTACATTGGGCTATCCCAATATGCATCCAGTATTTAAAGACTTATCAGAAAAAGTAACCTGTATCAGCATAGAAAAATACGGAGATACACAAGCTGTTGAATTTAATGATGGTAAAATCATTATCGGCAAGATGAACAACTTAATTAATGTTGATTATGACCACCTAATTGATATTGTATCTGAAGACCAAATCGTCGCTATGCTCAATCAAGCTGACTTGTTTGCTTCACTCAACTGGTCAATGCTGCCTTATATGACAAATATTTGGCAAAATATCATAGCCAATATCTTACCTAAGTTGGCAAAGAAAGACAAAAAACCTTTGATGTTTATTGATATTGCAGACCCAGAAAAACGTGAATCAAACGATATCAGAGAAGCACTTGATTTACTCAAGTTATTTAAGACTCATTTTAGAGTTGCCCTAGGTTTAAATAAGAAAGAGGCCTATGATGTTTCAGTGACTTTAAAGCTCTTTTCTGAAGATGACATCAACAATAAATCTTTAGAAGACGTTAATAAAGCTTTATATGATTACTTAGACATCGATTATGTTGTTATCCATCCAGTGGAATGTTCAAGTCTTGTTTTTGAAGGCAAATTTTACCAAGAAGATGGCCCATACATTAAAGAACCTAAATTAACCACTGGCGCTGGTGATAATTTCAATGCTGGCTTTGTTTTAGGCCTTTTATTAGATTTAAAGCCTCATGAAGCTTTACTAACAGGTATGTCTACCAGCGGTTATTATGTCCGTCACGCAGATAGTCCCACTTATAAAGAACTCATCCAATTTATAGACAATTGGAATAACAATCTCATTTAATAATTAAAACAAAAAAATCTCCGAACTTATTTCGGAGATTTTTATATTATTAAATCTTATGCTTCTTTAATTCTTAACTCTGTTTCTACATCAAAGAAATGAACTTTTTCCATATTCAATGCCATTTCTAAGATATCACCAATTTGAATATCAGCGCGAGCATCAATCATTGCTGTCACATCATGTTTTCCGACTTTAGCGAAAACACTTGTCTCTGAACCTAATAATTCGGCCACGTCAACAGTAAATTTAACCAAGGCATCTTTATATATTTCTTTTGATTTATCATCATCATGAATATCTTCAGGACGAACACCTAGAATGATGTTTTTACCAAGATAATTTTTCTCTTTTAATAAATCATAATGGAAATCAGAAATCTTAACAGCAATACCTTCAGCCTTAAACATACCCTCTTTATCGACTTTACCTTCAATAAAGTTCATAGGTGGTGTACCAATGAATCCACCAACAAAAACATTGTTTGGATTGTCATAGATTTCCTTAGGTGCACCGACTTGTTGAATAAATCCATCTTTCATAACAACAATTCGAGATGCCATTGTCATCGCTTCAATTTGATCATGGGTTACATAAATGGTTGTTGTTTCGATTTTTTTATGTAACTTGATAATTTCACCACGCATTTGAACACGTAACTTAGCATCAAGATTTGATAATGGTTCATCCATTAAGAACACTTTTGCATTTCTTACAATTGCACGGCCTAAGGCAACACGTTGTCTTTGCCCACCAGATAAAGCTTTAGGTTTTCTATTTAAATACTCAGTCAAGCCTAAAATATCTGCGGCATTACGTACTTTTCGGTCGATTTCATCTTTTGGTTCTTTTCTCAATTTTAAACCAAAAGCCATATTATTATACACAGTCATATGTGGATAAAGTGCATATGATTGGAATACCATCGCAATATTACGATCTTTTGGTGCCATATCATTGACCATGATATCATCAATATATAGTTCACCTTCAGTAATTTCTTCAAGTCCAGCAACCATTCTTAATGTGGTTGACTTACCACAACCAGATGGTCCAACAAAAACAACAAACTCTTTGTCTTTGATCTTTAAATTAAAATCATCAACAGCCGGTTTGTCCCCTTCTGTATATACTTTTTTAATATTTTTAAATCTTAACGTAGCCATAAAGTCTCTCCTTCATTATTCATTTTCTCTATTATACGATATTCACTGAATCGCTTCTATGGACAAAGTGCACAAATTATTCTTCTATGATTGATACGAGCGCTCTTAACCCCCTAAATGTTTTAATGTCAAGGGATGTTTTTTGTGAAATTTTCTCGACACGGTAATTTAAAGAATTCCGGTGTAAATAAAGCTTTCTTGCAGCAATCGATAAATTCATATTTTGATGAGCAATCATCAAAATCGTATTGATATAATCTTGTCCAAGTAAATCAACCAAACGTCTTTTTAATAATTGTTTCAAATCATGTTTTTTGCTTGCATAAATTAAAAAATCATCGATATCATAAACTTTACTTTTTAAATGTTTGATTTCAGATAAAATGGTTCTCTCTGGTAAAAAGTTAAAGCCATGATCTTCAATAAGCAATATTGAAGTATCTAAACCAAAATCACTCACAATAGATGCATGAATCATATCCAAATCAATAATCTCTTCATGAAAGGTATCCATGGTTAACTTTAATATGGTATCCTCAACTCTTTCAATCAACGAGTCATGATTGAACATTTCAAACACTTCTTCAATTTCATCAACCATTTTGGCTTGATAAACATAAATATGATATAACATGATTTTCTCCTTTTTAAAAGATGAATGGTATATACTTATCTTTAGTTTATCATATTTTTTATAGATTATTAATATGATTCAATTTTGTTTAAAATTTATTTAGAATGGCTCATCAACTCATCCACTTAACTACTTGGCTTCTTTCTCTTCAATATTGATTGATTTAATGATGAACTGCTGGGGAAAACAATTGGGATCCACTTGTCCACCTAATGTACCACCAATGGCCAAATTTAGAATTAAATAGAAGGGTTGATCGAACGGCCAACCTTTATGGCTTGAGACTTTACCTTCTTCACCTCGATGATAAGTATGTTCCTTTTCTCCATCGATGTAATAAGTGATTGAATCTTCAGTCCATTCAAAACCAAAACGATGGAACTCATCTGCAATATTATCCTTTTGAACTGTGTAAAAATATTGGTCTTTTCTTGTATGGTTATATGCTTCTGTATGAATACATAAGTACAACATATCTTTTTTATTACCAGTATGTTCCATAATATCTATTTCGCCACTTCTTGGCCAACGTCCATATTCTGAAAACTGAGGCATCATCCAAATTGCTGGCCAAGTGCCTTTGCCACTTGGAACCTTTGCAATGATTTCACCTCGACCATATTTAAAAAAGAACTTGTCTTTGGTATGGATTCTAGCACTTTCATATATGCCATTTTCTTTGGTGGCTTGAATAACCAATCCTTCATCACTAAGATAAAGATTTTTATTTTTGTCTGTATATCTTTGCAACTCATTGTTGGCCCACTTTTCGCCAACAGCAATGTTCCAAATCTCTGTATTTAAAGTTGTTTCTTTTGTAAAGTCAATTGTAAGTTTTTTCATTGTTCTCCTCTAATTTTTGATTGATCTTGTTGATTCTCCATTGATTAAAAATGTTTCAACTGTAATAATATCTCCAACTTCAATTGTTGAAGGGTGGTCAAAATATTGGAATGTTTTTCTTGCGGCTATTTCACCCATTTTACGTGCATCTTGACGAATCGTTGTTAATTTTGGTGTAATCATTTGCCCGATATCAATACCATCAAAGCCAACGATTGAATAGTCTTCAGGAACACTTTTACCCGCATCTTTAATGGCTTGCATGGCACCTATTGCTAGCATATCAGATGCACAAAAAACAGCAGTTGGTTGGTCATCCAAAGTCAAAATCTTTTGCATGGCACGGTAGCCATCTTCCTTAGAAAAGTATTCACCAGAGACAAGAAAATACTCTGGTAAATCTAAATTCAACTTCTTCATAGATGTTTCAAAAGCCAGTTTTCTTTGCCCACCAATAAAAGTAAAGCGGTCCCCATAAATATGGGCGATTTTTTTATGACCAAGTTGTGCTAAAAAGCGTACGCCCTGATCCATACCTTGAACATTATTTGAGGTCACTGTAATGGCATTTGGTACTGCATAATCAATAACAACAGTAGGAATATCTGATTGGTATAACTCAATCATTTCTTCACTATTAAAGTCCTCACATAAAACCAAAATACCATCAACTTGTTTGCGCATTGAATGCTGTAAATAAGATCCTTGTTGATTACCCATATTTTTAGCTAAAAACATGATATCGTAACCTTTTGTTTCGACGACTTTTTTATAAGATTCTAATACTTTAGAAAATAATGGATGTTGTAAACCATAATTTGTAACGTCTTCAAAGATAATTCCGATGGTATATGACTGGTGTGTTTTTAAAGAACGTGCTGAAGAATTAGGCACATACCCCATATCATTTGCCATTTTTAAAATCGTTTTTTTCGTTTTTTCTGAAATATCAGGGTAATCATTCAAAGCCTTTGATACTGTCGCAACACTCACACCTGATTTCTTGGAAATATCTTTAATCGTTACCATTTAATCCACTCTCACTATTTCAAAATAATTTAAATTAAATCCACCTGCTACAGCCACAAATTTAAACTCGAAAACACCTTCTGTTAATGTAAATGTATCACTGCTAATGGTCGTCCAATTTTGCCATCCACCTGTAGCCTCAAAACTTGTTGTAAACAAAGGAAAACGACTTCTTGTGAATAATTGAATCATACCACCAGCAGACTCACTTGCTACTCTAAAGTTTATCTGATAGGTTCCCTCTTCTTCAACTTTCAAAAGGTAAACCATGTAATCTTCATCATCAATCCATCCAACATTTAATGTACCATCTTCATCTTCGCTTTGCTCAGTTTGAACACCTGATGCTTGGAAGTAGTCTTCTGCTTGAATTATACCTAAGGCTGTTGGTACATCATCGGTTGTTACTGTAAGTCTTGAAAAATCAGATTTATTGCCAGCAAAATCAACTGCCTGAATGTCAATATTATATGTAGTATTAGGATCTAGATCATGAAGTCTAATTGCGTTTAAGGTCGTTGACTCAGTCAACTTACTATTGACATAAATATCATAATGAGAAACTAATACATCATCTTCTGCATGACGCCATTTAAAACGAACACTTTCATAAGTTGTATCTTGCAAGACAAGTTGAGTTGGTTTTGTTGGTGCTTCATCATCCATGCCAGCATAATCCTTTTGGAATACTCTCACATAATCGACTTGCATTGTTTGTGGAAAGATTGTGTCATCAACCCCTCTTGCACCACCCCAGTCTCCACCAATCGCTAAGTTCAAAATCAAGTGGAAAGGTTGATCAAAAGGCCATGCATCAGAATTTTCTATGTTCACATTGATATCAGGATTATAACCAAAAGTTGCAAACAATTCTCCATCAACGAACAATTGAATTTTTGCTGGTTCCCATATCATTTCATAAACATGGAATTCTTCTTCTACCGTTGGCAATGATTTACTATAACCAATCTGCGTTCCAAGTCCATGGTTATATGCACCAGTATGAATGGTTCCATGGATGATATCTGGGTCATAACCTACATATTCTACGATATCTATTTCACCACTATAAGGCCAAGGTCCATAAGACCAATTGGTTGGTAACATCCATACAGCTGGCCATGTCCCTCTGCCTGAAGGCATTTTAGCACGTACTTGAATACGTCCATATTGCCAATCTCCACGATATTTGGTTACAAGTCTAGCTGAAGTGTACTCATTGCCTAGATAAGACTCTTTTATGGCTTTTATATTTAAGATACCATCTTCAATAAAGGCATTATCTAAATCAGCATCTGTATAATATTGAAGTTCATTGTTACCCCAACCATGTCCACCTATATCATAGGCCCATTTATCAGAGTCTGGTAATCCATCTACATCAAACTCATCACACCAAACAGGTTGCCATTCATCAATATTATCGATGATTTGACATTCTTCTGGCACCAAACCACGATCATCATATGGTTCTTCCGTCGTGATCGGTTCACTTGTGGTTTCTTCTGTCGTCGTAGGTAACTCGGTTGTAGCATTTTGGTCTGTCGTTGTTAAATCTGAAGTTGTAGGTTGCTCTGTTGTTGTGGTGATATTTGTGGTGATTGTTTCAGAACAACCAAGCAAAACAATAGCTAAAACTAGGACCAAGCCTAATGTTAAAATCTTTTTTTTCATATTCTTACTCTCCTGTAATTCCGGTTTTGTCAATGGCCTCAACGAAATGTCTTTGTGTAAAGAAAAACAATATCAATAGAGGTAAAATAGTTAATATATTTCCTGCTAATTTTGCAGATTGCATGAGTTCTCTAGCACGAGAACCTTCTGGATAAATACTTGTATAATTGATAATAAACTGTTCAACTCTTAATGGCAGTGTCAACATATCACTGCCTCTTAAGAAAAGACCTGATAAGTATGTCTCATTATAATACCATACAAAGCTAAATAAAAACACTATGATAATGGCTGGTATGGCCAAAGGTATGGCAATTTTTAAGAAAATCTTCATCGGCCCAGCACCATCTAATTGAGCTGATTCCATCAAACTATTAGGAATCATCCTAAAGAATGAATAAAAAATTAAAATATAAATAGCCCCGTTAAAGCCTTGACCTAAAATGGCTGGATAAATAAAAGTCATGATTGAACCCAACAAGTCATAATTCGCATACATTCTAAATGTAGGCATCATGGTGATTTGTGGTGGAATGATGAATGTTAAAATCATCAAAGCCATTAAAATACGCTTGAATGGGAAATTATATTTGGCAAACCCATAACCGATAAGTGCACTAGATATGGTGGCACTTAGAGCTGGTAAACCAGCCAAAATAACGCCATCTAACAAAGCTTTTGGATAGTCAATAGCATCCCAAACCAAACGATAATTTTCTAAAGTAAACTGAGAAGGAATCCAATTGACAGAGACATTGATGATATCACTCATGGTCATAAAACTATTAGATATCATATACATCATAGGATAAAGGTATATATACCCTAATCCTACAAGCATCAAATAAATCATAATTTTATAGAATAATCCATCGGTGAACTTCATACCAAAGAATAAACGTTTCAACTTTGATCTAGAACGATGCTTGTCTTTTTTTACATAACCAATAAACTTGGCTTTTAACTGTTTGACTTTTTCCATCTTAGTGTGCCTTCCTTCCGCGAATATTCAGTGCACCAACAAAAATCAAGATGATAAGGGCCATCACGATAAAATATATCCAAGATAATGTAGCTGTATAACCATATCCAGTTGTAATTGCTGGCGTAGATTCTCCAAGCATTTTACCACGAATGTAAATGATGACTTCATTCAAGGAAAAGACACTCATTGAAACCACAGTATAAATCACAGAGATGGTAATCAAAGGTTTGATTGAAGGTAAGGTAATTTTCCAAAAGGCTTCCCATGGAGATGCACCATCAATCATGGCTGCTTCATAAATCGATTGGTCAATTTTTTGTAAACCAGCCAAGAAAATCAATATTTGAATACCAGCAAACCATAAAACAAACAATATTTGATCAAACAAGGCTTGAATCGGATTCGCAAGGAAAGTACCAACATTATCAATGACTAAATCAATAAAATAATACTCCTCAATTGAAGGCAAAGTTGTTGCCCCTTGATTCATTAACTCTGAAATAACAGGCCCTGAGGCAATAATTACTGGCAAGAAAAAGATGGTTCTCCAAATGCCCTTACCACGAATGTTTTGGTTAATGAGCATGGCAATAATCAAAGCAAAAACAATGGTTACTGGTACATTTAAAATCATGCTCAAAGCATAATTTAATAATATTTCAACAAAATATGGATCCGATAAAAAGGCCGCTCGATAATTATTAAACAATAAGAAATCACGTTGAATATCAGCCCCAGCAAGTCTGACTTTAAAGAAACTTAAGAAAAGACTATTAAAGACAGGATATAATGAAAAGACCAAATATCCAACAATCCATAACAATATAAATGCCAAACCAGTAAAGGCTTCACGACGTCTATTGGTTCTTTTAATTTTAATTTTATTGAATAAAACAATATGCGTGTATGAGATATCAAGGATACTTTTAAAACGCAAGTTTTTCACTGTTCTATAAACAGCTTTTGGATAATTAACAAATACATTTTTAGGTAAATCTTTGAAAAACCTTTTTACATCTTCTAACTTTAAAACTTTTATCTTTTTATATATACTCACTGGAATGATAACAAATACCAATTTTATAGTATGATAAATAAATCTAAAAATTTCTTTGAACACATGAATGGTAGTCTTAAAAAATCTTGAAACAGGCTCAATAATGTATGAAGAAAAAATATCTTTTATTTTACCAAAGATCTTAAACATTGCCATCACCCCTTACCAAGTAAGCTTGTGCTTGCACACTCAGTCCATCATACATGATAGACTCATTGGTGTAATTGACAATGATTTCTACCCCATTAGAATAACCAACAACAACCACTCCAAGCTGAGGAACATCTCTTGATATGATTTCTTCTCCTTGAACATGTGACAATGCTTGATTGATCCATTCATATTCTTCAACGATTGTTTCTTTCCATGCATCAAACTCAGACGAGTAGAAATATTCAATATCCGTACCCGCAAGTTTTGAAGGTCTTGCTTTGGTCAAACCGTAGGTAGGATATACATTATATTCAACAAGTCGTAAGAGTAAAATTCTATCCAAACTATTATAATTCAGTTGATCACTAAACATTTCCATATAACCCGATAGAACGATTGGCAATATTGGCACCAAATCATCAAAATAGTTATATTGGTTATTATAAAGTGGCATATGGTAATAAGCACTCATACCCTTGAATGCATATGCATTCGGTGATATATATTGAGCAAATCCTTGATAGCGGTCAATGATCTCTTGATAAATAGCCAAAGCTTCATGACGTGTAAATATCCTATCATCATAATATGAGAAGACATGGGAACCTATACCTTGGAACAATACATCAACACCAAGATCTTGGTAATCCGCAAAATCATCAAAAGCACGTGCTCGAGAAAACTCAGGATACAATAAATAATTCTCATTATATACACGGAACTCACTGGTCCATTCAAGTTTGAATCGATCAATGGCTTCAGCAACATCTTGTCCATAATTTAACCCATAACTTTCACTTGCACCTGACATATAATTGTTTAAAAGCAATAATTCATTGGTTGACTCAACAAGTTCAATAAAGTCTTCATAATCCCGATTACGCCCCAATTGGTTCTCAAAATCTACATTTGAAGGTAAATGGCCACTATAGCCACCATCATTCCATCCCAACAATGACACCCTTTGATGAGACAAACCTTGATCAATAAAGTATTGATACATCATATTTAAGTCTTCAACACTGGTCATTTCTATCAACTCTTTACCAATGAAACGATTCTTAGAATCTGCCATTAAAAATTGAAAATGAATTGGAATCATATTGGCATCTGTTTGCATAGATTCTAAGATGCCATCATCCACCAAATATTGTTGGTAGGCTCTTGCCATGCCAACATAGTCTGCATCATCATCATTTAAAAATTGATAAGAGATTTCAATATCTTCAAAACTAGACTCATAAATTCTTAAGGCACTTGCACTACCGTCGGTTGTAAAGCTTTGACGATAGACACGTTTAAAATCAAAACGATTATAAATTAAATTATAATCAACATTGCGAGCACCATTTGGAAATGCAAAAAGATTTGCGCTTGTTGCGCCTGATTTAATGACACCCAAAAAGGCATTTTGCCTAACCCCATGGACAGCACCAAAAATCGGCATGGATAATCGGTATGTATTCAATGCCGATTGCGAATCATCTACACCAAAATCTACGCCGTAATAAGAAGCTTGATATGGTGTGATAAATTGCCTTTGATTATCCTCATATCGAATCAGTGCACCAGCACCATCAGGAATCATCATATATCCTGGAATATCATCCAAGTAGGTTGCGCCCATACCAGGGAAAACAATAATACTTGATAGTTGATAAACATCAGAATCTTCTTCAACAATGGATTCAACAGGCAAGTAAAAATCGATACCTTCATCTGTTAAAGTGACTTCAAAAGAAAATCCCAAGCCAAGTTCACGATAGCCAAACTCAAACATTTCTTCTAATGTGAGTTCACCTTGCAAATAACGATCATAAAATCGACGACAGTTTCTTGTTGTACAAAAACCATCCAAATTTACATCAAATTTCAAAGTATTGCCATCTTGTGTCATGTCATAATTAAACTGAGTATCAGTAATACCGATATTTTGTCTTAAGTTAAAGTTTTGTGTTAAATCAATATATTCAAAACCAATGGTACTTGATAATAACTCAGTATAAGTCCCTGCTTCTGCATCATCAACGACTGTACTCCAAACATAGTTGTTTGATTTATTGAGTATTTTCATACCCAATGTATCTTCATTTAAATATAAAATAAAGTGATCATTTTCTAATACTTCTTCATCTCGTCTAGTAATTTCTATATAATCTTCAACATCAACCAACCGATCATCTTCAGGTTGGCTAAAACGAGAAGATTCGAATAACAATGAATCAATCAAAGGATTACTACTTCCATCCCCTTGTGTTTGAGCATGATGAGGTGTTGCAGCATAAGCCACACCAAAAGACACAGAAACGAGACCCAATAATATGAGTACTTTTTTAGCGATCTGTAACACGATAAAACACCTCCATAACAATATCTCTAATCAAGATAACCAATTCATTTAAAAGAATGTATAAAATGAAAACCCCCAATAGCATCATAACCATGGTAAAAGCTGAAACTAAAATTGACTTAAATGTATCTTTCACTGAATAAAAATGTGTCTCCTTAACCATAAAGAAGAAATACACGATTGTTAAGCCAATGGCTATGGTATGCATAAATGAAACAATAAAGGCTTCATTGTAAGTCAATCCTTGTGAAACAATAGCAATAATAGGCAAACTTAAGAAGTAAGGAGCTAAACTATAAATCGTTGTAATATATACATCTTTTAAACGACCTTCACCCTCACGAATGGTACCAATTAAGAAGTTTGCGATGACCCATACCAATATCGGTAAGAACACCTTGACCATCTCTTCAATCACATTGATATTTTCAATTGAACGTTCATTAAATAAGAAACCTAAATTATATATATAGAAAATATAAAATAAGAAGTAAATCACCAAAAGAATCGTGACTGGGAAAACATTAATACGTTCTTTACGTTTAATATCATAAGTTTTATCAGCTGGATTTCTTAAATAAGAAAAAACAAATAAGACTTGATCTACAATTTTTGATTTTTTTCTCGTCCATGCGATGCCCTTTTTAATAGGACTGGTTGCATAAGAAACAATTTTAACTTTGATATTAATGACAAATATAATCAACAAAATCATTAAGATGATGATAAATGTTGATGCATTATCTATCAACCATGCATTCCTTACTTCCCAGTAAGCATCACTATAGCCTTGACGATCATGGGCGATATAATACTCTTCCAAAGCTTCTTCATATTCTCCAAGACTAAAGAATGCATTGGCCATACCCCTATGCGCCAAATCAAAGAAATCATTCATCTTTAAAACTTCTTCCCAAGGCTCTTGACTCTCGATATAAAGTCCTTCTTGATAGAATTCTAAGGCCTTATGTACCTCATCAGCAAATACCGTTGGGTAATAAATCTTTAAAGCTTTTTGTCCTCTATCTAAGGCATAAATATTGGAATGCTCGTCAACAGCTATTGATGATGGTTGGTTCATTAATCCTTGAATTTGATTGGTAATGTCTTGCCCACCAAAAGCAAATAAGAGATTACCTTCAATATCATATTCGTAAATAAAACCTTCGCGATCAAGGGTAAAAATATTGCCCAAAGGACCTACATAAATATCCACCAAACTTTCTGATGTATACATGGCAGGTAATAGATTATCCCCAGAAATATTTAAACGTTTGACACTATAAGCACCATCACCCAGTGATACCGTGTGAATCAAGCCACGGTTACCTATGGCCATATTGGCCACTTCTGGTGGTGTTAAGTTAAAAAGATTTTCAATTTGTTCATCTGTAAAAAAAGTATATTGTAAAACGGTTCTTAATGTCGGTGTAATGGTATTGGTTCCAAAATAAGCTAAAAATTCACCATCATTTGTAAACTGAGCCAATCCTTTGGTTCCTAAATTAAGAATATATACATTTCCACGTGCATCGGTTAAGATTTTTCGTGGCTGGAAATTTTCTGTGCCAAACAAAGGAGAATTTGGTTTTTCATATGTTACTAAGATATTCCCATTGGCATCCAACTTATAAGCCGCTTCACCAGCTTGATCTGCAACATAAATATTGCCTTCATCAGTCGCAAAAACACCTGTTGGATTCACAAGAAAATCTGCACCAATCACCTGAGCGGTTTCAGTCATCATATCAAAGACGATAATTTTTCCAAAGTCTTCATTAAAAGATGCAATATATAAGGTATCATCAACAATATGGATATCCATTGGTGTATCCAAAGATACACCATCTAGAACACTGATATCGCCAATAGGAACATAGGCAACCTGTGTTCTAACCAAACGACCATCACTTAAGGTATAAGTATTGTAATTCACACCATTATCAGCTTGTACTGTTGTGCCACTCAGCAATGCCAATAACAATAATGATAAGAATCCAATAAATAACTTCTTCATTATTTGATACCTGAATGGGCCATGGTATTCATGACTTTACTTTGTAAGAATATGAATAGAATAATGTTTGGCACAAACATTATGAAACTTGCCGCAGCCATCATACCTTGACCGGCAATTGGATTACCAACTCTTGAAGCCAAAGTTGAAAAATAGAATGGCAGGGTCTTCAAAGATTCACTATCTACATATAAGGTTGAACCAACCACATCATTCCATATCAACTGGAATGACAAAATGCCTACAGTAGCTACTGCAGGTGCGATGATTGGCAAAATGATCTTTAAAAATATTTGCATCTCACTCGCCCCGTCAATTTTGGCTGATTCAATCAACTCATTCGGGGTTTGATCGATAAATTGCTTAACCAAGAACAAACCAACAGGTATGGCAATTAAAGGTAAAATGAGACCAAAATAGGTATCAATTAAACCGACATTTGACATAGTTAAATATCTTGGTATTGTCACCGCAATTGGGACAAACATCAATGCCAAGGTATTGATTTCAAACAATAACTTTTTACCTTTGAACTTGAGCTTTGATAAACCATAAGCCGCAAGAGATGTAATCAAAATGCTTAAGAACACGCCTACTGAAGTCACTAATATACTATTAAATAAGTAACGACTAAAAGGAATGCCTGATTCTGATGCCAGATTGACCAAATTTCTAAAATTATCTAAAGTTGGTCGTCTGACAAAAAATCTTGGTGGCCAAGCATAAAGCTCATTGGTTGGTTTAAAGGCATGTGAAATAATAAATACAATTGGTAAACCAACAAATAAGGCCATTGGAATCAATATGGCAAAAAATTTAATTTGACTCTTATGAAAAGATTTAGGATTTATTTTAGTTCCAGAAAATTTTGACATCTGATCACCTACTCTTTTTCGCCTAGGACATTAAATGTCACTTTTGATATACTATAAATCATGACCAATAATACCACACTGACCGCTGAAGCATAACCCATTAAGTAACGGATAAAACCAAAGTCTTCAATATGGTTAACCATCAACTGACCAGCATATTGAGGGGTAGGGTTTGCGCCTGATAGTTGAACACCAATGGCACCAACTGTAAAAGTACCAACAACACTCATAACAGCCCCAAACAGCATTTGTGGCTTCATAGATGGTATGGTGATATAAAATATCTCCTGCCATCTATTTTTCATACCATCAACATAAGCAGCCTCATATAAACTTTGATCAATATTCAAAATACCAGCCAACATGGCTAAAAATCCAACACCCATTGACCCCCATAAAGACACAATAATCATAATGTTCATAAGGAAATCAGGTGATTGTAAAAACTGTATGGGTTCTTGAATAAAGCCCCAGTTCATCAACAAGGAGTTTAAATAGCCCGTGGAGTTCCCGGAGAATATGACCGTCCAAACAACCGCCATAGCAATACCCGCTGTCATCGATGGACTATAAAGAATGATTGCAAAAATCGTTCTTGGTCTATGTGGGATTTGAGCCAACATCCAAGCTAAGATAAAACTCAAAGCATAACCTACAGGACCAACGATAAAAGCAAACTTAATGGTATTAGGTAAAACATATTGCATAAAGACTTCATCACGAGTAATCAACTCAATATAATTTCTTAAGCCAACATACTCAGGTGTCTCAATGGTATTAAAGTATGAAAATGATAACAATATTGCAATCACAACTGGAATGATGATAAAGGTTAAGAACAATATGACATAAGGTGTAATAAACCAAAAAGGAGAATTCATTTTATTCGTCATAATCTGCCTCCTTTAGCCAGTCGTCAATATTATAAATCGTCGGAACCGTATACGGTCGAATGACTTGACCATCTTCAACATATCCAAACTCTTCCATACGATATATAATCTCTCTATTTGCTGTTTTAACAGCCTCATCTAAAGCAATCCTTGGATTTGAATCATCAAAAATGATGGTATTCCAAGCATTGGATATCTCACGTTCAACCATATAAGCCCCAGGAATTCTAGATGCTTCCATGGCATATTCCCATTGTTCTAAAATCACATCTAGATGTTCTCTAGGGATAGATGTTTGTGCAAAGGCTTCTAAATTTGCTGTATTCCATAAAAATTCAGTTCCATAAGTTGTTTGTAATCTTTCAGCAAACAAAACTTGAATTTCTGTACTCATCCACCAACGGATAAAATCCCATGATTCATCAGGCAATTCTGTATCAGCCATAATCATTAAAGATTGTGCACCACTTGCAGCCCATCTTTCAACTTCACCCGTCTCTTCGTTAAGCACTCCAGGGTGAGGCGCTATGTTCCATTTACCAGCAATTTCAGGTGCGGCAATGGTTAACTGTAAGTATGTCCCCAAATCACCAATACCAATTGGTAGGGTTCCTGCACGGAAATGATTGTAAAAGTTTGGTACTTGGATTGGCATATCATAAATGGTAAATAAATCAGTCATCATACGCATACCACGTAAGTTTTCTTCACTATTAATCAAGGTTGACATACCATCATCTGAAAATAAGGTACCACCAAATTGATAGATAAAAGGAATGGTCGCAACAAAAGGTTTAAAGCCACCATATTGAGCCAATGGCTCGAAATAGTTCATCCCATATCGTTGCAACTCTGGTAAGACTTCAATCACTTCTTCCCAAGTATCTGGAACGACAATTTCATCACCTTGTCTAAAGGAACCAAGACCTCCTAAAATATCCTCCCTATAAAATGTTACCCAAAAGTTCTGTGTTTGAGGTAAACCATAAACGCCTTCTTCAAAAACATATGGAATCATAACTCCAGGAGAAAAATGGCTGACAACTTCTTCATAACCTTCAAACTGTCTTAAATCTAAACTTGCATTACGAATTGCAAATTCATATGGAATCCAGTGGTTAACACCAAGTGCTATATCAGGAGGGCGATTGGCTGCGTTGGCCAAAATCAACTTATTTTCATCCGGCATCAATGACAGTTGAACTCTTACACCAGTGTCCTGTGTAAAGTCACTATCAATGATTTGTTGCATTATTTCTAGATATTGTCTTGGGTAATTCACCCATATTTCTATTTCATCGTCTCCAGCAGCTTCTACAGCATAATCACTGGTTTGGAAAGATAAGAAAAAGCGCTTGACAGCTTCAAAAAATCTAACAAAGAAGTTGGCTCTAGGCGATGGTACGTGGTCTAAATCGTTGACAAAATTAATTTGCTCAATATCCAACCCATTTTCTAATAAAACCTGAGCCATGGTCCCTAATAATTGAGACGTTGAAGCATCACCATCTGCCAACATCAACATGTTGTTAGGTATATCATTCACATCCGCAACCAACTTTTCTAGTTGTGATATGGCAAGGGCAATATGGGTCAGTTCACCAGGTTCTTCATAAATACTATAGGTTAACAAACCATCATAGACCATGTTTAAGCGATCAATCCAACCATTCAATCTAGATTCAATATCAGGAATATAGGTTTCTAAATCCCAATTTCGGTAATTGTCAACAGTGTTACCTGTTAACTTTTTAATTTGTAAAGATAAGGTTGTAATTTCATCCATAATCGAGACAACGTGCTCATAAGCATTTCGATAAGGTTCTAATACAACACGTATGGATAAGCGATTGACACCTTCACTTAGATAAATCTTATAAGGATTCTCATCACCTAAAATCTTATTCTTAAAATTATTTGTATATTGGAAAGGCACCATTTTTAATTCTTCAAATGGTACTTGTCCATTGATTATTATTTCTCTAAAGACTGGCATTTGCATTAAGAAATCTTGTCTATATTTAAAAGATAAATAATAAAAACCAGCCTCTTCTACATCTATTTGGTAATAAACAGTATCATTACCACTTCTAAAACTATATCCTTCAATAGCATTTAATCTGCGATAATCAGCATCATAAGCCGTCGCTGAAGGATCATCAACACTGGTTAATCTTGTTGATGGATTGGTTTTCGAAGTGAATGACTCAGCACCAATGGTTATGATGTCTTCATCAGCCATGTCTGCATTGGAAAAAGATGAAAGATATTCACTATATGTAGGAACATCTTGAACACCACTAATCACAACAGATTCAATTAAAACATCTCCGCTTTCAAAAACAATCTCAATATCATTGTTGCCAGCTTGTAATTGAAATTGTAAAGCATCAATATTTAATGCGGTTGAGTCATGAAGGTAGTTTGTTAGAAAATCATGATACTTGGATGAATTCGGTAATATTTCATTGCCATATCGATCACGAGAAAAATCGTCCTTAACAAAAGACCATATTGTTCTTAACTCAATATTTCTCGCTTCTTCAAATGGATAATCACCATTGATCTTGATACCGATAATATTCGGTAAGATACTTGATGAAATATCTTTTTGTCTCACAGCAATTTGATAAAGGCCTGCTTCTGATACATTCACAGATAGATTCATCTTTTCTCCTGATTCATCCATTCGAATCAGTGTACCTTCGTGGCCAAAATCATCACCAGAAACACTAGGACCTGAAATATCGCCTACACCAATAACTTGTTCAAAATCAGTAACAGCACCTACAGTCCATTCAGATTTTACATGCGCATAATATTCATCAAAAGATGATGCAGGTGTGATTGCATCCATATCAAACGTTGCTTCTTTACTTTGGTTTTGCAAAACTGAAAAAACAACGATGACAATGAGAATCAGCGCAAGTGTAATATAATATTTTGGTCTTTTTAATTTGTTTAAGATTTTCATACCTCACCTCGAAAAGCAATAAAGCTTGACGGTTAATCAAGCTTTATTTAGTTTTTTTATTCGTATTCTTCTAAAGCTTCAGATACCAATTGATTTAATTTTGTTTCCCATTCAGAAGCAAAAACATCTGGTGTAATCAGCCCTTCAGAAATTCTGGTCCAATAGTCGTTGTCATCATTGCCAACCCATTCCCAGAATGCTTTATAACCTGGTAACCATTTGTCAACATCAGGTTTTGAGTATTCAAATAAATCAACGTTTTCTTGAACACCCTCAACATACCATAAGAAATCTTCTGCAGCAGTCCATACTTCTGGATAATCAGCCACAGGGAAACGGTCTAACCATAATTGACCATTCGCTTCCATAATTTCTAAACGATTTAACCATCCTTCTCTACCAAATGACATCCATTTTGCCAATAAATAAGCTTCTTCAGGATGTTCAGTTTGAGAAGAAATCACGACATAATCCAAAATCGTTGGAGGGAATTGTCCAGCAGCACCACCAGGGTAAGGCCAGAAACCAATTTCAATACCATACTCATCAAACATAAAATCAGCATACCATAATTGCCAAGAGCCATCGATGTTCATACCAACGTATCCTTGTTCCCAAGCAGATCCACCGCCATAAACAGCAGCTTCTTCTTCTGATAAGTTACCATAGTCAATGACAACTTCTTGGTCCCATAAATCTAATTTTGCTTGATAAGCATCAATCCAAGCTTGAGATGTGAAATGAAATTGTTCCCCATCCCATGTTTGGTAACCCACATCGGCAAAATCTTGGGTCGGCCAGATTGCTTCAAAATCTAAATCACCAAACCAAGGTTCAATACCATAAACATAGTCTTCAGCACCTGCTTGACGGATCTGAATTGCGATATCTACAAACTCATCATATGTCCAATCCTTTTCTGGAATAGGAATATTATAGTAATCAAATAATGTTAAGTTCAAATAGATACCTTTAACAAATTGGAATGACGGAATGGCATAACGTCTGCCATTATAAACAGCTGTATCTTGAATGTTTGGATAAACTAAATCCGTATCAGGATCAGCATCCCAAATCTCTGTAATATCATATAACATACCATTTGAATACCCTGTAGGTACATTATCAATAGCAAAAACATCTGGTAAAACATTCGCTGCTTGAGCATTTAATAAGTTTGCAGTAAATTCTCCACCAGCGCCTGTAATATCACGTCTTAGTTCAACTGTAATATTAGGATATGTTTCTTCAAATGCATCAATTAAAGCTTGATTTAAGACTGGATCGCCCCAATCCGCATAAGATAAAACAATTTGTTTTGTTGAACCACTTGTCGTCGTTTCTTCAGTCGTTGTTTCAGTTGTTTGTCCTTCAGTGGTTGTTGGTGTATCTGTCGATGACGTACCATCAGTTGTCACACCTTCTGTGGTTGTTACACCCTCAGTTGTTGTTACACCTTCAGTTGTTTGAGCTGATGTTGTTGTATCATCAGTTAGTATGGTTGATAATTCACCATTACAACCCACAAAAATAATACTGAAAACAAATATTAAACTTAAAGATAATATTTTTTTCATATTTTTTCCTTTCTAAAAATCAATCATGGAAGGAGGCAATGCCTCCAACCATCATATCATTATTTATCATTAAAACTTCATTCTATCAACACTCAATTATTGAGCAATGGTAGCAACAGGCGCCCATGAATGAATCGTAAATATACCTTGTTCGCCAGTTGTTGTTGCAAATATAACAAATAAGTTAAGACCTGAACGTTGTTCTATTGTCATTGACGTTAAGTCAAGAACTACAGTTTGTTCAGAACCAGTTGCGGTCACTGTGATTTCAGCATCGTTACCGCCACCTTCGAACTTAAATAAATAATCTTGGCCAGCGACACCAGTGAAAGTAAAAGAAACACCTTCATTGTTGCCATCGAAAACGATACCTTCAGCTTGAAGATTCGAGTTCCACCATTCTGCAGGAATCACACCATAAGTGACTTCTTTATCTGTACCAGTTTCAACCAATGTATAATCCCCATAAGCAATCCATGTTTCTGTAACTTCAGGCATAACTGGAGCCCATGAATGAATAGAGAATGTACCCTCTTGGCCTACAGAAGTTGCAAAGAAAACAAATAGATTCATAGCGGCTCTTTCTTCAGCAGTGAATTCTGATAAATCAAGTTCTACGGTTTGAATTGAACCAGTTGCACTAACAGAAATTTCTTTTGCGTTCCCACCGCCTTCGAACTTAAATGTATAATCTTGTCCAGCAACGCCAGTAAAGGTAAATTCAATTGATTCAGCTTCACCAGGGAACATGACATTTTCAGTTTGAAGATTTGAATTCCACCATTCTGCTGGAACTACACCATAAGTCACTTCATATGCAAATGACATATCACCATAGGCAATCCATTCTGTGGTTAAACCTGTGATAGGCATAATTCTCAAAGTACCTGAAGCATCCAATGTTTGAGCGAAAATAACCATTAAGTTTAATCCAGCTCTTTGTTCTTCAGTCATAGCAGATAAGTCAATACTGACTGTTTGTAAATTTCCATCAGCAGTAATTGCTTGTTCAGCAGCATTTCCGCCGCCTTCAACTTTAAATAAGTATACTTGTCCTACTTCACCAATAAAAGAAATATCAAATGTTGTGTTTGTAGGATCGAAACCTGTAAAAGCACCTTGCAAATTAGAATTCCACCATTCAGCAGGTACTGTACCATAAGTCAATACATATTCTAATGAATAATCACCATAAGCGATATATGTTTCTAATAACGCTTCTGTTGGTTCATCACCAGGGTCTTGTGTTTCAACAACATTAAATGTTCTATAGAAATTCACTGAACCAAATGTCACTGTACCAGCTGTAGCATTATTGATTGCACCTAGTTCAAAGTTAATTTGTCCTAGTGGATCAGTTCCATCATAAACGAATGAGAACATAAATGTTTGCATTTCTGTTGTTAATGACACAGTCTCTTCTGTTCTAACATTATATCCTGGTGTCATAATTTTATAGATGATATCTCTTGCTACATCTGCTTTTGCAGTAAATACGATTGTATAAGCTGCACCTTCAATTAATGGGATATCATTTTGGAATACTTGTACATCATAGTTATTTGAACCTGTGCTCGCTACATTGACAACCAATTCTCCATTGACTTGATCAATTGTACTTGCACCATCATGTGACCATGTACCCCAGCCAATAACTTCTTCAAATGATCCATTAACCACTTGATTAGAGTCAGCGACGATAGCATCTGATTCAACTTTTTCAAACTTAATGTTGTCAAATGTGACTGTACCAGCAACTGATGCGCCAATCGCACCTAATTCAAAGTCTAATTTACCACTTGTTGCTGTACCATCATATACAAATTCATATGTGTATGTCGCCATAGTTCCAGTTAAGGCAATGGTAGAGAACCATTCTGCTGCATTACCATCAATTAACTTCACATTGATTTCTCTTGTTGTATCTGCCATTGCATCAAATGTTACGCGATATGTAGCGCCGGCTTCTAATTCTAAACCTTCTTGGAATAATTGAATTGCCCAGTTTGCATCACCTAGTAAGTCAGTTGTTACTTCAAATGCGCCATTGTTGATACCATATGTCACTGTTGGAATACCATTTCCGCTATCCCAATCTTGTGCCCATACATGCCAACCAATTTGGTCAAATGAAGGGTTAACCACTAAGTCATCTTGTTCAAGTACTGATAACATCACATCATCAATTGTCACTGAACCAGCTGCAAAGTTAGGTGTGTTACCTAATAAGAATGATACCACTGCATCTGTCATATTAGATCCATCATATGTAAACATCATAGAAAATTCTGTTGGAGTTGATGTTAAAGCAAATGTTCCACTATAAGACAAGATTTCAACCATAATGTCTCTATCTGCTGTTGCACTGGCTGTAAATGAGAACTTGTAGGTTTCACCTTGGACTAAGTTTAATCCTTTTTGTTTCAACATAACGCCCCAAGTTTGACCGCCTGCTGCAGTTACATCAATCACTGCTGCATTGTCTACAACACTTGCTGTAGCAGCTGCGCCGTCCCAACCTGCAACATAGTGATACCAAATTTCAGGATCAGTAATATCTGCATAATTGTTATCAGGATCTTGTACTTCTGCAATGATTTCAGTTGTAGTGTCAAATCCACCATCAACGATTTCTAAAGTGTCATTGAAAACCAATCCGACAACACTAATTGTGATGGTCTCTTCTGCTATATTTCCAGCAGCATCTTCAACAGTATAGACAACTGTATAATCACCAACAGTTGACGTATCAACATCACTGACATAGTTTGTTTCGTCTAAAACGATTTCTCCATCAATATTATCTACTGCTGTTACACCAGCCAATGGGTCAAATGTTGCACCTAACTCAATCACCTTGTCAGTTGCACCTGTGATAACAGGAGGTGTTGTATCTTCGACACCCTCAACTTCTGTAATCATGACATTGTCAAGATAAACAGTTGTCAATAAATTATCTGTGCCTGATTCTCCTTCAACTGTACCCATTTCAAATAAGATTGATCCGTTTTCATTTGTATCTTGAGTCATTAAGAAAACGAAAGTGTAAGTTTCCATCGTTGTCGTTAAGTCAAAAATCTCTGTAGTCCCAGGTTTAAAATTATTAAACCAAGGCGCAGCAGGTAATAGTTCACCTACTTGAACATGAATAGCTCTTGGAGCTAATGCACGTGCATCAAATGAAACTTCATAGAATTTACCAGTTTCAAATGTGATACCATTGTTTTCTAAACGTGGTTCCCACATACCGCCTGAAACGCCAGTAATTTCTACGACCAATTCTTCGTCTACTACACTATAATTGGCTGTTCCACCTTCTAAGCCAGTGGTTGTTTCCCATACTGCCCAACCTAATGAGAAGTCACCGTTTGGAACCATTTCATCGCCAATAAGACTTGGGTCGATTGCAACAGTTACATAACGTGTTTCTTCAGCACGGTTGCCTGCACTGTCTTCGATAATGTATTTCAAGAAATATGTTCCAGCAGATGTTACATCTACAAGACCTTGAACTTCGATTTGGTCTGTAATATCTCCATCAACATTATCAATTGCTGATACACCATCAAGCGGATTGAAATCTGCATCTATAAAGATTTCAATATCATCAACCCCGCTAAGAACCGGTGGTGTTGTATCTTGCGTTGTTGGTTCTTGGGTTGTTGTTGGTGCTTCAGTTGTTGTTGGTGCTTCAGTTGTTGTTGGCGCTTCTGTTGTCGTTGGCGCCTCTGTCGTTGGCTCTTCAGTCGTTGTTGTTCCATCAGTAGTTTGAGCCTCTGTCGTTGTTGTGTCTGTCAATGTAAGATCCGTAGGTACTTGATCACAAGCAGCCAATGTGAATACAAACATTAACATTAAAGCTAAACCTAAAAACTTTTTCATCAATAAATCCTCCCTTATTAATTTATATATATATTTAAAGTTTTGTAATGCCCATCTCTTATTTTTGAGGCTAAGTCACCTTTTATGACTGAATCATGTATCTCAATTGTTTCCTCTTCATTCATAACCTCAAATTTTCTTACTTGGAACTTGTCATAGGTATGACAAACTTCATCAGCAATATAGTTCACTGTAATGTCTTTCAAAAATTTAAAACTGACTCGACCTTCTTTAAAGAATGATGCATGAAGTTTAGGTTGGAAATTAAGTTGCAACTCCCCTTCCACCTCATTAAAAGGTTGACCACCTGTCATCATCAAGGTCCATATATTTAATGCTTCAACTGTTGATCCACTTAATCTTGCAAAATAACCTTTTCCATGGATGGTAGCGTCTGGATTATTTGAAGTCGCTAAGAAACTTGAATTCTCTAAGGTCGATCGCTTATAAATACTAGGGTCCATAAAACATACCAAATTAGTTTTAATTTCTTCAAAGAAACTATCATATAGACCGGCTTTAAGCAATCCCAACAAATACTTATAAGACATGTGCAAGAAATTACTTTCTCTCTCTAGCCAGCCCTTAGTAAATGCATGAATGCGACCAATTTCATGTGTTTCTTGATTCAGGTCACCACTGGTCTTATACATCTTTAATTGATGGTCATAAAGATCCGATGATTTAATGGCCTTATGCATGGCTTTTAAGCGGTCTTGATCATCCAATACCTTTAACAATCTTGCTGGTGCTTCTAAAAATGGCGTTAAAGCAAGTCGTTGATATCCTTGGGGTATGACCAAAGGATAACCTTGGTGTAATTTCATTTTACCATCTTTATCCTCTTGTAAGTCATACTTTTGCACCTGATATTGTAAGAAAGTTGGAATAATATGATCCTTTGACTCATCAAGTAATAAACTAATCGAACGAGAAATCTCTTCTTTTAAGTTTTCCAAATACTTATGAACTTTTTGAACATTTAAGGACGTCTTTTCGCCTTTTAAACCAAAGCGAATATGATCACGATAAGTTTCCCTAATCTCAACGCGTTGTTCATAAGTTAAAGATTGGTTCAGTTGATTAAACAAATCATGTATTTCTGAAGGAAGTATGATTGTTTCATCATCACTATACTTCATTAAGAAATCGATAATTCTTAACAACTCAATACTTTCACTAACACCTGAACCAAGTAAACCTGGAAGACCGTTCATTGCATCATTCCATCCTGGTTTTTCTGCTTCCATTTCTATACCTATACCATCAGGATCTAACAAAGAATGTTTTGTCATAACTAAGATCAATAACTTTATATAGAGGTTTGACCGATATGTTTGATCATTCCACTTGGCCCAATAAGGGTGATGTGGATCAATATTGAGTTTTTTCATTTTTTCTTCATCAAAATGAATCAAACTACCATACTGACGAATATTTCCCTCATCATTTTTTACTATCTTATCTTTCTTCTTATGGATTGAAACTGGCGAGTCAAAGTAAAGGTACTCTTCTTCCTCAAACAATAGAGTTTTCATATTGTCAGGATAAATACCCTCATATGCTTCAATCAAATCGAGAACATATGTGAAGTGATCAATCCAGAAACCTTCTCCAAACACTGCTTGTATTGAAGGTTCAGAATGTTTAATAATCTTATCTAAATACTCCTTAGTGGTCACTTTTGTTTGAATCTTATGTTTTTCTATGAAGTTCACGATTGTTCCTGGTGTAAATGGTTGATCAAACAAAGCATCTAATTGACCATTTGCTTGATCAAATAATTCTTTGATTAAGACTTTGCGATCAACTGAAGGTTTTAACTGATATAAAATACCATTAATGGATAAAGGATTATAACCATCCAATTGAATTAGACTTGCAAAATGCTGGATGTTGAATGCTTTGACTGATCGATTGAAAAAAGAATCCAAACGTCGATTTTGACAAACATCTCTAAAATTTCCATTGCCTTGGGAATAATATTCTGGAGCCAATGAAAAGAAATTATAGTCTCTCTCCAAATCGCCATGACGCCTAGAATACAAATGATAGATGGTATTACCAATGGCTTCTGGATATCCCCCTCGCAAAATATTATCTAAATAATTCTGTTTGATGTACTGATCAAATATGGGATAAGAAGAATGTGTTTCAACATCTTTCAACATATCATCGATGACTTGCTGAGCTTCTTCTAATTTCTTTTCTCCATATTCTTCTTTCAATGCATCTTTGGCATAATTTTCTAATATAGAAAAGTCGCTTGCATGACCACTAATTGCAAACCAAGTCATTGTCTCACCCTTGGCCAGTTGTCCTTGTATTGGTAAGAAAGCACAAGCAAATTTATTGGCAGTCACTTGTTTTTGTTTTAAAAGTCCTTTTATAGAATGTTGTTCAAATCCATTGGCTTTTGTTTTGGCCGTATTTTCACCAAATATAATATAGGGATCAACAATTGGTTGAATCAGTTCACCCTGGCTAAAGCCAAAATAGAAGTTTCCATCACTTTGTTTTTTTACTTCACTCGTATCTCCTGTTGATGCCCGTAAAGTGAAGAAAGGCAAGTTGGTCTCTAAATGCTTAACGTCTGCCCAACTTGATAAAATATTCGATGATGTTTTAAAAGCTGCATTTTGAATACCAGAAGGTAAAATTTCAGCGATACCATCCAATAATTCTAGGTCAACACTACCATCATTCAAATTGGTTAGTTCGACTTGTCTTACCAGGCCACCCAAAGGTTCATTAACCAAACCAAAATAGGTCACTTTAATTTTTAAATTAAGCGCTTTCAGTGTTTGTTCAATAGAAAATGAAGCGTAATCAATTTTCATCTTGTGAGAATCTGTCTCATCAACATGAAAAGCTTCATGAATTTTTCCATTGGCTTTTATAAAGGTTCTAAATCCTGTAGTTGGTGCATTTTCATAGGCCTTGTTAGCCGGAGTAAATGCCATGATAGGATGATTTTTATCTTGCAAACCATATCCACTAATCCCTTGGCCTCTATTAATATAAAAAACCCATAAAGGAATCCCCATCTTTCCTGCTACACCTGGCAAGAAATTTGAGAAAGGACTGAGTTGGTTGTAATTCTTAACTGTAAATAGATTGTCTTCATAACTATAATAATCCATATTATTTCTCCCTTATAATCAATGTTGATATACTACGTGATTTGATTTGAAAGTGATGTTGATCCTGATGATGAATGCTTATCACTTCATCTTGTTCAGTTTCATTTTGTATGACAATCACAATATCGCCATTAGGATTTTTAAAGGCGACTTGTTTCAAAAGATTTGAGTTCAACTTAGATTCTATCCTCAAGGCACCGGCTTCAATATGTTTTGAAAAATGGCCAATGGCATAATAAGAACTATTTAAAATCAACTCATCTTTGTTTCTATCATATATCATAGGGGCATCACAATAATTACCCACATGATTTGGGCCGCCTTCTTCATTCAATAACAAGTTCCACTCAATGTAGCCCTCACTATAGTTAGAAAAATCACCAATCATATTCCTTGCATAACGTTCACCGGTTTCAAACTGATTTAAATGAACGCCACCTTCAATGGTGCCTTCAGTAAAGAGGATATGCTTGTCAGGATATAAATCATGAACTTTTTTTAGGTTTTCAAAGGCTTCAGACACATACCAATGATAGGCAATGCCATCAATATACTTCTCTGCTTCTGGATCATCAAAAGCAGCTTGCGCTCTTTCAACCATCAAATCGCGGTTATGATCCCATATGAACAACATAAGATCTTTAAAAGAACTTTGTCTTAATTTAGGACCAAGATATTCTTTAACAAAATCTTTTTCTTCTTCCTTAGTATAGATACATGAATCCCATATCTGCTTGGCCGCTGGTTCATTTTGAACTGTCAAGCCAAAAAAATGAACACCATGTTTATCATATTGTTCAAGAAACTTAATATAATAACTTGACCATGCATCCTTATACTGATCCAGTAGGTAACCACCATGGTTCATATCTCCATTAGACTTCATCCATGCTGGAGGACTCCACGGAGATGCTAAAATCTTAATCGGTTTTTTTCTATATTCGCCCGCAGATAAAATCATTGGAATAACATATTTTAAATCTCGATCAATATTAAATGTTTTTAAATCAACATCGCCTTCTTCGATATAAGTGTAATTATTCAATGAAAAATCACAACTATGAATTGAAACCCTTCCAAGATTATATCTTAATCCATGGTCTGGATGAAAATATGCATCCAATAATTTTTTTTGTTTTTGCTTGGGCATTTGATAAAAAGTATATGCAGCAGCTTCTGTAAAAGCACCACCAAATCCAAGTATTTCTTGATAGGTTTTATCAGAATCAAATGATAAAACTACTTGTTTTCCCTTGTCAATTTCTTCCATTTCTTGATGAAATGATGTCATATACTTTGATGATTGATAGTGTTTAATCATAATGTCCTCCACATACTTAAACGTTTTCGAAAATAGTATATCATAAATGTTAGCGTTTTACTATAACGTTTTCGTAATTTTTTTTATTTTTTAGTGAATAAAAAATTTTTCATATATTTTTGTTCAATAATACATTAAAACTGTAAAAAATATCTTTAAACAACTTTTTAAATCATTTTTTTATGTTTATGAAAGGTAATTTATCAAAATAAGCCTATAAATAGCACAAAATTATCTTCATTTTTAAAAAATAAGTTCTGACAAGTTTAGATCATTTTCCTATGATTATCCCGTGAAATAATGATAAAAACTTATCTTTATACTAAATCAACCATGATTTTTATCTATATATGTAAGATTTAATATATTCCATATCAACTTATTTTATTGTTTTCGTGAGCTAAGCGAAACATGAATATACGATAAATAGATCGTAAAACAATCATATACTATTAGTTTGAGTTAAAGGTGAAAAATATCAATTTTCCATAAAAAAAACGCTGAACATAAATGTTCAACGTTCATTGCATCATTGTAAAAATCTATTTTCCTTTTGAATATCTTTAAAGTTACCTTTTCTTCCATGTCCAGGATATATAGTCATTTGATTAGATAAGGCTGATTTAACTTTCCTAATTGAACGTCTAATGGCATTAAAATTGCCACTAAACAAATCAGTTCGACCAATACTATCATAAAAAATTGTATCACCTGAAAAAACATGGTACTTATAAATATATATCACTGATCCAAATGTATGTCCTGGCGTGTGTAAAACCCTAATTGTTTCATCCAATATCTCTAAATGCGTATCTTCTTCAATTTTTATAAGATGATTCTTAGAGTTCATTTTGAAACTTTGATTAAATGCAGTAGAATAATTCAAATTTGGGTTGGTTAATAACTCAACATCTTTTTGATGAACATAAAGATCAAAAGCATGCCTTTGACTGAGCATGTCAATATCACGTATATGATCATAATGACCATGAGTCAGTAATACCGCTTTGATCACATACTGATTTTCCTCAATAACTTTTAAGATTTCTTGACCATTGAAACCTGGATCAATCACTATCACGTTTTCTTGCTTAATCAATAGATATGTGTTCATATCCATAGATGGATCATTGATTCTTTTGATTTTAAACATAGGTTCCTCTCTCAAAGAAAAAGTATCCCAAGGGATACTTTATACATTCTATTTTCTTTCTTTATGAATGGTATGCTTTTGACATGTTGGACAATATTTTTTTACTTCCATTTTGTCAGGATGTGTTCGTTTATTTTTTCTATGACGATAGTTTTCAGATTTACATTCTTCACATCTTAAAGTGAATTGTTGTTCCATAATACATTCCTCCAATCAACGATACTATTGTATAATTATTTCAGTAAAAAATCAAGTATTTTTCTTTATATACTTGAATCATCATGATTAAAAACACCAAGTCAACAAGGACTTGGTGTTAAATCTTATTGAGTCATAATTCGAGCGCGGTAGATACCTTCAATATCTTTTAATTTATCATATAAATCTTTAGGCATTTTTTTGTTTAAATCAAAAACATAATAGGCGTATTCTTTTTTGACCTTAGATGCTTTTGATTGAATAAAATCAGCCAACTTATCCATCACATGGTCTACTTGACGTGCGATATCTGGATCATTCTTTGCCAACAATGTTAAACGTGTTGTTGTATCAAGTCGATTTAAAGTCATGTTAGGATAATTCACAGAGTTAACAATTTCGCCTTTCTCAACATAGTTCATTAATTGATGAACTGCCATTGTGGCACAATTTTCTTCTGATTCAACTGTTGATGCACCTAAATGTGGGAAATATAATACATGGTCTAAATTGGCAACATAATGATTTGGAAAATCAGTCACATATTTTTTGACTATGCCATCTTCTATGGCCTTTTTCAAATCTTCATTTTTAACCAATTGATCTCTAGCATAATTTAAGATTACAACATCTTTTTTACATAATGAAAATACACTCTCATTAATAAAATGTTTGGTCGAGTCTATTAAAGGAAGATGTAAAGAGATAAAATCTGACACAGGATAAGCCTTTTTCAAGTCATCTATGAGTTCAACCTTATGATCTAACATACGACGGGCATTATCGCTTAAGTATGGATCAAATCCTAAGACTTTCATACCTAGAGAAACCGCAGCATTCGCCACTTTTCCACCGACAGCACCAAGACCTATCACTAGCAGTGTTTTTCCTAATATTTCATGTCCACCAAATGCTTTTTTAGCTTTTTCGATACTTTTAAGTATATCTTCATCATCTTGGTTTTCTTTTACCCATTGGTAACCACCGATTAAATCTCTTGAAGACATTAACATACCAGCAATAACCAACTCTTTTACAGCATTGCTATTGGCTCCAGGCGCATTAAAAACGACAACACCATGTTCAGCCATTTTATCTAAAGGAATATTGTTGACGCCTGCACCTGCGCGTGCAACGGCCAATAAATTATCATTGATTGGATAATCATGCATTTTAGCACTTCTAACCAAAATTAAGTCAGAATTATGTTGGTCCTCAACTACTTGGTAGTTGCCTGTAAAATGCTGTAATCCTTTTGGTGATATATTGTTTAGACAAGAGACTTTCATAGTGTGTGCTCCCCTTCAAATTTTTTCATAAAATCAACCAATGCTTGGACTCCTTCAATGGTCATAGCGTTATATATAGATGCTCTCATACCACCAACTGAACGGTGACCTTTTAAATTCACAAGCCCATTTTCTGTTGCTTCTTTAATAAATTCTTTGTTTAAATCTTCATCACCTGTATTAAAAGTTACATTCATTAATGAGCGATCTTTTACAACAACTGTTGGTTTAAACAAAGATGATTGATCTAGATAGTCATATAAAATAGATGCTTTTTTCTTGTTGTGTTCATACATGGCTTCGATGCCACCATTGTCAAGTAAATGTTTAAAGACCAAACCACACATATAAATCCCATATGTAGGTGGTGTATTAAACATAGAATCTTTGTCTGCATGTGTTTTATATTGGAGCATCAAAGGTGTATAATCTGGATAATTATCTGTAATGAGATCTTTTCTTATAATAACGATTGTTGTCCCAGCTGGACCAATATTTTTTTGAGCACCAGCATATATTAAAGCGTAACGGCTGACGTCAATTGGTTCAGATAATATACATGAAGACATATCAGAAACCAAGTCAACACCTTTTGTTTCAGGTAACTCATGGTACTTGGTTCCATAAATCGTGTTATTTTCACATATATGCACATAGTCAGCTTCAGGATCAAAATCAAGATTCTTTAAATCAGGTATGTAAGAAAACATTTTATCCTCTGAAGAAGCAAGTTCATGTACATCTAAATATTTCTTGGCTTCTTTAATTGCTTTTTGAGCCCAGCGTCCAGTTGTAATAAAATCAGCTTTTTTATTCTTCATTAAGTTCAACGGTATCATCGAAAACTGCGTATGCGCCCCACCTTGTAAAAATAAAATCTTATAGTTTTCAGGAACATTTAATAGTTTTCTTAGGTTTGCTTCTGCTTCAGTAATGATGTTAAGAAAATCTTTTGAACGATGTGACATTTCCATAACTGACATGCCTGATTCTTTGTAGATATAAAGTTCTTCAGCCGCTTGTTTTAAAACAGCTTCAGGTAGTACGGCAGGACCAGCAGAAAAGTTATATACTCTTTTCATTTGACTCACTCCTTTATTTCTTAATAATCTTACTTTCCATATAATAACGTTTTTCTATGGCTTCACCTAAAGAGAAAGATTTTCTTGGTAAAACGCCATGTTCTCGAATATATGGTAATAATTTATCTCTTTTTAACGCTGGCATTGTTACACCAACACAATCTTGGTTATTTTTGACAATTTTCTTTAAAGAATCAATACCATGAACAAAATCAATATCGATATATTGATTTCTTGAAACATACTCATCTAAAACTTCTTGAATTTGTTTGATGGCTGTAAAAGGATTTTCAGGGATATTGATTTGATAGATTTCATTGCGATAATAAATATCCATTTTTTCTTCGCCAGATAAACGGTTTTGTAGGGTCTTAATGACATTTACATCTGCATTAAATAAGGCTCGATGTATTGGTTCAAAGGTTAATCCTTCATCATACAAACTGATTAACTCTACCAAAGCATATCTTGCAGGATGATCTTCTTGCTCTTCAGCAGATAATTCTTTCTTAAGATTTTCCCAACAAACTTTGGCTGATGCCAAAGAATGATTGCCATCACCAACAATTAAATTAATGTCATCTGATAAGCCTTCAATTTGTTGAATAATATCTTTTGTTTCTTCAACAAGATATCCTCTTAAATGACCAGCATCCATATTAAGTTGAAAATCATATAATTTTTTTAATTTTTTTCTTCTTTTATATAATTGCTGGATGATTTCTTCTTCTCTGTCATCCATTAAAACAAGAACATGAGGGATTTCTATTGGGGCGTTTTCTCTAATTTGAACTCTCGGTGGTATACGTTCTGGTACTGTCATTTCAGTCGCTTTAATTTTACCTTCTTTACCCACTTCGTATTGATATTCTTCTAAATCAATTGCAATCACTAAACCAAGACGACGTTTTACATGTGGCGTTTGTCGTTCGACAAGAACAAAACCGTGATACTCTTCAAATATTCTGTTTTTCAAGTAAATTGTCATGTTATGGTTGATTTTCTCAATACGATGCATTGGTTCATCATTCAAATAAACTTCTGGCAAAACAATATGATATGTTGAAGGAACGTTATCCACCAAAGCTTTTAATGTATTCCAATATTCTGGTTCAGATGTGAATTGGTCACATGCGATCACTGCCCATTTTTCTTTGTCGATTGATGACATAGGCAAAAGAATATTGGGTGTAACAACAAAAGACATTAGATGACTCCTTGAGCCATGAGTGCTTCGTAAACCCTCATAAATCCTGCGACATTTGCCCCAACAACAAGATTACGAGGATCAGCATATCTCTCTGCAGCTTCATAAGATTTTTTGAATATTGCTTTCATTGTGAGTTTTAATTTTTCATCAACTTGCTTATATGACCATGGACCATGCATTGCGTTTTGAGCCATTTCGAAACCAGACACAGCTACACCACCAGCATTGGCAGCTTTACCAGGTGCAAATAAGATATCTTTATGTTGTAAATATTGGGTTGCTTCTAAGGTTGTTGGCATATTGGCGCCTTCACAAACCAAATAGCATCCATTTTTAACCAAGGCCTTAGCTGATTGCAAAGGTAGTTCATTTTGTGTTGCGCATGGCAATGCGATATCACAAGGTTTTGTCCACAAATCTGTTGGATTCTCACCATACTCAGCACCTGAATGATAATCTTTATATAGGGTAGAAAACTCTGGATTGTTTTCTGTTAACTTAGCAATTAATGAAATATCTAAGCCGTTTTTATGGTAAACATAGCCATTAATATCAGACATACCAACGACTGTAGCACCTAATTCTCTTGCTTTTAAAGCAGCGTGTAAGGCAACTTTACCTGCACCAGAAACCAAAACTTTCTTACCTTCTATCGTTTCACCACGGTATTTAGAGAGCATCTCTTCAACGAAATACAAAACTCCATAACCTGTTGCTTCCATACGGACTAAAGACCCTCCATAAGAAAGCCCTTTACCTGTTAAAACACCAGTACTTTCATTACGTAGTTTACGATACATACCATACATATAACCAATTTCACGATAGCCTACCCCAATGTCTCCAGCAGGAACATCTGTGTTAGGTCCAATATGACGATACAACTCTTGCATAAAGTTTTGACAAAATCTCATAATTTCGCCATCACTTCTACCACGTGGATTAAAATCAGATCCACCCTTACCTCCACCAAGAGGTAAACCAGTTAAGGAATTTTTAAAGGTCTGTTCAAACCCTAAAAACTTCAGAATAGACTCGTTCACCGACGGATGAAAACGTAGCCCACCTTTAAAAGGTCCTAAAACAGAGTTAAACTGAACTCTATATCCCCTATTCACAACAATCTTACCATTGTCATCGACCCAAGTGATTTTAAACTTTATAATTCTTTCAGGTTCAATTAAACGTTCCATGACTGAATTTTTTTCAATCTCTGGATTTTCGATAACAATTGGATCCATGGCATCAAAGAACTCTTCGACAGCTTGTAAAAATTCTGGTTGGTTCTCATACCTTACCTTTGTTTCTTCAAACAAGTTCGTTAAATAATTACTTTTAAACAATTTTTTCGCCTCACTTATTCTTTATTATAGATTTAAACAACTGAGTTGTTTATGTTTTGATTCAAAAGACAAACAAAAAAACAATCAATCATGAATCAATGATTCAATTGTTTTTATTCAATCTTCAACCATCTATGATTATACAATGAAAGCGCTTTTAAAACAAGGGGAAATTCATAATATTTTAATATTTTTATTATAAAGATTCAAATGGTGAAATATATCTTAATTTAGCCATAAGAAATAAAAATGACCGGATAAAATCCGGTCATAAGTCTTAGTCTATTGTTGTGACCCAACCTTTAGGTCCTTCTATATCTCCAAACTGAATACCAGTTAGGATATCATAAAGTTTTTTCGTCACGGGTCCAACCCCAGTTTCACTATAAAACACATGTTGTTGATTGTCATAATCTATTCGACCAATAGGGGTAATAATTGCAGCGGTACCACAAGCGCCTGCCTCAGAAAATTCATCTAATTGATCAATATAAACATCTCTTTCTTTGACATCCATATCTAAATAATGTTCTGCCAAATACATTAAACTTTTCTTGGTAATACTTGGCAAAATACTCGGAGATTTTGGTGTGATAAATTCATTGTCATTGGTAATACCAAAGAAATTTGCAGCACCGACTTCATCGATTTTTGTATGTGTTTGTGGATCTAGATAAATACAGTCTGCATATCCTTCTTTTTTTGCCAAACGATTAGACCATAAACTTGCTGCATAATTACCGCCAACTTTTGCGTCTCCTGTTCCTTTTGGCGCTGCACGGTCTCTATCTGTAACAATAAATTTTTGAGGTGTCAAACCTCCTTTAAAATAACTTCCTACCGGTGAACATAATACTCCAAAAATATATTCAGGTGCAGGTCTAACGCCTAAGTTTCTTCCAACACCTATGACATAAGGTCTAATATATAATGATGCCCCATGACCATAAGCTGGCACCAATTCTTCATTAACCTTTACAACTTGTTTTACAGCATCTAAAAATTTCTCAATAGGTACTTTTGGCATTAAAATTCTTTCACAAGAATGTTGTAGACGCTTAGCATTTTCTTCGGGTCTAAATATTTGAATTTTTCCATCTTTTCTACGGTAAGCTTTCAACCCTTCAAAAGCTTGTTGTCCATAGTGAATGGCAGTTGAAAAAGCTGATATGGTGATGGTATCTTCTTCTTGAATATGACCTTCATCCCATTTTCCATCCTTATAATATGAAATATAATTGCCTTTGGTATCATGAACATTAAAACCTAAATCTTTGTAATTTTTCAATCGCATAACCTCCAGTTTGATTTTTGCTTCATATATATTATAGTCTATGTAAGCCCTTACTTCAAGTCTTAAGAAAGAAAAGATCAAAATAAATAACATATGTTTTCACTTATTTCTTTTTTAAAAACAATTGATTTGATATAATAGGAATATCTTAAAGAATAGAGGTCTATTATGTATTTAAGAGAACAAACAAAACCTATAAAAGTTGGTCAAATTTATATTGGTGGGAATCATCCTGTTGTCATTCAATCAATGACTACCACCAGAACAAAGGATATTGAAAAAACAATTCAACAGATTAAAGAACTTGAATCTGTAGGATGTCAAGTTGTTCGTGTCGCTATATTAACTTTTGCCGATGCTGATGCAATCAAGGACATAAAAAAACATATCAATATTCCGATTGTTGCAGATATACACTTTGATTACAAATTAGCCCTAAGAGCTATAGATGCAGGCGCAGATAAAATTCGCATTAATCCAGGAAATATCGGATCTGAAGATCGCATTAAACAAGTTGTTGATGCATGCAAAAACCATAATATCCCTATCAGAATAGGAATTAATTCTGGTTCAATAGAAAAGGACATACTTGCTAAATATGGAAAACCGACCGCACAAGCTATGGTTGAATCTGCTCAATACCATGTTGATTTACTAGAAAAATTCAATTTTACAGATATTATTATTTCACTCAAAGCTTCAAGTGTTTTAATGACAATTGAAGCAAATCGTCTAGCTGCTCAAACCTTTAAATATCCATTACATTTAGGTGTTACTGAAGCCGGCACAAGATTCTCTGGAACAATCGCATCTTCGATTGGTTTAGGTACTTTACTAGAAGAAGGTATTGGTTCAACTATCCGTGTATCTTTGACTGCATCTCCAGTTGAAGAAATCTATGTTGCAAAGGAGATTTTAGCAAATTTAAACTTATATCAAAAACCTAAGTTAATTTCTTGTCCTACCTGTGGTAGAATCCAATATGATATGATGCCAATTGCTGAAGAAATTGAACGCTTTTTACAAACCATACATAAACCAGTTACAGTGGCCATTATGGGTTGTGTTGTCAATGGCCCAGGTGAAGCCAAAGAAGCTCATATCGCTGTTGCTGGTGGTAAAGATGAAGCGCTTCTTTTCATTGACGGCAAGAAAATAAAAAAAATAAAACAAGAATCGCTGATTGATGTTTTAAAAGACGTGATACTGGATTATGAGGTTAAAGATGAACAGTAAAATATCCAATTATCTAAGAATCATTTTATTCATATCAATTGCACTATTCATCGGCATTGTTTCCATCTTCTTTTCAACCACTAATGATCCATTAAATATTAAATCTGTTCAAACATTTGATGGTGAATGGCGTATTAATGTTGACAATCAATCTTTTTATCAAGCATCACTTCCGACCACCATTGATGCAGATCCAAATGATGTCATTATCGTTTCAAAGGAACTCAGCCAAGAGTTTTCACAAGAACAGATGATATTAATCAGAGGGTCCTTACAAAGTGTCATTGTTCACCTGGATAGTGAAATCATTTATGAAAAAGATTTTGAAGACAATGTTTTTAATACATACGCAAGTATGTATCATTTCATCGAAATACCCGATAACTCAGAAGGCAAAACCATTCATGTTACTTTGATTTCTCCCTATGAAAATATGTCAGGTATCATCAACAGTATTTACTATGGACAAGCCTCTAATATTCGAGAGTTTTTAGTTAGTAACCATGGTTATAAAGTCATTACTTCGCTTTTATTATTGTCGATATCTTTACTATATTTTTTCATCCACATTATTTTCTTTAGGAAACAAAACCCTTACAATAGTTACCTTGGTCTTTTTGGTATTATCATATCATTGTGGTTACTTGCAGAAAGTCGAATTATACAATTAATCATTCAAAATGATTTTCTAATAGGTTCACTTGCTTACCTTTCTTTGGCATTGGCACCTATCGCATTTGTTGCATTCTTAAAATCATATATTTACAAAAAAGACCAATATATTTACAGTTCTTTATGTGTTGTTTACGCCATTAATCTTGTATTGATAAACTTTTTGCATATTACAAATGTCGCCGATTATTTTGAAACAGTGCCGATTACGATTACACTCATAGTCCTTGGAATTATTGTAACAACCGTTAACTTGGTTCATTCCTTAATCAAACATAAAGACAAACGCTTTGCTATATATCTTTTTCTTTTCCTAACCTTTTCTTTATTTATGTTTTTGGAAGTCATTCGTTTTGCCAATAGAGATTATGCTTCTACAGCCACTGTTGCTACCACTGGGATTGTTTTAGTTTTAGTGATATTATTTGTGGTCAATATCATTTCACTATCAAGAAAAATAAAAGTTGTCTATGAAAAAGAAATCTATGAAGAAATCGCAAAAACTGACCAATTGACGAAGGCCAATTCTTATTATGCCTTTGAAACTGACATTGATGATTTATTTTACAATGAAGAAACTAAGTTATCACTTTCCTACTTTGATTTTGATGACTTAAAATATATCAATGATCATTTTGGCCATCTTGAAGGTGATAAGGTATTAATTGACGGTTACAAAATGATTCAAGAAACTTTTGGACAATACGGAAAATGTTATCGGATTGGTGGAGATGAGTTTGCATGCTTATCAACTAAAATAGATCTTGATTTATTCCTAGAATTAAAAGCACAATTAACAAAACTTTTGAAAGAAAGAAATCATAACAAACCATACGCACTTCATATATCTGTTGGTTTTTCAAAGCAACCTAAATCAAAAAACTCAAAACCTTCAGATATGATTTTAAAAGCAGACCAATGTATGTATGAGGATAAAGCCAAAAATAAAGCACAAGTTATTTAACTTGTGCTCATTTTTTTTAAAATACTGCTAGAAAAATATTGATAATAAACCTAAAGATATTATGATTATATAACCATTTAGACAACCTAAATGAATCTGACTCCAGCTGCATGTCGACACTAACAAAATCACCAATCAATTCATTCACTGATGGAATTGCCAATACAAAACTCAACAATAATAGTAAAATGAAAATCACCATTGCAACTTTAAACAGTCCAAATAAGGCGCCGAGAACTTTATCTATTTGTCTAATAATTGGTATCCTTGTGACCATTCTTGATAAGATTTTCAAGAAGAAAAAGACAATCATCGATCCAATAAAAAGACTTACAAAAGCAATGACAATTAAAATCATCGTTTTGAACATCGGTGTAATAGCATCTATCACTGATTGTGTCGCAGCTTCATAATCAATAGACTCAGCAATCCATTTTGTAATGAAATCAGGCATACTTAAATCTTCTAAAGCCTGACGAACATTCGGTTCAGTAAGATTTTCTGAAAGTTCTGGACTTTGGTCCATAAAATGTGTTCTAATTCTCGTCTCAATCCGATCGCCAAACCATCCATCTAATACGTTAGAAAATGGTCTAGCCAATAACAAAGAAGCAATTAAGCCGAAAATACTTGATGCCATTTCGACAATTTTTAAAAGAAAACCTTTTTGCCAACCATAATAAATCATGGCAATAACACTGATTACAATTAATACATCAAATAGTCCAAATAAGTTAAATATATTCATATCTATTCGCCTTCTTTTTGATAAGCCTTATAATCTTTGTAAGAGAAAATCATTGCTTTTGCAGCAAAGACTTCATCTGTACGCCGAATCGGCGTATTTTTTGGTGCTTCTTTTAATCGCTCGGGATGATCTTGAGCCTCATTGGCAATCTCAATCATCACATCAATAAACTCATCTATGGTTTGTAAAGACTCTGTTTCTGGTGGTTCTATCATAATGGCTTGTGGGAATAAAAGCGGGAAGTAAATGGTTGGGGCATGCATGCCATAATCCAATAAACGCTTAGCAATATCTAAAGTTTTGACTTCAGTTTCTTTGTTTAGCAAGCCATTAAAAACAACTTCATGCATACATGGACCATCGATTGGTAAATCATAATATTTTTTTAACTTTTCTTTAACATAATTAGCATTAAGTGTTGCTAGAGGCCCAATATGTTTGATATGTTCCTTACCTAAAGTTAATAAGTAAGTATAAGCTCTTAATGATATTAAAAAGTTACCATAATAAGAAGAAATTTGACCAATGGCATCGCCACTATGTTCAACATAAAAATCATCATCAAGTTTCTTAATTCTTGGATTTGGTAAAAAGTCTACCAATGCCTTACTAACACCGACTGGTCCTGACCCAGGGCCACCGCCACCATGTGGTGTTGAAAAAGTCTTATGTAAATTGATATGCATAACATCAAAGCCCATATCTCCTGGCCTTACTTTACCCAATAAAGCATTTAAGTTGGCCCCATCATAATACATTAAACCACCAGCTTTGTGGATTAACTTAGTAATTTCACAAATATCATTTTCAAAAATACCCAAAGTATTAGGATTGGTTAACATCATTCCCGCGATGTCATCTCTATCCTCAATCGCTTCTTCTAAAGCTTTGACATCAACACGGCCTTGTTTATTTGATTTGATTTCTATCACATCCATACCACAGACAACGACCGATGCAGGATTGGTTCCATGTGCCGAATCAGGAATAATGATTTTGTTTTTATGGAAATCATTTCTTGACTCATGATATTTTTTAATAATCATCAAGCCTGTTAATTCCCCATGAGCGCCAGCGTAAGAGTTTAGGGTAAACTCAGCCAAACCAGAAATCTCTGAAAGAATTTTTTGAAGCTCATAATAGACATGATGTGCACCTTGTGTTGTTGATGAGGCTTGAAGAGGATGAAGATTTTTAAAACCTTTTAAAGACGCAATTTCTTCATTAATTTTAGGATTATATTTCATTGTACAAGAACCTAAAGGATAAAATCCAGTTTCTATACCAAAGTTCTTATGAGAGATATTGGTAAAGTGACGAAGCACATCCAACTCATAGACTTCAGGTAAATCTGGAGCCTCTTGGCGTAAATATTTTTGATCTAAGTCATCTATAGATGTTTGATTAAAAGTCGACTCAGGCAATGAATAACCGATACGACCCTCTTTGGAAAGTTCAAAAATCAAGTGATTATAATTCATCATGATAATCCCTCCAATACATCGATCAAACGGTCTATTTCCTTCTTGGTTCTCTTTTCAGTCACGGCAAAATTAACCAAGTTTTCATAAGATTCACCAAACTGACTTAGATCATATGCGCCAAATATCTTGTTTGATAGTAAGGCTTCTTGGATTAAATCTTTAGAAAGACTTGTTTCTAAAACGAACTCTTTTAAAAATGGTTGTTTGAAAGGATCTTTAAACTTACCGGTTTTAATTAATTTATCATATAAATAATGGGCACCTTGGTAAGATAAATCATTCACTTTTTTCAATCCTTTTTTCCCCATGAGTGATAAATATACTGTTACAAATAAAGCCATTAAAGACTGATTCGAACATATATTCGAATTGGCTTTATCACGGCGAATATGTTGTTCACGGGCTTGTAAGGTTAAAACAAAAGAGCGTTTTCCATCTTGGTCATGTGTATAGCCACAAATGCGTCCAGGCATTTTCCTAACATACTTTTTATTGGTGGCCAAATAGCCCAAATATGGACCACCAAAAGCAAGAGGCATACCCAAAGACTGACATTCCCCACAAGCGATATCAGCACCCAGTTCATAAGGTGATTTTAATACGCCCAAAGTCGAAATATCAGCATTAACAATAAATAATGACTTGTTTTCTTTTATTGCTTCTTGAAAACCATCATATGATTCAATCAGACCAAAGAAATTTGGATTTTGAACAACAACTCCAGCCACATCCTGATCAAGTTTATTCTTCATATCCTCAATATCAGTGATACCTTCTTTGGCTTCAATATAATCCCATTTTAACCCCTTAAACTTTAAATAGGTTTCGATTACTTTGATGGTATTTGGATGTAAGGTTCTAGATATTAAAATTTTATCTCTTTTACGAATGGCTGTGGCCATTAAGCATGCCTCAGCAGTTGAGGTTGTACCATCATACATAGACGCATTCGAAACATCCATTCCTGTTAGGGTCTGGATCATTGATTGATATTCAAAGATATATTGTAAAGTACCTTGTGAAATTTCAGGCTGATAAGGTGTGTATGATGTCATAAACTCTTGACGAGATGTAATGGCATCAATCACAGCAGGTTGATAGTGATCATAAACCCCTAATCCAGAAAACAAAGTTAACGGTTGATTATTTTCACTCAGTTGAGTAAAATAATCCCTCAACTCTGTTTCTGACATAAAGCTAGGAATATCGTAATCTGAGTTGTATAAGACCGATTTAGGTAAATCGCGATACAATTGATCTATTGTATCTATGTTTATACTCTCTAGCATTTTTTCGATATCAGCTTTTGTATGAGGGAAGTACTTAAACAACAGGCTCACCTACTCAGCAATTGATTCTTGATATTTTTGATGGTCTAATAATTGATCCAGTTCTTTTGGATCTGACATCTTAACCTTTAAAAACCATGCATCATATGGTGCATCGTTTACTTTTTCTGGTTCACCAATTAAATCATCGTTTACTTCTAAAATTTCACCTGATACAGGTGCCAATAAATCTGATGCTGCCTTAACAGACTCAACTGCACCAAATTCTTCGCCTTGGACGATCTCGTCTCCTTTTTCTGGTAAATCAACAAAAACAACATCTCCTAACTCAGATTGAGCGAAGTCTGTAATCCCTATTAAAACAATATCATTTTCTAATACTTTGACCCATTCATGGTCTTCTGAATAAAAATATCCTTCTAAAATTTTACTCATGTTAAGCTCCCTTCTTATTTATTATCCTTTAAAAATTTTTTATCTCGAACAAACCCTGGAATCATTTTATTCCGAATTTGTACAAAAACATTGGTACCTTTTTTTGTGTGTGGACGATTAATCATAGCCAAAGCAATCGGTTTTTTACTCGTAATCGATAGATAGCCTGTAGTAATATAACCTATTTCTTGATCATCCTTAAAGACTTTATAGCCTTCTCTAGGTATGGCTTTTTGTTCTAACTCTAAGCCAACAATACGTCTATTTAAATGATTTTCCATTTGATCGATTAAAGCATCTTTACCTAAAAAATCACTGTCAGATTTAAGTTTAACAAAATATTTTAAACCTGCTTCAACCGGCGTGATTTCATCAGAAATTTCATGACCATATAAAGGTAAGCTTGCTTCAAATCTTAATGTATCTCTTGCACCTAACCCACAAGGAGTCACACCTTTTTCCCTTAAAATATTCCATATATTGATTATCACATTGGCTTCACCATAGATTTCAAAACCATCTTCTCCAGTGTAGCCAGTACGAGAAATCATCACTTGATGCTCTAAATAATCATAATGATCAAAGTGGAAAAACTTGAGAGAATGTAAATCTACATGCAATAACTCGTACATGGTTCTTTGAGCGTTAGGACCCTGAACAGCTATCTCAGCATATTGATCACTAATATTCATCACTTCGACTTGATAGTCATTGATATAAGATTTTAAATGATTAAAATCTTTTTCTATATTACTTGCGTTTACAACTAAAAAATACTTATTACTGTTTATTTTATACACCAATAAATCATCAACCACAGTCCCATTTGGATATAAAAGCATACCATAATGAATTTGACCGTTTTCCAAGGATTTTACTTCATTGGTGAAAACATAATCTATGTATGCTTCGGCATCTTTACCTTGTACAAGTATTTCACCCATATGAGATACGTCAAACATACCAACGTCTTCTCTTACTGATTGATGTTCTTCCTTGATATTTGTGTAAGATATAGGCATATGAAAACCAGCGAAATCAACCATTTTTGCACCCATATCAATGTGGTTTTGATGTAAAGGTGTTATTTTTAATTTTTCCATTAGTCACCTCAAAAATATTATAGCATTATTCTTTAAATAATAAAGATATAAAATCTTCATTTGTTAAATTATAAATATACTCAGACACATCTAAACCATCCATGACGACTTGTATATCTTTTTCTGTAAATGGTTTATTTGTAAGTTCTTTAACCAAATCATCGACATCTTTTAGAATAAAGTAGTCTCCTAAAATATTCATTTTTTTAATAATATTGTTTTTTAGCTCTAGACTGATTTCAAATAAGCCAGCTGGTACTTTTCCTTTTTTCTTAATTGTATAGTTTGGATTTTTACCATAAATAAATGATTGTTTTAAATAACCCGCTTCAATGGCTTCTATCTCTTCTATATCCTTTTGAGACAAAGTCATATCTTCATCAGCGATATGTTTTTTTATGAATGCCTTAAAATCCTCTATAGAAATATCAATATGATCGCGAATATTTGTGACACGTTTTCTAACAGAATCAATGCCTCTAGACAATAGTTTCTCATTATCTGGTGTAATGGCTTTAACCATTTCTTCTAGGTCAGTATTATAAAGCATGGTGCCATGTACGACTGATCGAGAGTTCACTTGATAGAAAGCATTGCCTGATACCTTGTGATCTCCAATTAAAATATCGTTTCTACCTGAAGTTTTTGCATCTAAACCAAGTTTTTTTAAAATCTTAACAATTCTTGATAAATAGGTTTGGAATACAAAATCTTTATTAAAATTAGGTGTAATAAAAGAAAACATGATATTTGAAAAATCAGCATACACACAGCCCCCACCAGATTTTCTGCGATATAATTGAATTTTCTTGGCTTTAGCATAATCAACATTGACTTCATTATCAATCAACTGATTACGTCCAATAATGACGGTAGGATGAACTTGCCACATAAAAAAGTACTCATCTTTAGGATAATGCTTAGCTAAAAATTCTTCAGTAGCTAAATAAAAACTTAGTCTTTTTGTCTCTTTAAAAGGGTAATTTACATATTTCATAGACATCTCCTTTTACGATAAAAAGAGAGAAAATTATTCTCCCTTAATATATTTTTGAATTCTTTTTGCTTCAACATCTATTATAAAATCAATAAATGGTTGAATCTTTTTATTTATTTTATATTCATCAATGGCTTGAAAATAAGTGTCTTGTAAATCTTTTGAAATTGATACAGGTAAATAATCTTGCAACTCTAACTCATAGTTTAACAACAATCTAGCCAAACGTCCGTTCGCATCAACAAAAGGATAGATCTTAAGGAACTGCAAGTGAGCAAATGCGACTCTTTCAAATCCTTCTAAGTTGCCTGTTTTTAACTTTTCAAAATAGTCATCCATTTTTTTATAAATTTTTAAGTAAGATGGTGGAACATGTTTTGCACCTAAAATAAATAGGTCTCGACTTCTATAAACACCACCACTGATGATTCCATCAACCAAAACTTGATGTAAGTCTTTGACCGTTTCTTCATCATAAGCAATCTTTTTAGATGCCAATCTATGTACCATTTGTAAAGCGTGATAGTTATTGATAATCGCTTTGCGACGATTCCTTTTTTTGTCTGGGAACTCGCGCGAATGATCTTCTAACAAGAACTCAACATCTTCATAAGTGAAATCGTCATTGTCAAAACTAGTAGATTCATAGATATAGCGTGTGTCAAATGCTTCTTGACGTTTTTTTATCTCAGCTTCAGACATTGATTTTTTCTTGTTAATTAACTCCTGTTTAAGAGCTTCAACCTCTTCCAATCTCATATTTATCACCTCATAAAAATAATACCATAGAAAACCCTTTCATTCAATTGGTTTAAACAAAATTTTTTTATGCTAAGTGAGTCCTTAAATGATATTTTTTATCATTATTTTTGTATGTCTTGTTTACTTTATAATAAATTTTACTTATAATGTAATTACCTAATAATAAAGGAGTGCTTATGTCTCAACATACACATAAAGATTTAATGGCCTTAGCCATCGATGAAGCAAGAAAAACAATGAATCAAAATATTGGAGGTCCCTTTGGTGCTTTAATTTTAAGCAAAGATGGCGATATCTTAGCTGTCGCCTCAAATACAGTTTTGGGTGACCATGATCCAACTGCACATGCTGAGATAAATGCCATTAGAAAAGCAAGCAAAAAACTTAATACCCATGACTTAAGTGGATGTACACTCTACACCACAGCTTATCCATGCCCAATGTGCCTTGGTGCCATCATTTGGTCAAACATTAAGAATGTGTATTATGGATGTTTAGAAAGCGATGCGGATGCCATAGGATTTAGAGATGATTTCATTTATAAGTTCATTGAAAATGGCCGAAAAAATATTGAAATATTAAATCTAGAAGAAAACCAAAGACAAGCTTGTTTAAGCCTTTTTAAAGAATATCAAGACCTAAATAAAGCATTGTATTAATCAAGACATAAAAAATATTGCAGCAATCCAATGATTGCTGCATTTTTTTATGATACTAATGGTATGAAAAATAGTGGTTCATAAACCAAACGACCATCTAATCTCTTAGATTCCATAATATGGATGCCTTTGATATTTACTTGTAAAGATTCAATTTTTAATTTAATAACATCTTCAATAGATGCCTTGACATGTCTCACAAGAGTAATATGTGGTATATACCGTTGATGATTAACTTGTATACCAGCTGCATCTAATTTCTCAATGATGACTTCGTGTAATAAATCTAACTTTCGATTCAAGTTAACACCAATATATAATAGCTTATGACGTGTCTCTTGACCAAAATATTTAAGTCCTTGAGTTTGAACAAGAAAAGACTTCATATTGATTTCTTCTAAAGATTTTTTAACGGCCATAAGTTTCTTCTCACTCAGTTCTCCGATGTAATGTAGAGTCATATGCAATAAATCATCTCTTGTATAATGACCATCAATACCTAAAGATTCAATTTCATCCTTGATACTATGAATTTGATTGATGATTTTATCTTGAAAAAGAACAGCGAGAAAAATTCTCATGATTTATTTATCACCCATGGTCATGGCCATTACAGCTTTTGCTGTATGTAGTCTATTTTCAGCTTCTTGATATACAATAGAGTGTTCACCATCAATCACAGAATCCTCAACTTCATTACCTCTATCTGCCGGTAAGGCATGCATGTACTTAACATCTTTGTTTGCCAACGCCATCATTGATTCTGTACACTTCCATGATTTATAAGATTCTAATAAATCATCAACAACTTCATCTGATTGGTTATTAACCCAACTTCCCCAATTTTTAGGGATCACAATATCAGCATTTTTATAAGCTTCCTCCATTTGATGGGTAATGGTAAAAGTACCATCATTGGCTTTTGCATACTGTTTGGCTTTTTCAATGGCCCAATCAGGTAAATCATAGCCTTCTGGATAAGCAAGTGTCACATCCATACCAAATCTAGGGAATAGTAAGATTTGCGTTAATGGCACTGATATAGGCTTTTTATGAGTCGTTGCGTAGGCCCAAATAATAGAAACTTTAAGTTGCTTTTTATTTGGAAACACTTCTTGAATGGTCATCAAATCAGCCAATCCTTGCATAGGGTGATACAAATCACATTGCAGATTCATAACAGGAACTGTTGAGTGGGCAGCCATGGTTCTAAGATATTGATTTCCGATACCCCAAAAACAGTTTCTACAAGCAATACCATGGCCATAGCTTGAAAGTATTTTAGCGGTATCTTTTGCGCTTTCACCATGAGATATTTGCATACCAGAGGTATCAAGATAATTACCATGGCCTCCTAATTGCGCAATCCCTGCTTCCATGGAATTTCTTGTCCTTGTTGATTGTTCAAAAAACATCAAAAATGCAGATTTGTTTTTTAGATAAGTTGTATCCTCATTATGATAAAACTTATCTTTCATAAGTTTTGATACTTCTAATAATCTTTCTATTTCTTCTTTTTTCCAATCATCTAATGTGATGAAGTGTTTTCCTTTAAACTCTGGTTTCATATTTATTTTTCTCCTTTAATTGATTGTGTATACATGGTTGGTATGGTTGCATACATGGCGCATGCTTTGACTAAATGTTCTTTAAAAGTGACTTCATTTGGTGCATGGGCTTGTTCCTCTTTTCCTGGCCCAAAACCTATACAAGGTATTTGATGTCTACCCATAATCGACACTGCATTGGTAGAAAATGTCCACTTGTCTACCTTAGGTTTTTGCTTGAACAGGTTTTCATATGCTTGAATGGTACTTTGACAAACAAGATGGTCTTCAGGTAAAACCCAAGTTGGAAAGTATGATTTTGTAGGATAGACTAAACCTGTATATGAAGGACGTTTATAATCATACATTTCTACCTTGGCATTGGCTTTTTTTACTGAATCTAATGCTTGAATTTCTTTTAATGCAGATTCATACGTTTCACCATCTGTTAAGCGTCTATCTATCGAAATCCAACACCCATCAGCCACTGCACAACGCGATGGAGATGAATGTCCTATTTCACTCACTGTTAAAGTGCCTTTACCTAAAAAATCATTGTCTAATAAGCGATGATTAAGTGCTTGCAATTCTTGAAGGATTGGTGCCATTTTATAAATGGCATTTTCACCTCTTTCGGGGGCACTGCCATGACAAGAAACACCATGGGTGGATACTTTAATTTCCATACGTCCCCGATGTCCTCGATATATATTTAGATTGGTTGGTTCTGTGATGACAACAAATTCTGGCTTTATTTTTTCTTCTTCAATTAAATATTGCCAACACAAGCCATCACAATCTTCTTCTTGAACAGTACCAGTAATCAAAAGGGTATAATCTTTATCTAAGCCCAAATCCTTTATGATTTTCCCTGCATATACCATCGATGCCATGCCACCTTCTTGATCAGAACCGCCTCTTCCCCCAATGGTCTCATCATCTTCATAACCTTGATAGGGGTCAAAATCCCAATTGTTAATATCACCGACACCAACTGTATCAATATGGGCATCCATAGCAATAAGATGGGGTCCGTGGCCAATTTGACCGATAACATTACCCATAGGATCGATTTTAACAGAATCAAAACCAACATTTTCCATTTCTTGCTTTATACGTTTGATTACAGCTTCTTCTTGAGCACTTTCACTTGGAATAGCTATCATATCTCTAAGAAAGCGTGTCATATCTTTTTCATATTTTTTGCTCAGCTCTAAAATGTCTTTAACATTCATGTTTTTGACCTCATTTTTTTTATTTGCTCATCATAATAAAAAACCTTTTGATACTCTTCGTCCCAAAATGACATATCTTTCATTGAATCAAGATAGTCTTTCGAATAACCAAATTTAAGCCAGTCTTTTTCCTTTTGCTTAAAGAGTTTTTCTTTTTGTGCCAAAGGTCGATAATCAGATATATATTTTGTATCAGCATGTAGAAATATATCTCTGAACCAACGTTTGAGAACAAAATCTTCCGTTTCTAAATATCTCTCTTCTAGATTTTTAATCACCGTATTATATCGATCATATCCATCAGTCGCAATGGTGACAACATTTTCATCTGGACCTAACTTTAAATGCTTGGCCATTTTTATCGCACCTATAATATTACAGATACCTGATGGGCCAAATATGTCTGTCATGCTTTTAGCAACATCTAGCTCGACACCAAAGTCTGTTAGAACATCAATACCGTCGTGAATCACTTTAAGACCTTGGACAGTTTCTTCATCTTTTATTAATACAATAAAATCTGTGTTTAAGACATTATGAATGAGTGTACACATCTTGTCTCCGATACCTTCAATACGATGTTGTCCTCGACCACCATCGGTCAAGGTAGAACATTCATAAGGTTCTAATGCAGCAATCTTAGCTTCAGGAAATACTTGCTTGATTTGATCGCCTGCAGCAAGTGTTCCAGCTGATCCAGGGGCTGATGCAAAACAAGCAATTCGTCCATTACCGATGCCTTCTACAGCTTCAATGCATGAATGACCAGTCACATGTCGATGGAACCTATAATTTGGCAAGAGTTCAAACTGGGCAAGTGACCTATTTTTTGGGTCTTTAGCCAATTCAAATGTTTTTTCTAAGGTTAAAATGACATCTGATTCAGTTCCTGGTGTTAAATCAAGTTTAGCACCATATTTTTTTATGCGATCATAGCGCTCTTTACTCATGTTATCAGGCATAATCACAATAGATTCATAATTCATTAAATTACAAATATAGGATACACCAATACCAAAATTACCTGTAGATGGTCCTAAGATAGTATGTTCTCCTGGTAAGATTGTTTGATCAACACAGCCTTCAATTAAAGTTGAGTATGCTGGTCCTACCTTATGTGAACCAGACGGAAAATATTTACCTAATAATACAACAATATTGGCATCTACACCTGTCATAGCCTTTGGTAAAACAATTTTATGAACTTGATTTTCTTCATCCTTCCAATTAATGTTAAAAAGGTTGATTGGGTTAAGTTCATCTTCTTTACCCTCTAATGCTTCTTTTCTAATCTTTGGATCAATATGAGAAGGGTTTAGCATTTCATCATATGTTGGTCCAAATGGAATTTTACTCATTCCTTTTTCCTCCTTCTATATATTCTATTAAATCATCAAGATGAGCGTCTAAAAGTTTTGGCTCACTCATTGACTTTAAGACATTTTTTGTGTCCTTTAAACCATTACCAGTGACAATCACAGTGACTGTGTCATCATCTTGAATGATATGGTCTTTTTTTGCTTTGATAAAGCCTGCATAGGATGCCGCTGCAGCCGGCTCAGAAAAAATACCTTCTTGGTGACCAAGTTCAATTAAAGCTTCCATGATTTCATCATCACGAACCTTAACAAAGGTTCCTTGGCTTTTTTTTACTGCGTTTAGGCCTTTTATAGGGTTTCTTGGTATACCAACTGCTATGCTATCTGCAATGGTATTTTCTTCCGCTTCTGTGATGGGTTTTTGTTGATGAAAGGCATCATAAAAAGGACGACACCCTTCACTTTGTACGCCGATAAGTTTAGGTATTTTATCAATCATACCAAGTTGTAATAAATCATAAAACCCCTTATAAACGCCCGCGATTGAGCATCCATCGCCCACGGATATGATGATCCAATCAGTTAAATGAAAATCTAACTGCTCAGCAATTTCTAAGGCAACAGTTTTTTTACCTTCAACCATATGGGGATTGATGGCAGCATTCCGATTATACCAATGATAATGATCAATGGCTTCTTTTGATAGCTGATAAGCTTTTTTATAATCACCATTAACTTTAATTAATTTTGCACCAAAGGCCATTAATTGTGTTAATTTACCAGTTGGCGCTCTTTTTGGAACAAAGATGACAGTTTTTAATCCCAACTTGGCAGCTTGTCCAGCCAATGAAGATGCTGCATTACCCGTTGATGAACAGGCAATGACTTCATGGTTAAGTTCTAAAGCTTTTACACAAGCAATCACTGAAGCACGGTCTTTCAAAGATTGAGTAGGATTCATGCCATCATCTTTAAAATACAAGGCTTTTACACGATACTTATCTTTGAGATGCTTGCTTTGATATAGGGGAGTCCACCCCACTTTTAAAGTATCCTTTGTATATGTCTTTTCAACTGGTAATAATGGTAGATATCGCCAAATAGAATCATTTTTTTCATTTTTTAAAGTGGTTGGATTAAAAACTTTCTTAATGGCTTGATAATCATATTCAATATCCAGTATTCCAGAATCTTCACACTTAGAACAAACATTCATATGGGGATCATAATCGTAAAGACTTTGGCATTTTGTACAGCGATATTGGGTCACATAAGTCATCTATTTTCACCCACTTCTAATGAAATCACCTGACATGCGTCCACATCAAAAAGTCCTCGATTGGTGACCTTTAAATGCGGGATAACAGCCAATGACAGAAAAGCCAATTGTAAGAATGGATCTTCTATATCTTTGCTGACACCCATGTCCATTACTTTTTCTTCTAATTTATCTAATTGTTGACTGACATAAGTAGCATCTTCTAAAGACATTAATCCAGCAACTTCTAAAGGAAGACTTTCAATGATCTTACCTTGAGAAACCAAGGTAATGCCACCACCTATATCTTTCATGGACATGATTGCTTTCATCATGTCTTCATCTGAATCACCTAAACAGATGATATTGTGTGAATCGTGAGCGATTGTCATGGCGATAGCACCATTTTTAAGCCCGTACCCTTTGACGAGTCCCAAACCAAAACGTCCAGTTTGATGGTGTCTTTCGACAACAGCTAGTTTTAATAAATCAGGATTATTCTTACATTCAAAAAGACCATCAGTTAAATGAACGTTTTCAATCAACTGATTGGTTAAGATGTTGTTCTTGACAAGTCCAATAACATTAACCTTATCATGTTTTAAGTCTAAAGTTAAATCTAGTGAACTTGTATCAAGGTGAACAGTATTTAAAACGTCTTTATGTTTTAAAGGCTCTACACTAAATAATGGCTGATAATCTTCAGCAAGTAATGTGCCTTTTTTATAGACTTTATCTACTCGGATATGGTCTAAATCTTTAAAACAAAGCAAATCAGCTTGATATCCAGGCGCTATGGCGCCAATATTTTTTAAATGATAACAATTTGCAATATTGATGGTTGCCATAGATATGGCTACACAAGGATCAAGCCCTTGTTCGATTGCTAAATTTATATTATGATCTATATGTCCTATTTTTAATATATCACTTGGATGTAAATCATCAGAACAAAGTAAAATCCGCGAATACATAGCAGATGATACACCTGGCAATAAATCAATGACATTCTTGGTTTGTGATCCCTCTCTTAAATGGACATACATACCAGCCTTAACTTTTTCAATTAATTCTTTTGGGCTGACACATTCATGATCTGTCTCAACACCTGCTAGACAATATGCATTCAAGGCTTTACCTGTTAAACCAGGTGCATGGCCATCAATAGTTTTTTCAGAAAAAAGTTCTATTTTTTTAAGGACCTCTTCTTCGGCGTTCACAACCCCAATATAATCCATCATTTCTCCAAGCCCTTTTACATTTGTATTACCAACATAAGATTGGATATCTTCAGCTAAAAGCGTAGCACCATTGTCTTCATATTGGGAAGAAGGTACACAAGACGGAATCATCATAAAAACATCCTGTAAGGAATTTTTTGATGCCTCAAGCATAAAGTCAATACCCTTGCGACCTAATACATTGGCAATCTCATGACAATCAGCAATCACTGAAGTTGTTCCTCTAGGCAGGGTAAGTTTGGCATAGTTTTCTGGTGTAAGCATAGATGATTCAATATGAACATGTCCATCGATAAAACCAGGCGCGATAAAATAGCCGGTTAAATCAACTTCATCCTTTGCTTGATAATCACCTATACCAACAATGATACCATCCGCGATTGCAATATTGCCTTTTTCAATGGTATGTGTAAAGACATTGATGATTTGAGCATTTTTTAAAAGTAAATCTGCCTTAAGATCACCTCTTGCAATTTTGATTAACTTTTTCTTATCCAAGGTCTAGCCTCCTTATAAACGATTGATAAATGCTTCAATTAAATTCAATGCGACTTGCTTCCTATAGACTTTATTCGATCGTTGATCGTCTATTGGTTGAATCAAAGATTCATAATCTTTAATTACCTCTGGTATTGATGCTTTTAACTTTTCTAAAGAAATATCAGTATATTTTTCTTCTATTGTCTTATCTCTTACAACGGTAATATATACTGCGCCAAATGCCATTCTAATGTCTTTGATTTGCTGATTAGATATAGAAACCGCACCCGCAAATGACAACTTAGATATGGCATCACTGCGTCTTGGAGCAACTTTCTTGAACATGATATGATCAAAAGTGCATTTGGGAATTTGAATTTCAGTGATCATTTCATTTGCTTTGAGTTGAGTTTTTCTAAGACCAGTAATGAACTGATTAATATCTACAATTCGTGTTTTGTTCAAAGACTGACACTTGACCTTAGCATCCATCAAATAAAGACCCACTAAAGAATCTCCAGCTGGTGAAGCATTGACAATATTACCTGCCAAAGTGCCTGTATGTCTGATTGCTGGTGAAGCCATTTCATAGATGATATGCTCTAATAACTTAGGTGTTAAATGATGGTTTAGTATTGTTTCTAATGGCGTTGTAGCGCCGATATATACTCTTTCCTGATCAGCTTTAATGTAGTTTAATTCATCGATTAATGAAATATACAAACAATCGCCTTTAAAGCCTATTGGCATACCCGTATGCGATCGGTTTTGAATTAATAAATCTGTGCCACCAGCAACAATCTGATAGGGATGAGCATCTAAAGCAGTTAATGCTTCTTTTAAAGTTTTCGCTATCACAGTTTTCACCATAGGCCCTCACCTTTTTCTGCGGCCAAATGTATGGCCTTGATAATAAGATGATAGCCTGTACAACGACATAAGTTTCCGGACAAGCCAATCTTAATCGCCTCATCATCTGGATGAGGATTGGTTCGTAATAAACTCTCTGTAGCAATCATCATGCCTGGTGTGCAATAACCACATTGGACACCGCCTGCTTCAGCAAAAGCATCCTTAATAACATGATATTGCTTTGTTTTAGAAAACCCTTCAATGGTCATAATATCCTGACCATCAACATTGGCCAGTGGCACTGAACATGAGTTAACAATTTTACCGTTTAGTAACACGGCACATGCCCCACACTCACCTTCGCCACAACCTTCTTTTGGACCAGTCAACTTAAAATCTTGTCTGACCACATCCAATAATCTACGGTTAGGGTTTGTATCTATGGTTTGTTTGTGACCATTTAATATAAAACTAATTTTTGCCATTTTTAATCAACTCCATAATATATTCAGGGGTTACAGGTATCTTATAGACATTGGTGCCAATTGCATTTTCAATAGCTTTGGCAACTGCAGGTGCCCCACCTATCAAGGTGAGCTCCCCTACTCCCTTTGCCCCATATGGTCCAAAAGCGTATGGATTTTCATATATATAGGTATTCATTTCGCCCATATCCATGGCGGTTGGAATGATATAATCTGTCATATTCTTTTGTAAAATTCGACCAGATTGATGATTCATAACCTCTAAATATCCATAAGATAATCCTTGGGCCAAACCACCATCTGCCTGTCCTAAAACCACGCGTTCATCAATGGCTTTTCCAACATCATACACGGCCCATGACTTCAAAACATTCACTTCATATGTATAAGGATTAACCTCGACCTCAACAACATTAACGCCCCATGAATACGCTGGATATGCATCACCTTTAAATAATTTTTCGTCATACTTAATATAATCTGGTTGTTCATATTCTTTCTCTACAGTAAATGATGAGTTTTTATGCCATTTCTTTTTCATGCTTTCTGCAGCACGTGCCAATAAGCCACCGACAATCATCATTGTCCTTGAGGCGACTGTTGGGCCAGAATCTGGAACAAAATCTGTATCTGGATTATTAAAGATAACATAATCGATTGGTATGTCTAAAATATGTGCCACCAATTTTCTAAAGGTTGTTTTAACGCCTTGACCCATATCTACAGCAGCAACCAAAATCTGAACTTGTTTATCATGATCCTTTTTTAAGCGAACTTTAGCTTTAATCACATCTTTTTCACCAGAACCAGTAAAGCCACAACCATGAAAAAACAAGCTCATACCTATGCCTTTATAGGCTTTACTTGACTCATATGCTTGATGTTTTGCCTGAAAATCAGAGACCTCCATGGCTTTTTTAATCATTTCTGGCATCAATATAGGATCTCTAAAAATCCCGTTGGTTGACGTAAAGTCACCCTGCTTAGCAAGCAAGGACTTTTTAAATGTTAGAGGATCTTCATTTAAGCTTTTTGCCACATGTTCAATGAACATTTCAATGGCAAAAAACATCTGTGGTGCACCAAATCCTCTAAAAGCACCATTTGGTACTGTATTGGTACGATATACATGACCACTTACATCCAAATGATTAATAGTATAAGCGCCTGATACAGCCAACAAAGCTCTCGATAAAACAACGCCACTTAAACCAATAGTTGCACCAGCATCAATGCCAACCTTGGCTTTTAAAGCAACCAGTTGATTGTTGATGATGGCCGCTTCAAAGCTTGTTTTTGAGGGATGTCTTTTTGTCGTAACAGTCATATCTTCTTCACGCTCAAAAATCAGTTGAATTGGCTTTTGTATCTTCTTAACTGCTACAGCCAGTTGACAACCAATCAAAGATGGATATTCTTCTTTACCACCAAAAGCACCACCTACAGTGGCTTGTATAATTCTTACATTTTCTTCTTTTTCACCTAATACTTGTAATACAGCATTCTTGACATAATAAGGACATTGAATGGATCCAACCAATGTTGTCTTATCACCTTCTGGATAACCAATATATCCTTGAGGTTCAATATAGGCCTGTTCTTGATAGCCAGTTTGATATTCCTTATGAATGATTGAATCGGCTTGTTGAAACATTTTTTTTGCTTGTCCCTTGTCATAGTGATAATCTATCACACTGTCCGTCCAGTCAAAAACTGGTTCAATCACTTGATACTCAATATGTATATGATTAAGTATATCAACAATGACTTGCTTGTCAGGGCCAATCACAAGCATTATAGGTTCACCAATATAGGTCACCTTTTTTTCTGTAAAAACTGGCCAATCTTCATAAATGACTTTAACAATGTTTTTACCGGGTATGTCTTTATAATCCACTATATAATAACCCTCTGGTATCTGTGGATATTGAATATCAATAATTTCACCATGGGCAATAGATGAACGTTTTGTCATGGCAAAAAGCATACCATCCATTTCTATATCAGCGACATATTGAGCCAATCCCGAAGTTTTTTCATCATTATCAACTTTAATAATTGATTGAGATATATCTTTCATTTAATCACTCTTTTCTTGAAAACTTATGGCATCACTAGGGCATTTTGAAATACAAAGACCACATTGAAAGCATTTATCCGGATTAAAGGTAATCTGATCCGTATAATCTATCGCAAAATATGGACATATTTTTTGACACAACATACATTCAATACATTTGTCTACATCCAAGATAGGTAAAGATCTTTCATAACGAAGGTCTTTTTGTAAAGGTGTTCCAATCACCTCTTCAATACTTTCAAAGCCGTATTTCTTCAAAGATTTAGGTAAATCTTTGATGATTTTAGAATAAAGATTTTTACCCATCATTAATGCACTTGATAGCATTTGTACTGCACTAGCACCAGCCAGTAAAAATTCAATCACATCATCTGCTGTTCGAATACCTCCAACTCCAATAACAGTTAAAGATGGTTCGGCTTGTTTGATTGTATAGACAGTTGCTAAAGCCAAAGGTTTGATTGCTGGACCACTGGTCCAGACAAACCCTTGATCATTGCCATAAACAATGGTCCTTGTACTTGGATCTATGTTCATGGTAGGTCCTAAGGAATTGATTGCTACAACCCCATTGGCACCGGCTTCCTTAATTGTCTTAGCAAAGGCAGCCGGATTAGGAATATGAGGACTAATTTTCATATATATAGGCTTATCTGTATGCTTACGGATTGTTTCTACTGTTTCCTTAACCACCGATAAATCTTTACCCACATAGTGTGTTGATATTTCAAAAGCATCAGCAAACTGATTAAACTTAGGTACTAAAAATGCCATATCTTCCTTTGAATAACCTAAACTGACAATTAAAGGACGGTCTTTGTTTTTCATGTATTCTGGTAAAAATTTTTCCTGCCAGTCTGAATAATGGTGTTCACTCCATAGTTCAGAATTCATAATAAATTGCTTATCCCCATAAATACATGGCTTAGGAATTTGTGGTAAATCTTTAGATATCGTTTTGGTAACAATACCACCACAATCTTCTTCAACAAGAAACAATAACTTTTCTAAGTCACCATTTAAAGGGCCAGCTGCTGGCATCATAGGGTTTTTGAATGTCATCCCATCAAAACTAGTTTTTAAATTCAACTTTATGACCTTCTTTCTCTAAAATATTCCATAATTTTTTTGCTTGTTCTAAAGCATTTTGGTAAAGATGTTCTTTGACATTTACCAAATGATATCCATCAATCATCAATTGCCCCTTAACAAAAACCATTTTAGGTGTAAAGCCAGGAAATAGACCAAAAAACATATGGCCAAATATGTTGTTTTCATCAATCGGTGTATAGGCTTGGTAAGGTATAACCAATAAATCTGCTTGGCTGCCTTTTTTTAAAGACCCCAAGGATGTTTTTAATTGCTCATTGACCCAAGCATAAGCGTTGATGATTAATTGTTTGATATGATCTAAAGAAAAAGCCTTCGGACTTTTATTCTTTAAATGGGCAAGATAATATGTATTCAGATACTCCATGGGTTGAGATTGGATTAAACCATCATTACCAATAATGACTCGAATACCCATATCCATCATCTTTCTAACATGTGAAATACCGACGCCATTATTGAGGTTCGATGTAGGATTGATACAAATCGTTGCCTTTCTTTCTTTAATAATCTTCATTTCTGTTTCATCAATATGTGTGCAATGAACCAAGAGAGCATTTTCGTTAATTAAACCAAAATCATCCAATCTCTCGACAACGCGTTTGCCATATTTTTTTACACATTCTTCTTCATCCATCAAAGACTCTGCCACATGTATGTGGATGCCTCGGCCATGAAGGGCACCGGCAATTTTTTTTAAAGAATCATCACTTAAGGATAATGATGCATGCATACCAAAAATGCCTTTTGCATCCTTATGGTCCTGACTCATAAAATCAATATTTTCTTTAATGGCTTCATCAACATCAAAACGATCACTTGTTTCAAATGCCAAAATCGCACGCATATTTAAGTCTTTGACCAAGGCCTGGTGAATGGTGGACAAAGCATCCTTAATATGCCCTGACGCATGGTGGTCAACTAAGGTGGTTGTTCCATGTCTCAACTGATCAATACCACCCATTAAGGCAGAATAATATATCATATCTTGATCTAAAAAGTGATCAATCTTCCACCACATTTGTTTTAAAATATCCATAAAATTATCTGGATTAAAGTCAAGAGATGCACCTCTTGCAAATGTTGAGTATAAATGTGTATGCCCACTCACAAAACTTGGTATAATCAAATGATGATTGCAATCAACTTCTTTTATATCTGGCCTTTTCTTATATTTGTCCATAGGGCCTATATCTTGAATCCTATCATCAAAAATGATATATCCTGAATGTATATATTGTTGGTAGTCATAAATCATGGCGTTAATCAGCGCAACCATCATTGAATCTCCTTTCCAAAGGGGCTTTTTAATTGCTTATCTTTAATGACAAATTGACCTCTTAAAAGATGATGTCGTAAATAACCTTTTTTCTGCATACCCTGATACAAGGTATAATCGGTATCACCATGATGCTCATCAATCAAAGTATCTGTCATTTGATAGATGACTAAATTGGCTAAATTGCCTTCTTTTATGGCACCATAAGCCGATAATTTTTCATAGAGTTTGGCAATATTTTTTGACATTTTATTGATGATTTTCTGTCCAAATAATGAAAACATGATGTCAAATGAAAACTCAATGCCACCAATACCAAGAGGTATCTCAATCAATGGCTTGTCAAATTTATCGCTTTTATTAAAGGCACAATGATCTGTCCCAATGGCATATATATCATCAATTTGATCCTTTAAAAGTGTGCGTTCTTTTCTAGTTCTTAGAGGTGGCGCCAGTGTATATAAATAACCATCATTTCTATCTAAGAAATCATGAGTAAAGGTAAAATAATGTGGGCAACTCTCTATAAAGAATTTTTTGTTAATAATATCAGGAAACGACTCTTTTAGGCGTTTTAAAGTATTTCCAGAACTTAAATGAACCATGTATAAATACCCACCATACTCTTTTACATAAGCAGCCAGTTTCATGGCTTTCTTTTCTTCAGCTATGCTGGGTCTAGATTTTAGTAAATCACGAAAATGATATTTTGGATTTAAACGAATGGCATCATCATCTTCAATGTGAGCCAGCAACAAAAATTGATATTTTTCTGATAACTTTAAAAGTTCTATAATGTGATGATCTTCTGTGCGTCTATGGGATTCAGAATAGGTTGTAAATAATTTCAAAGAATGTATGTTTAAATCTAGCATTTGCTTTACAAAGGCTTCTAAATCACATTTAGGTTCTTTGATTGCTGCATGAAAGAAATAATCAACATAAGATGATTTCACTTCTTTTTGTCTTCGTTTATAGGCTTCAACCAAAGCATCGACATCATCCACTGGATCTAAAAAATCAATATAAGCAGAAATGCCTCCATAAGCTGCTTGTTTGCTTCCGGAAGTAAAATTATCCCTAGAATGTAATTTGCCTAAGTCTAAATGAAAATGTACGTGTGGATCAATCAAGCCAGGCAAAACATACTGATTTTGGACATCAATGGTTTCTTTTGCATCATAAAGATGTGATGATATCTTATGGATACAATCATCTTTAACATAAACGTTCAATGCTTTAAAGGCTTGATCTTGCCAAATTTTTCCGTTTATAATTGCTTTATCATACATCTAATCACCCGATTATTTCATATTTATGGATTGAAAACACTTCTAAAACAGCATTTAATAATGACTCTCTTACAACCAAAACAAGATCGATATTCTTTGATAATAATTTGGACAACAAATGGTAAAAGCCCTGATGGTTTATCTCTAATAAACCTATCTCATCAAGATATATTGGTGAAATATGAGCTTGAACCATATAGTCAACACTGGAAATAATATATGACATGGCTGATTCTAAAAAACAATAAGGTCCAATTTGATAACGAACCATTTGCCGTTGAAGGTTTTTTTCATGCAAAATATAAGGCATTCTTCTCCCATTGGATAATTGGACGATATCATAATATTCAACGCGGTTGTCCTTCATATGCTTCTCAGCAATAAATCCATCACCCTTTTTATGATGATGATAATATGAAGCCATTCTTGTTGACTTATAATCATTAATTTTACCAGTAACGATCTTGACCATTTAATATCTCTCTCATATGATGATGACCTTCTTTCCCATGAGAAACAGCCAATATTTCTGAAGCAATCGATATGGCTATTTCTTCTGGACTATTCCCTCCCACATCTAAACCTATAGGTGAGTAAAAGAAACTTAAATCAATATCTTTTCCAAAAGTCTCATAGGTTGATTTTAAGTAAGATTTAATTTTATCTGGAGAACATAACATCCCCAAATACTTAGGTTTAATTTTCAATTCCAACAACTTATTAATGACATGATAATCATACTTATGGGACGGAGTACAAACAATAACAAAACTATTTTCAATCACACCAACGTCTTCAATAAACTGGACAAATGGCATATGATAAGTCATATCTGCATGTTGAAACTGCTTGATGACTTCTTCTCGTTCATCAATCACGCTGATATGTAAATTTAAGGTTTTCAGCACATTGACCAAGGCTTGTGCAACATGGCCAGCTCCAAAAATATAAATGGTCTCTGAAGGTCCAATATATTCATAAAACAAGGTCACTTCTCCACCACATACCATGGGTAAGGTTTTTGTATCCTCAATAATTTTTCCTTCATCTAAAAGATATGTCTCTAATAGATTCTCTCGTTTTTTTAATAGTTCAACAGCTTTTTTCTGAGCAAAATACTCAATGGCGCCACCACCAACAGTTCCATAGGATGATTGATCTTTTAAAACAATCATTTTCTTACCTACTTCAACAGGGCCAAACCCTTTCTTTTCTACCGCGGTGACGGCCATCATTGGAATATTTTTCTGTTTGTTTTCAATAATTAATTGATATAAATCCATTAGATAACCTATAGTGATAAAGTAAAGACAAGGGCTAGGATCAACAATTCAAAAGAAACGACAGGACTAATTTTAAGTTGGTCAAATCTTTTTATGACCGATGATTTTTCACTCAAAGTGAACATTACAAACGCAATCAGCGAACCAAGCAAACCATAAATTAAAATAAAGTCAATTGCCAAAGTAAATGATCGAATATAGTAAGAGACAAAATCAGTCATCAAGTAATTGATACCTTGATATCCAATAAAAGCCACACGCCATAAGATTGAAGCGGCAAAAACAGCGGTAATTTTATGAGTGAGACGATCACTATCTAACATAGGTATGACAGCAAATACAAGTCCAGCTTCTAAAAACATTGCAATCATTGGGTTTATGGTTCTTGCTGGGATTAGGAATGGCATCAATAAGTTGACTGATTTAATCATGATAGCAATCATGGCGACAAAGAAAATTGCCTTTCTTGAACCAAGACTCTTATAAGCCCTATACAAAATAAATAAAACAATTGGAAACATAATACTTCCAGAAAAGTAACCAGGTATCAAATGTAAGACATAGCCCAAGGTGGCTTCTAGTAATCCCCAAATTGATCCATAGAATATAATTTTTGCGACAACATCTAAACGTTTATTTTTCATTGTTTTTCTCCTTTAGTTTTTTTATGATTTTTTCAGGTGTTATTGGTAATTCTGTCATTCTTACACCAAGTGCATTTTCGATTGCATTTGCTAGCGCGGCAGGTGGTGTATCAATGCCTATTTCACCGACTGACTTAGCACCAAAAGGTCCACTCTCTTCATAACTATCAACAAATTCAGTTGTTAATTTATTGATATCAAGCCTTGTTGGGATTTTATAGTTAAGCAAGTCTGAAGATATCATTCTACCATTTTTTGAGTACTTAACATCTTCAAACATGGCCATACCCAATCCTTGAACGATTGCCCCATCAACTTGGCCTTTGGCCAACATTGGATTGATGGTTGTTCCGCAATCAACGACTGATACATAATCACAAATATCAATTTCTCCAGTTTCTTTATCAATCTCGATTTCAATAAAACCAGCCATAAATGGTGGTGGCGATTTTGGTCCAACATAACTTGACGTTTCTTGCAACTGCTTTTGTGATTCAGAATAAGTGATTTCATTTGAAAAGTCTTTTAATGACAATGACTTGGCTTTGGCTGTGAAAGTTTTCCCATCAAAAGAAACTTCTTCTACTTTAACATCAAAAATTCTAGCGGCTTCTTGAAGCATGGTGGTTTTTAAAGCATGTGCCGCTTTATAAACAGCATTACCAGAAACAAATGTTGTACTTGAAGCATAAGCACCGACATCAAACGGTGTTAAGTCAGTATCTGAAGAATAAATGATCACATGGTCAACATCTGTCATTAAAACCTCAGCGGCAATTTGTGTTAAAACTGTGTCACTTCCTTGACCAATCTCTGTAGCCCCAACCATTAAATTATAAAAACCATCATCATTCAATTTAATGGTGGCACTACCCATATCAATCAATGGAATTCCACTACCTTGCATGGCAATAGCCATACCAACTGAACGTATTTTATCACCTTTATCCTTGGCTGGATATATGTCATCCCAGTGAATCAAGTCTTTACCACGAGACACACATTCTTCCAACTTACATGTTTCCATCATCATGGCGGTACCTTCTGTACCTTCACCCATGATTTTAAAAATCGGTGACGTTTCATTTTCTTTAATCATATTTTTTTGTCTAAACTCAATTGGATCCATATCCATCTTATGGCATAAAATATCAATGGCTGATTCTAAGGCAAAATTACCTTGAATGGCTCCATAACCTCTGAAAGCTCCAGCTGGTGTATGGTTTGTATAAACCACATGGCCATGGAATCGTACGGAATCCACTTTGTTGTATAGAGGCAAGACTTTAGACCCTGCAACCATATAGACTGTTAAAGCATGTTCACCGTATGCACCCGTATCAGACAAAACATGACAATCAATGGCTTTTAGTAGGCCATCTTTATCTGCACCTAAGCGCATGGTCAGTTTCATTGGATGTCTAGAATAACTTGACTCAAAAACTTCTTTTCTCGTATAAATCATTTTTGCTGGTTTGCCTGTCTTATATGTCACATAAGCAACCAGCATTTCTCCATGAATGGCTTGCTTACCCCCAAAGCCTCCACCAACTCTAGGTTTTATGACGCGTAATTTAGACATTGGAATCTCTAAGGCTTGAGATATAATTCTTCGTACATGAAATGGTGTTTGTGTTGCACTATATATGACTAAGCGTTCTTGAAAATCCATACGCGCATTGACTGTGTGAGGTTCCAACATAACATGGGCTTGAGCTTGTGTGTAAAAAGTCTCTTCAATGCTATAATCACATTCATTCAAAGTCTTTTCGACATCACCAATATGCATATGATAACTAGCAGCGATATTTTGCTTTGGCTTAAACCCAATATTGAACATTTCATGAATATCATCTTCGGGATGAATAATGATGTCATTATCCATAGCCTGTTGAAAATCTAAAATTGGTTCTAAAACCTCATATTCAACATCAATTAAGTTTAGTGCTTTTTCACAAACTGCATCACTTTGCCCTACCACTGCCAATACTTCATCGCCGACATAACGAACATACTCATCCAAGACAAACTTATCATGAGGTGAAGGTTCTGGATAACCCTGGCCAGCCCTTGTAAAAGGGATTCTTTTAAAATCTTTATGGGTTAAAACCATCTCAATGCCTTCAAGTTTTTTTGCCTCTTCTGCATTGATTGACAATATCTTTGCAAAAGCATGGGGAGATCTTAATACTTTTACAATTAAAGAATCTCTTTCGGCAAAATCATCAGTATATGCTTTTCGACCCTTCATAATTCCTAAACCATCTACAGATGGTACTTTATGATTAATGACTTTCATGAAGCATCACCTAAATATCTTTTTATGGCTTTATGTTGTGCAACATAGCCTGTGCAACGACATAAGTTGCCTACTAAATACTTTTTAATATCTTCTTCCTTAGCATCCTTGTTTTCTAGTTTCAAGGCATAAACACATAGAGCCATAGAAGGATTACAATACCCACATTGATCAGCCCCTTCATCACCAAAATAACGGCCCAATTTATCAGCCTCTTCTTGAATACCCTCAACAGTTGTTATTTGATGATTTTGAGCCTTTAATGCCAACAATGAACATGAAGGTACTGGTCGATTGTCCAATAAAACTGTACAAACACCACAACTGGTATTGTCACATCCACGTCTTAAACTCATGTAACCTGCATCCCTTAAAACATCCAGCAAAAAATCACCAGGTTCTATCTCAAAGTTTTTGATTTGTTGATTAATATTTAATTTTATCTTCATGATGTCACCTGCTTAATTCCACGTTTCAAATAAGTTCGCACCAATGTTTCTCGATAGGCCTTACTTGCTCTAATATTGTTGCCTAAGTTTGACTCTTTGATCGCAATATCACATGCCTCTTCTATGATTTGATCAGTGATTTTGACTTGCTTATTTAAAAAGCCCATGGTTTCCTCTAAAAGCATAACCAAACCAGGTTGGGAACCAATTGCGATATTAAACCTATCACCTTTGGTAATTGCCATATTAATAATTGAAAAATCCAATGGTGTATTGGAAACCTTTTTAAAAAAAGAACGACGATCTTGTTTTTTAATTCTTATATATTTTAATACATCAAGCAAATAATCTCGGCTAGATAAAAATGTTTTTAAATCAACTATTTTATGATGATGAAATACCAGTTCAACATCCATAACCATCAATGCTGGTAGGATATCAGAAAATGAAAATCTTCCCATAACACTTCCCCCAATGGTCGCAAGATTACGGATTGTAATGCCCATGATATTCGATATTGCTTGACTTAGAATACCACCATCCAATGATAAAATATCTTTGTTGATTTCAATATCCCTTAAGCTTGCCAGTGCACCTATTTCAAGGTAATCTTTATTGACCTGGATTTGATCTAAAGATAATTTCTCCAGTGATATTAAATGGTCAACTTCCTTGATAGATAATTTTAACCAAGCACCGCCTCCTAAAATCTTATTTTTCTTGCTTTTCTTCAATAAGCGATACGCTTCATCAAAAGAATCAACTGCCGTGTATGTCTTAATGTTCAAGCTATCACATCCCTTCCTTTAGTTTATTTACATCATTCATTGTGTCGATATCAAACAAAATACCTGGATCATCAACGTCAATGATTTGATAATCATATTGATTTCTAAAACTCTTTAAATCCTTACACTGAGTCTTAAGAATTTTTTCTTTATAGGTGTATTTAAAAAAAATAGGATGACCTAATTTAAAAGAAAAGCTAGGCACACGTATCCCACCTGTACCTAGCAATATTTTTTTATAAACTTTTGATTGAACCAATGGATAATCCCCAGGAATAATGAAAAAATCATTTTCTACATGCTTGACACCTGCTTGAACAGATGAAAACATACCTTGAGCATACTGAGGGTTATAAACGATCTCAATGTCTTGATAATTTTTTAAAATCTTTGTGATTTCATCATGATAATGACCAGTCACAACGATAAGGTGATTGCATACGTTTTGCATATGATTAATCGTATGCTCAATCACTGGTTGTTGTTGATACATGATATTCATTTTGTTTTCTCCCAGCCTCTTAGAAAAACCGCCAGCAAGAACGATACCATCCGTCATAAAAAAACCTCAAAACAATCGTTATGTTAAATGTTATTATATCATATATGCAAAACTCATACTATATTTTTTCTTAAAATAAAGACAAAAAAATAAAAAAAATAACCAATAAATGACTTATTGGTTATTTAATCATATTATCTAGCAACAACATCATATGCATGCTTGACTATTTTATAAACAATTTCTTTTGGTAAATCACCGTAATTATTGGCTTTAAACCACAACTCATCTCTGGTTGATTTGTTTTTTGAGATGGTCGGATATTTAATGATTAAACGAATGCCTTCTTCCAACTCATATCTAAAGGCCATACGATAATAATCCCCGTAGTTCATCAAAACCAAGAAAGGTCTTCGAGATACATAAAAAGTTATTTTTTCATCATCGAGTTTTGATATCACATCAGGGAACTCTCGAACATGTGTGACCAACTTATCAAAGGTTGGATTTAATGGCTTAAACATTTTTGGTTTATCAATATAATATTCTATTGAATTTGGCTTGTTTCTTTGTTTGCGTTGCTTAGAAAACTCAGGATCTACATCAACTTCTTGATACAAGTCTTGTTGCCCCTCGACCTTAGAGGTTTTAGAAGATATCACATCGCCTTCTGAAAGCATAATTTCATCAATGGTCTCTTCAGACTCATAGAAGTCTTCATCATATGTTTCTTTACGCTTGATAACAATCAAACAAATTAAATAGAAAATCAATGTGATTGGTACGACGAGTGCCATGTATTTTGAACTCATACCTTGGTAATCAACAGCTTGATAAAAACGGAAATAATAAGCACCAGCAGCTGATGCTATGGCTAAGAATAAAAAGACAATAAAATACCCAATACGTCCTCCATTTTTAGCTTTTTTAAAGGATTTAATAAACACGCCGCTAAGTATCAACAACAATAAAACAAATGCAATAGCGCCTATGATATATAAGGAATATGGGTTAGAAATACCTATACCTAATCCCAAATCGGTGTCAGTATAAATCATATAAGCCAAATGTAATACAAAGGCTATCGTAAAAGCCATTAATGGAACAAGCGTTGCTAATGCACTGATTCTTGAAACTTTTTCATCATGCTTATATTCTTTGTTTGAGATGAATAAAAATATTAAACTACAAATGAAGATAAATCCTAGGATACCAAATTTGATATAAAATTCTAAGTCTGTTAATGTTGATAGAAAAGAAAATGATATGCCCCAAACGGAAAAATCATTCCACGGTACTGCGACCAATGAAATCAATAACAGGGCTAAAAATAAATAAATATGTCCAAAAAACTTCTTCATAAATTCACCTCTCAATATATATTAAATTATATAACGTATGATACAACGTGTCAATAAAACATGATGTTTTTCTTTATTTAATCAATCTGCTTATCATTGTCAAAGTAAAATAATTGCATATCAATGATTATTTTTGTATAATGTAATTAGACAAATATGTCATAGTTTTAACATCTTCATGATAAAGGAGGATTGTCATGCAAGTACTTAAAGAAAGCGTCAGAGAGGCCATTTTAGAAAGTGCCATCAATGAATTTTTTAAAAAAGATTATCAAAGCGCAAACATGAGAGATATTGCCAATAACGCAAACATCACCGTTGGGAATATATATAGATACTATAAAAACAAAAAAGAGTTATTTGATGCAATTTTACAACCCGCAGAAAATGCCATTAATCAGTTAACTGAGTTTGATCGAAATATCCAACATAAACTCATCCACTCTAAAGAAGACCTAGATCAGTTAATTCATTATGTAATGAAGGTCATTGGCCCTTTTACCAAAGAGATTTTTATTATGATTTTCAACTCTTCAGGCACTCATCACCATAAATTAAAAACACAATTAGAAAACTTAGTGATTGTCAAAGTAAGTAAGTATTATCCTGGAAAATTTACTAGAAGTTTCTTAGAGATTATTTCTAAAAGTTTTGTTGAGGCAGTTTTTTATATTTTCAAAAACAATATTCAAAACCCTCAAAAAATCAAAGTTTTATTATCAGATTTAGTTGTCTTCTACTTCAATCATCTTGAAACTAGAATGTTTGACTAAGAATCACACAAATAAAAGCTCTCTGCTTAGAGAGCTTTTTTTTATATTTTTTCTAATGAGAGTACATCGATTTTACCTATTGGTGTTTTTGGTAAGGCATCCAAAACAACGATATCTTTAGGTACAGCATATTGGCTGATGTTTTCTTTAATGGCTTGTTTTATATCTTCATATGGAATCTTCTCCTTGTTTTGATTCCAAACGATAAATAATTTGACCACATGACCCATGTCTTTATCAGGTGCAGATACTGCACAAACCTCACTAATTTGTGGATAATCCATCAAAAAATTTTCAATTTCAGCTGGTAGAACAGGAATGCCTAAAACTTTTATAATGCGTTTTAGCCTTTGTTTAAAATGTACGAAGCCTTGAGGATCAATCATACCCAAGTCTCCAGTACGAACATATGTTTTTCCATGAATATCAAAAAATGTTCGATCTCTTGTATCTGAATCATTAAGATAACCATTCATCACTGATGGTCCAGCAATAATGATTTCGCCGGTTTCATTTTCAGGCAACAATTGGTCTGTTTTTAAATCTTTAATCTGAATATCAATCCCAGGTAATGGTTTTCCAACTGTTTTTGGATCATGTTCCCTTAAAGTATTTACACAAGCAACCGCTACGACTTCAGTTAAACCATAGCCCTCAAGCAAACGAGCCAAGGAACCATTTTTTTTCATTTGCTTATTAAAGCGATTCTTCAAATCCATACTGACATAATCTCCACCGATAAAGGCTTGATCAACATGTTTCATTTTTTCAGAATCAAAAGCAGGTTCTTTAAGTAAACTTTCAAACAAGGAAGGCACACCAATAATATAATTAACTTGATTTTTCGCAATTAATTGAGCGGTTTTTTTGGCATTAAATTTAGGCATCAAGGTATCAACGCCACCAACAGCAAGCATACCATGAATACCCATACATAAGCCAAAACCATGAAACATCGGTAGTACCGACAGCATATGCTTATTCTTGAAATCTTCAATTCCCATAATATAAGGTGTTTGGGATGCAAGGTAATTAATGGCATGGTGTGATAATTCGATTGTTTTAGGTTGACCAGACGTCCCACCACTATGCAAATATACAGCAGTCGCATGCGGATTGATGTTGGCCACATTCAAGACTTTCTTTTGATATAATGAAGAAAAATGAGTGATATGCTCTTGTTTATGACCCTTTAATTTTTTGCGATGAATCAAACGATAAATAGTTCTTGTAAATAGGTTAAATTCATTGACCGGATTAACCAAAATAAACGAAATGTCATCATCCTCCAGTAAATCTTGATAATGATTATAAAAAGTATCTAAAATCACCAGTGTTTGACTGCCGGTTTCAGACATATACTTTTTCATTTGCTTGACTGGTGTGATTGGATGTACCATATGACAAATAACACCAACCTTAGCGCTCGCATAAAAACCAAATACCGCCTCAAAAACATTAGGCAAAGCAAATGTAATCACATCGTTCTTCTTGAAACCAAAGTCAACAAGTCCACTGGCCAAGTAATCGACTTTTTGCTTTAAATCATCATAAGTTAAATATTTACCTCTAAAAAGTAACGCCTTATGATATTGGAATTTTGCGGCAGATTGTGCCAACATCTGATACAATGTTAATTCTACTTTCATGGTCAACCTCCTAAACTAAAAACGATAACCAAATATATATGCAAAAGCAAGAACCAAAACTAAAACAATAGGTTGGTGTAAAACATATACCCATATCGAATATCTACCAGCAAACATGACAACATTTTTTTGTGATATTTTTACCTTAGGCACCAATGATGTTTTATATTTGTAGAAGGTCTTACCAATAACCGTCCCTATTAAGATGAAACCTAAATATGGGAAAATACCAAAGTGGTCAGCCCCATATGCTTTAGAGCCAATCACAATGCCAAATAAATTATCGAATGATAAAGCTGCTGGATCAGGTGAGAAAAAGCCAAAAATAATAGAAAAAGTGATAACCAACATACCTAAAAATAAGATGATGATTTCATTGTGAATCAAACGTCTAATCAAGGCAACCAATAAAATATTCACCGCAAACATATGGATGACACCAAATACAATCAAAACGCCAAAATTAAATATAAGATCCATACTATATGTAACCAATGTTATTAACAAAGCAACAATTAATAATTTAAAGCCTCGTTTAAAGTTACTTTTACTAAAGGTAAAGGAAATACCTGATACCAGTAAAAATACTAAAACGAAAAATTCTCTACCAAAAAATCTCAATGTTGAGTTCCAATACATGGTCGCAAAATCATGTAACCAATTAAACATAGGATGATCAACCTCATAAAAGTTTGAAAAATAACCATCCAAAAAAGTAAAATCCCACATAAAGTGATCAAATACCATCATCAAAATTGCAAATCCTCGTAAGAAATCAAGTTCCCAAATACGTTCTTTTGTTGTTATTCTTTCCATAAGCTAGTCTCTTTCTATTAAATATGATATGAATATCAAAATAAATGCAGATAAACCAATCAACCATAAATTAAAGAAATAACCTAAAGTAAAAAATATGGCAATTGATATAAAAGGCATTATATAGTAAAACTTAAAATGTTCAGTAGATTGTTTAACAATTTCATAAATAGGTAATATCATAATCAGCATCCAACCATATGCCCAGCCATCCATAAATATACCCAACAATAAATAACTTGTTGCTAAAAATAAAAACAGCAGCCAATCCATTGTCGTATCTTTTGAAAACCTGATGACACTGTTTTCTCCTAAACTCAAAAATACAAATGAAGGTATTAATAAGACCAAAAAGGATAAGCCCCAATCATCCGTTATATAAGGGATGATAAAACCTAAAACCATGGCAAGAAATAAGGAAAGCACACATATGAGAAGTCTTTTTTTGTTTGTTTCCTCTAAACAAGCAAGCATAGGAACCAATAAAAACAATACCCATGCTCGATTCCACATATGACCATATATACCTAAAATAATATATAAAGTAATGGTAATAAATGGACTTAATGAAAACAATAAAAATTTGATATTTTTTCGCCGATGATGTGAAAAAATGCCAATCACAGGTAATAAAATGAATACCAACCAAGTTGGATGCCAAATATGAAAATAAAAGCCTATGAAGAAATATGTAAAAATAATGAAAAATGGAATAAGTGCTAAAATACCTGAAATGATATCATCATGGAAGACAGAAAAAAGCATGACCAAAATTGGAATAAGTATAAAGACCAACCACCCTGGATGCCAAAAATCAAAACCAAAACCAAGCACTAAATAAGAAACAATACTCACAAAAGGAACAAAAGCAATGATGGTTGTAATATCTTTTTCAGTATGTTCAATTAACTTTAGGTCATATTTTTTTATAATATTTTCAACTTCTTCCTCAACAGGCAACAAGGAGCTATCATTGTTTTCTAAGCGCTGACGATAGTCTTCAATAATCTCATCTAATAAATCTTGACTGATTTGATGATCCTCTAAACGTTCTTTCATTTTTTTAATATATGTCTTCATAACTACCACCTAATGCTGGTGATTATGATGTTTTGTATCCATGTCAAAATCATCACATTCACCACCTACACAATCTAAACCTTTAAACTCAATTTGCACAGTCAAATGATCAATACCCATTGTCTTAAGCTTTTGATGAATTTTCTCTTGAATATCATGTATTTGACTTGCATCCAAAGCCTGATCAACAACAGCATGAAAAGTAATGATTGGAATCGAACCCTCTAATGTCCAATAATGGACATGATGAATATTTATGACCTCATCAATACTTGTTAAAGACTTTTGGATTTCACTAACGCTAGGATCCTTAGGTGCTTTTTCCAAAAATATTTCCATAATTCTCTTTAGATTTCTAACCACATGAAGGATGATATAAGCACTGAATAATAATGATAAAACAGCATCTAATATATCGATGTTAAAGACATTAATTAAAATAGATGTAATCAATAAAGCAATCCAGCCAAAGACATCTTCTAGCAAATGCAAGGAAATGACTTTTTCATTGACTGAACTTCCTCTTGAAGCATTATAGGCAGCCAATCCATTCACAACAACACCAATGATGGCAAACACAATCAATAGTTCAGAGTTGATTAAGGCTTCAGGATTCAATAACCTTTCAATCGCCTCATAAATAACCAAAGTGGAACCAATAATCAATATGATAGAAGACACCAATCCCCCAAGCAATGAAAATCGGTAATAGCCATAGGTATATTTATAATCAGGTTTTTGCTTAGATTTCTTTTCTAAAAAGATTGCGACACCAATCGATATGGAATCACCAAAGTCATGAACAGCATCACTCATCAAAGCAATTGATCCAGTAATTAAACCACCAATAAACTCAAAAATAGTGAAAACAAAATTTAAGACAAATGATATGGTCATTCTTTTTTCAGATGAGACATTTTTATTTTTTGGCATATGCTGGCCTCCATATTCTCGGTTTTATTTCTTTATTGTGCTCAACAATCTCCACAGCTGAAATCAAAACAAAAAAGATAATCATGAATTGTGGCATATAATATACATTATCAACCAAACCGTGAAGGTTGGCACCCAAAAGCGCTAAAAACAATATTGTTTTTTCTTGATTCATCTGTCTTAAGAACACCTTAACAACCACAAGTATTTGCCATAGTAATGACACCAATCCGAGCAAACCAAGCGATGCTAAAGTATGCATAAACGTATTGTGATAAAAACCAAAATAATCACCTTCGACTCGGGCAAATAAGCCAGCACCGAACAATGGGTTTTGTTTAAATTTATGATATGCTTGAATCCATAAATCTACTCGACCATTGCCTTCAGTAAAATCTAAGGCCTTAAAGCGGTCAAACAATGGCATAAAATAGTCAGTTCTTAGGACAAATAAAATCACCAAAAGATTAATAATAATCAATAAATAAATGGTCATAATAAACTTATGCTTTTGTCCATGATATAAATAAATCAACAATAATGGAGATAAAGCAACAAATGCTAGAAAGCCACCTCTTGATAAGGTAAACATTAACATTAATATCTCTGCAGCAATAATGATTGAACTAATGATTTTATAAGGCTTATGTTTAACATAATAGGTCGCTGCGGAAATACATATAATTAAATACGTTGCAACAAAATTAGAAATCCCCCAACCCAAATCAACCCTATCAGATTGTAATGCTAGGGCAATATCATCAAACTGCATATAATAAAAGAAAACTTGACCAGCAATTAAAATACCGATGACAAAAAACAATCGTATCAAATATTTTAAATGATCGCCATGCAATGTTTTAAGAAAAAAGAAATAGATGAATAAATAAAATAGGCCTATCACTAAATAAAAGACATAATTTAAATTAAATATTTCTGTATTAAATATGGATAAAACCATAGCTAAAAACATCAGCAGCAATGGAAGGGTCAACTGTCCAACCATGCGATTACGCTCAAACCTAAAAAAATGAATGATAAATCCAACAATCAAAAGCAAGGGTAAAACATATAGATATATCGGAATTGATTCTAAACTCCAGTCTGTCTGGCTAATCATGAACATCATATTAAAGAAAAATGGTAAGACATGAACAGAGTTTTTCACAAAGATTAATATGAAAAAACTGACCAAGGCAAAAATAGACATGCCAATAAAGTCAAGTTGGTTAATCCAAATAAAAAATGTAAATCCACTCAGTATTAAAAAGTATATGATACTCTTAAAAAATGATTGTATATTCATAAATTCGTCTCTTTCTATATTAAATATATTATCATATTTTACTAAAAATTATGAGAAAAAAAACATTTCTGCCTATAAAAGGCAAAAATGCTTTAGATCAATCTTCATTCTGGAAAATCATACGATTATAGACATGCTTAAAGCCCATTTTTTCATACAATTTCTTTGCTCGATAATTATCCAAATCAACATGCAATGATAAAGATCCATCTGTTAAATCAACGGCTCGCTCAATCAGCTCAGTGCCCAAACCCCTACCTTTACTGTTAGGATTGGTTCCAATATAAGCCAGATGATATGAAGGAATAAAATGATCAAAGCCCGTATCTACAACCACACAGACACCATCAACCTCATCTTCTCTAGAAGCAATTAAAATAAAACCATGATTCATTGCATTTTCTAGGGCATCCTTAGCCTCAATTTCTGAGTCGGCATAACGATCCAAATAATGATCGACATAAGATAATAATTGATCTTTTGAAATCTGATCAAAACTATTCAATTTTTCAATATTAACTCTTGTTCTAGCCTGATCAATGATGACAACATGATGGCCTTTATTTAATGACTGATTTCGATAAGCTTGCAATAATTTTGCAAATGGAATGGCTTCTTTCTTTTTTAGTTTAAGATGTTCTAATCGTGATAATAATTTATGTGCTTCAGAAATAATCTCATCTGATAAATCATGCTGATCATATGAGACATGATAAAAACTAGGTAAGGGTTGATTCGATTCTAAATACTCCATTAAAAAAGCATTGTATAAACTATTTTGATAATCCTCTTGATGAGTAAAGAAAACAGAATCTGCTGGAGACTTCATCTTTTGAATAATCTCAGTCCCCACTTCCATATAAGCCAAATGAGCCAAACCTTGATGGTTCATTCCCTCTATTGCCATAAAATCATACTGGTCTTCAAATTTACGATAAAATGAATACCCACTTGGTCGATTCTTTTTTTTATAATCAATCAGTTCAATATGATTGCCTAACTTGCTCTTCCATTTTTGATTCCTAAATTGAAAAAAGTGACATTGAATGTCATATTTAGATGTATAAAAAGCCAAGGCTTTTAGAAAGGGTTTTGACCCATCTGCGACAATCGATGATACATCCTTTGCCACGGCAGAATATACTATTTTCTGTGCCAATCGATCGTGTTTTGAACCACTTGGATTGGCGCCTTCTAGTTTTATATATAAGCGTTTAAAGCCTAGGTGCTTCTCAATATTTCTAGCCCTTAATAAAGGGGTTTTTCCAATATTCTTCATATAATTACCTCCAAAAAAATGATGACACAAGTCATCATTTTATTATAACATATATCATTTTTAGAACAAATTATTCATCCAATAGCCTTTTTTCGCCTTGTAAAGCGCGTATTTTTGTCACATCTTGAGACACCTCTAATACGCCTTTATAACGCCCTTGTTCATCACGCAAAGCATAATAAACAATATATAAAAATCTTTGATTCATCTCAATCCAAAATTCAGCCTGATCTCTATCATTATTTTTAAAATCACTGATAATTTTTTCAACAATTTTAACTGATTTAGGTGGATGACAATGTTTAACCAAACGCCCAATGACTGAAGGATTTCTAGGAAAATGCCTTTCTTTGCGTTGATTATAATATCTCACACGATCTTCAGAATCAACATAGGTAATATCAACCGGCAAATGATTCATAATTAAACCTATATCCTCATAAGACAATTGCCCATTACTTTCATGAAAAAAACCATGAGACTCTTCTTGGCCCTCAAGGCTTTTTGCCTGAGGGTCTTCAAGCATTGCATAACCATAATCAAGGGCCTCATTAAACATTTTATCCAGTTGATTTTCCTCAAAAAGCTGTTCAAGTAAAGGCATGATAATTAATTTTTCTTTTTGATTGATACCAAAAATCAAATCATAATAACGACTAATTTTTTTCATCAATATTTGTTGGTGATAAGTTTTATTGCTCAGTGAGTCCAAAATAACTTTTAATTGTTGCCGGGCATCATCATGCAATGACCAAAGCACTTCGAAAGGCTTTGTAGAAGGTAATTTTTTCTCTAATTGTGGGAAAATAATGTTCTCAAATTTGATAAACTTCTTTTCAAAAGTCATACAGTCCTTAAAGGCCATTATAAGTGATTCTTTATAATCTATAAGTTGACCCTTTTTATAGTATGTTTTTATTTCATTCAGATGGTTTTCCATCGCTTGACTTTCTTCAAGCAAGAGTTTTAGCAAATCATGTTTAAAGTTTTTAGCGTGTTTTTCTAGCCCTTTATGAAAGACATTGACAAACTTATTCGCCGTTTTCTTTATCTCAGATATATCAAGATTTGTATCATTTGAATAGTGATGTAAATGGAACATATCCAAAGGTGTAATGTCTTCAATAAAAGTTTCATATTTTTTATATATGTCCACTTTTTCTGACGTAGTTTCTGCCTGTATTAATGCCTTCATAAATGCATCGATTTCTCTTACCCTATGCTTATCATATTGAAAAACTTCCATCATATACCACCTTTCTTCATCTGGCTTTTTTTATGATTTATGAAATATACCAAATAGCTAATCAAAAGAATGAAAAACATTACCAATACAAAATAGCCATACCCGTATTCATTAAAATTCAAAAAAAAGTAAGGATATTTGGATTCATAATCTGTACCTTGGCCAAACACACCACCTAAACTTGCATAAATCCATGTAAAAATCAGATAATATAAAGGGAATATAAAAGCCATAAGTATATGCTTTGATTTAAAAATAGCACTTCTCCCATATAAAAGTCGTTCCAAAATAACTAGAAGCGGTGTAAGACTATGCACCAAAATATCTGTCCATAGAGCCAAGCCTTCTTGAGATCTTTCTAAAGTTGGATTTAAAAGGATATGATATACAAGCCCTGTAATAATAATAGCGACCACAGACACATATAATATCGATAAAAATGGCTCTTCATCTTCTCTGCTAAGAAAAATAAAATATAAATAGACCAAGCCAATGAACACATTTGCTTGGTTTGTAAAGTACCCTAAACCAGCGAAAGATCCCCCGGCATCTATGATACCCAAAGCAACCCCCAATAATGCACTTATAACAATAACAAGCTTTAAGACTTGATGCCATTTCTTCTTATTCATTTTCATTTCAGCACCCTTTTTATCATCTTCATTTTCTTTTTTGTAAAAGGCATATACTTTAAAGGTATATCAAACCAATGTGATTGTTTAACAATACGTCGATGATGGGTAAATGTATTAAAACTCGCCTTACCATGATACTGGCCCATGCCGCTTTGACCAACACCTCCAAAAGGCAAATAATCACTGGTGACCTGTGTGAGCGTATCATTAATACATGCGCCACCAAATTGACAGTGATCAAGTATCTTTTGGATGGCTTGATTGGATTTTGTAAAAAGATATAAAGCAAGAGGATGTGGTTTTGAGTTGATTATTTTCACGGTCTCATCTAAATTTTTAAATGTGATGATTGGCAATAATGGACCAAAGATCTCTTCTTGCATGATGTCATCATCCAAAGAGACTTCATCCAGTATTGTTGGTGATATTTTCAAGTTTGACTGATCTTTATCACCACCATAAATAAGGTGTTGATTTTGCATTAAATTAACCAGTCGTTCAAAATGATCTTGATTAATAATCTTCCCATAGTTGGTATTTTTAATAGGTTCTTTGCCTACAAAATCAATCATATGGTCCTTTAATTTATCAATAAACTCATCTTTAATATCTTCATGAACCAATAGATAATCTGGGGCAATACAGGTTTGTCCAACATTAATGAGTTTACCAAAAGCTATGCGTTTAGCAGCCAAATCAATGTTTGCATCTTGAGCCACAATCGTTGGAGACTTACCTCCCAGTTCCAATGTGACAGGTGTAAGGTTCTTCGCTGCTTTTTCCATAACGATTTTTCCGACCTTAGTACTGCCAGTAAAAAATATATAATCAAATTTTTGATCCAATAAAGCTTGGTTTTCTTCCCGCCCACCCTTAATGACTTTGACATAGTCTTCAGAAAACAGATCATGCATGATTTTTTCAATAAGATCTGCTGTATGGTGAGCATAGTTACTCGGTTTAACAATGGCAGTATTACCTGACGCTAATGCTCCAATTAATGGCGCCATGGTTAAGTAAAAAGGATAGTTCCAGGGACTCATAATTAATACCACACCATAAGCCGTTGGCAACTGATAAGACTTGGCTGGAAAATTATAAATTTCTGTTTTGACCTTCTTAGCTTTCATCCACTTTTTTAAATGTTTCTTAAAAAATCTAATTTCTTTTAAAGTTAAACCTATCTCTGTCAAATATGCTTCATGTTTTGATTTATTTAAATCTAAATAAAGTGCCTCTTCAATGGCTTCTTGCTTAGACACTATGGCATCATATAATTGAACCAATACTTTCTTTCTAAATTGGTAAGATTTGCTGGCGTTTGTTTGGAAAAAACTACGTTGTTTTTTTACTACATCTTTAATCATCATACGCACATTCATTCATGAGCTTTCTACCCCGATGAATTTATACTCCTTTCAATGTTAGTCAATAATAATTATTCATATTATACCATCCTATTAAAATTGATACAAAAAAAAGGAAGGGCATACCCTTCCTTACTAAAATGTTTTAACTTTTTTTGATCGAATACGAATACGCGGATCAATAAAGGCCAAAGTTAAGTCAGTAATTAAAGAAAATAACATGATGGTTGCGACCAATAAAGTTGCAATAGGAACAGCGATTTCACTATTGATTATAATGGCACTATACTCATCGCCAAAACTAATGAGCGATTTCATAAACAATTCCGCTATACCATTAATATTGTATGTATACTCAATCACAAAAGACATATTAATGACAAAAACAAAAATAGGAATGATTTCTGGAACCATAACTGTCATCGAGTCTTTAATTCCATGTCTTATAAACGCTTGTTTTTTTGTTAAACCTTTAGCTCTTAGTAATAAATATTTCTGAGATTGCATTGAATCCAACATTTCACCGCGAATAATTTGTGCTATTCTCCCCATTGGACCCAAGGATAAAGCCAAAACGGGTATGAAATAACCCTTTACTTTTCTTAATAAATCAGCATTTGCAAATGGTTCTTGAGGTGGAAACCAATTGAGCACATATCCAAATACAATGATCAGGAAGAAAATAAGTACAAATCCAGGGATGGAATTAAACAACATAGAAAAGAGAGCGACAAAATAATCAATGAACTTATTTTTGTAATAAGCTGCAAGAACACCAAAAATCACACCGCCAGAAAAATACACAGCGAAAGCCACCAAATTATATCTTAAGGTAACAACCATTCTTGCTAAGACTATGTCCCAAATTGGAACATTCATTGAATTGCTTCCCCAATTCCAATCGGTCAGTATGTTGGATATATATATTTTATAATCAATCCATGCTTGAGCAAAATCTTCACTGATTGGATGAGGTGTACTCCAAATACTCAGCATTGACACACGGGTTAAAATATAGAGAGATGATACGATGATGAACAGTGATACAGCAAAAAGAAATAAACGTTTTATAATATACCAAATCATATGATTAGATATCTTTACTCAAGTCAGAAATTGCAATTGCACCATCACTAACTGCAGTCGCAACTTGCTTTAAAAATGTATCTCGTATATCTCCCACTGCATAAACACCTTTGATATTGGTTTCACATCGCTCATTTGTTATAATCCAACCGTGATCAGTAAAATCAATATCCTCACCTAAAAAATTTATATTGGGTTGGTAGCCAACCGCTATAAAAATACCATTCACATCGAGTAAGGTTTCTTTGTTTGTTTGATTATTATATACAAGTGCCTTTTCAACAAAATCTTCACCCTGAATTTCTTTTAATTCATGGTGCCACAATATCTCTACATTATCGATTTTAAAGACACGGTCTTGTAAAGACTTTACAGCTCTTAATTGATCACGTCGATGGACTAAATATACTTTTTTTGCAATCCTAGCTAGATAAATAGCATCCTCAACAGCGACATCACCACCACCAACAACCAAAACTGTTTTGTCTTTATATAAGAAACCATCACATGTTGCGCAATTTGATACACCTCTACCAAGCAAACGGTTTTCTCCTCTACAACCCAATTTCTTATAAGAAGCTCCAGTCGCAATAACAACATTTTTACTACGGTAAAGATGTTTATTGGTTTTTATCTCCTTAATATCTTGATTCAAGTCAAGAGATTTTACTTCCTCAGTTTGTATTTCTATATCTAATAGTTCTATATGTTTCATCATTAAATCAGCCATTTCCATGCCTGATATTTTTCCTAAACCTAAATAGTTTTCCAATTCAAATGTATTGGCGATTCCACCACCAGGCAAAAACTTTTCAATAACCACAAAATTAAGCATGGCCCGCTTGGCATAAATAGCAGCGCTTAGACCCCCTGGCCCAGCACCAATAATCACAACATCCAAAATATTTTCCATAATGCCACTCCTTTATGTCCATATCTATTTTATCATAGAATATAAAATCTTCAACATGAAAGAAAAAAACCATAGTTTCCTATGGTTTGATAACTTTCACATAACGATAAAAATAGATATGCTTGATGATAAATAAGAGAACAATGATTATCCGTAAGAATAAGTAATCAATGGACAAGAAACTAACAAGCAATATAAGATCAACAAAAATCAATAATAACCACTTTTTTCTCCTTGTCATAGCCCTTTCTTCTACAAATGTTTTTAGGTGCTTTTGATAAAGCTTTGTGTCTATAAACCAATCATGCAACTTATCAGAAGATTTGGCGTAAAAATAAACTGTCAACATATAGAACGGAACTGTTGGCAAAATTGGTAAAACGATGCCAATTGTTCCTAAAGCAAGCGACATGCTACCGATCAAAGCATAAATGATTTTCATGAGTTTTCAATCAACCTTTTTTCTCCACTTAAAGCTTGTATTGGTTCAATATCTTGAGTCATTTCCAAGGTACCTAGATAGCTTCCTTCTTTATCTCTTACAGCAAAGTAACGTATGTAGACATACATATCTTTAAACTTGATATAAAAATCTTCGACATCTTTTTCACCTGACTTAAACTGGTCTATAATGGTTTCAACAATATGTACAGATTTTGGTGGGTGACATAATGAAACATGTCGACCAATGACCGTTTTTGGACGGCTGAAAATCCTATCTTTACCTTGGGTAAAGTATTGGACATATCCATCTTTATCAACAAAGGTTAAGTCTAAAGGTAATGTATTTAATATGGCATTCAATTGAACTTGTGATAATTGGCCTGCATCAAAAGACATATTTCCATCTTCAGCAACTGTCTCTTCTTCCTTTTCTTGATTATTTTTTGCAGCCCAAGATTCTTTAGGCGCCTCTAAGAAATAGCCAATTTCATCACTGCCTTTATCGGCTAAAATCCAATCATAAAAAGACATTGTTTCGGTTAATTTAGGAAGTAAAATATTTTCTTCTTTCATCACCATATCTTTTACTCTTTCAATGGCATCTTTCATGGCTTTAAGCATGGTTTTATATTCACTGTCAGGATCATCCAACATCATTTTTACATGTTTTAAATCATCTCTGATTTCATTATCAACACCCCACATAACTTTGGGAATGGATAAAATACCTTTTTTTTCTAAACTCGGGAAAAATAGTTGTTCTTTCCGTTCATAATGTTTTGATACCTCCATTAATCGCTCAAATCCAATTCTTAACCTCAAAAAACTATTAGGATCTTGTTTGCTCATAAATGGGACAATCTCTTCACCTATCAAAGAGAGAATACGATGATTTTCATCAGAAAAAACCTTGGCAGGATGTCCTGGAATTGTCATCATAGATTTAGGTTTATGGATATCAGAAATAGACCCTTCAAAAACAGCCGCATGAACATCACATAAGCTCTGAACGTCTTCCATGCTCATACCTTCATCCATCAAGCCTTGTTCAAGTTGAACGATTTCTTCTGTTGTAATTGATTCAAAATCTTTTTTAAATAATTTTTTCGCCTCTTGTAAAGGCATACCTTCATGTATTTTTTGAATTAAATTTTTTAGTTTTTTTTGCCTTTCTTTTGCTTGGTTATTTATTAATTCACTCATTTTTCTCACCTCAGCAATATCATAACAAAAAATAAATAAAAATGATGTGATTCAAATCACATAATTCAATCTATATTCATTCTTTTCCACAAACAAGACCTCATCATCTTGCATGGCCGAAAGGTGTCGTGATAGAGTTTCTCTACGAATATTGATAATACGTGCCAAAACAGTTTTTGAAAAGGGTAAGCGAACGATTAACTGATTGTTTGAATAAGCACCAAACTTATAGGATAAATTTTTCAGAATCAATAATATTTTATCTTTGATGTCTGTATTGGCTGAAATCAACATTTGACGATGGAATAAATTAGATCTTGTTATGGCGCAATGAAGACACAAATCTTTAAACTTTGGATTTGCTTGATAAGCTTGCTTAATATCTTTAGGGCTCATTGCCCTTAATGTTACTTTACTTAAGCAACTGGCAGATGCTATATAATGTTCCTTGCCTTGCAAAAGTGCTAAAAGGGCAATGTAATCACCAGGTCCTAAAACACCAATGATATACTCATCACCATTGTCTAAAAATTTGCTCATTTTTATATAGCCTTCTTCAATTGTGTATATGCGATTAATATCTTGGCCTTCAAGAAAGATAATGGACTTATCTTGAAAAACCATCTTTTCGGATTTTATTGTACCATAAATACAATTTTTACATGCTTTTTCCATATCATCATTATATATGATATTCCTAAATTTTTGAAATATTTTGTATATATAATCAACCATGATAAAATAAAAAAAAGGAGAATCCCATGAAACTTTTGATTATTCAAAACCAAGTTAAAGAAACCATCGATGAAAATCTTGAACATCTCCATGATCTTTTATCTTCCATAAATGATGATTTAATTGACTTTATTATCTTCCCAGAAATGTTTACAACGCCCTATCAAATGTCTTATTTCAAGAAGAATAAACAAAGTGAAGACGGCGCAGTCATCCAATTTTTAAAAGAAACCGCTACTTCCTTTCATGCCTATGTTGTTGGTGGTTCATTGCCTGAGTTTTCAGAAGGTAAGCTTTATAACACGGCATACATCATTAATACACAAGGACACATCCTCACAAAATACAGAAAAAAACACTTATTTTCTGTAACATATCCAAATGGAGAATCCTTTGATGAAAGTCTTACACTTACGCCTGGTAAAGAAACCATCACTTTTCATACTGAGTTTGGAACCATGGGTGTGATGATTTGCTTTGATGTTCGTTTTCCTATGTTGGCTAGAGACATTCAAAAGATGGGGGCAAAAGTAATATTTGTACCCGCTGCATTTAATACATTCACCGGCCCACTACACTGGCATACCACATTTAGAGCAAGGGCCATTGATCATCAAGTATTTCTTGTTGCAGCCTCACCTTCTCGAAACTCCTTTGGTGATTATGAACCATATGGTCATTCTTTGCTTGTTGATCCTTGGGGGAAAATCATTCATGAACTTGATGAAAAAGAATCATATATGCTTGTCGATATTGACTTAGAAGAAATCGATAAGGTAAGAACATCCATTCCTATTGTAAGAAATGATAAGGATTGATTTTTATCATGGAATTTACATACCATTACCAATGCTCATTGCTTATCAATAAAGATATACAGACACTTACAAAGACAATTGCTCATGCTGACCATATGGTTCATTGGGAACAAGGCCTCGTTTCTATTCAGCAAGAAAAAGGACAAGCCCTAGAAAATGGTTCTAGGAGAATTTTAAACTATCAAATGAATGATCAAACATTTCAAATGTATGAGACAACCATTGAAAATCAGCTTCCTAATGGTCTCATTCAAGTCTATGAACTTGGCGATGTTTGGAACCGTTGCCAATCCCATTTTGAAGACAAAGATCATCAAACCTTATGGATCATGGATGTCATCTTTAAGTTCAAAGAAAAGCCAAAGTACGATCAAGCATATTTTAAAAACAAAACATATCAAGGCATGCTAAGTTTCAAAAGATATATAGAATAAAAAAAAGCTATAAGGATAGAGACCTTATAGCTTTAATTGTTATTTTGGTACCGGTGGTCGGACTCGAACCGACACGCTTTTAACGGCAATGGATTTTGAGTCCATCGTGTCTACCAATTCCACCACACCGGCACATCAAATAACATTATACAACAAAAATTTTAAATATCAAAGTATTATTTCTAAGAATTTTTTGAATAAACAACTTTACCATCAATCACTGTTTTTAATACGGTCACTTTTTTCAGTTTTTCAACATGGTTATCATCAATTGATCCATCAATCTCTATATAATCATCTTGATTTAATGATGTCTCATATACAAAGGGTAAATTATTAATTGTATATGCTTTAATCGCTTCCTCAAAGGTAAACTTCTGAGATGGGTTAAGACAAGGCATATTTGCATGCTTAATACTTTTATATGTCATGGCAGTGTAAATATTTAAAAATGGACTCACTGGCTCAATAGGGGCATCTGTACTGAATCCTAGTCTTAAATTGTTATACATAGAATGGAACAAGTATGTATGATTCATTCTCTCACCAATACGTTCTTCTAATATATTCATATCTGAGTTAATAAATATAGGTTGAACAATGGCACCTATATCATATGCTTTCATCATATCAATTTGATTTTTTGGCGTTAATTGAGCATGTATCAAAGCATGTGCATGCTTGAACCTTTTTGTCGCTTTGATTGATTTTGTTAAAGCCTTAATGGCTTGTAAACTCGCAGCATCTCCAATGGTATGGATGACTGAATCCATTTGTTGTTGATTGGCTAAATGGATTTTCTCAAATAGTTCATCATCGGTATAGGTTAATATGCCCATTTCATGTATATCATCATGGTATGGCTCTATCATGGCAGCTGTTCTACCACCTAAAGAACCATCAGCCAATATTTTTAAAGGACCCATTCTAAATTTAGGGTGAATGTACTTATTGACATAGCCTTCATCAATAAAAGCCTTTAAATCTTCTAAAGACAAGTTTACTTGTTCCGTTATCTTAACATGCATTAAGCCTTCTTCATAGAGTTCTTTCAAAACATCAATAACCATTCTAAAATCGATATCAAATGATGAAAAATCATCGCTAGCTACCTGAGTGATACCATGTTTAATTAAAATCTCATCAGCTTTAATAAAGTAATTTCTTAAGTCTTTTTTACTAGGTTTAGGCATTTTTTGATAAATTAAGTTTAATGCTTTTTCAGTAAAAATACCAGTATCTAAATTAAAAGTACCACCAGAGATTTGCTTGGTGTTTTTATTAATACCAGCAATTTCTAACATCCTATCATTAACAACTAGAACATGACCACAAACGCGCCTTAAGACAATCGGTATATCGGTGGATATTTGATTTAAATCCTCTCTTTGGATCATTCTACCCTCTTTGAACTGACTTTGATTCCAACCCTTGCCAATTAAAATAGAACGATCTTTATATTCTTTCAAGAACGACACAATTTCCTCAATAGATTCCATGGCTGATAAGTCAATTAATGAATCGTAATAACCGATGCCAAGAACATGTAAATGACTATCAATAAATCCTTGTAATTTCATCATTACCTCCTAAAATAGAAAAAGCCTATAATCGATTATAGGCTTATTTTTTTTGAGGATTTAACATATCCTCTGAATATTGGTTGGTATATAACTTATAATAATATCCCTTCGCATCAATCAATGATTGATGAGAACCTTCTTCAATCACTTGCCCATTCTCTAATACTAAAATTCTATCACTTTGTACAATGGTTGACAAGCGATGCGCAACAATAAATGATGTTCTGTTTTTTAGCAACTCGTTGATGGCGATTTGAATGGCTTGTTCAGTCTCAGTATCGACTGAAGATGTGGCTTCATCAAGTATCAATATTTTTGGGTCAGAAAGAATGGCTCTTGCAAAAGAAACCAACTGTTTTTGCCCTACTGATAATCTCGAACCACCTTCACCACATTCTGTTTCATAAGCATTTTCAAATTTCATAATAAACTCATGAGCTTTAACAGCTTTGGCTGCAGCAATGACTTCCTCATCACTTGCATCTAATTTTCCATATCGAATGTTTTCCATTACAGACCCACTAAACAAGTGTGGTGTTTGTAAAACATAACCTAAGTTGGAATGTAACCATCCCAAACTACGTTCTCGATAATCTTTTCCATCGATAATAATTTCACCAGCTGTCGGCTCATAGAAACGAGCAATTAAATTAATAATGGTTGTTTTTCCAGCCCCAGTATGACCAACCAAAGCAATGGTTTCTCCTGCCTTAACTTTTAGGTTAAAGTCAGTTAATACTTTTTCTCCTACATTGTATTTAAAATCAACATGTTTGAACTCAACTTCACCTTTAATCGACTCAAAATTCTCAGATTTATAATCAAATAAGGTGCCATATTTTTCAACAACATCATCTCTATCCTTGATTTCCAACTCTGTTTCTATCAAGGATACAATCCGTTCTGCTGACGCCTGTGCTTGTTGGAAACGTGCATATATATTGGCAATATTATTGACAGGTTCAAAGAATTGCCATACATAATTGGTGAACAAAAACAATGTACCAATCTCTAAAGCAATCAATGGATCCATCACCATGTTACCACCAACGAGATAAACCATGGCAGTCCCAATTGATATAATGAATAACATAGATGGAAAATAAAGGCCTTGAAGCATATGTGCATGAATCGACTGCTTACGCATATCACTGGTTAAATCATCGAACTCTTGGTAATTTTCTGATTCTAAGACCAAGGTTTTCGTTGTCATAGCACCAGTAATACCTTCATTATAAGCACCAGTAATTTTTGAATTCACCTTTCGAATTGAACGATATGCTTTTAAAATATATTTCCTAAAAAATATTGATACCAAGGTTAAAATTGGTAAAGCTGCCAATACTGTTAAGGCAAGGGTATAATTAATCACAAACATAAAAACTGTTAAGATAATAATCAAAAACAATCCCCATGCAAGATCAATAAAACCCCAAGATAAAATTTCACTTAAGTTTCTTGAATCTGATGTCATCCGTGCCATAATCCATCCAACTCTTGTGCGGTCATAGTAGGAAAAAGGTAGTTCTTGTAAATGATGAAAAGCTTTTTTTCTAATATTAAAAGCCAATTCAGTTTGAATCCTACCAGCAATCAATATAAACAAATACACAGATACTGCTTGGACCACCATAAAGCTGACAAAGAAAATAATAAGAATATTTAATTTCGATAAATCTGCTTGACCACCATTTTCAACAATTTCGATATTAGGTCGAATTAAATCATCAATTGCAAATTTGGTAATGTATGGATATATGACATCTGCCGCCGCCAATAATGCAACGACAATTAAGCCAAAAATAACGTATATTTTTAATGATTTCATTAAGGAGAAAATTTTTCTCCAAACTTGCCAATCTATTTTCTTCGAGGAGAATTGTTCTTCGTCTCGTAACTGATCGTGCATAGTCATCACCTCTTATTTCAAGCGGAAATCAATCTTAGATTGAATTTCCCATATTCTTTTGTATGAACCCTCACGTTTAATTAATTGTTCATGGGTTCCTGATTCGATAATTTTTCCGTCTTCAATAACCAAAATCTTATCAGCTTCAGATGCTGTTGTGATTCTGTGGGTAATAATAAAGACAGTTGATTTTTTCCACTCTTTCTTGAGTGCTCTTCTAATTTGTATATCAGTCACTGTATCTACTGCAGATAAACTATCATCAAAAACCAATATCGGTTTTGGTTGTAACAACATTCTTGCAATAGCTACACGTTGCTTTTGTCCTCCAGATAAGGTCACACCTCGTTCACCAACAAGGGTTTCATAACCTTTTTCAAAATTCATAATGTCATCATGGACTTGTGCAATTTGTGCAACTTGTTGAACACGTTCTTGTGATATGGACTTATCAGCGATACGAATGTTTTCTTCAACAGAACGCGAGAATAAGAATGGTTCCTGTAAAATAAAACCAATTTGTCTTCTTAAATGATGTTTCTCAATGTCAGTGACTTCTATACCATCGATATATATATGGCCTTTTTGATAGTCTAATAAGCGTACCAATAAGTTAATTAAAGTTGATTTACCTGATCCAGTTTTTCCAATAATCGCAATGGTTTCACCTTGCTTAACATTAAAATCAACATCAACTATTTGATCTGAAATACTGTCATCAAACTTAAATGATACATGATCAAAATGAACATTACCCTTGATTTCAGGTTTTAATTTACCTTCTTCACCTTCATATTCACCTGGATCTGATATGATCTTATCCAAACGAGAGACACTCACAATGGCTTTAGAAAAATCGCCTACTAAACGTCCTAATTGTCTCATTGGCCAAATAATATTACCAGCATAAATCAAAAATGCCGTATACATCCCTAGAGAGATTGTGGTTCTTGACGCCAACACAACACCAAAAATGGCAATCAAAAAGAATTGTATGAATGATAGAAAATCAGTCACTGACCAGAAAACAGACATTTTTTTAATCAATTGATAATCTGAGTCCGTAAACTTTCGGCTTAATCGATCGAACTTTTCTACTTCATACTTTTCATTGGCAAAAGCTTTGACAACACGAGCACCTGATACATTCTCTTGTACATGTGTTGTCATTTTTGCTTCATTATCTTCAATTTTATGGAACATTTTCTCTACTTTGCGGAAATAATAAATAGCAATAATAAATAAAATTGGTGCAATAATTAAGGATATCAAGGTCATTTGAATATTTAGTCTTGACATTTGATATATCGATAAGCTAACCAAAAAGACCAATCGTCCGATTTGAACAACTTGTTCTGATACAAATCGACGATACATCTCTACATCTGTTGTACAACGCTGAATCAAATCACCTGTTTCAGCATGTGCATAAAAACTATAGTCTGCATCTTGTAACTTTTTATAAAGTTTATTTCTTAAGCGATATGCGATTTTTTCGGCATATACACCAGTAATTAATCTTCTTATGAAGATAAATAAACTACGAATTAAAGCGGTTAATACGATTAAACCCGCAGCCATTAATAATTGTTTCCAAATAGTATCAACAATCAATAAATTAGCTAAAATTTGTGGTAACTTTGATGCGTCTTGATCACCTTCTAAAACGACATCAATAATGTGTTGCCCAAATAAAGGAACAATGGTCCTTAAATAAGACTCCGTAAATAAAACAATAAATATTGGTATTAATAACCAACCATATTTACCCGTCCATTTAATCATTAACTTTAAATTTTTACTGATTTGTTGTTTAGGTTTTGATTGTGCATGATTCATGGTAGACCTCCTAAACAAATTACATTTTCTTTATCACTTTCATGCCTAATAATTTCATGCCATCATTTAATATATGACGAACAATGGAAATTAAAAATAATTTTGAGTTTCTTTCTAATGCATCATCGACCATCACTTTTTCCTTGGCATAATAAGAATTAAAATAACTCGCTAAAGATAAAAGATATTTAGCCAATACTGATGGCGCATATTCTTCTTTTGACTTAATCAATATGTCTTGATATTCATCAATTGTTTTGATTAAATCATAACTTGATTCTTGAGTATATAAATCATAATCTATCTTTGATGTATCGACAGACACATCATCAAGAATCGATGATATTCGAACTGAAGTATATTGCAGATATGGTCCTGTTTGACCAACAAAATTGACCATATCTTCTAAGTTAAATTCGATATCATTTGCACGATAATTTTTTAAATCATTAAAAATAATCGCACTTACACCTACATTTTCTGCAATCGATTCTTTATTTTCTAATGTAGGATTTTTTTCATTAATATAATCTAAGGATAATTGTTTTGCTTCTTTTAATACATCAATTAACTTGACGATTTTACCTTTTCGTGTCGACATTTTCTTGCCATCCTGTAAGACCAATCCAAAGTTAATATGATGAATATCTTGATAATAGTCATATCCCATTTTCTTAACAACTTCTCTAAGTTGTGTAAAGTGAAGTTTTTGTTCATTACCCACAACATATAAGACTTCATCAAAATGATAGGTATTTTTACGGTAAAATAAAGCAGCTAAATCACGTGTAATGTATAAGGTTGACCCATCGCTTTTTTGAATTAAGGCTGGTGGTAAATCTTCATCCAAAGAGACAATCATTGCGCCTTGATCTTTTTTTAATAAACCCTTGTCTTTGAGTTCATCAACAACAGCTTGCATCTTATCATTATAAAAAGCTTCACCTGCATAAGAATCAAAATGTACACCAAGCACATCATAAACCTTCATATATTCTTCTAATGATACTTCACGAAAATGTCTCCATAGTTCTAAATATTGAGGGTTATTTTGTTCTAACTCTTTAAATATTTCCCGAGCCTTATCTTCAATTTCAGGATTCTTCTTTGCTTTTTCATGAAAATCAACATATAACTTCATCAGTTCTTCAATTGGATTCTCATCAACTTTTTTTCGATCACCAAAGTTTAAATAAGCATAGATAATTTTTCCAAACTGAGTCCCAAAATCACCAAGATGATTTATTCTTATTACACGATAATTAAGCTTCTCTAAAATGTTACCAATGGCGTGTCCAATGACTGTTGAGCGTAAATGGCCAACAGAAAATGGCTTGGCAATGTTTGGAGATGAATAATCAATGACAATGGTCTTGCCCTTACCTAAATCACTAGAACCATAGTCATGGCTTGCTTGAAATTCTTCAACAATCTTTTCAGCAAGTAATCTCTGATTTAATTGAATATTAATAAAGCCAGATACAGAATCAATGCGTTCAAAATATTCTTTAATTTGTGACTTTTTCAGTTGTTCTTTTACCATGTCTACAATGACAGGCAATGGCTTTTTTAAAACCTTTATCATAGAAAATACAGGTAGAGAAATATCACCCATTTTAGGGTTTTTCGGTTTCTCAACAGTCACGTCTATGGTTTGCTGATAGGTATCACTTAAATAAGCTTCTATTTCATTTTTAATGGTTTGTTTGATTTGATTAATCATTGCATACCTCCATAACATTATAATTTTATCATAAATTTGATGCTTTTAATATTCTTTTTTCATCAAGGCATCTAATTCCTGGTAACTTTTTTCCATCTGAATTTTTAATTCATTTAATATGTGTTCTTCTTCCTTATATCTTACTGGATCTGAATAGACATCCTCTTCAAATAATCGATTTTTTTGTTGGTTTATTTTTGCTTCTATGTCTAACAATTGATCTTCGATGACTTTAATTTGTTTATCTTGTGATATAGTTTTTTGCTTTTTTGGCCGTTGGGTTTTTCTTTGATTTGAACTAGAAGTTTGCCCAACAAAATCCGTATAATTACCATGAAAGACCTTGACTTTATCAGAAATAGACATGACTTTGTTGGCAACCTTATTGATAAAGTATCTATCATGAGATATGAATATAACAGGCCCTTCATATGCTTCGAAAATGTCTTCGATAATAGTTTTTGTTTCAATATCTAAATGATTGGTTGGTTCATCGAGTATCAATAGTTCAGGCTCTTCAAGCATAAGGAAAAGCAAATGTAATTTAACAAGTTCTCCACCACTTAACATAGATATCATTTTATAGACATCTTCTTGAAAAAACATGACTCTAGCTAAATCATTACGGACCTCGGTTAAAGTTTTTGATGGGTAACGGTCATGTATGGTTTCCAGTAATGTGCGATTAGGGTTAAATTGTTGTAAATTCTGATCAAAATAACCGATTCTTAATTGTTTATAAAAACGCACTTCTCCAGATAAGGGTTTAATATCTCCCATGATGGTTTTAATCAAAGTCGTTTTACCCGAACCATTTGGCCCAATAATTCCCACCTTATCAAAACCTCTCATTTTAAAATTGATATGTTCTAAAAGGGGCTTATCATAACCAATCGATAGGTTAAAAAGTTCAATGATATGAACTTTCGTTGGCCGTTTAGACTGAAAATGAATATGGACTTTTTGGTTAGATTGATGTGGTTTGTCTATGGTGTCCATACGTTCAATCTTTTTGATTCTGTCTTGAGCAGATTTTGCCTTTTTAGCCTTATATCGAAAACGATCTACAAAACTTTGTAAATGTGCGATTTCTTTTTGTTGTTTACGATATTGCTTTAATAGCAACTCATAACGTTTTACTTTTTCGACTTCATAATCATCGAAATTGCCGTGGTAAAGTTCAATATTTTCTTGTTCTAACTCAATGATTTTTTGACATACTTTATTGATAAAATACTTATCATGGGTGATGATAAAAACGGCTTTTGGATATGCCTTCAAGTAATCTTCTAACCACTCGATAATTTCGATATCCATATGATTTGTTGGCTCATCAAGCAATAGAATATCTGGTTCAATCATCAATAATTTTGCAAAAGCAATACGCGTTTTTTCTCCACCAGAAAATGTCTTTATTTGGCGTTTATACAAATCCTTATTGAAACCAAAATGACTTAAAATTGTATCAATTTTGCTGATGTAGTCATAGCCACCTAGTTGATGATATCTATCTTCAATATTTTGATATCGTTTCAAGATTTCCTCAGAATGATCATCTTGCATTTGATTCATCATCATATGCATTTTTTTCTCTATATCAATTAAATCTTGAAAAACCATCAAGGCCTCTTCATATAATGTATTTGATTCGTCTTCAATAATTTGTTGAGAAAGATAACCAATTTTAACTTGACCATTAAGAAAAATCTCACCTTCATCAGGGGATAATTCATTCATTATAATTTTGAATAAAGTTGACTTTCCTGTACCATTCTTACCAATTAGCGCTACTTTTTCGCCTTGATTAATATCAAAACTGATATTTGTAAAAAGCGTATCAGCGCCAAAAGCTTTAGATACATGATTAACGCGTAAAATACTCATAATACTAACCTCTTTGTGCATATAAAAAGAAACAGATTGCTCTGTTTCTTTAGCTAATTAATAAATTGATTCCAACACCAATGAAATAGATACCTATCAATAACAAAATGACTCCAAAGATTCTTGTCATTAATAGCGCTTGTTTCTTAGGTTGGCTCGATGCTTGATATTTCATTTCCTGAAATCGACGTATAGACTTTTCAGTATGAAATAAAAAACGAAACCCGATCAAATTCCAAAACAAACCAAACAGCATTGAAAAAATTGCTGGGATGGCCATTATGCATCATCCTTTAAGACATTGTCATTTTTCTTATCCAATACTTCTGGATGAGATAAAATACGCTGTAATTCTTTCATTGATAAGCTGTTATATAAACCATCACATATGCGTTCATCCACCACAATCCCTAATTCCATGATTTTCTTTACAGAAAATTCATTCTTATTCGGGTTTGTAACAACAGGTTCATAGGTTTCTTTACCCATTGAGACAAAGGCACCTGTGGTACCAAAATTGTAAATATGGTGAAATACTGGGCTCATCTTGATTGATCTAGAATTAACTAAAAATACAGATGTATGGAATGGTGAAGCATCGAGAATAGATTTTGGTAACATACCATGTTTATCTAACCACATAAAGAATCTAACCGTATATTTTATCAGAAAATTGGGTCCTCTTGTAAAGAGTGCTGCCAACTTATCTACAGCATTTTTTTTCTGAATACCTTTGTTTTGTTTGACAATATCATGAATTTTTTCTTGTACTTCAAAAATAGACTCACTACCATCAAAGGTTAATTTCAAAGCGGTTTCTTCGGCGCTATCCACCAAACGTTTTTTAATTGAAAAAGATAATTGAATTTTATTCCTCTTATATAATCTTCCGTTTACTACAAAACGGTTAAGTTTAGGCCTTAATGAATATACTCTTACAAATGAAGCAATAATAATATCCATATAGTCAACCTTGATGCCTTCTTTTCTTTTATCTAGAATATATGCATCAAGTGTCGAGCAATCAATTTTTTCTGTTTTCATCACCATTGCATCATAGCGATGAAACATAATATGAGGAACGATTTTCATAAAAGGATCAATGTTTTTAATTTTTTTTCCATCACTTCTAAATCCGAACATAAACTCCCTCTCTTTTCATAGTTTATAATTTTATCACAAAATCGTCACTTTAGCAATATTAAATATACCGATAAACCTGTGGTTTTTTTTTGACTTTATGTTATAATGTTATAGATATTTATTTCTTTGGAGAATATTATGGACATGAAACGTATAAAAAAAATCATATTACCTTTATTTATTACACTGGCTTTTTTGCTAATATCCTACTTTGGAAACCAATGGTATGCTGAATATCATGGTATTGTTGGTAAAGATTATAGCTATATTTTTTATGAGTTTAATCAGATGGTTCCTTTCCTGAGTTGGACCATTTATCCTTACATCATCGCTTACCCTTTCTGGTTCTTCTCATTTTTATATATTGGCTATCGTTCAGAAAACAACATGTATATGATCACAACCATTGCCTTGATAGCATTTACCATTTGTGGTATATGGTATTTCCTTTGGCAATCAGATGTAGAACAATGGCGAGTAACTTCAGGATTGTTTTTAAACAATAATTATGACACCCCAAGGCAGGACTTGAATTTTTCTGAAAGCATCGTCATGTGGATATACCAATCTGCTGGACCTAGGAATGCTCTTCCATCTATGCATACCATCAATAGTTGGCTAGTGATTATTGGCTTAAGACTAGACAAGAAAATGCCTCAAGCCGCTAAAGTTTTACTTAGCATTATAGCCATATCTATTATTATAGCTACACAAACATTGAAACAGCATTATATCATTGACTTAATTGTTGGTATCATATTAACCGAAGGTATATTCTGGTTGGTTTTAAAATATCAATGGCATCTATATGTTAAAAAAATATTTAAGAGATTAAACATGACATTAGGTTTAGAAAATAAAGAAAGTTAAAAAAAAAAAGGCTCTATGCTTAGCATAAAGCCTTTTATATTATTCTTCAATACTTATAATACGCATGGTATTTGTATAACCATGTTTTTGTCCCCAACCTGATGTGATAACCAAGGTAGCACCTATATCTAAGCCAAACTCTTTGGCAACTTTAATTGCGACCTCATCATGATATTTTAAATCGGTAACATTTTCTCCTAAGGTAGGAAAAACACCCCAGTAATAGGACAAACGGTTACATGTTTCAATACTATCAGTGATAGCAATGATAGGAACACCTGGTCTAAATTTTGCCATCCTTTTGGCTGTACCACCTGTTTCTGTAAAGGCAATAATAACTTCTGCTTTAGGGAGGGTTAGTGCAGTTTGACTGACAGCAATCCCAATCGCATCATTGGTGGTTTTTTGAGAAGATTGAATGGCTTTCCTTAATTTTTCTTCATAATCAATGGTTTCTTCGATGGCTCTTGCTATGGTGTCCATGGTGGTCACAGACTCTATCGGGTATTCTCCCGCAGCTGTCTCTCCTGAAAGCATAATGGCATCTGATCCATCCAAAATGGCATTGGCCACATCGTTTGCTTCGGCTCTTGTTGGTCTTGGAGATGACATCATAGATTCAAGCATATGTGTCGCTGTAATGACAGGTTTACCAAGTTCATTGGCTTTTGATATTATTTTTTTCTGATATATTGGTACAAATTGGGTAGATACCTCAACACCCAAATCACCTCTAGCAACCATAATACCATCAGCAACTTCTAGGATTTCCTCTAAGTTGTCAACACCTTCTTGGTTTTCTATTTTAGCAATTAACTCGATATCTTCGCAACCCTCATCTTTTAAAATATCTTTAACCGATAAAATATCACTTTTTCGTCTTACAAAGGATAAAGCGATTAAATCAACGTTTTGTTTGGCTGCAAAACGAATATCTGCTTCGTCTTTTTCTGAAATAAATGGCATTGAAAGTTTAGCATGAGGTATGTTGACACCTTTTTTACTTTTTATGGTTCCAGAGTTCCAAACAATACATTCTAGGCCATCTTTATCTTTCTTTTGGATATCTAGACGTATTTTTCCATCATCAATAAGTAAGAAGTCACCAATTTCTACATCCTCATACATTTCTGGAGATGCAATATGAAAGGATTCTTTTGTTCCTAGAACAGGTTCTTTAACAACTTTAACAGTATCGCCTTTTTTAAAAAACTGTTCACCATCCTTAAAATCACCAGTACGTATTTCCGGCCCCTTTGTATCTGCCATAATACCTATATAACGATTTAGTTTTTTAGCAACATTTCGAATCATATCAATCCTATTTTTATGTTCTTCATGATTACCATGGGAAAAGTTTAGTCTGGCAACATTCATTCCAGCTTGAATGATTTTTTCAATCATATCAGGTGTATCAGTTGCAGGTCCGATAGTACATACAATTTTACTTTTTCTTTTCATTATTATTGTTCCTCCTTGCGCCATTCAATTCTTGCGCTATTTCTTTTAATTTTAACTTGAGCTTGACGATTCATAAAATTCATGTTGAATTCAAGTCTACGGATATCATTCGGAAGTAATGTATCAGCGATAAATTGACTTTTATATAACTCTAAGCCTGAAAAGCGAAAAACCATCATATAATAAACAACAGCCATCATAACAATGTCTAGTTTGTGTTTGTTTATCAGAGAATCTCCTTTTACCGAAGCAAAATTCAATAAATGATTCAAACTAATATCTGATGTTTCTTCAAGTTTAACTAAACTTAAAAAGACTTCATTTATCATTGTATCCCTTAGTAAGTTTCCGAAATGTTCTACATTGGCTTTAATCGTCGTTTCACTAAAGTCATCTCTAAACAATACAAAAATCAGTAAATGATCTCCAGCGATTAATACACGATGTCTTAATTCTTTAAGTAAATGGTTCTTTAAATCATCAGCAAAATCCTCATAAGGCATAATATAATGATTGACATTGGGTTGCATCACATAAAGACGTTGTTGGAAATTAGAAAACTGTTTCATCTTATTTTGATAATCTAAACCATCAAGGATGATTTTGATATCTGGATTTTCTTGGCCAAGTCTTATCATCGATTTGGTCATCTTCAAGGCTTGAAATACTAGATGGTTGGTTAAACTATGATTATCAATATGTTGGGTACTATGGTCAAGATTGGCAACATTGAGTATAGAATAATGTCTTTTTTCTTCATCATAAACACTATAGTCCATATAAAAATCACATATTGATATCAACATTTTTATCCCATCATGTTTTAAAATACTTAAATCTTTGGTAAATTTAATGTATTCATCCATGGCCTTAACAATGATGGCGCCTGTCATAATGTGGTGGCTCCCAAATGAGAAGTCATCTTGATCGTCTACATAGAGAGCACCAATGTAACCTAGTTCATCAGCTTTATCCATGGCTTCACTTAAACGGTTGATATAAGCGATCAAATGTTGTTTTGCTTGGGTCGTATCGTTAAGTAAATAAAAATAAAAAGGCAATATTGGTCTTAGACCTTCAAGCATGGTGTATTGGAATCGACCATTCATATTCATTAAATAACGTGTACTATAATCGATAATATCTTGTGTTTTACGGTTAGCAACTACTTCGACTCGATGTTGGCCGAATGCTTCTATTTGTCTTTGTATGTGATTGTTTCTAAGATCTTTATAATCTTGGTTGATAAATTTTTGATTTCTTTCAGTGACTTCATCATAATCTTCACCAAATGCAACAAATTTTACAAGAGTATAAACCCTGTTTGCTTCAGTTTTGATTTTGTAATGCTCAACACTTTCTTGATCATCATTATAATTTTTATGGCTAAAATCTTTAGAATACATCATGCTTAAATGCAAAGATCTTTCACGCAAGAAAATATTGATGTGATGTAAATCAGCTTGGACATCTTTTTTTTCTAATAATAGAGGTTCTAACTCACAGTTAATGCCTTGATAGAGATCAACAGACATAGATTGACTGGTATAAAACTTATACTGGCAACATAAAACCTGATGTTCATGATCGATGAAACGTTCACTTTCAATATGCACACTTGCACCTTGAACTTTATAGGTTGTCAGCCTATGGTAAATATCTCTTTCAACATCATAACTTTGTTCAAAAGAAGTCGGATCAAAAAACCTTAAGTTTAAAATAAAATCATTGACCTTAAGCATTGAGAAAAGAGGATTAAATGTTTCGATGACTTGGCCAGAATGAACAATTTTAAATGGGACAATGTCAATATTTGTTTCTTCATCTAAAACACCAATATATGACATTTTTTTACTGGCGAGCATCATTCTCTCTTGATTCATTTTTAAATCATTCACGGATTTAGATTTTAATAACATCAGTTACGCTCCTACTAAAGTTGATAATGTCAGTGATAAAAGGAAAATTGCCTTCAATTAGAGCAAAGCAAAAAGATATATTTATCGAATTTCAACGATTATTTGTTGCTTTTTTTATCTTTATTTGATAAAATAGTTACGCTATACGATGGAGGTGAAAATCATGGCAAATAACAAACAACAAAAGAAAAGAAATATTCAAAACCAAAAAAGACATCTTGCAAACGTTTCATTTAAATCTTCTTTAAAAACAGCAATTAAAAAAGTTGAAACAGCTGTTAAAAACGGAGAAAAAGATCAAGCTGTTGATGCTTTAAACTATGCTTTCAAAAAAATAGATAAAAGTGTTGCAAAAGGTATCCACCATAAAAACTATGCAAGTAGACAAAAAGCTCGTTTATCTAAAAAAGTTAATGCACTTTAAAAATCAAATAGTAAATAATGATAGCGTTCGAATTTCGAACGTTTTTATTTTTATACTTTTAATAAAAAAAGTTCAATACCCAAAGCTTTATCAATTTGCCCGCTTTTTATATGGTAATCTAAATCTGCAAGCCTCTGAATATGATTGATGAGCACATCATCATCAATGCCTTCAGCATTTTTTTTCATATAATAAGCTCGTCCACTAGATACATTAAAGTAAGCACTAATATCCTTTTGACTATAGCCCATCATGATTAAGGCCTTGGTATGAAGCATTTCTATAAACTTATTGGCAATGATGGTTAACATCCAAATCTCATTGGTACTGATAGATTTTAAATCTTCATAAATTTCCATGATTTTACCCTTGTCTTTATCGACAACAGCGTTAACCAAGTGAAAAATATTGTCATCAACATCTTTACTGGTAATCTGACTGATCATATCAACGTTAATCACATCTTTTCCATTTGCATAAGATAATAATTTTTCAACTTCATTATTAATGCTATCAAAATCATGTTGAATACGTTGTACAAACTGTGTTAGTGCAAAGGGTTCAATCTTCATTTGATGGTCTAATATTTTTTGCTTAACATAATCATAAACGTTAAAATTCTTTTTAGGGTTTAATGATTGATGAATAATATGTTTTTTTAGAAATTTTACGATTTTCTTTTGACCATCTAGTTGATCATAAGGTGCTTGTATGATGAGAATGGTTTCTTTAATCATCATCTCACAAAACCTAATCAAATCATTGAGTTCTTCTGGGCTGGCTTTTTCATTTCTTGTCAAAAAACTTGCATTACGAATAACTACCCCTTTTTTGTCAACTAAAAAAGGTAAAGTTAATGCATTAGATAATGGCAAATGTAAACCATCTTCTTCATAATCATAAACTTCAACAGCATCTTCTGAAACACCGTGCTCTAATAGCACGGCATTTGTTTTTTCTTTGATTGAATAATGATTATTCCCATAGAATAAATAGCAATTTTTATTCATTGATTCCTCTTTCTTATACGTTAAATATTATACCACAAAGAAAATGATTTTAACATTCATCTTCAGTTAAAATCGTAAGTTTTTCGGCTGTCTTTATAAAAGACTTTATAACTAAAGTGACCTATATATCTAATTTCAATACTACCATGTGTATGGGTTGTGTATAAAAAATCGGACCAATTTAACAAACGATTAACAACCTTTTCATCTGGCATACCATACTGATTATAACCATAAGATATATAGGCATTTTTAGGCTGTATTTTATTTATAAATGATTGAGAGGAAGAGGTATTAGACCCGTGATGCGCGACTTTTAAATGATCTACGTAAACATTGATATCATCGATTAATTGTTCTTCAATCAAAGACTCAATATCCCCTGTAAACAACCATTGCTCATCAAATATTTCTCCCAACAAAACAATCGAGTGATTATTTTCTGTATTGTAAATTTCATATCCGTTCAAAACCATTAACTTCATCTGACCACAGTAAAACTCTTGACCTTTACTTAATATGACTTGTTGGGGATGTTCTATATCTTCAAAGTAATAAGGAACCATGACACGCCTGACATTTATTGCTTTGATTATCTCATTGGCCTCCCCATAATGATCTCGATGATGATGCGTCAAGACCAAGGCATCTAAACTTCTTATATATTGATGTTTGAAGTAATGAATCAATGCATTGTAATCATCTTTATGCCCTGTATCTATCAACATATGACATGAACCACTTTGTATATAAATTGCGTCACCTTGATTGACATCAAAAATCTTTATTTTTGATCCTAATTGTAGACTTTGCCCATGGGTTATCATGATAAAAAATAATAACCAAGAAAGACCTAGATGAAGTATTTTTTTTCGATACTTAAAAGTTAAAAACAACAATAACCAATATAAGAGTACAAATAACCATTGCCCCATATATATGTCAACATAGATATTCGTTTGGTGACTCAACTCAATCATCTTTTCAAATGTTTTTATCATAGATGAGTATATCTTTGAAAAGAAAGGCAAACTTAGGGTTAAATAAGCGCCAGGTAATAAAAAAACACTAACAAATATGATAAATATAGGATTATAGATAGCATTCAGTAAACCTATACGATGATTCATGTTTGAAATGATTGGAAGGGCAAATACAATCACAATGATGCATGTCCAAAGATAAGCATAAAACATTGATTGAACCCTTAAGTTTCTTGACATGGATAATATCACAAAGGAAATAAAAAATGATAATTGAAAGCCAATATGGTCCAACAAATAAGGATTGTAAACCATCATAGCAATAAAAATAAATGATAGGTAATCCATGCTTGAAAGCTTCCTGTATTTATCTTTTGACAAAAGGAATAGATAAAACAATAGTGATGCTCTAATGATAGATATTGAAAAACTAGTGATGATATTGTAGAAAAGTAAAAACAATAATATCAACAACCTATGTGTTGTTTTTCTCATATAAAACCCACTTAATACCTTATGAACAACCATCATAATTAAAGCCAAATGCATACCTGATATCGCAAAAAGATGTGAAATACCAATATCATTAGCTTGTGTTTGAACTAAATCATCCACCCCTTCTTTATTACCAAGCACCATCAACTTTAGATAAGAAGCAACTTGTTCTTTGTATCTTGTATTGATGTATTGACGGATCTGATATGGTATCATATGAATACTTGTTTTTGACGCCAAAATCTCAATGTCACTGGCTTCAATGACAGCGGTAATTTTTTGTGACTTCAAATATAATCCATAACTAAATGAATGTTCAATATGACTTTCATCCCATTGAGTAAAATCTCCATAGACCATAATGACCATACCCGGTTGATATAGACTTGTATCTTCAACTTTTATTAGATATTTCCTTTGTTTTTTTATGATTAATCCTTGATGTCTGACATCAAGAATTTTTCCTTCTATTGGCAAAGGCACATTTTTAGAATCATCAATCATATACAATCTGATAACAATAACCATGAGACACATAAAAGACATGATAAATAATGACGACTTTTTTTTTATTAAATATAAACTATAAAGAAAAACAACCACAAGGAGTGGTGGTTGTTTAAGTGCAAAGTATCCCATTGATACATACAAACTTATATGAATATATCTAGAGGCATTAGACAGTAATATCGTCTTTAATCTTTTCATAGATGCTGTCCCCAATCCCTACAACATTTATTATTTCTTCGATATCAGTAAATGGACCATTGATTTCCCTGTATTCAATGATACGTTCAGACAATATGATGCCTACACCAGTCAGAGTTTGTAATTGCTCAAGGTTGGCTGTATTAATATTTATCTTCCCATTCATTTCACCTGGCAAAGTGATTGGTTGATTCTCTTCATAAGGGATATATACCTCCATCAAATCCCTTAAGACTTGACTTGTATCAATCAAAGCCAGATCAGCCTGATTGGTGAGTCCTCCAGCTAAAAATATCAAATCTAATATCGTATAATCATCACTCACATAATAAGTCCCTGGTTCATGAACAGCACCACTTATTTTGACATAAATATAAGTACTATGAACATTGCTTATTTGTATGATTTCTTCATCCAATAAAACCCTGGAAAGATTTAGCGATGACGTATCTGCTTCATCGGTAAAACCTCCTGCACGATGAACCAGCATGATGAGACGATCCCCTGGTCTCATCGCATAAATTCCAGGCAAAAGAACTTCACCTTTTATCTCTACATATATATATGATTGCTCATCTGTAATTTTCTCAATGATTATCAGATCCTGGTCACTAAGTATTTCTGATAGATTGACTTGACTATGGTCGGCATCTGGCTTAAAACCACCAGCAAGACGGACCAAATCAATGACCCTAGCCTGGTCTTTAAGATAATAAACACCAGGATACTTCACTTGTCCTTTGATATCGACCGCAATTAATCGTTCATCTTTTACTTCTGGTATTAAAATGACTTGTTCATCCTTCACAATTTCGGCCAAATTAATACTTTCATAATCGGCCTTGCTTGTTAAACCACCTGCTTGATTCACAAGATCTATGACTCGTGTACCGATAGGTACATAATAAACACCGGGAGAATGAATGGCACCTTTAATGTCTATGCCAATCCAATAATCTTTATCAAGTGAATCTGGAATAATGATTACTTCATGGTTGTCTAAAGGTTTCACTAAGTTCACTTCATCAATGGATGCAGAAGATAATAAACCTCCAGCTTCTTCTATAAGATCATAAATCATCTGTCCCTCAAACATTTGATAAACACCAGGAACTTTCACAGCGCCCTTAATTTCAACATAGAGAAACTGATTAGATTGCTCATCTATGACAATCACATCTTCATCCATAAGTTTTTGTGCCAAATTAATTGCATCAGTATCAGCGTCCGCCCTTAAACCACCAGCGACCTGTATGAGGTCATTGATAATTGAGTGCTCAGGCAACTTATAGATACCTGGATGCTGGACAGCACCTTTTACCTCAACAAAAATATAACGGGGCAAAAAATCATCATTGACGTCATTCATTTTTTTAGGAATGGTAATCACCATCTCATCTTCTAGTTTTTGAGATCGGTTAATTGCATCAATATCTGCATGAACTGTCAAGCCCCCCGCAAGATTTATTAAATCTACAATACGATCGCCTTTTCTACATGTATAAAGTCCGGGCTGATGAATTTCACCCTTAATTTCAACTTCAATATGTGTTTGATGATATTGATTGGCTTGGGACTCTGTGATGATAATTTCTTCCCCACTGCCTTGAAAAAAATTTATGATTACAAATGCCACTATAAAGACAAGTATCAATAAAAAACCTTTATTATTTTTAAGCCACTGCATAGGATCACCTCAGTAACATACTACAAGGACAAGCCAATATCACTTTAAAAAAAACACTTCATTAGAAGTGTTTATTTTTCTGTTTTTTGCACAACATATATTTTTCTTTCAGGCAGGGTTTTCGAATCAATGATGTTTAAACCAATTTGCTCTAAAATTCTCTCATATTCTTCATACTCATGCGTCTGTTCATGGATTTCAATCTCTTGTGGCGGATCCAAATTTTCTACTGTAATCGTATGAATGATACTATGAGGTTTAGGTCCCTTTCTACTTTTCCAATGAAAATTAAAATCATCATCTTTTTCTTGGTATCCATCAAACGCATCAATAAACTCAACAGATAAAACATCAAATATGAAAATACCATTTTCTTTTAAGCTATTATATATATTCTTTAAGCCAAAGAAAACATCTTCTAAATCTGATAAATGATTAATCACATCCATTGAGGCTATAATCAAATCAAACTGTTTATCCAAAGGGTCTAACATATCGTATACGCCAACATCTATGTTTAAATGCTCTTGACTGGCGCGCCTGGATACAATGTGGAGCATATTTTCACTCAAATCAGTGGCCAAGACTGAATATCCCATTCGAGCCAACTGGATGGATAAATTGCCTGTCCCACAGCCAATATCAAGTGCATTTCCTAAAGCGCTATACTTGCTTATAAAATCAATATATTGTTCATAAACCTCTTCATCGATAAAAGCATCATAAAAGTCGGCTAGAAAATCATATTCCATGAGATTGATCCTCTAAATGTACTTCTTTTCTGTCATAGAACAATTTTTCAATTTGATAATTGTTGCGAGTTTCTTTATGCATGACATGAACAATGATGTCGCCTAAATCAACCAATATCCATCGATCGAATTGGTCTCGTTCAATATGATAATTTTCTTCTTTAGGCATAGCTTTTTTTATAAATTCTATTGATGAATGAGCTTGTCTTTCATTAGAAGCTGATGCGATTATTTGATAATCAAAATATGGTGATACATCTCTAAAATCATAAATTAAGATATCAAATAATTTTATATCCTTTAAAGCGTCATATACTTTTTCTAATTTATTGCTCATTAATAACCTCCGTTTGTTTTTGATAAAACTTTAATGCTTCATATGTCAACCTAGATACTTTTTGGCGATTTTCTTGCAAGTAATCAATGGTTTGACTAATGATTTTGTATGTGGTCAAATCTAAGTCTTTTCTTGCCAATAATCTTAAATCATCACCAACAAAAGCTCTTGACTCTTCTATATAATCACTGATGAAAATAATTTGTTCAAGTTTGGACATGGATGGTCTACAAGAACAATGATATGTAATGGCATTGAGTATATCTTCATCTGTAATATGAAACTTTTTATTGGCCAATACTCTTGCAGAATAAGCATGCAAACAACCTTTGGGAATATCCCTTATCTCTTCGTCTGATACAAATGATGATACATGTGCTTTGATATTGTCTAAATCATCATCCTTAGTAGCATCATGTAATAAGGCAGCTACAGTCAATTTATCTATAGAAACATCATGTATTTTTCCTAAAAAGACAGCCATATCACGAACAAAATATATGTGGTTTAAGCGTTCTTGATTATCCTCAAACGCTGATTTTAAATAGGCATCTATTTTATTTATGATTGTTTTCATTTTAAATAATCGCTAATCGCGTATAAACACCAACCACAAAAGGCACATATACTTTTATATGGAATGGTGCTCGTAAAGTCACAAATCCTAGTCCTGAAAAAACAATATCATATTTTTGGTTGTCTCTAATCCTAAACTCGTGATATACCCATCTTGGTAACTCTTCTTCTTTAGAGTGTGGTGGGGATAATAAAGAAAATAATTTTTCCTTATACAAGCGATTGGCCTTTGTCGTTTTTGTCCTATGTATATTTAGACGGTTAGAAAAATAAGTTACGACATTGATCACATCACAGGTTTCACCTGATATAATATCTAGCCGTGCCAAGCCACCAAAAAACAATGTTTGGCCTTCATTTAATTGGAAAACTAAAGGCTTAACCTCTTTTTGTGGATAAGTTAACTTATATGACTTTCTCGAAAGGTAGTGTGTGTATTGGTGTTTGTTAATGACACCTGGTGTGTCATAAATCGTCGAACCATCAAGTAAATTAAAGCCAATTAACCCAAGCGTTGTTTTAGGTGAGATGGACTCGGTAACGATGTCTGAAGCTGCACCTAAATAACGTCTTAAAATCTGATTGATTATTTTGGATTTTCCGACATTTGTTGAACCAACAATATATACATTTCTTTTTTTCTTGTATTGATAAATGAGACGCATAAGTTGGTCAAAATGATCACCGTATTTGGCAGATACTAAAACACTATCAATCACATCAAATCCCTGTTCTTTTAACATCAGTTTTAGCCAAGTTTGGATTTTATGATGCTTGACGTTTTTTGGAAGTAAATCGACCTTGTTCCCAACCAACAAAACATCTCTTTTTTCAGTTAAGGTTTTAATTGCAGGAACAAATGAACCCGAAAAATCAAATATATCAACGATCTTAACAATTAAAGCATCTTCAGCTTTTATTTTATCTACAACTTGAAGAAACTCCTGGTTTGAAACTTGATATGGGTAAGTTTCAGAATAGTTTTTAATGCGAAAACAACGTTGGCAAACCAAATGATTAAGATCACTTTTTTGTATTAAGTTTTTAGGAATATACCCTGGCTTGGTATTATCAATGCTTTGAATTTGTGAACCACAGCCATTACAGAAAGCACCTTTAAGCATTGTCTACCTCTTTTCCTCTAGTTTTAATTTTTGATAGTAAGAAGGATCTGTTCTTTTCAGTCGTTTCAATACCCTTTGCTCTAAACGACGATTAAATTTTGTATACCATTTTTCTGATTTCCTCTTAATGGCATCAACAACAATGGTATAAAAGCCCATGCGATTGCCACCATAAACATCAGTCATAAACTGATCACCTATTAAAGCAACTTCAGAATGGCTTGGATAACCCAATATTCGCATGGCCTTTTTAAAGCCTGTCTTTAGAGGTTTTTTAGCACTATAAATATATTGAACATCTAAATCCTCAGAGAAAATTTTAACGCGTTCTTCCTTATTATTGGAGATAATTAACACTTTAAACCCATGATTATTTAAGGACTCAAATAAATTTTTAATCCTTTCATTAGCTATCGTTTCATCATAAGGAATCAATGTATTATCTAAATCAACCAATAAATACTGTATGCCTTGATCTTTTAATCGTGCAAAATCAATGTCAAAAATAGTCTTAACATATTGGTTAGGATAAAAGTATTTTCGTTTTAAAAACCATTCAATCATAGGTGCCTCCAGGAAGAAACAATACATATATTATTATAGTATAAATCAGCGTAAATGTCTATGTTAGATATGAGCCCTTAGTACACAAAACCACGAACTTCTTTGGTTAAGAGACGACTCTGGGTTTTGTGATTTGGTACAAGCTTTTCCAATAAATGATGAAAATCATCTTGGTGATGAGGAAAACGCAAGTGTGCATACTCATGAAAAAAGACCAAAGTAAAAAACTTAGGGTCTAATCTTGCAAGGATAGAATTCATTTTAATCGTTTTCTTTTTCACATGGCAAGAACCTAGTCTAGAAGACATCAACTGTGTTTTAAACTTTAATTTTTTAACTGGATATATGTCGTTTAATTGAGACGCATGTTCACTCAAAAGAAAACGAACTTTTTCCATCACTTCTGACTGATAAAAGGATTCAATCAATTGACGATCATAAGTCTTGATGAGAATCTGATGACCTAAAACCTTCATATGTTCATCCAGGCTTTCATCAATCACTACACCATAAGTCTTCCCCCATATTTTCATTTGTTTGGGATGATATAAATCAAGTTTTTTCTCCTCTAATCGTCGTATAATCCAATCCTTATGATGAACTATAAAGTCTTTAATCTGATTGCTTTTATAATTTTTAGGGCAGGTAATTATCAGTTTACCATGACGTACTCTTAAATAGATATGTTTATTGTTTTTGAAAAAAACTTGATAATTAACCAAGTAATCATCAAGCTTAATTTGATGCATTTGCGACCTCTAAAAATGATAAAACGAAATTCGAAGACTTTTTAGCTACTTCTTTCACAACTTTATAATATGAAGTTGTTTGATTATGGTCTTCAACCATATCAGAGATTCCCCTTATAGATACAAAAGGAATGTTAAACTTATAGGCAGTCAAGGCAATAGCCATACCTTCCATTTCGCAGGCCAGTATATTGGGTACATTCTTACTGATTTTATCTAAATATCTTAACTTCGTTACGAACTTATCGCCAGATACTATGTGCCCTACTTTATACTCATAACCTAATTCATCAAATATTTTTTTAGCTTTATTAAGATAAGATTCATTCGTTCTAACAATCAAAGGGTCTTCGCCCATTTGCCCATAAGGAACATCATCAATTGCAGTTAATGATGCATCAAAATACGCCAAACCTTCACCTAAAACAATATCGCCAAGTTTTGTAGGTTTTAAACCGCCAGCAACACCCGTATTAATAATTAAATCAACTTGATAATGATCTGCTAAAATTGTTGCGGTAATGGCTGCGTTAACTTTTCCAATATCTGATTTAACAATAACAATTTCTCGATGATTGATGTGACCTATATAAAAAGTTTTATCGCCAATTAAATCAGTTTGTGCAATGACCATTTTTTCAAAAAAGAAATTTAATTCTATATCTAAAGCACCGATAATTCCAATCACAATACCTCATCCTTTTATATTTATTTTACTTCAATAATCTCAACTGTGATATCTTTTCCTGTCTCTGCTTTATAGTGAACTGTTTGCCCCTTTTTCTTTCCAATTAAAGCTTTACCCAATGGTGATTCATCAGAAATCTGATTATTCATTGGATTTGCTTCAACAGACCCAACAATTTTAAACTGTTTTTCTAAGTCCTGCTTAACAAACTTAATGGTTACTTGCTTACCAATTGAAATCGTTCTCGAACGACTGTTTTCATTGATAATTACACTGTTTTTCAGTATATTTTCGATTTCTTTGATACGCGCTTCAATACGAGCCTGTTCATCTCTAGCTGCATCATAATCAGCATTTTCTGACAGGTCGCCTAATGACCGTGCTTCTTTCAAATCCTGCAAATTTTTCTCTCTTACAGGACCTTTTAGTTCCTCTAGTTCTCGCTTATGTTGTTCATAACCGGATTGTGTTAATTTAAACTTGTTTTCCATTTCATCTTCCCCTTTACATAAAGTATTATAGCATAATAATTTTTATTTTATATGATTTTTCTTACAAGACTTTGCGCTTCAATATCTATAGGACAATATACCTTTATAGTTTGAAGTGGATGTCTTGCAGCATCCAAGGCAACATTCTCTTCATCATATATCTTTTTTGGTTTTATTTGTACAAATTGCTGGTTTGGCATAAATATCTCCAAAGCATCACCAGGCTCAAAGTAATTACGTTGTTGGATATATAAAGTTTTCGTTTTCTTATCATAAGATTTGACCATACCAACAAACTCTTTTGTAGGTACTTCACTTCTTGCATTATACAATTGTTCTTCAACCCCTATATCGCCTTCAAAAAACCCTTTAGATGTTAAACGATTTTCTGCCTTTTTTATTTCCTTCTGATAAGCTTCTATAGGTCTTAAACAACCAGCATGATAATCATCAATCAACATACGATAGGCCCCAACAACTGTAGCGATATAATGTATTGATTTCATCCTACCTTCTATTTTTAAAGAAGATATCCCAAGATCTAATAAATCTCTAATATAAGAGATTGCTTCTAAATCTTTTGAAGACATTTGAAAATCAAAATCTTCAGAAATTAAAGTTTCGTCTTTGTATAAGTTATACAACCAACGACATGTGTGTGCACATCCTCCTCGATTGGCATCCCTTAAAACCGTGTAGTTTGATAAAGTACATCTTCCAGAATATGATACACACATTCCACCATGTATAAAGACTTCCAAATCAGCCTTTGATTTTGATTGAATCATCTTAATTTCTTCTAAGGATGCTTCACGTGATAAAACGACACGCTTGACTCCTTCATCATAAAAATAATTGGCCAAGTAAGTATTGGTTAATGAAAATTGTGTTGATAAATGCAGTTCCAGATTGGTCAAAGCTTTAGCCTTTTCAAGAACAACCATACTTGAACAAATGATGGCATCAACACCAATTTTTTCAAGGTCTAACAAATAGTCTTCAAGCCCTTCAGTATCTTCATCATGAAAGACCATATTCATGGTGACATAAACCTTTTTTTGCATTTGATGAGCATAATCTACCAAGTCTTGAATCATAGATAGTTTAAAATTAGATGCTCGCGCACGCAAAGAAAACTTTTTACCCCCAATATATACAGCGTCTGCCCCGTACAATAATGCGATTTTTGCTTTGATTAAATTACCAGCAGGTGCCAACAACTCAGTTTTCATTTTTCTCACCTTTGGTTTTCTCAGTTCTTGTATAGAAGAATCCCTTATGGTATTCCTGTCCGTATTGATCAAGGAAATCCTTTGGAGATAATTGACCATGATATGTACGAATGGCATCAAAATATTCTTGGTCATCCATGAACAAACGCTCAAGAAAAAGATCATGGAATGGTAAGTGTTTGACTTCATTAAAAGATTCTAATTTTTTATCTCTAAAGATATGAGTCCCATGATTATCCTCTAATATCGGATAAAAAATACCTTCTCTTGTCTTTTCTTCAATGGTAAACTCTTTGCCATGTGTTTGGAAATTTTCTAAATCCTTGTGTTGGCTATATAGTTTTATCAACTTACGTTTAGAATAGAACATATCAATATAACCATGCCCTAGTAATGAATACTCAATGTCAGAAGATGAATCCATCATAGCTTTCATTTCATCTAGTGTAATCTCTTTGGATAAAGTCATTCCTTTAATTTTATCTTTCAAATAAATGACATCATATGCGTTGGTATTCATTGTCCCTGGTTGATATATGATTTTATCTGATAAGTCATTATCTCTAGCCATGACATAGACCGTAAAATCATTGATGACCAAACCATCAACATCTTGAGTTTTTAGAAAAAATAACCAATTGTTTAATATCTGCAAATCTGTCTCATGTATCATCTTGTTGATAAAGATATATACCTTTTTATTAATCTTTTTGATTTTTTCTATGACATGAGACATAGAATTTTGCTCCAAAGGATAGATTGCTTTTGTAGTTATAACATCTGTATCAAGTAAAAATACATCAGCTCCTAAGTCAGCCAAATGTTTTATTTCTTCTTGATTTTTTATTCTCACAACGATATTCATACTAACACCTATTTCTTAATCGACACACTGACGCCGTCTCCAATGGCATAGATGTATGAATCAAATGCTGGATGATTGACTAAAAAATGATTGAATTTATCAATCTTTTTTACAAGCTGTCGTCTATTTTTGCTTTTTATCTTTGATTGATCTGCAACCAAACCCTTAAATAAAAGATTATCTGTCAAAATAAATCCACCCTTGTTTAGGTGTTTTGCGTAATGATTAAAGAAATGTTCATAAGAGGCTTTTGCAGCATCGATGAAAATCATATCAAAAGATTCATCACCCATATCCATATCATTTGCATCACCCAAAATCAGCTGTACTCGATCACTTAACCCAGCTTTTTGAATATTTTCCTTAGCCATTTGATAAAGTCTTTCATCATGTTCTATACTGATCACTTGAGCATCACTAAAAAGTGCAATCAAAATGGCACTATATCCAATAGCAGTCCCAATTTCAAGCACTTTTTTTGTTTGATGTAAAGTCATCAATTGAATCATAAAATGAATGGCTTCATCTTGTATAATTGGTATCCGATGTTCATCGGCATAGTTTTTTAAAACTTCAATTATAGGATGATGAAACTGAGGATTCACTTCTTTCAAATAATCTTGATCATTCATGGATTATGATTGATCTTCTTCGTCGTCTTCTTCTAGAAAACTTTCTAATACTTCTTCAATCAAATCCCATTCTTCATCAGTTTCAATTTGACCTAATGTACCTTCGTCGCCGTCTTCAGGGTTAAAACTAGCTGCATGATATTCATCTGATTCATCATCATCTAGTTGGTAAACAACATAAGACTTATTAAAAGCCTCTGATTCAAATGTCAAGATAATTCTTGCAGTTAACTCATTGCCTAATTCATCAGTTAATACGAGTGTATCTTCGTGTACGTTTGACATAATTTCCTCACTTTCTACTATCTAAATAGCTTTGCAATATGATGGTCGCAGCTATATAGTCAACTTTCTTTTTTCTTTTTTTTCGGCTCAAATCTGCAGTAATCATTAAAGAATGAGCCATTTTTGACGTGAGCCTTTCATCCCATAGGATGACTTCTAGGCCTGTCAATTGTTCTAATTTTTTCTTGAAATAAATGGTTTCTTCGGCTTGATAGCCAATGCTTCCATCCATATTTTTTGGTAAACCCAAAACTATTTTATCATAATCCTTAAAATCAATGAGGTCATTTAACTTATTTAATGCCTCTTTATATTGATTTGGATTAAAAACAATGGTTGTAAGTTTGCTTGCGACAGTTTGTGTGGCATCTGAACTGGCAACACCTAATGTTTTTGAGCCCAAATCTAAACCGAGAATTTTCATAGGACCAGTTCCTTAACTTTTTCTAAAGCCTCATCTAGTTTCTTAGGGTTTTTACCACCAGCTTGAGCAAAATCTTTTCTTCCACCACCATTGCCATCGCATATTTTTGCTGCTTCTTTAACAATTTTGCCTGCATCTATTTGATCATCATTACTCTTTGCTACAAACATAACCTTTTCTTTCATTGTTGTTGCCAATAAAACAAAACCTGACTCCAATGTTTCTATTAAATCATCGGCCAATTGTTTTAAAACAGAAGGCGTTACATTTTTGACATGAGCTATGATCTTATTATCAAAAGTATCTTTTGAAAAATCAGATACATTTTGCATGGCTTTTTCTTCTTTAATTTGCTGATAATGTTTTTCTAATTGCTTGACTTTGTTTTGAATATCATTCAATCTACTTCTTTGATGTATGACATCCAAATAAGAGCCTTTAGGTTGATAGTCATCCTCTAAATCAATGCTTAAATGAATATCTTCTTTCTCAGCTTTTTCAATGATTCTATGTGCCTTATTCATCAAATGATCGATATCATCATTAAGGCCATGTAAACTTTTCACGACATTGTTGACACAATCATTGGCAAAGGCTTCAATACGATAAATACCTGAACCTATTGTGAACACTGACTTAATTGCAAACCTTTCAATATCAGAAATATCTTTAACATGCGTTCCACCACATAAATCTAAGGTATATTTTAAATCTACAGTACGTACTTTATCAGTATACTTTTCACCAAACTCAGCAATTGCGCCACGTTCTTTAGCTTCATCAACACTTAAAATAGAGGTATGTGTTTCATAGGTTTCTTGAATCATATTGTTGACATCTTGTTCGATTTTCAAAATCAAATCATCATCAATAGATTCGTAATGGTTAAAATCAAATCGCAAATACTTGCTAGAAACTTGTGAACCTTGTTGACTCACATGATGCCCTAAGCGATCACGTAAGGCTTTGTAAAGCAAATGTGTTGCGGAATGATGATACTCAGTGAACTCTCTGTTCTCTTTATCGACACGTGCTTGGACAATTTCTCCCTCTAGTTTTTCTGTGATTTTTTCCTTAATTTTATGTAAAAACTGTCCATTTGGTAACTTGTTTACATCCGTGACATGTAAGGTGATGTCTTCATTTGTCAGTGTACCCTGATCAGCCATTTGACCCCCGGATGTGGCATAGAATGGTGTACGATCTAAAACCAGTCCATCATCAAACACTTTTATTATTTTAGCTTGAGTTTCAAGTTTGTCATAACCGATAAAGCTTGAAGACATTTTGAAATCAAGGTAAGCTTGATTTTGTGAAGCCAATGACGATGTCTCACTTCTAGCACTTCGAGCCCTATCTTTTTGCTTTTGCATTTGCTTTTCAAAACCAGCGATATCAACTTGATAATTCATATCTTCTGCGTACTCTTGCGTCAACTCTAATGGAAAACCATAGGTATCATATAATACAAAGGCATCTTCTCCACTAATGGTTGAGCCTTCAGTTTGAGACATCATATCTCTTAGTTTTTCTTCACCTGAATGCAAGGTCTCAAGAAACTTAACTTCTTCATTTTCTACAATTTTTTTAATCATGTCTTCTTTGTCAATCAGACCAGCATAAAAGTCCTTCATTAATTGAACAACTTCAGTGACCAATTGGGATAAGAATGGTTTTTCTAGGCCATTTTGCTTTCCGTGTTTCACAGCTCTTCTCAGTAAACGCCGTATCACATATCCTCGTCCTTCATTTGAAATCATTGCCCCATCATTGAGAGCCATTGTAATGGTTCGTATATGATCAGCGATGATCTTAAATGACTTTTGTCCCGTATATTTAATACCAGATATCTCTGCAAAACATTGGATGATTGGCATAAATAAATCTGTTTCAAAATTGGTTTTTGCATTTTGGAATACAGAAGCAAATCGTTCTAATCCTGCACCAGTATCGATATTCTTACTTGGAAGTTCAGGATATTTTTCTCTATCCATACCTTCTTTGGCATTGTATTGCGATAAAACGATATTCCACAATTCGACATACCGATCGTTTTCAATATCCTTTTTTATGGTTTCAGTGGTAAAATCTCCAAAATCAGGTCCTCTATCAAAGAACACTTCCGTACATGGACCACAAGGTCCTGTTCCAATTTCCCAAAAATTGTTTTCTGAAGCAATTAGATGACTTGGTTCTATACCTAAATCTAACCATTTTTCATATGTTTCTTTATCTGTTGGATAATAAGTCATATACAACTTGTTTAAAGGCATGCCAAAATACTGATCACTGGTCAATAACTCATAAGCGAAATCAATGGCTTGATCACGGAAATAATCACCAATAGAAAAATTCCCCATCATTTCAAAAAATGTATGGTGTCTGGCTGTATTGCCAACATTTTCAATATCATTGGTTCGAATACACTTTTGAATATTCACCATTCGTGGGTTTTTAGGAACAATACGCCCATCAAAATATGGTTTCATGGCTGCGACACCTGAATTCATCCATAATAATGTGGGATCATTGTTGGGGATTAAAGACGCACTTTCTTCAACCTTGTGACCTTTTTCTTTAAAAAAGTCTATCCATATTTGTCTAATTTCATGTCCTTTAAATTCTTTCATTATATCACCTCAAAAAATAAGAAAATCGTCCCTATAATTAAGGACGATTGAATCGCGGTACCACCTTTATTCTAGTTACCTAGCACTCAAGCTCTTAACGCGAGTCACGTGTGCAATTAACACCTCTCAGAAGGAGCTTCATGAAACTGTATGTCTAGGTTCCACCTATCCTAAACTCTCTTCAAATTAATACAGAAATTCATTACTAATCTTCATCATCGATTTACAAATATTATACAATAAGTTGTGACGATTTGCAAATTTATTCATCTAAAAAATCTTCGATTCTCATATGCCCATCCATGGCTTGATTTTGGATATCTTCTAAGAACTTCAATAACATGGTATGACGTCTCCGATCTTGGCCTAAAACGCCTCGACGATAGGCTTTAAAGACCCCCACCATGATTAAGTGGTCCTTGGCTCTTGTTACGGCAGTATATAAGAGCTTTTTTCTTAGCATAATTGTATATGATAAAGACAAAGGTAAGATCACTACTGGATATTCAGAACCCTGAGATTTATGAATTGATATGGCATATGCAAGGGTTAGTTGATCAATTTCCTTTCGGTTATACTGGACCATTTGACCAGAAAAATCAACCGTCATTTCTTTACCATCTTCAATAGCAACTACTACGCCTTGATCACCATTCATGACATTTTTTTCAGGTTGATTAACCAATTGCATGACTTTATCTTGATAATAAAACTTTTTATCACCAAACTCAATCATCATATGCTTGTTTTGCCCATTAAATACTGACTGTATTTGATCATTCATACGATCGATTCCGTTGAATCCTTTATACATAGGTATTAAAACTTGAATATCATTGAGCAAGTCATAGTCTTTTGACATCAATTGTTCAATCAATTTTAAGACCTTTGAACTGATATATTCATCTTTGGTTTGTATAAACACCCGATCTTCTTGTTTTTCAAATATATCTTCAGATATTTGCTTTTCTAATATATCATAAGCAAGTGAAATAATGTGTGAGTTTTTAGCTTGCCTGTGAATAACATTCAATGCTTGGACTGGAAATAAATCAGACTGAATTAAATCATTTAAAATGGCTCCAGGACCAACTGATGGCAGTTGGTTTGCATCGCCTACTAAAACCAAACTTGTATTTGCTTTTATGGCACTTAATAGACGTCGCATTAACAAACAATCAATCATAGAAGCCTCATCAATAATAATCATTTTCACATCTAAAGGATTAAGTTCATTGAACTTAAATTGCCCGTCAAAGTCATATCCAAGAAGTTTATGTATGGTTGTTGCAGGTAAGTCTGTGGACTCAGATAAGCGCTTGGCAGCTTTCCCAGTTGGTGCAGCTAAAGCGATATCTTTAAGCCCTATTGAATGATTATGATTCTTTTTATATACATTAATAATGCCCTTTATAACGGTTGTCTTTCCTGTACCAGGTCCCCCTGTAATAATACTCACATTATTTGTTAGGGCTAAGTAGATGGCTTGTCTTTGCGCCTTAGTATAAACCATCTTGTTCATGTCTTCAAATTCATTAATTAAATCATAGATGTTGACCAAGGTATCTCTTGCTTGATTCAATTGATACATTTTTTGAGCAATGAATGCTTCTGCCTTATAAAGGTAAGCCAAGGCCAAATGATTATTTTCAGCAATGATTTTTCCATGTTCTATCATAAGATCTAATTGTTTAAGAACTTTTTCTTCTTCAACTGTCATGGTCTGATTTTGATTTAAAAACTGAAGTGTATAATCAATTAAATCTTCTCTTACTAGAAAGGTATCACCGTACTTGTTCATATATTCATTCATAAGGTAATAAATCACAGCGCTAATACGAATATCAGAATCATATGAGAAGCCAACCTTTAAACCGATTTCATCCGCTCTTTTAAAGCCTATTCCTTCAACCTCTTCCATTAAAATATATGGATTTTCTTTGATGACTTGTTTACTTTCAATTCCATATTTAGAATATATTTTCATCGCCATATTAGGCGATATAGAAAAGCCATACAGCCATATTAAGGTGTTCTCCATTTCTCTATTGTTTACAATACCTTCATGAATAACCATTTTTAACTTCTGATTCAACTTAGGAACTTGGTCTAATACTTGAGGATCTTCAGCAATTAAGTCTAAACATTGTATACCCAAAGTATCTATGATTCTTTCGGCAGTTTTGATACCTACACCTGGAAAAATATCACTAGATAAATAATCGATAATACCATCATAAGTTTCATCAATTAACCGTTCAAATGTTTTGGCATTGAACTGCATACCGTAAGTTGGATGATGGGTGATCTCTCCATGAAACTTATAGTTAGAATGTTTATCCAACTTAGGAAAAAACCCACAAACAACTATTGTGGGTTCATAACGAATTAATTCTGGATCATTGGTATCAAGTATTTCAACCTTAATCACAGAATATGAGTTTTCTTCACTATAAAATAAATATCTTTTTATAGCGCCTTCAACATATGTCATATTTATTCCTTATTACTTAAAAATGCCTCAATATCACTGATTTCTTTGATAATATCTTTGCTGAGGTTTTCATAACCGTCTTCAGTCACCAATATATCATCCTCAATGCGAATACCTATACCTTCTTCTTCAATATAGATACCAGGTTCAACGGTTAATACGACACCTGCTTTAATCTTTTTAGAATACGTACCAACATCATGGACATCTAAACCTAGATAATGACTCACGCCATGATAATAATACTGACTAATCTCAGATTTTTCTTTAATCATACCAAGTTTCATCATGCCTTCAGCAAGCATATCTTTTGCGAACTCATTTAACTCTTTAACATAAATACCTGGTTTAACTTTTTCGATGGTTTTTTTATTAACATCAAGTACCATTTGATATAGCTCAGCTTGACGTTCAGTAAACTTACCACTTACAGGAAAGGTTCGACTAATATCAGCGGCATATTCATTGTGATATGCCCCTAGGTCAAGTAAAACCAATGACCCATCTTCAATGTTTTGATTATTTTCCACATAATGTAAAACCGTTGCGTTCTTACCACTAGCAACAATGGTATCAAACGAATTTCCAAAAGAACCAGATTGTTTAATATAATAATCAAAAGTTGCTTCTAGTGTTCGTTCATTCATTTGTGGTTTTGCATGTTCAAAAATGGCATAAATACCTTTTTTCGTATGGTCTATGGCCGTTTTAATAGCATCAACTTCACTTTTAGACTTGATACGTCGCATTTCTGCTAAGATTGGGTTAAGGTTATTGATATGTAGTTCTTGATAGTTTTCAATAAGGTTACCAAAGGTATTGTAAGAAATTGGTTTAGACATTGGTTTTGCTCGGTACATGTCTAAATAAATCGTTTGGGCAGTATGGTCAAGTAAAAGATGTCGAGAATCAGTCATAATCTTCTTTTCAATAAACTCGTCAAACTCATGAAGATATTTAATTCTTTTCTCATCTATCCCTGATATTTCACTAACTTCTTCCTTGGTTAAACGTCTACCCAACCATTTGGTTGCATAATCGCTTGGTTCTTCTATGAAAATATAGTCCATACAAGCTTTTTTATTACGCATCAACAATAAAATAAATTTTTCTCGTTTAAGTCCAGTAAGATAAAAAAAGTTTCTCTCAGGAAAATATTTATAATGTTGGTCTAATGATTTGTGCTTAGGTTCTCCAGCAGCAATCAAGGCAAAACTTTGATCATCTAATTGTTCACATAATTGTTTTCTTCGTTTAATATAATCTTTTGTATTCATTTTGTCACCTCAAAAATTATTATATCATGATTTTTATAAATATACATCACTTGGATTGCTTATCTTCTCTAAAAAAAGAATCTTTTTTTGATTTTCTCGTTCTCAAGTATATAAGCCATATACCCAAGATGAAAAAATACGCCAACATCATCCACAAGACATTCAATGGATTCTCTTGCAGGCTAAAGATTGACCCTAAAAAGACCATAAAAAGCATGATAATTAGTCTTGATAAAATGGTTAAAAAAAGATATTTTCGTAATTTTACTTTGGCCAAAGAAAGACCATAATTTAAAATAGACGAAGGAAGAAATGGATTTGACAATAAAGCCAAAACAAACCACATGCTTTTTCCTTCTACTGCATGAAGGAAGGCTTGACCATACTGATATTTTTTAACTTTTTTTATAAAATAATCAGCCAAAGTAGCACGTATAATTAAATAAATCAAAAACATACCAATAAAGGATCCTAATGTCGATAATACAATGGTCAAAACTGTACCTTCTAACCCACCAAAAGTCGCACTTAGAACACTTAAGTTAAAGGATATGATAATGGCCAATGGAAGGGTTGGAAATAAGGCTTCAATGAATGGCAAAAAAACACCAATCAATGGTGCCAACCAAATATGATTTTGTATAAGTATTCTTAAAGTTTCTAACCACTCAGTAAAAAAATCCATATGACCTTCCTAAAGAAAAAAGCATCCGAGGATGCTTTTTTATAAATATCATTTATCCAGCAAATTTTTTCAAAGTACGTATCATTTGAGATGTAAATGAATGTTCATTATCATACCAAGTGATGACTTTAACCATTTGTTTGCCTTCTACATCCATAACTTTTGTTGATAAAGCATCAAATAAAGTTCCGTTCGTATTGCCAATCACATCTGATGACACGATTGGATCTTCAGTGTATCCAACTGTTTCTGATTGGGCATTTTTAACAGCCTTATTCACGTCTTCTTCACTGACATTTTTTTCAAGTTCAACAACTAAATCAACCACTGAACCTGTAATAACAGGAACACGTAAAGCCATACCATCTAATTTACCATTTAATTCAGGTAAAACTTTTCCAACAGCTACAGCTGCACCAGTTGATGTAGGTACGATGTTTGCGGCTGCTGCACGACCTCTTCTAGCCTCAATGCCTTTTGGATGAGGAATATCTAATGTTGCTTGATCATTGGTATAAGCATGAACTGTTGTCATGAATCCTTTAACGATACCAAAGTTTTCATGCAAAATTTTGGCAATCGGTGCCAAGCAATTTGTTGTACATGATGCTGCTGAAATAATTTTTTCTTCTCCAGTTAAAATATCTTCATTAACACCATAAACCACAGTAGGCACATTACCTTTGGCAGGCGCTGAAATTAAGACTTTTTTTGCACCAGCCTTAATGTGTTTTCCAGCTGCTTCTTCACTTCTAAAGAAACCAGTACATTCTAAAACCACATCGACATCATGCTCTTTCCATGGTAATTGTTCAGGGTCTTTTTGAGAAAAAATAGTAATTCTTTCTCCATCAACAATTAACTCATTGCCTTCGAATGACACTTCTTTATCATATCGTCCTTGTGAGCTATCATATTTTAATAAATATGCTAATTGTTCTGCATCTGTTAAATCATTAATGGCAACAATATCAAAGTCTTTATTTCCGAACATAACTCTGAAAGCCAATCTTCCGATTCTTCCAAATCCATTAATTGCTACTTTTACTGACATAATATCCTCCTTATATTTAATTACACCTTTATTTTAACGTATAATATGGGATTTTTCAATTAAGTTCATTTATGGTAAACGTTTTCATTTGATAAAAACTAAAAAAAAGACCGACGAAGGTCTTTTTTACTTAAATGAACTTATTTTGCTCGCTCAATAGCACGTTCAACACATTCTTGATAAGTACATGTTGGACATTCTTCGCTGCATACTGAATAGTCTCTTAATTCTCTTGGTATAAATGCTCTGATTTCATCTTTATTATAACCTGTCTGCATGATTTGATCATTGATGATAATCGGTCTTTTAAGTATGGTAGGGTTATCAATAATAAAATTCGCTAACTCAGAAAATTTCATTTTTTCAGGCTCAATATCGCTTTCTTTAAAAACTTTTGAACGTGTAGAAATAATATCTTCAAAACCATTTTCTGAATACTTTAACATGTTAATAATATCGTTTCTAGTGAGCTTAATACCAATAATATTTTTTTCTTTATACGGGATTTTGTTGTTGTCTAACCATTTTTTTGCCTTACGACATGATGAACAACTTGAACTAGTATATAGAGTAATCATATTAACACCTCACTTCCTTATTATTATACCATAATCTCAATAATAATAAAGGTTTAATTTTTGTAAATTTTTCGTAAAATTGTGTTATAATGTGATTAATTGAATACTAGGAGGTATATCTAATGAAATGGGATTTAACCTATTTGTTTCAAAATCTCGAAGATTTTGAAAAAGCATATCAAAACACACTTGAAACGATTGAAAAACTATCATCTTTCAAAGGTAAGTTAGGAAATGAAAAAGATTTTATTAAGTATTTTGAATTGCAAAAAGAGATTCAAACAACAGGATTAAGAGCTTATCAATATGCATCTCTTTTAAGTGATTTGAACAAGAAAGATTCTGAAAATGCTGCACGTTTACAAAAAGTTCAATTGGCATTTTCAAAACTGCAAGAAGCCGTTTCTTTTGAAGAACCAGAGTTAATTGGTCTAGGTAAAGAAAAGGTCATGTCTTTTATCGATAACAATGAAAATTTAGAAGAATATCGCTTTTCAATGGAAAAACTTTTTAGAAGACAAGAACATATACTTGATGACAAATCAGAAAGCTTACTGGCCAATTTTACCCAACTGACTTCTTCTGGGAGAAACCTATACTCTTCATTAACTGTCGCAGATATTGAAGGCACTGATGTTATGCTTGATAATGGCGATATCGTTACAATCACAAATAGTAATTATCGTTCTTATATCCAAAAAAGTGATAATGCAGAAGATCGCAAAAATATTTTTGAAGCTGTATTCGATTATTATGCCGATCATAAAAACACATATGCAAGCATTTATAAAAATGTATTAGATGCCAATTATGCGCGTATGAAAGCAAGAAAATACCAATCATCTTTAGAAAGTTATCTTTTCAATAACAATATTCCAACTGAAGTTTACTTAACACTAACTAAAGTGGCGAGAGAAAACACAAAAGCAGTAAAAAAATACCTAAAACTAAGGAAAGATTATCTAGGATTAGAAGTTCACAGAACATATGATCGCTTCTTAGAACTTGCCAAGTCTGATAAAGAATATGAATATGAAGAAGCCAAAGAACTCTTCTTCAAATCAATTAAACAATTCCCTGAAGACTTCCAAGATAAGGCAAAAGATGTTTTAAAGGATGGTTTTGTTGATGTCTATGAACAAGCTGGTAAACGCACAGGCGCTTACTCTAGTTCTATGCCTGATTTACATCCATTTATATTATTGAACTATGATAAAACTTTATCAAATGTCTTTACCGTTGCTCATGAAGCGGGTCATTCAATACACTCAATGTATGCACAAGAACATCAACCATCAAGTCTTCAAAATTATACCATTTTCGTTGCTGAAGTTGCTTCAACATTTAACGAACACAATCTGTTAGATTATATCATTAAAGAGTCAAAAGCATCTAAAAATGATAAAATTGCTTTGTTACAAAGAGCCATTGATGACATTATGGGTACCTTCTACCGTCAAACCCTATTTGCTATTTACGAACTAGAAGCCCATAAATTGGTTGAAAATAATCAACCAATCACTGCAGATGCTTTATCAAAAATCATGATTGATTTATACAAAGAGTTCTATGATATCGATATAACAGAGGAAAATGTTAAAGAATTTGTTTGGGCATATATTCCACACTTATTCTATACACCATTCTATGTATATCAATATGCAACAAGCTTTGCAGCTTCGCTAAAAATCTATGAAAACGTTAAAAATAAGAAAGAAAATGCTTTTGAAAACTACTTAAACTTATTAAAATCTGGTGGATCAGATTACCCTGTTAAACAAGTCTTAGAAGCTGGGGTAGATTTAACCAAAGAAGATTCATTCAAAGCTGTTGTTCATCGTTTAGAAGAATTGGTTGATGAATTGGAAGTTGTATTAAAATCATAAATTTGCTATAATAAATTAACTCAATGATATGGACAAGTAATTTATAGGTATTTTTAGAGACAAGGTGGGTGGTGAAAACCTTGATTATCTATCAATGAATGGACCATGGAGAGATGCCAATCACATCCGTACATCTGCGTTAAAGATAAGAGTGCTATTTATTAGAATTAAGGTGGTACCGCGATTTGAATCGTCCTTATATATAAGGGCGATTTTTTTATTTAAGAGGTGAAAAAAATGGAAAGAATCGTATCAGGCATAAAGCCAACAGGAAGCCTAACACTGGGTAATTATATAGGTGCAATTAAACAATTTGTAAAACTTCAAAAAGAACGGCAAAATGATGAGTTTTTCTTATTCATCGCCGACTTGCACGCCATTACAACCAGGCAAGTCCCTCACGAACTAAGACAAAGGTCACTAGATATAGCGGCCATGTATTTGGCTTGTGGATTGGATGAAGAAAGAACAACATTGTTCATTCAATCTGAAGTTCCTCAACATGCAGAGTTAGGTTACATTTTACAATCAAATGTTTATATGGGCGAACTTGAACGTATGACCCAATACAAGGACAAAACACAACGTAAAGAAGAATCAATAACATCTTCCCTTTTTACCTATCCAGCCCTTATGGCAGCGGATATATTGCTCTATGATGCAGACTATGTCCCCGTAGGTGAAGATCAAAAACAACATTTAGAACTCACTCGAGATATTGCAGAAAGATTTAATCATTATTATCATGATTTTTTCACTGTGCCAAAACCAATAATCCCTAAAGTTGGAGCCAGAATAATGGATTTGCAAGATCCAAATAAGAAAATGTCTAAGTCGAATGATAATCCTAAAGGTTACATTACCTTATTTGATAATGAAGCCACTATCAAGAGGAAAATCAAGTCCGCTATGACTGATTCCTTAGGCACCATTCAATACGATCCAATCAATCAAAGAGGTTTGGCAAACTTATTAAATATTTTTGCCAGTGTAAAAGATGTTTCAATCGAACATATTGTTGACCAATACAAAGATTCTGATTACAAAACCTTTAAAGAAGATCTTGGCCAGGCTCTAGTTGATGTCCTTATACCAATCCAAGAAAGATACCATGAAATCATCAAATCTGATAAACTCCAAAACATCTTAAATCATGGTAGAGATAAAGCCAATGATTACGCCTTTAAAAAAATGCGCAAATGCAAACGCAAAGTTGGATTAGGAAGAAAATAAAAAACAAGACTTTCAGAAAATAATCTGAAAGTCTTTATTTTATGAGTTTTCTTTACTTAACTTTAATCGTGTAAAGAAAGTGATTAGGAAAATAAGAATCATAGTAATACCAACCAAATGAAACAATAAAGATAGACTTTGGTCAGCAATATAACCAATTATAGGCGCAAAAATAACCAATAACAAGGATGTTAATTGTGCCTGTATACTTAAGGCACTTGCTCTTCTTCCTTCTTCTGTTACATCTCCAATTTCTTGAACAATAATCGGTTTTCTTAAATTTAAAATAATATACATCAAAACAAATGCTAGAAAAATCACTAAGACATATTCTGTAAAAAAGCCTAAAAATAATGCGGTTAACCCCATCAATAACCAAGCAAAATTGATGACTGTAATTTTCCTCACCTTATTTTCAAGTCGATAAGCATTTCTTGTGGCAAAAGCAGATATAATATAAATCACGGCATAAATAATACCAATATAAATCTTTTCTTTTTGATCCTCAGCGAGTTGAGCGGCTTCTATAAAACCAACAGACGCTGTTAAGACAATGAGAGGTTGTATATAATCTTTGATGCTTTTAAATCCTGCTTGGAAAGCTGATGCATCAAAAACAAAAGTACGGACTTTTCTTTGTTTGACAACGTATTTTAAACTTTCCCAATTTTCTTTTAGAAAGGTCTTTAGTTTAAAAGTCGACTCTTTTTTTACGTTCATATAATCTGGATATGTTAATATCATGAGCAAATCAATGGTAAATGGAACAATAGATATCAAGAATAAATACTGATAATTTCCCTTGACCAATAGGATAAGCCCAATAGAAGCAATACTCATGACTGTTGATCCAATTAAAGACATTGATCGAGTTTTTCCATAAACTTGACTTTTGGGCTCTACAATATTTTCATGAGACAAAAATTGCATAATCATGGCTTTGTGCGTTCCTGAGCGAAAAGCCTCGCCAAAACCATATAAACCCATGGCAATAATAAAAATCCAATATTCAGGGAAAAATCCTCCTATAAAAAAAACTGTAAAAGAAACAATATAAAATAAAAAACACATCATCAGCTGTGTTTTTTTACCATACATGTCTGCAATCACACCAGATGGAATTTCAACAATATAAATGATGATTTCTCGTATTGATATTAAGAGACCAATTTTAAATAAACTAAGGCCTCCTGTCTCAATTAAAAACAGCAATAAAAACGGTTCAAAAAAGCGAAGATTTTTTAAGAACCCGTACATGCCGAATTTAAACATCTGCTTCTTATACTGTGAAATACTAGACATTTCTATACCAAATCGTTAATGTCAGACATAATTCTAGATATTGCTTTAAATGCTTCATCCTCATCGCTACCTGTTATGGTGATCTTGACTTTACTGTTGGCAGGTACACCCAAAGATAAAACACCCATAATCGATTTAAGGTTTACTTTTCGATCGTTATATTCCATATACATTTCTGCTTGAAAACTATTTGCTTTTGATACCAATTTGGTTGCAGGTCTAGCCTGCAATCCTTGAGCATATGTAATTTTAAATTTTTCTTCAATCATTTATAGTCCTCCGTTCTTATTTTCATTGATTTGATTGACTAGTTTTTGCATATCGTATGGCAAAACCATTTTTACATTCTTGCCAGAAACAAAAATACCAGTTGCCCCTAATGATTTGAATTGACTTAAGTTCGCTTTTTCAACATCATTTAATTGAACTTTTAGTCTTTTACCTTCTAATGTGGCATGTTTAATATTACTTAAACCACCATAAGAATCAATAAATGGTTGGACATCACTGTCTTTAATCGATTCAACAATTTGTCTTTTTGGTTTTCTCATTAATAAAAACACTGTAATCAAAACTATTATAAAAATCAGTGAAATGAAAAGCCACCAAAAATTAAATCTTAACCAAGATATAATGTCTAAAGTCATTGCTTGTAGCATGTTAATCACCCCGTCTATGTTATATTTTATCATAGGCATAGTGCTAAAGTCGATGATTTTACAAAAATTTCTTATTCTTTAATGTTGCAATTGAGGACAATATCTTATATAATTTTGTAAGAAGGTGATACTATGTCAAAAATTATTGAAGCCGTTATTGAAATTCCAATGGGCACACAAAACAAATATGAAGTTGATAAAGACAAAAACAAAATCAAATTGAATCGTGTTCTTTATTCAAAAATGACCTATCCTGCAGAATATGGGTTTATTGAAAAAACCTTGGCAGAAGATGGAGATCCTTTGGATATCCTTGTTTTGGCTACCACACAAACATTCCCTGGATGTATTGTTGATGCCCGTGTTGTCGGTTACCTAGATATGTATGATTCAGGAGAAAGAGATCAAAAAATAATCGCTGTCGTTGATGCTGATCCTAGATTTGATGATATCCATGATATCAGTGGAATAAAAGCTTTACAATTAAGAGAAATTAAATTATTTTTTGAAAACTATAAAATATTAGAGCCAGGCCATCATGTAAAGGTTTTAGACTATTACTCTAAAGAAGATGCCATAGAACTTATCAACGAATGCCAAAAACGCTATACGGATCATCTAACCAAACAATTATAATCACTCTTGATATAAAAACATCTCATTCCAAAAAGGAAATGAGATGTTTTTTTATTTAATTTTCGTGGACAACTTCACCATTAATAATTACCTTACTTGGCTTTGTCATATAATGCAATGGGTGTCCATTCCATATGACCACATCCGCATCTTTTCCTTCTTCGATACTACCAACGCGGTCATCTACATTATTAATTTTGGCTGCATGAATGGTGACTGCTTTAAAGGCATCCAACTCATCTAAGCCTTCTCTAACGAACAAACCTAATTGAGTTAATGCATTTGATAAATGAATGACGGGATGATCAGTCATGATTGCAAATTCTATGCCTTGATCATGAAGTATTTTTGCTGATTTAAAAGTTTTATTTCTTAGTTCATATTTTGATTTTGATCCTAAAGTTGGACCAATGATTAAAGGAATATTTCGATCTTTAAGATAATCAGTAATCAAGTGTGCTTCTGTAGCGTGTTCAATGGTGCCCTCTAAACCAAACTCTTCAATGATCCGAACAGCTGTAACAATATCATCTTGTTGATGTGCATGAATCTTCACCTGTAAACCATCAAAAACACGAGAAAGTGCCGAAGATTTCATATTAAACTCAGGCTTTTTACTTTCCTTGTTGGCGTCTTTATTACGACGGTATTCATCCATCTTATCTTTATAATCTCTTGCCTTTGTGAGTGCTTCTCTAATGACAGCCGCGGTTGCCATTCGTGTTGCTGGTGTTTGAGATTTTGCACTATAAACTCTTTTAGGATTCTCTCCTAAAGCCATTTTCATTGATGCTTCTTTAACCATGACCATATCGTCAATGGTTTGACCATAAGTTTTAATGACTGTAAAAGTTCCGCCTATACAATTGGCGCTTCCTGGCCCAGTAACTACAGTTGTTACACCGGCCTCTAAAGATTCTCTAAAGGCAACATCTTGAGGCTTAATTGCATCAATCGCTCTTAACTCTGGTGTGGTAGGTGATGTCATTTCATTGCCATCAGCACCTTCAAAGCCGATGGCTTCTTCATACATACCTATGTGACAGTGGGGATCGACGATTCCCGGAGTCACAAATTTTTCTTTGGCATCAATCACTTTCGCTTCAGGATAATCTTTTGCATCAAATTTTCCAATGGCTTTGATTTTTTGGTTTTCCAATAAGATATCTTTGATTTCATAATTGATATCTGCCATACTGATTAGATTTGCGTTTTTAATTAATATCATGCGCTCATTCTCCTTTTTATGATTTCTATAAATATTTGAACACCATTCATTAGTGCTTGTTCATTTAAATTAAACTTAGGGTGGTGAATATTGTATGTTTTACCTTGGAATTGTTTGACGCCTAGCCAAGCCAAAGCACCTTGTTTTAATTGGATGTATCGTGAAAAATCTTCTCCACCGGCCATAGGGTGTTTTAAAACTTCTATTGCATGATGTCCCAATACATTTTCAGCTGCCTCAATGACTGTATCAACAGAATCAGATGTATTTATCACAGGATCATAACCAAATTCATATTGGTATTCATATGTGCCACCATGCCTTTGAGTTATGGATTGAGCCAACTTCTCTATTTCTTCTTTGATGGTCTCTCTAACATCTTGATTAAAGGTTCTTACAGTCCCCATTAAACGAGCATATTCAGGAATAACATTATGTGTTGTACCAGCTTCAACCTTAGCAATTGTCACTACTGACCGTTCCATTGGTGATATTTTTCTAGTGATAATATTTTGTAAAGACATGATAAACTCAGCCTGCATAACAATTGGATCAATACCTTCTTCAGGTAAGGCTGCGTGTGCGCCTTTACCAATCAATTTAAGATGGATTGTATCCGCTGCGGCCATGGCTGGTCCATAATTTATGGCCAAATGTCCTGTTTGATAATGTGGTGAAACATGCAAGGCAAAAAAGTCATCACAATCATTCAACTCACCTGATTCTACAATGGCCAAAGCACCTCCTGGTGCTGGACCTTCTTCTGCCTCTTGGAAAATAAATTTGATGGTTCCCTGCCATTGATCTTTATGTTCATTCAAGTATCTACAAGCGCCTAGAAGCATGGATGTATGGGCATCATGACCACATGCATGCATTTTGCCATCGTGTTTTGATTGAAAGTCTAATCCAGTTTCTTCTTGCATACTCAATGCATCAAAATCTGCACGCAAACCAATGGTTAAACCTTGACCATTCTGAATGACGCCAATCAATGAATGCACACCCACTTCGATAATTTCATCGACACCGATATCCTCTAATTGCTCTTTAATATATGCGCTTGTTTTCTTACAATGAAACCCTGTTTCAGGATATTGATGCAAGTGTCTTCTAGTTTTTATCACATAGTCTTTAAGATTCATGACTTTCCTCCAATACTTCAATTTTCGTTAAATAATATGCACCAAGATAGCCGAGCCCTAAGAGTAATAACCCGCCAATAACAGAGATGATATTATCTGATATATATTTAAAAAGATTTTGATAGATTGGTGTTTGCATTTCATATAACTGATGGCTAGCTGGATCTCTAATCTCTAAGAAAATACCAATCATGCTCGCTATAATCAATCCGATGATTGCAAAATAAGTCTGTTTTGGGTATGTCTCTAGTAAATGGGTAATTAATTTAGAAAATAAAATAATACCCAAACCAACACCCACCAAGAACAAGGCAAGGACTTGAACATTATATCCTATGTTTGAGACATCCAAAACATTTCCAATGACATTGGTTACAATGGCTGTGTAAAAGCCTAAGACCATGAGAATTGCTGAACCACTGATGCCTGGAACAATCATCGTTGATGCAGATACAGCACCTAAAGCAATGATTAATAGGTAGTCAGTGAAGTTCAAATCGAAATAGGCAATACCTGTTTGCTGGCTAGTCTTGTCAATAATAACAATGACCATGAGTATGACAAAAGCAATTATAAAAGAAAAAATAGTAGAAAAATCAAGTTTTTTTACCTTTGCTTTCATATAAATATGTTTGATACCACCTGCCAATAATCCGATAAAGAACATTAAAACAATAAAAGAATTCCACTCAATCAGTAATCCAAAAACTTTAGCCAGGGCTAAAACTGATAATAATGCACCAAGTACAAAAGGAAACAAAAAACTGAAAGAGTTCTTAAAATCATCAAAAATATGGGAAATAGCCTTGAGCAATCTCTTATAAACACCAAGATAAATCGCCAAAGTACCACCACTGACACCAGGAATGATAAACGCTATCCCTACAACAAATCCTTTTAATAACAGTTTAAGAAACATCTTGACCTCCTATTAGTGCATCGCCAATCAAATCATTGCCAAAGAAAGTTGTAATCTTCACATCAGTCATATCGCCGATATCTAAAGGCTTTTGCGATTGAAAAACAATCATGCCATCAATATCATCAGGGGCAAATGCATATGAACGACCATAATAAAATTTTGATTCAGGGTCATAATTTTCGATTAAGGTTCGATGGATTTGACCAATTTGTTTTTTATTATTTTTACGATATATTTTTTGTTGAATCGATAAAATATGATTTAAACGCTCTTCTTTAATCTCTTCAGGAACTTGATCATCCATATGATATGCTGGTGTATCTTCTTCTTTAGAATATGCAAAAGCACCCAAACGGTCAAATTCAATCTCTTTAGTAAAATCAACCAAAGCTTGGAAATCTTCTTCTGTTTCACCAGGGAAACCTAGGATATAAGTTGTTCTTAATATGGCATTTGGAATTTCCTGGCGAATATGCTTAAGAAGTTTACTAATAAATTCTCGACTTCCTCGTCGGTTCATACGTTTCAAAATCGGGTTAGATATATGTTGTATAGGAACATCAAAATAAGCAGCAACCTTAGGGTTATTTTTTGCTTCTTGAATGAGTTCTTCTGTGATTTCATCAGGATACAGATATAAAAATCGTACCATCTCTATGCCATCAATCTGTGATATTTCACGAACCAAGACATGAAGTAAAGACTCATGCTTGTCATTCAAGTCAGATCCATACCTAGATGTATCTTGACTGATTAAATTGATTTCCTTTGCACCATTTTTTGCTAAAAGTTGACATTCTTCAATGATGTGATCAAATGATTTTGACTTAAAATTTCCACGAATTAAAGGTATGGCACAATATGTGCAACGATTGTTGCAACCTTCTCCAATTTTCACATATGGTGAGAATTGAGAACTCGTCAAAAGTCTGCTCTCATACTTTAATGGTGAGAACTTTAGATGTTCATCGGCAAAAATATCATTTAAAATCAAATGGATTTTAGGATATTCTTGTAAACTAATCACGCGGTCTATAAAAGGCATCTCTTTTTCAAGTTTTTCACGATATCTTTTGGCATAACAACCAGTTACAATTAATTTTTTATCATACACTTTCATTTCTTCTATGGTTTCAAGGGTTTCTTGTTTTGCTGATTCAATAAAACCACATGTGTTGATAAAAATTGCATCTGCATCTTCAGGATTTGATACAATCTCACATCCTGCTTGCTTTAATATGCCAAGAATCATTTCTGAATCTACTAAATTTTTTGCGCAGCCTAAGCTGATAAAACCTATGTTCATACGTTGTCACTCCTATATTGGTTTGTTTAAAAATTGTGATTGATATAAATCAGCATACAAACCTTGTTTTTCTAACAAGGTATGGTGATTGCCTTGTTCAACAATTTTTCCGTGATCCATGACCAAAATGGTATTGGCATTTTTAATCGTTGATAAACGATGGGCAATCACAAATGATGTTTTCCCTTCCATCATTTTGAGCATAGCATTTTGAATGTAACTTTCTGTACGTGTATCAACTGATGAAGTTGCTTCATCCAAAATTAAGATCTTTGGATCAAAAAGGATGGCACGGGCAATTGTTAGCAACTGTTTTTGCCCTTGAGAAATGTTATCAGCATCTTCTTTCAATACCGTATCATATCCTTCTGGTAATGTTTCAATATAATGATGGACATGTGCTTTTTTACATGCCTCAATAATCTCTTCATCCGTGGCATGTTCTTTACCGTAAGCAACATTCTCTCTAATGGTTCCTGAAAAAAGCCAAGTATCTTGAAGAACCATACCAAATTTCTTTCTTAAAACAACCCTAGGTATCTCTGTTGTTTTTTGCCCATCAATTAAAATGGCACCATGGTCTATATCATAAAATCTCATCAATAAATTAACCAAAGTTGTTTTTCCTGCACCTGTATGCCCAACGATGGCAATTTGTTTACCTGGTTCAACTTCTAAATTCAAATCTTTTATAAGATCTGTATCTTCAGAATATGAAAAATCAACTTGCCTAAACTCAACGTGTCCATCGACATCAGTTAACACGTAATTTTCAGCTTCCACTTCATTGAGTTCTTCCGCTTCATCAATAACTTTGAAAATTCTTTCTGCTCCAGCGATGGCTGATTGTAGTTGGTTTACAATATTGGCAATATTTAAAATAGGATTCACAAAACTTCGTTGATATTGTACAAAAGCCGAAATATCCCCAATCAATAAAGGACTTGGAAGACCAGCCAAATAACCACCGACTATAACAACTAAAGCATAGCCAATATTGCTTATAAACTCCATAATCGGCCGAATCAAACCACTATAAAATTGAGCACCTTTCATTTCCTTGGCTAACTGATGGTTCATGCCTGAAAAAGCTTGGTATGAAGCCTCTTGCTTATTGAATAACTTAACGATTTTACTTGCAGTGAAGATTTCTTCTATATGTCCATTTAAATGACCAAGTTGTTTTTGTTGGGCCTTAAACTTCTTTTGGGATTTCTTGGCTATAGTCGCTGTTGCTATTACAAATAATGGTAATATTGCCAAAGCAATCAAGGTCAACTTCCAAGAAATAATAAACATCATGGCCAATATACCTACGACAACAAATGATGATGATATAATGTTGATTAAACTTTGTTGAATGGCGTTCATAACAATATCAACATCGTTTGTAAACACTGATAAAATATCCCCAGTCTGACGCTCATCGAAATATTTTATAGGTAATTTTTCTAATTTAGCACGTAAATCTGTACGCATTTTCTTTGCAATGGTTATACTCACTTTATTACCCATTAACATAAGTATAACCTCAAAAATAAAACGAGAGATGTATAAAGCAACAATGAGAATAAAGAATCTAGTGATAATATCCATACCTTCTGAAATAGATATTTCATTGATAATCATACGTTGTAAAGCATTGATAATAATACGCAACAAGTTAGGCCCAACGACAGCGGCTGATGAAACAATAATGGTTAATAAAGCAATAATTAATAATTGCCATTTATAATGCCCGATATAAGCCAATAAACGTTTGGTTGTCCCTTTTAAATCTTTTGGCTTTTCTGCAGGCCTTCCCATAGCCATGCCATGTCTTGGTCCACTTGATTGACGATCTTCTTTACGTTTTTTATCTGTCATTTGATTTCCTCCTCATCTAATTGAGATAAGGCAATTTCACGATAAACTTGACATGTTTCAAGCAATTCTTCATGTCGCCCAATACCAACCATTTGACCTTCTTGTAAAACAATAATTTGGTCAGCATCCATGATTGTACCTATACGTTGTGCAACAATGAAAACCGTCGCATCATTGACTTCTTTTTTTAGCGCATGTCTTAAGTCAGCATCTGTCTTAAAGTCCAATGCTGAAAAACTATCATCAAAGACAAAAATTTTTGGTTGTCTAATGATGGCCCTAGCTATTGATAAACGTTGTTTTTGACCACCAGAAAAATTACTGCCAGATTGTTCTACTTTTGCATCGTATTTGTCATCTAACTCTTCAATAAACTCTTCTGCTTGGGCAATTTGAGCAGCTTTTTTGATAGCTTGGTCGCTTGCATCATCAACACCATATGCAATATTAGATTTGATGGTACCACTGAATAGTGTCGCATTTTGCGGCACAAAACCAATCAGTGATCTCAGTTTATTTAATTTTATGTCTTTGATATCAATCCCATCAATTTTTACCTTGCCACAAGTTGTATCAAAAAATCTTGGTAACAAGTTAACAACTGTTGATTTCCCTGAACCAGTCGATCCAATCACTGCGACTGTTTGACCAGCCTTAATTTTAAATGATAAATCACTTAAAACATTTTTATCAGCATCAGGAAACTTGAAACAAACATCCTCATATTCGACTTCACCTTTAAAGTTATAATCGTCATATTGATCATCACCCGTATCTATGATTGAAGATTCAAGATTAAGTATCTCTTCAATCCGTTTACCAGAGACTTCAGCCCTTGGATACATGATGAATGTAAAGGTCAACATTAATATACTAAAAAGCATTTGCGTTGCATACTGAATCAAAGCTGAAAGATTACCTAAACCTTGATAATCCGTAATTTGACCACCTAAAACCATACGATAAGCCACATATACAACAACAAGAATCACAGCATTAAAGATTAAGTTAATGGTTGGGTTCAAAGAAGCCATAACTCTTCCTGCCTTGAAGCCAACATCAGCCAATGCTTGATTGGTTTGATCAAATCGTTTTTCTTCTCTATCACCTTGCCCAAAAGCCCTAATGACTCTAACACCATTGATACTTTCACGTGTGACTAAGGTCATTTTATCAACGCGTTTTTGGTATTTTTTAAAGAGAGGAATAACAAGTTTAAATGCGATAAAAATAACAATACCTAATATTGGCACACCCGCCAATATGACCAGTGTCAATATCACATTTTTTTGTAAAGCAAAGATCAATGCACCCACAAAAATAATGGGTATTCTTAAAACCATTCTTAAAAACATAATGATGAAGTTTTGGACCTGCATCACATCATTGGTGGCCCTTGTAATTAAAGTTGATGTTCCATATTGACCAGTTTCGTACAATGATAAGTCATTAATCTTTTGATAATAATCACTACGGATATCTTGCCCAAGCCGACTGGATACATCACTGGATAAATACATCAATCCGATAAAACTTATACTAGAAGCAAATGTTACAGCCAACATAATGCCACCATAAAGAAAAATTACATCCATATTTGAAGTTTGAATAACACGACATGTCTCTGGATTTTCCTCGACAGAACATTCGGCTACACTTACCCACTGACCATCAACCAAGGTCTCATATTCAGCGTCTAAACCCTGGCCAATGATGATACTCATAAAGTTGGGTAATAATAGGGTTCCAAGGGCTGTCAGTGTCACTAAGATACCAATAAATAATAATTTTAGTTTATAGGGTTTTAAATAACTAAACATCCTTTTCATTGTTTGTTTCTCCTTCGAAGTAGTCTTTTAATTTAAAATATACTTTTTCTCGCATCAATTCTAAAAGTTCACGTTCGTTTTGGTTGAGAGCGCTATTGATTAGTGCCTCCCAATCTTCGAGAATCTTTTCTACTTGCTTAGCAACTTCTGTGCCTTTATCAGTGATGGAGATGATATAACCCCGACGATCGTCAGGGTCTCTATCCTTGGTAATGAGTCCATCTGCCACCATTTGATTCACAGCTCTTGTTGTATGTGATTTATGAAAAACAACACGTGATATTAACGTGTTCATTTTAATTGGACTATCTTGATGTATCAGTTTTATATAAGGTGCTTCTGCACGACCAATACTTAGTTCTTTCAACTTCTGTTCAAGAAATTGCCTATGGTACTTATTGATCTGTCGTTCATATTGTTGGCTCATATTTTCCCTCTTCATTAAAATAAAAAATGCTTAACATTAGTATAAATTATATTAGTTGCATTGTCAACTAAACAATAAGAAAAACAATGCCCATCTTATGATGGGCAAATGTTTTATTCTTCATCGATTTTTTTATCATATTGTAATCGATACAACTGATAATAATGACCTTTGGCTTTTAATAATTCTTGATGATTACCTTGTTCAATAATCTTACCTTTTTGCATCACAATGATGTTGTCTGCATGTTGTATGGTTGATAGTCGATGGGCAACAATAATCATCGTTCCAATGTTCATCATTTTTGACAGAGATTCTTGTATCAACATTTCTGTTTCAGTATCAATATTGGCGGTAGCTTCATCTAAAATCATGACTTGTGGCTCATGGACTAAGGTTCTTGCAAAGGACAATAACTGTCTTTGTCCAGATGAGAAGTTATTTCCACGTTCCCTAACTAACTCATCATACTTATTAGGTAACTTTTGAATAAAGTAATCGGCATTTACATACTGAGAAGCTTCTAATACATCACGGTCTGTGATATCTTCGTCTCTTAATCGAATATTGGATTCAATGGTCCCTGAAAATAAGAAAACATCTTGTAACATTTGTCCAATTTTACTTCTCAAACTAGACATTTTAATCTTTCTTATGTCAATATCATCGATCAATATTTGTCCTTTTTGAATGTCGTAGTTTCTAACAATCAATGAGATAATTGTTGTTTTACCAGAGCCGGTCGCACCAACCAGTGCCATGGTGTTGTTCGGTTCAACAACAAATGAGACATCTTTTAAGACCCATTCATCCTTTTCATAGGCAAACCAAACGTTTCTAAACTCGATCTTACCTTTAACATCCTTCAGTTCAATGGCATCTTCTTCATCTTGGACTTCAGGTTCAGTATCCAATATATCAAAGATTCTTTCACCAGAGGTAAAGGCTGATTGTAAGACATTAAACTGTGCGGCTAAATTTTGTATTGGTTGGAAGAACCGTCTGACATACTGTGTAAAGGCATATAAAACACCAAAGGTAATATAGGTGTCTAAAACCAAACCTGTACCCTGCCACACCACAATAATCAAACCTAGAATGTAAAGCATGTACATAAATGGACGGTATAAAGAAAAGGTTAATATTTCTTGATAATAAGCTCTTTTTAAAACTGTATTCTTATCTTTAAATTCTATGTATTTTTTCTTTTCTCTATTAAATATTTGGATTAATTTCATACCAGATAAGTGTTCTGATAAGAATGCATTAATGATTGAAACATTCTTTCTTACTTTTCGATAGGCTTTTCTTGCAAAACGTCTGAATATATAAGAAGAAACAAAAATTAAAGGAACCAAGCCAAGCAACCAAAGGGTTAATCTCGGTGATAAAATAGCCATAAAGACAAAAACACCTAATATCATCAATATATCTCTAAAGACATTGACTACCACATCGGTATATAACATATTTAAACGATCAATATCTGTTGTTACGCGAGTCACTAATTTCCCAATAGGTACTCTATTAAACTGAGCAATAGATAGGGTTTCCATATGATTAAATACATCTCTACGAATATTGTATATAATTTTTTGTCCTGTCATCTGTAAAATGATACGTTGTTTGTAGTTAAAAAACGCCAACAATCCTAATGACAATAAGTAGACAATAATAATCAGTATGACTCGAAGTTCAGGAATATCATCTAAGGCAAGGGAATCTAAAACAATGGAAATAAAATAGGGTCCCAATAAATCAAGTCCAACGATCATAACAACCAAAATAAATGAAATAAGAACAGGTTTAATGAAAGGTCTAACGTAACCTAATAATCGCTTAATAATCTCAGTATCACTCATGTCGCGATTGGTAACTTCATCTATATCGTAATTAACTCTAGGCATCGTTTTCCTCCTTCAACTCAGATTCAAGTTGTTGTCTTAAGACCAAATCATGGTATAGTTTGCATGATTTAATTAATTCTTCATGCGTACCTTTGGCATAGACTTCACCATCTTCTAAGTAAACAATTTGATCAGCATCTTTAATGGTAGAAACACGATGTGCAATGATAATCGTTGTTTGACCCTTACGTAGTTTTCTTAAGTTCTTAATCACAGATTCTTCTGTCTTTGTATCCACTGCAGAAAAAGAATCATCCATAATTAAAATATTTGGTTTTTTTAACAAGGCCCGAGCAATTGAAATACGTTGCTTTTGACCCCCTGATAAAGTCACGCCTCTTTCACCAACCATGGTGTCATATTGTCTAGGAAAATCCACAATATTTTCATGAACATCAGAGTACTTTGCAACTTCAGTCACAAGGTCAATATCCACTTCATCTTCTGCAAAAGAGATATTGTTTTTAATGTAATCTGTAAATATAAAATTATCTTGTGGTACATAACCAATCGAATCCCTAATCGTTTTGATTGGTAATTTCATAATATCGTGATCATCCAATAAAAGTTCACATGTTTTTAAATTATATAAGCGCAATAAAAGGTCAACCATGGTTGTTTTACCCGAACCAGTTCGGCCAATAATACCAACTGTTTGTCCTTTTTCAATGGTAAGGTCGATATTCTTTAAGACTAGTTCATCGGTTTCAGGATAAGCGAATGAAAGATTATTAAAAGTAATTTTTCCCTTAATCTCATCCACATCAATAACATCTCTATCATCATGAATTTCAATAGGTTCATCTAAAAACTCAGAAATTCTATCCAGGGATGCTTTTGCTTGAGCACGCATATTAATTAAACGACCAATCGCCATCATCGGCCATATTAAAGCACCAAAATAACCAATATAAGTCGCTAAGTTACCAACACTAAATGTTGCATTGGTACCAATTGTGTTCATCACAAGCAATGCCCCAAGTCCTAACATAATGACACGAACAACATTGATGAATAACTCTACTGTCACGTGTAGTATGGTAGAAATACGAATAAATGCCTCATTTTTTTCCTGATTATATTTATTGACTTTTGCAAAGGCTTTTATTTCTCTTAACTCATTCACAAATGCTTTAACAACAGAAATACCATAAAAATTCTCCTGAGTAAAGTCACTTAAATCTTCGAAAGCCTTTTGACGCTCCTTAAATTTTTGTCGGGTAATTCGAGAAACAATGGTCGCCAAAACGGCAATCATAACCAATGGTATGGCTGCCATATAAGTAATAAATGGATCTAATTGATACATCTTATAAAAAGCCAAAGTACCAAGTATTAATATATCAAACAACATCAACATACCAGGACCAAAGGCCATCCTAATGGCATTTAAATCATTGGTAAATAAGGCCATTAATCCACCAGTTTTTTTCTTACCGTAATAACTTTGTGAAAGTTTTTCAGCATGACCAAACATCTTATTTCTTAGATCATAGTCAATCCTTCTAGATGTCCCAAAGATAAATATTCTCCAAGCAAAACGCCCAATCACAATAAACAAAGCAATCCAAAGCAAGTCACCAATAACTGGAATAATATCTGATAAAGTATCAACCACAATTGGGCTGACAACTTCTGGATCATCATTTAAGGCATCAATGATATTTCCAATATATTCTGGAATTCTTAATTGATAAATATCTACAAGTAAAAGTGCTCCAATTCCTAGTAGGAAAAAGATTCCATATTTAAGATAGTACTGATTCACATGTTTTCCAAAAAGCATAATTTTTTCCTCCTAACAATTTGTCACAACTTAATATTTTACATCAAAACGCCAAAAAAATCAAAAAAATATCTTATGTTTAAACATAAGACATTTATTTTAGTATGTACAAAATACCAATGGTCCCTTGACCACAATGGCTAGATATTACACAACCTGCTTCAGTTTCATAAATATGTTTGACTGGTACTTGTGGTTTAATCTTCTCCCTGATATAATTGGCTTCTTCATTGGCCAAAGAATGTGTGATCATCATAAAATCTTCATCAATATTTTCTAAGTCACTTAACATATCTTTAATCATAATATTAATGGCATTATGAATTTTGCCGCGTCCTTTTTTTCCAACACCCATAACGCCATCTCTAACTTTAATAATCGGTTTAATCCTTAACATACTTCCAAATAAGGCACTTAAGGCATTTAACCGCCCACCTTTATATAAGTAATCTAGGGTATTAATCACAAATTGTGATCTCACTTTAGGAACCAGCAACTCTAAAGCCTCTTGAACTTCCTCAGCTGAATATCCTTGATCAATCATTTCACCAGCTTTTAATAATAGAAGTCCACTACCAGATGAAAGATTTAAGGAATCAATAAGATAAATCTTATCAGAGTCTAATAAGTCTTTGGCAATTTTAGCACTATTAAAAGATGCTGAAAATTTAGACCCTATACCGGTATATATAATGTCATAATCCTCTTTTAAGTACCTTTTAAAAACCTCTTCAAAGACGCCAGGTGATGGTGCAGCTGTTTTTGGCAACTGATTTTTTTCCTTGACTAAGTCATACATCTCTTTCACCTTTAGATTAACCCCATCTAAATAAGAGTCTTCTTTAAAGTTTACATAAAGGGGTATGACTTCTATATCATATTTTTTAATTAATTCTGGGCTTAAATCGCATGTACTGTCTGTAACCAATTTTATTTTTTTCATATATACCTGCCTTATAAAAATTATAAGGGATAGCGATAAAAATGTAAATGTTATATATAAAAATTATTATTTCATTTTTTTTACTATATAGTTTATTTAACACATGTTATAATGATTTTGAGGTGACAACATGTATCAAATAAAGCAGTCCTTAATCGAAAAAACAGTGAAAGATATGTTTATCGATTCAACCCATCATTTAAGTCCATCATTTATTAAAAAATTAAAGGATGCAAGAAAGCATGAAACAAATGCTTTAGGAAAAAGCATCTTATCTAAAATCATTGAAAACCAAGATATAGCCAAAGACAAGCATATTCCTTTATGTCAAGATACTGGTGTAGCTGTCTTGCTTATTGAAGTAGGCCGTGATTTATTCTTTGATTATGACTTAGAAGAAGCCATTCAACGCGGGGTCCGTCAAGCTTATTCTGATGGCTATCTTCGCAAATCGATTGTCAAACACCCCATCAATCGTATCAATACTTTCGACAACACACCTGCCATTATCCACTATAAATTCATACCTGGTCACAAATTAATCATACACGCAGCCCCAAAGGGTGGCGGAAGTGAAAACATGTCTCGTCTAAAAATGCTCACACCAAGCGATGGTGAAGAAGGCGTCATTGACTTCGTTTTGGAAACCGTAAAACTAGCTGGTGGTAAAGCGTGTCCCCCATTAATTGTGGGTGTCGGTATTGGTGGTAACTTTGAAAAGGCTGCTCTTATTGCCAAAGAAGCTATTTTTAGAGACATTGATGATCAGGCACCAGATACAGTTAATCGTCAATTAGAAGAAAAGTTACTTAAGAAAATCAATGAACTCAATGTAGGGCCTATGGGACTAGGCGGACAAACAACTGCACTTGCAGTTAAAGTCAACGCCTATCCTTGTCATATCGCATCTTTGCCTGTGGCAGTCAACCTACAATGTCATAGTGCTAGAAAAAGTGAGGTGACTCTCCATGGAAATAAAATTGAAAACACCCATTGATGATAAAAGTCGCCAATCATTAAGCGCTGGCCAAGAAGTATTAATCTCAGGCATCATCTATACTGGAAGAGATGCAGCACACAAACGATTGGTCGATGCAATTAAAGACAAAAAACCATTGCCTTTTGATATCAAAGACCAAATTATCTATTACGTTGGGCCAACCCCTGCTAAACCAGGTCAAATCATTGGGGCATGTGGGCCGACCTCTTCATATAGAATGGATCAATACAGTCCATTACTGATGGAAAAAGGACTTAAAATAATGATTGGAAAAGGTCCAAGATCTGATGCATTCAAAGAAGAACTCATCAAACATAAAGCCATATATCTTTTAGCCATTGGTGGATTGGGCGCAAAACTATCTCAAACTGTTAAAGAAAACACTGTGATTGCTTATGATGATTTAGGAACTGAAGCCATTAGAAAACTTAGGGTTGAAGATTTTCCGGCCATCGTAGCCATAGATTCAAGTGGAAATGCCATCATATAAAAATCAAGCACAACCTAAAAGGGTTGTGCTATTTATTTATGAAAGGTCTAAGAAATAAATCATCTCATCTTGGTAAATAAACAAGTGATTGTTTGACATTGACATAGTCACGCCATGGACAGATTCAATAAAATCAAGTCTGACTTCATAAAAGATTGAAGGATCTATCAAATCATGAATAACGAGATAAATACTTTCTTCCAAGGCGTACAAAGAATATATATGAGACTGATGTATCAAAGAGGTGAAGGTGAGAAAGTCTCCGCCTTGGATGTCTTCTGATACAAGTAACTGGGTAGATTCAAAACCATTTTCAGAACTAGCAAGCATCAATTGTCTTTGATTATCTTTAGAAATCGTATATAAAAGATAATTGTTTTGATGATCACTTATTAAATCATAATATGTAATAAATCTAGCATCATCGGGCTTCTCAATAAAATAATCTTCTCCATCTCCCATATGGCCTATATGAATACCATCCACTTGGGATTGATTTGTATATACAAAATAATCATCTGTCATCCCCTGATAATCTGCCATATCTGTAAGTGAAATCGTTTGTTCATGATTGGTCAATCTATCCTTAATCACATAAAAGAATGACTGTCGTTCTCCATCATAAAATTGACTGATATAATAATTATCCACTGTTTCCATTAAGAGACATTCTGTTTGACTTTGTCGTCGGTACAAATCTTCAATTAAGGAAACTTCTTTTGTTTGTAAATCAACCATCAAAGGCGCACCATACGCATCAACAACATCAATTGTGCCAATAATTAACTGATGATCTACAAAGACCATATTTCCATCAAAGACTTGACTAAGCGGGGCATCAAAGACAACAATGTTTGTTTGATATTCAGCAACATTCATCACAAACTCAAAGGTTTTCATATCATATAAGTCGATGAACTTAGTGTCATCTGCTTGTGTTTGAACTAAGATATAGTCTTCAGATAATAACAAAGCATAATCATAAAAAATACGACGTTCTTGAGATTCTATATGTATGGTCTTTTTATATCCAGGATCATACAAATCATATACGGCTATACCATTAACTTGATCATCAATGTGATAATATGGTAAGAATATCTTTCCATCAACTACCTTAAGCATGGTTTCATAATATAATCCTATAGTTGATTCATCGACGGATATTTGACGATGATAACTTGGATCATCCAATTGATAGATATCTATGGATGAATATACACCGACATAATCATAATAACCTGAAAATACAACTAAGAAATTTTCATAAATGATTTCCTTGTTCAAACGATAGGTTACTTGCTCAACATCCCGATCAATCACCCTCATGTATTGGCCATGTACATCATAATCTTGATTTAAGTCTAAAGTATTCTTATCGATAGTCCATTTTAAGAAAACATGGTCTTCAATGGTTGGAGGACTTGGGTAGATAATTGAGTCTTTGCCATCGCCAAAGGTATAATCGATGGCTTTAATCAAGACATCTTCTACATAAAAGTTTATATGATATGTCTTCGGTTGCCACTTGGCAAACAAAGTCACAGAATCTGAACTCTCTTGGTCAATATGAAACGTTTCAGTCAAGGAAACATTTTGATACCAACCAACAAAGTCATATCCTTCTTTTGTTGGAACTGGCAATTCAATATCTTCATTTTTCTGATAAGTTTGAGGATCAATATCGTTTCCACCATTGGTGAAAAAGAAAATTTCGATGTCATTGCTGGTTGAAGCTGACTGTGATAAACATCCTTGTAAAAATATGGAACCAATGATTATTAATGCTGTGTATAGATATTTCATGATTTGTCTCCTTTTTCATATCATAACATATGGCCATAAAACAGTAAATATAATCAGTAATTTTTTCATTAAAAAAGACCAAGTATAAAACTTGGTCTATCATTATTTTAGTAGGCTTTTGCAAAATAAACCAGATGTTTGGCTTTTTCACCACACACTGGACAAACTTCGCCAATTGGTGTTTGATCAAATGGAAGACATCTAGATGTTGCTTTTGTATCTTCTTTAACCTTAAGTTCACAAGCTTCATCACCACACCACATCATCTTCACATAACCACCTTTTTCTTCGATGATTTGCTTAAATGTTTGATAGTCTGTGGCTTCTCTTGTGTTTTCTTCTACATTTTTTAATGCTTGATCATACATTGCTTCGTGAATATCCTTCAACATTGCTGGAAGTGATTGAATCATCTCTTCAATGACCAACGACTCTTTTTCACGATTGTATCGTTTGACCAAGACCACTTGATTATTCTTTAAATCTCTTGGGCCAATTTCAATGCGAATAGGTGTGCCTCTCATTTCTGATTCCGAAAACTTCCAACCAGGTGATTTGTCGGTATCATCAATCTTAACACGAATCCCTTGTTCTTCTAAAGCATTTTTAATTTCTTCTGCTTTTTCCATCACACCTTCAACATGTGACATAATTGGAACAATATCTACTTGCACTGGCGCTAAGTATGGTGGTAAAACCAAACCTGAATCATCTCCATGAACCATAATAACAGCGCCGATAAGTCTTGTTGAAACACCCCAAGATGTTTGGAACACAGATTTTAACTGACCATCTTTGTCTTGGAAATTAATGTTAAAGGCTTCTGCAAAACCGGTCCCCAAGTAATGCGTTGTTCCACTTTGCAAGGCTTTATTGTCATGCATTAAAGCTTCTATTGTGTATGTATCGACAGCCCCTGCAAACTTCTCGCGTTCAGTCTTGATACCAGTAATAAATGGTATCGCCAATAAATCTTTTCCTAAGTCATCATAGATATCTAAGATATCCAAAGCTTCTTTTCTTGCTTCTTCTTCATTGGCATGAGCAGTATGACCTTCTTGCCATAAAAACTCTGAACCTCTAAGGAAAGGTCTTGTTGTTTTCTCCCAGCGAACTACAGAACACCATTGATTGTATTTTTTAGGTAAATCTCTATGTGATTCAATGACTTTAGCATAGTGATTACAAAACAATACTTCTGAAGTTGGACGAATGATGAGTCGCTCTTGTAGGTCTTCATTTCCACCCACAGTAACGATTGCTGTTTCTGGTGCAAAACCTTCAACATGTTCAGCTTCTTTTAAAAATAATGACTCTGGAATCAACAAGGGCATATAGACATTGTCATGTCCAGTTTTTTTAAAGGCTTGGTCTAAGTAGTTTTTCATACCTTCCCAAAGCGCATAACCATAAGGTCTATATATGATGAATCCTTTGGCTTCAGAATAATCCATTAACTCTGCTTTGACACATACATCTGTATACCATTGAGCAAAGTCTTCATCTCTTGAAGTAATCGCTTTAACGAATTTTTTCTTTCCCATTATTTACACCTCGATTTCAAATCATTATAACATAATTCATGATTTATATGAAGAAAATTTATATGGCTTTTTCAACAAAAGATATGAAATCTTCGTTACTACCAAATTTAAAAACATTGCAATCTTCTAATATTGCTTCAAAGATACGACCAACTTCCATTCTCAAAAAATGATCAACATCGTCTGGCAAATCTTCCTTTTGTAGTTTTTCAATCCATGCTTGGTGCTTTTCAAGTTCGGGATAATCGTTCACATCTACTTTATTGAGTAAGACCTCTTTGATTAGGTCTATCTCATTTAATAAACGGCCAGGTAAAATTGCCATACCCATGACTTCAATCAAACCGATATTTTCCTTCTTAATATGGAAACGTGTTGGGTCTGGGTGGAACAAACCATATGGTCTTTCTTTGTTGGTATAGTTATTTCTGAAAACCATATACACATTAAATTTTAAGCCATCTAGCTTAACAATAGGTGTGATTGTCTGATGTGGCTCATCTGTATGAGCAAAAATATTTAAACTTTCATTATGATAATTTTGCCATGCTTTAAACATATATTCCATGACATCAAGTAATTTATTCTCGTTATTTCCAACCAAGCGAATCGCGGCCATCGGCCAATCAAGTATTTCAACCTTCACACGGTGTGTTTTATAGGTTCTTAATACCCGGGCATCCTCAATTGGAAAATGATGTCTGCCCCCTTGGAAATGATGGTGGGATAGAATCGACCCTCCAACAATCGGTAAGCCAGCATTTGATCCTATAAGATAATGAGGAAACTTATTGACAAAATCAATCAGTTCAGAAAATGTCTTTTCATTGACATACATCTGTGAATGATCTTTTCTTAATACGATTAAATGTTCATTAAAATATGCATATGGAGAATATTGCATACCCCATGCATCTTTTTCATTGTTTAAGGATAAAGAAACGACACGGTGATTGGCACGCGGAGCTAAAGAGGAGGTTTGATAGACGCCTACATTCTCCATACATAAAGGGCAGATAGGATATTGTTCTTGATTTTGATTCATCTTTTTAATTGTCAAAGGATCTTTTTCTGGTTTAGATAGATTTATTGTAATATCTAAATGGCCATATTTTCCAGGATATTGAAAATGTTTATTTTTTTCAATACGCTTTGTCTTAATATAATTGGTTTTTATAGAAAAATCATGAAAAAACTTTGTTGCTTGTTGGGGTGATTTTTTATAATAAGAACGGAAAATATGATTGAGCTCACTTGGTCTTGGTAATAAACAATCTATGAGTTTCGCTTCAAAGGCATCTCGTTCAGTAACTGTGTCATTGTCAATCATCTTTTGACTAAAAGCATAGTCAAAGATTTCATCCATAATATCTTCTAGAGATGCTTCCTCAGTTTGTTCCCAGGAAAACTTTCTTAATTTAAAAATGTCTAGTAAACGATTCACCGCATAATATTTGTCATCTTCTTTTAGAAGTTGATGACTTAATCCATATTGTATCAATTGATTAATTCTTTTATTGATCATCTGTTTTTTCTCCTTGTTTAAACATTTTGAATTGATTAAAAATACCCATAGATGGATAATGATAATAGGTTAAATCCTTTTTTAAAGTAGGATGTTGAAAAGATAACTCATATGCATATAAACCAAGTTCATATCCCTTGCTTGGTTGCCCATATTTATTGTCACCAAAAAGAGGATGATTGATATGGGCAAATTGAGCCCTGATTTGATGGAAACGACCTGTAATCAGTTCAAGGTCGACCAATGTGTAAGTTTTTTGCTTATAACTGATACTTTCAATGGCTTGATATACCAGACGGGCATGACTATCGTTGGGATTGTTTGTGATGAATGCTTTTCGACTTTGATGGTCTTTTTTTATATAGTTTTCCAATGTATGCATTTTCTGATCAATCATCAAACCACCTTCAACTACAGCGAAATAATGTTTGTTAAACTGATGGTCTCGGATTTGTTGGCTAAGCCTTCTAGCTGCTTTAGATGTTTTAGCGAAAACCATAACCCCACCAACATTTAGGTCTAAGCGATGAACCAAGCCACAATACACATTGCCAGGTTTATCATAGGTTTCTTTGATATACTTCTTTACCATCGTTAGCATATCAGGCAAATCTAAAGCGCTTGCTTGAGATAGAACACCAGGTGCCTTTACAACAACAATAATGTGATTGTCTTCATATAATATCTTCATGATATCCCTTACCTTTTTATTCATTTTATCATAGATGAAATGAATATCATATCTATGAATGATTATTTTTTGTAGAAAACGCAAATAAAAAAGAGATTATCTCATAAAGAAATAATCTCTGTATATGATTTATGGCATGACTCGATTTGGTCCACGATATAAGAAGGTAACATCACGTATGCTATCTACTTCAAATAGTCTCATTAAAAAGCGATTCAAACCGAAACCATAACCGCCATGTGGTGGCATGCCATATTTAAAGAAATTCAAGTAAAAATCAAGTGATTCTAAAGACATACCTTTGTCTAGCGCTTGCTTTTGCAAAACATCTATCCGATGTTCTCTTTGTGCACCTGTTGTAATTTCAATCCCTTTGTAAAGCAAATCAAAACTTTTTGTTAACTGAGTCTCTTCATCAAGCATATGATAAAAAGGACGCGCTTCAAATGGATAATCTGTCACAAAAACAAAGTCTGAATCATGTTCTTTTTTAGCATATAAGCATATTAATTCTTCTTCTCTACGATCAAAGTCATAGGCTTTTTCACCAAAGTATTTATACTTGTTTTGAATGATTTGCTTAGCTTCTAAAAATGGGATTCTTGGGAAAGGTTTTGTGGGAACCTTAATATCCTTTTTAAAGGTTTTTTTGAAAGAATCATTGATGGATTCATGAAGTGTCTTCATCACATGGATGAGTTTTTCTTCTTCCAAATCCATCACTTCATGATGTGATTTTATCCAAGAGATTTCACAGTCAACTGATGTAAATTCAGTTGAGTGATAAGCCGTATGAGATTTTTCAGCTCTAAAAACAGGGCCAATCTCAAAAACATTATTAAAACCTGCGCCCATAGCCATTTGCTTATAGAATTGAGGTGATTGAGCCAAGTAAACTTTGCGTCCAAAATACTCAAGTTCAAAAACCTCTGCACCGGTTTCTGAAGCAGTACCTAAGATTTTCGGTGAATGTATTTCAATGAAATCATGGTTGACCCAATAGTCTCTCATAGCCATCTCAGCGATGGTTTGACCTCTAAAAATTAAGTAATTTTTATCTAAACGCAAATCTAAAAAGCGATTATCTAAGCGCAAATCTTGTTTGGATTTATTGTTATAGTCAAGAATATCAATAGGTAATTCTTCAGCACTTTTCGATGTCACTTCAATTGAGTCTGGAATAAATTCCATACCTCTTAGCTTGACTTTTTCTTGTTGGTAAAGAGTTCCTTTAACCAACACAGTACTTTCCTTAGTTAACTCAGAAACGATTTCATTTAATTCTTGATTATCTTCATTTTTCTCAATTGTCATCTGTACTTTCCCACTTGCATCTCTTAAAATAACAAATTGAACATATTGAAGATCTCTGACCTTATCGACAAAGCCTTGTAACTCAATCTCTTGATCATAATACTTTTCTAAATCTTTAAATAATATTTTTGACATGATACCCCTCTAATCTATCTCTAAATTTCTTTACAATTATAGCATGATTTCTTTAAATCTTCAATCATTATTCCTATATAAAAATTATTATAAAAACGTGCAATATACTTTTTTATTGCATGTATTATTGTATAATATTTTTTAAGGAGGTTTCTTTTATGAATCAAGAATATCAAACGTTTTTATCATTACTTGATCAAGAAAAAAAAGATGAAGCCATTCTTTTTATTCATGATCTACTTAAACAAGGTATGGATTTAATCGATATGTATGAAAACTTTCTAGTGCCTTCGCTTGCAAACTATGCCTGTGATAATGAATCAGAAGATATTTGTATATGGAAAGAACATACAAGAACATCAATTGTTCGTACCATTCTAGATAGTACCTACCCCTATCTTATCGAGGCAAAAAAACGAACACCTGTTCATAAGTTGATTGTCATAGCGTGTCCTGAGGAAGAGTACCACGAAATTGGCGCTTTAGTAGCAGCCAACTATTTTTATCTTATGGGCTATCAAGTGAAATACATAGGTGCTAACACACCTGGATTCGAAATAAAATCCGCCCTAAAAGTTATGAAGCCAAATTATTTGGCTCTAAGTATTACAAATTACTATCACTTAATGAAAACCAAACACCTTGTAGAAGATATAAAGAAGGATTTTCCAAATATTGAAATTATTTTAGGTGGACAAGCAATAAAAAAATACGCTGAAACTTCAGGTATTCATTATGATTATATACTAAATAGTTATGATGATATCAAAGCATTTAGAGGTGATCATGATGAAACTAGCCTTTAGTATCGCGAAGAGATTTTTGCTTTCAGCAAAAAAGCAGACCATCATTATTATTTTAGGTATTGCAGTTGGCGTTTCTGTTCAGGTTTTTATTGGGGCATTAATCAATGGTCTTCAAGTTAACTTAATCGATACAGCGATTGGTTCTCAATCGCAGATAACCATCTCTCATCAGAACGAAGACCTTTACATCGATGACTATGAACAAATCATAGAACAACTCAATCAAAATAATCAACTAACTGAAGTAGCGCCATCTATCACATCGTCCGGTCGACTATCAAATACAGAAGAATCCGAAAATATTGTTTTTAAGGGTTTTAACCTATCACAAGCAGATGGTATTTATCAGTTTGAGGAGAAATTAACTGAAAATTCTTCTTTACCAAATGAAGTAAATCAGGTGGCATTAGGTATAGGTTTAAAAGAAACATTTAACTTATCCATTGGAGATACTTTGAACTATACAGACAATTCCAATCCTGCAAATCCACCTACAACGATGACTATTGTCGGATTTTTAGATTTTAAATCCGTTGACCTAAACAATGCATGGATGATATCAACATTAGAAACATCTCAATCAATTTTAGGTTTAAATGAAGACCAAACACAAAACATTGAAACCCAGTTAAAAGATGTCTTTTTAGCTGATGAACTCAGTAAGGATATCATTACTCAACTAAATAATGATGACATAAGAGCCATTACTTGGATACAAAGAAATGAAGAACTGTTATCTGGATTAAATGGACAAAGTGTTTCTTCATTAATGATTCAAATTTTTGTCATTATATCAGTAGTTTTAGGTATTTCTTCGGTTCTTGCTATTACTGTTTTACAAAAGTCAAAACAGTTAGGTATACTAAAGGCCATGGGTATTAAAGATAAGGATGCTAGTAAAATTTTCTTATTTGAAGGTTTCCTTCTTGGTGTTTTCGGTGCAATAATAGGTATTTTCCTTGGCATTGCATTACTTTATGCATTTGATGTGTTTGCTGATACAGGTATACCTATCACTATTGATCTCGGTTTTATTGCATTGTCAGCTGGTATAGCCATTACCGCTTCAACGATTGCTGCGCTTTCTCCAGCAATCAAATCATCAAAACTCAATGTTATAGAGGTGATTAGAAATGGATAAAATATTGGAGTTAAATAATATAGTTAAGATATATGGTGAAAACACTAAAAACCCTTATAAAGCTTTACATGAGATAAGTTTAACAGTCTATAAAAACTCATTTAACGCAATTATTGGCCAATCAGGATCAGGTAAATCCACCTTACTAAACATTATCGGTACACTTGATCGTCCGACTAGCGGAAACGTATATTTTAAAGGTGAAGATATATCAACATATTCAAAAGATGCTTTGGCCGAGTTTAGAAATCGACGTATTGGCTTTATTTTTCAGTTTCACTATTTACTACCTGAATATACAGCACTTGAAAATGTTTTGATGCCTTACCGAATATCTAAACAACCTGTCACTGAAGAAATTATGCACAGAGCTAAGAATTTACTTGAGACCGTCGGATTAAAACAATATTTTAATACCTTGTCTACAAATCTTTCTGGTGGCCAACAACAACGTGTGGCCATAGCAAGAAGTTTGATTAATCAGCCTGATTTGGTTTTGGCTGATGAACCTACAGGTAATCTAGATAGTGATTCTACTGAAACCGTTTATCAATTATTAAGGGAAATCAATAAAGATTTAAAAACCACCTTTATCATCATTACTCATGATCGAAAGGTTGCAGAAAAAACTGACCGTATCATTGAATTAAAAGATGGTAAGATCTACACTGATATTTCAAAATAAAAAAAACCGCTATTTAGCGGCTTTTTATCATATTATTCTTCATCTTTTGCATAATGTATAACTCGTTGAGGGAAAGGTATTTCAATACCATGACCATCAAGAATTTTCTTAATTTCTTTTCTTAATGCACGTTCAACACCATAATGCGTTTCAGTTTGTGTTTTGGCAACTACCCTCATATTGACTGAACTATCTGCCAACGCAATGACACCCACGCATACCGGATCTTCAATGAGTTCTGGAATGACTTCTCTAGTTTTTGGAAGTTCTTCTTTAAGCAATTCTAAAGCCTTATCAACATCAGCATCATAAGCAATACCAAATTCGACAATGGCTAGAGATTCTGTCAAGGAGTAATTAATGGCATTATGCACGCTGGCATTATTGAATATTTTTACATCTTTTTTCCAGTTCATCACGCGGGTTGTTTTTAATCCTATATCAACAACTTCCCCTTTAAAGCCATTGACTTCAATCATATCACCCACATCAAAGTGTTTTTCAAAGACAATGAAAAATCCAGCAATGATATCTTTGATTAAGTCTTGAGCACCAAGACCTACAACCAAACCTAAAATTCCTAAACCAGCTAAGGCAGGCAATACATTTACACCCCACACTGCTAAAATCAATAGTAAAGCAATAATTTTAACGGTGTAGTTCACAATACTCGATGTTATTTTAATGATTGTGTGCTTTCTTTTTTCATTCGATGTTTTTATTGCATTTTGACTTCTTTTAACTATCAACTTGAAAACTTTAATGATAAAGCCTGTCGCAACAATAATGAGAATAGTGGTGATAATCGATCCTATTTTATCGATAATAAAAGCACCAATTTTATCCCAAATTTCAACGATATATGATCTTAGGTCAACACCCCAAATATAGAAACCATAAATCAATGATGCAGTTACAATCACAAATAAAACAAGATAAAAGCCAAAAACAAGATAATTGTTAACTTTTTCTTCATTCTTATTTATAAACTTATTAACCAATAAAAATGATAAAATCACTGCCAATAACAATCCAATTGTTATGACAATATTAATAGGTAAAGAAAATATCATATGACGCCTCCTTAAGCGAATTTCATTTCACAATCATTATATCAAATAAAAAACAAAAAAAAAAGCAAACCAATTGGTTTACTTTTGTGTATATTATGGGTTGTATGAACTATTTTGCTACAATTTTACACCCCTAGCAGGAATTTTTACACCCCCACCCTAAAAAATTACACCCCTAAATTATGGCTTAACTAACTGTAATGTCAAACGGCTGATAAAATTATCCATACGTCCAAAATGTTTTTTGAATCAGTCGAAAACAATTTCCACTCTTGGCAATAAATACCATGTTCTTTGTTGAATTTAATTATTCTTGTGAAGATTTTAAACAATAAAATCCGCTAAAGCAGTTTCAAGTGTTTTTTTTCCAGGAAATTCAATTGGAAAATGTCCACAACCTTCTAATAAAACCACTTTCTTTTGAGCAGCTATTTTATCAAAGAACTTCATTGATAGTTTAAGTGGTGTCCATGGATCAAGTTCCGGATGGACTAGTAAAACAGGACAATTGGTAAAATTTTCAGGTTCAATCATCGGCTTAGCATTCATAAGACTTCTTAAGAATCCCATCCTTACAATTGAACCTCCAGCTAGCTTGTCTCTTAAAAACACATTACTAATTTCAGGATCATTTGAAATTAGTTTCATCGGTGTTAACCATTTGATTGGTATTTTAATAGAATCAAGTAGAGGACCGGTAAGTTTCATCATTATTAACCCACCTATACCCAATAAAGGGTTTTTTGAAACTCTGATCATTGTACTAATTTCTCTAGTATCAGCGAGTGTTGTAGCAATTAAACCTTGTACTTTTTTATTTCTAGCTGCGACCATATAGGCTAAAAAACCACCGATTGAAAGTCCCCATACATAAATAGGTAACTCATCTTTTTCTATCTCTTGATTTATTAAATCAGAAACAATAGCTGACCACTTTTCATAAGTTGGCTTTGTCTTTTTATTCCTAATAGTCATACCATATCCAGGTAGATCAGGCGCAATAACTTCACAGCCCAGTTTATGTGACATAATAGCAAATGGACTTACTACTCTACCATTTCCGCCACCACCATGCAAAATGATCATTTTTGCCTTTGGTGATGAATGTTTGTAGCGATCGATATGAATGAGATCATTTCCATGATTCCACCATTCTTCTTCAGGCTGATTTTCTGCGGTAATTTTCAAATCTTCAGGCAGATATTTTTGATACCATCGCCACTCTATTCTTTGACTATATAATTGTTTTTCTCCGATTTTTGGAACTCTTAAAAGATCTCTATGTTTCATATTACTTTTTCCTTTCTTACAAAACATTATTTTAAAGTTCACACTGCTAAAACATCCATAAAGAAAGCTAAATCTATCTTAGAATCTTCAGTATTTCAGTAAATGTAAATCTATACTCGATACAACCAGCTGTTGCTTATATTTTATCATTTAGTATTGTTTATGTAAATCCATTTATTGTTCTGTACTCAAATCGTGTAAATCCATTTTAAATCGTGTATTTTGAAATGTAATCGTGTAGAATTTCTAATCAAAATGTGAAAATCGACTAAAATCTAAGTGTTTTTTAGGACTGATAAATTTGGATAAATAGAGAAATGGCCCTATATAGCGCAAAAAAAGGTCTGATACAATTGTATCAAACCTATGCTTTCAATATGGAGCAGGTGAAGGGAATCGAACCCTCATAGTCAGCTTGGAAGGCTGAGGTTCTACCATTGAACTACACCTGCATTTGACGTAAAAATATGATAACATACTCACGTCTCTTTTGTCAACAATTATCCATCAGTTTTTTTCTACCACTCTCAGTTTTGCACTATGGGCGCGATTGTTTTCTTTTAACTCAGATGCATCCGCCCTAATCACTTTTCGATTAATGAGTTTAAGCTCAGGCGTCTCATCAGAAATGATAGGTAATCCCTTAGGAATATATACTGTAGATAATTTCTTAAATAGGTTTTTACAAATCCGATCTTCTAAAGAATGAAAAGTAATAACAGCCAATCGTCCGCCAGGTTTTAAAATATCGATGGCTTTTCTTAAAGATTCTTCAAGGATTTGTAACTCATTATTGACAGCTATCCTTAATGCTTGAAAAACTTTCTTGGCTGGATGTCCTTTTGTTCGCAAGACTTTTTCTGGAAGTGCAGACTTAATCACATCAACCAAATCAAAGGTTGTTTCTATAGGATTTATCTCTCTTTCTAAAACAATTTTCTTTGCAATGATTCTTGCAAATTTTTCTTCGCCATATTCAAAGAATATTTTAACCAAATCATCAAATGAATATTGGTTGATTATTGTTCCAGCAGTTAACCTTTGGCTTTGATCCATACGCATATCTAATGGTGCATCAAATCGATAAGAGAATCCGCGTTCAGGTATATCAAATTGAAATGAAGATACACCTAAGTCAAAAACAATACCATCAACCAAATCAATATCCATATCAGCTAAACGTTCTTTGGCATATAAGAAATTTTCCTTAACAGCAAAAAAATTAGGATAGGCAGAGAGTCTCATTGATGCCCGTTGAATGGCATACTCATCTTGATCAAATCCAATCAATTCTCCATCATCTAACTTTTCAAGTATGGCTTGGCTATGACCACCACCACCAAGGGTCATATCTATGTAAATACCAGAAGGATTAATATTCAAATGTTCAATGGTTTCATTTAACAATACGGGAATGTGTTTATCCATTTTATCACCTTATTCATTATATCATATCAAAACAAAAAGAAAAACGTTGAATATTCAACGTCTCTTTTCTTTTCTTATGCGTCTACATCTTCTTCTACAATCGGTTGTGAAATAACTTCTTTACCTTTGTAATGTCCACATGCTTTACATACTTGATGAGAAAGTGTTACTTCTCCACAGTTTGGACAAACTGTCATTGCTGGTGCATGTAATTTAAAGTGGGTTCTTCTTTTTCTTTTTCTTTGTTTACCTACTTTTCTTTTTGGAACTGCCATTGTCATCCCTCCTCATTTTTTTAGTTTTGCAAAAGGACTGTTTTCTACAATCTCTTCTTCTGTCAATGTCTCTTTTTCCTCTTGATATTCTTCATAGGCATCTTCACTGATGACTTTCATAGGTTTCTCTGTAATAATTTCAGAAAAAATATATGGGTCTAAATCAATGGTAATACCTTCTACTAAATGAATATCATCATCTTCTTCTGTTTGAGAAAAGTTAAGCACTGTATCAAAATCTAAATCAACTTTAACTTCTTTTAATGTGATTGAACAAAGCATGGTGAGGGTCGTTTCAATCGATAAATAAAATTCAAAAATATCATTTTCTTTATCATACTCAAAATAACCTGTCACTTTGGTTGGTGATATGTCAATCAAATCATTAAAATCATCAGTTAAAAAACGATCTAAATTGATTACTTGATTCAATTCATTATTGCTGTAAACTCTTTTCTTCAGCTCATGTATGGTCCATTTCACTGTAATCACCTCTTCACAGCATTACAATTATACTTTTTTTATCGTTCAATGTCAAGGAAAACATCTATTGAAACTCTCTAAAAATCAACATTTTGTTTTATTTATATGGTCTTTTACGTTATAATAAAACCAGAACAAAATAAGAAAGAAGGATGAGTATGAAACCAGAACAAATTAAAGAAAAAATATCTTCAGTTATTGATCCGAGTCTTAAAGAGACTTTAGGGAAGAATAATGCCATCAAACATGTTGGTGTCGATGAAAATAATGCTGTTATCCTCATCATTGAAGTAGGAGAAAAGGATCAAGAAACAACGAAAAAAATTCAAAGAGATATCGCCAAAATAGTCAAAATTGATTTAGGCTTTAGTGGCTTAAAAATAGAGTTTCAAAAACGAAAAACAAGAAATAAAGATGCCAAAACACTTTTGATTGCTTCAGGTAAAGGTGGCGTTGGAAAATCAACGGTTACAGCCAATTTGGCTTATGCACTCAAGAGAATGGGTAAAAACGTAGCCATTATTGATGCGGATATTTATGGTGCCAATATGCCTAAAATATTAGGTGGTGTTGGCCACCAGCTTATGGCAGACAAAGACAACAAAGTATTCCCTTTTGAAAAAGATGGTATTCAAATGGTCTCAACAGAATATTTGGTTGAAAAAAATCGTGCATTAATGCTTAGGGGTCCTATGCTCGGTAAAATTCTAAAAATATTTTTTGAAGATACACTATGGCAAGAAGACATTGATTATTTCTTGGTAGATTTACCCCCAGGCACTGGAGATGTTATGATGGATATCAAGACCTTCTCAGAAGATGCCAAAATGGTGCTTGTCACAACCCCTCAAGAAAGTGCAGCACACATCGCCATTAAGGCTGGCTATGCAGCCAAAGACTTATCACAAGAGTTAATCGGCGTGATAGAAAATATGTCATATTATGAAGTCAATGGAGAAGACCATTATATCTTTGGACAAGGTGGCGGTCAAAAAGTCGCTGATGAACTCACTGTAGAATTACTGGCTAAATTACCAATCGTTGCGGATGCAAATCAAATATATAAAGAATCTGATGTTGCAGGTATGATTTATCTTAACCTGGCTAGAAAAATTATGCAAAAAATCTAATATAAGCAAAGGATGTTGAAACTCAACATCCTTTTTTTATTATATGGTTTGAATCTTATGAATATGTTTCCTTGCAGAATGCTTGCAATTAATGGCATCTTTATATCTGCTATTGTCTTCTAATAACTCAGAAACTTTATCAGAAATTTTTTCAATAAGGAAAATATGTTCCTTTTCCTTTGCTAGTTTTAAACAAGGATTGACCAAGTATTCCTTGTAAAATGACCATTCACTATCTGTTTCTAAATCAAGTAATTGCTGATAATCAACCTTTGATTTGTTTTGATAATGCCTATTAGATATTTCTTTAATCATTAACTCATATAAAGCCTTATCCTTTTTCTTCAATGCATATTTAGCAGATAGATATAAGCCAATCAAATATATTTCATCGTCTTTATTTTTTATTTTTTGAACATATTGTAGAGGTTGATCAGCATTAAAAGCTTTAACTAAGAGATACTCATCCACCACTTCAGCATCCACATTTTTAATTAATTGATCTAAGGATAACAATGATTTTGATTGCCCAAAGAATTCATTGAACATGGCCTTATAAATCATTAACTCATTCAGTAAAATGATATTCCCTGTTTCAGTCAAATCTGTAAGTAACTGCGAATACACATGCATGGCATCCATAATAAGATGTGCTTTGCCATAAGCAACATATTTGGTATATAAATACATTGCCTTTAATTCAGGATATTCTTGATGGACAATATAAACTGAATCAATTAGAAATTTAGCCAATTGTATGTGGTGCGTCTTCAAACTTAATTGTGAAGCAAAAATTAAAAACAACTCAAATGCTAAATCATCTAAAGACGTTAAAAAGTTCAATAGTTCTTCATAGGCACTTGATGCTCTATTATAGTCTTTCACGAGTATATAATAGCCCATTTTAAACAACTCAATTAGGGCATAAAAATGATAGCCATCAAATTTCTTGATTAACTTTTCATATGCTTGAACATCGCGATAATAAAACAATTTCATAACTTGATGTAAATCTCGTACAAGTTCTTCAGGCTGAGCAAACTGTCTTTTGGAAATATGTAGGCGCTCCATGATCAATATCAGCTGGTCCCTACCAATAATGACTTGATTATTCTCAACTTTAGATATGTAGGTGTTGGAACAGATTGAATATGACACAGTTGCTTGTGTGTAATTCAACTTCAAACGCTGTTTTTTAATAATAGGTCCATAAGCTTGGTAATAAAAATCATAAATTTTGTCCTTTCTTTTTCTTAAATGATTTGTAATCGTATCCTTCATTGTAATCTCCTTTTTAATTGTAATTATTCTTCTATAAAATTATATATGAAAATGAAAAATAATCAATATAAAAAAGTTGAGAAAATTATAATAATGTAAAACAAGCAAAAAAAAACGCCAGTCAATCTAGAACTGGCATTTTACATATGGACAATAAAGGGCACTCTTTACATTTTGGTTTTCTCGCTTTGCAGAAATAGCGGCCAAAATGTATAAACTTATGGTGTAGTTCTATCCATAAATCTTTATCGTATATGTTCATCAATTTTTTTTCTACTTGTAGTGGCGAATCGCCTTTTTTAGCTAATCCTAAACGTATTGATACTCTTGAAACATGGGTATCAACTGCAATTCTTGGAATCTTATAATATTCTGTCATAAAAACATTGGCTGTTTTTCGTCCAACACCGGGTAAACTTTCAAGTTCTTTTTGTTCTTTAGGTATATGACCATCAAATTCATCAATGAGCATATTGGCCATCTTTTTTAAGTTTTTGGCTTTGTTGCGATATAAGCCAATTTGCTTAATATATTTTTCTAAAGTCTTTAAATCTGCTTGAGCATAATCTTCAATCGTATGGAAATCCTTAAAAAGTTTCTTTGTCACTTTATTGACTGACACATCTGTTGTCTGAGCACTTAGCATAATGGCAATCAAAAGTTCATGTGCTTGATTGTAATTGAGTTCAATTTTTGCATTTGGGTACATCTTTGATATTTCATTAAAAACCTTCTCTGCTTCTTGTTTTTTTGTCATGAGTCTAAGAAATCCTTCAATACTTTAGATTTTTTGCGTTTGCTGTGAATCACTTGATCGTCTTTATTTTTTGATTTCTTTAAAAGAATACCATCAATATAACTGATTGAAGTTTTACCAGCTTTTACCGCATCAATAATTGCTGATTTTATCATATGTTTATCATATTGATACTCATGTATCCATTTGATAATAATTTCAATTTCTAAGGGTTTTAATTGTCGCTGCAATTGTGTTTCAAGTATTTCAGCCAACTCGTGTTCATCTGTATTGCCATCTTCATCTGTATGAACTATATCATCTTCAATTAACTTTTTGTAGTATTGAACCATTTTTTTTATGGTTTGATCCAAAGAAAAACTTTCTGTAGTTTTTCCTTCTTTATTTTCTTTGATATCAAAAGAAAGATATTCTCTTTGCATCATACTATCCAGCAATTGGGTGGCTTCTGTTTCATTTAATGATAGATGCTTTGTAATTGTTTTTGGATTAATAGATTGTATACCACCTTGTTTTAATGAGTTCAATTGCATCAAAAAAATGGCTTCAGTTTCTTTGAGACCGATTTGCTTATATGTTTTTTTAATCAATTGATCAAAATCAATGATATCATCATCTATTAATTTTTTTATCAATAATATATCCATCATTCTATTCCTTATTTGATTCAGCTAGTTTTTTTAAAGCTGAATGTGCAGCATTTTGTTCAGCTTCTTTTTTTGTTTTGCCTTGCCCTTCCCCCATGACAATTGAATCGTCCATATACACTCTTGCAACAAACTCCTTATCATGTGCAGGGCCATACTCTGAAACGATATCATAACGCAATGTACGTTTGTCTGATTGTACAAGTTCTTGTAAACGACTTTTGTAATCAGCATCATCTCTATGTAAGTCTTTTTTTACATGTGGAAAAACAATTGGGTTGAGAACTTTATATGTTTCTTTTAAATCCTTATCAATATAAATAGCACCAATGAAGGCTTCGAATGCATCAGCAAGTAAGCCGGGTTTTTCTCTACCTAAAGACATTTCCTCGCCTTTACCTAACAATAAATAATCGCCCAGATTAATTCGTTTAGCATATATCACCAACGCATTCTCTTGAACTTCTTGAGCTCTTTTTTTAGTCAAAACCCCTTCAGACTCTGGGATATGATCATATAAGTATTTACCAACAGTCAAATCCAATACAGCATCACCAATGAACTCTAGTCGTTCATTACTTAAGGTATTATTTTCATAAGCATAAGATGAGTGAGTTAAGGCCCTAGTTAACAATTTTGGTTGATTAAATTTTAACCCAAACTGTTTTTCTAAAGGATGTAATTCTCTACTCATTCTCAATGCCACCTTCTGTCTCAATATAATCTTGTACCGTTTTAAAGACTTCTTTTCTTACAATCATGGCTGCTTGGCGAATGCCATTATAATAACCATAAGCCTTTGATGCACCTTGGGCCTTGATTACTGGCTTTTTCAGGCCATAAATCACTGCGCCACCAATTTCTTCAGCAGATAATTGCTTTTTAAAATTATTTAGGTTTTTTCTTGCCAGCAATCCAGCGATTTTTCCAGAAAGAGAGCTCATTAAGTTATTCTTCAACATTTTACCTAAAGATTTGGCTGTTCCTTCTATGGTTTTCATCACGATATTTGCAGTGAAACCATCACTAATTAAAACATCACAATTTGGTTCTAATATCGTCTTAGGTTCTATATTTCCTACAAATTCAAAAAGATCTGTATTTGAAAATAATTCATACACTTCTTGGTCTAATTCTCTTCCTTTACCTTTTTCTGTTCCAATATTTATCAGTCCAACTTTAGGATTGGACTTACCCATAATTTCTTTGGCATAAATGGTCGCAAAATATGCTTGCTGGAGCATATGTTCTGGACGAATTTGTAGATTGGCACCAGTGTCAAGTAAAATAGCACTTTGTTGGTCCACTGTTGGAATGACAGGTGCAATTGCAGTACGTTTAAAACCCTTCATACGTCTTACAATCAAATGTGCGCCTGCAATTAAAGCTTGTGTAGCGCCACTTGAAACAATGGCATCTGTTTCTCCATTAGAAACACTTTGTAAAGCCATAACCATAGACGCGTCTTTATGACGTCTAATTGCACCGATAGGATTTTTTTCATCCATAGGGATGACATAGTCAGCATTAACGACTTGAATGCGCGTATCATCAGTTAAATATTTTTTAATTTCTTCTTCCTGACCAAATAACACCAACTCAATATCATCAATTTTACGTATGGCCATCATCGCGCCTTCTATTTGTTCTTTAGGTGCAAAATCTCCACCCATTGCATCTATTGCTATTTTAATCATTTTCATCACCTCTTACTTAAAAAGTATATCATATTTTAATCCAAATGGTAAGAATCTAGTGATTCTAAAATTTTATTTTTTAGCTTGATAGAGTCTTGGTCTTTGCTTGTACAAATGATTTGTGCATCTTTGATGGTTAAGTTTAATAAAGGTTCATCATCGACAATATTAGCAAAGTTAAAATTAGGAATACCTGATTGATGTTTACCAAAAACTTCCCCTGGTCCTCTTAGTTTTAAGTCATAAGCACTAATCTTAAATCCATCATCGGTTTGTTCTAGAATATTTAATCGTTCCCTATCTTCAACTGATTCATCAACGAGAAGGTAACAATAAGATTGTAAATGATGACGTCCAATCCTGCCACGAAGTTGGTGTAATTGTGCCAAGCCAAAGGTATTGGCATTCATAATCACCATGGTTGTTGCTTGGTCAACATGAATACCAACCTCAATAACAGTTGTTGAGACAAGTATTTGTGTATGCCTGTTTTTAAAGCGATATAGAATATCAGTTTTTTCTTGATCACTCAATCGACCATGTAATGTCTCAATTCCATAGCTTGGAAATACCTTCTTAAACATATCATATGTTTCTTCTACAGAATATAAGTTCGACGCTTGATTTTCTTCAATTAAAGGACAGATGACATATACTTGACGATGATGTTTAAGTTCTTCTTCAATTCTCTGATAAACCAATGTCATATGATCCATAGATAATATTTTTGTTTGTATTGGTTTTCTACCCATTGGTTTTTCGGTGATTTGAGACACATCAGCACTTTCAAAAACAGATATGGCCAAAGACCTTGGTATCGGGGTTGCACTCATCAACAAAATATCAGGGTGATATCCTTTTTCTCTTAGTTTTTTTCTTTGCTCGACACCAAATCGATGTTGTTCATCAATCACGGCTAAACCTAAGTTCGCGAAACGAATATTTTCTTGTATTAATGCATGAGTTCCGATAATCATGTCTATATCATGATTTTGAATGTCTTGCAAGATTCTTTTCTTATCTTTGTTTGTTGTTTCGCTTGTTAGTAAGCAAATATTTACATTAAAAGGCTCTAGATAGCTTCTAAATACTTTATCATGTTGATAAGCTAAAACCAAAGTTGGAGCCATAATGGCTACTTGATAACCAGAGGTAATAGCAGCATATGCTGAAAGCACTGCGACAATGGTCTTTCCTGAACCAACATCTCCTTGTAACAAACGATTCATCTGATAAGTTGATTTTAAGTCTAAAAAGATTTCATTGGTTGCTTGTTTTTGAGATGGCGTTAGTTCAAACTGGATGGTTTCGATAAGATTTTTTACTTGACTAATATCATATTTCTTTTTGGAATATTGATTTTTTTTCTGTTGTTCTTTAATGAGAACAATCCTTAAAGCAAACATCAGCATTTCTTCATATTTAAGTCGTTTAATGGCTTGAGATAGTTGATGTTTGTTTTCTGGTTGATGAACATATTTAATGACATCATTAATCCCCAAGATATGATGTTTATTGAGTAAAAATTCTGGAATCATTTCTTCTAAATGATATTGTTCCTGTAATACTTGATGGATTATTTTTCTAATCCTTGAATCATAAACATGGCTGATTTTATACTGAGGAATAATCCCTTCTTGATAGTTTTTCTTTTGTAGCATATCACTTGCTGTAAAGGACTTAAATGATTGCTTAAAACGACCTGTAATAACCCATTTTGAATGTGGTCGTATCTGTTGAGACAAGAAATGCCTATTAAAAATATCGACTCTAAACTGGTATGGGTCACTTTGTGCTTGAAATGATAATTTTGATAGGTTCTTCCTAAAGAAAAAAACAGACGGTTTATCAAGTACGTCAACTAAAATAGTGATATTGTCTCCAATTTTCGCTTTTTGTATCGATTGAATATATTGTTCTTGATAATTTTTCGGAAAGTACATCAACAAATCTTCGATTGTAAAAATGGAAGCTTCATTTAATCTCGACTTGGTTGATGGACCTAGCCCTTTTATATCTGTTAATTGTCTCATAGCAATCCCCTCAGTGATATTTCATTTATTATTATAACATTCTTCAAAGTTTTTTCTTATCAATATAAAAAAAAAGAGGCAAAAGCCTCTTTACTTTATTCGACTGAAATAATGTATGAATAAATGTCTTGTCCTCCATCAATGATATCCACTTCTAAATCAAAATGATCTTCAATATATGCTTGGATTTCATCGACTTCATCTGATTCAACTTGTTTACCATACATGATGGTGATAATTTCTGAAGAATCTTCAATCATTTTTTCTATCAAACTCATCACTGATTCTTTGCGGTCAGACATTGCGTGAACAATATCCCCATCAAGTATACCCATGTATTGATCTTTTTTAATCTCAACACCATTATTTTTGCTGTCTCTAATGGCATAGGTAATCTCACCAGTTTTAACGTTTGATATATATGCATTCATCTCTTCAAGATTTGTATCGATATCTTCTGTAGCATCAAACATGGTTAGAGCTGAATACCCTTGAGCAACCGTTTTAGCTTTCAGTACATGAACCGATCTGTCTTCAATCATATCCCTAGCTGATTCAGCTGACAACATCACGTTTTTATTATTAGGGATGATGATGATATGGTCCGCATTAATTTGCTCAGTTGCTTTGATAAAATCCTCAACTGATGGATTCATGGTTTGACCACCATCAATGATGTAATCACAGCCCATTTCAATAAATGTTTCTTTCAAGCCATCACCATTAACAACTGCAACGATAGCATATTTTTTCTTCAATGCAGGTGCAATGGAAGCTGAATGATCATGACCACAGCCACAATCATCTTGATGATCTATATCTTGATGAATTAAGACTTCATTATGTTGTAATGTCATATTTTCAATTTTTATATTGACAAAATATCCATAGTGTTGTGCTAAGTTCATAGCATCACCAGGTGTTTTTGTATGGATATGTACTTTCAAAATATTGTCATCTTGAACAACAACCAATGAATCTCCAAGTGGTTGAATCATATCGATAAATTTCTTTTGAGAAAATTCACTCATTTTCTCAATTTGCATAATAAACTCAGTACAATAACCGAAATGCTCACCAGCTTCTATTTGTGCATGTTTTGCTTGATTGTTGGTTGATTTCTTGCTTTGTTCACTTGAAATATCATCTTTAAACATTTTTCCTTGTAAAGCTGCTTGCATACCTTCAACAACTTCAATATAACCTGCACCACCAGAATCAATCACACCGACTTCTTTTAAAACAGGTAAAAGGTCTGGTGTACGTTCGAGTGAAGCTCTAAGTTCTTTCAAATAAATATCAAATAGATCTTCGAAATCTTCAAGGTCTTTTTCTGCAGAAACAACTCTGTCAGCACCTTCTCTTGAAACAGTTAAAATGGTACCTTCTACAGGGTGAATCACCGATGCATAAGCTTGTTCTACTCCGCGTCGTAATGCATGAGCAAAGTCTTTCATGTCAGCTTCTACCAAAGATTCTAACCCTTTGGCAATCCCACTAAACAATTGTGATAAAATGACGCCAGAATTTCCTCTAGCCCCCATTAACATGCCTCTCGATAAAGCTTTGGCAACTTTACCAATATCTGTTTCTTCAGTCTCTTTCACTGCATTAGCGCCGGCTGTCATAGTTGCCGACATATTTGATCCCGTGTCACCATCTGGTACAGGAAAGACATTGAGATCATCAATTCTACTCATATTCTTTTTTAATTTTAGACTACCATTAATGATTAATTTTTTAAACGTTTGACCATCTAAAGTTAATGTAGACATTTTCTAAAAACTCCTTTAATTGAATGTAGATATTTCGTGGACGACATTTTCATAAAAAGCATTTGCATTATACCATAACAATATTTAAAAAGCAATATATTTGGTTTTGTAAGTAATTCATCATTTATGGTGATATTATACTTGATTTATTTGTAATATGTGATAAAATAGTAATGCTGAAATTTAACAGAAACGGAGTGATAACATGCCAAGAGTATGCAGTGTAACAGGCAAAAAAACAATGTCTGGTAACAACCGTTCGCACTCATTGCAAGCCACAAAGAGAAAATGGAAAGCGAACCTACAAAAAGTAAAAGTTATTGATGAAAATGGTCAAGTAAAACGCGTATACGTTTCTGCTAGAGCATTGAAAAGCGGTAAAGTACAAAGAGCATAAATATAACTGATAATTAAGATGCGATATGCATCTTTTTTATTTTGCTTTTTTATCTGATGGCCTATATTTTTTAATGAAGCTCTAGTATAATAAAATCATCCAATAAAAGAGGTGAAAATATGAAAGCCATTCACACAGACAAGGCCCCAACTGCAATCGGTCCGTATGTTCAAGGCATGATGACCAATGACACACTCTATGTCTCAGGACAGATCCCCTTTGATCCAATCACAATGAAAGCTGCAGGGGATGATATTCAATCACAAACTTTACAAAGTTTAAAGAACATATTGGCCATTGTTGAGCAAGCTGGTTTAACCAAGGAGCATATCGTAAAATGTGGTGTATTTATGAAAGATTTATCAATGTTTACTGATATGAACAAAGTTTATCAAAATTTTTTTGGTAATCATAAACCAGCCAGATTCGCTGTAGAAGTCTCTAGACTTCCTAAAGATGCGCTCATAGAAATTGATGCTATAGCCTGCAAAGCATAGAAAAAGAACCTAATAGGAAATCCCTTTGAAGATTTCTAGTTAGGTTCTATTTTTTTATTCATTAATAAAATCAATCACCAAATCAATCGGTATTGAAAAGCCCATACCTTCAATTTCTTCGTGGGCATATTTTAAAACATTGATACCTACTACCTGTCCATCAAGATTAAATATCGGTCCACCACTATTCCCAGAGTTAATGGCAGCGTCATGCTGAATATATGTAATCGTTTCGCCTTCAACGACACGATCTAACCCGGCAACCACACCGTAAGTAATAGAGTTAAAGAAGTTAAAACCTCTTGGATGTCCAGCAGCAAGGATAATTTCTCCTTTTTGCAAGTTACTTGAAGAGCCAAGTTCCGCAACCATCAAGCCCTCTAAACCACTTGCAGAGAAACTCAGTAATGCAATATCCATTTCAGCATCAAATTTTAATAAGTTTGCTTCAACAGATGTCTCATCTTCAAAGCGAATGCGATATTGGTTTCCACCTTCAATCACATGGTAATTGGTAATCACATAATACTCATTGTCAATTTCATTAAAATCATAAATGACACCAGAACCTATGGCATCACCTTCTGAATTTAGATACGATTCAATTCCAACCACACTTTGGTTGGCGATATCAACAACATTAAAAATATCATTTTGTGTTTGATCATTCATTAAGTTCAACTCAAGGAGTTGTTCATATAAAGATGTTTCGATATCTGTATAAATTTGCTGGTAGGTCTCTTGGTTAATTTGAGCAATGACATCTTGATAAACATCATCATAGACATCATCATAGATATCTGCGTATATTTCATCTTCTATCTGATTTAATAAATCTTGATAATTTTCATAAGTATATGTTCTACTTGCAGTTGAATGGGTTGTTTCTTGAGTGGTTTCTTCTGCAAATACCCTTACCAAACCCAATGAGGCAACAACCAATATAATCATATATATCCATATTTTTTTCATTTTATTCACGTCCTTTTAGTTCAATATCAGTGAGCGTTATCGTTTGTCTGCCTCGATAAACAACAATGTCAATAACATCTCCAATTAAGTACTGAGAAAATTCTTCTACAAACTGACTTGTGTTTTCAATCACAACATCACCAATTTGTATAATGATATCTCCAGGTAAGACATATCCATCTACTGAAGATCCTGCAACAACCTCTTGAACATAGAAACCTTGATTAATATCTTCTGGAATATCAACACCTGAGAGAATTAAAGTTTCCTTATTTTGTGATATATCAACAAAGGTAATACCTAACATCGGTTTGCGTTTTGAAAAACCAAATTCCTCGATGTCTGTGACGATAATTTCAACCAAATTGGCTGGAATTGCAAAACCCATTCCCTCTATGGTATAGTCAACAATCTTTAAGGTATTGATACCGATAATTTCCCCATACATGTTAAATAGGGCGCCCCCACTATTTCCAGCATTAATGGCAGCATCATGCTGAATATAGTTTACAAACATATCCCTAGTACCATCATTATCAATGTCAAAGAAACGATCAATACCAGAAACAATACCAAATGTCATGGTGTTAAAATAATCGAAGCCTGAAGGATTTCCAACGGCTGTAATAAACTCACCTTTTTTTACAGCTGCAGAGTCACCAAAAGGTGCCGTTTGCAAGTCTTGTTCAGAATAAAACTTGAGTACTGCCAAATCAACTAATTTTTCTGTACCAAGAAGTTCAGTATCGATGGTTGACCCATCCCCGAATTGAACTTGAATTGTATTCGCTTCTTCAACAACATGGAAGTTAGTCACAACAAAATATTCGTTTCCACTACGTTTATATATGACACCTGAACCAGTACTTGCTATATCTCCTTCAATATCAAGGTTATTGATTCCTACAACAGCTCTGGCTGAAGTTAAACCAACATAAGTCATCTGATCAAATACTGTGGTCGATTCAATATTGATTTGACCTGTTTCAACTTGAGCAATGATATCATCTCTAATGGTTTGATATATTTGATATATTTCTCCTTCTGAAATGTCATTTAAAACATCATCTTTTATATCTTGATATAATTCTTGATAAATTCTTTGATACACTTGGTCATAAACATCTGATTCTAATTGATCGAGATTAATGGTTAATTCTGTTGTGGATTCAGTTGTTGTTTCAGTATCTATTGTTAAGATATATGAACAACCACTGAGCAATAAAACTGAAAAACCAAGTATAAAAAACAAAGCAAATCTTTTCATGTTAGCCACCCCTCTTTTGGTCTTCACTCATAATCACAAGTAATTTACCTTTTGTAAATGATACATCACCACTACCCTCATTGGAGACCGACAATGAATCACTTGTTGATAAGAAATAATTGTCCAAACTATATTTAAAGCCTTTTAATTGCAAACCATAGACATCCTCTACAGCAAAAAAAGAAATATAGTTTTTAAAATTATCGATATGATATTTTCCCTTGTCTAAGATATACATGTAATGGTGATCATCTTTGATGCTAAAACGATACTTTTTCATTAAATTTAAGTTGGCTATAAAATGATCAACACGACCACTAATACCGCCATAAACTTCGATTTTATCATAATCAAAATGATTGTAGATGTAATCCAATGTATAGGCCAAATCCGTTTTGTTTTTACGTTCTTTTAAACGGATAATTTGCTTGCATTTTGATTCGATTTTTTTTAGTTTTTCTGGATCAATTGAATCAAAATCACCCACAGCCAAGTCAATAGGTTTTTCTAAATTCAAAAGATATTCCAAACCTGAGTCAACACCAACAATAAACTCATTTACTTCTTCAAAATATAGTTGTTTAAAGTGATAATCATTCGGCCCTGTAAAAATCTTAACTTTATCAAACATTTTCAAGTGCCTCAATGACATCATTACGATGATTTTGATTAAAAATAAATGATCCAACCACAATCACATCACAACCAGCGTTTTTTACTTTTAAAGCTGTTTGGTAATTGATACCTCCATCAACTTCAATTTTATAATCATATTGATGATTTTTACGTTGTTCATCTAGATAAGAAATTTTTGCTAAAGATGACGGTATAAATGCTTGTCCTCCTTGACCTGGCTCAACACTCATAATCAGTATTAAATCAATATGTGGCAAAAAGGGTTTTAATACTTCTACAGGGGTATCAGGTTTAATTGAAATGCCCGCCTTAACACCCTGAGACTGTATGTGTTTGATTAAGTCATCAACTTGATTTGTTGCTTCATAGTGAAAAGTCACAATATCTGCCCCACTATGAATATAATCATCGACGTAATTCTGTGGATTTTCAATCATTAAATGGCAATCAAATAACTGATTAGAATATGATGATATTTCTTTAAGCATCTTGTGATCATAGGTTATATTACTTACAAACTTGCCATCCATTACATCAAAATGTAGCCATTGTGCTTTATCTATAGATAAAATTTCTGACTTTAATTGAGTAAAATCTGAACTTAAAAAAGATGGTGAACAAATCATTATTTATCCCTCCGATATTTAGGTTTAATGGCTTTGACTTCTTCTAATATAATTTTATAGTCTTCATATCTTTCTTTGAGTATTTGACCTTCATTAAGTTGTTTCTTTACTTCACAACCTGGTTCATGAATATGTGTACATTCATTAAACTTGCACTGATGAGATAGTTCAAAAAAATCAATAAATGCATGTCTGACATGTTCAGGTGTGAGTTCTTTAAATTCTAAAGAAGAAAAACCTGGAGTATCAGCAATAAAACCTTGTCCAAAAGGTATCAACTCAACATGCCTTGTGGTATGTTTTCCTCGGCCTAAAGCTTTTGAAATTTCATTTGTTTTTAATTCTAACTTAGGATCAATAGTATTTAAAATTGTGGATTTACCAGATCCAGTTTGACCTGCTAAAACATTGACTTTTTCTTTTGATATATCCATTATCTTTTCTTTATTCTCTTCTGTTTTAGAAGAAAAATATATGACTGGATAATACTGTTCATAGTAGGTCATTTTCTCTTTTAAGCCCTGTAAGGCTTGATCAGATAAAAGATCAATTTTACTGATGATAATGACTGGATGAATCCCATTGGCCTCAATCAAGGTTAAGAACTTATCCAATAATAAAAAACTAAAATCAGGATCTTTGGCAGAATTTACCAAAAGTGCTTGATCAACATTTGCAATCATTGGACGATATAAATCATTTTTTCTATCAAAAATCTTAGTGATTGAATCTTGGTTAAATTCAACATAATCTCCTACAATTGGTTTGATATTTTTATGCCGAAAAATACCCAATGGTTTAAGCACATGTGTTTGGCCATTTTGATCAAGAACACTGTATAATCCACCAATCAATTTTATAATACGACCTTTTTCCAAACAATACCTCCTAAGTTTAATGATATTATATCATATTCATACTTGAGTTAAAATTAATTGAGAAAAAAAAGAAGGCGTAGCCTTCTTTTAAGCATTTTCTCTATAACGTTTGAAATAACCTTGCGGGTATTCACATACAGGACAAATTTTTGGAGCTTTAGGACCAAAATGTAAGTGTCCGCAATTTGAACAAATCCAAACTTCTTTGTCATTGTCTGACATAAACTCTTTATCGCTTTTTAAACGATCTATTAAAGCCAAATATCTTTCTTCGTGACGCTTTTCAATGTCCGCTACTTTTCTAAATAAAAATGCAATCTTTTTAAATCCTTCTTCTTCAGCAACTTCAGCGAAACCTTTATACATGTCTGTCCACTCATAGTGTTCACCATCAGCGCCATCTTTAAGGTTTTCTGTTGTTGTAGGGATATCTCCATCATGAAGCAATTTAAACCAAATTCTTGCATGTTCTCTTTCATTTAAAGCTGTCTCATCAAAGTAATCAGCTATTTCTTCATATCCTTCTTCTCTGGCTTTTTGTGCATAATAAGTATATTTATTACGGGCTTGTGATTCACCAGCAAAGGCTTCAAGTAAATTTTTTTCAGTACGACTTCCTTTTAATTCCATTGTTTCCTCCTCTTATATTTATTCATCACCAAAGGTAATGCCTATATCTCTAGCTGCATTAACTAAGTCGCCATGAGGATTTACAATCCTCGCGCCACCACGACTTGTTTCACCGATTTCCCCTGAACCAACAACTTCTTCAATTCTTACTGAACTCATGCTGTCGTTTTTAATGGTTACCATGCGGCCAAATTCATTATTAAAAATCATATCAACAGCATGCGAACCATAACGGGTACCTAAAACACGGTCAAATGTGTTGGTAACGCCACCACGTTGAATATAACCCAAGGTTGTTACACGAATATCTTGCCCAGTGACTGGTTTTAACTCTTTTTCTAGTTCTTGGGCTACGATGTGTCCAACACCACCCAGTTTCACTGAGTCAGGACTGTCTTCATCTATTTTTTTGATGGTGACTTCTCCACCAATTGGTTTGGCCCCTTCAGATACACAAATGATTGAAAACTTTGATCCTCGTTCATAACGTTTCAATACGGTCTTGGCGACAGCCTTAATATCATATGGGATTTCTGGAATTAAAATCACATCTGCCGATCCCGCAATACCACCTTCTAAAGCCAACCAGCCTGCATTACGGCCCATAACTTCTAAAATCATCACCCGATCATGTGAATAAGCTGTTGTATGTAAAGCATCTAAACTTTGCATAATGTGGTCAAGTGCTGTTCTGTAGCCGAAAGTAATTTCAGTTGCAGGAACATCATTATCAATGGTTTTTGGAATACCTACCACATCTACCCCTTTACGTCCAAAATCTCTGGCAGATGTTAATGTCCCATCACCACCAATAATAATTAATGCATCAATATTGTGCTTTTTAAGATTTTTTACAGCTTGATCAGATACATCTTGGTAGGTGACATTTCCATCTTTGTCTTCAACAGGATAATTGAATAAATTGTCCTTATTTGACATTTTTAAAATGGTACCACCTTGGTGAAATATTCCACTAACTGTTGATAAATCCATTTTGATATAGTCATCTGTATAGAGACCATGATAGCCGCCTCTAAAACCAATGACTTCGTATTTATATTTGAGTATGGCAGATTTAACAACCGCTCTAATTACAGCATTTAGACCAGAGCAATCGCCTCCACCTGTAAGTAAAGCTATTTTCTTTATTTCTTTTTTCATATGAGTCTCCTTATCTAACATATTCTACCAAAATATAAGCTTTCAGTCAATTAAATGGGAGCGTTATCTTTTACGTTTTTCAACCTTAATTGCCCACATGCAGCATCAATATCACTGCCTAGTTCTCGGCGTAAAGTCGCATTGATTCCTCGTTTATCTAATTGCTTGTAAAACTTCTGAGCACGGTCAGGATCTGTTTTTGCAAAAGCAAACTCATCCACAGGATTATATGGTATTAAATTTACATATGCATTAATGCCTCGAATTAAATCACTGAGTTCATTGGCATGATGAACATCATCATTGACACCCTTGAGCAAAATATACTCAAAAGTGACCCTGCGTCCAGAAATCTCTGTATAATCTTTGACTGCTTGAATCAACTTATCTAAAGGGTATACGAGATTAATCTTCATTAATTTAGATCTTAAGGCATCATTTGAGGCATGTAAACTTATGGCCAAGTTAGATTTTATGGTCTCTTTGGCATATTCATATATTTTAGGTATGATGCCACACGTTGACACAGTGATATGTCTTGCGCCAATTTGAAAACCGTGTTTGTAATTGATTACACGGATAAAGTTCATGACATTGTCATAATTATCAAACGGTTCTCCAGTACCCATGACAACCACATGTGTAACTTTTTCTTGAGAGACTTTTTGAACACTCGCAATTTGATTCACAAGTTCAGCCAAAGTTAAGTCTCTTTTCTTTGAAATAATACCTGAGGCACAAAAGGCGCATCCCATTGAACAGCCAACTTGAGATGTTACACAAACACTGTTACCATAATCATACTTCATCAAAACAGTCTCAATCACATGGCCATCCTTAAGTTTAAATAAATACTTTTCAGTGCCATCTTCAGCAACTTGACGATGTAGCATATCAAGGTAATCAAAAGTCATGTGTTCTACTAAAAATGCTCTGAGTTTCTTAGATATATTGGTCATCAATGCAGGATCAGTCACATTTTGTTCATAAACCCACTTAAATAATTGATCACCATTATAATCTTTAAACCCATGTTGGATTAGAAAATTTTTTAAGCTGTCAATCGTGAAATCATAAAAAGATTTTTTCATCTTATCTCCCCTCTAAAATGTAGCACATCTTTTTCAGATGTGCCTAACATTTATTGTCTTAATTGTGCTTGATGTTCTTTTTCAAGCGCTTTAATAATATCTTGAACCATTTGATCAACTTCATCGGTTTCTAAGGTTTTTTCCTTATTCTCAAAAACCAATGCCATCGCAATTGATTTTTTACCCTCTTCTAAATGCTCACCTTGGTAAACATCAAAAATCGATGCCGATTTTAAAAATTGACTACTGATAGCCTTAACCGTTTCAATCAGTATACTTGCCTCTATGTCCTCATCTACGACAAGTGCAATATCCCTAGATACACTAGGATATTTTGACATAGGTTGATACTGTCTATTTATCTCTCTAGCTGCCTTTAATAAAATTGGCAAATCCATTTCAAAGACATAGACATCTTGGACATCGAGTCTTTTTTCTTCCTCAGGATGTAGTTTACCTAACCATCCTGCACGAACTTTGTTGATAAAAATATCCGCTGAAATGCCTGGGTGTATATGAGGACGTTCAACCTGTGCACGTTTAAACTCAACATGATCAATATGCATTGATGTCATGAATGACTCAATGATACCTTTCAACAAGTAAAAATCAACTTGCATTGTCTTTTTCTGCCAATGAGAATACTGATAAGTCCCATGCATTAATCCACTCAATAACTCTGTTTCAGATTCTTTGGTATATCTTTTTCCAATTTCGAAGATGAAAATATCTTCTAACTTTCTTGCAACATTATATGCCATAACATCTGTCAATGCAGGTATGGTGGAGTGTCTTAGAAATGCACGTTCTTTGTTGATTGGATTCATGATTTCAACAAGTGAGTAAGGTGATGCATCATATTGTCTTGCTTGTTGTTGATTGGTTAATGAGTATGTATTGGTTTCAAAAAAACCAATGGATGTAAAATATTGTCTTAATTGTCGTTTAAAAGCTTGATCAGGTGAAAGTTTTCCTTCTGTTGGCGTTGTTGGTAAAGTGGTTCCAATACGATCATAGCCGTAAATCCTTACAATTTCTTCAATGACATCTTGATAAGATTCAAAATGAATACATCTTGGTGGTATCTCTATATCAAATACTTGATCCTTTACTTGATAATGATAATCTAATCGTCTCAATAAATCCTTGATGGTATCCACATCAAATGTATGTCCAGTCACTCGATTTAATTGTTTAATGGATAATGATATATGTTGTTCTTGTGTATCTATATGATGATAACCACTTGCTTGACCTTCAACCACTCCATCGGCCAACTGAACAAAAAGTTCACAAGCTCGGTCCATTGCTTCTTTGGTTAAAGTATGATTGATACCTTTTTCAAATCTAGAAGAAGACTCGCTTTTTAAAGCCAAACGTCTAGATGTTTTCCTAACTGAAACAGGATCAAAAACAGCGGACTCAAGCAAAATGGTTTGAGTCGTTGCATCTACTTCAGTATCATTCCCTCCCATAACACCAGCCAGTGCAATAGGCTTTTGACCATCGGTAATGACAATATCACTTGTTTGTAGCTTTCGTTCTATATCATCTAAGGTAACTATGGTCTCATTGTCATATGCTTTACGAACAATGATTTGATCCGAATCAAACTTATTGTAATCAAATGCATGCAGAGGTTGCCCATACTCTAGCATCACATAATTGGTAATATCAACAACATTATTGATGGGACGAATACCCGAAGACAATAAGCGTGATTTAAGCCAGTAAGGACTGTCTTTAACCTGTATATTATTTATGATTTGCCCATAATATACTGGCGCATCATCTGTTTGAGTGGATATGTTTAAAGTTTGTTTTGACTTTGAACGATTCACCAATGGTTTTGTAAATTCAATGTCAACATCCATCATGGCCTTAACATCATAGGCAATACCTCTCATTGATAATAAATCAGGTCGGTTTGCTGTTAAGTCCAAATCTAATATCCAATCATCTAAGCCCATAAACTTTAAAGGGTCTTGACCAATAGGCGCATCATCTTTAAGCACATAAATGCCTAACTCATTCTTATCAAAATCCTGTACACCTAACTCTGCCAAAGAACAGATCATACCATTAGAAACAACCCCGCGAATTTTTGCTTTTTTTATTTTAAAGTTTCCAGGTAGTACTGCGCCTGGACATGCAACGATTACTTTTTGCCCTTGGTCAACATTAGGCGCACCACATATAATTTGTAAGACTTCATCACCCACATCAACTTGACAAACCTTTAGTTTATCAGCATTTTCATGTTGAACACATGATTTAACATATCCAATAACCAAGTTTGATGCCTCTACCAAAGGATAAAGCCCAGATACTTCTTGGCTTTTTAAATTATAATCCTTTTCTAGTTGATAACGATCAACTTCTTGACTTAAATATTTATTTAACCAGTTTAATGAAATTTTCATAATGATCGCCTCCTAAAATTGTTTGTTAAATCTTAAATCATTGGTGTATAATTGACGAATATCATCAATGCCATGTTTCAACATAGCAATACGTTCCACACCAAATCCAATGGCAAAGCCTTGGTATTCATCAGGATGATATCCACAAGCTTTTAAAACATTGTTGTTGACCATTCCTGCACCCAATATTTCAATCCAGCCAGTTTGCTTACACATTGAACATCCTTTTCCCTGACATGCATAGCACGACACATCCACTTCTACACTGGGTTCAGTGAATGGGAAGTATGAAGGTCTAAGTCGAATTTCACGGTTTTCTCCAAACAATTTTCTAGCCGCGATTAATAAAGTACCTTTCAAGTCTGAAAGAGACGTATGGTGATCAACCACTAAGACTTCCACTTGGAAGAACTGATGCGAATGGGTTTGATCATCATCATCATTACGATAAACACGGCCTGGTGCAATAATCTTCACTGGCTTTTTATCAGCATTTTCAAGCAAAGTTCTAACTTGAACTGGTGAAGTATGTGTTCTTAACAAAGCCTCATCATCAATATATAAAGAGTCCTGCATATCTCTTGCTGGATGGTCTTTAGGAAGATTGAGCATCTCAAAGTTATACTTATCTATCTCTTGTTCTGGACCTTCTTTAATTTGGTAACCAAGTCCAATAAAAATATCTTCAATCTCTTCTACAGTTTGTGTTAAGATATGTTTTCTTCCAACAGGAAAATTTAAACCAGGAAGTGTGACATCAATGGTTTCTTTTTTTAACTGTTCTTGAATCTTTTTTTCTTCAATTGTTGTTTTGATATCTTGTATTTTTTGAGAAATTTCTTGTTTGGCAGCATTAATCATTTGCCCAACCTTTGGTTTTTCTTCCCTAGGTAAATTTTTAAGTTCCTTCATAAAGTCATTAAAGGCACTTTTCTTTCCCAAAAATTGTGATTTTAATTGCATTAATTGATTCATGTCTTTAACATTGTCCAATTCTTTCAAAGCTTTTTGAACAACTTGATTAATTTTTTCTTGCATAATTATCCTCCCTTATGAATAAAAAAAATCGTCCAATCAAGGACGATTTTATAGACCGTGGTACCACCTTAGTTCTAGTATAACTAGCACTTAAATCTTTAACGCAGATATACGGAGATGATTAATCTCACTCAAAAGATGAATTCATTAAACATCATCTAAATGCTTTCACCAACCGCATTTTCTCTAAAGATACTTGTTTAACTACTAGTTCTTTGTCAACGTGTTACCCTTATTATATATAATTTATTAAATAATATCAAGTTAATTATTTCTACCAAATATTGCCAATAATCTGAGCATCTCGATATAAATCCATACGATTGTAATCATCAATCCTAAAGCTAAAATCCATCCTACTTTTTGATCCATGCCTGACTCCACACTTGATTTAATCATTTGAAAATCAAGTAACAAGAAGAAAGCAGATAAAGTGGCTGAAATCAAAACAACAATGGTATAAAAACTACCACCGAAAAAGCCTGGAAGTAAAATGGCAAACAATGACATAAATATCACAGCCATTAAAGCAACAACCATGAAGGAAGCGAACTTTTGGTTAACTTTAATCACATTGGTTGAAAACAACAACAGCATGATGACAAAAACCAAAACAGTTGTTGTGAGTGCTGTAATGACAATTCCATCGTATAAGTAAGCAAACAGTGCAGAGATTGCACCTAAAACAAGACCTTCACTAATGGCATAGACGACACCGGCGATCGGTGCATATGTCATCGAACGTGAGCCGACAATCACTGAAATGAAACCAATAATCATTGCACCAATTAATACTCCAGGTGTAAGGAAACTTGGAAAATAAATCAGTGAAACCAATGCAGTAATTACAGCAACGGCTAATAAAAACATTGTTTTCACAGCGACATTGGTATATGTTACTGGACGGTCAGTCACATAATTATATTCTGATGTTCTAGTTAATATTGGGTTTGTGCTTCTCATTCTCATGATAGTATCCTCCTATTATTAAGACTATTATAACTGATATTTTTGTTTTTTTTGTGATAAATGATGTTTTTTATAAATCAAATATTGACACTTGATTCTTATTGTTCATGCCATCAAAAGTACCAAGGTCGTCCAGTTTTTCAAATAATACTTTAGACAGCTTGGTTCGTGACCTCACATCTTCTTTTGAGATGAACTCTCTTTCCTTACGAGCATCCACGATGGATTGAGCGGCTTTTTCACCCATTGAATCAAGGACAATAAATGGTAATATTAATCCTTTTTTATCCTTGCTTATCACAAACTCTCTTGCTTGAGATTCATACAAGTCAATAGATTTAAAGTAAAAGCCTCTTTTAACCATCTCTAAAGCAACTTCTAGTGTTGTCAATAGTTCTTTTTCTTTATTTGGCGCCTTGTTTCCCTGGGCTTTGATATCATTCATTTTATTTATGATTCCTACTTCATTTTGAATCAGAACGTCTACATCAAATGCTGTTGCACGTTTTGAAAAATATGCAGCATAAAAGAATATCGGTTTGTAGAGTTTAAACCAAGCAATCCTTAAAGCCATTAAAACATAGGCTGTTGCATGGGCTTTTGGGAACATGTACTTAATCTTTGAACATGACCAAATATACCATTTAGGCACGTGATTTTGCTCCATAAGGTCTGCATATCTCAACCATTTTTCAGGATCTTTTGCAGCTTTGCCCTTTCGCACAAACTCCATAATTTCAAAGGCCATGGTAGGTTTCATCCCATATGATATTAAGTCTACCATGATATCATCACGACAACCTATAATATCTTTGAAATCTACTTTTCCATATTGCTTTTCTCGTCCCGTAACCAATGAATGTGAGTTTCCATACCATACATCAGTTCCATGTGATAAACCAGATATCTTAACCAGTTCAGCAAAGGATTTAGGTTTTGATTCAGAAAGCATGCCTCTTACAAAACTTGTACCTAACTCAGGCACACCATAAGATGCAACATCTGATTGAATATCATCTTTACTTAAGTTAATAATATCGGTTCCTGATAACAAACGATAGACATCACTATCATCGACAGGTATATCTTTAGGGTTATCAAACGGCACATCTTCTTTATGTTCACGCATCAAGTCCATAAGATAACGTATCATTGTCGGATCATCATGTCCAAGGACATCTAATTTAAATAGATTATTTTCTATTGAGTGGTACTCATAATGGGTTGTTTTCCAGGTATGGTCTTTAGAATCTCCAGGATATTGAACAGGCGTAAAATCATATATTGAACGATTGTTTGGAACAACAACAATTCCACCAGGATGTTGACCACTTGTACGCTTAGACCCTTCGATGCCTAAGGCCAATCTTTCCATTTCTGCACGTCGAATCCGTCTTGGTTCTAATCCTTGTTTTTGTTTGGCATTGGACATTTTCTTATAGTAATCCTTGACCATAGCAAAAGATGTTCTAGAGGCACATGTCGAAATAGTCCCCCCTCTAAAGGCATGGTTTTTACCAAATAGTTTTCTGATATATTCATGGACAATTGATTGATAATCCCCAGAGAAGTTCAAATCTATATCTGGTGTCTTATCCCCATTGAAGCCTAAGAATGTTTCAAAAGGTATATCATGTCCATCTCTTGTCATTTCAGCTTGACAAACTGGACATTGCATTTTTGGCAAATCCCATCCACAATCTGTTTCAGCCAGTAAGTCTTTATGTTCTTTTTCAAAGTCACTTTCACCATATTGTTTGATTTCATCATCGGTTTTTTTAAATGCTGTAAAATGGCAATGTGGACAAACATAGTGTGGTGGCAAAGGATTCACTTCAGTGATATCCATGAGTGTCGCTACAAATGATGACCCAACAGATCCTCGTGAACCTACCAAATATCCATCTTCAAGCGATTTTTTTACCAACAAGTGTGAAATATAATATACGGTTGAAAACTTGTGCTTGATGATATTACCAAGTTCTTTATCCACACGATCTTTTACAAGTTCTGGCAATGGATCACCATATAAACTAACAACCTTATCATGAACCATTTTTTCCACTTTTTTGCTGATAGAAGGAACCCCTTGTTCTGCTAAAAACTCATCGGTTGGCGCAGCCAGTTCATCAGGTATAATTTGAATCTTATCTATCATATCGGCAATAGCATTAGAGTTTTTTACAACAATTTCATAGGCTGTTTCTTCACCTAAAAAAGCAAATTCTTTAAGCATTTCTTCTGTGGTCATATAGTATTGGTTAGGTTTGGTTTTTCTTCCATATAAATGATGGTAACCTCCGCCCCCAACCAAAGGTGTATTGATCAATATTTCTCGATATAATAAGTCATTAGGATCTAAATGGTGTACATCCCCAGTTGCAACAACTGGTATGTTGAGTTCTTTACCTACCTCAACGATGGTCTTAATGACTTTTTGTATCATATGTAACCATTGAGGGCGCTCTTCTTCTAAATAAACGAAGTGGCTGACTGGTGGTACTTCTAAGAAATCATAATATTTGGCAGCTTTAACTAAATCCCTTCTAGATTTATTCATAGCGATATCAAAAAAGTGAGAATCTAAACCACCACTTGATATTAATATGCCTTGTCGGTGTTGGTCAAGATAAGATTTGGTTATTCTTGCCCCACGGTCATAATAAGTAGTTAATGATTCAGATACAATTTTATAAAGGTTCTTAAGTCCTTGTTGTTGCCGTACTATGAGATTAATTTGTTTAGGGAATGGGAATGTGTAGGTATCTGCTTGTTTTAATAGGAGGTTCAAATCAGAAAATTTATTAAATCCATTCTTTCTTAATTGTTTAAGTAAATGAAGAAAAATTTCATTGGTTGCTTTGGCATCATTCACAGCCCTATGATGTTGTTCTAACCTTACCTTAAAATATCTAGACAAAGAATCAAGTCCATATCTAGTTCTCTCAGGGATTAATACTTTGGCTAAGTTTAAGGTATCTATGGATGGATTAATTTGATTTGATATGCCATATTTCTTATAATTATATTCCAAAAACCCTAGGTCAAAATCAGCATTATGTGCAATCAATATGGCACCTTTAGAAAACTGATAAAAATCTTCTAAAACCGATTGAACACTTTTTTTACCTTCAACCATGGATTGGGTAATACCGGTTAATTTAGTTGTAAATGCATTAATAGGAACACCTGGATTAATGAGCTCTCCGAACTCTCCTAAAATTGCACCATTTTTTACTTTAATGGCACCAATTTCAATAAGTTCATCATGCTGAATACTTAGGCCCGTTGTTTCAATATCAAAGACAACATAGGTTGCTTCACTAAGTAGCCTTTGGTCATCTCCTCTAGTAATGGTAATATCTTCATCATCCACATAAGTGAGTTCAACACCATAGATAGGCTTAATTTCATCATCAGATGATATGGCTTTCTCCAACAAAGGGAATGATTGAACTGAACCACTATCGGTTAAACCAAGCGCTTTGTGGCCCCATTTTTTGGCTCGTTCTAAATAATCACGAACATCATTGACACCATCCAAAGAAGACATCTTGGTATGCATGTGTAGTTCAACACGTTTATTAGGGGCTTCATCATGTCTTAAATCTTTTGATAAAACACGGTTTGAATGAGCCATATTAATGATATGTAAGACATTCTCTCCAATGAACTTATCATACATGGCATAGGTCTTTACAATCAGACCCATACCCACTTCAATTGATTTATAAAAAGCCATATCTGATTGTCTAACATTTCGCTTCATTAAATAAACAGAATCGCTTTGATTGGTAATGATAAACTTAACAGTCGACTTATTATTCGATTCATCAATATCAGCAAAAACACAAACACCCTGAACATTAAATAAAGCTTTTCCACCATTTCTCTCTTTATATTCTTCAAGTTCCATTTCTGTCACTGGTATGTCATTTATTTCAGTAAAATCATGAATGTTGTTTGATTGGTTTAAATAAACATATTCAACAGATTCGTCTTGTATCACTTTTTTTTGTTGTTCAACAAAATCTTTTACATTTTGTTGAATATCAGCTTCGATGGATGATTGATTTTCATCAACCAATACCTCTATTGAAAAATCAAAACCTAGTTTGCCTAATTGGTTTTGTATAATATTGCGATATGTGGATGGTGTAATTGCTCCTTTTGGAACATATATTTTTATTGTCTTTTCGTCAATATCTTTAGGATATTCTTTTAAAGGACTAATGCGTTTATCGTCTTCTGCCAACAAATCAATTGCATAATCATAATAATCTAATATTTCTCCATCTATAGACTTAAATCTAACAGTGAAGTCAATGGTTTCTACCATTGGATAAAGTTCTTTTAAATGATTCAATTGATGGATAAAATTACGAAAGTGTTCTATTGGGACGACTTTATCAAAAACAAAAGAAAAAAACCATGTTTTATTTCGCTTTTGAACTTCAACATAGTCAATATAACCATAATCTTCTAAGATTGGATCGTCTAATTTTATTTCTTGTAAAAGGCTTGTGAGTTTTTCCAAAATATCATCTCCATCATTAAAAATATTATATCATATATTTGATGGTAATTTTGGATAAATTTTGATAAATTCCTGAATAAATCAAAGATAAAAAAAACAACCAAATTATTCAAATTTGGCTGTTACTTTTCCTTCTAAAATTTCTTCTAAAGCTTTACCTACGGGTTTAACACAACGGTTGTCTACTGAAGAGTAATCCGTACGTTTGATGACCTTAGCTCTTTTAGCAGCAATATAGGCTAATTTATACTTTGAATCGACAACTTCTAACAAGTCATCAATCGATGGATATCGTAAACCATCTTGGTTTTTTTGTTGGTCGTGTAGTTCATCTTCTTCATCGACAAAACCACCGAAATTATAATCACCAAACCTATTTCCCTCTGTAGGTATATAAGTTAAGTCATCTTTTATTCTTTGTAATTTTTCTATATCTGAATCTTTAATCATTTCCATCCTCCATTAATTTGTAATACTTATGAATTGAACGTTCAGTTTTTGCATGCTCAGCGCGAATAATCGCATATATTCTATCTGCAGCATTTTCAACTTCATCATTCACAACTATATAATCATATTTATATGCCAAGCCAAATTCTCTTTCAGCTTTTTCAACACGTTCTTGAATTTTTGAATCGGCTTCTGTACCACGCATTCTTAAACGATCTAATAAAGATTTTTTTGATGGTGGGACAATGAAGACAAAAACCGCTTCAGGAATTCGTTCCCTTACTTGTAAAGCACCTTGAACTTCAATTTCAACAATAACTTCTTTTCCTTTATCCATTTGCTTTTCAATGTAATCGATTGGCGTTCCGTAGTACTCGCCAACAAACTCTGCGTACTCTAAAAACCCATTGTTTTTTATTCTTTCTTCAAATTCCTCACGACTGACGAAAAAATAATCAACACCATCAACTTCACCTTCACGAGGTTTACGTGTGGTCATTGAAACAGAATAACAAAAATTATTATCTGGAATTTTAAATAACGCTTTTCTTATCGTCCCTTTGCCAACACCTGATGGACCACTAATGACGACCAGTAAGCCTCTTTCATTTAACTTCAGACGAATCCCTCCATTAAACTATCTTTCATATTTTTGATTACCTTATATCTTATCATATCTTATTTAAATAGTAAAATTTTTTCGTTTATTTTCTTATACTTACAATGAAGCCAATGGTCTATTTTATGATGAGGTGATATCATTGGCAATATTTAAGTAATTACTAGTGATGTGTTATAATAAACATGTGTCTGTTCTACTTGAAGTATCAGTCATATCAATGTGCCTAGATCATTTAATAGAGGAGGTGAGTCCAATGTTGCATTCAGATTTTAAAGATAATTTTATTCGTATCCATCTTTTATTCCATGCAGAAGAGAATCATGGTATAGAGGTAGATACGATGTCAAAAGAAATTGAAAGCCATGGATATCAAACCACGCCATCTAAGATTAAAAAAGAACTAGAACACTTAAGAAAAGAAGATTTTTTGACATTTAAAAATGACATATATCATATCAGTGATAAGGGTCATAGAGAACTTGCTGAAGCAAAAGAAAAAGTTAAAATACTTCATCAAGAAATCAATCATTCATCGCAAGAGAAATCAATCATTCATCGCAAGGATGAATAGACAAACTGAATATATTATGATAAGAAAATGAATAAGCTAGTTTTCTAGTTTATTCTTTTTTTTACCACTTTCAGGTTTGCCAAAGTTTATCGGCTAATGTTATAATAGAACGTAATTATCAGCATTTGAGGAGGCATCAATATGAGTATCGACGGTAGATTTATAAAATACTTAAGTCAAGAGTTGGATCAAGAATTGAAACAAGGACGTATCCAAAAGATATCTCAGGTATCTAATACTGATTTTCTTTGGACGATTCGTTCTCAACGAGACACAGCACATCTCTATCTTTCTTTATCAACATCTCACGCAAGAGTTCACTTAATTGACAAGCCAGATCAAGCATATGATGCCCCGGGTGGCTTTTGCATGTTTTTAAGAAAGCATATTGAAGGTGGCTTGATTCAATCCATCAAACAAGTCAATCATGATCGTATCATACAAATAAACATCAGCAATATTAACGACCTAGGTGACCAAGCCAATTATAACTTGATTATTGAACTCTTTGGGCGTTATGCAAATTTAATCATATTAGATCAAACAGATCATGTATTAAACGCTTATAAACACATACACCCATTTGATCAAGTTGATCGAACCATTGTCAATGGTATAAAATACCAATTGCCCCAAGATGATAAACTCAATCCTGAAGATGAAGAATCAATAAAGGATTTCTTCCATAAAGAAGATATTGATTATCGAAAGATGATTCATCATATCCGAGGTATCTCTCCCTTGTTTGCTAAAACTGTTTTAAAAAGGGCCCATTACCAACAAGGCCAAGTCTTTGATGCTTACACAAGCCTTATCAATCAACAAGTGCAACCCACCCTATCCTTAGAAGGAAAAAGCAAGTTTTACTATACCGATATTTTCGAAGGTAAGAAAAAACATTTTGATACTTTATCCGCTTTACTCAATCATTACTTCCAAACATATACAAGCAGAGAAAAGGTCAAACAAATACACAAGCATTTACTCCAATTGACTAAAAGCCAAATCAATAAAAGCAAACATAAATTAGAAAACCTCAACAAAGACCTAGACAAAGCAAAAAAATATGAGCAATATCGCATCAAAGGTGATTTAATCATTCAAGACCAACATAAAATCAAAGCAACTGACCATGAGTACACAGGTTTTTCATATGAGTTAAATCAGGAACTCACTGTACAATTAGATCGAAAGTTATCCATTATTGACAATGCCAAAAAATACTATAAGCGTTATAAGAAATTTAAAAACGCTATCAAACATATTCACAAACAAATCATTCTAACAAAACATCAATTGAATTATTTTATCACATTAAAACAGCAAATCACAGATAATTATCAAATTGATGACCTAGAGGAAATCAAACAAGAATTGATTGATAAACATTACCTATCTAAACGCAACAAACAAAGTAAAAAGAAAAGCAAAAAACCTTATAATTATGATGTTTATAAGTTAAAAGATACCATCTTTTATGTAGGCAAGAATAATTTACAGAACAATTACCTAACTCACCAACTTGCAAAAAAAGATGATATGTGGTTCCATGTTCAAAAACAAAGTGGTTCACATGTGATTGTTAGAAGCAATGACTTAAATGAAGATGTCATCCGACACGCTGCAAATCTTGCGGCTTATCATTCTAAAAGTCGACAATCTTCTTCAGTACCCGTCGATTATACACAGGTTAAGCACATCAAAAAAATACCAGGTGAACTTGGCTCACTTGTATCATACACTCATCAAAAAACCATTTATATTGATCCAGACGAATCAATGATTAATTCATTAAAAAAGCAATGAAAAAGCCCTAAAAAAGGGCTTTTTTTATGCTTTATCTTTGATTTCTTTTTGAATCAAATTCATGAATTCCTCAATGGATACTGTTACTTGTTTTTTCTCACCATAACGCCGATAAGTCACTTGGTCACTTTCTAACTCATTGTCACCAATCACGATTTGGTAAGGTATTTTTTGTGTTTGAGCTTCACGAATCTTATAGCCCAACTTTTCATCACGATCATCCAAATGCACACGAATCTGCTTGTCTTCAAAACGTTCAAGCAATTGTTTTGAGTAATCTAAATGATAATCATTGTTTACAGGTATAACTGATACTTGAACTGGGGCTAGCCAAGTTGGGAATGCACCAGCATAATGCTCAATCAATATGCCTATAAAACGTTCAATTGATCCATATAAAGCTCTATGTAGCATGACAGGGCGTTGTTTTTCTCCTTGGTCATTGATATATGTTAAATCAAATCGTTCAGGTAAGTTCATATCCAATTGGATGGTCCCACATTGCCATATACGTTTCATAGAATCTTTTAACTTAAAGTCAAGTTTTGGACCATAAAACGCCCCATCGCCTTCGTTGACGATGTAATCTTGATTCATGGCTTCTAAGGCATCAGCCAAAGCTTTTTCAGAACGATCCCAAGTTTCAATGTCACCAATATATTTGTCCTCAGGTCTGGTTGATAGTTCTATATGATATTCCAAACCAAATACTTGATACATCTTATCAAACAACTTAACCAAATCAATGATTTCATCTTTAATCATATCTTCCGTCATGTAAATATGCGCATCATCTTGAGTAAAGTTTCTCACTCTAAACAAACCATTTAAAGCACCACTTGCTTCGTGACGGTGAACAAGACCTAACTCAGCAATCTTCAATGGAAAATCATTATAAGAATGTAAGTCTCTTTTATAAACAAGAATACCTCCTGGACAGTTCATTGGCTTAACAGCAAATTCACGATCATCGATTTCAGATGTATACATGTTTTCTTGGTAGTTCTTCCAATGACCCGAAATCTCCCATAATTCTTTGTTTAACATAATCGGTGTCTGAATCAACTCATATCCAGCTTTTAGATGTTCCTCATACCAATAATTCTCTAGTTCACGTCTTAAAATCATGCCTTTTGGCAACCAAAAAGGAAAACCTGGACCATATTCACTCAACATGAATAAATCCAACTCTTTACCAAGCTTACGGTGATCTCTTTTCTTGCGCTCTTCAAGCATTTTTAAATGTTCATCTAAATCTTCTTTTGTAAAAAATGCAGTACCATAAACTCTTGTCAATTGTTTATTGTCACTTTTTCCTCGCCAATAAGCACCCGCAAGCGACAATAATTTAAAGTGTTTAATCCACTTGGTTCCTGGTAAATGAGGCCCGCGGCATAAATCAGTAAAATGAGCTTGTTCATAAATACTGATTTCTTCATCTTTTGGTAAATCTTTAATGAGTTCAATCTTATATTCATCATCTTTAAACTTGTCTAAAGCTTCTTCATATGATAAAACTGAACGTTGAATTTGAGCATTCTGAGATGCTATCTTTTTCATTTCTTTTTCAATGGTGGAAAGATCAGATTCGGTTAAAACCTCATCCCCCAAATCTATGTCATAATAAAATCCATCTTCAATCACTGGTCCAACACCAAACTTGGCTTGGGGATAAAGTTTCTTTACCGCTTCTGCAAGTAAATGCGCTGTAGAGTGTCTTAATACCTCTAAAGCTTCTTCATCTTTGTCAGTAAGAAAAGCGACCTCTGCATCTTGATTAATCACACGGTCCATATCCATTAGTTTTCCATCTACCTTTGCTACCAATGATTTTTTTCTTAATGATATGGAAATATCATTGGCAATATCTGATAGACTTTTTGGTGAATCATAGTTTAATACTGATCCATCTGGTAAAGTAATTTTCACGATAATCTCCTCCTTAAAATAAAAAAAAGTCGCCCCTATCAAAGGGCGACTATCGCGGTACCACCTTATTTTATAACTTCTACCGTTAACGCCTGGTACGTGCTGTATTAAAGCAAACTCCAAGGTAGTAATCATTATTGGTCATTCAATGGCTTTCACCGACCCATTGTCGCTATCAATGCTTACAATAATCATCGTATCCTTTTCATTGTTTCTAACTATATTATACGTTTGTTTTGAAATTTGTCAAGACATACGTGGTTTATCTTTTAAATAGAACTCCTCAGTCATCCGTCTGATTCTTTGGATAATCCTAAGGGCTGAGATGGCTTCTTGTTGGGTGTTTGATTCTTTTAAAACATTGACCAACTCTTTTGTCGGAAAGTTCGATGAGAAAAAAGTTGCTTTATTATCTAATAATCTGTGTTGCAAAATTGACCCTAAGACTTCATCTCTAATAAACTTAGAAAAATATTCTCCACCAAGATCATCTAAAAACAACATGTCAACTGATTTTAACTGGTTGATTTTTTCTTCTAGGTCTCCTTGCCCAATACTTGATTTAAGTTCACGAACCAAATCAGGATAATATGCAAAAATCACATGATAGTTAAGTTGAGCTAGTTCATTGGCTAAGGCAGCCAATATATAGGTTTTACCTGCACCATACTCACCAGAAATATACAAACTCTTCATAAAAGATTTACGGTGATCATGTTTTAAATACTTTAAGATATATTGATGAATGGTCTTGCGACTTTCACCTATTAAATCCATATCTTCAAGGGACGCATCAAATATCCGCTTAGGTATATACAAAGCATTGATGAGGCTTGAACCCTTTTTAGTATTATACCTGCAAGGTTCATATCCAATCGTAATATTATTTTTACGATAAATCAAATGAGGTGTGAATCCCGTTGTTTTTAACTGGCATTCATCCAAACCTTGACATGACTGACAAATAGATTTTTCTTCTTGATAAGTCAAAAATACATGGCTTGATTTAATGATTTGTTCACGGGTTAAATCATGATCCATGATAAATTTTTTGATAACGACATCATCCATAAAACGATCAATTAACCGATCATAGTCGATGGGATTTTCCAGTTGTTTAAGAAAATCATAGGCTTTCTTCATGGTTTTAATCCTCCGGATTTAAATATTTATCCAACCATTCAATTTGGACGTCAGTTTTCTCTGTTTGACGTTTTTTGTATGGTTGTTTTTGTTGTTGTTTCATATGATCAATATGTTTGATATATTGTAGGGCTGTTTTAACTGAATTGATTTTATTGCGTTTCCAAGAAAGGCCTACTTTTTGAAAATATGCATAACCAGGCAGTTTGTTGCCTTTTTCCTTATAAACATAAGCCAATAAAACATTAATCACACCTGTATTTAGGCCAACTTCGTCCATCAATCTCTCAGCAATTTTTAAATCAGATGTCAACACAATGCCATCATTTAATTCTTCAAGCAAATTCTTAGGTGATATTTGGTCAAAATACTCTTCTAAGTTGTCGTAGTTTTGATGTGTTTTATCTTGGTATATTTTACGATGTGCTGGTTTGTTTTCTTGCTTATCTGCTTGTCTTTGATCAAAGTAGTTCCTTGCATTGCGTGCAAGGTCTTCAATATTTAATTGGTGTTCATTCATTGATTGAATCATAATCTCTTTTATTTCCATTTCATTCAAGTCATAAACATAAGACAATTGGGATATTTTATTTTTCATGGCTTCAGTGAGAAGAGATACGTCCAATATATCTTTTGAAATACTATCACGAATAAAACGCCAGTCAATGTCGTGACCATTTAAATTGCGATAATTTTGTGATTTACCTGACATCAAAGAAGTTTCATAGTCTTTTTTATATGCTTTAGTGATGTTGGGAAAAACTTCATTGAATGCCTTAGAAATATTATATTTTTGTTTTTGATTGGGCTGTTTCACTTTGAAAATCTTAATCAGTTTTTTAAACCTTGTTTTAGTCACTTGAGAAATAAGATACTCACCCATGATCCCATCATTGACAAAAGATCTGGCTGACAAAGGTAATTTAACTTCATATGTAAAAGAATCACTGGTAAAAAACGTTACCAAAAGCCCTATTGCTTCTAATTTGTAACGTTCTTGTTCAATGTCTTTAACATCCATATTTAACATCGACTCTAAATCACTATGTAAATACTCTTCTGAAGTTAAATGTTGACGATCAACAAGGTTTAACAGCGTTAAATACAAAGCCAATGCTTTTTGTCCAATGATTGGTTGATATAACAATGACAAAACTTGATATTCTATCGATGAACAAATACCTTCTGCTGATACAACAAAGCTATCATTACGTTTCATTCTTTCCAAAACAACACCTCTATGATTGATGGTTAATTTTTGCTAATATTTCTCTAAATTGCCGATAACTTTCATCCTTAGATAAAGAGTTATCAATCACATAATCTGATTTTTCTTTCTTTTCTTCTAAACTCATTTGAGAATCAATACGCTGGATGGCAGTTTCTCTATCCAAGTATCCCCGTTTCATTAAGCGATCAATTTGAGTCTCTCGATCAGTATAAACACATATAATAACATCACAAAAAGACTCCATATTGGCTTCAAAGAGTAAAGGTACATCGAGGACTACTATTTTTTCTCCATCTTCCTTGTATTGGTCTAACAAACGATTGATTTCGTCTTTCACATAAGGATGGGTAATGTGATTCAACTCTTTAAGTTTTTTACGATCATTAAAGACAATACTTGCTAGAGTTTTATAATCTAGTCGTTGATCTTCTTGAGAAGGCAAACCAAAATGATTGGTCACATCATGATATAAATCTTGATTTGTCTTTACCAAGTTTTTATAAACATGATCAGAATCAATGACTTTGATTTGTGATTTTTCAAACCATCCACTGACCAATGATTTTCCAGAGGCAATACCTCCTGTCACACCAATAACTTTCATATGTCCTCCTTATTTTTGGCAATTAGGGCAGTAATATGTTCCACGACCGCCGACTTTTATTTTTACTATTTCTTGACCACACACTTGACAGTCCTGGCCTTTTTTTGTATGCACATTCAATTGATTCTGGAAACGACCATCAATACCTAAAGTCGAATGATAAGACCGAATGGTTGTTCCACCAAGTTCTATGGCATGATCAATGACTAATTTTGCCTTTGATAAAATATTTTTAACTTGTTTCTTACTCAAAGACTTCCCTTTTTTCTTAGGATGTATTTTGGCTAAAAACAAAGTTTCATCAACATATATATTTCCAAGCCCTGCCAATACTTTTTGATCCAATAAAATGGATTTAATGGCTCTTTCTGATGATTTTATCTTCTTGTATACAGGTAAAAAATCGATGTCTTCAGCATTGATTTCGGGACCCAAACCTTTGTCTAAGATATAGGCTTGCTTATCACTTTTTTGAATCAATTCCATTGTACCAAATTTTCTGACATCATGATAGGTTAAAAATAGATTGTCCTTCAAAACAAAGACAATATGATCATGTTTGGTCAAGTCTTTGAGGCTATGACGTAAATAATACTTACCTTCCATTCTCAAATGGGACACGATTATATCTTGTGTCATTTCAAAAAACAAGTACTTTCCATATCGTTTGATATCCTTAAAGGTCTGCCCAACCACTTGCTTAATAAAATCGAGCTTAGGCATTTTAACAATGGGATCATAATAAATTTTTATGTCTTGAATCGTCTGTCCAAGGACAAGAGCTTTCAGCTGTTGTCTTACAGTTTCAACTTCAGGTAATTCTGGCATTTACTTTACCTCGTATAAACTGTGTCCATAACTGTAGTTCACAAGCAAGCGACTATCAAAATCAAGGATATTTTCCATGGTTTGCTTGGTAATGTCTATCACTTTTTCTAGCTCATCTTTATGGACTTCAAGAACTATCTCATCATGAATTTGAAGAATAATATTGGATTGAATATTTTCTTTCCTAAAAGTATCATCAATTTTTACCATGGCTAATTTTAGAATATCCGCTGCACTACCCTGAATTGGTGCATTCATTGCAATTCGTTTGCCAAACTGTCTGGTTTGATAGTTTTTAGAATTTATTTCTGGTATAAAGGTTTGACGATGGAAAATAGTTTCAACATAACCATGAGTTTTGGCATAAGCAATTTGCTTATCTGTAAAGGCTTTAATTTCCGGATAATTCTGAAAATATGTGTCAATAAACTTTTCAGCCTCTTTTGGAGAAATATCTAGTTCTTCAGATAGGCCCCATGTCGTTTTTCCGTATATAATACTAAAGTTAATGGCTTTAGCAATTGAACGCTCTTGGGCAGATATATCCTCTTTATCAAAAATCTTCTTCGCTGTTTCCATGTGTATATCACGGTTATTCTGAAAAGCTTTTTTAAGATTTTCAACATTGGCTAGTTCAGCCACAACACGCAGTTCAATTTGAGAATAGTCTAAAGACAACAAAACATGATTTTCTTCAGCTTTAAATACCTTTCTTAAAGACCGTCCGATATCTTTTCTAATTGGCAAATTTTGTAAATTCGGTTCCTTAGATGATAAACGTCCTGTTTTGGTCTGTGCTTGTTGGTAAATGGTATGTATTTTTTGGTCATTCTTAAGCTTTACCGCAGCTAAGAGACCTTCATAATAAGTTGACTTCAATTTGGAATAGGTTCTATACTCAATAATCTTTGGTATGATAGGATGAATCTTTCTTAGTTTATTCAAAACAGAAATATCCGTTGAATATCCATTTTTTGTTTTCTTTTTGGCTGGTAAATCAAGTTTATCGAATAAAATCTCACTCAATTGTTTTGGAGAATTCAAATTAAACTCTTCTTCAGCCAAGGCATAAATTGCTGTTTCTAAAGCATTGATTTTATCATCTAAATCATGGCCAAAATCTTTCAACTCATTGATATCAACATGAATACCTTGATATTCCATATGTGCAAGTGTTTCAGCCAAAGGTAACTCAATATCATGGTAGAGTTTATTTTGTTGATTGCCATCAATTTTATCCAAGACACTTTGGTGTAAAGACTTGATTGCTTTTGCTTTTGTAATGATATGCTTTATCATTTTTTCTTCTTTTGGTAGATGTTTTTTTGCGCCACGACCATATACCAAATCATCCGATAAGACATCATAATTTTCCAAAGATTTCGCAACAGAAGAAAAATCATCTTGATTGATGTTGGTATCTAATAAATAAGCTGCCAGCATCAAATCAAATTTTACGCCTTTGATATCATGACCATGCCACAATAGAATCACTTTGGTTCGTTTTAAATCATATAGAAACTTATCTTTCTTAGGGTCTTTAAGCCAACTTAAAAAAGTATCTGATTGCAAGGCAACATCAAAAGCTATGTAATAAGTTTCTTGGTTCATAATCAAAGCAAAGCCAAGGGCTTGACAATCATGATAGTTATTTTCATAACTTTCTAAGTATAAGTAAGCCTCTTTATAATCGAGCTTATCTAATTGGTCAACATCAAGCACCTTATAATCATAAGTTTCAACTTTTTTATCTTTATTTAGATCATTAAGAAAAGATCTAAAACTCATTGACTGATAAAAATGTCTTAGGGCTTCTTGGTCAATACCTTTGTATTCAGCTTCATCAATATTGATTTGATTATCAAAATCGCAAGCGATGGTTGCTAGTTTTTTTGAAAATAAAGCAAGGTCTTGATTTTCTTCAATACGTTCTTTTAACTTACCCTTTAAATCAGGGATATGTTCAATGATATCTTCAATATGGGGATATTGATTTAAGAGTTTTTGAGCAGTTTTTTTACCTATGCCTTTTATGCCAGGTATATTATCAGAACTATCTCCAACTAGTCCCTTATAATCAGGGACTTGGTCTGGTGTTAATCCTAGTTTTTCTTTTAAAGCCGTTTTATCAATGATATCCACTTCTGATAGGCCTTTTTTTGAAACCAATTGATAGACATGGTCATCGATTAATTGCATTAAATCTTGGTCATTACTATAAATTGTAATTTCATCAAACTGATCTTTAAAGTGTTTTGTAGCATAACCGATTACGTCATCAGCTTCATAAGATTCTTCTCGATAGGCATAAATTCCTGCAGCCTTAAGATATGTTTCCATGTAAGGAAACTGCTCCTTTAATTCATCCGGAACGTCCTCTCTAGTACCTTTATAGTCGTCATATACTTCATGACGATGAGTTTTTCCTATGGAATCAAGTGCAACAATAATATGTGTGTAGTCACGTTCTAATAATGTTTTCATTGCACGTACAAAACCATAAATACCATTGGTGTATTTACCATCTTTTGTCTTCATTAAAGCGCCTGAGTAGGCTGTTGCATAGTAGGATCTAAATAATAAGTTACTCGCATCAACCAACAATAATTTCTTTTTCATAAATTCACCTCTTAGTCTCACTTATTTTATCATAATCTAAAGAAAAATGCACTTGTTCAAGTGCATTTATATCTTATAACTAATTCTTCTCTAGAATACTCAATAATCCTTTTAAAATCAATAAATCATCTCTGATAATCGATTCATGGCAAAGGGCATGAATGTAACGTGCATGACCCCCAGTCATGATTACTGTTAAATCAGGTTTTTTGACTTCATTTTTAATGCGTGAAACCATACCATCAATCATAGAAGCATGCCCATAAACCAAGCCAGATTTAAAAGCATCCACAGAATTCTTACCTAAAGTCTTCTTTGGTGCATCTAGTTCTACCTGAGGCAGTAAAGAAGTTTTGGAAAACAAGGCATTTTTACTGGTTGTTAAACCAGTCGCAATGGCCACGCCTTTTAAAGTTTTTTGATCAAGATAAGTGAAGGTCGTCGCTGTGCCTAAATCAATAATCAAGCATGTTTCATGATAATGTTCGGTAGCGCCAACTGAATTTCCAATTAAATCAGCACCCACTTCTTTTGGGTTATCTGAGTTAATTTGAATACCTGTCTTAATACCTTGGCCCACAAATAATGGTTTGACCTCAAAGGTATTCAAAAAATACTCTCTAAATCCTCCGTTAATCTCTGGTACGACTGAAGAGATAATCGCCTGATCACATTGATTGATGTAGTCTTTTAATATTAAAGTATATTCATCTGCAGATTTGTTCTTGTCTGTATTAATTCGATATACTTTATCTATTATTTTGCCATCTTTAGATAAGCCAATTGCTATGGTTGTATTGCCAATATCAATTGCAACAAACATATTACTCACCTTGTGATTTTAATATGTATTTACTTGAAGGAATATCAACTGATTGAGATAATCTCACCACAAGAATTGAACCCACCACGGCTGCCAAAATCATTTCAATAAATGCAGCCAAAGGCACCAAATAAGTAACAAGCATTGATAAATACGGGCCAACTGCTTCAAAGAGGTTAAAATTGAATGCTAGGGCAAAACCTGTCCACATTAATGGTAATACCATTAAGGTATGAATAAGTGTCAATAAGAAAAAGCTTGTGCCTAGGGCAACAAATTTATTCTTAATGATTCGAACAAAGAATCTCGTGAAATCATAAATCAATAAACCAAAAATGAATCTTGGTAAAATTGCGACCCAAGGATAATAAAACATTGGACTGGCATATAAAAATGCTGCAATGTTTGATAAAACACCAAAGGCTAAACCTAAGTAAATACCAAATTTTCTTCCCATCAAGGCTGCGCCAATTAATACAGGAATATGAATAATGGTTGCTTCTAGGTTACCAGCAATCTTAATATAGCCTAATGTGCCGTTGGCACCATTAGGTACGAGTGATAATACCGCAATAATAGCAATAAACATTGCTAAAATTGTCATTTGACGTGTTTGTTCACGTTTTGTTAAAACTTCGTTTTCTTTTTTCATTTTTTCTTCCTTTCCAAGCCACTTTTGTGGTCTCATAAGTACTTATTATTTAATTTTTTAATTAAACGTTTTCTTTAATTTCATTGATGGTATCCCAATCAATGACTTCTAACATTTTTAAGATGATTGCTTTGACTGCATGATAATCATCCTTATGGATCATTGAAGTTGTTGAATGAATATATCTGGCTGGCATACCAATGGTGCAGGCCAATTTTCCACCACGTGATAACTGTGCAGCAGCTGCATCAGTCCCACCGAGTGAACTATAGTATTGATATTTAATGTTATGTTTTTCAGCCAAGTCAACAATAAACTTTTTTAAACCTTGGTGCATTAGGGCTCTTGGATCGTAAAACCTGACTAAGAATCCATCACCCAATGTTCCTCCAACATCAGTCTTTTCAAAAGTATCGGTACATGGTGAACAATCCACCGCAATAAATAAATCTGGATTAATGGCATAAGTTGATGCAATGGCTCCCCTTAAACCGACTTCTTCTTGGACATTGGCTCCAGCATAAAATTTGCATTTTAACTGATCACTTTTGACATCCTCTAATAAATCTAATGCCATGGCTGAGCCAAAGCGATTATCCCATGCTTTTGAAAAAACCTTTTTGCCATCAATAGATTCTTTATAATCGTTTTGAAAAACAATTTGTTGGCCAATCTTAACACCTATGGACTTTGCATGTTCATCATCATCTGCGCCAATATCTAAATGAAAATCATCAAATGAAGACACTTGTTTATTGCCTGATGACTTATCCCTTAGCAAATGAGGTGGTTTAGCGCCAACGACTCCTGGTACAAATGTTCCATCATCTAATACAAGATTCATATGTTGAGAAATGACTACTTGTGGGCTAATTCCACCGATAGCCATCATCTTTATCGTCCCGTTCTTGTTAATACCTTTAACCATGGCCCCAATTTCATCCATATGTCCAGCCATCATCACTGTTGGTCCATCTGATTGAAGATTAATGCCTCCAAAAATTGACCCTAAGTTATCAACAATAATGTCCTCTGATAATTTTTCTAAATGTTGTCTCATATACTTCCTTACATATTTTTCCTGTGATGAGACACCTGGTAATTCAACCAATTCTTTATAGTATTTTTTCATTCTCCACTCCTTTGATAGTATATTTTTATAAAGTAAATAGCTTTATTTTCTTCAATAAATTTGAGTTCAAACTCAGTTTGAATATTAGTTTTAGGTACATGTTTATATAAATCAAGCGACAGTGATTCGATATGATATTGTGAATGGTTGTTAAACATCATCATAGAATATTCAAACAAGCCATAATTATCTGTTTTTAATTCTATCAAAGCCTCGTTTTTTAGCACGTTTTGATAACGCTTCAAAAATCTTGGTGATGTTAATCGTCTTTTTGCATGACGTTTTTTTGGCCAAGGGTCAGAAAAATTCAAATAAAGTTTATCAATCTCACCTTCCTTAAAAACATCTTCAATATGGGTTGCATCCAGTCGAACAAGTTTCACGTTATCAAGTGGTTGAACAATCAGTTTTTCTAAAGCACGAACAATGACTGAATCATACTTTTCAATGCCAATAAAATTTATATCAGGATTCTCTAGTGCAGATTCATAGATGAACTTACCTTTTCCACATCCAATTTCAACATGAATTGGATGGTCATTCTCAAACAAATCATGCCATGATCCTTTATATTTTTTTGCTTTTAAGATAACATAATCTGGATAAGAATGAAGCATTTCCTTAGCATACTTAACGTTTCTAAGCCTCATCCTTCTCGCCTGCCAATCTTACAATGCTTTCTGCATATATTGCAATGGCCTTAATCATATCAGCAATTTTCAAATGTTCGTTTGGTTGATGGGCCAAATCTTCATCTCCAGGTAAGGCTGGACCAAAAGCAACAGCTTTTTTTAGCATCCTTGAGTATGTCCCTCCACCGATACTTAAAATTGGTGTTTCTGTATCATTGGTATACTTAATATAGGCTTGGTGTAAGGCCTTAACTAATTCGTCTTCTGGCGACACATAGTGAGGTTTAGAATCACCTTCTAGGTGGTAAGTCAGAGCAAATTCCTTTCCGGCTTTGATGATTTTCTTTTCACCAGCTTCAAAATCATAATTTTTAGGATAACGAATATTGATACCAATTGATACATCCTTGCCATCGTAATGGATAAATGCAAGATTTAGCGTCAATTCATGCATTTCTTTGTCGGTTACATCAATACCTAATTTTTTTCCTAAATAATCGTTTGTTAGATATTTATCCAACATGTGGATGAAAGGATTATTGGTTTGTTTAATTAAAAATTTTACCATTAGAGAAATCGCGTTTACACCCAAATGAGGCCATGCAGCATGGGCGTTTTTACCATAAACAATATATTCATCGTCTTTAACTTCTCCTTGAATTTTGTGTTCTTTTAAAAACTTTAGAAATGCTTTTTCTTTGTCTTCGCTTAACTTAGCAACACAAACATCAGGCACCACATTAAAACGGTCACCAGCGTCTAAAGACAATAATAATTTATCCGTTGATTTTCCTTTGTAGGTAAAGGTATAAATACCTTTTTCAGCATAAATTAATGGAAATTCTGCATCAGGTGCAAAGCCTAAATCAGGCATTTTTTCTTTTTCTAAGTAACGTTTAATACCTCGCATACCTGATTCTTCATCACATCCAAGAATTAAACGAACCTTCTTATTTAATTGAATGCCTTGATCTTTAATCATCTTCATTGCTACATAAGCAGCGATGGTAGGACCTTTGTCATCCATGGTGCCACGGGCATATATTTTCCCATCTTTTTCATAAGCCGAAAAAGGTGGTTGATCCCATTTTCCGCCGGCTGGGACAACATCTAAATGTCCAAGAATACCCAAAACTTCTTCGCCTTGGCCAAACTCAATATGACCAGCATAATGATCGATATCTTTGACTTTAAACCCATCTTTTTTTCCCATCTCTAACATAAAATCTAGAGCCTGACGGATCTCATGGCCAAAGGGTTCTTCTAGGTTGTCTGGTTGGTAGTCTTTTAAAACAGTTGGAATTTTTAACAATTCTTTAACTGTTGTTTTATACTCTTCTTCGTATTGTTTTGCAATTTCTAACCAATTCATGTATATCACATCCTAACAAACATATTTTATCATAAGGCCAATGAATTTCAAACAAGAAAACCTATTCTTTTTAGTACTGAATAAATTTGACTTTAAACCCTAAATACTAGTATAATATGATATACCTTATATAGATAAGGGAGGGGCGACATCATATGGTAAGAAAAATTAAAATGCAAAACCTCACTTGTTCAAATTGTATCGCAAAAGTTGAACGGAGAACAACAAGGTTAAATTACGTTAAAAGTGCGTCATTTAATTATGTCAACCAAATACTCTTGGTTGACTTTGAAGATGAATACGATGAAGAAAGAGCTATTAAGGAAATTAAAGAGATTGTTGATGTGCTAGAAGATAATATAATCACACACTATGTTGAAGATCAGGTAGAAGTGCATAAATCTAATTTCCTTAAAGATTATAAATTTGTTTTAATAGGTGTTTTTATCATCTTGTTAGATTTAATTGGATATCGATTATTTCCTTTTTTAAATGATTGGTTGAATATACAAATTCCACCAATTGGTGATACTTTGGGGAAAATATTATATTGGATTGGCTATGGCTTACTGATTTCTAAAATGCTGATTGTGCAGATTAAAGGTATTCGCAGTTTTAACTTTTTTGATGAAAACACTCTAATGATTATTGCGACTGTTGCGGCGATGGCAATCGGTGAATATGAAGAGGCCATTGCTGTTGTGATCTTTTATTCTGTTGGAGAATATCTCCAATCTAGAGCTGTCAATAAATCAAGGAACGAAGTGGCATCTCTCATTAACTTAAAAGTTGATTATGCCAACGTTTTGGTCGATGGTGATGTTGTCGTTAAAGAACCTTCACAGGTTGAAATCGGTGACACCATTGTTGTAAAAAATGGTGAAAGAATTCCTTTAGATGGTGAAATCATCCAAGGTTCTACCTCATTAAATACATCTGAGTTAACTGGTGAATCCAAACTTAAAACGGTGAAAGAGGGCGACCAAATACTCAGTGGTAATATCAATGTTGGTGACATTATTCATATTCGTGTAAGTAAATCTTATGAAAATTCGACATTGTCAAAAATCATTGAACTAATCGAAAATTCTACCAACAAAAAGTCCAAAAGAGAATTGCTTATCACAAAATTTGCAAAGGTTTATACACCCATTGTGGTTGGATTAGCGTTTCTTCTTGTCTTATCTGGTCTCATTTTTGATTGGAGAAATGAAAATAGTATTGACCCTTATATTTATAGTGCAGCTATTTTCTTAGTCATTTCATGTCCGTGCTCTTTGGTATTATCAGTGCCATTGTCTTACTATGCTGGTATTGGTACAGCCGCAAAACATGGTATTTTGTTTAAAGGCTCTTCTTACTTACACTCAATCACTGAAGTAGAAACCATCGCAATGGATAAAACCGGTACTTTGACACACGGTGATTTCTTCATCCAAGAATATAGTGATGATGAAACATTAAGACTGGCAGCTTCAATCGAACGTTTTTCAAGCCATCCTATTGCCAAAGCAATAGTTGATTTTAATCATCAAGATGTTCTAGATGTCACGGATGTCAAAGAAGTTCCAGGTTATGGTATTAAGGGTCATGTTGATGGCAAGGAGCTATTGGCAGGTAGTCGATCTTTCCTTAAAAATCATGATATAGACATCAAAGATGAAAAATTACCGATTGGTTCTTATACCTTTGTTGCGTTTGATCACACCTATGTTGGATACATAATTATTAAAGATGAACTGCGTGAAACCTCTATGCAAACGGTGAGAGATTTCACACAAGAATACGATACGGTCATGCTTACAGGTGATAATGAAAAATCGGCAAGAGATATCGCCATGCAACTTGGTGGTATTGAATATTATGCAGAACTTTTGCCTGAAGATAAAATCAATCAATTTGACAATATCAGAACCAACTCAGTATCAATGTATGTTGGTGATGGCATCAATGATGCACCATTATTGAAAAATGCTGATATTGGAGTTTCATTAGGTTCTGCAACTGATTTGGCTATTGAAGTTTCTGATGTAATCATCATAAACAATGATATTCGTCTACTAGACAAAGCATTTAGAATTGCTAAAAAAACTAGACGACTTTCAGCTGAAAATATTGTTTTTTCTATTGCTGTCAAAGTCATATTCCTTATCATGTCTGCTTTAGGCTTTATGTGGATGTGGTTAAGTATTTTTGCTGATGTTGGTGTCGCAATATTATGTGTATTAAATGCTTTAAGAGTTATTTATCAAAAGAAATTTTTAACCAGTAAATACAAGGTGAAGAAGGAAGTATAAATGGAAATTGAACTGATTCTGTTAATCATATTATTACTGATTTTTATCAATGGTTATTTCGCTGCAAGCGAAATGGCTTTGGTTACAATCAAACACAATAAAATCGATGAACTCATTGCCGCTGGGAATCAAAAAGCACAATTATTAAAGAAAGTGAAAAATGATTCTACACGTTACTTATCAACCATACAGGTTGCTATTACTTTGGCTGGATTCTTATCTAGTGCCATTGCCGGTTCAAAACTTTCAGATGATTTTATTGGCTTTACATCAAGTATAGGATTAAATATGCCAGAAACAGTTGCGGTTATTATTATTACTGTGGTTTTGTCATATATAACACTTGTTTTAGGAGAACTTGTGCCAAAAAGGGTTGCTCTTTTAAATCCAGTAAAGTTCGCTTTGGCCTCTGTAAGAGTCATCTATATTACAATGATTCTCACTAAACCAGCTGTATGGTTATTATCTAAAACAACAAAACTTGTATTAAAGATGTTAGGTATCAAAGATATCAAAAAAGGCGATGTATCAGAAAACGAGATTAAATCTTTGATTCGACATGGACACACTGAAGGATTATATCAGGAACAAGAAAAAGTTATGCTCGAAAATATATTTAAGTTTGATGACATACACGCTGAAGCCATCATGACACCAAGAACGGATGTTTATGCCATTGATGTAGAAGATTCACTTGAAGACATAATGAATCAAATCATGAACTCAACTTATTCAAGAATCATCATATATCAAGATAGCATTGACAATATTTTAGGTATTATTCATATCAAGGATATTTTAATTTCAGCAAATAAAAAAGGCTTTGATCAAATTAATATCCGAGAACTGATTCGTGAACCATATTATGTTCCTACAACCATCAAGATTAACGATTTATTTAAAAGAATGCAAGAAACGAACAATCAGATGGCTATTATTTTAGATGAGTATGGTGGCCTAGAAGGTATTGTTACCATTGAAGACTTAATTGAAGAAATTGTTGGTAACATCTATGATGAATACGATGCCATTGAAGAGGAAATACAACAGGTTTCAGACAACCAATATTTGGTAAACGGAACCATGCCAATACAAGATATTAATCGCTATTTGAACATCAACATCCAAACAGATAATGAAACCTTAAGCGGACTAATCATTGATCAACTTGAGTATATTCCTAGAGCCAGCAAGGCCGATGTCGTTCACTACAATGGTTTTATTTTCGAAGTAAAATCTGTGATTAATAATCGGATCAACAAAGTTTTAATAACCATAGAAAAAAAGCTATGAAATTAATCATAGCTTTTTATTTTTTTATTGATGTTTTATAAGGCCATACTTCTTCTTGCCTTTACGAATGACGGTGTAGATTTGTTCGATTGCATCTTCTTTTTTTATATCGAAATATGTATCTGTGACTTTTTCACCATTAACAGACACAGCATTATTTTTAATCATTTCTCTTGCTTCACGGTTGGATTGAACCAGTGATAAAGACTTTAACGCATCCATCAATGCTATATCCTCATTGACGGTCATCGAAGGTAAATCTTTAAATCCCATTTCTACTTCTTCTGCTGATAAATGTTTGATATCCCCACTAAACAAAGCTTCACTGATATTGATTGCTTGTTTAAGTCTGGCTTGTCCATGAACCATGCGTGTCAATTCTTGAGCCAAAGTTTGTTGGGCCAAACGTTTTTCTGGTTGAGTATTTAAAGATTCTTCTATATCTTCTATCTGTTCTTTACTTAAGAAAGTAAACTGTTTCAACCGAGTCATCACATCAGAATCTGCTGTATTAATCCAAAATTGATAAAATTCATATGGACTTGTTCTTTTTGGATCTAACCAAACAGTACCCGATTCTGTTTTACCAAATTTGGTACCATCAGCTTTTGTAACCAAAGGAAAGGTTAAACCGTAAACTTTTGCATCAGAACCATGAATTCTACGAATCAGTTCAGAGCCAGAAGTGATATTACCCCATTGGTCTTGACCTCCGATTTGCATGGTACATTGATAATGCTTGTATAGGTGTTCAAAATCCCAAGCCTGTATGATTTGGTATGAGAACTCAGTGAATGAAATTCCTCTTTCAATACGAGATTTTACAGAATCTTTTGCCATCATGTAATTGATAGAAAAATGCTTGCCCAAGTCTCTTAAGAATTCTATAGCATTTAAAGACGATAGCCATTCATAATTGTTGACAACTTTTGCAGTAGGTAGAAGTTGTTTAAATTGTTTTTCAATACCTGCTGCATTTTTTAATGATTCTTCAATAGATAAGAGCTTTCTTTCTTCTGCTTTAAAAGAAGGATCACCGATTAGACCGGTTCCACCACCAATAACCAAAATTGGTTTATGACCATGATCTTCCAATCTTTTTGCAACCAAATTAGCCATTAAATGGCCAACATGTAAAGAATCAGCGGTAGGATCAGTTCCTATATAAAAAGTTAATTTATCTTGATTAAGTTTTTCGATGATTGAATCATCAGTGACTTGATAAACCAAGCCACGCCACTTTAAGTCTTCGTATAATGTCATATGTTTGTTCCTCCCAAAGTTGTATTATATTTTTGTTGAATCTCTATGAATAATGCTATAAGGTAACTCAAGATACTTTTGCTTAGATGTTCCTTCATCAATTTCTTCTTTGAGCAAAGCCATAGCTCTTACACCAATTTCAGTAATTGGAATATCGATACAAGATAACTTAGGCCTTGAAAGCGATGCATACTTAGTGTTTTGGAAACCAAACACTGAAATATCTTTTGGAATTCTTCGACCCTTATCTATCATTGAATTTATGAATGATACAGCGATACTATCCCTTACAGCAACGACACCATCTATTTTTTTACCAGCTTCATGGTATAACTCATCAAAATGAATGGTATTGACAGATATATCGCCACTTGTTCTAAAAATGTGTGGTTCTAAGCCAGCTTCTTTCATTGCTTTTAAATAGCCTGATTCTTTCAAATCATTGACCATATATTTTCTAGCTGTTGTTAACATGTATATGTTTTTTCTGCCTTCTTCGATTAACTCTTTGGTGATGGCATATCCTGCTTTATGATAGTCAATAGATATGGTAGTGAGTTTATTCTCGTAAGGATATAAAGTATTGGCTAAAACAATTGGTACATCATAGTCATCTTTAATGCGATTCAGCATTTGATATTGCTGTTCATTGATTTCATCATTCATATACAAGATACCATCAGCTTGAGAAGCAACGACTTCTTTTAGCATTTCAGATTCTTCCTTATATTCATCTTTTAAAACATATAAAATCAAAGAATAATTGTATTTTCTTGCTTCAATGGCAATTCCATTCACCATTTCAGCAATAGATGATCTGGTCATGTCAGGGACCATGACAGCAACAGATGTTGAACGACGACTGGCCAAACCTCTAGCAAATGCATTGGGTTTATAACCTAAGTCTTCAATAACCTTAAGCACTTTCTCCCTGGTTTCTTTTTTTACTTTTTCAGGGTTATTCAATGTTCTTGATACCGTTGCTAAAGATACATTTGCTCGCATTGCAACATTATAAATGGTCGCTTTTGTTTTAGACATAATACCAACTCCTTTAATGATAACTATATTATATTTTACCATAAAATAGGCCACTTTCAATCACCAATGAAAATTTTTTCATAGTTTGCAATAAAAAAAGGACATTAAATGTCCTTTTTTCCTATCTTTTTTCTTTAATTCTTGCTTTTTTCGTTGATAAACCACGAATATAGCTAAGATAAGCTCTTCTAACTTTCCCTCTGCGTTTGACTTCAATTTTGTCAATAACTGGAGAGTGAAGTAAGAAAGTTTTTTCAATACCGATACCATAAGAAATTTTTCTTACTGTAAAGGTTTGACTGATACCTCCACCTTGCTTTTTAATGCAAAGTCCTTCAAAGATTTGGATACGTTCGCGGTTACCTTCTTTAATCTTAATTGATACTGCGACAGTATCACCTGCACGAAATTCTGGTAAATCAGTTTTTAGATATTCATTGGTAATATCTTGAATCATTTGCTGCGACATTAGGGTCAACTCCTTTTTTAAATTTCCTCGGTTCTTGAATCTATCAGCGGAACAAAGAGCTATGAATTCTTTTCAGCATTACGATTATAGCATATGACACATGTAAAAGCAAACATTTTTTATTGGTTTTTTTGCTTTTTTAAGTATTTTTTATACAGGTCTGGTCTTCTCTTTTTTGTTCGTTCAAGACTTTGTTCATAGCGCCATTTTTCAATATTCTTATGGTGACCAGACAAGAGGACTTCAGGGACTTTTTGCCCCATAAAATCTCTTGGTTTTGTATATTGAGGATAGTCTAACAAGTCTTCATAAAATGAATCTTTTTGATAAGACGTTTCATCTCCTAAAGCGCCTGGCAACAAACGCACAACAGCATCAACAATTGCCATAGCTGCGATTTCTCCACCAGTCATGACAAAATCACCTATAGAGACTTCAGCATCAACCAAATCACGAATGCGTTCATCAAAGCCTTCATAATGACCACAAATAAAAACAATATGATCATAAGAAGTTAGATGTTTGGCCATCGATTGTTCAAAGGTCCTACCTTGAGGACTAAGTAAAATTTTATAAGCATTCTCAATATCATCAATACTTTGTAGGGCGTGATAAATAGGTTCAATAGATAAGACCATACCTGCCCCACCACCAAAAGGTGTATCATCCACTGTCTGGTGCTTATTTTGTGAAAAATCACGGAAATTAATGAGATGATAATCAACCAAACCATGTTCCTTGGCACGTTTTAAAATAGAAGCATTCAGCATTGGTTCTATCATTTCTGGAAATAAAGTTAAAATTGTAATTTTCAAAACAAGCCCTCCATATCAATGATATCTATATAAGTGTCAGTCATTTCATTTATAAATTCATCTCTAAATGGAATTAAAACATTGCCTTTAGATGTTTCTACTTGCAAATAATCGTCCTTTGGATAATTTTTTATATCAATGACTTGACCCATATACTGATGATTCTGATAGACTTTCAATCCGATAATTTCATCTTGATGATAGGTATCTTCATCTAAATCAAGTTGAGATTCACTATCAACATATATATATTTACCCTTCAAGTCTTGTATGAGATTAATATCTTGATAGTCATTTAAAAGCAATAAAGGCGTTTTTTGCTTTTCATGGTATTGATTCACAATATATTTTTTAACATGTTGATCATTACCGATATAGATGGTTGATTTAGGCTGAAGTCTTTCCAACATAAATCCAGAAAGGGGACGTATCTTCATCTCGCCTTTTAATCCTTTAAAGCCTATAATTTTACCAATCAATTGATATGACATATTTTCACCTCTTAATCATTCAAATTATACATCATTTTTAAGATAAAATAAAATAAAAACAATCAAAGACCATTCAAGTATTTATTAAATCCTTTATTTAAGATATAATATACACAAAAGTGAGGTTGAAATGAAAAAAGCTATAAAAATTTTCATCATCTTATTGATGGTCATTATCGTCTTTTCTTTTGGATTTATACTTACTTTACATTTATTTGAGTATAAACCAGCAGATACCACTGCCCTTGACATTCAACGATCAGATGAAATCAATCAAAATGTCTCACTCAACAATCCCATTAAGATTATCACTTTTAATACAGGCTATGCCTCTCTAAGTCAAAGTGAAGATTTCGTCATGGATGGTGGCTCTAAAGCAAAAATGGATAGTAAGGAAGAAGTTCAAGCCAACATCAATGGTATTCAATCCATTTTGATGAATGAAGCTGCAGATATCTATTTATTGCAAGAAGTTGATACTGATTCGAAAAGGTCTTATGAAATTAATCAATATGATATTTATGATGATACACTCGAATATGCCTCTGCTTTTGCTTATAATTATCGGTCTATTTTTGTGCCTTTCCCACTGAATCCAAGTCAAATGATGGGTAAAGTAAACTCTGGTATTGTCACATTTTCTTCATATAACATCACAGAAGCAACGAGGGTTCAACTGCCTGGGAGTTTTCCTTGGCCTGTTAGATTGGCAAATTTAAAAAGAGCTTTATTGGTCACTAGACATCCCATTCAAGACAGTGAAAAAGAACTGGTTATCATCAATGTCCACTTATCCGCTTATGATGACGGAAGTATGCGTATAGATGAGCTAGATGCCTTACAAGAGATTATACTCCAGGAAAAGAATCAAGGCCATTTTGTTTTGGTAGGTGGTGATTTTAACCAAAGTTTCCCTAGTGCTTTATTAAGTTATGAAGATCAAGAAACTTATACATATAAAGAATTATATGCCTTAAATCAAGATGATTTTTGGGAAGCCTATCCCTTAAATCCAGACTGGTATGATGAACATCAGTTTCAATTAATCGCTGATGCCTTGGTGCCAACTTGTCGCCTACTTCATCAACCTTATGATACTGAAGTTTTAGACAACAATCAATACTATCTCATTGATGGATTTATAGCATCAGACAATATTGATGTTATATCCTATCGAACCTTGGATGAACATTTCTTATATAGTGACCATAACCCTGTTGAAATAATCATACAATTAAATCAATAAAAAAGGTTGGATATTCCAACCTTTTCTTTATGATTAATTTTTATTTGTCTTTTTTAAAGCACATAAACCAATCCAAGCAAGTAATGTCCTCGTCTTTGCTTTCCATTCTTTCTTTGGCTGTGCCACAAGATCCAGCAGGTGGAACAATGACATCATCTCCAGGACGCCAATCAGCTGGAGTAGCAACATTATCTTTATCTGCTTTTTGAAGTGCTTGGATGATGCGTTTCAACTCATCAAAGTTTCGACCTGTAGATAATGGATAATAAAGAATGGTTCTAATAATTCCTTGTGGATCAATTACAAATACAGCACGAACTGCTTGGGTAGAAGATTGATTTGGTTGAATCATACCAAACTTGTTTGCAACATCCATTTTGATATCTTCAATGAGTGGGAACGTTACATCAAGGTTTTTCATATCCTTCCATTCAATCTCTTTGATTCGTCTCAACCAAGCAATATGTGAATACAATGAATCGACAGACAAACCTATCAACTCAGTATTCAAGGCTTTAAACTCATCGAGCATTTTTGTGAAAGTCATGAACTCAGTTGTACAAACCGGCGTAAAATCAGCAGGATGTGAAAACAAAATAACCCACTTACCCTCATAATCTTCAGGGAAATTAATGTCACCTTGGGTTGTTGTTGCTTTAAAACTTGGTGCTTGATCACCGATTAATGGCATTTGACTAAAAACTTTTACTTCTTCCATGAATAAATCCTCCTTTATTATTTTTCAATTAAAATAATTATAACATACAATGTTATAGGTGTCTAACATGTTGATGGTAAAAATTAATGGTCATGATTGCATGGTTCACCGTGGTTTTTTAATGATCCATTCATATACATTTTTATGACATCTGACGCCTCTCCTTGGACATTCATATAACATTTAATATTGAATTTCTTTAAATAATCTATCGCGTTTTTACCAATGCCTCCAGTAATAACGACTTCAATGCCCTTGTCACTTAAATACTTGGGTAATAATCCTTCATGGTGCGGTGGGTTTTTTATCAAAGATGAAGCCTTAATTTTTTGATTTTCAATTTCATACACAATAAAATAATCACAACGGCCAAAATGGTTGGTGATCATATTATTTTTTGTGCTCAAAGCTACCTTCATTGTTTTCTTCCTTTTCCTTTTCCTCGCCCTAAACAATCTTTACCTTCTTCACATAGGTAATAGTCTCCACCTTCAATTACAATGACTTTTCCATGAACAATTGCTTCAGCTATTTTCTTTCTAGCATCATTGTAAATCCTTTGGACAGTGGTTCTTGCAACACCCATTTGCTCAGCAACTTCAGCTTGTGTCATATGATGATTATCCATTAGGCGAAAGACTTCAAACTCATCAATTAAAAGCATCACTTTCTCAAGAGATCTTGCCCGTATGCCTTTGGGCCCAAACATTCGGTATTTTGGCATTTCTGTAACGCGTCTTTTTTTATTGGGTCTAGCCATCATCGCTCCTTTACTTCATTATAGTTATTTATTTGACATATGTCAATATTCCCGAGTGATTATTCTATGAAAAATAAAAAAAATATTGTATAATATCTATGTGATTAAACATATAAAGAGAGGTTTGTTTATGGAAACGATTCACGATTATGAAACGCTTGAGAAAATCATCCAAGATGACTTGGTGGTTGTCATTGCTAAAACAAAAACTTGCAATGTCTGTAAGCCATTGACTGAAAAATTAAAGGTATTTATGGATGATTATCCTACAATACCTGCTTATCAATTATATTTAGAGGATGTCGAAATCTTTCAGGGACAACATTTGGTTTTTACTGTACCAACCATCATTGTTTTTAGTGAGTCTAAAGAAATACTAAGAGAATCTAGGTTTATTGATTTTTCCAAGATTGAACGCTTATTTCAATTATATATCAATTAAAATATTTAACTTGAAATAAAAAAAAGGACAATTTTTTTGTCCTTTATTTTTTTGGTTTAGGTCCATAAAATTGGTAATAAGTCGTTTTAATATGACCATTAAATAAAATACGTTTACGGTCTGCTTTCATTTTGATTAAGGATTCTAGTTTTTCTTCATCTGTAATCACGTATTTAGACCAGGTATCTAAACGCCTAAATATTTTTTTGATATTTTCATATATATCATTTAAATCTTTATCTGAAGAAATACGTTGTCCATAAGGTGGATTAGAAATAAAGATGCCATAATCACCGCGATATTGAGCGTATTTGAAGTCACAATGACTGAAATCAATGGTATCTAATACACCTGCCTCATCTGCATTTTCAATGGCAGATTTTATATTTGATTCATCAATATCAGACCCGCGTATATCCATCATTAAATCAACATCAATGGCTTGGTAAGCCTTTCTAATTTCTTCTTTCCATAAAGAATCATCAATAAAGTCCCAATGTTTTGATGCAAAGTCTCTTTGTAAGCCTGGTGCTATACGCCTACCAATCATTGCAGCTTCTATTGGAATGGTACCAGATCCACAAAAAGGGTCTTGTAAAATTCGATCGCTGGACCAATAACTTAAATATACCATAGCCGCAGCCAATGTCTCTTTTATCGGTGCAGATACTGGTTTAATTCGATAACCTCTTTTATGTAAGGCTTCTCCGCTTGTATCAATCGTCAAGGTCGCAATGTCATTTAATAAAGACACCTTAACTGTGAAACTTGGACCAGTTTCTTCGAACCAGGTTAAATGATATTCATCTTTCATATTTTCAACAATGGCTTTTTTCACAATCGCTTGAGAATCAGAGATACTAAACAATTTAGACTTTACTGATTGACCTAAAACATTAAATTGTCCTTTTTCAGGTATATATTTGGCCCAAGGTAATCGATATGTTTTATCAAACAACTCATCAAAACTTAATGCCTTAAACTCTCCAAACTTCCATAGAACTCTATCGGCACATCTTAGCCATAAATTGGCTTTAGCAATACCTCTAAAATCACTATAAAAAATAACTTTTCCATTTTGTACTTCTTTGATTTCAAAATCTAGATCTTCTAACTCTCGTCTCACAATAGCTTCTAAACCAAAAGATGTTGTGGCGATTAATTCTATTTTTTCCATTTTTTATCCAATCCTTTACTGAACGTATTATAACATTATTATGATTGATTATTAAAATTAATGATAATTTTTAATATATGATGAAAAATGTGTGCTGATAGTGATATAATAAAACAAAACAGGAGGGTATTTTGAAAAAATATGCATATTTATTCATTTTTATTTTAATGTTGATAGGTATTTCTGCTTGTGCTGATACCACTAGCTTACTTACAAGTACACCCAATGAAACTACAAGCGACTTAATCACAACAGAAAACACAAGTACAGATTTAAATACAAGCACTCAAAACCAAACAACAAACCAAGAAACAAGTTCCTATGAAACAACATCTCAAGAAACAACAACTCCTCAAACAACCACAACACCTACAGCCATACAAACAACACAGGAAGGACAAACGACCATTCATACCGAAGTCAACACAGGTGTCACAACAACAGAAATTATAACAACTACAGAAGTTGACTCGACGACTGAATCAACCACCATCCACTATGTGACCATTACCTTTGAAAACATGGATTTTGCTTCTGGAACACTAGAAATAACAGGTGTTGCAGGCAATGAATTTACCATGCCAAATAACCCTAGAAGAAATGGCTATGTTTTTGATGGTTTCTATTTAGAGGATAGCTTTGATACACCTTTTAATATCACTGTTTTTCCTGAAAATGATATGACTGTTTATGCAAAATGGATACAACTTATCTCTATATATTTTGAACCATTAAATGGATCCAATACAACCCCAATTAGTATGGGGATACCCGGTGACACCATTGATTTCCCAGATGACCCAACTCGACAGGGGTATATCTTTGAAGGCTGGTATACTGATCAAACGTTCACCACACCATTCACCTTAACAACTTTCCCAAATAGTAATCTATCTGTCTATGCAAAATGGGTCGAGGAAATCACAGCCAAGGATGAAATGGTCACTGTTTTAGAAGATGATTTTGGCTTTACTTGTTCAAACAATGTTTGTGAGTTAGTAGAATCTTCTTGGTTAACCTATACATTTGATTTGAATCAACTGACCTTTACAAAAGCTCTATTAGATGATGATCCAAGTGGCGATGAACAAACAAAAAATGAAGTTGTCATCATCGATGAAAATTGGGATGTTGAGTATAATATCTCTATCACTTACTTATCTAGCCAAACAGCGTCAATGCGTGTGACTGGTAATGCTCTAAGCGGTTCTTATATCATTCGAAGTTTTTCTTCAAATTATCTTTCAGAAAGCAATATGTATGATGATGCTCTACATTTCATTGCTGGAGATTATGGTGCTGGAGCTGTCAGCTTCTTAGAAACCATATTCAATGTTGCAGGACTGTCCATGGAAGATTTAAAATAATCCAAAAAAATATCCGTATTCTCAAACGAATACGGATTTTTTTTATCTAAATGTAACGTTTAATTCAATGTTAGCAGCCTTGGAAACCAGTGCGTGAATAGAACAATGTTTTGATCCTAACTTTGCAGCTTTAATTAGTCTTTCTTCATGACTTGGATTGGTAACTACCATGTCCATTTTAATTTGGTCAAGAATTTTTAACTCCGGATCAGTCTTTTCACCACTCACCACAATATGTGCTTCATCAAAAGTTAACTTCATTTTTTGAGCAACAGATAAAAACGTTGCATAAAAACATGAACCTAAAGCACCAAAAAGCATGTGGTATGGTTTGAGTCCATTCTCGCTTGCACCTACTGCTGTTTTTGCACTTGGAGAAATGATTTCTCCTTTAAAATCATAATCGTAACTTAATTGAATATTATCATATGCCATACTTTTCACCTCATTTAAAATTATACTATAAAATCAAAAAAATTACTAATCTTTCGCAAAGCTGATATTTCCTGAATTTTTATGAATTAAAGGTTTATTTGTAAGCGCTTTAGTGTTATAATTTTATTGTTATGTATTAGTCAATATACAATTATTTTAAGGAGGCAAAAAATGCATAAGAATTTTATAGGTAGGAGTTTGTTAACACTACTAGATTACACACCGGAAGAAATTCAATTTCTTCTTGATTTATCAAAAGATTTAAAGGATAAAAAACACCAAGGGATCTCTTTCCAACCATTAAAAGGTAAAAACATTGTTTTATTGTTTGAAAAAGATTCTACAAGAACTCGTTGTGCTTTCCAAGCTGGCGGGAATGATTTGGGTATGAATGTCACATATTTAGGTCCAACTGGTTCTCAAATGGGTAAAAAAGAAAGCATAAAAGATACAGCCCGTGTATTAGGTAGAATGTATGATGGAATTGAATATCGTGGTTTCAAACAAGAAACTGTAGAGATATTGGCACAATATTCAGGCGTTCCTGTTTGGAATGGCTTAACTGACCTATATCATCCAACACAAATCCTTGCGGACTTTTTAACAATCCAAGAAGAGTTTGGCCATTTAAAAGATATTAAGTTCACTTATTTTGGTGATGCAAGAAACAATATGGGTAACTCTTTAATGATTGGTGCTGCAAAAATGGGTATGCATTTCAATGCGGTTGCCCCTAAGGATTTATGGCCAAGTGATGCTTTGATTAAAAAATGTAAAGACATAGCAAAAGAAACTGGCGCAACCATCACCTTAACCGAAGACGTTCATGAAGGTGCTAAAGATGCCGATGTCATTTATACTGATGTATGGGTGTCAATGGGTGAACCTGAACACGTTTGGAAAGACCGCATTGAGAAATTATCACCTTATCAAGTGAATCAAAAGGTCATGTCAATGGCAAAAGACAATGCCATTTTTATGCATTGCTTACCAGCATTCCATAACCGTGATACGATGATTGGTGAAGATATTTATCAAAAATTTAATATGGATGCACTAGAGGTTACCGAAGATGTTTTTGAATCAGAACAATCGGTTGTGTTTGATGAAGCTGAAAATAGAATGCATACCATCAAGGCAATTATGTACGCAACCATGGGTGAGATTCAATGAAAAAAATAGTTGTTGCTTTAGGCGGAAATGCCCTAGGTAAAAACCCTAGCGAACAATTAGACAAAGTCAAACATGCGGCCAAGGCCATCGTCGATTTGGTTAAAGAGGGAAATGAAGTCATCATTGCACATGGAAACGGCCCACAAGTTGGTATGATTAATACTGCTTTCTCTGAAAGCCATCTAACCAATCAAGCCTATCCTGAAATGCCTTTTCCTGAATGTGGAGCAATGTCTCAAGGATATATTGGTTATCACTTGCAAAATGCAATTCAAAAGAAACTAAAAGAAGAAAAAATGCCACAACAGGTTGCGACCATCATAACCCAAGTTGTTGTTGATAAAGATGACCTAGCATTTAAACATCCTTCAAAACCAATTGGTACTTTTGTTGATCAAGCCACTGCAAAAGAAATGGAAAAAGAAAAAGGCTACATCATGAAGGAAGATGCCAATAGAGGTTACCGTCGTGTTGTACCTAGTCCTAAACCCAAAGACATCGTTGAATTGGAAATGATTAAAACCCTTGTAGAAAATAATCATCTGGTCATCACTGTCGGTGGTGGAGGAATACCTGTGATTCCTGATGGTCCTGGTTTTTCTGGCGTCCCAGCAGTTATAGACAAAGATTTTGCAAGTGCTAAGTTGGCTGATTTATTAAATTGTGACATGTTATTTATTTTGACAGCAGTTGACAAAGTCAAAATCAACTTCGGCCAAGAAAACGAAAAAGATCTGGATATCTTAACAAATGATGACATCATAAAATATATACATGATGGCGAGTTTCATGCTGGATCAATGTTGCCAAAAGTTGAAGCTTGTCAAGCCTTTGTTCGTGGCCACAAAAATCGTGTTGCCATTATTGGTTCTTTAGAGAAAGCCAAAGAGGCATTAAAGGGTGATTCTGGAACAAGAATTGTAGGTGAATCCCATGCGTGATAGTAAAGTAAAAGTCATCATATGGGGATTTGGTGCCATGGGTTCTGGTATGGCAAAAATGATTCTGCAAAAACAAGGTTTTGAGATTGTTGGTGTATGTGACTTATTCGAAGGTTACCAAGATAAAAATATTTTTGATATTCTCCACTTAGATCAAAATGACCATCCAACCGTGAAGGTATCAAAAGATATCGATGATATCCTTAAACAGAATGATTGCGATGTCCTTTTATTAGCCACTGATTCTTTTACACATAAAGCATTTCCTAAAATAAAAAAAATTGTTGAAAAAGGTATCAATGTTATTTCTACTGCTGAAGAGATGGCTTATCCAATGGCCAATGAACCTAAACTGTCAGAAGAAATGGATAGATTGGCAAAAGAAAATGGTGTTTCTATATTAGGAACTGGCGTAAATCCAGGTATGATGATGGATTTGCTTGCTGTATGTATGTCAGGTGTTATGGAAGATGTTGGTGATATGGAAATTTCTAGAATCAACTCCTTATCTCCTTTCGGGAAAACTGTTATGGAAGAGCAAGGTGTTGGTCTAAGTGTTGAAGCTTTTAATAAAAAAATGGAAGAAGGCAACATGGCCGGTCATGTAGGTTTTAAAGAATCAGTTTACATGATTGCACATGCCTTAGGTTTAGACGTTAAAAGCTTTGAACAATCTATGAAACCAATCATTACCGATGTTGATAGAAAATCACCCCATGGCTTTGCAGCAAAAGGCGATGTATGTGGTGTTGAAATGTCAGCTATTGCAAGTTTAAGTAATGGAAAAATCATTAAAATGTATCATCCTCAACAAATTGAACCTGAAATGGTCGGTATTTCTACTGGTGATTTTATTAAAATCGAAGGTAAACCTATGATTCATTTATCAAATGTTCCTGAAGTTGAAGGTGGCATTGGTACGATTGCTATTTGCGTGAACATGATTCCGCATGTTATCAATGCAAAACCAGGTTTAAAAACAATGATTGACCTGCCTGTTCCAAAGGCTATCATAGGTGATGTTAGACAGTTTATAGATAAGGAGTGATGGTTTTGATTAAGAAAAACGCTTGGGTTCAAATCAAAAAAGTGATATTGAAACCTGAGGAACGTACTGGTAGTATCCCTGAAGAAACAAAGAAGGTCCCGCTTGAAATGTGGGTAAAAGGTTTCTTAGAAAAGGATGCTGAGCTTCATGAAGAGGTGACCATACGCACAATCACTGGACGATATGAAACTGGAGAACTAATCAAAGAAAACCCTGCTTATATGCATACATATGGAGCCTTTGTTCCAGAAATATTAGAAATAGATCGCATAGTGAAAGATGCACTTTTTGGACGTGATCAAAATGAATAATTCTTATCAAGCTGTCATGGCTAGAAAAAATGAAATTATGAGAAAATCAGTTGGCATTGACTACCAACAATATGAGCATGATTATATTTCTTTTGATTATGAAAAAATGCTTAAAGATAGCGATTTTTCTTTAAAGGAAATTAGAAAAATACAAGCTGAAAATGGTGTTGGAAAAACACCCCTTAAAGAGTGTAATAATATCACACGACTTGCAAGAACAGTGTCAAAGCCAGGATATGGTGCAAGAATCTTTATAAAAGATGAAGCTCTTAACGACTCAGGATCTTTTAAAGCAAGACGCGCAAGCATATCTTGTTATCAAGCCAAAAAACTAGGATACAAAGGTGTCATCGCAGCGACAAGCGGTAATTATGGCGCTGCAGTTGCTTCTCAAGCTGCAAAATATGGACTAAAATGTATTATTGTTCAAGAATGTTATGATTCCCATGGAGTCGGTCAACCTGAAATTATAGAAAAGGCAAGAGCATGTGAAGCTTATGGTGCAGAAGTTGTCCAATTGAGTGTTGGTCCTGAACTTTTTTATAAGTTTCTTCTACTTCTTGAAGAGACTGGTTATTTCAATGCATCTCTTTATACCCCATATGGCATAAAAGGCATTGAATCCTTAGGCGCAGAACTGATAGAAGACACCCTGGAACTCACTGGTAAAACACCAGATATGGTTGTTGTAACTAATGCTGGTGGTGGCAATCTCACTGGTACCACAAGAGGTATTAAACAAGTCACTAAGCAAAAGGTTGAAATCGTGGGGGCTAGCGTGAACTTAAAAGGTTTACATATGGCAAGTGACATCGATTTCAATAAAAAGTCTTTTACAACTGGACATACTGGTTTTGGTATTCCTTTTATAATGAACCCTGACCGATCAGATGTCCCAAGATCTGCCGCTAGAGCCTTAAGATACATCGATCGTTATGTTACTGTAAACCAAGGTGAAGTCTTCTTTATGACTGAAGCTTTATCTGTACTAGAGGGTATTGAACGAGGTCCTGCAGGCAATACGTCTTTGGCTGCTGCTTTTTCTTTGGCGCAAACGATGCCAGAAGACCAAATCATTGTCGTTCAAGAAACAGAATATACGAGTGCTGGAAAACATCATCAAGCTCAATTAGCATTTGCAAAAGAAAATGGCATTTGTGTTTATTTTGGTGATCCACAAGATGAAATTCCAGGACGATCAATTGTTCTTCCTAAAGATGTATCATACATTCAAGCAGTTGACTTAGATTTAACTGAAATCAAACGCAAATATATCATTAACCATATACAAAAAACAGATAAGTTAAGTAAAAAAGATATTCAATTTTTGGTTGACGAAACCAATACATCAATTGGTTTTGTTCAATCTATCATAAAAAAATCAAATACTAGAGTGGAGGCATTAGATGAATAAACGCGCAACAAGATCTGATGATTATATGAAGCGTAGAGAACATATTAAAAATTTATCAGATGATCAATTAAAAAATAAGTTTTGGTCTTTAGCCGATAAAGCTGTTAAACCAATGATTGAATTGGCCAAAACACACACAACACCAGCCATAGAACGCTCTGTTCTATTAAGAATGGGGTTTTCAAGTTTAGAGGCTAAAGATATTGTCAATAAAACCATTAATCACCAGTTGATTTCTAAGGGTGCTGGACATGTGGTATATCGTTTATCTAAAATAAAGAGTATTTCTATTCGTGAAGCTGGATTAATGCTCATAAAAGATCAAGGTTGGGACTTGATTCAAAAGTCTTTTGGGGTGACATCATGAAAGTCAATGAAAAATTAGACATCAAAAATATACTCAAAAACCTAGAAAATTATGAACCAAGACGTCGTGGTTGGACATGGAGAAAACCTGTTAAAAATCTTGAGATGGAGGGGAATGTTTATTCGGATGTTTCTGAGCCACTAAAAAACTCAGTGCCTTTACCGGCAGCTAAATATTTTAACCATATTGATCCTCAGCCAATACAAGTCATTACTTCAGAAATTGCTTCAGGCAGGTTTGAAGATGATATTAGGCGTATGAGGATGGCCGCATGGCACGGAGCCGATCACTTAATGGTTATCCGTACTGCAGGACAATCACACTTTGATGGTTTGATTGAGGGAACACCACAGGGTATTGGTGGTGTGGCTATTACAAGAAAGCAAGTTAGAGCCCAACGCAAGGCCTTAGATATGATTGAAGATGAGGTTGGACGTCCCATCAATTATCATTCATATGTTTCTGGTGTCGCAGGCCCTGATATCGCAGTTATGTTCGCTGAAGAAGGTGTTAATGGCGCTCATCAAGACCCGCAATATAACGTTTTATACCGAAACATTAATATGATTCGCTCCTTTGTTGATGCTGCTGAATCAAAGAAAATTATGGCCTGGGCTGATATTTTACAAATTGATGGTGCGCATAATGCAAATGCCACAGCCATGGTCGCATGGAAGGTCATGCCAGAACTCATGGTACAACATGCCATCAATAGTTTATTTTCTGTTAAAGCTGGCATCAAAAAAGAAAATATTGCCCTTTCAACAGTTCCACCTACTGCTGTACCTGCACCAGACTTAAAAATAAATCTTCCATATGCCAAAGCTTTAAGAGATTTCTTTACTGACTATAAGATGCGTGCTCAAATGAATACAAAATATATGGAATCCTCAACCAGAGAAGCCACTGTAACCCATGTATTAAACATGATGATATCGAAGTTAACTTCTGCTGATATTCAATCAACTATTACACCTGATGAAGGACGTAATGTCCCATGGCATATGTATAATGTAGAAGCTTGTGACACTGCAAAACAAGCACTTATTGGTATGGATGGTTTATTAGAGATGGTTGAATTAAAGGACCAAGGCTATCTGCCAAACAAAGTGAGAGAACTTAAAGAAAGAGCTGTTTTATTTTTTGAAGAATTACTTGAAGTTGGCGGTTATTTCCAAGCTGTTGAAGATGGGTTCTTCATTGACTCTGGTATCTATCCAGAGCGTAACGGTGATGGCATATCAAGGGCTATTAACGGTGGTATAGGTGCTGGGACAGTTTATGAAAGAGATGACGATTATTTCGCACCTGTAACTGCTCATTTTGGTTATAACAATATAGAACAATATGGTTTGAAATCTAATCAATCACCTGCTTCTATTATTGGTGGTTCCACCTTTGAAGACCGTTCTAAAATCCAATATATTGATGAACTTGATGAAGAAGACAATGTCAATCGACGTTTAGAAGAAAAAGAAAAATATATTGATTCAAATATCATTAAACCTGAAGTTGAATGGTTGGCAGATGGTGTGGTTGTCTTAGATGTAACCCTACCAACATCTATGAAGTACGCAGAAGCTGCTGGGCTTAAAATTGCTGAAAACATGAATCTTTTAGAAGCTGAAGTCATTCATAAAGAAGTATTACATGTGGCCGAGGGGACCAGAATTCAAATCAAGGGTAAAGTTGATTTTGATATCAAACTTGATGACCTAGAACTTCCTGAAGAGCCAGATATTCTTTCAGACGCCGAAATCAAAGAACATTTGGAAAATCAACCAATGAAAATTGTTGCAGGAACTGTTGGTGAAGATGAACATTCGGTTGGACTAAGAGAAATCATAGATATTAAGCATGGCGGTATTGAAAAATATGGCATTGATTGTATTTATTTAGGTACATCTGTACCAATTACAAAGTTGGTTGATGCAGCCATTGAAGCCAACGCAGATGCGATCTTAATGTCTACCATTATTTCACATGATGAAATCCATTATAAAAACATGAAGAAAATACATGAATACGCCATTGAAAAAGGCATTCGAGATCAAATTCTTATTATCGCTGGAGGAACACAAGTTACACCTGATATAGCAAGAAAACAAGGTGTAGATCAAGGCTTTGGCCGTGGAACTAAAGGCCAACATGTCGCCACATTTTTAGTGAAAAATAGAAAAGGATAACTCAATGAAAATAGATGCACTTGTTGCTGAAATTGGCTCAACTACAACGGTTGTAAATGCATTTGATGCATTAGATAGTGACCATCCTCGCTTTTTAGCCAGTGGCTTTGCAGCCACGACAGTCATGGATGGTGATGTCACTATCGGTTTTAATAGAGCCATTGAAAACTTAAAAAAGAATTTAAATATCAGTGAACTACTGGCAAAAGAAACTTTTGCCAGTTCAAGTGCTGCCGGCGGATTGAAAATGAGTGTTCACGGCTTGGTATATGATATGACAGTTAAAGCCGCTAAAGAAGCTGCTCTAGGCGCTGGAGCCAATATCCAACTAATCACCTCGGGAATTCTTGATGATGATCAACTAGAGGATATCAAAGAAAGTCATCTCAACATCATTATGATTGCTGGTGGCGTTGATTTTGGAGAGAGAAAAACCGCTTTAGAAAACGCAAAAAAAATTGCAGGTCTAAAATTAAATATTCCTATTATCTATGCTGGCAATGTTCAAAACCAACGTTCAGTAAGCCGTATATTTAAAACATACCAACAAGAAGAATATTTGTATATTACTGATAATGTTTATCCTCAAATTGATCAACTTAAGGTAGAAAAGGCTAGAAAAATCATACAAGAAGTTTTTCATAAACACATCATTCAAGCGCCAGGAATGGAAAAAATAAAAACAATTATCTCTGAAGATATCATTCCAACCCCTGGAGCAGTCATGGAAGCATCTAAATTATTACAAGAGGATTTAGGCAACTTAATCACCGTTGACATCGGTGGTGCAACCACTGATATCCATTCAGTAACAAGCACGAAAGAAGATATTGAAAAGATTTTAATTGCCCCAGAACCATTCGCAAAACGTACTGTGGAAGGTGATTTAGGCGTATATATTAATAAAGATAATCTCATTGAAATGATCTCATTTGATCAACTTGCAAAAGAGTTAAAGCTATCTGATGAAGCTTTAAAAGATATTATAGATCATTATGAGGTTATCCCTAATTTGCAACAATATCCATTGACAGAAAGATTGACCCTAGAAGCTTTTAAACAGGCCCTCACACGTCATGCCGGTCGACTAATCAAACAATACAATGCCAGCGGAAAGGTTTTATATGCTGAAGGCAAAGATTTGAGTAATGTTGAACACGTCATTGGTACTGGAGGCGCATTGACCAGGCTTGTACATAAAAAAGATATTATGCAGGAGGTTATTGAAAACCAACAAGACTTGTTGCTGACGCCACCTAAAAATGTTGCCATATGGATTGATGAAAACTATATTATGGCATCCATTGGAGTCTTATCAAAAAAGCACCCTAAAGCGGCTTTAAAACTCTTAAAAGAAAGTTTGGAGATGATTTAATGTATCCAAAAATAATGATTCAGCAATATAAAATCATAGAAAACTGTAAAAAAATGGTTCAAATGGCCAAAGATAATAACATTGATTATGTGATGTTAGTCGTTAAAATATTGGCTGGACATTTTGATTTTGTTGATAAACTTGCCAAAACAGGTATATCTCATATTGGTGATTCTCGCATACAAAATTTAAAGAAGTTAATGCATATTAAATTACCAAAGGTTTTGGTTAGGATTCCAATGATTTCAGAAGCCAATGAAGTTGTACAGTATGCTGATATATCCTTAAATTCTGAAATAAAAACCATTAAGGCTTTAAATCAGGCTGCAAAAAACCAGCAAAAAAAACACCAAATCATTTTGATGTTTGATTTGGGGGACTTAAGAGAAGGCATTTATCACTCTTCTTCTTATCTTACTGAAATTGATCAGATGATGGAACTTAAACATATAGAAATTGTAGGTATTGGTACTAACTTGACTTGCTATGGAGGTTTAATACCTAGTAAAGATGTTTTGATGCGTTTGGTGAAAATCAAGGATAAGATTGAAGAAACATATGGTATCAAACTCAAATATATCTCGGGCGGTAACTCTTCTACAGTCACTTTATTTGGACAAGATAATATACCTAAAGCCATAAATAGTCTGAGGCTTGGAGAATCAATTTTCTTTGGTTTAGAAACATCTTTTTCAACACCAATTCCTGGCTTAAATCAAGATAATTTTATTTTGGAAGCCCAGTTGATAGAATGTCAGGTAAAACCGAGTTTACCTGAAGGTGAAACATCCATCAATTCTTTTGGGGAAAAAGTAAGTATCGAGGATCAAGGTCTTATGAAAAGAGGTATATTGGCCATAGGAAAACAAGATGTCATGTTTGAAAATATAACACCAATAGATTCAGACATAGAAATCATTGGAGGTTCTTCTGATCACTTGATTGTCAATCTTCACGATAAAGATTATCAAGTCGGTGACATTTTACAATTCAAATTGAATTATCCTAGTGTTTTGCATCTTATGAACTCAGATTATGTCTATAAACAATCATAAAAAAAAATAAAGCCATTATGGCTTTATTATTTGGTACGGATATAAATCACTGTATTTTCTTTTTTGACTTGAAAATCATGCATTTTTTCAAAGAAATCCAGAGGTCTCATATTTTTACCGTAGTTTCTTGGATGAAATCCAGGATACTTTTTCTGTAATAATTGAGCAATTAAACTCCAATAGGCCCATCCATCATCTTCAAGATTAGATTGAATCATATTTTTTAACTCTTTTTTAATCTTTCTTAAAGGTGTAATTGATGTTGTATTGGTGTCACTGCCGTTCGATTCAACAGAAACTTTTGTAGATTTACGCTTTGTCGTTTTTTCATCAATATCATAAGCAGATAACATCTTATCCAAATAAGAAAATGTTTCACAAGAGTTTACTAATGATATTGGCGTTTTTGATTCACCCATGCCAAAGACAAACATATTGTCTTCCCGTAATCTTGTAACCAACTTCGTGAAATCACTATCACTTGTTACAATACAAAAACTATTGACTTTACCAGAATATAAAATATCCATTGCATCAATAATCAGTGTAAAGTCTGAAGAGTTTTTACCAGACGTATAGGCATACTGCTGGACAGGCGTTAAACCAAACTCATTAATTTTTTGTTTCCACGGGTTTAGTTGAGGGGTTGTCCAATCACCATATACCCTGCGGTAGTTAATTTTACCATACTTATTTGCTTCATCAATAATGATTTCAATATAGTTTGGAGAAATGTTCTCTGCGTCAATAAGTAGCGCAATACTTGTATTTTTTATTTCCATAAGTCACCTCATCACACCCATTATAACAAATTTATCAAATAGATACACATTTTTTTATAAAAACATGAAAGGAGCGCATAATTCTTTATGCAAAAGATATGATTACAAACAAAGAACTAAACCATTGGATTCAAGAAATCACAGACTTATGTCAACCAAAGGATGTGGTTATTTGGACAGGAAAACAAGAACAATATGATGCCCTAATGGAAGAGGAAATTAAAGCTGGTAAAGCCATTCGTTTAAATCCTAAATTAAAACCAAAATCTGTCCTATATCGTTCACACCCATCAGATGTTGCAAGGGTCGAAAAAAGAACTTTTATTTCAACAAGCAAAGCAAGTGATGCAGGGCCTACCAACAATTGGATACATCCCGATGAACTTAAAACTAAAATGTTAAGTTTATATCAGGGTTCCATGAAAGGAAGAACCATGTATGTCATCCCTTTTTCTATGGGGCCAGTTGGATTAGATATGTCAAAAATTGGTGTGGAAATTACTGATAGCGCTTATGTCGCATTAAACATGCAATTAATGACTCGCACTGGGCTAGACGTTTTAGATTTAATCAACCAAGGACAATCATTCATTAAATGCTTACATTCGGTTGGTTATCCCTTAAATGAAAATCAATCTGACCCAAGTTGGCCTTGTGCACCCATGGAAGATAAGTATATCGCACACTTCCCTGAAGAAGACATGATATGGTCTTATGGTTCAGGTTATGGTGGTAATGCTCTATTGGGTAAAAAATGTCTTGCTTTAAGAATTGCAAGTGCAATGGCACAAAAAGAAGGTTGGCTTGCTGAACACATGCTTATCCTTAAATTAACCAATCCAAACAATGAGATAAAATATATAACAGGTGCTTTTCCTAGTGCTTGTGGCAAAACCAATCTAGCCATGATTAATCCTAGTTTAAAAGGCTGGAAGGCGGAAACTTTAGGTGATGACATTGCTTGGTTGAGTATTAAAGAAGACGGTAAAATGTATGCCATAAACCCTGAAGCTGGTTTCTTTGGCGTAGCACCTGGCACTTCAAAAAAAACAAACCCACAAGCCATAGAAACGATTTCACATAATACAATTTTTACGAATGTTGCTTTGACCGATGATGGGGATGTATGGTGGGAAGGACTAAGCAAGGAACCACCAAAACATTTAATTGATTGGCAAGGTAATGATTGGTATCTTGGCGATGAGCGTCGTCCTGATCATCCAAATGCACGTTTTACATCTCCGCTAACAAATTGTCCAATACTGGCAAAAGAATATGAACAACCTGTACCAATTTCTGCAATACTCTTTGGCGGAAGACGTCCGACAACCATTCCACTGGTTCATCAATCTTTTGATTTTGAACACGGAATCTTTTTTGGTTCTATTATGGGATCCGAAGTCACAGCTGCTACATTGGATGACCAAATTGGAAAAATAAGGAGAGATCCCTTTGCCATGCTACCATTTATTGGTTATCATATTGCTGATTACATTAAGCATTGGCAATCAATTAAAGAGCAAACCAATGAAGACCTTTTACCAAAAATATTCTATGTCAATTGGTTTAGAAAAGATAATAAGGGGTATATTTGGCCTGGATTCAGCGATAATGTTCGCGTTCTAAAATGGATTTGGGATCAAATTGATGAAAAAAATTATGGTGTAAAAACACCGATTGGCTATCTTCCAGACATTAAAAAAATGGATTTATCTAACTTAAATCTAGACCAAGACCGATTCAATCAATTATTTGAAATTGATTCAAACGTTTGGAAAAAAGAAGTCCAATCGATCTCTTCATATTATTCAAATTTATATGGTGATTCTCTACCGAAACTTTTAGACAATCAATTAAGAGCATTGAAAGAAAGACTATCTGAATGGTAATTCAAAAAGCAACAGATTATCTGTTGCTTTTTTTAAATCAATATAATAGTATTTAGTCGGTCTTTATTGTATAATAAACTTTGTTTGAAAGCGAGGTGGTGACCATTAAAAAAATCAATAAAGCTTTTATGATTGTAATCATCATATACTTTTTTCAAGGTCTGATACATAACCTAGGACATCCGGTTACACCTGCTTTTGTTACTGATGATTTAAACATTCCTGATTATATGTTTGGCGTATTTTTTGCGACCATGAGTTTTGGGCTTGTTGTCGGGGCACCATTATGGGGTGTCATCGCTGATCGTGGTAATAAAAAAATCGCAATGGTAAGCGGATTACTTGTTTATAGTATTGGCCAATTTGCCTTTGGTTACGTGGGCAATATGTATTGGATGGTCTTTTTTAGATTTTTAAGTGGCTTTGGTGTAAGTGCAAGTGTCACCTTATTTATTTCTCATACCGTAGAAATATCCAAACCAGAAAATAGAGCCAAGCATTTGGCATGGATGGCTGCTTCCATTGCATTAGGTCGTAGTGTTGGCTATTGGATGGGTGGTTTCTTAAGTAGTAATGAATGGATTGTATCAACACTAGGAACTGGTTTAGGAGACCTAAAACGTATCTTTCTAATACAGGCTCTATTGAATACTATTCACGCTTTTGTAGTTTTCTTCGCCATTACTGAAGTTAAAAAAGAAGTGATTCAGCCTTTAAGAGGAAACTTCTTTAAAAGTTTTAAAAACCTTAATTTAATCAATAAAAATGTTTTACTTTTCCTAGTCTCCTTAATATTTATGTCGATTGCTTTTACAAACTTAAGCAAATATCTAGATGTATACTTCAATGCACAAGGATTTTCAACAAATGATATTGGTAATTACAACCTTGTCATTGGAATCGTTGGTATCTTTACAAGCATTTTCATTGTTCCATTGATAATTAAGTTCAATAAAAATATTTTGGTATTTTTAATCATACAAGTATCTTCTATTTTAGCTGTATTATATGTCTTTAGGGCCAATCAATTTATTGTAGCCGTATATTCAGTATTCATGGTATTTATCATTGGTCAAGCTATTTATCGACCTTTAGAACAGCATTTTATCGCCAACCAAACCAAAGAAGGGCTTTATTCAACAACCATGGGCATTAGACAATCATTCTTTTCTATCGGTATGGTTGTTGGTCCATTAATCGGTGGTCTATTATTTGATTTAAGGCCATTATTGGTTTTTGATTTCAGTGCTTTAATGATTGGTATTGCATTTATCCTTGTTTTAATTGTTTACTTTAGAATAAAAAACTCTGAAGAAAACGTTTCCAATTAAAATCATTATGATTTTATCATATTATTTGCTAAAATATAATAAAGGAGGGTATCATGTCAGTTTATGATTTTTCTATTAAAAATGTTGATAATGAAGATGTATCACTTGAAAAATACAAAGGTAAAGTATTGATTATTGTTAATACTGCTTCTAAATGTGGTTATACACCTCAATATGAAGGGCTTCAAGCCTTATATGATGACTACCATGACAAAGGCCTTGAAATCATTGATTTGCCATGCAATCAGTTCATGTCACAAGCGCCTGGTTCAAGTAAAGAACTCGCTGAATTTTGCCGTATCAATTACAATACTAAGTTTGAAACCTTTGCAAAAGTGAAAGTCAATGGTAAAGATGCAATTGATTTGTACAAATACTTAAAAGACGTGAAACCTTTTGATGAAGTTCCTGGTGAAGAAAATGAGAAACCATCTATAAAAAACAAATTACTAGGTTCAAAAATCAAGTGGAATTTCACAAAATTCGTTATTGATCGTGATGGTGAAGTTTATGGGCGATATAGCTCTAGAACAAAGCCTGAACAATTGAAACCAGTCATTGAAAAACTATTATAAATAAAAATGTGTGGGAAAATATCCACACATTTTTTTATAGTTCATACATAATATCCTTATGATTGATATAACGCTTTAAATTGGTCACGGTTAAATCATACAATCTTTCAACCATATATTCACTAGAAGATGCATTATGAGGCGTAATAAAGCAATTATCTAATGTCCATAGTCTAGATGACTTGGGTAGGGGTTCTGGATCTGTTACATCTAAACCCGCGCCTCGGATTAATTTATTTTCAAGTATCTCAATTAAATCATCTTGAACAATCACAGATCCCCTAGCCACATTAATTAATAAAGCATCTTTTTTCATAAGCATCAATTTTTCTTTATCAATCAGGTGATGGGTATCATCATTTAATGGGATGGCAATAATTAGATAATCCGATGCTTGCATAAGTTTCTTTAGGCCTTCTTCTCCGGTCAATATTTCATCAAAATAAGGAACTGGTTCATCATTTCTACGATAGCCCATGATTTTTTTGGGTTCAAAGGATTGTAATCTTTTTGCTGTTTCTCGTCCAATAGATCCAGTGCCTAAAATTCCAATAGTTGAGTGCCATATTTCCTTATCTTTCCAGATTTGTTGCCAAGTTTTTGTCTCCATTTGCTCAATAAACTCTTTGGTATTTCGATTAAAAAATAATATTTTTGATAAGACATCTTCTGCAATTGTTATAGAAAATATATCTTGGGCATTGCTCACTCTAATGCCTTTAGATTTTAAAGCCTCTACATCAACATTATCGAAACCAGCCATATATAACTGAATCCATTTTAAATCCTTGTACTCAGACAAGTCAATACTAAGCAAAGTTTTATTTAAGCCAAAAAATAAGTCTATATCTTTGTGCTTTTCTATATCATGGACAAAGTTGATATGAGAAAATGTAGAAGTTAAATCTTCATAAGAATCTTTTGGTATAAATTTTTGATCAATAAATGCTTTCAATAAAAATCATCCTTATCCATATAATTTTTTTACGATAGAATAAACCAACTTATCTGGTAAAACACGATGCAAAAACCTTATCAGTTTATAGGAAAATCCAACTGTCACTCTCAAGGGCATGTGTTTCTTATTTATTAGACGATGGATTTTTTTTGCTATTTTAATGGCAGGCATGCCATTAATTTCATCCGTTTCCATACGTTTTAATGATTTTTTTACTCTTTCAAAATATAAGTCTTTTTCAATCTCATCTGGGCCTTGTCTATTTTTAGTAAAGTTGGTCTTTATATCTCCTGGCAAAACAGATGCGACTTGTATCGAAAATGGTTTTAGTTCAACATACAAGGCTTTTGTTAAAGCATCTAAACTTGCTTTTGTCATTGAATAAAAGGCTTGAAATGGCAAAGCAATCTCTGAAGCAATGGAAGAAATATTAATCATTCGACCGTCATGTGATTGTCTTAATAAATCAATCATTGCTTTAATCATCATGAAATGGCCAAAAACATTCACATCATATATTTTTCGTACATCTTGAATCGATGTATTTTCAATTGCGCCAGATATACCAAATCCAGCACCATTTATCAACACGTCAATTTGACCATAGTGTTCTTCTATGGTCTTTTTTATTGATAATACTTGTTCTTCTTTTGTAATGTCACATAAATAATAATCAAATGAATATGCTTCTTTAGGATAGGTTCTTGATATGCCAATCACCTTAAATCCTCTTTGATGAAGGTACTGAGCAGTTTCAAAACCGATACCACTTGAAGCGCCTGAAATGAGGACTATTTTACTCTGTTTCATGCTCCAAAACCTTTAATAAAGCATCTTCATCTTCAGGTAAATTATTGAGAACATCCGCAATGATATCTACTGCCTCATCCATTAACTCAAAGGTATGAGTACTGGTGTAACTGGTACGAATTAAACACTCACCTTCTGGCGTTGCAGGAGGCACTACAGGATTTACATAAACGCCACGTTCATATAAAATCTTACAAGCCACCATGGTCCTCAATAGTGTAAATGTATAAATAGGAATGATCGGTACAATCGAATGATCAATAATCTTTAAGCCTTTTTTCTTTAATGATTTTCTTACATAATCTGCGACCTCTAACAATCGTTTTGGTCTTTCTGGCTCAGCTTTTAATATTCTTAAAGCTTCTAAAGCTGTACGTGCATTGGCAGGTGTAATTGCTGCACAAAAGATAAATGGTCTCGATTTATGACGCACATATTCAATCACTTTTTCCTCAGCAACCATGTAGCCGCCAAGACTTGCTAGAGATTTAGAAAAGGTTCCCATAATAATATCGACTTCGTCTTCTAAACCAAAATATTCAGCAGTCCCACGTCCATGGTCGCCTAAGACACCAAATCCATGCGCATCATCAACCATAACTCGCGCATCATATTTTTTTGCCAACTCAACAATTTCAGGTAGTTTGGCAATATCTCCAGTCATGGAAAAAACACCATCTGTTACAATTAACTTACCAAGTTCTGGATCGGCTTCAGCCAGTTTCTTTTCTAAGTCTTGCATATCATTGTGTTTATAGCGAACCATCTTTGCATAAGAGAGTCTGGCACCATCATAAATGCTTGCATGGTTTTCTCTATCACAGAAAATTAAGTCATTGCGACCCGCAATGGCTGAAATAATACCCAGATTGGTTTGATATCCTGTAGAAAATGTCATACATGCTTCTTTATTTAAAAACTCAGCGAGTTCTTTTTCAAGTTCTAAATGAATGGTTAAAGTCCCATTCAAAAATCTTGAACCAGACACGCCTGATCCAAATTCTTTGATTGCTTCAACACCAGCATCAATAATACGTTGATCGCCAGTTAATCCTAAATAATTATTAGACCCAATCATGATGCGTCTTTTACCTTCCATAACAACTTCTATGTCTTGTTTGGTCTCAAGTGCATGAAAGTATGGGTAAAGACCTAACTTTTTATATTTTTCAGATAAATCATAATTGTAAGCCTTGTTAAATAAATCCATAGAGGTCCTCCTAAAAAAATATGATACAACCTGTTATAGATTATACCATATTTTAGCCATATTTTAATAATATTTTTTTATTCAGTTCTCAATGCCTCAACAGGATCTTTTTTCGCAGCCATTCGTGCTGGTATAAGTCCTGCAATAAAAGCCAATAATATAGATATTGATATCAATGAAACCACATGTACAATCGATAACTTAGCGAGATTCGGAATCTCAGATAAATTTTCTAAAATAATATTAATTGGTATCATTAATAATAAAGTAATGATAATACCTACCAAACCAGCTGAAAAACCAATAATGATGTTTTCAGTGTTAAATACACGTGATATATCTTTTTTTCGAGCACCCAATGCTCTTAAGACGCCAATTTCTTTTGTACGTTCTATGACTGACACATAAGTGATAATTGAAATCATAATTGATGATACCACCAATGAAATAGAGGCAAAAGCAATAAGCACAATTGAAATAGCATCAATAATACCACCTGAAATGGCTGTAAACAAAGCAGCTTGATCATTATATAAAATAGATTGGCTTTCAGTTTTACCGACATTATAAGCATCTAAGTAATTGGTAATATCTTCTTTACCACTAAAATCATTTGGATATAATGAAATACTTCGTATACCACCGACTTCGTCTGGATAAGTTGACTTTAGGTAATCTTCTATTTCAGTAGAATAAACGAGTCCATCCTGCATAAATAATGATATATTGGTATCAGATTTGGTTCGAATAATACCAGAAATGGTTAGTGAATATGTATTGGATAAATCACTTGAATCATCATAATCACCAATGTATAGTTTCATTTCTTTTCCCACTAAATTTGAAAATGATATTTGTGTATCATCATCAAAACTATCAACATCAAACCCCAATGCTTCCAATTGGTCTAAAGGGATTTGATTATAATTATTAATGGCCAATAAAACTTGGAGTTCTTTATTGTCAAAATCATTTTCAGGCATTTGTCCGTGGATGATTTCATAGTTTTCATCAAAAACTTCGCCCTCTGGTTGTATATGAAGTGGCATAGGATAATTACTAGGTCCAAATGCAGAAGATGAACCAAGGGTTTTACTCTCAGCAAAAACTACCTCATAATCACCATCAATGTCTGATAAGACTGACATATTCATACGATAATTAAATCGATGCCCTGATAAAGTATTTTGACCGTCTCCTTCGATATATTGATTAATATAATCAACATAGTCATCGGTAATGAAATTGATTTTTGTATTCTCTTCAAAAATATTCTTTTGAGGAGTAATATAATCAACATCTGGATGAGACTCTAGTGCATCCTGTTGGGCCCTATAGTCAACAAAACCTGAAAAATCTATGTAAACTTGATCGATTGTGATTGGATAACTTGATAAAGTTTCTCGTTCAAAATCATCAATCTCACCTTGCATACCATTGGATAATGAAAGTATTAATGCAATCCCAATGATACCAATACTACCAGCAAAAGCAGTTAAAATAGTTCGACCTAGTTTTGTTTTAATATTGTTAATGGAAGATATAAAAGCAGTCACAAAAGACATCGATGTTTTCTTTAAATGCAAACTTCCACTTTTGTCGAGTTCACTCTTAACTGGCTTAGAATCATCAGTAATTTGACCATCTTTAATCTTTACAACTCTTGTGGCATACTTATAAGCCATTTCAGCATCATGGGTCACCATAATGACCAACTTATCTTTTGCGATTTCTTTAATTAAATCCAATATTTGTGTTCCAGTTTCTGTATCTAATGAACCTGTTGGCTCATCAGCCAAAATAATATCTGGATTATTGGCCAATGCTCTAGCAATGGCAACTCTTTGTGATTGGCCACCTGACAATTGATTAGGCTTTTTATGTATATGATCTTTTAAACCAACGCGTTCTAATAATTCCTCGGCTCTTTGTCGTTTTTCTTCAGTGCCTGTACCACTTAAAGATAAGCCCATCTCAACATTTTGTAAAATACTGAGATGTGATATCAAATTATGACTTTGGAAAATAAAACCAATTGAATTATTGCGATACATATCCCATTCTCTATCAGTGAAAGACTTGGTTGATTCGCCATTAATAATAAGATCACCACTATCCGCGTGATCTAAACCACCAATAACATTTAATAAGGTTGTTTTCCCGCCACCAGATGGTCCTAAAACGGTGACAAACTCTGATTGGCGAAACTCTAAGTTCACATCATCTAATGCATTTTGTGAGAACTGACCTATGGTATAATTTTTTGTAATATGTTTCAATTTTAGCATGTTATTTCCTCCTGTATCCTTCAGCAACCATCTCTAGAAAGTGCTGAAATTCATCTCTAGATGACTCTAGTGTTCGTTTTTCTATAATTGTTTTTGTAAAAATTTCTTTTAGTATTGATTCAGTCAATCGAGCCAATTGAATAATATATGCATCCGAATGATCTTTAAGTTGATCACGATCAACATACTTTAATATCAGTTGATAATCTTCTTGAAAAGGTTTGGTACAATCATCAGGATGATCAATCATATGCATATGGAAGAACAATGATACATTCTTTAAAAACGCCTGATAATCGGGTTCATGCAAGATACGATAGACTTCATCATGAACGATTAACATTAACTGATCAAAGGCACCCTTAGATGACTGATAAGCAATTTCAATTTTATTAAAAACAATCTCCCTAATCATGGCAAGTAAATAATAAACCAAATCATACTTGTCTTGGAAATATGTGTAAAAACTACCTCTAGAAATCTTGGCTTGATGAACAATTTTATTAATTGAAGCTTCGCCAATTTTCTCTTTTGAAAATTCATCCAGTGCTGCTTGGATAATTTTATCCTGTTTATCAGGACTTAAATTATAAAAGGTTTTTTTCGGCACCTAAACCACCTCTCTTGACTGTCTTAGACTTATGATATATGACAAGGTGTCAAAATGCAAGAAATAAGTTCGATATCACAAAAAAATCATAAAAAAAGTCCCTCACTTTAAAAAGTGAAGGACATGAATCGTTATTGACTTGATTTTCCTGCTTCAGCAAATATTTTTAAACCTTTTGTTGTGAGTTCATGTTTAACCATATTCTTCATGACTTTAAAAGGAATCGTAGCGATATCTGCACCAGCTTTCATTGCTTGATCTACATGATTTAGGTGACGTATTGAAGCAGCAATAATTTCTGTTTTAAAACCATAAGTTTTGAACATATTTTTGATATCTTTAACCAAGTCATAACCTGCATCATCTCGTCCAGTTAAATCATCTAATCGGCCCATAAATGGAGATACATAAGTTGCACCAGCACTGGCGGCCATAAGTGCCTGTGACATAGAAAATACGAGTGTTACATTGGTCTTAATATCTTCTTTTGTAAGTTGTTTTACAGCTTTAATTCCTTCAATTGTCATTGGTATTTTAATAACAATATTTTTATGCATACCTGCATAAACTCTTGCCTCTTCTACCATTGACTTTGCACTACCTTCATTTACTTCTGCACTAATCGGGCCATGAATCAAGTTGACGATTTTATTCATTGCTTCTTCAAGTGAAATCCCTGATTTAGCAATCAGCGATGGGTTTGTTGTGACGCCAGAAACTATCCCCCATGTACTGACTTCCTCAATCTCGGAAATAATGGCTGTATCTGCAAAAATTTTCATTTTTCTCCCCCTTATAATTTAACGTTATCTAATAATTTTTGTCTTAATTGTCTTGCTTCTTCTTGAATAAGTTGAACCTCTTTTCGATACTCTTTAGATAATCTATCATCTTTAAGACCTGACAAATTGATTAATACATTCATGGCAGAGCCTTCAAGGGCTGTATGTAACATCATAACACCCACTCCTTGATCTGATATGGTATTTCGATTGGCATCATTCATAACGACTTCTACATGTCTTAATGACTCGATAGATAATTGACACACTTCCATAGGCACTCTGATTGATTCCATGGTTGCTTTTTGAATAGCGATTGAACGTGCTTCTTTTTGCTTTTCATTGTCTTTTGGCAATCTAAAAGCGTCCATCAATTGATTAAATGCTTTCGTATCCTCATCAATATAAGATAAAAACTTCTCTTTACTGCTTTCAAAAAATTCAATGTGTTTTTTAAAGGTATTTTGTACACCTTCATCCAAAGCCTTGAATTTTTTCTTGTGAAAACTTAATTCACCTGCCATAATCATCAAACCACAACCATTGGCTCCAGCCAAAGCACTGACACTGCCACCACCTGGTGCTGGTTTGTTAGAGGCTAAAGTATTTGTAAATTCATCTATTTTCATATCAACTAATTTCATTTTAAGTCACCTACTATCCTTCCTTGATCAACAACCAGTTGACCTTTTTTAAAAACGGCATATGTATGGTTAATACCATAATGATATATAAAATAATCCAAATTTGGACAATCGAGACATAATAAATCTGCTTGCATACCCACCTTAATCTTACCAACTTCTTTATGAATACCCAAAGAATATGCAGGATTAATTGTAGAAGCTGTTAAAATCTCATTTGGCATCATTTTTAACTTATTGCCTGCAATTTGTAATGTTAATTGATAGTTCTCTGATGGGGTAGAACCTGGATTATAATCACTTGAAATTGCAAGTGCAACCCCTTGATCAATCATTTTTCTTGCTGGAGCATAGTCTTGGTTTAAGAAGAAAGATGTTGAAGGTAAGATGTTGGCAATGGTATCTGAATAGGCCAAAGCCTTGATATCTTCATCTGTAATTACCATCAAATGATCGACAGTTTTCGCTTGTAAATCAATGGCTACTTTGGTTCCACCAATCGGTTTAATCTCATCTGTATGAACTCTCAGTTTAAATCCTAATTTGTTTGCAGCCTCAAGTATCTGTTTTGTTTCTTGTGCAGTAAAAACACCGGTTTCACAAAAAACATCGACATAGTCAGCCAAACCTTGAGATTTGATCGTTTTTAAATCTTCAATCACTGTATCAATATAATCTTGACGATTACTTTTATATTCTTTTGGAATGGCATGTGCACCTAGATATGTTGTGTAGATATCTATAGGGTGTTGGTCATTTAATTTCTTTGCAACTTTTAATTGTTTGATTTCAGTTTGAAGGTTTAACCCATAACCTGACTTAACCTCTAGACTAGTAACACCAAACTTTAGCATCTGATCTAAGGACTTTTTTGCTTGATTAAACAAGGCCTGCTCACTTGCTTTTCGTGTACTTTCTACAGTATTTAGGATACCCCCACCTGCTTCTAAAATCTTTAAATAAGGCACTCCAGCTATTTTTTGGCTAAACTCAGCTTCTCTTGAACCTCCAAATACCAAATGTGTGTGCGCATCAATTAAACCAGGAACTATAATTGTTTGATTGGCATCAAAGACTTGACTTTCATCATCAATATAATTCTTATAATCTCCTTGACCTATATAACCTATCTTCCCATTTTCTATAAGGATAAAGGGATTGTCTATTCTTTTTATATTGGCCATGGATTCACCCTTGACAGGTGGTTTTTCTTCGGACGTATATAAGGCTCTAATATTATAAATGATTGTTTTCATTTCATCACCTACAAGAAGTGGTCAATGATTTTTGTTTTATCAAAATCTCTAAATTTTAAGTATTTTTGACAGGCCTCTACAACTTCATCAATAGGCATGTCGCTATCAAATGATAATTCTTCAAGACCATAGTAATATCTTAATGATCGAACCAAAGCATCTTTTGGCACAAGGCCGACTATTTCAGCCGATGGCACCTCGATATGATAACGTTTGGCTTCCATTTTAACGGTTTCAAAAATCCTATAAATTGGATTCTTTTTATAATTCAGTATATTCATGGTCACTTGTGTATGGCCTCTATTTTCTAAAAAAACTGGACCAGCTTGAATGTATTGAAAACCACCGCTACTGCCTCGAATTGCTCTTGCAAAGCGCTTGGTGATTTTTTCATCATCACTATCAATGTCGATGTTATAGGCAATAAGGAAATCTCTTGCGCCTATGGCTAAAGCACCAAAAGAATCATGTCTTTTGGCAGGCCCAAAATCTGGGTGCCACTTAGGGTCTTTGATTTTTTCTTCCATACCCTCAAATTCGCCTTTTCGTATATTTGGCAGTTTAACCCTATCTTCATTTTTGGCTGCTTCAGCATATAAAAAACATGGAATATCATATTGACTAGATATTTTTTCAGCGAGCCTTTGAGCATATTCAACACATTCTGACATTTTTACATTGGCAATAGGTATGAATGGAATCACATCGATCGCACCCATTCTAGCATGTTCACCTTGGTGTTCCTTTAAATCAATTTCTTTCAAGACGATATCTGTTAAGTTGACCATGGCATTGATGATATGTTCAGGTTGTCCAATGGTTGTGACGACTGTTCGATTATAATCTGCATCAGCTTCATAATTAATGAGTTTTATATTTTGATCATCCCTTAAGACTGATATTATTCTCTCAATCTTCTCTTGGTCTCTACCTTCTGAAAAATTCGGAACACATTCTACTATTTTTGCCATTATTTTCCTCCTTTTGAATATTGCGAATCAACCAGTTCTTCAATGAAAGCATCATCGGTTAGTTCGGGTATAGTAATGGTTGAATCATTGTCCATTTGATTGTATTCAATACTGGTTTTTAAGGCGTGTTCATTTCGAGCCCATGCCCGCCTAGAAACACCAGTCATAACATCATGTAACATGGCAGATTTTAAAATCTCATCTTTTTCATATGTGCCATCTAAAACCATACCATAGCCACCATTTATAACCTTGCCTATACCAACGCCACCGCCATTGTGTAAGGTGACCAAAGACATTCCTCTGGCTGCGTTACCTATAGCTACTTGCGTTGCCATATCTGCCATAATATTTGAACCATCTTTGATATTGGATGTCTCCCTAAAAGGAGAGTCAGTCCCGCCTGTATCATGGTGATCTCGTCCAAGCATAATCGGTCCGATATCTTTGTTGCGAACCATCTCGTTAAACTTTAAAGCAATGTCTAAACGGCCATATGCATCTTGGTATAAGATCCTTGCGAGGGTTCCTACCACCAATTTATTTTTTTTAGCATCTTTGATCCATTGATAGTTGTCTCGATCTTGAAAACGTCTATTTGGATCAATACAAGCCATGGCTGCTTGATCGGTTTTTTCTAAATCACTTTCTTTTCCACTTAGACAAACCCATCTAAAAGGTCCATAACCATAATCAAATAAAACTGGTCCCATAATGTCTTCAACATAACTTGGCCATATAAACCCATCAAGATCATTTTCTCCATTCTTACATATCTTTTGAACACCGGCATCATAGATCGCTTTCATAAATGAGTTTCCATAATCAAAGAAGTATGTGCCACGATTGGTCAGAATTTGAATCAACTCAAAATGTTTTTTTAAGGTTTGATCAACCAAATCCTTAAATGTCTCAGGTTGGGTTTTTAACATTTGGGTTCTTTCTTCAAAAGTTACTCCTACTGGACAATAACCACCTTCATATACCGCATGACAACTCGTTTGGTCACTTAATAAATCAATATGAATATTTTCTTTTACAGCATATTCTAAAAGGTCAACAATATTTCCATGATATGCAATCGCTATAGATGATTGATTATTTATGGCTTCTTGTGCAAGTTCAAAGGCTTTGGATAAATCACCCGTGACTTTACTTACCCAGCCCTGTGAATGTCTTGTTTCAATTCTTGAAGCGTCAACTTCAGCTATAATTCCAACGCCACCAGATATTTCTATGGCTTTTCCTTGAGCTCCGCTCATACCACCAAGGCCACTAGATACAAACAAATGTCCAGATAAATCCTTATCTTCTGGAATACCAAGTTTCATTCGGCCAGCATTCAACAGTGTTGAATAGGTGCCATGAACGATACCTTGAGGCCCAATATACATCCATCCTCCTGCAGTCATTTGTCCATAATTTGCGACGCCTAATGATGATGCGCGATTAAAGTTCTTTAAATCATCAAATGCACCAATCATTAAGCCATTGGTAATAATAACTCTTGGTGATTGTTTACTGGACTTAAACAAGCCTAAAGGATGTCCAGACATTATAACCAATGTTTGTTCATCGTTCATTTCTTTAAGATAATGTTTTGTGATATGGTATTGCATCCAGTTTTGAAAAACAGATCCTGTTTCTCCATAAGTGACAAGTTCATAAGGATATAGGGCAATATCATTATCCAAGTTGTTATCTATCATGACTTGGAAGGCTTTCCCCTCAATGGTCTTCCCCTGATACTCATCAATAGGCTTACCAAAAATACGTTCTTTAGGTTTAAAACGATAGCCATAAATTTTACCTCTTGTTAAAAGCTCTTCAAGGAACTCTTCAGCCACTTCTTTATGCCACTTTTTCGGAATATATCTTAAGGCATTTTTTAAGGCCAGTTTGGTCTCTTCTTTGCTGAGGCTAAAATCTCTCTTCGGTGCTCGCCTTATACCTGGCTCAAAGCTTACAGGTTCTGGTAATGTATGAAATATTTGATCGATTTTCATGTAAGGCCTCCTTAATTAATCATTTGAATAAAATCTATTTTTTTTACCATTTTTTCTATATGATGAATGTGTTTATACATGACTTGATCATTTTTTATAAACGGTATGTCTTGTCGTATCAAGTTATAAATTTGCTTTGTTTTAGAACTCATTTGATCACTCCCAACAAAATCAATAGCCTGTAAGCCAGTCATTAACTCCATTGAAACCACCTTATACCCATGATCAACAATCTCAGCTGCTTTTCTAGCTGCATGATTACCCATAGATACATGGTCTTCTTGATTGGCAGATGAAGGTATTGAGTCGACACTTGCAGGATGCGCAAGAACCTTGTTTTCACTGACCAAAGATGCGGCGCTATATTGTACAATCATAAATCCGGAATTAATGCCAGGATTTTTTACCAAGAATGCTGGCAAACCATTATTTAAAGATGGGTTGACCATTCTTTCTAAACGTCTTTCAGCAATATTGGCAACTTCACTCATAGCAATGCTCAGAAAATCCATCGCTAAAGCCAGTGGTTGCCCATGAAAGTTACCTGCACTAATGACGGCTTGTCTTTGTGCGAATACTAAAGGATTATCTGTCACAGCATTCATCTCTGCTTCTATGATATTGTGTACATAATTAATGGTATCCAAAGATGCGCCTAAGACTTGTGGTCCGCATCGTAATGAATAAGCATCTTGCACACGTAATTCACCTTGTTTTGTCGTTAATTTTGAATCGCTTAAAATATCAGACATTCTTGAAGCAACAAAACGTTGTCCAGCATGATTTCTTAGGCGATGGACATCATCATCAAAGACATCAACGATACCGCGTAATGCTTCCATGGTGATGGCATAAGAATGAACACTTAAGTTGAAAAGGTTAATGGCATGGTAGAGGGTAATGGCACCTATACTTGTGATGGCTTGGGTACCATTAATTAAGGCCAAGCCTTCCTTGGCTTGTAAGTGATCGATGGGTTGGATCCCTGCTTGCTTCAAACCTTCTTCGGCAGAATATCGTTTTGATTGATAGATGACTTCTCCCAAACCAATGATTGGTAAAGCCATGTGTGCCAAAGGGGCTAAATCGCCACTCGCACCTAAAGATCCCTTTTCATATACCACAGGGAGAACATTTTTGTTAAGCAATTCTACCATTTTTTCTATTACAGATAAACGAATGCCACTATGCCCTTTAATCAATGCATTTATTCTTAATAAAAGCATGCCGCGAACATAAATAGAATCTAAAGGTTTACCCACGCCACATGCATGACTTTGCAATAAATTTTCTTGCAAATGACTCGTGTTTTCTTCACCGATTGAGACATTAGACAAATGCCCAAAACCAGTATTAATACCGTAGGTTGGATCCTTAGATTCTACAACTTTCTTAACGTATTCGCAAGATTGATTGACATGTTCAATACTTTGTTCATCAATCTTAATTTCTTCATGATTCAATACAATATCTATAAATTTTTCTAATGTGAGATTATTCCCGTTAATTGTTATCAAAATATCACCTATCTTTCCCTTCTATTATAACAATGCAAAAGGAAAAAATAAAGCGCTTTCTTTTCCTTTAAAAAGAAAAAAAGTTGCTAGTAAATAGCAACTTTTTTATCTCATTTTTTAATTATCCAAGTTTAGCGTATACGTCTTCTAATACAACTTCGTAATAGCTAGTAGTGATTGTAACGTCTGATAAAGAATCTACGTCTTGAACTGTAAATCCATCTTCCCAGCCATTAGCTAGTAAGTAATCAGTAATCATGTTGGCTTGCTCAAACCATTCGTATGTAGCGCCACCACGTTCAACCATACCATAGTCGTCGCCTAATTCTTGTTTAGTTTCTTCATTCCAAACAAGTGTAGGATTTTCGCCTGTTGTATCAATTGTAGATTGTAGCGTATCTAATTCTAGACTAATAGGATCGCCATTTTCGTCAACTTCCATAGTCGCGAAAATTACATTTGCAGTACCATTGTAATGTTCAGATACTGTATAAGATTTGAAAACACCATCAATCGCTTGTTGAACCGCTTCAGCAGCTAAATCAGTGTATCCACCATCTTTAATAGTAACGCCAGTTACATTGTCAATAACATTGTCATCATCAACTGTTACTGCATCATAACCATTTTCTAACCAGAATGCTTCAATACGTTCAGCTTGAACATACCATTCTGCACTCGCGCCACCACGGTCAACCATGCCATAGTCATCGCCTAATTCTTTTTTAGTTTCAGCGTTCCACTCATAAGCATATGTTGGATTTCCGTCTCCATCAGTGCCTTCAACTAAAGAAGATTGTAAAGCGTCAATATAATAACCAACGATTTCATCATCTTCAATCGTAACTGTAACTTCTGTTACCATTGGAGCTCCACGATGTAAGTCAATAGAGAAAGCAGTATATTCTCCATCAGCTTTGTAGGTTCTTTCACCATTACATGAAGCAACACCTAATAACAAAAATGCTGCAAATACAAACATTAGTAATTTTTTCATTATAATACCTATCCCTTCTTAAAAATAATAAAATTTATGTTCATATAAAATATAACACATTCGTTATGTTTTTGCAACAAAAAATATGATTAATTTATGAATAATGTCTCAGCCATGTTAAAAAGTTTACCTTTTTCAAATAAAGCACGAAATATTCATTGAAAATATATTTTTTACCTACTAAAATAATCTTAAATTCATTAAAAAAGGTCATCATCTGACGACCTTTTTTTCATATTATTTATTTGCAAAATGTTCTTTTAAATACGCTTGTAATTCTTCTGCCGCATCTTTTTTGATCGGTTTGCAATCAAGCACCTTGCTTTCTTTATTCAACAAAGCAATTGCCATTTCCTTACATCCAGGATGACCACAAGCCCCACAATTATATTTGGGTAAAAGTTCAATAACTTCATCAATGGCTGGATCTTCCTCAACATAAAAAACCTTAGAAACATAAGAAATCAGTAAGCCTAAAACAAAACCAATCGCTGCTAAAATCAATGCCGGTAATATGATGTTTATAATATCCATTCAATCAAGCCTCCGAATCTAGTAAATATAATGGCTAGGATTGCCGCAACAATTAAAGCAATTGGTGCGCCTTTAAAAGCTTTAGGTACTGGGGCATAGTCTAGTTTTTCTCGCATCATTGAGAAGATATAAATCACGAACAAGAATCCTAAACCAATGAATGTTGTATAAACCAACATTTCAATAAAATTATGTTCATTAGAAATATTCAAAACAGCCACACCTAAGATAGCACAGTTGGTCGTAATCAAAGGCAAATAAATCCCCAATGCCTTATATAAACTTGGTGAAACTTTTTTAAGAAAGGTTTCAACCATTTGAACTAAAGCAGCAATGACTAAAATGAAAACAATGGTTCTCATATAAGTAATATTAAAGTATTCCAAAACATAACGATATAATACCCAGGTCACAGATGAAGAAATCAACATCACAAAGATCACTGCAAACCCCATACCTAATGCAGAACTTCTTTTAGTAGATACGCCAATGAACGGACAAATACCTAAAAATTGCGTTAAGATAATGTTTTGAATAATAAAAGCTGAAAAGGCCAGTGCAATTAAATTATCCATTTGCTTTCACTTCCTTTGCTTGTTTGGCTTGTCTTTTAGCAGTTATGGCTGCAATGACAGCCAAAATAAATCCTAGGGTGATAAAGGCACCTGCTGGTTGTGTAAACATAGCTAAAGGTTGTATACGTAAGAAATCAAAAATAAAGTTTAAATCAACTTGTAAATCTTTCCAGATAGTCAATAGACCTGTCCCTAGAAATTCTCTAAAAACACTGACAATAATGATTGCTAGTCCAAAACCAACAGCCATTCCAAATCCATCAATTAAAGAATCAACTGGTTTGTTTTCAGAAGCAAAGGCTTCTGCTCGGCCTAAAATAATACAGTTTACAACAATCAGAGGAATAAAAATTCCAAGAGATTTATACAAGCCAATAAGATAAGCATGCATCAACATTTCAACCAATGTTACCAAAGTAGCAATAACAACGATGTAAACCGGAATCCGAACAGGACGCACCAATTTAGCCAACTTTGGTTGAGACATAATTAAAGAAACAATAAAGTTTGATAAAACCAAAACAAAGATCACTGCGATGGTCATACCAATTGCATTTTCCAAAGTTGTTGTAACAGCAAGTGATGGACACATACCAAGTAAGGCAACAAACAGAGGGTTCTCTCTAAAGATACCTTTTAAGAAATTATCCTTTTTATTCATCAAGTCCACCTCCAAAATCATTTTCTACACGGTCAGCAACTTGTTGGAATATTGCTTCTACAGCAGATGATGAAACTGTTGCTCCAGAAACACCATCAAAGCCTGATAAATCATTTGCTTCATTGTAGTTAAAATCATATCCAACAATCTTAGTACCAATACCTGGTGATTCATTCTGATAAGTAACCGTGTACCCTTCGACGCTTAAATCTTTGTTAACGGCCACCAACATTTCAACATCCTCATTATATCCTTTAGCAGTTAATGAATAAACTAAGTGTTCAATTTCATTGGTGTTTTTATTTCTTAATACATAAATAGAACCATCATCTAGGACAACTTCTTCTTGATTAAAGTTATCGATATTATAAAACTCTTCAATGGCTTCAAATTTAAGTCTTAATTCTTCAGCCTCAATGCGATCTTCAGTTAACTCGTTAACGAACGCAAGCAACAATCCGCAAATAAGACCCATAATCAGTAAAACGACACCTGACATATAACCTTTTGATTGATTCATCTTAGTTACCTCCATTCAATGACGCTTCAAATTGGTCAACCCATTCAAGCGCTTCTCTCATGGCATTTGATGTCACAGTAGCACCACTAAAGGCATCAATAATTGTACCATCTGTATTGTATTGGTCAATATAATCTGTTTCAATCGCCGGAACACCACTGCCACCATAAGTATATGAGTTCTCATATGATTCAGTAGAATCAACATAAACAAGGTTATCAACTTGATCTAAAGTTGCATTCAACTCTATATCCATTGTGATTCCTGGTGTTGAATATCCATTCACAGTGATTCTCACCGTTTGTGTGATGTCATCATATGATTGAATCTTCACTTGAGTATTCATTAAATCTGCACGTTCAATGAAGTCGCTCAAAGCTTCTTTCACCGTTTCAGTAGGTTCAGTTCCACTGATGGTTTCAAGATAATTAAAGTCATTATCTACACCAATCGTCGCTTGAAGATTGTCTTCTCCAAAAGTGATTTCAGCCACAAAAGGATAATCGTTCATTGTTGTTAAATCAAAGTTGTAAGAAAATGAATTGATTTCTAATATCACACTGATGATTTCGAAATCAGTATCTGCTGCATATAATTCACGTGCATATTTCATTCCAGTTTCTAAGCCCTGTGATGAATAGGTTGCACCTGAAATACTATCAACAGAAAAGTCAATAACATCCATATCTTTATCTTTAAAACGGTTAAAAAATGTCGTACCTAACTTATTAAAGTATTGATTTTCAACAGAAACTGTTTCATTATGTGAAATCACTTCAACACCCAACATCATGTCATTTTCTAATGAAATTGCATAAGCGGCTCTTAAACCATCCGCATTTCCATATGTTTCAATCACATAAATCATAGCAACTTCCTGATTGTTTTCATCAAGCACTTTATAAGCTTCTATTAATTCTGGTTGATAAGTATCATCTGATGGAGGCACTGGGTAAGTGACATCTGCGCCTGCAGAATCAAATGCTTGTAATGATTCACCATCAGCAACCAAAGCAATTAGTTTTTCTTCATAGCGTTCTTGTTCATGAACATCTATTTGATTGGTCATAAATCTTGAATACATGCCACCAAAAACAAAAATGATAACGAGTAATAAAGAAAGACCAATGATTAAACCGTATTTATTTAAAAAGTTTTTCATTTTATATCACCTGCCAAAAACGAATCAAAGGCAACACTGCTGTATACATATTACCTGCAGCAACCAATGTATAAACAAGTAGGATAACAAAGATACTTGCTAAGGCAGTCACATATGGCATCGTCGGTTTTTTGAATCCTTTAGACCGAATAATACCAGCATATGTATCAATAGGAATTGCGAAAATATTCATTAAAATTAATGATGTTCCAACACCTTCAGGTAGGTTACCAACAAATCTAAACAATACAGTTAATACACCTAAGAATAGAGCAAAGAAAACTTTTCCTAATGGGTTGGTTGGTGTTGATACTGGTTCAGTAATCATAAAGATTGCTGCAAACATGACACCACCAGTGAAGATTGAAAAGGTAGGGAACCAAATACCAGGTTCGCCAGCCATGATTCCAATAATCCATGAAAGAACAAAAACTGTACCTACATAAAGAACTGGAGTATACCATTTAATAATTTTTCTATAAATCAACCATATACCACCAATCAAAATGGCTAAGGCTGATGTTTCACCAAGTGCTCCAGGCATTGTTCCTAAGAATAAGTTCCATAAACTTCCATAAGGTGCTACAAGAGCATCATATGAAAAAGCTTCAGTAGAGTTTCTAAAATTAGCCAAAGCGCCTAAAGGAGTTACACCTGCATATGAATCCATTAATGCTTCAGATGCATTAAAGACACCACCTGCATCAGTAATGACTCCTGATAAAGTAAACCCTACAACAGCATAACCTAATAAAGCTGGGTTAAAGATGTTATGGCCAAAACCACCAAACAACATTTTTCCAACGATGGTTGCAATAAAAGCGCCAACCATCAATACCCATATTGGTGTATAAACTGGCAATAATAGAGCAAGTATCACACCAGGAATGGCTGCATAAGATGTCGATAATTTTCTTTGAATATCTTTAAAAGATCGTTCTTTCTTATCCACAATATAGAAGTAGATACCTTCCATAATGACTGAAAGTAATCCACCCATGATCACTAAGAACAATGGATATAACATTTCAAAGACATTGATATAACCATCCAAATAAACTTGAATACCATTTTTATACCATGTAAATAATATCACTGGTAACATGGCAATCATAAAATCTCTCATGATGGTGTTAGTATTATATCTTTTTTGATCTGAGAGCCTTAAGAACGGGGCTTTACCGCCAGCAAATCTAGCCATTATTTAGCTCCTTTCGCAAGTAGTTCTTTTCCTTTTTTAACCGCATCAGTGATTTCAACATGTGATGGGCAAACATAAGAACAAAGACCACATTCAATACATTTATTTGCATCTAATAAATCAAGTAATTTAACATTTTTTCTCTCAAAAGCTTTTTTGATTTCTGTTGGTGTAATGTATACAGGACATACATCAGCACATTTTCCACAACCAAGACATTCAGGATAATCCCAGGTCTCGAATGGCTTAACAATCACTGCCCCTAAAGTATCGTTGACAACCAAATCATCAATAAATATCGCTCGACCAGTCATTGGCCCACCGGCGATATAATTCGCTTTCATTGGATCTAAGCCTTCTGCATAACCACCACATTGGTCGATCAACTCGGATACTTTAGTTCCCAAAGGTACGTTGAATGATTTAGGTTGGTTTATGCCTTCTCCAGTAATGCTAATAGGTCTAGAGATTAAAGGTATGTTCATTTCAACAGCATCGGTAAATGCCATAGATGTTGATGAGTTATTAACAATCACACCTACATCTGCTGGTAAGGCACTGTAAGTTTCTCCAGTGACTTGTTCAACAATGTATTTTTCCCAGCCAGCTGGGTAAATATCTTTAATAGGAAATAATTCAACATCTGGATACTTATCAACAAACTCTTTTAAAACACGACCAATACGTTTATTGTACTCTTTATAGGCAATCACAGCCTTATTAGCATCAGCTGCACGCATCATATATGTTGCACCCCTAAGGAGTTTTTCAGGGTTCATGGTTATATGATGATAGTCACAAGTTAAATAAGGTTCACATTCAACAGCATTGATAATCACTGTATGAATATCTTCTTTTGTCTGATATTTGATATAAGCTGGGAAACCAGCCCCACCCATACCAGTAATACCTGCATCTCTCATAATTTCAATCAATTCATCACGTGTAAGTTCTTTTATATTTTTTCGCTCTTTGATTGAATCATCTAATATATTCTTGTGATCGTTTTCGATTTCAATTGCATCAACCATCTTACCACTAGAATGCCAAACTTTTTTGATTGATTTGACTTCTCCACTGACACTCGCATGCGAGATAAATGCAGCATAGGTACTAAACTGTGCAACAACCTGTCCAACTTTCACATGTTCTCCGACCTCAACTTTTGGTTCAAGTTTCAAATTACGATGAACCAATGGGATATAAACAGTATCTGGATTGAGATAATCCACCATAGGATGCTTTTTACAAAGCTCTTTTCTACCATCTATTTGTATCCCTTTTGCTTTGTGAAAAATCATAGTTATCCTCCATTTTTATATTTTTCTGTATAACAAAGGTATTATAACATAATCAAAATACCAAACCAAGCATTTTTTGAAGAAACAATAACACTTGTTATTCAAAAAAAGCCTGAACTAAAGCAATCGCTTTTTCTATATCTTTTCTACTAACATCATGGTGTGCAACAAACCTAAAACCATCTTCATAATCAAGTATTTTTACACCATGTTCAAGCAAGTAATCCGGCAATTGATGTTTCTTATCATTATCTATATCAAAAAACACCATGTTTATATCCCGTTGGTCTTCATCCACTTCAATTCCAGGAATCTTCCTTAAAAGACCAGCCATAAAATGTGCATTTTGATGGTCATCAATTAATCGTTTTGACATTTTCTCTACAGCAATGATGCCAGCAGCAGCTAAAATACCGACTTGACGCATGCCACCGCCCATAATCTTACGGTTCATTCTTGCTTTTTCAACAAATTGCTTGCTGCCGACTAAGACTGAACCTACTGGGGCACATAATCCTTTAGACAAACACACACTCACAGTATCTGCATATTGGGCAATATCAGATACTTCAACACCTAAAGCAAGAGCTGCATTAAATATTCTCGCTCCATCTAGATGAATATTTATATCATGTTTTCTAGCAATCTCTTTAACCTTAGCAAAATAATCAAGTGGTAATGCACGACCATTATAAGCATTCTCTAAGCAAATTAACTTGGTTTCAGTGGTTGATATGGTCCGCTTTTTTATCATTTTCTCAAGCTTTCTTAAATCCCATATACCCATATCACTTTCCAAGGTAAATAATTGAACACCAGAAAGTATGGGTGAAGCACCAGATTCATGCTGAACAATATGAGCAAACTGGTCTACGATGACTTCTTGTCCTTGTTGACAATGAGTGAACAAAGCCAATTGATTAGAGAAGGTTCCCGAAGGAATAAATACCGCAGCTTCTTTACCAAATGTTCTCGCTACCAAAGCCTCAAGTTTATTCACAGTAGGATCATCACTGAAAACATCATCTCCAACCTTTGCTTCAGACATGGCACGTCTCATTTCTTCTGTAGGTTTAGTGACTGTATCACTTCTTAAGTCAATATATCTCATGCATCTTCCTCCATCAGAGTCTTTTGATAAATTTTTGATAGGGAAAGAATCTCTGACAAAAATTTACCATATAAATCTTTAATCATTGGCTCGGATATCATCAATCTTTGAATGATATCTTGTTCTCTTTTAACATCAAGAATATCCAAACCATGTGTCTTTTTATATTTTGCAATGTCTTTAACAACATGCATTCTCTTTATAAATAAATCTCTCATTTCTAAGTCAATTTCATTGAGTTCGTTTCGATACTTTTCCATCACACACTCCCAAAGATAATTCTATCATAAAATAACAATCGTTTCATTATAATATTTAAGATATTAGCTTAAAAATAGATAATAAAAGACTGAAATTATAGGACATTTATTTTTCTCTTAAACAAAGATATAAAAAAATGATCTTTTTAGAACATTTTTTATTGCATATTCACTAATTTGTGGTATTATTTTCTTGTTAACAATTTACAAAAAGAAGGGGATGTTAAATGAACATCAATGAACAAAGAAAAACACCGTTTTTTACACAACTAAAAAAATACGGTGAAAGTGGGGTTGCACCTTTTGATGTACCTGGACATAAACTTGGACGAATCGAAAATGATTTAATCAAATATCTTGGGAAAAAAACTTATTTACTTGACTCTAATTCACCCATTGGATTAGATCATTTAAACAAGCCTACAGGCGTTATATTAGAATCCGAAAACTTAATGGCCGATGCTTGTCATGCAGATAAAGCTTATTTTTTAACCAATGGAACAACCACGGGTATTCTTGCCATGATGATGAGTGTTTGTAAGGCCAATGATAAAATCATCTTACCAAGAAATGTACATAAATCTGTGATAAACGGATTGATTCTGTCTGGTGCAATACCGATATTTATTAAACCTAATATTGATCAAGACTTAGGCATCGCCAATGATATTACCTATGACAATGTTAAAAAAGCCATTGATGAACATCCAGATGCAGTCGCCTTGCTTGTCATTAACCCAACCTATTTTGGTGTGGTATCAGACTTAAAAAGAATTACTGACTTAGCTCACGAACATGATATGGTTGTAATGACAGATGAAGCTCATGGGGCACAATTTTACTTTTCAGATAAATTACCCATATCAGGCATGGATGCTGGTGTTGATATTTCTGCTTCTTCAATGCATAAAACAGCTGGTTCTTTTACCCAATCTTCAATTATCTTAGCGCAAGGGAAACGCATCAATCACCAGCGTTTACGAACAACACTTAATATGTTGCAGTCAACGTCTCCAAGTTCATTGCTCATGGCGAGTATTGATGTCGCAAGAAAAACCATGGTTTTTAAAGGTGAAAAACGCATTGAAAAGCTTTTATCTATGACTGAAAAAGCCAGAGAGAAACTAAAAACCATTCCAGGCATAAAAATTATTGATAAAACTTATATTAAAGCCAAGGGATGCTATGATTTTGATGAAACAAAAATCATTATAAAAGTCTCTGAACTTGGTTTATCTGGTTTTGAAGTTTATTATATGATGAAAGAAAAGTTTAACATACAACTAGAGTTGGCTGAATCACATATTGTTTTAGCTGTCTTAACCATAGGCACAAAACAGTCAGACTTAGATCGCCTTTATCAAGGACTTAAGTCTTTATCAAATGATTATTATAAAATAAAAGATCAATTGGCAAAAGTTAAATTTGACTATGTATTTCCTGAAGCTTATTCAAGACCTAGAGATGCATATCATGCACCTAAGTTAAATGTATTACTTGATGAGGCAGTCAATGAAATAGCTGGTGAATCAGTCATGATTTACCCACCTGGCATTCCTATTCTTATACCTGGTGAAGTCATTACTAAAGAAGTTGTTGAAGATATTAAGTTTTACTCTTCCAATAGTAAAGCATTACATAGTGATTTAGATAACCAAATGATTACCATTGTTGATAAAGAACATTGGATTAAATATAGTGAGGAAATATAAAATGGATTATAAAAAAGTAGATTTATCATTCCAAAGTTGTCAAAGTGATTACAAAGATAGTGATGTTGTAATCTTTTCTGCACCTTTAGACACAACAACTTCATATCGGCCAGGAACACGTTTTGCTGGGAATGCCATCCGTACTGAGTCGATTGGTATTGAATGGTATTCACCATATAAAGATATGGATTTAAAAGACTATAAAACCGCTGATATTGGTGACCTTGAAATACCCATGGGCCATGTTGAGACAGCCCTAGATACCATTTATAATACCAGCAAAAACATCATTCAAGATGGTAAAAAAGTCATGATGATTGGTGGCGAACACCTTGTCACCTACCCATCTGTGAAAGCCTATAGTGAAGTCTATAAAGACTTAAGAATCATACATTTAGATGCACACACAGATTTGAGAGATGAATTCTTAGGTATGAAATTATCACACGCAACAGTCATCAGACGTTGTCATGATTTACTGGGCGATGGACACATCTATCAATTTGGTATTCGTAGTGGTGATAAACATGAGTTCGATTTTGCCAAAGATGGACACACATATATGGAAAAATTTACTATCAATACACTTGAACAAATCATTGAAGAAATAAAAGATTATCCTGTATACATCACCATTGATTTAGATGTTTTAGACCCGTCTGTCATGCCTGGAACAGGCACACCTGAACCAGGAGGGATTTCTTTTAAAGAACTGCTAAATGCAACAAAGTTATTTGAAAAACTCAATCATGTTGTTGGTGCTGATATTGTCGAGTTAGCTCCTAAAATTGATCCAACTGAAGTATCAACTGCAGCTGCCGCGAAATTGTTAAGAGAAATGATTCTTTTATTACATATGAACAAATAAAAATTAAAGCCGAAGGTCTTAAAATTAACCTTCGGCTTTTTTAAATTTAGAAGAATAAATTGAATATTTTGTAAAATTTGCTTATACTATGTGAGGAGGATTACATGAAAAGAAAATTTTTGATTGTCACATCTCTCATCGTGACATTATTTTTATATGGATGTAAATCAAGTGCAGAAAAAGTCAAAGACCAGTTTGAAGATTATGGTTATCGTATGGTATTGGTTACTAACCAGTATCCTGAACAAGTCTCAGAATATGATGAAATTAAAAATATATATGAGATATACAATAACTTACATGTTAAGGTTGCAACAATTCTAGAGTTCACCAGTGTATCTGCTATGGACGCTGCCTTTTTAGAACAAAGTGAAAGTATTGATGAGATCTTAATTAATGATAATCTTGTCTTGGTCCCCCATATCAATAATCCTGAAAGAATCATCTTTATTTTCAATGGATTGAATCCAAATCATTTAACTTAGGTAACCGATTAAACCAAGATATTAAAAAAGGAGCATTTTATGAAACTTGCTATTTACGATTTTGATGGAACTTATATATCAGAACAAGCCCTACCAATTCTCTATAAACTATGGAAATCTAAGCATATCAACGACAAATTATATCATAAAATATGGCGTGGATTTGTCTGGAGGTATATACTCTATAAACTAAGAATATTTGGTTGGTCAAAAAGGCGTTTTAACCCATATACCATGCGTATAACAGCTGACTTATTTCAATCAGTTCCAAGGGAAAAACTTGATAAGTTTATAGAAGATTATTATGAAGTTTTACAGGGATATATTTTCCCACCTATGAAAAAGCACCTTAAAGAAGATCGCAAAAATGGTTATCATACTGTTTTATTAAGTGGAAACCTAGATATCATTTTAAAACCTTTTAAAAAAGATGGTTTTGATACCATTATTGGTTCTAAATCTTTAGAAAATAATCAATTGTTGTCTTCTAATGAGATTAAAATTTTAATTGAAGATGAAAAAAAACAAAAACTACTAGATGTTTTTCCCAATGCTGATTATAAAGAGTCTAAAGCTTATGCGGATAATGGCTATGATCTACCTGTATTAAAACTTGTTGGTCATGCTTACGCAGTCAACCCTGATAAAGAGTTAGAAAAATATGCTGTGAAACACAATTTTAAAATCATAAAAAAATGAGACAACTGAGTTGTCTCGTTTTTTTCTTTATAATGCTCTGACATATTTATTTAAAGCCAAGGCGGCATGTGCGCCGTCACTTACAGCTTTAGCAATTTGTAACAATCCACCAATACAATCTCCCGCAGCAAATAACCCTGGAACATTGGTCATAAATTTATCATCCACAACAATATTGTTTTTATCTGTTAATGCACCCATTCTTAAAGCAAAATCATTGGCAGATGGTGTTCCCATTGCTATAAACAATGCATCAACATCATATTCACCATGTTCAGTCTGAACTTTTTTAATGACATCGTCACCTTTTATCTCAAGAATTTTGTCTTCAACAACTGGTTTATCAACATCAACCATCAACTCATGACCATTAGTAAATACTTTAATATCATCAGTGAAATTAGATAAAGTTTCCAACTCTTCTGACATAAACTTACGGTTACCTACGACGCCAATTGATTTATTTCGGTAAATAAATCCATCACATATGGCACAGAATGAAATACCTTTTCCGGTATATTCTCGAAAACCTTTAACCCTTAAATTAGGTTTAGATTGTCCTGTAGCCAATAAAACTGTTTTTGCTTCATAATGATTCTTGTCGGTCTTTACATTGAACTGATGTGTTTCCATTAAATCTTTTTCAATGTCAATCACTTCTTCTTCAATAATCTTTACACCAAGTCGCTCTGCTTGTTTCAAACCTTTTTCAACAAGTAATTTTCCATCCATGGTGTCTTCAAAGCCCCAATAATTATCTATATGACCAGTTTTTTCAAGTGTTCCATGATCTTTCATAATGAGTAAAACATCAAGTTTTGAACGCTGTAAATAAATAGCGGCGGATGCGCCTGCAGGGCCTCCGCCAATCACTATTACATCATGCATCCTTAAATCCCTAATTTTTTAATTAAGTCTTCTTTACGCATTAATCCAATCACTTGGTTTTTCACTTCACCATTTTCAAATAAATATAGTGTTGGAATACTTGAAACTTTGTATTGGTTTGCTAAATAGCCTTCTTGATCAACGTTAATTTTTGCAACTTTTACTTTGCCTTCATATTCTTCAGCAATTTCTTCTAAGATTGGAGCAACCATTAAACAAGGTCTGCACCACTGAGCCCAAAAATCAACGATAACTGGTACATCTGACTCTAATACTTCTTTTTTAAATGTGTCTGTAGTTACATTCACTGGCATTGTTAAATCCTCCTCATTGTTTTTCATAAATTCTTGTATATTTTAACATGCCCCACGGGGCATTTCAAATCATATGCTTAAGATTTAAAGACTGTTTTCATCTAACCTAAATAAGGTCCAATCCTTCATCGCCTTAGCCCCTTTTTTGGTGTAAAAATCAATGGCTTTTTGATTCCAATCTAAACACACCCATTCCATACGTCCGCAGTCATTATGCTTTGCTTTTCGACGTAGAAATTCAAACAATTGATTACCGATGCCTAGGTGCCTATAGTTTTCATAAACGAATAAATCTTCTAAATACAAACCTTTTCTACCTTTAAAGGTTGAGTAGTTATAAAAATACAGGGCAAAACCAACTGGTTTTTCATCTAGATAAGCAATAATAACATGGGCATCTTTTTGTTCAAAAATGCTCTGTTCAATATCGTCCAAACTCGCTTCAACTTGGTTTTCAAGTTTTTCATATTTTGCGATACCTTTAATCATGTTCAGAATCAGCGAGCTATCCTTTTTTTCTGCTTCTTTTATTGTAAGATTCATGACTCCTCCTCGAATAAAGATAATTGATTGATATTGGCTCTTTTTTTCTCAAGTAAATCGATATAATTATGATATATTAAATCAGCGACTTCAGACAAGCTTAAATTGGTTGTGTCAATAATCAAATCTAATCCTTTGATATGCTTGATATTAAACTCTTTTCGATCATCTTTGATTCTTGACTTGATATCTTTCATTTTATCTTTTCTCAGTTTCATTCGTTCAATTCGTGTTTCTTCTTTGGTCTTTAAAAATATGGCAACCAAATCAATGCCCAAATCAATAAATGCTTGCAAACCCTGAGGTTCTAAAATGATAAATTTATCATCAGCCAATTCATTTTTAGGTGTGCCATAATAATAATGATTATAATGTGTTGTTTCAATAAAATAACCTTGTTTTTTCTTCAATAAAAACTCTTCTGAACTTAAAAAATGATAATCGAATCCATCGATTTCATTCAATCTTTTAGGTCGAGTTGTACAGGTAACGACCCTAGAAATTGGATAGCGATTCATCATGATTTTAGCGGATTCAGTTTTACCTGAAGCACTTGGTCCGATTAATACTAACATATGATCTCCTTTGCCATTTTATTATAACAAATTTTCTAATCTTTCTAAATGAAAAGTTCCTATTTGATAAAAAATATATTACAGTGTATAATTGATATAGTCATTTCAAGGGGGAACTCTATGAAAAAAGGAAATTTATCGCCTCTACTGATTATTCTTTTAAGCTTTTTAGGAATTATTGTGGTTGGCGCTATTTTATTTAAATTACCATTTACAACCGTTGAAGAAGGATCTTTAAGCTGGTATGATTCCATCTTTTTATCTGCTTCTGCAGTTTGTGTCACAGGTTTATCAACCATAGCAAATATTGGCGCTAGTTTTTCCTTATATGGGAAAATTGTATTGGCTTTATTGATTCAAATAGGTGGTTTAGGCATTGTAACCATTGCCGTATATGTTTTGGTATTAATCGGAATCAAAATAGGTGTCACCGAAAGATATTTGGTCAAAGAAGCTCTGAATCAACCAACACATGGTGGTATGATTAAACTTGTTAGACAAATTATTCTTGTTACTCTGATTATTGAAGCCTTTGGTTTTATCATTAATTTTATTGTTTTTATACAAGATTTTGAGTTAGTTAACGCCATTGGACACGCCGCGTTCCACACGATTTCAAGTTTTAATAACGCTGGTTTTGATATTTTAGGTGATTCATCATTACAAGCCTATAGTAGCAATATACTGCTTAATATTAATACCATGCTGATGATTGTCCTTGGTGGTATTGGTTTCATTGTAATTCGAGATGTTTACGAAAAGAAAAGTTGGAGAAACCTAACCCTTTATTCAAAGATTGTTATCAAAATCACCTTATTCTTAATTATTTTTGGAACACTTTTAATTAAGTTGTTAGAAGGTCAAAATGTGACATGGTTAGAAGCTGTTTTCCAAAGTATCACAACAAGAACTGCGGGCTTTTCAACTGTTAACATTTCTCGTTTTTCATACATTACATTGATTGTCATTATAAGTTTTATGTTTATTGGTGCATCACCAAACTCAACAGGTGGTGGGATAAAAACAACAACCTTTTATGTCATTATTGGAACCGTTGTTAGTTTCTTGCGTGGCAAACCATTTGTCGCCAACAAACGTTTAATAGAGCATTCAAATCGGATTAAAGCAATGATTATTGCAGTACTAGCCTTTATGGTCACCATCGTATTTTTTATTATCATCTCCTTAATTGAAGCCAAAAATGCTGCATATGATAACAAAATGCTAAACATCATGTTTGAAACCTTTTCTGCTTTTGGTACTGTCGGATTGTCTACTGGTATCACAACAGAGATTTTCCCAATCAGCAAAATACTTCTTTCTATTCTGATGTTCATTGGCCGTTTAGGACCAATTACTGTTTTTGGAATTGTCAATCAAAATTGGAAACAAGATTTAACTGGGAAAATTGATTACCCTAAAGAAAATATCTTAGTTGGATAAAAGACAAGTCGTGCACTTGTCTTTTTTTTAAAAAAGGTATTGTGTTCTACACACTACTGTGTTACAATTAGGTAAAGGAGGAATGTATGAATTCACAATTCAAACGCGGTATTATTGAATTATGTGTGCTTACAGAGCTTGCTAGCGAAGATATGTATGGTTATCAAATCATAAACAATATCTCTCAACATTTAGATGTCAACGAAAATACCATATATCCAATTTTGAGACGACTGACCAAAGATGGATATTTTACAACTTACTTACAAGAATCATCTAAAGGAGCACCAAGAAAATATTATCGTATATCAAAAAAAGGCTTTACTCATTATCTTTCGTCAAGAGATGAATGGGACAAATTTATTGGCGGTGTCTATGACATATTAAATAAAGGAGGTAAGAAACATGAAGAAATTCTTAGAAGATTTAAAGAACGCATTGAAAAAGAATCGAGTGAGTGATCAGGAAACTGAAGAAATCATAAAAGATCATGAAGATATGATTCAAGAAGCATTAGATGATGGATTATCAGAGGATGATATTCCAAATAAGTTTGGAGATCCAGAAGTCTTAGCCAAAGAACTGGCCCAAAGCGCAAACAAAAGAAAAGTTGAAGAGGATGACGAAGAAAAAGAAAAAACTGAATCTGGTTTATTATTTTCAGCCAAGGATATTAAAGGTTTTGACATAAACCTTATCAGCGAAGACCTTTCAATTGATGTCTATGATGGTGATGCTTTTGAAGTTCATGGAGAAAATATCAATATGAAGCAATATCATATTGAAGATAAAGACCATGTTCTCCACCTAGCAAGAAAGCAATCATTTACCATTAAATTTAGAATTTTTAGGGAAAAATCAGGTCATTTCATATTAAAAGTGCCTAAAGACCATGCTTTAGGACAAGTGGTTGTGAACACTAAGAGTTCAGATGTGAAAATTGAACATATTGATATGGAAGATATTCACATAAAAACCTTAAGTGGAGACTATCATTTAGACCATCTTAATGCAAAAAAATTCTATATGAAGTCTGTTAGTGGTGATGCCAAAGTCGACCACTGTCAATTTCAACATGCTGAGATGTCAAATGTCAGCGGTGACTTTAAACTAACCAATACAAAAATTGAAGAATTATTCACTTTAAGCGCTGTATCCGGAGATCTTGATATTGAAAAAGTCACTTGTAAAGAACTGATCTATTCATCTGTTAGTGGCGACCTTAACGCAAAAGAATTTTATCCAGATGAAGTAACATTAAAATCTATTTCTGGTGATATTAAGTTTAAAAACGAAAATAAAGATCATACAATAAACATTAAGAAAAAACGTTCTATTAGTGGCGATATAGAAATGTAAAGAAAAAGCGTTCAAGAATGAACGCTTTTTTTATGCATGAAATCGTTTCTTAATTTCATCTTTAATTGATTTTGGAAAAAAGAAAATAATCAATAAAAGAATAAAAATAGCAAGACCAAAGGAAGTAATAGCTGGCCATAATACATCGATGACATTCACAACAATCAAAACCATTGGTGCTAAGGAGAAAACAACGATTAATAATAAATAAGAAATATAATCACGATAATTGATTCTCTTTATTAGAATCATTAATGAGATACCTATATTACACGAAAATAACATCAGGGGCATAACATAATTTAATGCCCACCCCTCTGAGTAAGACAACTCATCAATCATGTAAACAAATAATATTGTTGCAATGGTTAGAAACAATAATTTTGAAGCAATATTATTTTTAGAGAAGATACCTAAAGTCATAAACATCCAAAAAAATACAATACCGCCAATAGGAATAAGTGACCATGGCTGATGAAACCCTGTCAAATAGTTGGTCACTAAAAGCACAATAATCGCTGTTAAACTTATAAATAAAATGATTTTTTTTAGGGGATTATGAATGGCCCGTAATTGAGATTTAGCTTGTGGATATTTTTCGACAAGATCTTCTTTTTCCACAGTTTCTAGAGTTTGATGGCAAAGAGGACAGTAATCATGATTGGTTTGAATAGTCACTTGACATTTATTACAATATTTCATATAGACTCCTCCACGTAATTACTTTCAATTTCAATATCCAGTCCTTGATCTCTTAAGAAACGGAAAAACTCTCTTTCAATTTTAGTTTCAACAATGCTTCTTGTAAATGTCATTTTAAAACGGTCTTCATAGGTAATGATGGCACAGTTAACGGTATTAAACTTACCGGCATAAACACATGCCGTGACATCTTTGATATATGGTTTCATTGATTCTGGAAAAACAACACGACCGATGTTGGTAAAAGACATGGTATTTAGTTTGATACCCAACATACTATAGCCTATTTTTAATACAAACTGTTTTAAAATATATGGAGTGATGCGCAAGAATATATTTTTTTCAAAAGCAACATTTTCACTCATTTTTCGTATTAATTCTTCTTTTCTTATTCCCTCTTTAAACTGGTTTTTCACCAAAACTTTGATATCTTCGAAAGTAATATCCGATTGGTTCATCATCATATTTGTTTTTATGAAATTGGAAAAATTCCTTAGGGTACGTGAAGGAAAATGTTTCCTGAGATTAACAGGCACAAATATTTTCACAGGCCGCTGATTAGATTTGAGATGTTCTCGATATTGAATTTGAGTAACATATATTGTATACATGACAATGGATGTTAAATATTCTGTTACAGTCATATCGTTTTTTCTCGCCAATGTCAACATTGACTTGGTATCAACAGTTCCAGAAATCAAACCAGTTAAGCCTGTTTCTAGTTCCGTTCCCTTAATGCGATAAGCTCTTTTTTCAGGAATGTGTTTTCTATTTTTCTTATTATAATATTTTACATTGGCATCTTCGTATTCTTCATACTCAAGTTTTTCATCTTTGGTCGCAATGATATTGTCAGGTGTAACTTTTTTGCCAGTTAGGCGTAAATACTCATAGGTTAATGATTTTAATAACTCAACGACGCCCCCACCATCAGCCAATGAGTGAAACATTTCTATGGCGATATCTCGATGATGATACATGACCTTAAACAGGTAGCCATTGTTGTCATGAGGTATCATTTCACCACATATTTCATGGGTCATAGGTTGGATAAGAAATGGTTTAGAATTATGGTCTAAAAAGGCCCAAAACAAACCTTTTTTTAGTTTAACTTTAAACATTGGATAACGCTCCAAAACATGATCCGTTGCTTTTTGAAGTATATCTGCCTGGATGTCTTCTTTTAAACTAACAGTCACTCTAAAGGTATTGGTTTCGGTTTGATTAGATACTGTTGGGAAAATTTTGGCAGAATTATCTAGTTTATACCAATCTCTATGAAACTTAGTCTTTGCCATATGTATCCTCCTTAGGTAAATGTTCTTGCAAATATTCTTCAATGATTTTCCAGGTTTTTCTTGCAGATGTCATAAATTTAAAACCTAGTGGATAAACATGAAACATTTTAGAAAATTCATGTACAATTGCTTTTTTATGGTTCATACCAATATCTAGCGTATCAGACTTAATCAACTCATTGCCTCCGACAAACATTAAAAGATTTGGCAGCTTATTATAATCACCATACTTGGGCGATATTTTTTCATGTTTATAAGAATGATTCCCAGCATAAGCTTTTTTATCCAGTTGTGTATCTCCAACCCGAAAGAAAAGATCTTTATATTTATTTTCTTGATAAGATTTACCTTCGGCTGCGAAGTCAGTCCATGGCGACATGGCAATGATTGCTTTAGGGAGTGGTAAGCCTTGATCGTATATCTCATAGGCCAAGGCAAGTGATAAGCCTCCCCCAGCACTATCTCCTGTAAAAACTATCTTATCTGGATCATACTCTTTTAATAAATCCTGATATATCCTAAAGACTTCTTTCAATGCTTTTGGAAAAGGATGCTCAGGGGCTAAAGAATAATAAGGTGAAAATACTTTAAAATCAGAATGAACTTTTAAGTATTTATGGGCCATACGGCGATAATTATTATTGAACTCATATAAATAAGCTCCCCCATGTAATTGCAATAAACAATGATTTGATTGTTTTCCTTTATAAGCAAGGGTCTCAACTTTAACACCATGCATATCTATGGTTTCCCATTTAATGTTTTTTGGATAATGGTAGTTTTTTGATAAACGTTCATAAAAATGATCAGTAATATGGAGTTTAGATAAGACTTTCCTTAATACAAATCCAAACTTAACCAACTGAATACTGACCAAATCATCAAAATGGTGTTTATGCCATATATATTTACCCATAGATACTCCTTTACATCATATTATATCACAGTGGTCAAATTATGATTTGATAATTTCATGAAGACTATGATAAAATAAAGGCAATCGAAAAATGAAAGGAATGATTGCATGCGTGTTTTAGATCGTTTTTTAAAATATGTTCAATATGATACTCAATCTGATTCAGAATCAAAAACATATCCTTCGACTGACAAACAATGGGTTTTGTTAAAAGAACTTTTAAATGAACTCAAAGAATTAAAAATAGACGCTTCTATTGATGAATATGGTTATGTGATTGGTAGGATACCAAGTAACGTAAAGAAAAATGTACCTTCTTTGGCTTTGATTGCCCATGTCGATACATCTCCAGATGCCAGTGGCAAAGATGTCAAGCCAAATATCATCAAAAATTATCAAGGTGGAGATATTGTATTAAATAAAGAAAAAGACATCAGCTTAAGTCCTAAGAAGTTTAACAATCTTCATGATAAGATTGGCCATGACTTGGTCGTAACCGATGGTACAACCCTATTGGGCGCTGATGATAAACTTGGTGTGGCTGAGATTATGACCATTGCTGAAATGCTACAATCTGACCAGTCTATTCAACACGGAGATATTGTCATCGTATTTACTCCAGACGAAGAGGTTGGCACTGGTACAGAATACATTGATGTTGATAAGATAAATGCTGATTTTGCTTTTACTTTAGATGGGTCTAAAGTAGGAGAAATTGCCTATGAGAACTTTAATGCCGCAACAGCAAAATTAACCTTTATTGGCCAATCAGTGCATCCTGGTTCAGCCAAAAATAGAATGATTAATTCTTTAGATTTAGCCAATGAATTCTATGGTTTATTGCCTAAAGCCTTAAAACCAGAGTTAACTGAAGACTATGAAGGTTTTAATCATTTGGTTTCTCAATCTGGAACTGTAGAAAAAACAAAAATGACCATGATTATCAGAAACCATGATAAAGAAAAGTTCAATAAGCAAAAAGAAGATTTTAAATTAATTCAAGATTTCATAAATAAAAAGTATCATTATCATGCATGTCAACTTGAGTTGACTGACTCATATTTTAATATGAAAGAAATCCTTGATCAACATAAGGATAAACTTAACATTGCCATTGATGCCATTAAAGAAAACGGATTAGAACCAATAATCGAACCAGTGAGAGGTGGCACAGATGGCGCTAGATTATCTTTTATGGGCTTACCTTGCCCAAACCTAGGAACAGGTGGCTATAATTTCCATGGTCCTTATGAATACGCATCAATCAATGAAATGTCTCAAGCTTTAGATATTGTAAAAACAATTATTGAAAAATTTGCTAAATAACTCAAGCTATGATTTGCTTTTGATTATTAGATACTGGAGGTTCTATGCGTAAAACAAGGAATATATTGATTGTTTTGGTAGGTGTCGGCCTGTCTATATTTTTAAGATTATTTAATTTTAATTGGGCCATACCTATTATTATATCTCTCGTCATTTTTCATATCATTTCTTTAATATATTATCGTGAGACAAGGTTAATCATAGGCTTTCATGTGACTGCAATATTTCTCATCACTGGTTACTTTGTCTACTATGGACAACTCATCGATGATCCACAGGTATCGCTATTATTTAGAGCTTTTGATGATTTTGGTAGTTGGATATTATTTTTTCTTGCCTTTGGCATTATTCTTCAAAATAAAACGTCAAGGTTTATTGAGCGTTCTTTAATGGTTATTACTATTTTCTATATTATTTACTATACCCAAACAAGGTTCCAAATCATCAATTACCTTTATACCATCTTCTACCCTATCCAAAGAGACATTAACAATGCTTTAGGAGGGTTTTTGGCTGCTCAGTATGTTTTACTGGCTGGCATCGCTGTTTTGGAAGCTTTCTTAGTTAGTCATTTTGAAAGACGGCTATCTAAGCGTAAGTATTTAGAAAAGAAGCACCAGCAAGAAGTCCAAGAAATGTTCTATTAAGTTAAAACTTGAAAAGTTTTAACTTATTTTTTTATGATATAATACCTTTAAGGAGGCTCGTATGAATCAAGAATACTTAAGTCGAAGACGCCCCACTTATGCAAAGAATGGGGCTGTAGCAACAAGTGAAGGTTTGGCATCTCAAGCAGGTCTGGAGATATTAAAAAAAGGTGGTAATGCCATAGATGCAGCCGTTGCAACTGCAGCAGCATTAACTGTTGTTGAGCCCTGCTCTAATGGCATCGGAAGTGATTGTTTCGCCATTGTTCATTATCAAGGGCAAACCTATGGTTTAAACAGTTCAGGCTATAGTTCACAAAATATAAATATAGACAAGGTCAAGGCAAGAGGTTTTAAAGAAATGCCTAAATTTGGTGTTATTCCAGTTACTGTTCCTGGAACACCAAAAGGATGGGCTGCCCTTGTTGAGCGTTTTGGAAACTTGGCTTTTAAAGATGTTTTAGCTCCTGCCATAAAACTGGCTAGACAAGGTTTTGCATTAGGTCAAACAGTGGGTTATTATTTTGATAAATCCATAGAAGTTTATCAAAAAAATAATAAAGGTGATGAGTTCAAACATTTCTTTAATGTTTTTACAAAACAAGGAAAAAGATATCAAGCAGGTGATCTTTTTAAAAGTGATGACATGGCCAACACCTTAGAAGAAATTGCCAAGACCAATGCTAAAAGTTTCTATGAAGGTCCTTTGGCTGAGAAAATTGTATCTTTTATGGAAAAGTACAATGGTTTTATTGATGCCAAAGATTTATCTGAATATGAGCCTGAATGGGTAGAGCCTATGTCTATTCAATATAAGGGCTATGATATTCTAGAACTTCCACCCAATGGCCAAGGTTTAACTGCCTTAATGGCCTTAAATCTCTTAAAGAATAAAAAAGTAAAAAAAGATGATCCCGAGACCTTACATATGCAAATAGAAGCCATCAAGATTGCTTTTAGTGATACATTAAAATATCTTACAGATCCCAAATACATGACAATCGATCCTTCTTTCTTACTTAGCCAAGCCTATTGTAAAACAAGAGAAAAAGACATAACAGAAAAAGCAAAAAAAATGTCCCCGATTGATTATAAATCAGCAGGAACTGTCTATCTAGCTACAGCAGACCAACAAGGAAATATGGTTTCATTTATCCAAAGCAACTACATGGGCTTTGGTAGCGGTTTGGTTGTTGAAGGTACAGGTATATCCTTGCAAAATAGAGGTCATACTTTTTCATTAGACCCAAGTCATGACAACAAACTTGAACCAAGAAAAAGGACCTACCACACCATCATTCCAGGTTTTATAAAAAAAGATGATGAAGCCATCGGCCCGTTTGGTGTGATGGGAGGCTTTATGCAACCCCAAGGACACCTTCAAGTCATCATGAATATGATTGATTTTAAGATGAATCCACAAGCAGCCCTTGATGCACCTAGATTTAGGTGGGATAAAGAATTGGATGTCGCTTTAGAAACTTACTTTGATTCATCTATTGTTGATAAATTAAAAGCAAAAGGTCATCACATCCATATTGATACAAAGAGTGGAGGCTTTGGTCGAGGACAGATTATCCTTAAAGAAAAAGACCATTATCAAATAGGTACTGAAACCCGTTGTAATGGTCATATTGCTTATTATTAATCTCTTTTATAATTTTTATGAAATGTCTCAGCGATATCATATAATTTACTTGCATCGATTAAAGTAAGTGTTGCAAGGCCAACTTGTACTTGTTTGTAATACTCTGTATTTGAATAGGTATCAATATATGTTTTTGAAATATGTTTAAAATTTAGATCATCATCATCAAAATATTTGGTGGTGATGATTTTTGATTCTACACGATCTCCTATTTTGATTTGATAATGATGGTGTTCAAGTGTTGAATATTCTGACATGAACTCACTTAGATGAATGGATGAGCAAGTGAAAAAATCAGTACCCATCATTAAAATCTTTCCCCCCTCTTCTTTTAGTTTATATAGGGGATGGATTAAATCGCGATCATCAAAACTATGGTCTAACCAAGAGGGGTCATTTGTACGATTGAATATGGATAGAGAGACTTCTGGATGCAATGTTCTTTCCACACCAGGATACATCAAAAAGGCTTTAGGTATCTCACCTATCCTCTCTGGCACAAAGACCAATGGATCAAAAGGCTTTCGATGTTTAATAATGGTTGGATGCCAAGATTTAGGGACAGGTGGTTTTTCCCAATCTCTAGGGTCTGTCATTTCACCTGTATGGGCTGGCATAATAATAACACCTTGATTGACAGTTTCAATTAAAGCATCAATAATATCATATGCTTTATTGACAACAAAACCAAATGATGACAGTGATGCGTGGACTTCAAGTTTTGATTTGCCATGAATACCAAGTTCTTTCAATGCTTCTTTAATCATATCTTTTGTAATTGGTTTTTCTGTTGCTTTAATGAGTTTTTCAAGTTTCTTTATCATGCTTATTTACCTCGTGTTTATATAATTCTTCAACTGCGAAATGATACTTGGTGATTGGAACATCTTGATTTACTGGAAATAAATAGTAAGTATCCTTACTTGTCGAGAGATTCAAGCAATCGCCTTTACCAAAATAATCATATTCGATATGAACACCATACTTAGTTAAAACTGGTTTTTTTAATTCAAATCTCTTATCTTTAAGTTTAGCAACTAAATGAAAACCTTGATGGTTATGGACCAATTTACCTACACCTAGACGATAAAAACCACTACTATTAGGTAAGGCATCAATGTAAACATGGGTAATGGTTTCATAAGCCCCATTTCTTACTTCATCTTTAACCATTTTCCTTTGCCATTCAAACCAATCTGGTATGAAAGTAAATTTGCTTTCACCATCGATGTTTTTTAATTGATTATACTCATCCACATCATAAGTATTTTGACATGTCTCACACTTCAATATGGTATCTTTTGAAGTCATTGAAGTTTCATCTAAACAATGTGGGCATTTATATAAGACCTTATGTAGGTTATCTGCTCGATGGTTGTCTTTAATTTGTATCATTTCATCAAGTTGGTATTGATAATCATTGTATTGGAAAGCTTCTTTGATTCTTGCATTAATTTCAGAGACAGACAAATCATCAATTTCTTCTGGTGATAAGAGGTAAGTCATATCTGCTTTCACCTTAACCCTGTGTTTTCTTAAATTCCAAATGGGCTGATGTAGGTGGTGTCCGTGTGCGATTAATGTGACAATTGGGAAACGATATTTTTTAATCATTTTACCAATTGAATCAGGCAAAATAGCTGTGGTACCTATCAAAGAATATCTTGCTTCAGGATATAGTATGCATATAGATTTATTCACATTAATACTATGGTTGATTTGCTTAATTAGTGAAGGATCAGGTACAAATTTTCGTTTTCCAATACAGCCTACATCTCGCATTATTTTTTCACGATTAATAAACCCATCCACAGCAACAATATAGTTTGCGCTACGTGGAAAAATGGCTCTTGTAGCCAATTTAAAATCAAAAAAGGAGTTGTGATTACACAACAATAAATATGGTTTCTTCTTAATAGACTTCATCCCGTGTTTTTTGATTTTTAATCTTGTGATTAGAGTCTCTGGCAAGGCCAAAACCCATGCTAGAAGTTGAAGATACCATTTGGCTTTTCTTGGCATAGCTTTTAAATCAAATCTTGGCATTTGATTGACTTCATCGAGACTTGCATATCTCACTTTGCTGATTTTCATATTTGTCCTCTTGTTTGCTAAATTTTATTTCTTTTTTCCTAAGGTCGCACAATATAAGGTAAAGTGGTCTTCACCATTAATTTGTAATAGTTGATCTACTTTTTCTTGATGATAAGCAGCAATAGCGCATACCCCTGAATCAATCACTTCAGAAACTAAAGATAAGTTCTGACATGCATGTCCAGCTTCTAAACATGCGAGTTTAGGGCCTATATGTGCATATTTATATTCAACTCTAGGTAAAACATGTGTAAAAAACACAACCATGTTGGCATTTCTTAATTGCTTTAACAAAGCCTCATTCACACGGTTTTCTAAATCATCTGCTTTTTCTATTAAGGCTAACTGGTGTTGGTTTTGAACATAAAGGTAAATTCCAGAATCAATACCCTCAACACGATGGATATAGACATATGTTTCTCCTGAGTTGGTTGCCCCAGCAGTCGGAATTGTCTTATATACTCTTCCTTGATCAATATGATCCACTCGACAAGTTTCCCATAAGACATAAGACAATTCTTCAAAAGATAAATTTTGATCACTATATTCTCTTGTACTTCTTCTTGAGCCAATGGCCTCTGATAAGGTTTTTTGATTTATATTTTCAAATGTTTTTTTAAGGTCAATCAATTGACCAGTCTTTGGCTGAATGAAGGCTTGAGGTTCATCCTTTTTTAATTTTCGGTCAGTTTTTATCGTATATAAATCAGTCCAATTGGGTTTGATAGCCTTCCTAGCGTTTTTAATTAGATCATTCATCATCTTTTTCCTCAAATAAAACTAAGTAATCTTCATATCCTCTATCTTTCATGTCTTCTTTGGGAATAAATTCAAGGGCAGCTGAGTTCATACAATACCTTAATCCGCCCCTATCTCTTGGCCCATCATTAAAGACATGACCTAAATGAGAGTCTGCATCTTTAGAGCGCACTTCAGTTCGTTTCATCCCATGTGAAAAATCATTTTTTTCAACTACACCGTCTTGGTCAAGAGGCTTTGTAAATGATGGCCATCCACAACCTGAATCATACTTATCTTTTGATGAAAATAATGGTTTCTTTGAAACGACATCCACATAGATTCCTTCTCTAAACTCCTGATCATAGGTATTATTAAAAGCGGGTTCAGTTCCGTTTTCCTGTGTCACCTTATATTGTAATGGTGATAATTTTTTTATGACATCATCATATTTTCTCATAATTTTTATTCAAATGGCAAATCTATGTCTAGATTCAACATTTGTTTTACCTCCTTAATTTCTTTTATATTGGCAGGATTCAAAGGTAATCCGCTTTCTTTTCGTTCTAACCAAGCCAAATATTCTTTTTCTCCTGCTGTATAGATTCTTTTTTCATTAGGTGCTTTCTTTGAAGACCTTAAGGCACGCAAAATCTTTCCAGCAGTCTTTTTAAATGAATCAGCACCTAGAAATGCTTCTGTATCAATTGCAATGAAAAAATGACCTAAATGATAAGGGGTTTTCTTCCCATCTTCATTGACACCACTTAACATCTTTAGAAATTGTCCTGCTTGTAAAGCTGCGCTTAATACTTCTACAACTGTTGCATATCCATATCCCTTATATCCAGCCAACTCTTCTCCGATACCTCCTAAAGGTGCCAAAGCAGCTTGCTCAGTTTTAAGGTCTTTTAAAATTTGTTTTGAATCCGTTTTTGCTTTTCCATCTCGGCCAACCACCATGCCTTTGGGAGTATCTTGATTCATTTTCGCAAAATACTCTATCTTACCTCTTTGAGTGATACTGGTTGCACAATCTAGAACAAAAGGAAAATCTTCATCAGTTGGAAAACCAATGGTTAAAGGATTGGTTCCTAACATATTTTCAACGCCAAAAGTAGGCGCAATAGAAGGTCTGGCATTGGTGCCAGTAATCCCTATCATATCAGCCTTTGTGGCCATAGTGGCATAATAACCTGCAATACCATAATGTGTTGAGTTCCTCACAGCTACCATGCCCATGCCGTATGCCTTGGCCTTATCGATGGCCATAGTCATTGCCCTATGTGAAGCAACCATGCCCATACCGTTATTGGCATCTAGAACAGCGGTTGTAGGTGTTTCTTTTAAAATATCAATCTTGGTTACAGGAAGTTGTATTTCATCTAAAATTCGATCAATATATATGGTCTTAAAACGATTAATACCATGAGATTCGATGCCTCGTTTATCACTTTCCATGAGGACATCGGCACATATTTCAGCATCTTTTTTTGGAACACCAACTTTCATAAAAGCTTCAACCATGAACTGTTCAATAAATGACCATGAAACATAGGTTTTTTCTTTCATAACTAGCCCCCTTTATTCTATTATAACATAATGATTGGCCAATCTTTTTTTATTCATATATGAAATGTTTTATTGTAGATACATTTCATGATATACTATGAGAGAACGATTTTTAAGAAAGAAAGGATGTATAAAAATGCCAAAAGAAATTTTAATAGATAAATTAGCAAATTTATCTGTACAAGTAGGTGCTAATGTACAAAAAGGACAAGTCGTTGTCGTTAATGGGCCTACAGAAGCAAAAGAAATTGTAAGAAAAGTCGTAGAAAAAGCTTATCAAGCTGGCGCCAAAAAAGTCATTGTTAATTGGAGAGATGATTATGCAAGTAAAATGGCGGTTGAATATCAGGCAATTGAAACTTTAGAAGATATTCCAGACTATGCCATTGAACGTTACAAGTATTTTGTTGACAAAGGTGCTTGTGTCATCAGCATAGTTTCACCGATTCCAGGCTTAAACAAAGGGTTAGACCCTAAAAAGCAACAAGCTCAAGCTGTTGCTTCATCTAAAGCTTTAAATTTTTATCGTGAGCATATGATGGGCAATCGTAGCCAATGGACAATCATCGCAGCTTCAAACCCTATATGGGCAAAAAAAGTTTTCCCTGATCTTCCAGAAGACCAAGCGGTTGATGCTTTATGGGATGCCATCTTTACAGCTTCAAGAGTCAAAGAAGACAATGATCCAGTCAAAGAATGGGATGAACATAATGAGCGACTGATCAAACACAATGAAATCCTCAACCAATTCCAATTTGAATCATTACATTTCAAAAATGATTTAGGAACTGATTTAACCGTTAAATTAGTTGAAAACCATGTATGGAGTGGTGGCCAAGAAAAAGCAACCACAGGTGTTGTATTTAATCCTAATATCCCTACTGAAGAAAACTTCACTATGCCTTTAAAAACAGGCGTTAATGGTAAAGTTGTCGCAACAAAGCCTTTAGACTACCAAGGTAATTTAATTGAAGATTTCTGGTTAGAGTTCAAGGATGGTAAAGTCATAGATTATGATGCCAAAGCTGGAAAAGACAACTTAAAAAACCTTATCGAATTTGATGAAGGTTCTTCATATCTAGGTGAAGTTGCTCTAATTAGTTATAACTCACCAATATCTCAATCAGACATTCTATTCTTTAATACCTTGTTTGATGAAAATGCTTCATGTCATTTGGCTTTGGGGAGAGCGTACCCAATGAACATAAAAGGTGGAACTGAAATGTCTAAAGAAGAGCTTGAAAAACGAGGATATAATAACTCAATGGCTCATGTTGATTTCATGTTTGGATCTAAAGATTTAGACATCATTGGAAAAACAAAAGACGGTAAGGAAGTTCAAATCTTTAAAGACGGAAACTTTGTTATTTAATGACAATAAAAAAAATCACACAAATGATAGTGATTACTTCACTAGTTCAGATTGTGTGATTTTTATTTTGATTTAGTTTAAAGGCAAAATGAATGCTTCTGTTGTTGAACCATCTGGAAAGACCGCCTGAACAGAAAACATGGTTACAGTTTCTGAAATTGTACTCATATCAAATGTTGTCCCATCAACTCGTTCAAAGGATTGATTATAAGACACCAAATAGTGTGATGCTTGATTGACACTATTCCAGCTCACTTGTTGGCCATCCTGACTAATGGTCAGTTGTGCTTCTTGAGGATAATCTATTTCTAAAGGATAATCCAAAGGCTCAGAATCTAAGTACCCTTGACCTCGAGCTATGATTTGAATATCATAGACACCTTCCTCAACTAAGCCATCAAAGAGAGGCTCTTGTCTAATATGTTCTTCATCGTTTATGATAATCACATATTCATCTGCATGCTCAACCTCTTCCCAATATAGGTAATCCTCAAAGAAGATTTGATCAGGTTGACTTAATTGAGGTTCGTTTTGACAACCGATCAGCCCTATCACTAGTAAGAAAAGAAATATTGTTAGTTTTTTCATCTTTATCACCTCAGCAATATTATAGCATGAATATAAAAAAGATAGAATCAATTTTTAAGACAAAAAGATGATCCTACTATATAAAAAAACTTAGAAGTTTGCACTTCTAAGTTTTTATACATAAAATATTATGCACTTGTTGTGGTTTGTGGTGGCAAGTCTTGGTCTGGCCTTCCTCTTCGGTGTCTTCGGTTGAAATTACCACCTTGTCCTCCGCCTTGTCCAGGCGTTACATTGTATTCATAAATGGCTTCGCCAGTCTCAGGATCAATTGTTTTAGTTAAACGAATATTTCCTTGATCTGTTTGATCTTCAGTTTCAACCCTATAATTAATGTGAATATAGGTTACATCGTTTCTTTCTCTAATATGGAATTGATAACGTTCATAATTGTCACCATTAATGAACTCTAATTGTACATGTTGCATATTTTCATTTTCAAAAAGCATGATTCTTGATCGATTGACTACGACACCTTCTTCAACCATTTGGAAAAAGAATTTTTCTTTATCTACTTCTCGATCATCAGTTTGATAATTTACCAAAACAAAATTATCTTCATCGATGTATGATCTTAGTCTAATGATTTCTTTTCCGTTAACGTTTAAGACTTTACCTTCAATATCAAAGACACGTTCTCCGACTTCTAATTGTCCAACGATACCTTGAACAACCATATCATCATCTTCATCTTCGAACATAAAAGGACAATCATCTGGTCTGTGATCTTCTGTGGTTTCAGAAAGATTTGTAGTTGGGGCTTGTGTTGTTGTCTCTGTTGCTGCTTCTTCAGTAGTCACAGGTGTCTCAGTTGTGATCTCTTCTTCGCTGGTCACAGGTGCTTCTGTCGTTTCTTCTTCAGTGGTTACTGGTGCTTCTGTCGTTTCTTCTTCAGTGGTTACTGGTGGCTCTGTCGTTTCTTCCTCTAAATCGATTAAATTATAGTGTAGTGTGTAGAATACTGAATCTTGATTTAAAGTATAAGTTCGATATATCACTTTATAATCAAATTCCTCTAACTCAGATTCTCCAGTTTCTACTTCTAATTGATCGTTACCTAGAAAGGCTTCTACAATCTCAACGTATTTGTCAATATCATTGATGTCTTCTTCATTTAGGTTAAGCTCATCCATCATCATAGACATCTCTTCTGTGCCACCTTGTTCATACGATAAAAGTAATGATGAAGATATGGCCTGTAAAGTAATTACTTGTTCATCCGTTTGAACCAATTCCTCACTTTCTCCTGTACAGCTAAGTGCTGCAAACCCTAATATAAATGCTATCATTAATGCGAATATTTTTTTCATAATATTTCCTCCTCTTCTATTAAGTATACGTTTAACTGTCTTATTTTATTGGGATTAATTTATTTTTTTTAAAACCTTGGTCCTCTACCTGGATGATTGGGCTGATGGCCTGGTCTTTCTGATTGAGCTTCAGACTCATCATCGAACATAAAATGGTACATTGGCCGGCCTGTTGCTTGGTCGTTTTCTACCTGAACATTAAAACGTCCTTTAAACACCTGTTGTTGGTCATTGACTTGATAATCAACATCAAACCCATCACCATTTTTACGTCTCATACTTAAAGCAATTTGAATACCCCGTTGATTGATATAAGTAAAATCAGCTTGGTACTCATTGTTTTCTAGTAAGACATCAATCATCGTGGTATAAATTTCTTGTTGATTTTTTACATAGCGAAAAGTAAATTGATGTTCGCCATTATCTTTTTGATTATTAACTTCAATATATCGTTCATCATCGATTGATAATCGATATGATTCATGATCTTGCCTAAACTCATAAGTTGTATCATTGCTTACAACAATACCTTGGATATAATCATCGTGTTGATTATAATATATATTAAATTCTATAATTTCTTCACTTAAATTCTCGGCCATAAAGACAATTTGATTTGAGTATTCTTGTCTATCAGAGTCCATAACTTGATAAGATATATCATCTTTCTGGTTTACAATCAGTTCTGCTAAATTAATCATCGGCTTCATATCATCCAGATAAGTTTCTAGGTCATCTGCGCTTGTTGAAGTTGTTTCAGAAAGAGGCATTGACAAAGTTGTGTCTTCATTCAAACTATAAGAAAGTAATGATTCAGCTGATACTGTTTGGAAAGCTAAGAGCTCATCATTGGTTTCAAAAGGGGACTGGGTTTCTTGGTTAAAAAATAAGTTAAAAGATAAGATGAATGCTAATAAAAACATTAACGAGGCAAAAATAAACTTATATGGTAAGTTCATATGTGTTTTTTTCTTCATAGGTTTATCTTCTATTTGAATTGTCTCTAAATTAATGTTTTGTAAAACATCAGGAATCTCTTGAATAGCAGCTTGCTTAATCTTCTTTTTTATATCTTTATTTTTCATCAATGCCCACCTCCTTTTTTAATGTATTTATTGATTTATGGTATATCCATAAGACCGTACCTAAGGGCTTATCGACCAATTGAGCAATGTCTTTAAACTTCATATCAGCAACAGCTCTTAACAAAACGATTTGTTTCTCTATCTCATCTAAGGGTTCAACAATATCCAATACATCATAAGTTTTAGCCTCTGTTTTTAGAGGTTCATGAATATATGCTTGTTCTTGTGGATCATATATGGTTTCCCTTTGATGTTTTCTCAAATAATCCAAGGCTGTATTTTTAGCAATTTGCATCAACCATGCATTAAAATTTCTTCCTTTTTGGTATTGACGTATTTTTTGAATCATTTTAATGTAGGTATCTTGCATTAAATCTTCTGTAATCGTTCTATTTTTCACCAAGGAAATGATGATTGAAAAAACACCTTTTTTTGTCTGCTCATAAATGATTCTAAAGGCTTCATTATCTTTTTTTATTAATCGATCAATATAATCGTCATAGTTAAATGGCATTGAATTCCTCCAATAACATTATACCATTTCCTCTTCAGTATATATACGTATAAAAGTTGGTTTTTATTGGCAAAAAAAAATAACGGTGCACTTGGGCACCGTTATTAATTTTAAATTAAGCCGTTGGTTGTGGGAAGAAAATGTTCAAGAAAATCATAACATTTTCTGCTTGCTCAGTGGTTAAGTTGCTATAATCATACTCATTGATTAAATCTGCTTGAGTATATAGTCCAGGTATCATTTCATCAAATATGGCATTAATCTCGTCAATTTCGACTTGAGTGATTCCTGAAAGGCTCACAAAACTTGTATCGGCAAACAATGTTTCTATTTCTGCCTCTATAGTGGCCAAATCTGTTTCAATCAAAGTATGAGCATCAACGATTACATTGGCCAAAAGAATACCAAATTCATACATCTGTTCTTGAGTTGGTTCTTGGCCCATCATAGAGATAAATATTGGATAGATATCTTCTAAATAAGAAGTTGTTGCTGCGAGATTCACAAAATTAGATATGATGTTAAACTGATTTTGACTTGTATTGATAATGGCACTACCTACCAAGCTCATCAATGTAATTTGATCTGTCATATCTATTTCCATGACAATACCTTCAATTTCAACTTGTAACATTAATATAGATAAAACCATTTCGGATATTGTTTGGAAGTCTTGTGCTGTTCCATTTTGAATCACAGGATTAACCACATCTAGTGCATCAACAATCATCGCAAATGTTGCTTGATTCATGGCTAAATTATAGGCTTCAAGTGTATCATAATCTTCAGGGTTCATAGTTGATAAAGCAATAAAATCACTGATGACATCATAATTATTGGCAATGATACTATCTAATAAATCATTAAAACCATTTCCTAGAATACCTTGAATGTCTTGAATATCTTCAAAAGAGATATATGTATGGATGACATTAATGATTGCATCCGTTTTGCTTTGGTCTAGATCTTGTCCGATCAAATAGGCCAATACTTCATCAATCATAAAATCATCAAAGAAAGCAACTTTTTCTTCTTGTGTAAACACACTATTAATTGCATCAAAATCGTCTGCATGGGTAAATAAAAATTCGTCCATTAAATTTATGTTCTCAATCATAAACTGTTCAATGTTCACTGGGTTATTTGAATTTTGAGACAATTGTACAAGGGCAGTGATATAATCTTGGTCAATGGTTAAAATGAAGTCGAATCCCATTTCCATCATGAGATGTACTTCTTGGGCTTGGGCTTGAATATCTAACAAATCAAAATCTATGCCTTGGTCAGTCATTATATCTAGAAAACTAATCAAGGTCGAATGCATTAATGCGATGTCATCGACAGATGGTAAATGATTTTTTAAATGTGTTACAATACCATCTTTAACCATAACCATGACAGTATAATCAATAGAAGTATAGGATGTTTTACCAGCGAGTTCTTCTATTTGACCGATAAGTGCTGAATCTAATACAGCTTGAACATCCATCAAATAATCGACAACAACCATGGCTGAATCAACCACTTGATCACCAGAGCTATCAATCAATTCAATCATTGATTCAAGCATCTTGATGTCTTGATCATAGTAGATTACTTCAGAACTAAGAGAATTATAATAATCGAGTTGTTCCTGTAAATTATACCTTAATTCTACTTTAATCAATGCCGATAATAATGCCTTGACCATGTCTCGATCCATGTCTTCCATGACTTGATCAAAGACATCATAAACCTCTGTCATTGACATGGTATCATCGATATTACCTATCGGCGCTGTGTTTTCCATCATGGTTTCTAAATCACTAGAACGCATACCCATGTCATATAGTTCTGTCGCAAAAGCTTCTTGATCTGAAACTTCCATGCCATTGTTTTGCATGACTAATTGTAAATAACTGATTTCTTCTGTGCGATCTAAAGTCGTTTGTGACTCAGTAGTCGTCTCTACGCCTGTAGTCGTTTCTTCAACTGTAGTAGGCTCTTCTGTGACCATATCATCAGTAGTAGGTGATTGAGTTGTCTCATTCCCAGTTGTTGAAGTATCATTTGTAGACTCATCTGTCGTTTCTAAATTGGTGGTTTCTCCGGGTATCGTGATATCACTAGGAATGGTAAAATCACCCTCACAAGATATCATCACAACTGAAGTTATAAATATTAAAACAAAAACCAAAAGCTTTTTCATAATATTAAATCCCCCCTATATACTTAAAACATAACGAACAACATGCTTATATTTACATTATAGCGCAAAATTTTAGAACTCAAAGGAAAAAAGAACAAGACATGAACAATAATAAAAAAAGATACATTACTGTATCTTTTTTATTGTTTCTTTGTGAGAATTATTTACTCTTCTGTTTCTTCTTCCTCGTCATCTTTTTCTGTAATGACTTCAACATCTTCTGGATCAATATCTTCTTCAGGTTCTAGTTCTTCTTCAGAATAAGTTGTTTCAATAACTGAAACGACTGTTTGTTCAGGATCAACCAAAACTTTTAAACCTTCAGGAATGTCCAAATCTTTAACTGAAATTGAATCACCGACTTGCAATTCTGATACGTCCACATCAATATGGGCAACACCAGAACCAACATTGTATTCAACTTCTAAAGAATCATTAGGAATTGATACAATAATACCAGGTTTTTCAACTTTTTCTCTACCGATGATATTTAATGGGATATCAGCAGTAATGGTATCGTCTTTAGAAACTTTTTGCAACTTAACATTGAGTAACTGATTCGGTTTTAAAATATCTCTTTGAACATCTTTGATATAAACCAAATGTTTCTTTCTACCTAATTTCACTTCAAAAGTTTGTGTTAAGCCTTTTTCTGAAAAAGTATCATGGAAAAGTTTTTCATCAACTTGTATTGAAACAGGTTCAATTGTTTTTCCAAATAAAACACCAGGTATTTTATGATTTGCTCTTACGTCTTTAAGCGAATCTTTACGTTCTTCTATCTTCATTTTAGGCTCCTTTCTATCATGTTTTCATTTTATCACAAGTATTATAACATAAAATATTTATTTTTACACCTAAGAGATTTATGAATTTAATTATTTTTACTTGCTTGTATTTGTCTAGGACATTTAGCACCATCATATCGCCATTGACATGGATTGCATTCTAGACAATATAAAATCTCTTCTTGTTTCTTGAAATGCTCAGTGAAATGATAATCTGCCAGTTGTGCTCTTCCCAAGGCAACAAAATCTAATAAATCAGTTTCGATAAGACCTTTAATTTGATCTTCTGTTCTAATTTTATAAACACCAATCACTGGAATATCAACAACTTTTTTTATCTGTGTTCCACCATAAACAATCCAATGATATGGAAAATCATTCGGTTTATCAATCTCAGTCGCATCCAAACCTGTAGAGACACTCAAATAATCATAACCATAGTTTTCAAAATACTCAGCGAATCTTTTTGATTCATCTAAAGAATTTTCATTACAACCCATACGTATACCCACAATAAAATCATCACTTGTTGCTTGTCTAATTTCTTCTATAATTTCTTTTGCTATACGTATTCGGTTTTCAAAGGAACCACCATATTGGTCTTTTCTTTGGTTGGATTTTTTTGAAAAGAACTGGGTAAGTAAGTAACCGTGTGCACCATGAACTTCTACCCCATCAAATCCAGCTTTTTCTGCACGAATGGCTGCTTGTTTAAACTCTTGTATGGTTGTCTTAACTTCTTCAAGCGATAATGCCCTTGCCCCAGCATAATCTGAAGCAGATACCTTTGTTTCTAACCCTGTTACTTTTGTTTTTGAACCTGCATGATGAATTTGAATCACTGTTGGACATGATGCTTGATGGATAGCATTGGTCAAAGTTTTTAAACCTGGAATAAACCTATCATCCCAAATACCCAATTGATCATCTGACAAGCGACCATTGGGATTAATGGCTGTTGCTTCAACTACAATCATACCTATGCCATTATTGGCAATGGTTCGATAGTGGTGAACTTTTCGGTCATTGACATAACCGTTATCTGAAAAATTAAAGGTAACCATGGGCGGTAAAGTTATTCGGTTCTTAATGCTTGTGTTTCTTATCTTTTTTTCACTAAAAATTTCTGACATTTTTTCACCTCGCAAACTTTGTTTTTAATTCTTTCATTTCTAATCTATAAACAATATATGATAATGAGCCTGTCACAACATCTGCAACGACAAAGGTCCACCATATCCCCTCTACTCCAAAGTAATTCGTTAATAAAAATGCAATCGGAATAAAGATGATAAACCTTCTCGATAAAGCGACAATAAAGGCTTTCAAAGGATAGCCCATGGCTTGATATCCACTTGATAAAATGACTTGATAAGTGATAAATGAAAAGCCAATCGCAACAATTCTAAAGGCATGACCTCCCATTTGAATAAATTCTTCAACATTCGTTGCATCTTCTCCTTTGGTGAAAATTGAAAAGAGTGACTCAGAGAAAAACATAATGAAGATTAAAGCAAGTGTAAAATATGCCAATAACAACCTGGATGCATATGACATGACCCCATAGACCCGTTTAAATTGTTTTGCGCCGAAATTATATCCTACAACCGGAACCATGCCTTGGACAAGCCCAAAACCAGGCATCAATGTGAACCTTAAGAGACGATTAATCACACCATATATTGCTTGATAATCTGTTGCTAATTCAATACTAGGCGCATATGTTTTAATTAAGTTATTGACAACAATGATCAAAACACTTCCCATTGCAACACGGGCAAAAGATGGTAAGCCTACTGCCAACATTTCTTTAGCAGCTTTGATATCAATAATATACAATTTTTTGATATCGATTCTTAAGCTTGATTTTTTTGACATAGCTTGCAAGAAAATATATATAAAAGCTAAAGTCTTACCAATGGCTGTTGCATATGCTGCACCTTGAACACCAAGATTTAATCCCCAATCGAAAATAAATATAGGGTCAAGCAATATATTTACACCAGCACCAATCACGAGTGACCACATGGCAATTTTGACTCGTCCTTCTGCACGGGTCAAATTATTCATCATCACGCTTAGGGAGAAAGGAATCAGTGCAATTAATATGATTAACAAGTAATCTCTAGCATAGCCAATATTACCTTCAACGCCCTCAGTCGCACCAAAAAGAATGAGCAAATCATCAAGGAAAATATAAGTAATCAAACTAACTGTGAGTGTCATTATAACATTCAACAAAATGGCTGTATGAACAGCCTTTTTCATTGTATCGTAATCACGTCGGCCAAATGCACGTGAAAAAACCGAAGCCGAACCAACTCCAAGCATTAAACCAATGGCCAATACAATCAATTGAATTGGGTAGGCAATGGTTAACGCACCTATGGCATCTGTACCCTCACTCCAAGACACAAAAAAGGTATCAACTAAATTATACAAAGCATTCACTATCATTGCTAAAGTTGAAGGAATTGCTAATTTAATTAATAATTTCTTAATATTCATATGTCTTAGCATTTGATCATTTTTTTTATTAATATTTTTATCAATCGTTTTTGCCATATTTTTTCTCCGATACTATAACCATTATACATAGTTTAACATATATTTCAAAAAATAATTGTGACATCTTTTAAGTCATGATAAAATAGACAAAAAGAAGGAGGCGACATGGATAAAGCAATTCGAGTGAAAAAACTGAAAAAAAACTATGGAGATATTGAAGCAGTCAAAGACATATCCTTCGATGTAGAAAAGGATTCTTTTTTTGCTTTTTTAGGTCCCAATGGTGCAGGTAAAACTACAACCATAAAAATCATATCTACTTTACTTAATAAAGATCAAGGTGACGTTGAAATTTTTGGTTTGAAATTAAATGATGAAAATCAAAAAATTCGAGAAAAAATTGGTGTTGTTTTCCAAAATAATATGCTAGATGATTTATTAACTGTCAAAGAAAACTTAGAAGTAAGAGCATCTTTTTATGGTTTCACCCAAGATACCTTTGATGAAAGACTCAATGAAATTGATCACTATATTCATTTTTCTGAGTTCTTAAATCAACGTTACCAAAACCTTTCTGGTGGGCAACGTCGTAAGGCAGATATTGCAAGAGCCTTATTAAATTGGCCATCTTTATTAATTCTTGATGAACCTACAACCGGCCTAGACCCAAAAAGTCGAAAGGACATATGGAACTTAATCCATCAACTCAGAGACGAAAAAAATATGACCATCTTTTTAACCACTCACTATATGGAAGAAGCCAAAGATGCCAATCATGTTGTCATCATTGATCATGGTAAAATCGTTGCTCAGGGTTCTTCAGAGGAACTAAGAACCAAATACTCAAATGATCGTCTCAAAATGATTCCAAAAAATGATTTATTTGACTTGTTAAAGAAAGACAATCAGCCCCATAACATTATTAATGGTTTGGCTGTCATTATCTTAGATGATTGCTTCCAAGGCATTGATTTGGTCAAAAAATATAAGGACCATATCAAAGACTTTGAAATCATTCGTGGAGATATGGATGATGTCTTCGTAAACATTACGGGTAGAGAGTTAGGTGAAATCAAATGATGCATGTATTACTTTCTTTAGTTAAAAGAAACCTCAAAAAATATTTAAGAGACAGAGCTGCTGTTTTCTTTAGTTTCTTATCAGTTATCATCATATTATTACTATATATTCTCTTTTTAGGAAAGATGCAAATCGATAATTTAACTAGAGAGATCGGCGATGTTCCTGGATTAGGATGGTTGGTTAGTTCTTGGATTATGGCAGGGATTTTAATGGTTTCTACTGTAACAGTCCCTCTAGGTGCATTAGGGTCCTTGATTGATGATCGAGCCGATCAGGTACTGGATGACTTCTATGTATCACCCATTTCAAGAAACATACTTGCTTTATCATATTTAATTAGTGCTTGGGTTATTGGTTTTATTATGGTTTTAGCCAATTTAATCATTGGTCAAATATATGTTGTATCTCAAGGCGGAGAATTTCTCTCCTTTCTCAACCTACTTAAAATATTAGGTCTCATGCTTTTTTCAACCATGACATTTAGTGCGTTTTTCTTTTATTTATCCATTTTCATTAAAACTAGAAATGCCTACGGTACGCTTTCAACCATCATCGGTACATTCATTGGCTTCTTAGGAGGTATCTATATACCGATTGGTGTCCTTGGTGAAGGTGTACAAACCGTTATGAATGTATTACCTACAGCTCATGCAGTCACCATCATGCGTAGGGTTTATATGGAAGGCGCCATCCAAGAAGTCTTTGGAGGTACATCTTCTGCTGCTTATCAGGGTTATGCAGAAGCATTTGGCTTAAAAGTTGTCATTGGTAATTTTGAAATGCAAAATTGGCACATGTTATTGTCTATGGGTATATTTATGTTGGTCTTCTATGTTTTAAGCATCATCAAATTATCAAAAAATACTTTATAATCGAATCAAAAAAAACAGAAAAATTTTCTGTTTTTTTTATATATTATGATACCAAGATTTAATATCTTGGATTTCCTTTTCACTTAAAGAATGACCGTATTTATAGGTATGAAAATCAACGATAGCACCATGATTAGTTAAAACGTTTTTTAACATTTTTACTTCATCATAATCTACGATTGGGTCATTCATACCGGCGGAAATAAAGATCGGATTTTGATCTTGTTCGACCACTGAAAAATCTTTTAACGGAATCATTGGGTGAAGCAAGGCAAAAGCCCTATATTGCTTCCCAAAATGATATATCAATGAGGCTAAGATGTTTGCTCCATTCGAAAAACCTATCAGCGTTATCTTGTCTAAATCAAAATGATTTATATTTGCAAAATTTTTTATATAGGTATGAAGATATTTTGTCTCTTTGATTAAACTCTCTTCATCAAAAACACCTGGTCTTATTCTTTTAAAAAAACGATTCATGCCATGTTCATTAACACGGCCTCTTAACCCTAAAATATTGGCCTTTGAATCAATAAGTTCTCCTAAAAATATCAAATCGTTTTCATCCCCACCTGTCCCGTGCAATAGGATAATGGTTTGAGCAGCATCTTTATTAATCAATCTATATTGCATAGTCATTGGCGCGTTTTCCTATTCTTTTTAACATATCTCTTAATTGTTCTTCTTCCTCACTAGATAAACACTCAATAATAGTTCGCATATTTTTATAATGTTGGTCATATGCTGTCTTCATTAAATCATGGCCCTTCTTAGTTAAATCTAACTCAAAACTACGTCTATCTGATTCAGCCTGTGATTTGGTAATGTAGTCTTTTTTTATTAGTTGGTCAACAACATAAGACATGGTTGAGTTGGTAATCAAAACCTTTTCTAATACCCCCTTGATAGACATCTTCCCCTTATGGTATAAAGCCTCTAATATACCAAACTCAGTGACGTTAAGACCATAATTTTTGACATCTTTTTGAATGGCTTTAGAAAAAGAGTCTGTGGCCCTAAATAAAGTGGTAATCGTTTTTAAATTTTTCATCAAAACAACTCCTTATCATATGTTTTAGCTTTTGTATCTATATGTCTAACATATTGCTTTATCTCTTCTTTTTTGTGTCTAAACTTTGGTGGCAAAGCCAAAGTTTGGCCTAAATGGTCGATATCTTCTTCATCATCAATAAAGCCTGGACCTTCTGTAGCAAACTCAAAAAGTATTCTTGGATATAATCTAGAGTATAATGACTTGAAATAGAACCTATCGACTAGACCAGAATGTCTAGCACCAATATCATTCAATCTCTTAATCCATTCATTTAGTGCTTTTTCATCTTGTATTCTAAAGGCCATATGATGCACAGACCCATAACCTTGTACTGCGTTTCTTAAATCTGGCTGGTAATCCAATATCACAGACGCCCCATTGCCACCTTTTTCGACTTCAAATAAGGTCAAGTCTTTATGAACATCAACTTCCTTGAAATTAAGGTATTCTTTGAGTACATTAGACATTCTCTGCAGATGACTAACACGAATAAATACAGGTCCGAGTCCAATGATAGCATGTTGATTTGGTACAGGACCTTTATCCCAAGCATGTCCAGCTTTGACACCTTTTAAATCTTGATCAGACACTATGGCATATTCTTGACCATCAAAATCTTCAAAAAAAAGCATCTTTCGATCGAAAATAGTTATTTCTTCAAAAAGAATATCATAATGTTTCAAACGTTTTTTCCAATACTCAATGGCTTGGTCATCTTGGACACGAAAACCTATTCTAGAGATTTCATCGGTTCCTTTGAGTCCTTTTTGTATGCCTTGAAAATCAAAAAAAGTCATATCAGTGCCAGGACTACCTTTGGCATCTGCAAAAAACAAATGATAGGTGTTAATATCATCCTGATTGACAGTTTTTTTAACCAATCTTAACCCTAATATATCTGTAAAAAATTGATAAATCTTTTCAGCACTACTCGTAATTGCTGTAATATGATGGATTCCATAAATTTTTGGCATAAGTATCACCTCTGTAACTATTATATTTCGAATTCGAAATATAATCAAGAGATGTGCTTAAAGTTTAAAATTTTTTTTGCGTTTTATTGATGACCCCTTTTTGGAACAATACATATGAACTTAAAGGTTTCTTTTCCTGTATTACGATATTGGTGCAAAGTATTTTCTGGGACAAAAGCATAGGAACCAGCACCAACAGGATGGTCAACTTCCTTCATCATTATTTGACCTTGGCCTTCAATAATATAATTAATATGTGGCCATGGATGTTGATGTCTTGGTGTGTATCCACCTTCCTCTACCTCAACAACACGCATCACATAATCGTCCCAGCCTTCTTTTTCAGAAACCAATACTTTCATAAACGCATTTTTTGCTTCTGATGTTTGTACTTCTTTTCTTTCTAACTCTTTAAAATTATTAACAATCATATTTCATTGACCCAGTCTTAAGTGAGCCCTTCCTTTCTATGGTGATTTCCTCTATAAAGAGATGACATATGAAAAAAACACTTATGTGTGATAAAATTATTATAGCATATCTTTTTATAGTTCGTTTATTTAAAACAACCAAAAAAGGAGTTTATATGAAAAAAGTCATGAATTATCTAAGGAACAAGTATTATATAAAATTCATCTTGTACATGATAATATTTGGGATACTTTCTTATACTTTAGTCTTTATTGACCGTCAAATCCAAGAAAGTTCTTATATCCAATATTTTTATTTCAGGCAAGATTTTCTTGAAGACTTTCTGATTATGATGGTCGCTGGTATCATCACCATGGTTACCATTACCTTTTCGACAATCATGGTCGTATTAACCTTATACAGTGGCCAATTTTCACCAAGAACATTAAAAGATTTCCTACAAAGAAAAGTTCCTATTAATATTTTAGGCTTTTTTGTTGGTATTATTTTCTTTGGCTTAATTACCATCATAAACACCCAAAGGCACCATCTAATCATTTATTCAAACACAAGCTTAATGAGTTTAATCTTGTTTGCAACAAGTATGATTTTATTTGCTTATTATATACACTATGTTGCCAAATCAGTACAAGTCAACGTTTATATAGATCAACTGGTAAAGGGCGCTGTTAAAAAGATAGAAAGTTATCAATCAACAATCAAAGAAGACCCTTTAATTCAACTCGAACGAGATGATGAAAAGGAAGAAAAAACATTTGATTTAGAGTATGAATCAAAGAGAACTGGGTATTTGGTTGATATCAATAAGGATAAGTTGATTGAATATCTTAAAGAACATAATGTCTCGATTTCAGTCAATATACCATTGAATGAGCATGTCTACGAAGATGATATACTCTTTAAATATCAAACTTCTAACGAATCATTTAGTTTTGATGATGAAACCATTCAAGAATACTTCATTATTAAAGATGAAATTGGGAGTTTTAGTGAATACCGTCAGCAAACCATGAAACTTGTTGAAATAGCCGTTAGAGCCTTGTCTCCTGGAACCAATGATCCTTTTACAGCCATCACTTGTATTGATCAATTAGGCTTTATATTTAAAAAATTATCTGATACCTATTATTCATTGTATTATCATGATGAAGATGGACAAGAAAGACTTATGTTTAAAACATTGAATTATGATGATTTGTTATATGATCATTTTTATCAAATTTATTTATATGGTAAAAAAGATTATACAATTATATCCAGTATCATCAAGGCTTTTATAAGAATTGCTAAAGAAAGTAATCGCGATATGAAACAATCATTATGGGACTTTTCCCATTACGTACTTAAAGATATAGACTTTAAAAAAATACATCGTTTTGATTATAAAGAAATTGTGACACACTTAAAAGATTTGGCTAGAGAATGTTATAAAATTGAAGAGTTTAATGAAATAATTGAGTAGGAAATCCTTACTCAATTTTTTTATTTTTCTTCACTTGACAAATTAAAAAAAATTTTGTATATTCATATTAGCAGAGCACATACATGAGTGCTAAATATAATAATTTCAAGGAGGTAATTTCATGTTAAAACCATTACATGATCACGTCGTTCTTGAAGTGATCAAAAAAGAACAAACCACAAAAAGTGGTATAGTATTATCAGAAAAAGATCAAGAAACACCGAATATCGGTAAAGTCATTGCCATTGGAGAAGGCAAAATTCAAGATGGAAAACATCTACCTTTAACTGTTAAAGAAGGCGATCAAGTCGTTTTCAAAAAATACGCTACTACAGACATCCAGTTCAAAGGAAAAGATTATTTGATTATTAAAGAATCAGATATTCTAGCGATAGTAAAGGAGTGAATTGATAATGAGTAAGGATATTCTATACGCAAAAGATGCAAGAAAGAAAATGCTAAATGGTGTCGATCAATTAGCCAACACAGTCAAGGTTACCTTGGGACCAAAAGGACGTAATGTTATTTTAGAAAAAAGCTATGGATCTCCAACCATTACCAACGATGGTGTCACCATCGCTAAAGAAATTGATTTTGAAGATGCATATAAGAATATGGGTGCTAAGCTTGTTCAAGAAGTCGCATCAAAAACCAATGATCAAGCTGGCGATGGAACCACAACAGCAACAGTTTTGGCACAAGCAATGATACATGAAGGATTAAGACATGTAGATAAAGGTGTGAATCCTGTTCTCTTAAAACAAGGTATTGAAAAAGCAAGTAAGGAAGTTGCCAAACTCCTTTTAAACAAAACAAGAACTTTAGATTCTTCTCATGATATCGCATCAGTGGCTAGCATTTCTTCTAGCTCTAGTGAAATTGGTGAACTTATCGCCAAAGCTATGGACAAAGTTGGCCAAGGTGGCGTTATTCAAGTCGATGAATCAAAAGGTTTCGATACTGAACTAGAACTTGTTGAGGGTATGCAATATGACAAAGGTTACATCAGCCCTTATATGGTGACTGATCGTGAAAAAATGGAAGTTGATTTGGAAAATGCTTATGTTTTAGTCACTGACCAGAAAATATCAACAATCAAAGATATATTAAATCTGCTCGAACAAGTCGTTGAACAAAATAAGCCTCTTTTCATCATTGCTGATGATATAGAAAATGAAGTTGTTTCAACTCTCATCGTTAATAAGTTAAGAGGAACCTTCAATGTTGTTGCAACAAAGGCACCTGGTTTTGGTGATAACCAGAAAGAAATTCTCCAAGATATTGCCACCATTACAGATGCTAAGTTCTATGCTAAAGATTTAAATATGGAACTAAAAGATATGAACTTAGATGATTTGGGTATGGCAAAAAAGATTCTTGTCACCAAAGATACAACAACCATCTTAGAGGGTAAAGGAACAAAAGAAAGTATTGAAGAACGAGTTAATATCATCAAAGAACAACTAGAAAATACAACTTCTGAATATGATAAAAAACGTTTAAGAGAGCGTTTAGGTAAATTAACTGATGGTATAGCTATTTTAAAAGTTGGCGCAACAACTGAAACTGAAATGAAAGAAAAGAAATTAAGAATTGAAGATGCACTCAACGCAACAAAAGCCGCTGTTGAAGAAGGTATAGTTATTGGTGGTGGAGCAATCTTAATTGATATTTATAATGAGTTAAAGGGAACATTAAAAGATGATGACCAAGACATACAAAAAGGTATCAATATTGTCTTAGAAAGTTTATTAACTCCAACCTATCAAATTGCTGAGAATGCTGGGTTTGATGGTGTAGAAATTGTTGAAAAACAAAAATCTGCGAAAAAAGATGAGGGCTTTGATGCTAAAACTGGTCAATTTGTCAACATGATTAAAGAAGGCATTATTGATCCAACAAAAGTCACTCGTAATGCTGTATTAAATGCTGCAAGCATAGCTGGTATGTTCATCACCACTGAAGCTGCAGTTGTGTCAATCAAGGAAGACAAAGCAGAAACACCGCCTATGAATCCAGGAATGTATTAAAAATATATCGCAAGCCTATATTAGGTTTGCGATTTTTTTATGGGCTGTTGCCATTGGATATTCACTTAAACTATGGACCGGAACTTCTATAAAGTCCTTTGGTGGTTTAGAAGTAAGCGTCACCTTGTATACATTCATCGTCCATACAAGATGGGTGAAATGATGATGAATGTGTCCGAGTTCTTCTATAAGTTGGTATGTAAAGGGTGGTTGTCCTTCATACTGAGGAAACTCATACATACCCTCAAGTAGTTGTTGCGTTCGCTTTCTTAGATAGATCGAATTGTTATGTGTGATTATAAATGTATTTAGCTGTAAATCTTTTTTCTTAGGCTTTTTCGAAAGCTTTGGTAGTTGTTCTTGTATGTGTTGGTGATAAGCCAAACAGGCATCATTCAAAGGACATAGATGGCATATTGGATTGGTTGGTTTACAAATGAGTGCACCAAGCTCCATCAGCGCCTGCGTATAAATATATGGTGTGGCTTGTTCTATTAACCCTTGATTAATGGACTTAATTATTTTCTTGTTTTTTTCTAAACGCATATCCACTTGTATTTTGTAAACGCGTGATAAAACACGAATAACATTACCATCAATTGCACTGTAAGGTTGATTATATGCAATGGACATAATCGCACCAGCTGTATAATCCCCAATGCCAGGTAATGACTTTACTTCTTGATAAGTTTTTGGAAACACACCCTGATATTTAGATTCCATTATTTTAGCCGCTTTTAACATTAATTTAAAGCGACGATAATAGCCCAAGCCTTGCACTTGTCTTAGTAAATCTTCTTCTGATATTTGTGCGAGAGTATGGATATTTGGATATTTTTCTATAAAGGCATTAAAATAAGGGACTACCGTATCAACCTGAGTTTGTTGCAACATAATTTCTGATACCCATATGGTGTAAGGATCCTTTGATAATCGAAAAGGTAAGTCTCGATGGTACTTTTCATACCAGTTTTCTAATTTTTTTATATCTTTATTTTTTAGCACATGGTCACTTCGCTTTCATATTGTCCAAATAATCTTTGATGATCTTCCATTCTTGATATAGATCATTCAGTCTATATCGTGCATTGGCTGGAGATGTTGATGGTAAGTAATGGGCGATTGATATAAACTTTGGAAAGTGCTGTTTAAATAATTGCTCAGCCTTTCTGCCATTGAGAAAAATTGCTTTAATCTTTGATTGGTTGATGAGTCCTTCTATATCAGCTACCTCTACATCCGTGATGCTAGCATCTTGAGAGCCTTCAATACGACAAGATTTAATGACATCATAAAGGGCAATATGGTGTTTTTTTAAAAGTTGTATTTTCTTTTCTATGCCAACATGAGAAAAATCTTCTCCAAAAAGTTTAGACATGATTAGCCAAAACCTATTTTTTGGATGCATATAATAAAATGAAAATTCTCTTGATTTTACTGAAGGAAAACTACCAAGGATTAAAACTTGTGATGTCTGGTCAATCACAGGTTTAAATTGATGTTTCATGAATGAATGACCTCCTTAAGTGAAAAGAAGAAACCACTAAAGTGTTTCTTCTTGACTCAATACATCTTCTATAAATACTTTTGCGATTAAAGGATCAAATTGTGTGCCTGAATAATCGATGATTTCCTGGATTGCTTTTTCTTTAGACATCTTTTTTCTATAAGGGCGGTCAGATGTCATTGCTTCATAAGCATCAGCCACTGCAATAATTCTTGAAAATAAAGGAATCTGATCTCCTTTTAAACCATTAGGATATCCCAAACCATCATAACGCTCATGATGCAATGAGGCATGAATGGCTAAATCAGAATATTCATCGGCTGTATTTAATATATCATAACCAGTTGTCGTATGCGTTTTTATAATCTCGTACTCTTCTTTAGTTAGTTTGTCTGGTTTATTTAATATTTCATCAGGAATAGATATTTTCCCTATATCATGGAACATAGCTGCTGTACCTAAGGCTTTAATCGATTCTTCATCTAAGTTCAATGCTTTGCCAATTTCTATAGACAAGTTTTTCACTCTTTCAGAATGTCTTTTTTCAACATCAAACTTGTCTGTCAATGTTTTTAATATCGCAGAAATGGCTTTGTTTTTAACGCTTTTTCGTTCGAGTACTTTTTGTTTATACATATTATTTTCAGCCAACTTACGCATTTCATCAACAGTCGTTTTATTGTCTGTTTGAATATAATAACCCACAGCCAAACTTAACTCAATATTGATAATTTTAATATTTCTTAAAGCTTTTTTAAGTTTGTTTTTGAAATGGTCTACTTCTTTTTTTGTTGCCTTAGGCATAATGACTGTAAACTCGTCTCCACTCACCCGACAAACCGTATCTTCTTTTCGAACTGTTTTTCTTAAAATATCTGCAGTCTTTTTAATGGCAATGTCACCAAATCTATGGCCATAAGCATCGTTAATTAATTTCAAACCATTCACATCCATATTGATTAAAGCAAATGGGTAATCTTGGTCTTGATTAAGTTTATTTAGTTTTTCATCATATACTTTCCGATTATATAACTCCGTCAAATAATCATGTGTTGATATATAGACAAGTTCTTTATATCTGTTTTCTTGTTCAGTGATATCTCTTGCAACACCAACAATCCCTGTGATTTCATGGCTATGATTGAAAATCGGATTGATGACCGTTTCGTAATAATAGGTTTTACCATCAATTGTATTTTCCCAAGAATAAAGAACGGTTTCTCCTTCTAAAGCTTTATCATACTGAACTTCTCTTTGTTTAGCATACTTACCGCCAAAGACTTCTTCATGAGTTTTGCCTATAAACTCACTTTTATCTAAACCAAAAATTGTATGGGTATCCCCGTAGATATTGATGTATCTTTTAAAGTTATCTAAGACGAAAACGATATCCGATGAAGAAGATAATAATAGTTCAATTTTTTGATTTTCAATTGATAACTCTTCATATGATTCTTCCAATTGTGTTTGATAATCTACAGACATATCAATCAGTCGATTTAGGGCAAGCCTAGCTGCTTTAAATCCTTTCTTGTCATGAGCTTCAAGACGGAAAGAAGCATTCTTAGAAATATCAATTTTCTCAATATCTGTAATCAGTTCATTTAATGGCTTTTGAACACCATAATGATATGAGAAGAAAAGGACAATGATGATTGCGAGGGCTAAAGCTACAACTGCAAGACTCACAATTGTTAGGGTCCTAATACTTTGGTTTAACTCAGTATTGGTCATGAAAATACCAAAGACAAAATTTGAATGTGTAATTGATTGATAGGCTATCTTACCCTTGTAATCCATGGTGTTAACTGTTCGTGTTACACCTTCATCCTCTAATAATAGTTCATCAGGCAAATCATACGTTTGATAAGATACAAGTGATAAGATATTGGAGTCTAAGAGTGAATGAGCCAAGACATATCCATTCTCATCTAATAAAAATGCATAACCTATATCTTCATCTATAAAATCACTAATAAATTGAGCCATTGTATCAACCTCAATATCTGCGCCTAAAACACCAATAAACTGATCGTCTTGGTAAATCGGCATAGCTATGGTCATAATGGTTGATTCAATGACTGCATCAATATATGCATCTGTATAAGTTAGTTCACCAGCTGATATAGCTGTTAAATACCACGGTCTTTGTCTAATATCAAATCCTTCAGGTTCATCAAAATCAACTGTGATTACATATGAACCATCTGTTTGTCCAAAATATATTTGAGTAATTGTTTGATATTCTTGATCTATTTCATCCATAATTTCTAACAAATTAGGATCATTAGGATTCTGTTTTATCACACTAGAAAGAGAAGTCAAAACGGATTCAACTTCTGTAAAATCTTTTTCAATTTCAGTCACTGCCAGTTGGCGTTTAACTGTGAGAATTTCCATTTGCTTATCTCTTAACAAGTTAGACAGAAAGACAAACAAAATACTGACAATGAGAATAAAGGATATAACGATTAATGGAATAAAAAACCGAGGAATCTTCTTGGTAAACTTCATACATTCACTCCAGTATATATCTTTTATATTATTATACTATATAATAACCTAATTTCAACTTTATATTTTTTACACAATCCTTTTTACAGGTGTATGTATTACTTATTGGCATCAACATAACTAAGGTTTTCTTCATCAATCTCAAAACCTAAGTTAAAATAAAGACGGCTGGCCAACTCATTGATTTTGTCAACGACCAACATACAATAACTTGCATCATCCTTGAATTGATTTTTAATAAGTTTTGACAAAAAAGGCTTAGAGAGTTTTTTCCCTTGGTCTTCCTTTCTGATACAGAACAACTCAATATAAGCATGAGTATCATAGGGTTGAATAAGGCTAAAACCAGCGATATGACCCTGATTGATTAACACGTGAATATTATTAAATCTATCTGAACTTAAGAGCATATCATTTGAAATATAAGTATCAGAAAATAAGCTTTCATGAATTCGAATAATCTCATTTTGATCTTCAATGTTTGCTTTTCTTACCTCAATATCCTTGTCTGTTGGTGTGAAGTTCTCAGGATATAACTTTAAGATATATTCATGATCTTTTAAGTTTATATTAAAGTGATCCATTAAAGATTGATAATAAGTGCTTTTGCTTGAAAAGAAAAAATTAATCTTTTTACGAGGATAAGACATCTTCAACGCCTTGATTAAGGCTTGTCCAGCCTGAAGATTGGCATTGACCACATAGGGCCCTGACACATCAATTGCATCTAAGGGAGTTATAAAAAACATCATAACCCCGAAAATGTCCTTGTCTTCATATATGAATGCCGTTTGATTTTCAATTGAATCGGTGACTTCTTTTTCTATTGATGATTTTTGCTTAGGACAATACCCACTATAAAAAGTATTTTGATTATTTAATTGAAAGACCAGTTCAACAACTTTGGACTGATCTTTTTTTTCTATTGTTCGAATGTTTTTTATCTTTGAACTCATGATTCCAGTGCCTCTATTTTTTCTATCACTTGTTGGATACTAAACTGATTGATTTTATTGATGATTGTTTGAAGATGGCGTTCTTTCACAATTCGAGATGCTTCAAGTATCTGTTTGGTTTCCTTTTGAATCTGATTGGCACTGTCAATGATTTCTTGGAGCTTGTTATCAATATATTTTACACTTTTCTCCAAAATATCGTCTTTCATTTGATCGAAAGATTTTAAGATGTTTTCGGCATCCTTAAACTTAGCTCTTTGTTCGTTATCTTTTAATAACACATCTTTATACTTGAGGCTTAAAGCCGTTAAAATGCTTAAGAAAACAATAAAGTATTGAGGTCTTACCATATACATTTTTTCATATTCTTGAACTTTTCTAATTGGTGCGTCATTGGTTGAATCCCATTCAAGTTCACTGATAAGCAATGCGTATTCGCAATCTTTCTTTTGCCGATCTTTATCTAATTTTTGATAATGATCTTGATTCTTCTTTTTATAAGTGGATTGTGGGTCTTCACTTTTTACTTCACAAGCAACTGATGTTAATAAATCTTCTTGTTTCTTTTCTTGATTGGCATATACTTTGAAAAGATAGTCTGCCTTGGTTCCTCTTGTTTCATCCTGCAAACGAATGGCTTCATTGTCCTTTTCCCAGCTGCAAGTTTGAAAACCATTGAGCGCATGGGTTTGGAACTCTTGATCAACCCAAGCTTCTAGTTCTTCACCCATTTTTTTAATATTTAGACTTGATTTTTCCAGCATTAACCTAGAGATAGCTTGTTCCTTTTCATTAATTTTCTCTGTCAGTTCTTTTTCTTTACGATTCACAGCATTTTCTTTTTCAAGTTTGCTGGTTTCAATCAAGGATTGTTTTTCTTGTTTCAGTTGATTGATTTCTTGTTGGTATTGATTCATTCGATTGGTGAACTCATTTACTTTTTTTGATATATTTAGTTCAATTTCATTTTGTTTTGATTGCTCAATGTTGGCTTTTTCTAATCGTAATGTTTCAATCTTTTGCCTCAAATCATTGACTTGTTTCTCATAGTCCAATTTTAGTTTAGATTGGATTGAATCAGCTTGAGATTTCAATTGCTCATTCAATGAAGTGATTTTTTCTTTGGCATCTTCTAAGGCTTTATGGATGGCGTTTTCTTTTTCAAGTGTCATCTCTTTTTTCAAAGCATTTAATCTTTTTTGGTATTCTAAATCTTTTGCTTCATCAATCTTCTTTGTGATGATGGATGTATCAATCGTATCGATATCATGTAAATCTATGATATCGCCAATTTGTGCCTCTTGATTCAATTGAATGGTATGATTATTTACAATCATTATCTTGGTTAATTTTGCCATTTTATCTAAATACCTCCTTAAACTTATCAACTCTATTATACAACATTAAATGCTATCTTAAAGAAAATATCTAAAATTCATTGACATAGAAAAATAAGAGATCATTTAAGATCTCTTATTTCACATATTTTAAAGGAAATTGAAATTTGTTATTAATTTTTCTTCAACAAAAAACCAACTTAAATAAGATAACAAATCTTGAAGCGTTTGTCAATAGAAAAAATAAAACTTTTTTTTACTAATATATGAACTATTTTTTTATAGTTTTAAAGTCTCTTTATTTAAAACTATCATATTATATAGTATAATATGATTAAACATATATTAGATGAAGGAGATTATCATCATTGACTAAAAAAAGATTTTACATTTCCTTAATACAATTGGTCTTAGCCACAATGAGTTTTGTTGTGGTTTCTTTGGCTTGGTTTGTCCTAAGTACAGAGGTTTCAACAGCACCAATTGAAATTGGTATATCACCTGGTTATATTAAAACTTCAGAACTCACTTATTATACACCAACACAAGTCTTTCGCTATGATGATCAATCAAACAGCCTAAAAGTATATGACAATGGTCTATGGGTTGATCCAGTATATACAAACATTGAGGATTCAGGTTTTGATTTTAATGGTATCTTTATTAAACAATATGATCCTATTATTGATGCAAATAACTTTGATAATTTCTTGTTTTTGGAACTACGCTTAACTTATGAAGTTGAGGAAGATAAAAACATTACCATGGATTTGTTATCTGATACAGCTCTCGCAACAGCTGCAAAGGCTGAATTTGGTTTTTCAACTGAACCTACATCTAATGAGCCTTACTATTTAAGTGAAGTTTCTTATATCCAGTATAGATCATTAGAACCTGCAGATTCTGATTACAATTACTTTACAAGTGCCGCAGAAGGTTTTAATCTATTCAATGATCTTAAGACTGTTTTTTCTGACACAACGACTTACCCTTTAACTTCCTTCTATGGAGATACTGATACCTATACGACATCTTATAGAATCGACCAGCGAACATTGGGCGTTAGTGATCCTGTTACTGAGTTATACTTCTACTTTAAATTTTCATACTATACGGATAAGATAGAAACCATCATTGCCAATGAGTTTGAATCAATCACAATTAATGGTAGTAGTGCCATTCGATTCTTCCAAGATATAAAAATTCAAATCAAAGAGGATGATAGCGTATGAAATCATTAAAAAAATCGCTCATCATTCATGGCGTACTTAGTGTTTTAATTTTATTTTTATTCTTATTCACATCTTATGCTTGGTATCAAAACATCTATAATTATCCTAATGATGTATTAGGAAGAACAAAAGTGAATTATTTTGCGGATGGTGTTGGTAGTCAAGCTGATCCATATATTATTGCTGAAGCTGAACATGTTTTTAACCTTGCAACTTTACAAAATCTTGGTTACTTTAATGATCAGCAGTATTATTTTAAAGTATCCGATTTAAATGGAAACCCAACAACCATTGATTTTAATGACCCAAGTGTCGCAGATATATATAAGACCATTGAACCTATCGGTGATGAAACATACCCATTTTTGGGTTATTTAGATGGAAACCTTTCGATTATTAAAGGCATCACGATAGACGGTAATGGCAAACAAGATATTGGTGTCTTTGGCTATCTTGGATATAATGACTTAAATAGCGATGGTGATTTGTTAGACTTAGATGAGTTTGGTTCTGAAGTGTTTAATTTATTTATCGATCAGCCAACTATTTTTTCAAATCCATCATCGACTGATGATAAAACTAACTTTCATACCCATAATAGTGGTTTACAAAACCGTGCAACAGGTTATATCGCTGGTCATTTAGGTTCTTTAGCGATCCTTGATAATGTCTTTGTTGTTGCACCAACCATTAGTTCATTATTAAACGATGACCAAAACCGTTCTCAATATGGGCTCATCGGTTTTGATGAAACTACAAATGGAGAAATCGAGGGTGGTGCTCAAGAAGCATATGACTTTACCCTAGATGGTCCTTCAGCTTATAATGCCATCATCCATGCTCAAAACACTTATTCTAGTTACTTCATTAACGGAAGCTCTTCACAGGTATTGGGCGATGTCTTATCTAATGGTGTATTAACATTTGGCTACTCATTATCAACCTTAAGAATATCTCCAACACCTGGCGATCCAGATCCAGTTTATCTCTATGATCAATTGGTTGCAGATGGTTATGCGATTGGTACTGGTGGTTCTGAATATCAACGGGAGAACATCGATGTTGTCGGTGAAGTCAGGTTCTTTTCAACTTACTATCAAATATTCCAAAATTTAGGTGCATTTACCACGCCAGCAGTTGGTAGTACTTTCAATCCAAATAATCATCCAGATGCTTTGTTCCTATATGTAAGACCAACGAATAACCCTCAAGATTTAGGAAATGTCACTGGATCATATGGTGGTGGTGGGCAGCTGTCATACCTTTCAGGTTATGATTCCAATGGAAATTACATCCCGAATAGAGGTTATAATAATAAAAACTCTCCAGGTGTTATCAATTTTGGTTCTTCAGGTGCGACACAAACGATGACTGCTAACAATGCTTGGGCAGCCATTGTTGAAGAAGCTGATGGTTCTATGACCATTGTCGATGAAACAGTTGTTCCAGATTATTATGTTTTCCTATTAGCTGTAACTAATGGACAAATAACCTTTAATAATATTGTCTTCGAATACTTGCCATCAACATTAACCCAAGAACAATTTGAACGTGTGAGTACAGTTGACTTTATTAACGCCGATCAGATTCCAACCATTCGTAGCAACTTGGCCGGATATACATTCTCACTTGTTTACTTCAACTATGAAATCACATCAAATCAAACATTGGTTGCCTACACAGAAAGATTAACAAACGGCACTGGTTATAATATTTATATAGATTATACAATATCAAATAGTTCTTTCTTTTACTTTGATATTTATAATGTCAATATGCATAGCATTAACCTTTATATTAATAATACCTATGTCTCTACCTATACCAATACTATTGTTGCTATTAGGTTCTTGGATGGTAGTTATGAAATTACTTTATACTAAGAGAATATATCGTTCAATAAAAAAAGCGCCTCTCATTTTATCGAGAGGCGCTCTATTTATTATATAATGTTTATCCTACACTGAGTAAATAGACTGCTGTATTGGCCAATGTAATAAATGTAAAGAATACGGTTGTAAAGAATACCCCTGTCCATATATGGTTGTTTCTAATTGAGAAACGTCTCATAATGATTGCAGCAAATATCAATGTTGGAACCAAACCTACTGAAAGTATTGCACTTAATGAGAAAGCAGGGAATGGAGCGACACCTGTATTATACAGTAAGAAATATTGATAGATTAAGAATAAAATAACTGGTCCAGCCAATAAGAATGCGGCCAATAAATCACCTTGCCAGTTCTTCATCTTTCTTGTATTGACATAAATACTCATACCTGCAGCGAAATAATAGATAAAGAATAATGGTATATATCTTAATGCTGCAACAAATTGTTGAGAATTAAATATCTTAATAGCGTAAGTATAGAATCTAAAGTCTGTAAGGAATACCCATTCAATGATGGCGATAAATAAGAACAATCCAAAGGCCATGGCTAATGCTGTAAGTAAACTTGTAAGCAATTGAATCCAAGTCACTTTTAATCCATAAGGATTTTCAAGTTTCTTGCCATAAGCAAAAATAGGTGTTGTTGCCAAAGTAACCATCAAAATCAGTCCACCTGATACCATTGCCCAATAAACAATGGTGTTAATTGAAGGTGCAGCCCAATAAGTTACTTCAGTAATGATATCTGTATTGGTAAGTAACCAACGATAAATTAAAGCAATAATAGACAAGATGAAAGCACCAACAGTGACAGACTTAGCTCTTTGTAAGGCTTTTTCATTTTCTTCATTTAATAAGGCACCAACCCACATAAGGATTGTAAAGAATGCGGCGCCACCAATAATATAATACATGGCATTGGCTAGAGTTGTAAGTTCTGCAGCTCGATCCATAAAGTACGGTAAATAATATGCGGCCAAAAGCGCAACAAAAACAATCAAGAAAACTTTCAAAACTTTGTTTTCTTTTGGCTCAACAGAAGCAATGTCTTCACCAGTCTCAACTTTATGCATTCTATTGAAAACAGGAAGTTTTGATACAACCATAAATAATGGGAATATCATTGCGATTAAAGCTACAAGAGCGATTAAAGTAAAGGCTTCTTTTAACCACCAAACTTGTGCTGTAGAACCAGTTTTAATGCCATAATCTTCTAAATCATCTAACCCATGAAGATCAAGTTGATATTCAAAAGCGTCTTCAAAGAACTCAATGGTATTACGTCCGGTTTCTAAGGACCAAGTATTTTGAGGATGTGTTTCATCTGGTGTATAAATAATTCTTTGTCCACCATCTTTGTTGTACCATGTACCAGCTTCTGCTGTTCCTTCATCATCTCTACCTAAAAATTTAAGACCGACTTCATCATTCACAAAATCTTTGTAGATGACTGAACCAACTGGATCAGCAGAATTATCAAAGAAAAATTGATCATAATGAGCAGCAATATGCCCAGCTGATCTTGTGCCATAAATATCCCATGGATCAGCCATGAACACATAGCGATAATCTGAACCCACAGGTAATGCAGCGGCTATTTTTCTATAACCCAATGCAGATGCAGCGCCTTCATCGAAGACAACCGCGTAAGTTGATGAAAAGCCACCCATTGAATGACCACTAACACCAATCATACCATTACCATCATCATCCTTCAGCACATAATCTTTTTCATAGATGTACGAAGCAGCATCATACATGGCATAGACATAGAAATTGAATGCTGATGGCGTTTCCCATCTTGAATCACCATGGTCATACATGTCGAAAGCTAAAACAACATAACCTCTTCGTGAAAGTTCAATAGCACCAATTTCTTGCATTTCAGCATTGTTTAAGTAACCATGAGTTAAAACAACAGCTGGTGCAGGATTATCAGCATCAACATCTCTAGGTACAAATAAATACCCAGATAATTCACCGCGTTCAGTTTCAAAACTAACTTTATCTACTTTTACAGAAAAAAATGAGTTTTGAACCAAACTTGCCGCAAAACTTGCGACAACAATGACCACTAAAAGGGATAATACCCATTTAAGTGGTTTTGAAAATTGTTTCATATTTTTTCTCTCCCTTCAAATATTACTACTTTGTTATACCCTATATAATAAAAGCCAAGAACAAAAAACACATTCATGTGTCTTTAGCTTGCCCTCGGCCTCTAAGCGCTTACATTATCTTTTTACAAAAGTATTTTATCACAGGGTCTGGTTAGTGTCAATAGGTGAAAATGGCTTAATCAAGGGTTTACCAAAAAATTATAAAATTATTTTTTCTTTTAAATTATTGTTTTTCCTCTAAAAAACAAGATTTGGTTAAGACGACATTAGCGCCAGAATTTACTATATTTTTAATGATTACATCTCCTATGTTTAATGGCTTTTGAACTAGGTACTCATTGATGATTTCCATAGCATCAAATATTTTTTCTTTCGGTATGGCTTTGTCTGTTTTACAACTCACACGAGGTATGGTTTGGTAAATGGTTCTTACTGTTGTGGTCAATATTCGTTTGGGCGCTTTAATCTCTGTTTCAACATAATCTTTTCCACGTGGACACTTGTTTCCATGGATGGTCATATCATCGTCAAGTCGGATATGACATCCCCTTGGACAAACAATGCATATATATTCTTTTCTCATTGTCTTTCCTCCAGGTACACATATACATCAGCCTCATATTTTAAATCTTCCATGTTCAATTGGTAAGTTTCCATCTCAGCAGGTATGACAAAACTTAATTTCTTTTTGACAATCAATTGATCTTTTTGATAGATACTTAATAAGGCTTTTTCAAAATTCTTCTTCGACCGAAAAGAAATAAAAACATCTTTTTCTAGTGCATCAAAGTTTATTTTTTGTGGTGTAACATAATGTATTTGATCACCAAAGTATACATTGTATAGACGTTGCTTACCTTTATCAGTTCTCTTCAAATAATGACTAATGGCTTTTCCTGCCCGACGACTTTCCGTCGTTACATGATCAACCAAATCATGAATCTGTAATGCATTCCCACATAAAAAGACACCCGGTATATTGCTTTGATAGGTTTGATCTATTTTTGCACTTTTTGTTTTTTCATCAATATCTACACCCAAATGCCCAAGCAAAGTTACATCAGGAATTAAACCGATAGATAATAAAAGTGTATCCACATCAAACTTTTTTTCAGTGCCTTTGATTGGTTTAAACTGATCATCAACTTTTGATATGACAATTTCTTTTAACCGTTGATGTTTATCCGCAATGACATCGGTCACTGTATGTGATAAATAAAGGGGGATATCAAAATCATGTAGGCACTGAACAATATTTCTAATGAGTCCATTAGAATGTGGCATGATTTCTGCCACACCTAAAACTTCCGCACCCTCTAAAGTTAATCGCCTAGCCATAATTAACCCAATATCGCCACTACCAAGTATAAAGACTTTCTTACCAACCATATAACCATCAATGTTGATATATCTTTGTGCTGATCCTGCCGTTAAAACACCGTATGGTCGATCTCCAGGTATTGATATTTGTCCTCTAGTGCGTTCATATGAACCTGTTGTTAATACCACTGCTTTTGTTTTAATGTCTACTATGCCACTTTCAGTATTGGAATAAGACACAATAAAATAATCATCCACTTTATGAATATCTATCACTGTCGTATCTAAAAGATAATCAATATCCGCTTCGAGAAAATCCTTAATAAAATAATGGGCATATTCTGGACCAGTATACTCTTCTTTGAAAACTTCCAAGCCAAAACCATTATGAATGCATTGGTTTAAAATCCCGCCCAACTGCTCTTCTCTTTCAATTAATAATATGTCATGTTGATATTGTTTTAGTTCTAGTCCAACAGCTAAACCTCCTGCACCACCACCAACTATCACTACATCTCTCATTTTGTCACCTTCGTTTCATGTGTAAATATCAATGATTGCTCATCATCATAATGTATATCCAATGGTGATATGTTTAATGTATCGCTAATTAAATGCACAAGCTTCTCTTCACAATACCCACCTTGACATAATCCAGCACCTGCTCTTACCCTTTTTTTAAGACCTTTAATGGTATGGGAACCTAAGGGTCCTTGAATAGAATCAATGATTTCTTTTTCTGTAATTTTTTCACATTTGCAAATAATGCGTCCATAACGTTTATCTGCCTTTAACAAGGCTTCTTTTTCTGATGACGATAAGCGATGGAACTCTACGCGTTTCTTTCTATAAGGAGAAAATGCCTGATTCCTTGCATATTTTTTATCCATTCCTATGATATCTTTAATTAGGTATTCAGCAATGGCAGGAGCCGCTGTTAAACCTGGTGATTCTATACCACCTAAATAGTAAAAACCTGGGTGATTCAAAGATTCTTTAATATAAAAATCATCATAAGTTGATGTTGATCTTATTCCAGCAAAAGACCGTATTATTAAATCAAATGGTATATTTTCCGCTAAATCAACTGCATTTTTTTTGACATAATCTAATCCTTGAGCCGTCGTATTGGTATGGAATTTATCATCAATAAACTCTGAACTTGGTCCCAAAAGAATATTGCCGTGATATTGAGGAGTAATTAAGACGCCCTTACCTTTATCAGATGGCAGTGGATAAATCACATGTTTCATAAAGCCCTTGACGCTTTTATCCAAGACAAAATATTCGCCTTTCCTTGGCGTCGTTTTAAAGGGTGGTGTTTCTATCATCTGGCCAATATCATCGGCGGCTACACCAGCAGCATTGATGATATGCCTTGTTTGATATATACGATGACTCTTTGTAGTGATTTGATAATGGCCATTGATTGGCTTGATGTCAATCACCTCTTGGTTTTTATGGAATTCAACACCATTTTCAATGGCATTTTCCATGCATGCAAAAGCAACCTCCCATGGATAAGTCACTTTGGTGGTTGGCAAAGACAAAACCTTTGTAATCGATTTTGCTAAATTCTTTTCAACCTTTCTAGCATCGTCACCATCTATGAGTTCAAATTCAGGTACTTGATTAGCCTTGGTTGTTTGCAAAATCTCTTGTAATTTTATCTCTTCAGTATCATTGTGTGCCACCACATAAGCGCCAGTATATAATAGTGGAATTTCTAATGTTTTTTCCCAATCCTCATACATTTTATTGCCTTTTACACTTAACATTGCTTTCAGACTACCTGGTTTTGGATTATGACCTGCGTGAATGATGGCTGAATTGGCCAATGTCTGAACATTGGCGACATCATTTTCTTTTTCTAAGCAAAGAACCTTGGCTTGATAACTTGATAATCCTCTAGCAATGGCACTGCCAATAATCCCAGCACCTATAATGATAAAGTCATACATAATATTCCTCCTCATAAAAGAAAAAGCAAAAAAATGATTTAATCATTTCTTTACTCTTCGCTCTTAAATTACATTAACTTGTCTTTATTACCACAAATCGGTATTTGATGTTGTGATGGCTATTGCCCCATGTTTATAACATTGTTGAATATGTTCCTTGGTGTTAATTAATCCACCCATCCAAACTTTTGCATCAATGGATTGTTGGATTCTACCAATTAAATCATAACAAGCACCTGGTAATATTTCAATAAAATCAGGCCTAAGTCTTTGTCCAATTTCTATACTTTGTTCTAATGATATGGTGTCTTTTATAAAAAACCTATAGACACCCATGACATGTCTTTTTTTGCAAATTTCTATGACTTTTGGTTTACTTGATATCATACCATCAACATGAAGTTCTTGAATTAAGTATATTGCTCCGTACTCATCACTTGATAAGCCTTTTATGAGTTCAGAATGAACTAAAACTATCTTTTGATGGTCTTTCATTTTTTTGATGATTTGCTCTAGTTGTGCCAATTGAAAATTCATTAAAATGCCAATTTTCAAGTCTGATTCCAAAAATACATTAAGTTTCTTATAATCAGATATAGCAGGTATTATTTGTTGTTGATACATTGGGTTCACCTCAAAAAATAAAACGAACGAAAAAAGGTTAGTCACCTCTTCGTTCTCATATCTCTACCTTTTATTAACTTAACCCTATTATAAAGCCCATAAAAATTTCTGTCAAGCCCTTGACTTTATTTGATATAAATTTTGATTATAAAAAAAAGAAAATCCATCACATGGATTTTCTAAATGATCATATTATGAATTTGCTTCTTCTTGATTTTTTTTAAGTTCTTGGTATAAAGCTTCAATCTCTTCCATCCGTTGAGGAATAGCGATATTTTGAGGACAATGCTCTAAGCAATGACCACAAGCAATACAATTTTCTGCCCGCTCTGACGGTTTAAGCTTTTCATAGTTTCTAATGAAAGCTTGATCAAAATGATTCAAAGCATACTGATTGTAAATTTTAAAGACCTTAGGAATATCCACACCTTCAGGGCAAGGCATACAATATTTACAGTTTGTACAAGGAATAAGATTTTTATCAAGGAAGACTTTTAATGCTTGATCAATTGTTTTTTGTTCAGCCTTAGATATTGGTTCAAAATCTGTCAAAGTTTGAATATTATCTCTGGTTTGCTCAAGATTAGACATACCACTTAAAACAACCATAACTTGGTCTTTAGAAGCAGCGTATCTTATGGCCCAGGAAGCGATCGATTGATCAGGTTTTGCATTATTTAAAATCTCACGAGATTCTTCACATAAATTCGCAAGCGTACCCCCTCTTACAGGTTCCATGACAATTACAGGCACACCATAGTCTTTTACAATTTGATATTGCTTTTTAGCATTCTGAAAATCCCAATCCAAATAATTGAGTTGAAGTTGGACAAAATCCCATTCATACTGATGAATGATATGGTCCAAGACATCTGGTGTATCATGGAAAGAAAATCCAAGATGCTTAATCTTGCCTTCTTCTTTCATTTGATAAAGAAAATCCATGACTCCAGGTTCTTGATAGACTTTAAACCCCTCTTTACTTAAAGCGTGGCACAAATAAAAATCGATGTAAGTCGTCTGCAAACGATCGAGTTGTTCATGAAAAATACGTTTGGCATCGTCAACATTTTTGATTTCCCATCCAGGCATTTTGGTGGCTAAATAAAAACTATCCCTTGGATATTTCTTTAATGCCTTCCCAACAAAAGGTTCACTAAGTTTTTGATGGTAAGGATAGGCAGTATCAAAATAATTTACACCTGCTTGATAAGCTTCATCAAGCATTTTACTTGCCAGTTCTTCATCAATATCAGGTTTATCTGGATCGATTTTTGGGAACCTCATACACCCAAATCCTAAGAGAGATGGATTATGTTCTATGCCTTTAAATTCGGTTTTTTTACGGAATACGTTTTTCTTCATCTTATACCTCAATATGGTTTTTAATAAACGATTCGTGTACCACACGATAATGTGGTTGATAGTGATTCCGATAAGAATCACTATGAGACAATGGTCTAATACCTCTATCTAAATATCTTTCTATTTTTTCTTTGCAATCATTTAAGTCTAAATCAATATCTTGTTCTTCAATAAGTAAACAAATAAGATTTAACTGATTTGTAAACAATAGAATAGTTTCATCGTCTATGATTGGTGATTCTAACATTGATTGATAAAAAGCATCTGCTAGTTCGTCTTCTGTGATTAACCCGCGATGAATCACTGATAGTGGCACTCGATAATACTTGTTTCCAATGGATTCAATTTGGCCAGTCATTGAATCTTCTTTCATAAGCAATAATTCATCTTTCAAATATTGCTTAACTGAGTCTAAACTTGGATTTGAAGACATATGCTTTGGCCCAAAGCTATTTTGATAAATAAGTTTAATAAAATCCTCCAAGTCTGACTTTGGATAACGTTGATAATGTTCTAAAATAACCCCTTTCATTCCTTTCATGTCTGTTCTCCTATAAATTAAATTATCTTCATATTATCAAATTTATAGATTGTATACAAGGCCATTTACATTTAAACATAAAAGAAATATTCATAAACTGAAAGATTTGTGTTTAATATATTAGGATTATTCTTCTTTCTTTAATTTTACCATAGCCAACAAATGCTTATTATTTGTTCTTTCAAAGCCCATATCTTCATAAAAATCAATAGGCCCATCTTCATCTGTGATTAGAACAATCTGTCTAACATTTTTATATTTTTCTAAAACTGTTTTTAGTAGATGTTTGCCAATGCCCTGACCTCGATACTTTTTAAGGACAAGTAAGTCTTGAACATAGCAAATGGTTGATTGATCGCTGACAACTCTAATCAAACCAATCAATTGATTTTCATGCCAGGCTGAGTAAACAAAATCAGAATTTTGAATACCTGACAGGAGATTTTTAATGGATTTAGTGTATGTAGTCCACCCAGCGTCTGTATAGAGATTTTTTACTTGGTCTTCTGATAAAATATTAAAATCTTTATAAACGATATCCATACTATTCACCTACAATTTGAATATTTAATTCTCTTTGTCTTGGCCCATCAAACTCACAAAAATAAATAGCTTGCCAGCGGCCTAGTTTTAATTGATTGTTTTCTACAAAAACAACTTGGTCATTTCCAACAACACTTGATTTAATATGAGCATGTGAATTACCTTCAAAATGCAAAAATTCCTTGTCAATTGGAAAAGCTTGTCTTAAAGAAAACAATATGTCTTTCTTAACATTTGGGTCTGTGTTTTCATTAATGGTAACAGCCGCTGTTGTATGGGGGACAAATAAAGTTAGTGTTCCCGATTGAATACTTGATTCTTTTAATACAGCTTGAATATCTTTTGTGATATCAATAAATTCTTCATTCTTATTCGTTTTCACTTTGATTGTTTTTTGAAATATTTCCATTTTCACCCTCCATTCTTATTATAACACCCTCATTTTATTGTCTCAAGATGAACTCAAAGAAAAAGTCAACCTTTGGGTTGACTTTAAAATTATATGGACATTTGATTTAAGTTGTTCTTTAAAATGTCGGCTGATTTTTCTAATTTCTGTTGCTCTCCATCAGATAATTTAAGATTCACAACATGATGGACACCATCTCTATTTAAAACAGCAGGCAATCCAATATATAAATCTTTTTCAATATCATAAACACCATCATTATAGACTGACACAGGTAAAATTCTGTTTTCATTATTAAACAAAGCCGAAGTAATTCTTACAAGTGCCATACCAATACCATAATATGTCGCATGCTTTTTAGCGATAATTTCTTGAGCAGCGTCTCTCACCTTTTTATAAATGTGATCTAGGTCTTCAAAATCTATCTCTTTCATGGATTCAATAACATCCATCATTGGTTTCGCGCCAACATAGGCTTTAGACCAACAAACAAACTCGCTGTCTCCATGTTCACCTAAAATATAAGCGTGAATATTCCTTGAATCGATGTGAATATATTTTGATATTTCATATCGTAGTCTGGCTGTATCAAGTGATGTGCCACTACCTAAGACTCTTGAAGATGGTAAACCTGATTCTTTCCAAGCCACATAAGTCAATATGTCTACTGGATTTGACGCAACTAAAATAATGCCATCAAAACCTGATGCCATAATATTCTTTGTGACCGACTTGATAATATTTGCATTGCGGTTCAATAAATCAATGCGTGATTCTCCAGGTTTTTGATTTACACCAGCGGTAATTACAACCAACCCAGCATCTTCACAATCACTATAATCTCCTGCTTTAATGCTCATTTTTCTTGGAGCAAAGGCCAAACCATGGTTTAAATCCATTGCTTCACCTTCAGCTTTTTCTTTATTTAAGTCGACCAAAACAAGTTCTTCAATGGTACCTTGATTCAATAAAGCATACGCATAGCTCATGCCCACAAAACCAGTTCCAACAATAACAACTTTACTTTTTGTCATCATAATCATCTCCTTTAGATTATAGTTTAATCATATCATTATTTGCCAATCAAATATACCAATATGGTATTGAAAATGCTTTCCTATCCTATAAACAAAAAAGAAAAGGCATAAAAATGCCTTTTCATTGTCATTATTTAGATGATACTTTTTCTATTTCTGTTAGAAAAGCATCAATTGGTTGGTTACCTAGCAATTCAAATTCATCATTGATGATGATTTTTGGCACACCTGACACTTTATATTTCATTGATAAGTCATAAAATGTTTGACTTTCAATCATTGAAGCTTGAACATTGTCATTTAACATGGCAAGTGAATGAGCTGTTGAGACAGCGCCTGGACAATGTGGACAAGACAATGTCACAAATACTTTAATGTCAACTGGCTGATCAATTTTTGAAATTCGATCAATAATTTTTTTGTCTAACCCTAAATCCAAACCAGACATATAGACAATAGCTGATAAGAATGAATTGATTTCATGTCCTGCTGGAATACCTTGGAACTTCACACCCTTATACTTGCCTTTATCATCCAAGATGACGAAAGTTGGTACAGCATCAATTTGATAATCTTTTGCTAAATCAGCATCTTTTTCTAAATCTTTAAAATCAACTGAAATTTTATCATTTAATACTTTAACTTCATCAAGTAATTGTTTTGTTTCTTCGCATGTGTTGCATTCACCCTCTTTGGTGAACAAAACCATGGTAATGTTGTTTTGCATTGGTTCCAACGCTTTTTTAATTTGTTTACTTACATCTTCATTTAATAATTTAGCCATTATAACTCTCCTTTTTATAATTGATTTAAATATTGATTGACTGCCAAGGCTGCTTTTGCGCCTTCAGCAGTTGAAATAATAATTTGTTTAAATGGTTGTTCTGTAACATCGCCCGCAGCATATAAACCAGGGATTGATGTCATTTGATTGTTATCAACAATCACTTCGTTTCTTTCATTGGTCCTTACCAAGTCTTTTACTAACCATGAATTAGGGACTGTACCGATTTCTATCAATAAGCCATCAGCTTGTATGATTCTTTTTTTATTGGTTTTTTTGTCTAAGACTTGTACACCCATCATTTGATCATCCCCAAGCACTGCCAATATCTGAGTTTCTAAATGAATGTCTAGTTTATCCACATCATTTAATTTTTTCATCAAGATATCATCAGCCCTAAATTGACTACGATGAACAATAGTGATTTGACTTGCCCACGGAACCAAATCTAGAACCCCTTCTACAGCAGAATTTCCACCTCCTGCAACGATGACATGTTTGTCTTTAAAGAACGGAGCATCACAAGTTGCACAATAAGTCACGCCCTTATTGGCCAACTCTTTTTCACCAGGGATGTCTAATTTTCTTGGCGCCCCACCTGTAGCAAGTAACAAGGTACGACTCGTATATGTTTTTCCATTGGAAACTTGAACTTTAAAGCGAGGATTGTCATATATTATTTCTTGAACACGAACGCCCTTTAATATTGGGACTTCAAGTTCTTGAATATGTTTTAAAAATGTATCTGATAAATCCTCACCATCAATAAGGTTAAAACCTAGGTAGTTATCCACAATGGTTGTATTGTGCAATTGTCCTCCAATTTCTTCAGCGATGATTCCAACCTTTAAACCTTTACGCTTGGCATATAAGGCTGCGTTTAATCCTGCAGGACCGCCACCAACAATAAGAAAATCCCATAGTTCTATGGTGTCAAATTCACTTTTGTCTGTTTTTTGTTCTAAATTAAAATCAAACATGTTATTCACCTACTTGCCTTTAACCACTAAATCAACTGCTTCATTGATATCATCTAACTTAACATTAAACTTTCGCTCAATGGTTTGAATCAAGTTTTGAGTGGTTAAGATACCTATGGTTTTATCAATACTCGACCTAACTGCCTTTAACTGGGTAATTAGATCAACACAGGCTGTATCATTTTCCATCATGGAAATCACGCCTTTCATTTGACCGTGCGCTCTTTTTAATCTGTTTTTTAATGCATCATCACATTTCATGGCATGTCTCCTTTCAACTAATTTTGCATTCATATTATACCCCATAGGGTATATGAAATCAAATCATATGCTTAAGAAAAGCTCAGCATACACTGAACTTTATTTTTTGCGATAAATGGTCCATTTTCCGATGGGTTTAAAACCTAATCTCATGTAGATTTTTCCTGCACTAGGATTGTCATAAAACAAACATAAGTGTTTGTTTTTTTGATTCATATAGAGATCCATTAAATAAAGCAACAGTACCGATGCATAACCCTTTTGTCGATGGCCTGGATGAGTCGCAACTCCAACAACCATGGCATTCATGAATGTCTCAGCGGTTGTGGCCACTGTAGATAGGACCTCTCCATCTTTCTCTATAAAAAGGGTCACACCCATATCAATGGATTTTAATTTAGATTGGATAAAATCTTCTTTGTCTTTCTTAAAACTTTCGAACTCTTTAATTTGGCTAAGTAAATCATAGAGTTTTTCACAATCTTCTCTTGACTGGACTTTTTGAATATTGTATGCCCTTGTCTGAGGTCTTTCATTAAAACTTGTCGCCTTGCAGAAATACATGGCTTCTTTTTTATAGGAATCAAGATATGGCTCGATTAAATTTAGTAAATTCTCTTTACCAGATAAGAATTTAAAAGGATCATGTTTGAATATGTCTAAATAATCCAAAGAAAATCTTTCTTGATCAGCATAATAAACAGCATTTTCTCTATAACGTATAAAAACACTTAAGAGTTTTTGTTTGTCATCATATTCTCCATAAACTCTTTGAAAATCTTGATTAAAGCCATAATGTTCAATGTCTCCAATTAAAAAGATATTGAACTCGGGTTCTTGATACAAGTATGTTAAGACTTCTTCCCGATCTGCTTCTTTTAATTGTCTAATCATTTGCTACTAGTCCTCTCTTCACCCATTTTTGATGTATAAAATCAATCATATTTTTTATACCAAGGGTCATCACAACAGAAGTCAGTGCCATTAAACCTAACTTACCACCAAGGCCGTTGTAATGAACATAATAAACATGAAATAAAAATGCATGGATAATACTTGCTATAATCACAGCGTTAAACTTTGGCAATCTATCTTTAGATGACATGCCTATAAAAGACGCTGAGAAAAAAACAACAGTACATGTCACATAATCTTTGACAAGATAAATCATAATCAAAGCAAACAATAAACTTAATAGAGCAGATGAAAACACTGCGGTTTGCTTAAAATAATGTTGTAAACCATAAGTTAATATACCTCCAGCAAGACTCACAATGGCTAGCCGGATAAAATTAAGTTCATTGCTTACAATGATCATATCTTTACTAAAAAATGTTGCGACTAGAATGGTTGCGATAAAAGCTGTTGTTCCTAACTTGCCTCCCATACCTTTCATCACAGGTTTTGAAATGATAAAAACGAAGGCACAAAAAACAGCGATTAAAAACACTTCACCATAAGAAAATAAAAATGATGAAACCATGCCTGCAAAAGACCCACAATAAATAGCGACACTGTATTTCCTTAAAAGATAATAACCCAATAAGCCAACAAAACTTGATGCTATAACTGCACTAATATCAAGTTGATGGGCGAGTAAATATGTTAATATTACACCTGAAGCCACACTAATAGACTCATAAGGATGAAATTGATAGGATTTACTGAAAGTTTTTTCTTGGTCCAGTATTTTTTTTAGACCTATCACCAAAGGAAATACCAATAAAAGATAAAAGACAACCATCCAATCCTGATATGCCAAAGTCACACTTAAGAAAACGTACAGTAAAGTAACTGATATAATGAGCCAAGAGATGATCTGGGGTTTTTTGATATGTTCTTTCAAATGATTAAAACTGCACTTCATGTCATTCCTCCAATTGTAAATACTGTTTGATTGAACGAAAAATTGTTGATTTAGGCCATTGACATAAAATATCAAAAGATGTTTCTTTCATCATCTTTTGAACCCACTCAAGGCCTAAAAAATAACCTGCTTCAATAATGCCTTCAACTGGGTACCAATCGCCGAAAAAATTCTGTATTTTCTCGTTTTCACTTTGATAATATTCATTAAATATACTTTTTAACAAGTCTTGGATTGACTTGGCATTTTTATGCCAGGCTTCCATCGATATGTCTCGCCCAAAAAAGATAGATTCACCATATGTTGCTAGACCCTCAACATAGATTTTGTAAAGGTATGTTTCTTTAAAATCCAAAGTGGGTTCTAAAGACCTTTGACCAATGGACTGATGCAAGAAATGTGTGTATTCATGGGCCACTAAATCAAAAAGTTTCATGTGTTCATCCCAGTTAAGTTCAACAATCTTTTCAAGGCCAAACCAAAGTGATGGCTTATGATTCCAAACCATAAAAGAACCAGCACCATTGCCTAAACCATGATAAATATAAGCATCAACTACTGGAAGTTCAGATAAATGAAAGAATGTCTTAGCTTTTTCTTCAACCTGACTTAAAGCTTGTTCCAATAACTTAGCAGCTTGATGCATTCTTTTTATATCTTCTTCATGATAATTAAACACTTTTTTTATTGCTAGAGCTTCCCAATCAAAACCAAGTTTTTGATAATCTCTTATACAATATTGTTGAATATCTTCTTTATCTTTATAATATTGCAGCCAATATGATTTTAAATCATAAGGTTGAAAAGCACTTGGTTGATAGTTTTTAAACAAATGATAAATATTCATGGTCACATCACCTTTTGCTAATAATGAATGTAATCTTTACATACATTATATATAATTTTATTGGTTTTCACCAGTCTAAATAAAAATCAAATGCGTTGAAATGGTCAACCCTATATATAGGATATAAAAAAAAGACATCAATGATGTCTTTATGTATCTATAGATAGTGGATTATTTTATTATAAAGATATGGCCATGACAAAAAAGGATGCTAAATAGAAATGAGATCATTTTAGTATATTTCTTGACTAGAGTTAATAAGCAAAAAACCATTATTTATTAACATCTTATAAAAGAGATAAAATAATGATAAGCATGATAACAATAACAATAAATCCAACAAAAGCAATCACCGCAATCCAGTTGCGTCGATTCATTGCTTCATAGCGCTTAAGATTATCATCTTGACTATTATCATTTAAAATATACCGGGTGCTTTGCGATCGATCACTATTTGAGATTCGTGTTTGATTATGAGTGACACCACTTTTATCATCCAAAGACATACTAAATCCTTTCTTATACAAGATCTTGGTTTGTGATTTATACAAATATACTTCATCAAAGCAAAGCTTTATTTTGGCTTATTATATCATATAAGTTATGAAAAATGAATGGGAACTCAACTTTCAAAAAATTCATTTTTTCATATAAAAAAGGCTTTCTTCATTAGAGTGTAAGGTTTTCTATACCATATCTCCAACTTTTGAAAGCCACTTCAATCTTTAATGGTGGAACTAGAGGGACTTGAACCCCCGACCCCTTGCACGTCAAGCAAGTGCTCTCCCACTGAGCTATAGTTCCATAACACTATATCTATTATACACAAAATGATTTAAAAGTAAAAGAAAAGCAACAAAATTATTGTTGCTTTTTACTCATTTCTATAAAAGTTTTAAATAAAGGATGTGGTTTATCTGGTCTAGATAAGAATTCTGGGTGGAATTGAACAGCCATAAAGAATGGATGGTTTTTTATTTCAATCATTTCTACTAACTTAGTTTCAGGATTAACACCTGAGAAGACCATACCATTTTTCTCTAATAATCCTTGATAGTCATTATTAAACTCATAACGATGACGGTGTCTCTCTTGTATTATATTTGCTTGGTATACTTTATAAGCCATAGTGTCTGCTTGAACTTTACAGTCATATAAGCCTAATCTTAATGTACCACCTAAGTCTATTCCTTGGTATTGATTAGGCATATAGTCTATAACATTGTCTTTGGTTTTTGGGTTGAACTCCGTTGAATGAGCATCTTCTAAATCACAAACGTTTCTGGCAAATTCTACCACTGATAATTGCATGCCTAAGCATAAACCTAAGAAAGGTATCTGATGTTCTCTTGCATATTGAATGGCCAATAATTTACCATCAATACCACGTTCACCAAAACCACCTGGCACCAAAATCCCATCAAGTGAACTTAGAGTCTCTTCTATATTTTCTTTGGTCAAAGTACTAGAATCAATCCAAACAATATCAATGTCTATATGATGGAAATACCCTGCATGGTTTAATGCTTCAACCACAGACAGATAAGCATCTTTAAGAGCAACATACTTACCAACCAAGCCTATCTTGATAGACTGGGTAATAGTTTTAATATCTTCGACCAATTGTACAAAGAAATCAATGTTAGAGCTTTGGTGTGGTATTTTTAAATGGTTACAAGCCAAGCGATCTAACCCTTCTTCTTTTAGATTAATCATCACTTGATACAAGATATCCACATTTTTACATTCAATGACATCTTCTATACTGACATCGCAAAATAAAGCAATTTTGTCTTTAATATCCTGATCAATAGATTTTCTTGTCCTCAAGATGATCATATCAGGACTAATCCCTAAAGACTTCAACTCCTTGACGCTATGTTGAGTTGGCTTAGTTTTTAATTCTCCTGTTGTTTCTAAATAAGGTACTAAAGTATTATGAATGAAAAGTGTATTGTCTTTACCAAAGTCTCGTCTCATTTGTCGAATGGCTTCTATATAAGGCAGTGATTCTATATCACCAACCGTTCCACCTATTTCAGTAATAAGAACATCACACTGACTGCTTTTCGCTATTGAGATGAGTCGCTCTTTGATTTCATTGGTAATATGGGGAATGACTTGAACAGTGGCCCCTAAATAATCTCCTCGACGTTCTTTATCTATCACTGATTGGTAAATCTTACCTGTTGTAATGGAAGAATCTTTGGTAAGATTTTCATCAATAAAACGTTCATAATGTCCTAAGTCTAAATCCGTTTCGCCGCCATCATTGGTGACAAAAACTTCACCATGTTGGTAGGGTGACATGGTGCCTGGGTCAACATTGATATAGGGGTCAAACTTGACCATAAAGACTTTTCGGCCTTGATTTTTAAGTAATCTACCAAGTGACGCAGCAGCAATTCCTTTACCTAAAGATGATACAACGCCTCCAGTAATGAATATGTATTTGGTTTCTTTCATAATCTACCTCCATGATTCAAAAAAAATAAAGGGCTCTCCTTATGGAGAACCCTTTTAGTGAGCTCTTTAAAATTATATCAAATAAAATGATGACTTGCAATTACTTTTTATAAACAGATTCTTTTAAGACACCAATATAAGGTAAATTACGATAGTAGCCATCATAATCAAGGCCAAATCCTACCACAAACAATTTAGGGATGGTAATACCAATATATTTTGGTTTAAAGGCTTTAACACGACCTTCAGGTTTATCCAAAAGTGTTACAACTTCAACAGACTTAGCACCTCTATAAAGTAATAAGTTTTGAACAACATTAATGGTTCTTCCTGTATCTACAATATCTTCAGCGATAATGACATGACGACCTTCCACTGGAACATCTAAGTCTTTGGTGATTTTTACATCTCCTGCTGATTCTGTTCCACCGTGGTATGATTGGACACTCATCAGTTCATACTGACAATACAAATCAACATTTTTCATAAGTTCCGCCATAAATGGTAAGCAACCATTTAACAAGCCAATGATAATGGGTTTTTTACCATGATAATCTTTGGTAATTTCAGTTCCGAGCCGTTTTGATATATGAACAATTTGGTCGTGAGAAACCAAAATTTCTTCAATGTCTTTTTCAAGCATAGAATCCCTCCTCTATTTCACAAACATTATAACACTAGTACAGATTAAAATAAAGCATTATTTAGTTCACAATTAGTTCGATAAAATATCGATTATAATCAATTAAACCTTGGTCTTTCATATGTCCCAGTTCGCGTGACAAAGATGGTCGCTGTACATTGAAATAATTGGCAAGGTTTTCTTTTGAAGAAATTGGTATTTTATGATTAGGATATAAATGCTTTTGATATTTTAACCACATCAATATTTTTTCTCTCAAACTGGCTTGCATTAGAATCTTATTATGCTGATTAAAGGCCAAAGCCTTTTCACTCAGTTGTCTTAGGTATGCATGTTGAAAATCATCATTGGTTTTCATTAAGTAGGTCAGGGTATTTATATCTAAATATGCAATTTTTGATGTTTTACTTGCTAGCAAATTACCTGGATAAAAAGGTAGGGTAGAATGAATCAAAAAATCACCGAATAAATCACCTGCTTTCAAAGTAGCAAGTATTCGTTCTTCACCTTGATTGGTATAATGAATCATTTGTATTTCTCCTTCTATCACAAGTCCTAAACGATCACAAATATCATGTTCATGATAAACAATCATGCCCTTTTGATAGTGGCAACTTAGGGAAAAATATTTGATAATATCAGCTTGATCTAAGATCGACATGATTTCCTCCTTTTCGTAACATATGTTACATATTTTCTTACATGGATAGTATATCATAGTTAGTGAAAAGGATGTGAAAATAATGAAAAAAATATCTTTGATACTATTAATATTCTTGAGCTTTTTACTTTTAGGATGTCAAGAAGAAACCAAGCTAAGTGTGATTGTTCCAAACGGTATACCTAGCATTGCCCAAAGCCATCTAGAATATGAACAGGGAGATGTCTATGATATAGAAAGAGTCAGTGGCCCCCAGCCATTAATGGCTGCTTTTACAAGTGGTTCTTATGACGTGATTATTGCTCCTGTAAACTTAGGCGCAAATTTTCATCAAAAAGGCAGTGATTATAAATTGGGGGGCATTTTAACCTGGTCAAACCTTCAAATCATATCACCTATTCAAATTGATGACATAGAGGATCTATCAGGTCATACCATAAAAGCCTTTGGACAAGGTTCAGTCCCAGAAATGATTATCACTTACTTGTTTGAAGAGATTGAACTATCTGAACCAGTTAATATTGATTTTAATGCATCTTCTGCACAGGAAAGTTTAATGTCATTTATTCAAAATGGTGACATAGCCATTGTTTCAGAACCTGTAACAACACAAGCCAGAACAATGACTGATGAGATTTTTGTCATAGATTTAGCAAATCTTTGGAGACAAGAAACGGACTTGGATTTATTTCCTCAAGCTGGAGTTTTTTTCAAACAAAACATTGATCCTCAACTGATAAATCAATATTTAGATGATTTGAATCTTGGTTCAGCTGATGTCAATGATGACCCTCAAGCCACCGCAGGCTATTGTTTGGCCCTTGACTATCCTTTTGAAGAAAGTATCATTGCTAGTGCCATCCCTAATGCCAATATCAATTTTGAATATACTGCAGATGTTAGAAGTCAAATAGATCAGTTTCTAACCATGATCCTTAATGAAAATCCATCATTAATTGGTGAGGCAATGCCAAGTGAAACTTGGTATTATCAGCCATCATGAGACGGTACTTAATCGGTGGTTCATCCATATTATTTTTATTTATCTTATGGATGATTTTTGCAGGAACCATTGATAATCCTTATATATTACCAGGTCCCTTATTGGTTATAAAGACACTCTTTTCTTTATTAGGCAATCATGAGACCTATCTCATCATTGGACAAACTTTTTTACGATTGGTGATTGCCTTTGCCATTTCAAGCCTCCTAGCAATCATTCTCGGTTTATTTGCAGGAAGACATATCTATATTGATGACTTCTTACATCCTATCGTTGCAACCTTAAGATCCATACCCATTGCTTCGGTAATTGTCATTATTTTAATCATCATCGGCCATGGCTTTTCACTTTACATTATTACTTTTTTGATGATTTTTCCTATTATCTATGAAGCCACAAAACAAGGGGTACTAAATATTAACCCTGACATCAAACAAGCCATAGCCATAGAAAATCACAAACCCTTGATTATCACATATAAATTGCATTTGCCTCTGGCTATGCCTTATATTCGAACAGCCATGTTTCAATCCTTTGGTTTGGGGTTCAAGGTCATTGTTATGGCAGAGTTTATCGCACAAGCCAATAGAGGCATTGGTCGAGAACTTTTTGATGGAAGTATTTCTATCAATTATGCCTATGTTTTTGCTTGGACACTCATTATCATTATATTGGTTACAATTTTTGAATCAACTTTAAAATCCATCAAAAAAGCCTATGAAGAAACTTCATAGGCATTTTTTTATATACGCTCTTTTGCACTATAAGATGTGTGCAAGAGTTCATGGGCTAGATGAGATCCTGGTTTACCTAAGAAATCTTCATAGAGTTTTAAAACCATAGGGTTCTCATGTGATTTCCTTCTTGGCATTGATTTATCCAAATCATATAGTGCTTTTTGTCGTTTCATTAAAATCTCAGTATATCCATGGTGGTAAGGTTGACCACCTCCACCAATACATCCACCAGGACAAGCCATTATTTCTATGGCATGAAAATGACTTTTTCCATCACGAATATCTTCTAATAGTTTTCTGGCATTGCCTAAACCATGAGCGATACCAATATTGATTTCTTGATCACCAATCATCACCTTGGCTTCACGAACACCTTCTATCCCTCTCATTTGTTCAAAATCGACTTTTTTTAGTTCTTTACCTGTCACCATTTCATAAGCCGTTCTTGTGGCGGCTTCAATGACTCCACCTGTGGTTCCAAAGATAGCTGCGGCACCTGTTGAATCTCCTAAAAGTTCATCAAATGACGCATCAGGCAATTTTTTAAAGTCAATAGAAGCTTCCTTCAACATTCTTGCAAGTTCTCTTGTAGTCACAACATAATCAACATCATTAAAACCTTCTTTATTAAGCTCTTCTCTTGCTGCTTCAGCTTTTTTAGCTGTACATGGCATGATAGATACCATCACAATATCTTTAAGGTTAATGCCCTTTTCTTTTGCATAATAGGTCTTAGCAAGTGAACCAACCATTTGTTGAGGTGATTTACATGATGATGGGACATCAAGCAACTCTGGAAACTGATGTTCAATAAATTGTACCCATGCCGGACAACATGATGTTAGCATTGGTAAAGGCTTATTATTTTGTAAACGATCAACGAGTTCAGTCGCTTCTTCTATAATAGTTAAGTCTGCCCCAAAATTTGTATCGAATATCTGATCAAAACCTAAGCGTTTCAATCCTGACACAACTTTTCCAGTCAATATTTGACCTGGTTCATATCCAAACTCTTCTCCAATGGCAGCTCTCACAGCTGGCGCGACTTGAACAATCACATGTTTATTTGGATTATTTAGTGCACGCCAAACTTTAGGAGAGTCATTGGTTTCAGCCAATGCGCCTGTTGGGCAAACGGATACACATTGACCACAATACGTACAAGACGTTTGATTTAAATCTAAATGAAAAGCTGTTGCAACGACGGCATCGAAGCCTCGTTTTAAAGGCTCTAAAACGCCCACAGTTTGTATATCATTACACATAGTTACGCATCGTCTACACATAATACATTTATTGGTATCTTTGGTAATACCAAAGGAAGTGACATCCACTGGATGAGACATTTTTTCACCTTGATAATGGATATCTTTAATATTCATTTCGTAGGCTAAAGACTGTAATTCACAATCTAAGTTTTTCACGCATGTTAAACAATCTTGAGGATGGTTGCTTAGGAGCAGCTCAAGATTGGTTCGTCTTCCCATGACGGCTTTTAGGGTGTCCGTTTGGATAGACATGCCATCGTAAACCTCATGAGCACATGAGGGCAATAGTTTAGATGTTCTTTCATCTTCTACCACGCATACGCGACAGTTAGCATTTTGGTTAACCACACCAAATTCTTCTAAGTTCAAATGACAAAGTGTCGGAATATGAACGCCAACTTTTTTAGCGGCATCTAGAATTGTTGTGCCTTTTTCGACGGTAACCGGAATATTATTAATGGTACATTCAACCATTTTATCGATTAATTTCATGATGACCTCCTATGGTTTGATGACTGCGTTAACAGGACATGCATCAAAGCAAGCCCCGCATGCAATACATTGATTTTCATCAATGACATGGACTTCTCTCACTTTTCCACTGATACAAGACACTGGACATTGACGGGCACACTTTGTACAACCAACACATTTGTCTGTATCGATTGTGTAGGTTTTTTTCTTGGTTCGATAAGCATAAGCATCGTATTCTTCTTTAAAATACTTCATGGTCGATAATACTGGATTTGGAGCGGTTTGTCCTAAACCACATAAAGATGTGTTTTTAATATTTTCACCCAGTATTCTTAACTTATCTAGGTCTTCAGGTGAGCCCTCCATACGAACCAACTTATCCAACAACTCGTACATTCTTTTTGTCCCTATCCTACAAGGGGTACACTTGCCACAAGATTCATCTTGGGTAAAATCAAGATAAAACTTAGCAACTTCAACCATGTCAGTATCTTCATCCATGACAATCATACCACCACTACCCATCATTGCGCCCATGGAAAGTAATGAATCATAATCAATTTCTGTATCAAAATATGCTTCTGTAATCACACCACCACTCGGTCCACCTATTTGAATGGCTTTGATTTTTTTGCCTTCAGGATGACCACCACCAATATCATAGATGATTTCTCTGAATGTGGTACCCATTGGTACTTCGACCAAGCCAATATTTTTAATCTGTCCAGCAAGGGCAAATACTTTTGTTCCCTTAGAATTCTTGGTACCAATTGAAGTAAACCAATCAGCGCCATTTAAAATAATGGCAGGAATATTGGCCAATGTTTCAACATTATTCACAGAAGTAGGTTGCGCTCTAAAACCAGATTGGCTTGGATAAGGGGGTTTCTTACTTGGTTCTCCACGCAACCCTTCCATTGAATGTATGAGTGCTGTTTCTTCGCCGCAAACAAAGGCGCCGGCACCTAATTTAACTTGTATATCAAAGTTGAAATCAGTACCTAAGATATTTTTACCAATCAGACCAACAGATTTTGCATCTTGAATCGCTTTCTCTAAACGTTGTAATGCAATATGATATTCTGCACGAATATATACATAACCTTGATTTGAACCAATAGCATAACCTGCAATCATCATGGCTTCTAATACAGAGTGAGGATCACCCTCTAAAATAGAACGGTCCATAAATGCACCTGGATCGCCTTCATCCGCATTACAAATAATATATTTGTCTTTAGTTTTTCCCATGCGTGTATAAGCCCATTTATGACCTGTAGGAAAACCTCCACCACCTCGGCCTCTTAAATCAGAATCTTTCATGATTTTTATGACTTGTTCAGGTGTATACTCTTCTAAGACTTTTGCTAGGGCAAAATATCCACGGTTAGCAACATAGTCTTCAATATTTTCTGGATCAATCTCACCACAGTTTCTTAAAGCAATACGCATTTGTTTTTGATAGAACTTCATACCATTGCCTTCATTTGATTGTTCTTGATTGTCGTCTTCCTGATACAATAATCTTTCAACGATATCATGGTTAATTAAGTGTTTTTGAACAATCTCTTGGACATCTTCTACCTTGACTTGGACATAAGTGATATCATCAGGTTCAATCTTAATGATTGGCCCTTGACCACAAAAACCAAAACAACCCGTTTTAATTACTCTTATCTTTGCTTGAATGGCTTTTTGATCAATTTCTTTTTGTAACATCTCAGTAATTAATTCAGCATCACTAGATATACAAGAAGTTCCATTACAAACCAAGACATTAATATCATAATGTTTTTTCTGAGGACATTTTTTCTTCCATGCTTTTAATGCATCGATACTATTTATTTTCATGTTCTCTACTCCTATAATGACGTAAGATTTTATCGACATCTTTTGGTGTGACTTTTCCATAAACCTTTTCATTCACTGTTAGGACAGGTGCCAATCCACATGCGCCGATACAACGGACGTCTTTCACTGTGAATAAACCATCTTTACTCATCTCACCTTTTTTTGTCCCAGTAAATTCTAATACCCTATCCAGGACTTTATCTGCACCTTTAACAAAACATGCAGTACCCATACATACAGATACTGTATATTTTCCAACTGGTTTTTCATTAAAAAAGGAATAAAAAGTTACAACTCCATTTACCTTTGCTGCTGGTAAATCCAAAGCTCTTGCAATATATAATTGCAAGTTTTGAGGCAAATAACCAAAGAGATTTTGTGCCTTATGTAAAATATGAATTAAATGCTCTTGTTTGTCACCTTCTAAAGATTCGATATATGCATCAAGGCTTTTTAACTTGTCTTGATCCAATGTTGACATGTCTAATATTTTTCTAATCATAATGTCCTCCTTATCACATTCCGTCGACATTATAACAAAGAGATATCATTTTTGTAAATATCTATTTTGTAAAAAAATAAAGTTTTTTTAAATTATAGTTTAAAGCGCTAAATTTAGCGCTTTATTTTATTAGAAAAACATAACAAAACATAACAAATGTTATGTGGTATTGCAAAAGAAAAATGTGACCTAAGTCACATCTATTTCTTTCTTAATAATAGGAGTCTATCTTCTGGCCCATTTTTTACTCTTGGGTAAGTATCTTTTATGATTAGATCATAATCAGAAAATCTTTCCAACCATTCTTCATGGGTTAAATTAACACCTCTTAAAACATTGTTTAGGGTAAATGTATTCTTGGCAATTTCTTTCATCTTTATGCGTTCAATAAGTGCATCTGTTAAATAAAAATTGAGTTTTAGCAAAAAATATCCACCGGGTTTTAACACTCTGTCCAGTGCAGAAATCATTTGCGTTGATGTTTGATAAGGTACAACATCCAATACATTGGAACAAATAATCGCATCAAATGAAGATGAATCAAATGCTTCTAAGTAATCTTGGTCTGCTTGCACAAAGGATAAATTATTGACTTTGGATAAGGCTGCTGTCTTCTGACAAAAGTCAATCGCATGTTTGGATGTATCAATTCCGATACCTTCTTTAATTTTCTTGCCCAACATTTTTACCGCGAACAATGCATATCCACCACCTGTACCAAAATCTAAAACGCGTTCACAATGATGACCAATAAACTCGAGTTGTTGGTTTAAAGCATTGTTTAAATCAAAATCATTTTTATTAATTGCCTGAGGCTCAATCGATTTGAAATGTTCATTCCAAAAGTCTTTTAAATCTCTGTTTAATTTATCAACGTTCATATTGTCCCCTTTCAAGGCTTAAAGCAAGTTAAAATGCTTTACAATCTCTTGGTATCTATCTTCTAAAGATGTATCATCTTCACGGTAAAAACATTTAAAACCACTGTTTAAATACTCATCAATTACTTCTTGACTATTAATTTTTCGTATGCTTTCTCGATAATTTCTTAGTGTCTCTTCAGGATTGGCTGTTTGATTAATTTGTTCAAGTATAAACTTCTTTTCTGGATCTTCGCGATGAAAAAAATCATTGACTGAACGCTCAGTGTCAGTCAACATAATGGCCACATGATCTTTACTCGATATTCTCTTCAAAACATCGATTGGTAAATTGGTATCAACAATCACCTTTTGATCCCTTGCCAAAGAAATCAGTTCAATGATTTCAAACGGGACCAATTCTCGAGCTGTATTGAAAATCCAATCGTAATATTCTTGGGGTGAACGTGTTACAAATTCTTGCCAATTTTTCATGGTTTTAAAATAGTTCATATTGGGATGTTTTTCAATAGAGGATATTGATAGGAACTTATTATGTTCATAATTCTCGCCGCAGAGATATAATCCTAACCTGTCAGATATCATTTTACAAATGGTAGATTTACCTGCGTAGGCTGTACCATTGATAAAATATACATTTTTAAGATATTCTTTTAATATTTGATCATCAATTTTCAAGATATCATCTCTTTCCTAATGCATAATTTTGGCTTTTTTACGTCCTGATATTTGAATCCTAGGGTCAACCATTCCAAGCATTATATCAGTCATTAATCCCGTAATCATGATCATGGCGTACAGGAGCATACCTATGGCCATGGCGACATTAATGTCGATAATTAACTGGCTAAACATTTCTCCCTTTTGAATCATGGAGTCTAAAAATAATTTAGACACTCCATAAATATTATACGTTGATTCTATGACAAAAGAAAAGCCTAGCATCAGCATGAAGGTTGGAATAATTTCAGGAATAACGGTAATCAAAGCTTCTTTAACACCGTGTCGATATATTGCGCTTTTTTGAGATAAGCCTTTGGCTCTTAAAAGCAAGAAATGATCTTCGTTGGTAATTTCAATAAGTTCACTTTTTACAATTTGTGAGAACTTACCAATGGGACCAGCAGTTAATGCAAATACTGGTATAATCATTCCTAGAATTTGCTTGCCTAATGGCGCTGAATAAGCTGGTGCGATTGGTGGTAACAACTCCCATGCATATCCAACATATAAAACCAAGAAGAAAATCAGTACAAAGGATGGAATGGATGTAAATACCATAGAAAAAACTGAAATGAAAACATCAATTATTTTATTTCTATGGATAGCTGCTTGAACACCCAAAATGATACCCACAGGCACAAAAATTACTAATGATGTAATATTGTAGACCATGGTTAACTTAAATTTAGGCCATACCAGTTGCCAAACATCTTCACCCAACATGGACTCACCAAAATCAAAATGATAAATCACACCTTGTACATATTCTACATAGTTCCTCCATGCAAATTTAAAAATCACAGTAAATGGTGTGCTTGAAGGTGCCCAAAATCTAGTCATTGACATATGTAATGCCAGGTATAAAAAAGTCGCAACGACTGCTAACGTTACGACCATAAATAATAGTCTTTTGATTACGTATTTTAGCATAAAATCCCCTCTATAGTATTTATATTATACACAAATTTGTAATAATTAACAAGGGGTTTTTTTATTAACGATTAATTAAAGCGCTTACTTTAGACGAAAAAACCATGTTAAAAATATGAATAAATACTCATGTTTTCTTTATTTGAGCTTTTTTTATCGACTATAATAAAATATCTTTTCTATTATATACATACCAAGTAATGGTCATACTAATGACAATTATACATAAAGATATCAATAAATAGGTGGGCTCAATGTGTTGATCATTGATGATTGAAACAGCATTAACATATTCATAAGGAGTAAAATATTTTAAGAAACTCAATTGGTCAGTGAGCGTGGCTATGATATCTAGAAAAAAGAGGCCAACAACTAAGCCAATAGAAATACTCATGACTTGTCTTGATTTTGTTATAAAAATACTTAACGCAAAGGAAACTGAAGCAAAAATAACTTGTAATAGAAAAATACCAGCGATAATCAATAGGGTTGTTTTTATCAAAAAGTCTCCCACAATTGTGAACATTATAAATAAAGTTAGAAATAATAAGATGTTCATAATCACTAGGTTTGTTAAGACAATTAGGCCTTTTCCAAATAAAACTTGATTTCTAGATAAAGGTTTTGATAGTAAAAACTCTATGGTTTGGTCATCTTCTTCTCTAGAAAGGATTGTTGAGCCAATTAATGCAGCATAAGAACTTGCAAGTAAAGATACAAACAAATAACCTTCCATGCCATACCAGCCATAAGATGTGGACATATCAAGTCCACCTTCACCTAAACCAAATGCTTCTAGAAAACCTTGGGGAAAAGAATCTAACATGGCCATCATATCACCAATAGAGTCTTTGAAAGCAGGGTACATGCTGAGCATAAGAATAGACAACCCACAGTTGATTACAACCCATAGGATAAGTGATTTATATTGACGTATAAACTCAATTTTTACATATTGCTTCATGATTGTTCCTCCGCTTTATAATAGTGTAAGAACACTTCATCTAATGAGGGTTCAGTCATTGACATATCATCTATTTTAGAGGCTTTAATTTGATTCAACAAATCAGAGATATCTCCTGTATAAGTAAAATAGTATGTATCATTAATATGCTTAAAATTTTTCATATCATCTGTTTTTTCTAGTTCTAATTCTTCAGATACAATACGAATATTTTTTGCTTTCGTTTTTAGAATTTGAGAAATTTTTTCTACTTTGATTAATTGACCTTCTTTAATAATCCCGACCCGATCACATATTTTTTGAACAACGCTTAAGACATGAGATGAAAAGAAAATGGTTGTACCGTCTTTTTTTGCATCCTTTAGTAGTTGAAAGAATTTTGATTGAATTAAGGGATCAAGCCCCGATGTTGGTTCATCAAAAATAAGTAGTTTTGGTTTAAATACCATGGCTATGACAATAGCTACTTTCTTCTTATTACCAGAAGACAAATCGCCTATCTTCCTTGATAAATCTAATTCAAGTTTTTGAGCCAACTCTTCCATAAAGTCTTGATAATCTTTGCAATAAAATTTTGTAGAATATTGAATAAAATCCTTAACAATCATATCTGAGTAAAAATGTACTTCTGCAGGGACATATCCGACATCTTTTCTTATTTTTACTGTATCTTTAACGATATCTAAGTCAAATATTTTTCCTTGTCCACTTGTTGGGAAAATTAAGTTCAATAGGGTCCTAACAGTCGTTGATTTTCCAGCACCATTAGGACCAATAAAACCGAATATTTCACCTTGATTCACTTCTAAATTGAGTTTTTCTATTCCTCTTGATTTCCCATAATACTTTGTTAAGTCTTTTGTCTTTATCATAGATTTCTCCTTTCATCCTATTGTTTCTTCTTTATATATAAGAACAAAGATGCTGGCACAAGCAATAATAATCCTGTGACTGTGTACATGCCTTGGATACCAAACCATATGCTTAAGGCAACCATAAGCCCTCCAGACAACAATTGCCCTATGGCATCTAGTTGACCAAAGGCAGATAGAACGGTTGCTTTTATTTTAGATGGTGTTGATTTTAAAAGAATTGTATTCAGTAAAGGATATGTTCCTTCTCTTGAAATAGAAAAAAACAAAAAACCAAATAGAGCCAAATAAGCATAGGGTATATAAGCGAACATCAATACACCAAGAACCATCATAAAGGTTAAGCTTGAAGCCCATAAATATATATAATGGCTTTCTTTTAAATGGTTTTTAACCAAATGCAAGATGACATAACCAAGCAAAGCGACAAAAGCGTTAATGATTGATAATGTCCAAATGGCCGGAATATCCCATATTTGCCGAAAGCCTAAATTATCCAATACATGCAGTTCATATGTTCTGTCAATCCCTTCGCTATAAATACCATAAAATATGAAAATGATAAACATAATACGAAGAATTGTATGGTTTTTTATATGAGAAAACCCTTGAGATAATTGCTGAAAATATCTCTTAAAGAAAGAAAATGAATGACTTGAAGGATGAAAATTCTTTTCCTTCATAAATATCATTGAAAAAATTCCCAACATCATAAATAAGGCCGAAGATGTGTATAAAGCGATTCGGATATCAAACATTCCAATCACTGCAGCTAAAACAATTCCTAGTACACTCATTATTTTATAAAACTGAGCACCAGATATGATGATGTGTTCTAAGCGAATAGGGTCTGTCTCATCGGAAATCCAAGAATCCAGGGCACCACTCATAAAGGTATATCCCAATCCCCAAATCACTTGAGATAAGAAAATCACCATAAAAAATGGTGTTAAAGGCTCAATCAATATACCTAAACCAATGATAAACAAGCCGATGATTATGCTGAGTCTTCTGCTTTTCAAATCGGCAACAATACCAGTTGGCACTTCAAAAATAAAAATTGCTATCTCTAAGGCTGTCCCAATCAATATCAGTTGATAAACTTCCAGTTTAGCTATATCAATTCGATATAGGGCTGCAGCTGTGAACATCATATTGAAGGATAACCCCATCACTGCTCGAACTATATAATATACCTTTGATTGTGTCATAATAACCTCTGTTTAAAATAGTAGATTCGGAAAAAACATGAGCGATAAACCAATAAACAACATGATCAAACCACCGATCAAATTTGAATACTTGGCATATTTCGATGAAATACCTGTGACTTTTAAGGTGATGACCGCTATAGCAAATATGAGAAAATCATCAAGCATGAAGAAAAAGACATAAGTTAGTATATAGAAAACACTACTTATTTCTCCAACGTTTTGATAGGCAAGCATTGAGGTATAAACTACAGGCAACCCCGCTGAACATGCAAGTTCAATGACGTTGACACTTAATGCAACGCCTACAATACCAATGATAGCCCATATGATATGCTTTTCTGTAATGACTTTTTTAATGCGTTGCATCAGTTTATTGCGTTGCTTAATACTGGTCACATCACAACCAGTATCAATTTTGTGTTGACGCCAATAATGTTTGATACTAAAAAAAGCAAACACTAGTGCCAATAAACCAATGGCGATTTGAAAACTTCGCAACCATATGAAATTTACAACGATTTGTAACCAAGACATCATGATAATAAAATATACCAAACCACTTGTTAAAATAAATGTCAAACCTAATATCCATATTCTTTTTCTATTTTTCAAGTTGATTAACATGGTAATGAGAAATACCAAAACCCACATTGCACATGGATTAAACCCATCAATCATGCCAATAAATATAGCCCCTAAAAAAAGAGAAAAAGTATTTAAGTTAATTTCTCCAATGATGGGTAAATCAATGGTTCTTTCAACAGGGTTTGGGATAATATCTTCATCCGTAATCTCTTCATTATCTATCAGTTTAAAAACAACATCTTCATAAGTTGATAGGCCCTGATAATAGTCGATTAAATCAGGTAAATAAGACTGTATTTCATAAGCACCTTGAAGAACGGTACCACCGATGACAATCATTGGAATTGTCTGGTTGGCATCAAAAACCTCTAAGGTTTGTGAATACAATTGAAAATGTTGATCATCGAGAATATCATACTCAATGATATGAATGTTTTGGTCATCAAGGTAATGTTCGTCTAAAAACTTAGATACCTCATCACAGTTAGTACAAAATTCATCCATAAAATAATGGATGTCTATACTTTGATGGCTATCGGCATCTATTTGAGCCGGTAAAAATAATAATGATAAAAGCAATAAAACTGTAAATATATATTTCATATAAGTCCTCATTTATCTCATGATGGTATTTATTATATCATATGGTCATACAAAAAAATATATTTTAATGGTAACGTTTAAACCATTCAGTAATATCTGTTAAGCGTTTTATCCTGGCTTGAGGTTTACCAGATCTAGATAATTCATGTGTCTCATCTTTAAACCAAATGAGTTCAGTATCAACGCCTCTGGTTTTAAGAATGGCATAGAGTTGTTGGGCTTGTTCCATAGGACAACGATAATCTTTATCTGAGTGAATGAAAAGTAATGGTGTTTCAATCTTCATAGCATATTTGATTGGTGATTGTTCATATAATTTTTCCAAGTCTAATATCGGATGGCCATCAGTTTGGTCAGAAGCAAAATAATAACCAATGTCTGATGTTCCATAAAAAGAAATCCAATTAGATATTGAGCGTTGAGTCACAGCTGCTTTAAATCGATTTGTATGGCCTACAATCCAATTGGTCATAAAACCACCATAAGATCCACCAGTAACATACATTCTTGATGTATCGATGCCATCATAGGTTTCGATAGCTTGATCAACAAAATCCATCAAATCTTGATAATCAATGCTTCCATAACGACCTCGAATATCTGCAAAAACATTTCCTTTTCCATCAGAACCTCTTGGATTTGCATAAATCACTATGTATCCTTGATTTACCCAATATTGCATTTCATGGTAATATATATGTCCATAAACGGTCTTGGGTCCACCATGGATATCTAATATCATTGAATATTGATGTTTTGGATTATATCCCTCTGGTAATAATGCAAAACCCTTGATGTCATGTTTAGGTTTTTTAACAATCATTTCTTGAGGTTTAGCAACATAGTAATCATTAAAGATTTCTTGATTAAAACTTGTGATTTGTTTGAATGTTCCATCAAAATTTAACTGATAAAGTTCTTGCAAGCCTTGTTTATGCATAGCTATGATGACCATATGATCATACATATGAATGAGTCCATCTATAGAACCATCCATCGTATAAAATGTTTTAACATGGCCATCTTCCCTCATCACCTTAATTTCACTATGGTCATCTATTGTAGAGACAAAGTAAAAATGATTGATGGCTCGATCAAAGTTTTTCGATGCCAATAATCGACAATCAGTGCCGATACTATTGCCAAACGATTCACCGAAATGAGATAATAGTATCAGTTTTTTATCAACGATTTGATAAATATCTGGATTTTGATTCAAGCCATAGGTATTCATATCTTTTGCAAAAACAATAAGTTTATCCATATCTACCATACGAACAATATTATAAGTATCTTGGTCTAAAATAGTTTTTGTTTCATCTTTTTGAATATCATAACGATATATTTTAGATGTAAGTGTCATAACTTTTTCTGCATATTTGCCTGTATAATATATATAGCGATGATCATGAGTTAGCATGATTTGTCCGACTGAAAATGCCTTATCTTCTATGGGTTTAATTTCTCCCGATTGAATCTGATAGATAAATACTTGTTTTTTCTTATCGGTGGTAAAGCCTTTACCATTAAAGTAATATGGTATTTCTTCAATATCTTCATATTGACTATGCTTCTTAAGGTCCTTAACATAAGATGCTCTTGCCTCTTCATCTCCCTCATATAATATATGATCATCAATGGTCATTTGTGCTGAAATCAACAAGTGATTGTCATCAATCACCTCTTCTAAAGTCGCATTGAAAGGTAAAGTGAACGCTTTTTCCAAGTGCTTATCCTCTATCTTGTAATAATAGAAACTCTTCTTATGCTTTTCCTTAAGTTGTTGGCGTTCATCCTTGTTCTTTTGGTAATCTAAGAGTATAGTTTCTTCGTCTAAAAACAAGAAATCTGAATTTGTTTTTAATTTCCTAACTTTATCAATCCTTTTGTTTTGTCCAATATAAAGAGTGTGATGATACTCGTTTTCTTCAAATTCTGCTTGTGATTTGATAAATCCATAACGTGTTCGTTTGGGTGAAGTTTTTAACTTCCCCAAAAAATTAAAATCGTTCATCATTTCTTTTCTAATTGATTTCATGACTTCCTCCTTATTTGTCTCTTACTAATTTTACTATATCATGTGATAACTTTTTTCTCAATAAAAGCAAAAAAAAAGCAGATAACTCTGCCTAATTATGTTAAATAAGAAATGGTTAAATATAAACCAAAAACAACAAGTAAAGATCCAATAACAACATTCAAGACCTTATGATTGATTTTATTGGCAAAGATAGATGCGGTATTGGCTCCTACCATAGCTGCAATACTGGTTACAATCAAAGCGACCCAAATAGTACCACCAATAAGAATATGTGTTGTTGCGCCGACCAATGCTGTAAAGACCATAATAAAAACTGATGTTCCTACACCGCTCTTTAGGTCATATCCTAAAACAACTGTGAGTACAGCAAGCATGCTCAAACCACCACCAGCACCAAAATATCCACTAATCATACCTATGATACTTCCCCAAAAAATAGAGGCAACAACTTTACTTTTTGTAATTTTAAATATCGACCCGTTGTTATTTTCTTGAATTGGAAAAACCAAAAATCTAAGGCCTAAAAAGATGACAAAGATATTCAACATAGCACCAAGGTTGGTTGGTTTTGCATTGCTAGAAATATAACTGGCTAGGATTGCAAAAGAAACAACAGCTGTAGCCATGATGGCTGCATTTTTTATATGTATATTTTTGTGTCTAATATAATGAAAGGCGCTTAATGCACTGGCAAAAACATCACTTGCCAAGGCAATACCAATGGCAATGTATGGATTCATGCCCAAGACGGTCACAAATAATGGTGCAATGATGGTTGCGGCGCTTAACCCAACCAAACCTGTGGCTAGTCCTGCAAAAAGCCCTCCAATAATATAAACGATGATTTCATTCATATCAATGACTCTCCTACCATATTAAATGTCATTATACCATGATTTTAGAGATGTCTAAATCATTTAGCACAAAAAAACTTATAGTGTATCAAAAACCAGTCATTTCATCTCATCAAAACCGAAGTTTACCAGTCAAATCAATTTCATGGATTAAAAAGCATACATCTAAATTTTATCTTAACAAAAAGACATTGGAAAAAACCAATGTCTCTTAATTGTTTTCATATCCATTTCAAAGAGTTTCTTATTTAAGTTACTTTGTAATGCTCTTTTAAAAAGTCTATCATCTTAGGTTTCATGAATGTATCATAGTCAAATAAAAACTCTTTTTGAATGTCTAAAGCAATCACATCAAACAAATCAATGACCTGAAATAAGGTGGTCCAAATATCATCAATATTTGCTCTTACGTAACTTTTCTTATAAGTATCAAACCATTTTTTAGGTAAAAAGCGATCATATCTATGCTTTCCCTTACCAACAGATATTTGATAATCATAATTCATGCCAACCCACCAATCAATCATGTATTCTAATTGATTTCTGATAATATCCAAATGTTTTAAGGCATAGAAGATATGATTTCTAGCAAGCCCTTTGCCCACATAAGGACAAAGCCAATAGAATTCATTGACTGTCATAGAAAACTTCTTTTTTGTGGGTTGAGTCACGTAATATGTTGATTCATTTGGTGAATGATCCCTATGATGATTGTCTTTATCTAATACAATTTTTGACAATGAATCTTCTTCAAAAGATGGATCAAAATCATCAATCCCCATAATGGTTAAATCTAGTCTTGTTCCATCTAGAAACTGTATAAGATAAATGTACCAGTCCTTTTCATATCCTTGTTCAGGAACCTGATCATCTTTTGTTTGCATGATGAGTATCTCTCCAAAACGATCAATAAAATCATGATCATGAGACATAAACGTCTTATAATCATCCACATAAAAGACCATATCGAAATCCTGAAAATCATCCGGTTCTATCTTTGGATTGACCCGAGACCCATTCATTTCAACAAGTCGAATATGAGAATTATTCTTGGCAAAGTCAATCACCTTATCATACAAATCTTGGTGTTTATCCATATATCACACTCTTAATTTTCTTAATATCCAAATAAATAGCATGGCGCCTAAAATGGCGAAAATAAATCCAAAAATAGTAAAGGAACCAATGGTTAACGTTGGAAAAATAAGTCCCCCGATCCAACCACCAAGGGCAGACCCAATCAAACCTATAATAAGATTTTTGAACAAATCTCTTCCATGTACATTCATAATCACATTGGCAATCCAACCGACCAATAAACCAAATAATAACCAAATTAAAATATCCATATTGCCTCCTTAACTTTATTATAAATGATATTTTGTTTGTATTCAAATCATAGATGTATATTTTAAGATACAAAGTCTTCCAATTCATGTAAGAATTTGTTAAATTATATATAAGGAGTTGAAGCCATGGAACAATTATACAAAATGAGGGCCTTCCCTAAAAATAAGCAAGGTGGTAATAAAGCTGGTGTATATGTCTTTTCTGACAACTTAACTGACAATGAGATGCAAAGTGTGGCCTATGATTTGGGTTATAGTGAAACAGCTTTTGTATCAAAAAGTAATAAGGCAGATTATCAAGTTAGATTTTTCACTCCAAAATCTGAAGTGGATTTATGTGGACATGCTACAATTGCGACTTTTAATCTATTACGTGACATTGACATCATAAAGAAAGGATTATATTCCCAGGAGACAAAAGCCGGCATTCTAAAAATTAATGTATTAGAAGACATGGTTTATATGCAACAAAACAAACCCTTCTATGGAAAATATATAGACAGAAAAGACTTAGATGCTTGTTTTAAACATCTCAATCACCATGAAACATTGAAACCACAAATCATATCAACAGGCTTAAGAGAAATATTCTTGCCAGTAAAAGACAAGGCAAGCCTTGAGAAAATCATACCAAATGAACAAGCCATTATAAATTTATCAAAGATACATGGAACCATTGGTATTCACGTGTTTTGCTTAGATGAAAAGCTTGATGCTTATGGAAGAAACTTCGCCCCAATATTAGGGATTCTTGAAGAAAGTGCCACAGGTACATCAAATGGTGCCTTGGCTTGCTATTTATACCAACATCATCATAAAAAAACAAAGTATACATTAAGACAAGGTTATACAATGAATCAACCTTCAGAAATACTTGTACGACTAGATATCAATCAAGATAAGATTATATCTGTTTGGGTAGGAGGCAAGGCTTTCCTGATAAAAGAAAAAACGGTTTAAACCGTTTTTTTTAATGTCTAATCACTTCAAATCGATACATTTCATAATCCTCATCCTCATAAATACCTGCTTTTTGCTTAGCAATAGCAAGTTGATGTTCAATGGTATTGACACCCTCTAAACGAGGTAGTAAGAGGCCACTCTTATACTTATTTTTCACAATCACTCCATACTTGCTTGGGTCCAGCTGACTGATTGAATTTATTCTTTCGGCTTCCTTTAAAACATCAACACTATAAGTTATAGATGACAGCTCATCCTTTTCCAATGGTGGAAATCTAGGGTCTTGAAATGCAGCACTCAATGCATTTTGAATGATTTCATCAGCAATGGAGTTTGTTGTAGGTTGAATGGTACCAATACAACCTCTGAGTTGTCCTCTTTTCTTCAAAGAAACAAAGACCCCTGCCTGTTTCTTTAGCATGTCTTCAGGTAGTGATGAAGTCAACTTATACTTCTTACCTTCTTTTAGGTATAATTCTATGGTTTTTTTTGCCAGTAAACGATATGGATCTTGAATCACATATTCAGCAACTGCATATCCGACACCAAATGGGCCTTCATAACTGAGTAACTCAGCATCATATGATTGTTGATCTAAAATACCACCGAGTATAATAAATGACCTTAAACCACATTCGGCTGCCTTATTGGTGAAATGACGGTCCATAGCCATCATTCGTTGAAAATCACCTTGTTTCATATAATCAGTGATGGTATGGTCAAATTCAGGCCCTTCTTTAACATACCCATAAGGGCCATCTTTTTTCAGCTTATGTGATAAGTCCCCACTAGCAATAACTACATAAGATTCGCCCATATTATCCATTGTTTCTCGAATTCGCTTCCCATACTCGTAATGCTTTTCAAGTGAAAGTCCAGAATATGCCAAGCGGATTAACTTATAATCTTGATAATATTGATGGATAAAATATAGTGGGACCATCACACCATGATCTAATTCACTTTGGTGGCTTCCCTCAGGTCCCGCAGGAAAATCTGGGTGCATCTTTTGAAACTCATCAACAAACAAATCTTGACAATCCAGCTCAACAGACCATTGACTTCCAAATTGCCTTAATTGCCCATATACTTCAGATACAGAAGTGATATGAAAATAATCTTGATAGTTGACGTGATGAGGTGTAATCACAATAATGGTTTTTGGTTTTAATTGGGCGACTTTTTTTGCTACTGTGTGATATGCATCTATGGTTCGTTCAATTTTCTTTTCCTCACCCTTACCTATATCAGGAATAATCAACGGTGGGTGTGGTAGGATAAATCCTGCCAATAACATATCTTCTCAACTCCTTTTTATATATTACCCAAGTGGCAATTTTTTATATGATGTTTTTTTGCAAGTTCTTTTGCTTGATACATAATATCTTTTGGTGTTGGACGGCTATCACTCATCTTCCATGCAGGATACATTCGACTAATATGCCAAGGGATATGAGGATCCAGTTCTTCTATAAACTCAGCGATTCTTTCTAAGTCTTTGACATCATCATTCATACCAGGAACAATCAAAGTTGTTAATTCTATATGGATGCCTGCTTGATGAAACTTCCTTATATTTTCCCTTATTGGCCCTGCCAAACAACCACAGTATTTTTTATGTATATCATCATCAAAACCCTTGATATCAATATTTATCGCATCTAATAAGGGTACTATTGCATCGAAGACTTGCTTAGACATATAGCCATTGGACACCCAAATATTTTTTAAGCCTTTTTCTTTTGCTAAAGTCATAATATCAAAGGCATACTCAAAAAAAATCGTGGGCTCAGTATATGTGTATGAAATTGAGTCACAGCCATGCTTGAGGGCCTGATTGATATGTTCTTCTGGTGAAATGTATTGACCAATGATTTCTTTATTAGGTTTTGGTGATTGTGATATACGCCAATTTTGACACCATAAGCAATGTAAATTACATCCAACTGTCGCTAAAGAATATGTCCGTGTGTTCTCTAAATAATGATACAAAGGTTTCTTTTCTATAGGATCAATCTGTGTCGCAATCGTTTTTCCGTAGTTTAAGGCATATAATTTTCCCTTTTGATTCTCTCTGACACCACATATACCTCGTTGCTTAGGACCAATGATACAATGATGGTGACAAACATGACATTGTACTTTCCTTTCATCCAATGCATCATAAAAACCTACCTCTTTCATAAGACCACCTTCCAATGCCATTATATCACTTTCAAAAAAAAATAGAAATGAGTCTTCAACTCATTTCTATGTCAAATCTTTCAGTATAATACGTGCTGGTAAAGCTTCTACATGTTTTATTTTTAAAGGCAAACAAATCATTTCGTATGAAGCCTCTTTAATGTCTTTTAGCCTTAAGCCTTCAATAATAGGAATATCATGCCCCAACAAGATTTTATGTGTTGGGTGCCCTTCTTGATTGCGTTCAATTCCTAAACCATCGATGCCAACACCTTTAACCTTTTTTTCTAACAAAAACTTTGCCCCATCTTCATTTAAATATATAAAGTCAGAGATAAAGGCATCACTAAAACTATTCTTTGTCTTTAAAAGAATAAAATCGCCTTCTTCAATCTGGTATTTTGATAAGGACTTACCATCAACATGAGAAGTCAAATCCGTCATATCAAGCACCTTACAAGTGGTTAAAAACTTGTTTATCACTTCAGAATCCGATGTTTTTCCTTGTTCTATCATATGTAAAGGAAAATCAATATGTGTCCCTGTATGTAAGTTCATTATGATTTTACTTTCATGAGCATGTCCATCTTTGTGGTTACTGACATTTTCAATGACCGGTCTTTTTTCTTCTTTGTTTTTATAGACTTGCATGTCTTCATGTATCAACATGGATACATCATAAATCATGAACATTCACTCCCTTGCTTTCTAATAGTTTCATAATATCTTCATAAGAATTATACGTATGCAGTGTTTGATCTTTTCTTAAATCATTAATGATTTCCCAAGTACGTTCAATTTCGTCCCACCGAGTAAATAATGTTTTTCTATCTTGAATAATCTCAAGTAATAAACGTTCATAAGCCTCTGGTGTATTTTCCATAGCTTTACAATTATGACAATAATCTAAGTTCGCCGATTGTATATGATTGGTTAAACCTGGCGCCTTAACGCTAAACTCAAATTCGACACCTTCTTTAGGGGCAACCTTTATAATCAATTTATCTTCTTGAGGATTGAGTTTTGGAAAAAAATCACCAAAATCAGCACCATCTCTAAAATGAATGATGATTTCACTTCTTTTTTCATTTAATTTTTTTCCAGTCATAAAATGAATGGGTACATCTTGCCATTTGTCTAAGTTCAAGTGAGCCTTGGCATAAACAAATGTTTCAGTTTGTGATTTGTCATCAATCTTTTCAAGAGACTTGTATCCGTCATATTGGGCCAAGATGACATTTTGAGGTAATATTTCTAAGGCATTAAAAATCTTCATTTTCTCTTTTTTTATTGCCTCGCTACCAAAATCCTCTGGTTTTTCCATAAGAACCAAAGCAGCCATTTGTAATAGATGACTTTGTAACATATCTTTTAAAGCGCCTATTTTATCGTAGTAACCACCTCGAGACATGATACCCTCTTCTTCTTTAGCTACAATAGAAATCGAACGAATGGCTTGGTGATTCCATGATTGATCAAAAATAATGTTCGCAAAACGAACAACCATAATATTTTGAATCATTTCTTTTCCCAAATAATGATCAATTCGATAGATTTGTGATTCGTTAAAGTAGGCCCATAATTCTCGATTGATTTGTCTTGCACTTGCCAAATCTTCGCCAAAAGGTTTTTCAAACACAATGCGTTTAAGGTAATCACCTTTTTTTATCAAATTGGATTCGCTCACACCCTTGGCAATGATTGGAAAAAGTTTTGGCGGCACCGCTAAGTAGATGGTAATATCTTCAACACCATCATTTTCAATCCTTGACTTTAAATCACGATAATCTTGGACATTGTTGACATCCATGATGATATATTCTAATTGTTTTTCCAAGCGCTGCCAATCAACAATGTCTTTGACTTCTTTTTTTGCACCTTCAATGAAGTCCTTTTTACTTTGTTGTCTTCGAGCAACAGCATAGATTTTTGCATCTTTTTGAATGTGATTTTTACTTAATAATTGATTCATTGCAGGAATTAATTTTTTATACATTAAATTGCCTGTTGAACCAAATATAACAAGACCTTGTTTAATCATTTTTTATAAACCTTATGACCACCAAATTCATTTCTCATTGCAGCAACTATCTTTTCTGAGAATTTATGATCATCTTTAGACTTGTAACGGCTAAATAATGCTTGTGCAATTACAGGCATACTAACCTTATATTTTAAGGCTTCTTCAATGGTCCATTGCCCTTCGCCACTATCATCAACGCGTCCAATAATGTTGGATAACTTAGGATCTTTTTTTACAGCTGATAAGACCATGTCCATCAGAAGTCCTTGAATAATACTACCATGTGACCATACTTTAGCAACTTTTTCATAATCTAAATCAAAAGGCGATGCTTCTAATAAGTCAAAACCTTCACCTATGGCTTGCATCATACCATATTCAATACCATTGTGTACCATTTTAACAAAATGGCCACTACCAGAATCACCCATGTAAGCATATCCATCCTTTACAGCGATGGTCTTGAAAATGGGTTCAACAGCCTCAAAAGCCTCTTGTTTTCCACCAATCATCAAACAGGCACCATTGCGCGCTCCATCTTGGCCACCACTGGTCCCTACATCTAAAAATAAAATGCCCTTCTCCTTTAGAAAAACAGAGCGTTGCATAGAATCAGTATATCTTGAGTTACCGCCATCTATAATAATATCGCCTTCACCCATGATATCTGATAACTCATCAATCACCATGTCTGTTGGGGCTCCAGCAGGCACCATAACCCAAACTTTTTTTGGTTTATCCAGCGCTTCAACAACTTTCTTTAAAGAATCCATAATTTTGATGGTTTGATGTTTTTCTCTCAAACCTTCTTTTAAATAAGCATCATAAGCAATCACTTCAATATCATGATCAACCATATTTAAAGCAAGGTTTAATCCCATTTTTCCTAATCCAATGATTCCAATATTCATATCATCACTCCTTCGCTATTATTTTAGCACTTTTATTGTGAATTCAAAAATTATTCGCATTGAACAAAAAATATCAGCAATAATTGCTGATATTTTACTTAATCTTAATTGTATAATCAAAATAAAAACGCGGTAAAGAGTATGCATGTCCATAACCAAAAGGCTTTTTCTCTTGGTCGTAATAAATCAAATCAAACTTGAAGATAGAAAGACCTTTTTTTACTTGTAAGAGTTCAGAAAGTTCTTGGTTTACCGTAATGACATGCATATATCGTTGATTGTTTAAAAATTCAATATCATATTCTTTGTTTAGAAAATGTCGATAGATAAAGCCTGAGTAATCTTTTCTAAGTTCCAATAGTTTTGGAAATCTTTGAACAGAATAATATTCGACAGTAAACATGTAAGGCTCTCCATCTGCTTTAAACATTCTTGCTTGTTTCAAAAATCGCTTATCTTGGTATTGGTCTAGATTAATAACCGAAGATTCTTTTAAATCAACGATTTCAAAGGCATGTAGTTCAATCGATGGTTTTTTATTCAAACGTTCTATACCATCTTCTATATAAATAAGTTTATTAAAAAAATCTAAAATACGACTATATTTTGACACATGAGGTATGCCCTTGAGGTCATAATAAATGAAATTATTTTTTTCTAAGGACTGATAAGCCTCTTCAACATCTTTTTGACCAAATCCTAATATTTTAGACAATTCATTGGCTGGTAGGAGAGGTTGGTCATTAATGACTCTACCATTTAAGATCAATAATTCTAAAGCATCATTGATTTGTTCAGAATAAGGAGTTGAAGACCTGCGATCAACAGCAATTTCTTTCTTGTAATCAATCGACATGTACCATCACCGCCATTGTAATAAATTCTCCTGATAAATACTGATTAATCAAGGCAAGAGGTTGTTCTTTATCATTTAAAAAGATTGACTCTATACGCCATAGTGGCTCTCCATATTTGAGCCGTAAAAACAACTCGTGTTCAATGGTTGCTTGGCTTGAAAAAAACTTATTTGAAAACTCATCTAAGGTATGTCGATAACCATTCATAATTAATGATAAAGTTGTTTGATACTGTCCATATTCTTTATTTAATTTCGGAAATTGATTTGCTGGGAGATATATTTCTTGATATAAGACATTCTGATGATCTTTTCCAAAAAATTGTTTGATGTGATAACACTTAGTATCTTCATCAATTTTTAATTGTTTTGCAACATAAGCATCGGTATTAATCACTTCAAATAAAATCACATGTCTTTTAAAACCTTCTTCATGTATCAGTCTTGCTTCAAGCTGGTGAAAATCTTCTATAGAGACTTCCATTGACTTATAATAAGACACAAAATACCCTTTTCCTCTTTGACTATAAATCAAGCCTTTTTTGCTTAAATCCTCATAAGCCTGACCAGCAACTTTTAGACTAACATTAAAGATATTTTTCATTTCTAAAAGTGTTGGTAATTTTTGCCCATGTGCAAAATAGCTTGACCGAATCATCGATTCAAGAGCATTGGATATTTGAATATAATATGGTTCTTTTGATTGTTTATTTAAAACATTCATTTGTGTCTTCCTCTTTATTGTCTATAAACCAAACCAATGATAATTATATCATATAATGATATTTTTATATATTTTTTTTAAAACATCAATTTTAGAATGGACTCTAATCGATTTGCCCAATCAACTTCTGAATGTTTAGCCCCAGGAATGACCCTGTAAATAAGTTTATGATGACTTACTTTATCTTTTAAAGCCTGATAAACTGCTTGATTGCTATTCAAATAATCTTCTTCTTTTCCACCCGCAACTTCTTGATCGCCTGTATCCAAATATATGAAGTCGAGTGTAACTAAATCAGCATCTTGAATCATGGCGATCATATCCTCTAATGCAACAAAAAAAGACCCTGATAAAGATGCAACTTTAGAAAAAACATGTGGATATTTTAATCCTGCATAAAGAGATATAAAGCCACCCAATGAAGAACCCATAATTCCCGTATGATGTCCATCACTTATGGTTCTAAACTCCTGATCAATCATTGGTTTTATTTGATGAACCAAGTAATCTAGATAAATATCTCCTCCTCCACCCAAGCCATCATCTTCTTTAGAAAACTTAAACTTAAAAGGACTATATTCAAAAAATCGACCATGTTCTTTTTCTGATGCATTTAATGCAACCACAATCATGTCTGTAAGATGATGATTGCTTTCAAAAAGTTCAAGCATTCTCCATGTTTTACCAATGAATGCATCTTCTTCAAGAAAGACATTATGTCCATCTTGCATATAAAGCACTGGATATGATTTGCATTGATGATAATAATCTGAGGGTAAGCCAATATATAAAACAACTTGGCGATTCAAAGTTGTTGAAAAAAACTGTTTTTTTATCAGTTTCATGATGCATTAGATTTCTTTTTCTATTTTCTCAGGTTCACCGATATCTTCACCATGGATAATTTCAATGGTTTTTATGACTTGTTTTTCTAATGGACGATCTTTGTTGTCTGTTCTAACATTGGCGATTTCATCGACCACTTCAATGCCTTCAACAACCTGACCAAAAGCTGCATACTGTCCATCTAAATGGGGTGCATCTTGGTGCATAATGAAAAACTGTGATCCGGCAGAATCAGGATCTTGTGCACGTGCCATTGATATAACGCCTCGCTTGTGCTCTATCGTATTTTCTACACCATTGGCTCTAAATTCTCCTTTGATTCTATAACCTGGTCCACCTGTACCATCACCTGATGGATCCCCACCTTGAATCATAAAACCCTTGATAACGCGATGAAAAGTGAGTCGGTCATAAAAACCTTTTTTTACCAGTGAAATAAAGTTTTTGACCGTGTTTTCAGCTTCCTCTGGATTTAATTCTAAGCGAATATCTCCATGATTTAATATTTTCATGATAACAATTGGATGTTCCATAATCTCCTCCTTAACCTATTATAACATAGGCAATCAACAGAAAAAAAACCGTAAAGTAAACTTTACGATTTTTGTTGATAAGTATGTAGGGCTTCTTTTAAAATATGCATGGCCCGCTTCATCTGTATAACGTCTAATACATAGGCAATCCTTACTTCGTTTTTACCTAATCCTTTTGTTGCATAAAAACCTTGAGCCGGAGCAAGCATAATGGTCTCATTTTCAAAATGATAATCATTCAATAACCACATGCAAAAATCTTCAGCATCATCAATTGGCAACTTAACAACAACATAAAAAGCCCCTTGAGGTTTTTCACACACAACACCAGGAATCTCCTTTAATGTTTGGTAAACAACATCTCTTCTTTTTTCATATATGTTTTTGATACCTTCAGTATATGATGTAGGCAATTGATAGAGGGCTGCAGCACCTATTTGTTCTAATGTGGCTACACAAAGTCTTGCCTGACATAATTTAAGTATTTCAGAAGTTAATGTCTTGTTCTTTGATATAATCGCACCAATTCTAGCGCCACATGCACTAAATCGTTTTGAAACACTATCAATGATGATTAACCGATCATCAATACCTTCTAGTTCTCCCATACTATAGGATTTTAATCCATCAAAGGCCATTGTACGATAGACTTCATCACTGATGATGAATAAATCATGCTCTAAAGCAATCTCTTTAATCATCTTCATTTCTTCTAAAGACAAGACAGTACCTGTTGGATTCCCAGGATTTGAAAAAAGGATGGCCTTGGTTTTTTCATTGATTAACTTAACAATGTCTTCTTTTTTAGGTAAATGAAAACCATCTTCTGCCTTGGTTGTGATTGGCACCAGATTCACATTTACTTCACTTGTAAAGCCATTATAATTGGTATAAAAAGGTTCAGGTATTAAAATTTCATCACCTGGGTTACAAGTCGCAATGGTTGTAAAGGTTAAAGCTTCACTACCCCCGTTTGTGATTAAAATATCATCTATATCCAAATGAATATCATCGCGTTTAAAATATTCTTGTATGGCCTTAATTAAAATTGGTTCGCCTTGTGAAAATGAATATTTAATCACTTTAGTATCATATTGCTCAATAGCTTCCATAAAGCATTGAGGCGTTTCAATATCGGGCTGTCCAATGTTTAAATGATAAACGCTCAACCCTTTTTTCTTAGCCTTTTCAGCAAACGGCACCAACTTTCTTACTGGTGAGGCTTGCATGTTTTTTACACGTTCGGATAATCTCATCGCTTCTCCTCCTCATTCACATATAGATTATAACACCATCGAATTTAATATTCAATCGAATTTGATACAAAAATGAAAACACTTACATGTAGACCATTACTACTCTTCAAGCTTTTTATAAAGACGGAATAAAATCAGCAAAAGAGACTTCATATGTGTAATCATCTAAATCTAAAGTACCCCGATCGATTTGAGATTCTACTTGGTCTTTATCCGCTAAAGAAACAAAGTAATCATAAACCCTATGTTGGATTTCATTGTCATCCAAATAAACTTTGTCTAAAGTCAATCTAAAGGTCATAGTTGAACGTATAATTTCCATATCAAACAAGAAATAAAAAGCAGTTGAAACACTTGGGAAAGACCCCCTTTTTATACTCACGGTGATTCTGACTTGATCATCTTCTGTCATTTCAGCAATCACATAATCTAATGTGAATTGATTATGGTTTACGATATACTGACTTTGTTCAGTATCACCATTGATAGGATCGTATTCAGGATTCACATTATCTTTGATGGTTTGATATATCATCAGATTTAAAAAATCTTCAAAAAGTGCGTTTGTCTGATCCTCAGGCGAACTTGCAATTTCAATCATTTTATCTTGTATCATTGTATCCAAACTATCTGTTGTATCATAGACTTCATCTGGTAAGTCATCCTCTGTAATGTTCACCTTCACAGAATTTAAAAATATCAAAGTCGCTCCCAGGGCGAGTACAAGTATAACTAGAATAAAAATAAATAATCTTTTAATAATTTTAAACACTTTATTCTCCCTTCCTTATTGTTTTTTCTATAAGTTCCCAAAATTGATCAACCTTAACATCTATGGCTACATAGATATTATGAGGTAAATGTAAATAATCAAACATATCAATGTTTGTTCGACCATAACTAGAGCCATGACTGATATCTATCTCCCCATGAACATGCTTAAAATCAATTAAATCCTCTTGAATAAGATAAGCAATGGTCAAAGGATCGTGCAAAGGCCCAGCTGGAAGATTGAATACACGACGTTGATTCTCATTAAATACCTTCATCAAATCAACAAATAAACGTGCATATTTGTTATCGATCTCTTTTATTTTATCGATGATATTTGGCATGACCATGAGTTTCCTTGTTACATCTAAGCCCACCATTCTCACTGTCAAGCCACTATGTAAAACTATATGAGCGGCTTCAGGATCGGCATAAATATTAAACTCCGCAGCAGGAGAAACATTCCCATTGGCTATAGACCCTCCCATAAATACCACTTGATCAATATGGTTGATAATGTCTGGTTCTAACCTAATGGCCAGGGCCAAATTGGTCATGGGGCCTGTTGTTACAAGGGTTATTTTCTCCTGGGATGTCAACAATGTATCAATCATAAAATCAGTCGCTCGCTGAGGATGGGCCTTACGTTTTAAAGGTGGAAAATCAAAACCATCTAGGCCTGATTCTCCGTGAATATCTGGACACACTTGAACATCCTTAATAATGGGTGATTTTGCGCCCAAGCAAACTGGCACATCAATATCAAAATATTGGACCAAATTCAGGGTGTTTTTTGCTGTTTTCTCAAGTGTTTGATTACCTGAGACTACCGTTATCCCTAACAAATCTATTGATGGGTTTAAAGCTGCCAATAGTATAGCGATGGCATCATCGTGTCCAGGATCACAATCTAAAATAATTCTTTTTGCCATGTTTATTGTCTCTCTTTCATAAATTCTTCAACATCTTTTTTCCAAGGTATGGCATGATGTACACCCACTCCTTGAATGGTTAAGGCTGCACAAGCTGACGCTTTTTTTAAAGCATTAATTATATCTTTACCTTGAAACTTATTTGCAATAAAACAACCGATAAAACTATCTCCAGCACCCGTTGTATCTACGACTTTAACTGGATATGCGGGTGTAGAAATAGTTTCTTGTTTATCAACATAGTAACTACCCTGAGGACCAAGAGTTAAAAGGACTGCTTGAACACCTTTGGATAATAGGGCTTGACACACTGATTCAATTCCCTCATCTTTTAAGGATTTATTTGATAAAGTCTCTGCTTCGCTTTCATTGACAACTAAAATATCTATCAATTGGAAAGTATGGTCATTGATATTTTTAATTGGAGCTGCATTTAAAACAGTAGCCATTCCTATATCCTTGGCTACGTTCAAAGACTTCTCAACAACATCAACTGGGATTTCTAATTGTATTAACAACACATCATCTTGATTGGCGTACTTTTTTAATATCTGCTCAACTCTGGACATATCATAAACGGCATTGGCACCTGCATTGGTGACAATATAATTATCATCATCTTCAAGCATGATACAAGCGAGACCAGTATCTTGATGATTTATTCTTTGAATAAAATCACAATGCACACCAAAAGAAGATAGTGATGATTGTATTGTAGTCGCTAGATGATCATCGCCTAAACTCCCAATCATATAGGTGTCCATTCCCTGTTTTGCTAGGGCAACAGCTTGATTGGAACCCTTACCTCCTGGTGAGGATTGAAATGATTGAGAAGAGATTGTTTGGCCTTTTTTAGGCATACAATCTAGGCGAAAAATGAAATCCATATTCATACTTCCAATAACAAAAGCTTTAGACATAAAACCACATCTATTTCAGTGTCTCAAAGAACATTTCAGCGGTTCTTATGTTTGATGCCAAAGGAATTTTATATACATCGCTTAACCTAAACAAAGCAGATACATCTGGTTCATGAGGTTGGGCAGTTAGAGGATCTCTAAAAAATAAAATTAAATCAACTTTGCCATTGGCAACCTGTGCACCTATTTCTTGGTCACCACCTAATGGTCCTGAACGATAGCGATGTATTTCAAGTCCTGTGGCTTCTTTAACTTTAAGTCCTGTGGTTCCAGTAGCGATTAATTCGTGGTGTTTTAAGACATCTTTATGGCGAATACAAAACTCAATCATTTCTTCTTTCATCTTATCATGAGCGATAATTGCAATTCTCATTTTTCAATCTCCTTATCTTTGTTTAAACGTGCATAATCTAAAGCGATTCGAGCACCTATTTTTGCGTTATTATAGACTAAGGCTAAGTTGGCAACCAAACTTTTGCCTTGGGTTTTTTCAACAATCTTTGCCAACAAATATGGGGTTAAATCTTTACCTTCAACGCCATCTTCCTTTGCCTCTTGAATTGAATCGTTAATGATTCCTTCTATATATGATGCATCCAATGAATCTTTTTTAGGTATGGGGTTCACAACAAGTAGCCCCCCATCTAAACTCAAATCATGCTTGGCCATAATGATTTCAGCCAAAGATTTTGTATCATCAACATACCGATGTAGGCGAATATCTGATGTCCTAGTATAAAAGGCTGGTAAAAATTCAGTTTGATAACCAATGACAGGTACACCTTTTGTTTCTAGGTATTCCATGGTTCTGGGAAGGTCTAAAATCGCCTTGGCTCCTGCACAAATGACAGTCACATTGGTTTTGGCTAATTCTTCTAAATCCGCAGAGACATCCATGGTATCTTCAAAGCCCCTATGAACACCACCTATACCGCCTGTAACAAAGAAGGGAATACCAGCCATATGTGCACAAATCATGGTTGCTGCTACAGTTGTTGCTCCAAGAGATTTTTTAGCCAATACAGCAGCTAAGTCTCTCCGAGAAACTTTCTCGACTTCTTCTGCCTTTGCTAGGGTCTCTAAATCTTCTTCAGAAAGTCCTATTTTTATCTTTCCATCCATGATAGCGATTGTCGCGGGAACTGCACCCTCTTGACGAATAGTATCTTCAACTTTCTTAGCCATATCAACATTTTGAGGATATGGCATCCCGTGTGATATGATGGTTGATTCTAAAGCAACAACGGCCTTTTTTTCTTTGATAGCCTTTTTTACTTCTGCTTGAATGTCTATATAATCTTCAAAGTTTTGCATTCTTTACCTCCTTTAGAAATGCTTCTTCACTTAAGTTTTGATTGACAGAATCTTTAGAATATATTGTATGTTTAGCATTAATAATCCCTGCATGGATAGCTTCTTCGATTGAAAGATTTTGTGTTAAGCCAAAAACTACACCTGCGCTAAAGGCATCCCCTGCCCCAGTCACATCAGCGATTTGATCTGGATCAAGTTTAGGCACATCAATATGCTTAATCTCATGTTGATTCAGATAGGTAATCGGTTGATCACCTTTTGTTATTAATAGTTGGTGTAATTTAGTTTGTTGCCAAAGATTCATCTTGACATCTTCTTTTTCAAATCTTTCTTTAAGGTATGTATTGGACTCACCTTGATTACATATCAATAATGTCAATCCATCTAAATCAAATGGTAGATGAGACATTTTCGGTTCTGAAACAGCGACAATAATCAATGGTATATTTTCCTTTTTACTAAGGTCAATGAGCGCTTTAAGCCCATCTTTTTGGATATTCATATCCGCTATGATATAGTCATAAGTCTTTATGATATCTATCTTTTGATGAATCCATTGATGGTTCATCTTTAAATATATGTTCATATTGGCATATGCAACCACCATATCGCCTTTTGGATCTAAGACGGCGAAATATTGTCCTGTTTGTTCATTTTGAACTTGCTGAAGCAAGTCTATGTTCATCCACTGTGACATGCTTGTTATTAGCGTGTCCCCAGTCACATCATGACCAACAATCGACATTAAACTGACATCCATATTAAGACGAGATAAATTTTCTGCAATATTTCGAACGACCCCACCTGGATTGGCCATAGAAGTGATGGGATTTGAAGTCTTTTCCAATATATGATTTTTTGCAATTAACTTATAATCCATATGACATGCACCAATGCATAATATTTTAGGTCCATTCAAATGCCTCATATTTACATCCTTTCAGATACACCTTAACTTCATTTCCATTATACAACAAAAACACACAATCCAGAAACTATTCATTTTTGATTTTTTTTCTTCTTTACACCCATTTTCTTTAAAATTATTGTATAATATCACTACACTTTAAACTATAGGAGTTATATATGGAAGCATATAAATTATTAAACTATATGGAAGATATTCGTGTTAAACGCAAAATATCTCAAAGAAAATATCTGGAAGATATCGTTTCGCAAAGACAGTATTACCGTTATAGAAACAATGAATCCAATATACCATTTGAAATTTTCAATCTCTTTGCTAAAAGACTAGAAATCCCTTTATTTAAAATAATATCATCTTATATTGATGAAACCGAAAAAGAAAAAGAAATCGTATTTAAATATTGCAATTTAGTCATGCAAAGACGTTTGGATGATGCTGAAGAAATTATTAAAGCTAAAAATAAAATGAACTTCATAGACAAGCAATCAAAAATGCTTTATGATTTTTCCAATTTATACAAAAAATATTTACGGCAAAATATTACAATCAATCAATTAGTTGTCTTAACTAAAGAAACGATTGATTTTAAATCCTTACTCAAAAAGAAAATGCTCTATGATACAGAACTCTATATGATGGGTATTATTATGGATTTGAGTCAAGAGGATAGAAAAAAAGTATTAAAACACATCATTAACGTTCATAGAGAAAAGCATTTCATCTTGAGCAAAAACATCTTTGTTAACTTACAAGCATATTTTTGGATAATCAAAAATATGGGCAGAGAAAAAGAATATGAAAATCTCATTCCCTTCACTGAACAAGCAATTAATCTCGCTGAAAAAAACTACTACATATATTCACTGGAGTATTTCTATTATTATAAAGCTTTGGCCCATTACTACCTACAACAGATGTCAGAGTTCAAGAAAGCTTTAGAAAAAACAGTTTATTGTTTATTCAATTTAAATGAGCACAAAAAAGATCGCTTTATAAAAACAATCAAAAAAGATACACAAGTTGATGTCCTATCTTTTATTCTACCAAAAATAAAGAATTTATTATCTTAATTTATTTTTAACCAATAATCATCCAAAAGTATGACAAATCCGCCGTTGTTTTTTTTCTAAAATCAAGTAAAATATAGACACTCTAATTTATTTCTAGTTTGTCTGTAACTCCTATAATACATGATTCTAGATCAATAAATTAGATCTTCAAAACGGAAGCTTAGTGCTTCCGTTTTACTTTTTGAGAAAAAAGACCCCGTTTATTGTATATATGAGTGAAAGAAAAAAGAGGTGATGATGATGAAAAATCAATTTCCAACCATAGAAGTTATGATTGAACAAATATCTAAAATAAGCCACCACGCCCAAGCCTTAAAACACCATGCTTATCATGTCAGTGAATTGGCCAAAGAATTTGGGCAATATTTAGGTTTGTGTCATCGGTCCATCAATAGATTAATTATTGGTGGTTTTCTACATGACATTGGAAAATCATCATTTAATCCTGATTTACTAAGCTGTGAGAACGAATTATCTCAAGATGAAATATTAGAGATTAAACAACACCCTATGGTTGGTTTGGTCATGGTCAGTCCTTATATCATTGATATTAAAATTCGAGAAATCATTTTATTTCATCATGAACGGGTGGACGGTTTGGGTTATCCAATGCAATTAAAAGGTGATGAGATCCCATATTTGGCGAAAATCATATCGATTGTTGATGCATTTGATGCCATGACAAGTCCACGTCCATATCAAGTTCAAAAAACCTATGAAGAAAGTTTAGAAGAAATCAAACGACATGCTGGTACACAATTTGATTGTCATTTGGCGCATGAGTTTATTCGTTTTATACATAATAAAGTTGAACACCCAAAAGTTTTTCTCTCATAAAGAAAAAGAAGGCTATAATTTTTTAGCCTTCTTTTTATATTAGTTCCAGGTCATTTGAGACCCGTCATAAATACCATCATTTGGAATTTCTGTATCTCCAGTCTGTAATACTTTGTCATCCCAAAGATATGTTGTAGTACCTACTGGGAATAATACAAGCAAGAAAAAATCATGGCCTTCTGGCAAATCAAATACAAAAGTTCCATCACTATAGACACCTTCAACCCATTGACCTTCTTGTCCCTGTTCCCAAGACCAAGCAACAATTTTATATCCTTCAACAACTTGCGTGTCAATATTGTTGACAACAACTTCTTCTATAATAACATTGCTTTTTTCATAATAGAATGTTTTTGAGATGAGGTAATCATCATACCAAACATCAATCGTTAAAGATACCACTGCATTTAATTCTGGGTGTGAAAGGACAATATCAGTTTTTCCTGAAAAACTGATTGGCTCTTCATCATTAATTGTATAGTAAGCTTCTGTTGTATTGTAGGCATAAATCGTAACATCTTTGGTCTCGGAAAATGTGCCATATGAACCATCATCAGACACATAAGTTACGGGTTTAGGTTCATAAGGGTTATTATAGAGTATGGCAATGCCACTCTCATCTATTTCACCTGTTAATTGGCCATCTCTAACCAAGAACCATTCTTTGCTTATCTGATCCATGTAATAGCCATTGGCCAAATGCGACAATTGAATGTCTTCAATAGAACCTGTTCCATTGATATCTACAATGACAACACCTTCTTTTTCATCATGGTATCGTTCATTGATATAAAAACCATTTTGTATTGATATGCTTTCATCAGCATCAAAGAAATAATTATGGTAGCGGTTTACTTCATGTACTTCTAGAGCTTGCCAATCATATGTGCCAATATCTCCCATGAAAGTTGCAATCTTAGGACGTGCAAAATATAAAGTCGTTGCTTCTTTTCTAGATGCTTGAACAACATACGTTTTATTCATCGATGTTTGAGATAATCCATCTGTATGTCCAGCGGCAAAATCATCATGTGACTCTGGCCACAACACAGAATAACTTGCTGGTAATTCATCACTAAATGTGATGTCTTCAATTCGACTTGCATTTTTAGTAATTACAGCAGTACGGATTTCATCTGATATACCATTGGCTGTAATCGACATATATGGTGTGTAATCAGCGTATGAACGATTAGAACCTGGTGTGTTTAATATTTCACCATAAATATATAGATCTTCACTTGCATAGTTTTCTATACCATTGATAATCGTTGGCCAAAAATCACTGGCATAGTCCCCATCATTTGGTGTTTCAACATGTTTGGCTGCATCAAACCTAAATCCATCAACACCAGCATCTACATACGCAATCAACATATCCAAGACTGCTTGTTGGACAATCTCGGTCTCAGTTTGCAAATCAACCAAGCCACCTAGAGAACCTCTAGTTACAGCCTCTATAGAATTATCACTGACTTGTCCGTTTTCCAAGCGAATTAAGTTTTGCTGAAAAATATCTGGTTCAAATAAGGCAACATCATCATCTAAACTTTGTGCCGAATCGCTTGATAAGTGGTTGACAACAACGTCAACGATAATCTTAATTCCATAAAGGTCAGCTGCTTCAGTTAATGATTCTAAGTCTTCAATGGTACCTAAAGAATGATTTTCAGTCGCAATTGTAAAGCCTAAAGGCTGATATAACTTCCACCATGAACCACCCCATGAAGCTTGTCCAAAATAATCCTTTTGTGGCTGCATTGGTGAAATCTGAACAGCGCTAAAACCAGCAATAGCAATATCTTCTAAATGTGTTTCCACATTTTCCAATGACCAATTCCAAGCATGTAAAATCAAACCATCTTGTACATCATCAACAAGATAGCCACTTTCAACAGTTGGACTTTGGGCCAAAAGCGTTTCAGTAGTTAAAGGTATGTCTTCCGTTGTTGTAGGGACATCCGTTGTGATTTGTGTTGTTGTATTTGTTTGATCACTACAAGCCATCAAAACAAAAATAAAAAATGTTAACGAAAATAATAACCATATTTTTTTCATCATATACACTCCATTCTATTATCATCTATTATAGTATAAACAAAAACTATTATAATTCCAACGATTTCATACGATGAATTAACTCAATCAGTGTTTGCTTAGGATGATTCAATGAATCTTCAAACTCAGCAATATCAGGTACCACTGAAAAGATTTGATCAAATAAATATTTTTTATATGGTTCCTTGACCATACCAAAAAGTCCTATGACTCTTTTGCCATGCTTTTTTGCGAGTTTAGCGACTTCAACAGCTGCTTTACCTTGATAAGATTGTTGGTCTAATTGCCCTTCACCAGTGATGATAAAATCATATGTATGCATCTTTTTTTCTAAATGATAAGCGCTTGACACCAAGTTGAATCCTGATTTTATATCTGCCTTCAAAAAAGATTTAAAGGCAAAACCTAAACCACCTGCAGCACCTGCGCCACTGGTACTTTTATAGTCACAGCCCAATGTCTTTTTCACTACCCTTGCATAGTGTTTCATATGCTTCTCTAAAATATCAAGCATAAGCTTGTCTGCGCCTTTTTGCTCAGCATAGGTATAGCTTGCACCATGTTGCCCTAGTAATGGGTTTTTAACATCTGAAGCAATAATAATCTTTGTCGATAATAAACGTTGATCAACCATTGATATATCAATGGTTTCAACATCAGCAAGTGATTGACCATTCATCACATCAATTTCATTATGATTTTTATCATAAAATTTAACCCCAATGGCTTTAAGCATACCAGCGCCTCCATCATGACTAGAAGAGCCTCCGATACCTATGACTAAAGTGTTTGCCCCGTGATTGAGGGCTGAAAGCATCATTTCACCCAAACCATATGTTGTTGTAAGTAATGGATTCCTGTCTTCTTTTTTGACCAAAGAAAGTCCTGAAGAAGATGCAACATCCATATAAGCAGTTTGCTCAACCATAAAAAATGAAGAAAAAACTTTTTCTAAATAGGGTCCTTTAACATCAAGGTATATTGCTTGACCAACTTTGGCGTGTTTGATGGCTTCTACAAAACCTTCTCCACCATCAGACAAATAAATTTCATCAAATTTTACAGACGAAAAAGGATGATGTTTTTTTATCAACTCAGCAATTGTTTTTGATGATAAGGTACCTTTGAAAGCATCAACTGCAATTAAAACACGTTTGATTTTATCATTTTTCATTATCTATCTATCCTTAAACTTATTATAAATGAAAGAAGAAATATAGACAAACAAAAAGAAAACCAATAAGTTATCTTATTGGCTCACTTCTATTATAAACTATCTCCAAAATCTTTTTTAAATTGTTTAACAAGTGCATCGACCCATGGTTCTGTTGGTTTTAATCGGCCAAAAAAGAATCTTAATATCTCAGGCTCTTCAGTAAAGGTTAAACCTTTAACTAGGTGCCTATTTTCAAATAACCATATGATACGATCAATGACATACTTGATTTGTGACAAAGTGAAAACTCGTCTAGGTAGGGCAATACGAACCAGTTCCATATTTGCCAATGTTTCAGACCCATCTGCTTGTCTTTCTTCTGACATGGTTCCACGCTCCATACCACGTATACCGCCCACTATAAATAAAGCAGCTGCCAAAGCACCAGCAGTATATTCTGTTTGAGGTACATGACTTAAAAATGCCTTAGCATTAATATGACAACCCAAGCCCCCTGCAGGTGTTACTACAGGTATTCCAGCCTCTTTTAATTGGTTGGTCATAAATTCAATAAATTGAGGGCCTTGGTTGATCATTTCTTCATCCATGGTCTCTTCTAAACCGACTGTAATGGCTTCTATTTCCCTAACACTCATACCACCATATGTTAAGAAACCTTCATATAAGGTCACCAATCCTTTCATATCATCAAATACCTTTTGATTTCGAATACATAAACCTCCGCCTCGTGCAGACCCTAATTTTCTTGCTGAGAAGTAGATGATATCACATTGGTCAGCCATACGTTTTGTGATTTCCCTAATACTTAAATCTTTGCATGCCTCTTCTTTAGTTTTAATAAAGTGTAAATTATCTGCTAAAAGAGAAGCATCCAAGACCAATATCGTACCATGTTCATGACATAAATCAGATACTTGACTTAGATTCTCTAATGAAAATGGTTGTCCACCAATTAAGTTGGTACCAGCTTCCATTCTTACAAATGGAATTTTATCTGAACCATGTTCTTTCAATAATTTTTCAAGAGCATCCAAATCCATATTGCCTTTAAAAGGAAAATCACTTTCAATGTTTAAACCTTCTTTAATGATGATTTCTTCAACAGATCCACCATTCAATTGTATGTGGGCCTTGGTGGTTGTAAAGTGATAATTCATTGGTATGATTGACCCTTCTTTCACAAAAACTTGAGCCAATAAGTTTTCACATGCTCTTCCTTGATGAGCAGGTAAAACAAAATCCATACCAAACAATTCTTGAAGCTTTGCTTCAAACTTATAAAAAGACTCACTTCCCGCATAACTATCATCTGAAGTCATCATTGCAGCCAGTTGACGATCACTCATCGCATTCACACCACTGTCTGTCAACATATCCATGAACACATCTTTGTTTCTTAATAAAAATGTGTTAAATCCAGCTTTTTCCATGGCTGCTTTTCTTTCATCAATTGGTATCAGTCGAAGCTTTTCAACAATTCTTACTTTGTGCATTTCGAGAGGTAATTTTTCACCACTCCATAATTTAATTTTCTCCATATTTTTCCTCCTAAAATATAAAAAAACCGCCCTTTGAAATCTCAAAGGACGGATATAACCGTGGTACCACCAATGTTTAATAATATCTCACAATATTATTCTTTGTAAGTGTCTAACAACACTTTGCATTTTGTAACGGATGCAAACTCCGGATACTTTTACTTGGTTTAACCTTTCAAAGTTCAACTCCTAAGATGTATTCAAAAAAACTGTCCTTGCACCTCTCAACAACCGGTAGCTTTCTGTTAGGCTTTGTTTTTTCTACTCTTTCTTAATCAACGTTTTTATGTTTTGCAAGTATCTTATACTAATTTTAAGGATATGTCAAGATTTTTTTTAGATTTAGCCTGTGATAAACTTAAAAATCCCTCTGATATATTTGTGATTCATTAAGTCAATAAGTCCTTCAGCTTTTTTTAAACTAAACTGACCTTCACTAAAAATAACAACAGACCTAAGTGGCATCTCTTCAATCATTTTCTCCATCATTTTCTTTGTTGTTTGATGGTCTTCAGAATCTACCAAGTGAGACATTTTTTGATATATTTCTTCATATATCTTTTTGCCAATTTTCGTCTCCTTGATATCCTTTATGGTTGAGTTTATATGATAAGGTTTTTTTGAAGGTATTTTAGGTAATGGTCTTTGATATATCTTTTCATAAGTATCATCAGTAATGATACTTTCTTGACTAAATTTTTTATATGCATCTAGGCCATCATCTTGAAGTAGATCATCTGAACTTATGGTGATTTGATCTTCAAAACGAGTATCCTTTGATGAAGCCCCTATATAAACTGAATAAGAACCCGATTCCAATTTATAGCCATCTTGGAAAATCATTAAATCATCATATGGAATCTTAAGCTTAACTTGCTTTGATTCTCCTGGTTCCAAAGCAACTTTTGCAAAAGACTTTAGTTCTTTTGGCGCCCGATAGACTTTTGAATTATGTTTAGAAACATAGATTTGAGCAATTTCTTTGCCTGGATAATCACCTATATTTTTAATCGAAAAAGCAATATCTATTTGTTTTTGTTTTTGCTTGTTGGTAATATCAAAATTATGATATTCAAAAGAGGTGTATGAGCACCCATAGCCAAACTCAAACAAAGGATCTATTTCTAATTGATCGTAGGCCCGATAACCTACGAATTGACCCTCTTTATAGATGACTTGTTTAGGATGACCAGGAAAATTTTTAGATGAAGGTAATTCATCTAGATTATTTGGGAAAGTTTCAGCCAACTTTCCACTAGGATTGGCTTGACCAAATATAATCTCCGCAAGTGCTTGGCCTGATGCCTGTCCACTTAAATATTGCTCAATGACTGCTTGGGCTTGATTCAACCAAGGCATTCTAATAGGTGCACCATTGGATAGGCAAACAATTAAATGATCGGTGACCGCTGATAACGCCTCAATCAAGGCCGTATGATTGTTTGGCATATCCATATGCTCTCTGTCAAAACCTTCACTCTCATACAAGTCTGTTAATCCCACCATCAAAACAACGACATGGGCTTTTTTTGCAACTTGAATAGCTTCATCAATAAGGTCTTGATTTATGTCGTCAGACTTTAAATCGTAGCCATCAGCATATAATAAATGGTCACCTAAAATTTCCTCAAAGGCATCATAAGCTGTTGATAACTGACTTGGATTAATCAAACTGCTTCCACTCCCCTGATAGCGAGGCTTCTTAGCAAAAGCACCGATTAAGGCAACTGTCTTATCCTTCTTAAGTGGTAATATATGATTGTCATTTTTTAATAAAACCATTGACTCTATGGCAACCTCTTTTGCCAATTGGTGGTGTTTTTCTTGATTATAAGGCTGTGCCTTTTCTTCAAGGACGCGATTTGACTCAATCATTAAATCGAGAATGCGGCTGACCCTTTTATTTAATAATTCTTCAGAAATAAGGCCTTTTTTTATAGCTTTTTTTACTCTTTGATCATGGAGTTGATGAGACCCAGGCATTTCTAATTCTTGGCCTGCAATTAAACCTTGAACTCGATCATTATTGGCACCCCAATCTGTGAGAACAAGCCCCTCGTGTTGCCACTCATCTTTTAAAATCTTTTGTAACAGGAATGGATGTTCACTTCCATATATACCGTTTATCCGATTATATGAAGACATAACAGTCCATGGTTTTGCTTCTTTTACGGCTATTTCAAAACCCTTTAAATAGAGGTCTCTCATAGTCCTTTCATCAACAATCACATCTACGGTCATTCGATGACTTTCCTGATTGTTTAAGGCGTAATGTTTTAGAGATGTACCAACACCTTTATCTTGTACACCTTGTATCCACGAAGCTGCCATTTTTCCTGTTAAATAAGGATCTTCAGAAAAATACTCAAAGTTTCTTCCACAAAGGGGATGACGTTTGATATTTATGCCGGGTCCTAGTAAAACAGAGACATGTTCAGACCGACATTCATCACCTAAGGCTTGACCCACCTGATGGATTAAATCTTTATTCCAAGAACAGGCCATGGCTGAAGCAGTTGGAAAACATGTTGCAGGGACAGATTGAGATATGCCCAAATGATCAGAATCAGTGATTTGCTTTCTTAAACCATGGGGACCATCCGTTAACATGATACTTTTTAAGCCTTGGGATTCAATGGCATGCAACTCCCAAAAATTTTTACCAGATAATAATTTAATTTTTTCGTCTAAAGATAATTGCTGGATGATTCTATCAACTTTATTTTTATGTTTCATATACAACTTGTATACTCATTCACTCCTAATCCTATTGTTTTGAGTACACTGATCCTTTCATATAAAATTGTTTGATTAACCTGAAAACATTGAATCTGTATTGATAGTCACTGTGACTAATACATCTTTTTCTATTGTTACTTAAACATATTTTATCATAAATATGTCATCATAATAACCAATGACCCATAAAACTTACAAAAAGTAAAAAATGTAAACTAAGGAATGTAAAGACAAATTTTTTTTATTGTGTTAAAATAAGTACATGATTTTGTTCTTTGAAAGGAGTATGATGGCATTATACCATCATGAATAACAAGATGAAAAACAACCAACCTGCTAAATATGAAATTATAGCATATGAAATAGCAAAGAAAATATACGAACATGAATATAAACAAAACGAAAAAATTAGTGGGCGTTCTCTATTGGCCAGTGAGTTTAAAGTGTCTAGTGAAACAATACGCAAAGCCGTGAGTTTATTAAGTCATGCTGGTGCTGTCGAAGTGAGAAAACGAAGTGGCATCTATATACTCAGTGATAAAGCTGCCAAAACTTATATGGATCAATTTCAATACCGCCAACAAAACCATCGTGTCATCGATGAGACATATCAATTATTAGATGATTCTAAGGCCATGGTTGATGCCTTAGACCAACAAATCCATAAACTCATCAAACTCCTTAAAAAAGACATATTTCCTTTTGATTTTTTTACCATCACTTTAAAAGCTTCTGATACGATTGTTGGTAAAAAAATTAAAGAAACCAGGTTAAGCGATAAGACCAAGGGTCTGATTATTGGCGTTGAAGACGATGATGTGTTTCACCAAAGCCCCACCAGCAATTACCTTCTTAAAGAAGGTCTGAAATTATATATTTTGGGCGATAGTTTCACTAAAAATAATGTTTTAAAGTATATTGGAAGATCTTGATTTTATCTTTTCTATCTTATAAAAATAAGTAAATCCATTAATCATAAGCCAAAAGAAAACACTTTCACACATAAAAGAAAACACTTTCATAGTGTTTTTTTTTATTCATTTCCTTATTTCTCTAGAATATACGTCTAAATAAAGGGATAAAACGTCTGTTTATGAATGATTAGCACTTAACTTTACAAACTGACAACCTTATGATAAAATTCAAGTTGTTAAATATAAAGGAGTGAAACAAATGAAACATTTATTTAAAAGACTATCAATATTTATCTTAAGTTTGGTATTATTTGGAGCCATAGCTTCTTGTAGTAGCGGTCCAGATACCATTCATATTGGACAAGGGGACTGGGAAAGTAACGAGTTCCATGACCAAGTTGTATCATACATTATTGAAGAAGGATATGGTGTTGAAACGAGTATTAGTAGTTTAGATACACCTGTCATTGTTCAATCTTTAAAAACTGGTGATGTTGATTTAAACACGGAAATTTGGACAGATAATATCCCGACATATCGTGATGACATTGAAGCTGGTTACTATCATGAACTAAGCATTAATTATGATGACAATATGCAAGGAATTTATATACCACAGTACTTGGCAGATGAATATCCAGGCTTGAGAAGTGTTCAAGACTTACCTGATTATGCATCAATTTTTCCTACTGCTGATGGTGGAAATAAACCTGTTATTTATGGAGGACCTAGTGGTTGGGAAATTACTTCATTCTTAGAAAGTAAAGTTGAATCTTATGGATTAGATGAATATTATGAGTTTAGACCACTTGAATCAACCGCTACTCTAAATGCAACGTTGGTTGATGCTTATAATCAAGAGGAAGCGTGGTTAGGCTATAATTGGGAACCAACATGGATTATGGGTCAGTTAGATATGTATTTACTTGAAGACGAAGTGCCTTTTGATCCTGACCGTCAAGATGAAGGTATTGGTATGATGCCAGCCATTGAAGTGGCTGTTGTAGTGACAGATGGGTTCCGTGAGGAATATCCAGAGATTACGGCTTTCTTAACCCAGTATCAAACAAGTTCTGAAATCACATCTGATGCATTATCATATATGGAAGCCAATGATGCTTCTGCAGAAGAGACAGCGATATGGTGGTTATACACTCACCAAGAAATATGGACTTCATGGGTTAATGAAGATGCACTAGATAGTATCTTAACAGAACTCGATAATGATTATGATGCATAAGAAAATAAAATGTGACGTAGTTTTTACGTCACATTTCTATGAAAAAACGGAGGTAAAATATGTTTGATTTTCCAGAAAAATTCTTTTTTGACATCAGTGGTTATATTGACCGTTTTGTCATATGGCTATCACAAACCTTTGACTGGTTATTCGATTTTATTAAACTCGTCGTTGGAGGTTTATTTGAAGGTACAGAATTTATATTAAATATTATTCCTTGGTGGGCTTATGTCATACTGTTAATTCTAGCTGGATGGAGATTATATAATATTTATACGAGTATTGCTTTAACAGTTATGCTTGTATTGATTGGTGTTTTTGGTTTATGGAATGAAATGATATATACATTGGCCATCATCATTATCAGTGTTTTTATCAGCATTCTCATAGGTATACCAACTGGTATTGTCATGGCAAAGAGTAAACGTTTAGAGTCGATTCTAAAACCCTTGTTGGATGGAATGCAGACCATGCCATCATTTGTCTACTTAATACCTGCTTTAATGTTACTCGGTATTGGTCGGGTTCCAGCAGTCTTTGCGACAACCATTTATGCTGTACCACCATTAATACGTTTGACATTTCTAGGTATACAAAACGTGGATGAAGAAGTGATTGAAGCAGGTAAATCCTTTGGTTCGACACCCCTACAAATGTTGTTTAAGATTGAGTTACCTCAAGCATTATCAACCATTGCGACTGGGGTCAATCAAACGACAATGATGGCTGTTAGTATGGTTGTTATTGCATCTATGATTGGTGCTAGAGGTCTAGGACAAGTCGTCCTAATATCAATTAGACGTATTGAGGTTGGTCAAGGCTTTGTCGCTGGTTTAGCGGTTGTCTTTTTAGCCATTATACTTGACCGTTTACTACAGGGAATTACTGCAAAATTTGATCATCAGGAGGGATTTGATGGTTAATCATATAGAAGTTAAAAACTTAAGTGTTGTTTTTGGCAATAAAAAAAGTCAAAAAACGGCCTTAAAACTTATTGATGAAGGCTATACAGCAGATGAAATCAGAGAAAAAACTGGTGCTACAGTAGCCAATAAAAATGTTAATTTTAAAATTAAACAAGATGAATTGTTTGTGATTGTTGGTTTGTCTGGTTCGGGTAAGAGTACCTTTATTCGCACACTCAATTTAATTAACAAACCAACGCGTGGAGAAATTCTTGTCAATGGTGAAAACATCCAAGATTTAAGCAAGGAAGCCCTAAGAGAATACCGACGCAAGGAAGTTTCTATGGTTTTCCAACACTTTGGTTTATTTTCTCATCGCAATGTCATTAAAAATGTAGAATATCCTTTGGAAATTCAAAATATTGATGCCAAAGAACGTCGTAAAAAAGCACTGGAAGCCATAAAACAAGTTGGTTTAGATGGCTGGGAAAACCATATGCCTAGTCAACTATCTGGTGGTATGCAACAACGTGTTGGCTTGGCTAGAGCCTTAAGTAATGATCCAAATATCTTACTAATGGATGAACCATATAGTGCCCTTGACCCATTGATTCGTCGAGAGATGCAGAATGAACTATTGTCTTTAGAAGACGAAAAAGAACGGACAACGGTATTCATCACACATGATATGAACGAAGCATTCAGAATTGGTGATCGCATTGCATTGATGAAAGATGCTGAGGTTGTTCAAATCGGAACGCCTCTTGAGTTCTTTGCCAATCCAGCCAATGATTATGTTAAAGATTTCATAGCTGATGTGGATAAAACTAGAATTCTTAAAGTCCGCAATATCATGCGAAAGCCTACATATATCGCAAGTCCTTCAGATTCACCAAAAGAGACATTTGAACAATTAAAGTCTTTAGATATTGAATATTGTTATGTGACTGATGAAAATAAAAAATTCCTAGGCTACGTCATGAAAGAAAAATTGGCTAAATCAAGAGCAAAAACAATAGAAAAACTCATAAAAAAAGATGAACCAATCTATCGAAACGCATATTTAAAAGATGCATGGCAAAGTTTAAAAGATGCCGATTATGATGTCGCAGTTGTTGATGGCAAAAACCGATTACGAGGTATCATCAGTAGTGATGAAATTGTCGAAGCCTTAGCAGAATAACGCATGAATAAAAGTGTTTGTAGTTTTATCTACAAACACTTCTTTTTATTTGATATAGTCTAAAGTTTTTTCTTGAATATCTTCAAATATCTTATCATAATCGTTTTCTAAATTTAATATATGATGGTTTATATTCAAGTCTTTAAGAATGTCAATGGTTAGATTTTGTCGATCAATAAAGTATTGGGTTACTGATTCATAATCGGTATATGATAAAGCTTTTGCATAAGGCATATGTGTAATATAGTCTACGACACGGTCAATCCAATGGGCTACCTTATCTGGGTCTGGAGATTTTCTTTCAGCGCTTACTCGTTCTATTGAGGCTTTGACATCGCTTTGCTTAATAAAAAATAACAATGGATGAAATGGCAATAATGGCTGAATTAAATCTACAAAATAATGATAGGCTTCTTTAAATGGCAAATTATATTTTAATATCAACTCATTGATGTGATTCTGAATAAACACACATTCAAAGATATAAATGGTGTCTTCTTTTAGTTTTTGAGAAAATGAAGTCCATAGTTTTTCATGTAAGTCTTTAAATGGTTTAAGCGTTTTTGAACGATATATTTCATATTGTTCCATCTCATCATAGAAGGCCTTGGTCGCCTTCCTAAAATCGACACGTGTATAAGCAATGATCCATTGTTTCCCTAATCTTTTTGAGTGTTTAATCATATCTTCTTTTAGCAATGGATATTTGTGCTGAAAATCTTCGTATTTTTTTTCATCGACAATTGCACACCAAGCCAAATCTATAGGATGTAAATCCCCTTCTTGGAAATGCTTGACATGATAACCTTGATTCTTAAGCGATTTTGATAATCTTCTCGAAAAAGTTGTTTTACCACTACCTGGGTTTCCTTCGATAAATATTATTTTTCCTTGCATAAAACTTGTCCCCTATTTTGACTTATCGTTTAATTTTCCAATATTTTCGTTTCCATCCACTTGAAGGATCAGGACCAGGTTCTAAAAAACGGTCCCATTGAAATCCTTTCTTTATAAGATATTGATGGGTGTCATTGTCAACGTCGTTATTACCTGGCATAAGAATCATCATCCCTCCAGTTTTTGTAACACGTCTCATTTCAGTCAACTCTTCTTCTGGATGATCTCCAAAAACATGGCCTGCAACTGAAATATCAAATGTTTCATTAGCAAATGGAATATCCATCAAAAGGCCATCGACCACATGAATATGGTCATAGCCCTTATCTTTGGCTTTATTCTTCAAATATATCCTTAAGTTTTGTATAGGCTCAACTGAAAAAATCGTTTCAGCCAAAGGTGCCATTCGAAATAATTGTGAACCTGTGCCACTACCAACATCTAAGACAGTCTTTCCCTTAAAATCGGTCAAATCTAACAACTCTTTGTCTTCCCATTGATTAAAAGATAAGCGATCATATATATCTGGATTTGTTACATATATAATCCAATCTTCAAGAGAATTAACGAACTTATCCTCTATAGCCTTAAGTGTTTGATCATCTGGTAATTGATTGTATGTTGTTTCTAATCTTTCAAACGCATTTTTCATATGTGGTAATTTATGTTTGATAAAATAAGCAACTGTTGGGTATGCATTCATCAATAAACCAATGTGCTCGTGGTTCTTCCATTGATACATCCACTCAATTTGAATGGGTTCTAGTAAAGTTACAACACGAAAGTCATAGTCTTTTAAATCTGTCCAACCTAGCATGAAATTGTTCTCCTTTATGTTGTTGATTCTTGTGTTTTCTTATGTTTATCTTTTTGATTTTCTTTTTCTTTTGTTTTTGATGGTTTTTGATCATTGGTTTCATCTTGGTTTAATGAACGAAAATATTGAATGGTCACTTTGATTGTTCCTGCAATTGGCACTGCCAATATGACCCCAACCAAACCAAATATAGCACCAAAGAAAATAAAGCTTGATAATACTGCCAAAGGATGAATACGAACTTGTTTACTATAGACATTTGGTTGCACCAATGTGCTTTCTATAATCTCTTCAACAATATTTAGAACCAATATCATAGCAATAGCAATGATATATGTCAAACCTGGATCAGCTGACTCAAAATGAAGGGTCAAAAACAATACGATTGGCATGGCCATACTTATCCAAACACCAAGATATGGTATGATGCTAAACACACCCATAATCAAAGCAAAAAGAATGGCATAGCCAATATTAAATCCAGGCACAAAGAATGACAAGATACTATAAGTAATCATAAAAAAGATGGTGATAAAGAGCATGACAAAGCCCCATCCTACAAAGTAACCACGGATGACTCCATCACTCCTTTGACCCAACTCTTTAATATGTTTTTGTGATTTTTTTGGAAAAGCATTTAATATGCCATTAAAAACTTGTTCCCGATCTCTGATCAAATAAAACATAAACACCGGTGTCATAATAATGACAAAACCGACATTAACAAAGGTCGAGGCGACACTACGGATTCCCCCAAGCAAGGCTCCAAATAAACCAAAGACTGTTTCTGGAGTAATACCAATGCTTTGGAATCGATTAAAGGCATCCTCAAAACTATCCATGTTAATGTTTTGTTCTACAAATGTGATTACGCTTTGAATCAAACTCCTAAATGTTTCATTGTCTAATAAATCAATCAACTTAACTGTGACCGTCACTAATTGTGAGACAATAAAAATCATTGTGATAGAGAGTATGCCTATGACAAATAAGATGCCAATAACCATAGAAATAATCACACTGATATTGGTACTTAAATTGGTTTTTTCTTCTATTAAGCGCGCTAGAGGCCTTAACAGAAAACTTAATAAAAATGCTATCGCAAAAGGCAATACAACACTTCTTAAAGCCCCTCCTAATGTTGAGTATAAATTTGAAGATAATGCACCAAGTGTGCGTATACCAATCAAAGCAACAGTCAAAATTGATACGATGAGTAAAATTTTATATAACCTATCTTTGGTAAAAAAATTCTTCATGACAACACCTTCCTAACTCATATTTTCTTTTGATATATATATAAAGATTGTTCTTTGTTTTTTACTTTTGACTTCCTAAAACCATAAGATTCAAAAAGGCCTCTGGCAACTTGATTATCATCATAACAAGTGAGAACCATGTGTTCGCACTTGCCAAATGGAAAGTCTTTGATATAATTGAGAACTCTTTCAAAAGCCTTTCTACCATAACCTTGCTGCTGATACTTATAATCTATCAAAAAAGCATCAATCAAATAGGCATCCATATCTAAGTAATAGGGACCAATATCTTTGGGAACATAAACAATTTTGCTATAACCGATTAACCTTTGATCTTTATAAATAGCCAATGAAATATCAGGATAATCCGATTTTAAATTGACATAAGATTGGGCTAGGAAAACAGACACATCTTGAAGGTAATCCTTTTGGTCTTCAAGAGGGGATAAACGAATAACCTCCCAAAAATTTTCCCATGTAATTTCTTTTACATCTATCATTTTGCACCTCTATTTCGTAAGTCCGCTTCTTATATATTCTAGCATTTTTCTTAAGATAAGCATAGACCCTAAGTAAATCCATAAAAAAAAGCCAATCATTGATTGGCTTTTTGATTGATAAATTATAGACTAACGATATTTGAAGCTTGAGGGCCTTTTTGACCTTCTGTAATATCGAAGCTAACTGCTTCGCCTTCTTCTAAAGATTTGAAGCCATCTTTTTGAATTTGAGAGAAATGTGCGAAAACATCTTTTCCATCTTCAGTTGTGATGAATCCATAACCTTTTTCAGCATTAAACCATTTTACTTTTCCTGTCATGGGTGTTACCTCCTTTTAAAATTATTCGACTTGGTACAAATTGCTTCACTACTATTGAGGTAACTAATTTACTTCATTTGGTTTCACATTTATATTGCGTCTCTTATATGATACACTATTTTTCAAATAATGCAAGTATAATCCTTAACAATCTTCATCATATGTTGATTTAAGTAGATAAAGAAACTAATTTCAAAAAACTTCTTACTTTAAAAATATTCTTAGAGACTTGTATCTTGACAATATCATTGTCTTGAGTAAGTATTTCTAGACTTGGAAAAATGAGGGTAGGATAAGAAATAACATCAATAAAATCTGATATATGGCCCATGAGATAAACATGAAAACCATCATCAGCATTTTTTAAGATAAATACATCTTCACCGTGTATGGATATCACCCATAACCTAGAATAACCATATAACAAATTGGTGGCGATGGCGTGTCTTGCACCCCTAAAAGTATCATCATAACCAGCAAACCAAATATAACGTTCATCTATCAAGTGATGTTGTTTTAAGTAAGCTTTTAAATGTTTATAATCGGATTTTTGTCTTGGAATTGTTTTTAGTGCTTTCATTATGTTTTTTGATCAACGTTATTATGATTATTTTTTCTTTTAAAACCATACATCTTCTTATCAACGCTTAAATAAAGCATATCAATGGTCATTCCTTTTTGATAGGTTTGGTATCCATAACTAAATTGAACCTGATTAAAAACCTTATGATTGGAGCTTTTGATAATCTGCCTTAGTCTATCTATATGATAATCAATGCTCACCTGATCATCAATCACAACTATAAACTCATCCCCTCCTAATCGGCAAACAATTTGATTAGGCATAAACGCTTTTTTTAATGCTTCACTAAATAGGATAAGTATATCATCACCAACACCATGACCATAGTTATCATTGATTGATTTGAAATCATTCAAATCAAAATAAACAATTGAAAAATCTTCTTCTAATTCTATCTTATTTTTGACATATGACTCATAACTTTTCCGACTAAACAATTGTGTTAAGTAATCTTCATCGCCAGATGAAGTTTCAAAAAAGATATAAATCACTAAGATTGATAAAACGATAGAGTTCCATGCAAAAAAGACATCGGTTTGAAATAGTTGAATAATCATGCCTATAATTGGTAATAAAAAGAAAAATGAATACGTCAACATGTGTTTAAGCGTTAACTGAGATTTATACAAATACATCAAGATTAAGAAACAGATGTAGATACCGCCGATTAATACATAATGAATCCATATATAATCACCAACAAAATAAACATTGCTTGTGAAATTAACGCCAAAATAGATTGGATAAAAGGCATTTATTAAGAGCATGATGATGGTAAAAACTGTTGGTGGAAAAAATAGAATTTGCTTCCAAATAATGATGCGTTTATTTTTAACTTTATAGAAGACATAACCTAACATTAAACTACCAATCATCGGTGGCAGTAAAATAATCATTAGGTTAGACCCATATTCAAGAAAAAAAGATCCAAAAAATATTTTCCCATCAAAAATCCATGATATTGGCTCCATTAAAACTCCGAAAAAAGCTAGAATAGCTGCCGTCCTAAGAATTTTCTTCCCTTGGCTATCAATTTTAGACCGTGTCTTCATCACAACAAATAAAATAATTAAAACCATGAGTGTAAAAATATGCAATTGAAAACGAGAGAGAATTTCCATAAAGTCCTCCTTACCAAAACATCTTATGCTTAAGCAATACATAGAGGTCTGTGTTTATTATGAGTTAATTATATCATGATTGAAATTTTTTTTAACATGCAGGTGTAATTTTGCCTAAAAAAATCTATTGTTATTGCTTATAATTGGAATTTTTGATCTTCAAATACAATATGTTTACATGAAAAAAGTGCTGATGTGAAATCAGCACTCTAGTCAATTAAAAGCATATAAAATTTATCGTTTTTGTATTTAGTTCTTTCTCATTTAAAACAACTATTATGATATTGATTGATATAAATCTATAACGCGATCATACAAGTCTTCAAACTCATCACTGATTTTTTGTTTTTTTGGATGTTTTTCATAATGTTCGATGACTTGATCAACAACATCTTCATAACCAACTTTGGAACTATATTCTTCACTCAAAGTTTGGATTTTTGAATTATCAAAAATGGCGCTCCAAGTTTTATCCCCCATCAATGGTCCCTCCATTTCTGGCATATGTTTAATAATAAAATCTGTTGGTATGTGTACAATATTGGCTTCAACATTTAAGGCTTTTGCCATGATATTGGTGAGTTGTTCCCATGTGTACATCTTATTTGATGTGATATGAAAGGCTTCATTATAGGCCTTCTTATTGCCAATAAGGTAGACGAAACTATTGGCAAAATCTGATGCATGCGTAATGGTCCATAGACTAGTCCCATCACCAGGAATAATGATTGATTTTCCTTTTTTCAACCGGTCTATATGGGCGTATTCATATTGCCACCTAGCTATGACTGTCATAATCATTCGATGGTCGTAGGTATGTGATGGTCGAACAATTGTTATATTCATATCATCAACGTCTTCTAAAAACCGTTCACACTCAATCTTATTTTGACTATATTGCCAATAGGGATTACTTAATGGGGTTTTTTCTGTTATAGGATAATCTTCTACAGGTTTTTTATAGGCACTCGCACTAGAGATAAAAATATATTGTTTTGTTTTATCTTTAAACAAGCGTATATCTCTTGAAACTTGGTCTTTAGTAAATGCAACAAATTCAATCACTGAATCAAAATGATATGGTTTTAATAATTCTTTAGCCTCATCCTCTTGATTGATATCACCAATAATCGTTTCAACACCATGAGGCAACTTATCATTATTATGTCCTCGGTTCATCACATAAACTTTCATATCCATATCCACGCATTTTTTTACAACTTCTGTGCTGATGGTGCCTGTACCACCAATTATTAATACATTCATTTTATCTCTCCTTTTATTCTTAACCATGACTATTTTTAAGGTTGAATCTGTACTTTTACAAAGGTATTGGCTTGAATAATTTCAGTGGAAATTAACCCTTGCTCATTATAAAACTCAACAAGTTGAACTTGATCTGTAGGATTCCATACCATGGCATAAACATTTCCAGAAGCATCTTGGTATATACTAGATGATACACCAATCTGTATGCCCATCCATATATCTTGGTAACGACTACCCAAAGTATCAAGTGCATGAATCATCCAATATGTGCCACTCAACTCAGCTGGATAATCATCATTAAGGATTTTTGATGCATCAAACTCAGCAATGGCTATATCAGAGTTAATGATTGCTTGTATTGCCCACATATTGGAATACCAAGTATCAATTTCACCATTTTTAGACGCTAAATAACTGGCATATATGGCAGATAACCTTATATGTTCATCTTGATTCATGGCATAACTCGTTAAATACTCACCTGTTGGTAACCATTGGATTCCATAAATAAAGGTAGGATTGGCACCAAACCAAGTGGCATAATCATGTTTGCCACCCCATAAAATACCAACAACATCAGCATAATCTCTATAATCAGAATCCCAGTTTTCTTCATCATAATCGAAGAAATATTCTTTGGCAGCACTTATTTCAGTGGCGAAGCCATAAATCGCAGCATTCATTCTCTCTTCATCTTGTGTTGCTAAGGCCCATAAATAACCTGCATTCCAAGAGTTTAAAGCCTCGCTCGTAGATTCAAGATTGTTCCCTTCAGCAAAGGTGCCAAAACCATGGGCCCAAGTGTGTCCTGCCCATGGATCAAAGTTTCTTAAATAAGCAAAATCACTATCAGCTTTATCCGTATACATATAGTCATCCAAAAGCAATTCAACAATCATACCATAATCTTCAACAAACCCATCATCATACATGGCCAATACCGCAGATGCATAGATTAAATAGCCATGTGTAAATGAATGGTCACTTAAACCACTCGCAGTACCAAACTCATCATTTGAGTAATAAACACTACCCCAAGCTTGGTTATAATACAAGTATTTATCATCTGAAGAATCGCTATAAGTATACCAATCGATTAAAATATATCTTAACTTTTCAATAAAGGAAGCTTTAAGTGTTTCGTTACCTATTTGATCAGCGATAATTAAGCCTTGTGCCAAAGGATATAAAGCTTTTCCATTCCAATACGGTGCTTCATCATTGATAAAATGATCCATATCACTCATATCGATTCTTTGATCCAAATCATTTAAGTATGAAAGCATGGTTTCGTGGTCATATGCATCATTATTTGGTAATGTATAACCTGGTAGTAAGCCATTAAAAGGCAAAACGGTTTGAAAATGATGGCCTTCCATGACTTTCAATGTTCCTCTGACTGTCCGATAGCTATAATCACTCAACATGACCTGTGAATATTTGTAATGGTGAGGCATCAGCGATAACAAACCTTCAGAATTTTGATCAGTTCTTAGTTTTTGAATACTTGCCATGTAGTCTGTATAAACCAAACTTTCTTGATGATTAATCATATAATCAATTTGTGTTTTATGAATCATCGAATAAGCGTGTTGATGATAAAAAAGCGCTTCAGAAAGGTTATTTATCGCTGCAATCGATAGGTAATTACCATCAGCCAAAGACATCCCCAAGATATTTTGATTGATATTGAATGTTGAATGGTCAGGGACATTAATTAAATAATATTTATCAGTAAACTCAGGTTGTCCTACGTTGGCTGGTGGTGATGTGTCATATCCACTATGACGCTGAACCATTTTTACAATGATTGCATCACCTTGGTAGACATTATCTGTGATTAGCTGGCCTTGTAAATTATAATATTCAATGGTAACAGAACCATCCATTGTCAATGTCAATGCGTTACGATTGGCTGTTTCAACAAAAACATAAGGTGATCCCTGAACTAAAGTCACCACCATTTCATCTTCATCTTCAAAGTCATTCTTCATAGAAACTTTGACATGAAAGTCTGAATAATCAATGACTTGGGTCAAATAAGAATCACTTAAATCACTTGACGATAAAAACATATCTTTTAAAGCGATTGGAAACTGCGCTATGGTTTGATAGCCTTCAGGATTCCAATATTGTACAAAACCATCCAAAGGATTGGTTATTTCAAGGCCTTGATTGGTAAAGGATGTCCTTAAAGGATTGGTATAAATACCATTACCACCACCAAGATTTTCGGCCAACAAACTTGTCCACCATCCACTTGATGGTATGGCCTCTTCCAATAAATGTGGACTTAAGTAACCAGGATTACGAGGATGGATAATTCTAGTATCTGTTCCAGTAAAATACGAACCATATCCTATAACGACTCGTCCATTCAAGCCAAGTGGTCGGGACCCACTAGGCACATGATATACCCCGTCAATGACATCAACAGTGACGGTCTGTGTAAATAGATCATCTTCATACAATAACTCATATGTTAACTCATAAGAACCAATGGTTCCATAATCTACATAACCTTCAATGGTCATCAATGCTGTGATGTCTTTCCCTGATTGTGAGTAAGCAACAACATCCAGCATTGGATTAAAATAATGATTGACAATCACGGTATGGTCTTCTACATTCATAACCTCAGCAATCCCATCAACCGTGACTTCTGTTGTCGTCATAACTTCAGTTGTTGTTATAACTTCTGTTGTTGTCTCAATACTTGTTGGGATATCGGTGGTTTGAATATCTTCTGTTGTTTGTATAAGATCACTTGTTGTTAAAAGATCGGTTGTAACTTCACTTGTTGTTTGTTCTTGTGTGCTTGTAAGTACTTCTGTATTAGAACAACCTACAAACACAAAAACTAAAATGATTAATAACGATACAATATATTTTCTCATGGTTTCTCCTTTGATGATGGCCCTTGGATAAATAAAGAATGAGAATGATCATCTACGCTCAGTATCTAGTCTCCACCACCATTATAATCATTGTACCATGAAAAAAGGGATATCACTTATATTCTGTTTGCTATTTACATATTCAAGCCATTATCCTCATGCAAATAATAATCAACAATTTTTTACAATGTTTAAAATAAAATAAAAGGTTGATACTTGGGCAAATATAAAGGGCAAGTTTTACTATATTTTTAATTTCAAATATTTTGAAGTTCAAAATACCTTGACAATCCTATTTTTTAGTGTTAAAATTGGGCAAATTTTGAAAATAAGGAGAGAAAGAAAATGAACGTTTTTGAAGAACTAAAAAAATTAATTGCATCAGACCTAGGTGTTGATGAAAAGAACATTGAAATGAACTCAGATTTAGTAGAAGACTTAGGTGCAGATTCCTTAGATGCGGTTGAATTAATCATGTCAATTGAAGACGCATTTAATATCGATATCGATGACAATGATGCCAACACATTGAAATCAGTCAAAGATATTGTTGAATATATTGAAAACCATCAATCATAGAAGATAACCATCAATATCTATTGGAGGTTTATTTATGGATATCAGACACTTTAGAAAAATTATAAAAGAATTTGAAAAATCATCAATTCATAAATTAGAAATCAGTGAAAAAGACTTCACTGTTAAAATGGAAAAAAACGGTCATACAAAAACCGAATTTAAGACTGTTGAAGCAAATATTATTGAAACCAATGATCAATCTGAAAAAAATGATATAAAAAACGAGCTGATTACAGAGGTTAAATCTCCTTTGGTCGGTACTTTTTATGATGCACCATCTCCCGATAGTTCACCTTTTGTTAAACTTAATCAAACAGTCAACGAAGGCGATGTATTATGTATTGTTGAAGCGATGAAGGTTATGAATGAAATTCGGTCACCCATATCAGGAGTTATTAAAAAAATCCATGTGACCAATGAATTAATGGTCGAATATGGGCAAGTTTTAATTGAAATTGAGGCAACATAATGTTTCAAAAGATATTGATTGCAAATCGCGGAGAAATCGCTGTTAGAATTATCAGAACATGTATGTATATGGGTATAAAAACTGTGGCTGTTTATAGTGAGGCTGACAAACATAGTTTACATGTTCAATTGGCTGATGAAGCTGTTTGTATTGGTAAAGCTAAGAGTCAAGAATCTTACTTGAACATGGAAAACATCATTACAGCAGCAATCAATAAAGGTGCCGAAGCCATCCACCCTGGCTTTGGTTTTTTAAGTGAAAACCCACGTTTTGCCGAACTGTGTGAAACCATTGGCATTGCCTTTATTGGCCCTCAAAGCAAAGCCATTGAATCCATGGGTAATAAAGCAAAAGCCAGAGAGCTAATGATGAAGGCTGGTGTACCCGTGGTTCCTGGAAGTGAATCTGCCATATCTTCTTTAGAAGAAGCCAAAAGCATTGCGAAAGACATAGGTTATCCTGTCTTAATTAAAGCAAGTGCTGGCGGTGGTGGAAAGGGTATGCGTATTTCATATCATCCAGAAGATTTTCCTATTGCTTTTGAAACAGCCAAATCAGAGGCCAAAAAAGCTTTCGGGGATGATTCTATGTATTTAGAAAAATATTTGGCTCAGCCAAAACATATTGAGTTTCAAATGTTATGTGATAAATATGGACAAGTCATTCATTTAGGTGAAAGAGATTGTTCCATTCAAAGAAATAATCAAAAAGTTATTGAGGAAGCACCAAGTATGATTGATCCTTCTTTGCGAGAAAAAATGAGCCAAGCAGCAATCAATGCTTGCTCTGCTGTGAACTATGAAAATGCTGGTACCATAGAATTTTTAGTTAAAGACAATCAGTTTTACTTCATTGAAATGAATACACGTATTCAAGTAGAACATCCAGTCACTGAAATGATTACTGGCATTGACATTATACGCGAGCAAATACTCATTGCTTCTGGTGAAAAACTCACTTACCAACAAAAAGATATTTCTTTTCGGGGCCATAGTATTGAATGTCGAATCAATGCAGAGAATCCTAAATTTGGGTTTAGACCAAGTCCAGGTACCATAGAACTTTTACATATTCCTTCTGGACCTGGTGTTCGTTTTGATAGTTTTATATATCCTAACATAAGTATTCCCCCATTTTATGATTCAATGATTGGAAAACTGATTGTTCATGATATCGATCGTGAAAGAGCAATCAAAAAGATGCAAGCAGTTTTAGAAGAAATGGTTTTAGGAGGCATCACGACCAACCAATCATTTCTTTATATGATTGTTCATCATCCTAAATATTTAAAAGGTGACTTTAACACAGCCTATATTGAATCTCACTTAGAGAGACTATTGGAGTATGATGATTATGAGTAAAATTGGTCAATATATCAATAAACATAAGCATCTCAAGGATAAACTCAAACAAATACATGAAACGCAACCATTTATCAAACAAAACAAAATGGATGTTCCTAAAGGCATGTATGAACAATGTCCCAAGTGTGAACAAACCATTAATAAAAAAGACATCATACAAAACCATTTTGTCTGCCAACATTGTGGACATCATTTTCGTATGCGCGCCATTGATCGTATCAGCGATTTGGTAGACCCTGATTCTTTTATAGAAAAAGGCATTGGTTATATTACTTTAAACCCCTTATATCAAGAAGGTTATGAAGAAAAAATCATGGCATACAAGAAGGCGACTTCATTGGATGAAGCCTATGTCTATGGTTATGCGAAAATACATAATCAACCTTGTGTAATCGGTGTCATGGATTCCTACTTCCTGATGGGAAGCATGGGAAGCGTTGTTGGTGAGAAGGTCACCAAGTCTTTTGAATATGCCATTTATAAACGCTTGCCTTTGATTATTTTTACTGCATCAGGTGGTGCACGTATGCAAGAAGGTATTTTTTCTTTGATGCAAATGTCAAAAACCAGTTCTGCAGCTGCTAAACTTGCAAAAATGGGTTTGCTCTATATTAGTGTACTCACCCATCCAACCACAGGTGGTGTCACCGCAAGTTTTGCATCCTTGGGAGATATCATATTGGCTGAACCTTCTGCTTTGATTGGTTTTGCCGGTCCTAGGGTTATAGAACAAACCATCAAACAAACATTACCTGAAGGATTCCAAACATCAGAGTTTCTATTGGAAAAAGGTTTTGTGGATCGAGTTGTTCATCGTAAAAATATGAAAGATGTTCTTTCAAAATTATTGGTTTTCCATAGGCGGTACCAAACATGAAAAAAACTATTTTAGATAAAGAAAAACAATTAAATGACTTAGAAAATAAAATCAATGCTTTAGATGATTCTGGACGTTTAACAAGTTTGAAGCAAGAAATTGAAAACTTTAAGAAAACGGAAATGTCTCAATTAAATGCATGGGACCGTGTCTTATTGGCCAGACATCCAAAAAGACCAAAAGCAAAAGATTTCATTGATTACTTATCGCCTGATTTCATCGAACTCCATGGTGATCGTAATTTTCGTGATGATCCCAGCATCATTGGAGGCATAGGTTCTATAGGTGGGGAAGTGTTTACCATTATCGCTCAGCAAAAAGGTCAAACAACTGATGAAAATATTCTAAGAAACTTTGCCATGCCACATCCTGAAGGTTATCGAAAAGCTTTAAGGCTGATGAAACAAGCTGAGAAGTTTAAACGGCCTATTTTAACGCTGATTGATACACCAGGTGCCTATCCTGGTATTGGGGCTGAAGAAAGAGGTCAAGGGCAAGCCATAGCGAATAACCTTTTTGAAATGAGCAACTTAAGTGTTCCTGTGATTTCAATCATTATTGGTGAAGGCGGGAGTGGTGGTGCTTTGGCCATTGGCTTTGCCAATAAGATGTTTATGTTAGAAAACGCTGTCTTCTCAGTCTTGAGCCCTGAAGGTTATGCAAGTATTCTTTGGAAAGATGCTTCCAAGGCAAAGGAAGCTGCCGAGGTCATGAAAATAACTGCACAAGATTTATTAGATTTTGATATCATTGATGGCATGATTCCAGAACCTGTTGGAGGTGCCCATCATAAGCCTGAGTTGGTTTTCAAAAACACAAAAGATTTGATCTTACAAACCTTGGCTTCTTTGAAGCGATTGAATGCCTTTGAAATACAATACCAACGTAACCATCGTGTTAGAAACTTTGGCTTTTTACAAAGATTTAATTATGACAATTTAGGAGGAAACTACAATGAGTCACACAAAAATATTGGGCACAGGTAGTTATGTACCAGAAAAAGTCTTAACCAATGAGGATTTAAAAGCTTTTGTTGATACAAATGATGAATGGATATATACGCGTACGGGTATCAAAGAACGTCACATTGTAGAAAGTGAATCAACATTAGATTTGGCTTATCAAGCATCCTTAAAAGCAATTGAAGATGCTAAGATTCATAAAGAAGATATTGATTTAATTATTGTTGCGACAGTCACTTCAGACTATGCATTTCCTGGTGTTGCCAATCTCTTACAAGCAAAACTAGGGATAAAAAACATCATGGCTTTTGATATTAATGCTGCTTGTAGTGGTTTTTTATATGCCATGCAAATTGCTGATAAAATGATTCGAAGCAAGGCCTACCAAAAGGCACTCATTGTAGGTGCTGAAATACTTTCACGACTTACTGATTGGCGTGATAGAAACACATGTGTGCTCTTTGGTGATGGTGCAGGCGCAATGGTGATTGGCTCAAGCAAAGATAAGCATATCATCGACATTATTACTGGTTCACAAGGAGATGAAGACTTATTATTGTATTGTAAGAACCCAGACCTTAAAGATCCAGCCATCAATGCAGTCAGCCCTCAAGATCACATCCATATGAAGGGTAGAGATGTCTTTAAGTTCGCAACAAGGATTATGCCAAAAACAATTAAAGAATTATTAAAGAATAATCAAATGTCAATGAAGGACATTGATCAAATCATTGCCCATCAAGCCAACTCAAGAATCATTGACAAAGCCACAAGAGATTTAAAGATTGATGAAGATAAAGTCTATATAAATATAAACAAATATGGAAATACTTCTGCCGCAAGTGTCCCTATCGCCATTGACGAAGCCATCAAAAACAAGTTGATTTCTAGAGGAGATCATTTTATAACTGTGGCCTTTGGTGGCGGACTAACTTGGGCTGGAGCCTTAATCAAATTTTAGGAGAGACAAACATGGATATAAGAGATTTATTAAAAATAAAATACCCTATTATTCAAGGAGGAATGGCCAACATAGCCACCTATGAACTTGCAAGTGCTGTGAGTAATGCAGGGGGTTTAGGTTTGGTTGGATGTGGTGGTTGGACACCAGATAGGGTTCGCGAAGAAATCAGAAAAACTAAATCATTAACTGATAAACCCTTTGGTGTAAACATCATGCTGATGAGTCCTTTTGCAGATGAGATTAGTGATATCGTTATTGAAGAAAAAGTTCCTGTTGTTACAACGGGTGCAGGTAATCCTGGAAAACATATCAAAAAATGGAAAGAGGCTGGCATTATAGTAATTCCAGTCGTTCCTAGCGTGGCTTTTGCCGTCCGTTTAGAACGTTCAGGTGCTGATGCTATCATCGTTGAAGGGACAGAAGCCGGTGGACACATTGGTGAGATTTCCACAATGACTTTGGTTCCTCAGGTCGCTGATGCTGTTAAGATTCCTGTCATTGCTGCAGGCGGTATTGCAGACCACAGAGGCTTAGATGCTGCATATATTTTAGGCGCAAAAGGCGTTCAAATTGGGACGGTTTTGTTGGCTAGTCATGAAGCACCTATTCATATAAACTATAAGCAAAAAGTCATTCAAGCTAGGGATACATCAACTGTTGTTACAGGTCGTCAAACAAATGCGCCTGTAAGAGTTCTAAAAAATCCTATGGCCAAAGAGTATCTTGATTTAACAAGATATGGCAAAGCCACTTTGGAAGAACTTGAGAAACTAACATTAGGCTCATTAAGGCGAGCTGTCTTTGATGGCGATATTGACAGGGGTAGCTTTATGGCAGGCCAATCCGCAGGCTTGGTGAAAGAAATACGTTATGTTAAGGATATTTTGAAAGACATTTTTGAAAAGAGCCTTGTCTACAAAGGTGTAATCTAATGGGCAATGTTGCTTTAATGTTCTCAGGCCAGGGTGCTCAATATCAAGGTATGGGAAAGGATTTATACGACACTTACGAAGTTTACCGTGACATTGTAAATATAAGTGAACACTTGACAGCCTATCCTATTAAAAATATTACTTATAAGAATGATGAAAGATTACATGATACCAAATACACACAAGTATGTATGTTTACCATGTATGCTGGTATTCTTGAAATCCTTAAAGAAAAAAACATTAAAGTAAATGCCAGTATGGGATTAAGTTTAGGAGAATATGGTGCATATTTACATCAAGGTGTTTTTGATATAGAGACAGGCATAAAGATTGTGAAAGAAAGAGCATATCTAATGAGTCAAGCTTCCCAAAAGCATCCTGGATCAATGTGTGCAGTGATTGGCATGGATGTTGATGACCTAGAGTCTATCATTAATCAAGTGTCTCAACATGTCACCATTGCAAATTACAATACACCTAAACAATTGGTCATATCTGGGCAAACAAAAGCCGTTCATCAAGTTTCTCAAAAGATAAAAGACATATATAATAAACGTGCCATTATGCTTAAAACAAGTGGGGCTTTTCATTCAAAACTGATGTCAGAAGCCAAGCAAGCATTTCTATCATTCATTGAAAACCAAGACATACACCCCCCTAAGGGTCACTTATGGTTGAACACAAGTGGTGGGTTGTATCAAAATCAAATCATCGACCATATGGCCAATCAATTAACAAACTCAGTAAAATTCTATCAAATGGTTGAAGATATGATCCATCATGGCATCGATACATTTATTGAAATTGGACCTAAGAAGACCTTGTCTTCAATGGTAAAAAAAATCAATGCAAATGTAACTGTCTTAAATATTGAAGACATTCAATCATTAGAAAAAACACAAACTTATCTGGAGGAAAAACATGAAAACATATGAAAATAAAACAGTTTTAATTACAGGTGCAAGTCGAGGAATTGGCCGAGGTATAGCTCTGGCTTATGCTGCTTTGGGTGCCAATGTTGTGGTTAATTATTTAAAGTCCAAAGAAAAAGCCCAAACATTAATCAAAGATATTGAATCCTTGGGCGCTAAGGGTTTAGCAATTCAAGCCGATGTTTCTCAGTTTGAACAAGCCAAAACTTTGGTAGATACAACCATAGAACACTTTGGACAAATCGATGTGCTCATCAATAATTCTGGCATTACTAAAGACCAATTAATGTTAAGGATGTCTGAAGAAGATTTTGATCAAGTCATCAATGTCAATCTAAAAGGGACTTGGAATATGTGTAAGCATATCACACGGCATTTCCTGAAAAACAAATCAGGATCCATCATTAATATTTCTAGTGTTGTTGCATTGATAGGTAATCCTGGACAAGCAAATTACGTTGCTTCTAAAGCTGGCATCGTCGGTTTAACAAAATCATTAGCCAAGGAATTAGGCAGCCGAAATATCCGAGTTAATTGTATTGCTCCAGGTTTCATCGAAACAGAAATGACAGCCAATCTTTCTGATGAAGTTAAAGAATATTACCTTAGTCAAATACCTTTAAAGAAATTAGGGAAACCTGAAGATATAGCCAATCTCTGTACTTTTTTGTCCAGTGAAAAAGCCCAATATATTACAGGTCAAGTGATATCAGTTAATGGAGGGATGGTTTAATGAGTAAACGTCGCGTTGTTATTACTGGTGTTGGATGTTTGAGTCCAATAGGAAATAATGCCCAAGAGACTTGGGACCATGCAAAAAAAGGAGTAAATGGCATAGCGCCAATTACCCATTATGATGCATCGGATGATGATGTTGTTTTAGCTGGAGAAATTAAAAATCTTGATTTAAGTCAATATTTAGACCATAAAGAAATGAAAAGATTGGATCGATTCACTCAACTCGCACTCATCGCAACACAGGAAGCTGTTGCTGATTCTCAAATTGATTTTATGCAAATGGACACTCACCGGGTAGGTGTATATTATACAAGTGGTATTGGTGGCTTAGAAACCATAGCCCAACAAAAGGATCGAGCATCAGAGAGAGGTTTTAATCGCATCAGTCCTTATTTTATTCCAAGTGCAATCATTAATTTGGCCGCAGGTAATATCGCCATAAAATATCAAATTCATGGTCCATCTATTTCTCATGTTACTGCTTGTGCAAGTGGCACAAATGCACTTGGTGAAGCATTTAGGGCCATTAGAGATGGGTATTTAGATCTTATTGTTGCTGGAGGAAGTGAAGCGACAGTTATACCATTTGGTATATGGGGCTTTTCAGTCATGCAAGCCTTGAACAAAGGAAAAGACCCTAATCGGGCTAGCATTCCATTTGATAAAGACCGCAGTGGATTTGTTTTAAGCGAAGGTGCTGCAACGCTCATACTTGAAGATTATGAGCATGCTATAAAGCGTGGCGCTAAAATTTATGGAGAAATGGTTGGTTATGGTACAACTTCAGATGCCAATCATATTACAAGCCCTGATCCACAAGGAAAAGGCGCCAGCAAGTGTATGCTTCAAGCCATACAAGATGCACAAATAAAGCCAAGCGATGTTGCCTACATTAACGCGCATGGTACATCGACACCATTAAATGATGTTACAGAAACCAAAGCCATTAAAGATGCCTTTAAAGAACATGCATATCAATTAAATGTATCTAGTACCAAATCAATGACAGGCCATTTGTTGGGTGCATCAGGTGCATTAGAGGGCTTGTTTACCTTAATGGCCATAAAAGATCAGTTTATTCCACCAACAATCAATACTGAGAACTTAGATGATGCCTGTGACCTTAATTATACCTTGGGTAAGGGCGTTCAAAAGGAAATCAATTATGCCATCAGTAATTCATTAGGTTTTGGTGGGCACAATGCAACCATTGTTTTTAAGAAATATGAGGAGGAAAAAAATGGAACTCACAAGTAATCAGATTCAAGACATTATTCCCCATCGATATCCCTTTTTATTGGTCGATAGAATCATAGAACTTGACCCTGGACATAGTGCCGTTGGCATCAAAAACGTCACTGCAAATGAACCATTTTTCACAGGACATTTCCCTCAAGAACATGTTATGCCAGGTGTTCTTATTGTAGAAGCTTTGGCTCAAACAGGTGCAGTCACCATTTTATCTCTAGAGGAGTATAAAGACCGTATTGCATATTTTGCTGGTATTGATCAATGTAAGTTTAAACATAAAGTCATCCCCGGTGACCAGTTAAAGCTAGAATCTAAAGTCATAAAAAGAAAAGGAAGACTTGGTGTGGCTGAAGCAGTTGCAACAGTTGATGGAAAAATTGCTTGTAAAGCCATACTTAAGTTTGCCATTGGTGGATAAAAAGGTTGAATGTCAAGGATAGGGGTCTTTGATATTTAAGAAAAGAATTTAAAGATGATATTTCAAAAGAAATATTGTCTTTTTTCTTTTTGATTAAAGTGAAGTAATAGGACAATCATTATAAGTTAAT